>Ga0070734_10000150_pt1 | contig 192022 bp, 138 predicted proteins | sample Coa_R1_8_FD_66444 | JGI IMG/M metagenome (GOLD analysis project Ga0070734, IMG submission 66444) | Surface soil microbial communities from Centralia Pennsylvania, which are recovering from an underground coalmine fire - Coalmine... | ecosystem: Environmental > Terrestrial > Soil >...
TGGTACACCCGCTACCGCAGCGAAGAGAATCCCGACTTCGGCGCCAAGTTCAAAGGCCCATTCACCATCTCCAACCAACCCGCGGTTCCCTTGAACGACACTGATACCCCGCCCAACACGCCGCAACCCGCCCCTCCAATTACCCCGCAGTCCCGCCGCATGCAGGCAATCGCCAACACCGCTGGCTTCCACTTCGCTTATATCGAACAGGGCGGGGCCAGCCTGTACACCAACATGGCTCTCAAGGCCAGCGATCTGGAGGTTCTGCGCATCGTGGTTAGTATCGGCGGGGTCGAGGTCGATCACTTCGGCCTCTGGCACGACAAAGCAGGCAACGCCGTCGCCACACCTTTAGCCGGTCTCGTCGATCCCGTTACCGGGCTCACCTTCCCCGACCTCAACGCACCCCCAACCGAGCTCACCCAGACCAACCTCATCCTGCCCGAACCCTGCGACTTCATCAAAGGAGAGAAGCTGCCCCCCTGTTCCGTCATCCGTCCTTCCCTTACCGAGAACGCAGGGGCGGTCGCGACTATCAAATCGTTTACAGCCGATCTGCTCTTCGCCGGCCAATCCACTGCATTCTTTGACTTCATCATGGAGCTGGCCGTCGAGGCCGACGCGGCACGCCGCGATCTGTAATCCCGTTGACGCCTTTACGTTGTTAAATCAGCCTTGTCTTATTGCACCCATCCGGCCCCTTGCTAGCAGGGGCCGTCCTTGTATCTAACGACTACAAGCAGGGAGGCAACAAGTTCACCGGCAAAATTCTGAAAGTAACAATCCACACGAAGCCTTCAAACCTGAGCGCGACTGATGAGAAAGCTGTGGAAGATGCCGAAGAAGCGGCGGCGATCATAGAATGATTGTGCCGCGGTATCAGCCATGAGTGTAAGCGACTGAGCCTGTTTACAATTGCGGTCGGATAACGGAATATTCAGAAGTATCAATGAGGAGCAATAAACGGTCTTGTCGAACAGTTAACTTCCGCACCGCCTCAGAATCCATGTGTATATGAATAGCCGACGTTTCGTCCACGTGGAAAGTCACCCACTGGAAATCAGTGTCTCCGATTCTTATGCCGCTGAAACCGACTTCTTCTTCGCATCGAGTGCCGGCAAAAGAAGTTTCAGAAGCGCCTCATCAGAGAACGGGTTCTGACCTGTGATTAACTCGCGATCCTGAAGGACGTAGCTCTTCCATGGAGCGAGCACACTCACGTCACCGCCCGCAGTCTGCAAGGCAAAGTCCGGGTAGAAGAGAACCTTGCCGCCAATCTCAAGCGGCTCGCGCTGCTGCTCTTCCGCTGTCGAAAAGATTGTCATCTTATATCCGGCATAGATCCAGCCTTCCGCCTTTGCGTGCGCTCCAGCCGCATCGCCCACCGACAGCGCGGCGACAAACTCCTTCGAGTTCGGAAGTGCCGAGAGTAGTGAAATGGGGCCGTGGCAGAGGCACGCCGTCGGCTTGGACGTTTCATGAAAGTGTCTCATCACGATGCCAGCGTCGGGATCATCGAGAAGATCCTCCATTGGGCCATGGCCGCCGGGGACGAAAACAGCGTCATATTGATCCAGACCAGATGCAATGACATCGGAGATGCGGCTCGGATTTTCGAGCCCAGTCAGGCTGTCGCGGAATCTCATATAGTCCGTAAGCTTTCCCTCGTCCCCACCGAAAAAGTCAGGTACAGCGGAATGAAGATCCAATTGCGGCGCATTGCCTTTGGGGTTGGCAAAAGTGATTTCGTAGCCCTCGCCCATCAGTGCGCGAACCGGAACCGTCAGCTCGTTGAGGTAGTAGCCGGCGCCCTTGTAAACCTTGCCGTCTTTCAAGGGCAAGCCGTAGCCGCTCGAGACCAGCACTAAGATTTTTCCTTTTGTCGCCATGTTGTTCTCCTCTTTGAAATTGAATTCTATTCTTCTGAATATGAGCCAGTTCATCGTCCGCGGCTTCTTCCAAAGTGCGCAAGGACGCGCACCGCGGTTGATGCGAATTATGACTGCGGGAATCCGAACATCAACCACGACTGATTGGCCACCCAATGCGGGTATAGCTCCGTCATCTGATCGAACAGCTCCTGGTCGGACGTCGCGGTTTTCTGTAGCCGATCAAAATCCTGCAGGTAACGCTTGGTGTCTTGGATCGTCGAGGGAGAGTCGGGAGCGCCAGGCTTCTTGTGTCCGGCGACAACAATCGACGGGTTTAGCGCCGCTAATCGGTCTAGCGCCGCGATCCAATTCTGACGGCTCTCGGGGGTGGTGTCGCCGACGTACATGCGGCATTGGTTGTACACAACGTCGCCCGCGACAATCAGGCCGATTGATGGAACGTGTAGGGACGTCGAATCGGGACAATCGGTGCGGCCCTGCTCGATGATGCGCAATTCGTGGCCCTCAAGCGTGAACGTGTCCTGCTCATAGGGCTCAGGCCCAACCAACTTCGTGGGTACTTGCCCGGGAAACATTCGGCGGGCTAACTGCTGCACTGGGGGAGACAAATACATCTGTATGCCCTCCACCGCCTTGGGCGTTGCGATCGCCCTAGCGCGTGGAAAACGGTCGAGCAGAACGCTCAAACCGTAGAAATGGTCGAAATGCGCATGCGTTATATAGATGGTCTCAAGGTTCCGGTTATGGAGCGCAATCCAGTCCGCGAGCGCCTCGGCCTCAGCTACCGTAGTCATGGCGTCCACCAGTACCGCATCGTGCTCGCCGAAGATCAACGTCGACGTGGCCGGATCAAAGCCGAGCGGCTCACCGAAGGGCTTTGGCCGCTCCCCGACCATAGTCTTTCCCGGAGCGGTAAAGATGTTGACACCAAGCGTGTTCTGCGTGATAGGGGCGCTCACCGCGTGGTCTCCTTCAGTTCATTTGCGTCTTCCATCTGAAACTCCTTCGATGTCAGAGGGAGTGACCGTTCAAGGCAACACTAGCAGAAGAGCGACGACGAATCCATGGGACGAAGGTATCAAAATCCATATCAGAGTATTGGTTGGCCGTTGCGGGCAGGAACGGGCATCGTTAGATCCGAACGGGCGCTTACGGGTGGAAATGCACGATTGCTCCCGTTAGATCGACTCGTATTCTGGGATTTTCCGCAGTGCGAACTGTCCACTCGCCAACAGGCTTTAGCACTTATTGAGTCGACGGCACTCTCGCCGAGTGACTCGGCGATTTATTGCCGAACTGATCATTATCCGTTGCCAATGCACTCAGCAAGGAATCTATTAGTACCGATAAAGGGCAAGCACTGCTCTACTGTCGCGTACAGGACAATGCACTCATTTCGGCACCCATGCATTCAGGATTAATAGCAACAACCGCTTGTCGACTGTGACTGGATAGATCGACACAAGCCGGCATATCGGCCTACGGACATGGGTGCGTTTTCGCCTCTGCATCTATCGGTGTCGAAGCTATCGCGCGCTCATGTCGTTATTCCGGTAAGTCGATTTGGCCTTCGACATGGAACTTTCCGGAAACTACCGGCCCACCTATGTCTGGTTGGCCTCCTCCGATGCTGATCGTGTAATCACCTTGAGCAATGATGGGATTTCCACTTTCGGTCACCATCCCCAGGTCGCGATCTTTCAGCTCGAAGCGAACTCTCTGGCTTGCGCCGGGTTCGAGATGAATGCGCTGGAATCCACGGAGAGCGATGTGGGGCGCACCTTTTTCAGGAGGAAACTTCAAATAGACCTGCACCACTTCATCTCCCGCCACCTTGCCGGTGTTGGTGACCATCACATCGGCGCCGACAGGCTCTCCCGCAGTAACAGCTTGCTTGGAGAGACTCAGGTCACTGTAGCTGAACGTTGTGTAGCTGAGCCCATATCCGAATGGATAGAGCGGCTTGCCGTCGAAGTACCGGTAGGTCCGGTTGGCCATCCCGTAATCCTCAAAGTTGGGCAACTGGTTGACGTCGGTATAGAACGTAACCGGCAGGCGTCCTGCAGGATTGTTTTTGCCGCTCAGCGTTTCAGCCACCGCCGCTCCGCCCTCTTCGCCGGGATACCAAGATTCGAGAACGGCGTTGGCGTGCTCGTTGATCCAGTTGACAGCCAGGGCGCTGCCATTCAACAGAACCACGGCCAATGGCTTTCCGGTTGCAGCAACAGCTTCGACGAGTGCTTCTTCCGGTTGGGGGAGATCGATGCTTGTGCGATCTCCGCCTAAAAACCCGGGGACCGTCACTGGCATCTCTTCACCTTCAAGCCTGCTTGTGATGCCGACAACAGCAATTACGACGTCGGCATTCTTTGCGGCTGTAATGGCCTCGGGCGAAGGCACATCATTTACTTTCGCCCAGATTAGTTGTGCGCGCTGCCCATTTGGCCTGCTGCCGTAATGGAGGTTCAATTCAGCTTTTTGCCCCTTGACCAGGTGAACGCGACCAGTGGCTGCTTCGACTTCGTCATAGGCAACCAGCGTCGCAACTTGCTTGCCGTCAATCGATAATCTTCCGAAGCCGATGCCGCGCACACCGAGAAGGTAATCGCCGGTTTCTGCGGGCGTGATCGAGCCTGCCCACTGCACGGCGATGGTCTTTTTCCCGGCAACCTCCTTTGGTAAATTGCTCTCGGAGAGATTGACATTTGCCTCAGTTCGGGTCGTGAGGGTTGGATTCGATTGAGCGCCGGGCGAGCCCTTTGACTCGCTGTACTCCGCCTTCAGGCCAGGCTTGCCGTCGGGAGTTGTCAGCGCAGTATCAGGAACCGGCTCTCCATCGTTGCGCAGGAACTGGGTTCCCGAAATGTAGGTAATCTTCGCGTTCGGGAACTCCGTCTTAAGGCCATCGAGAATGGAAACGCTGTGCGTCGGTTTTCCTGCGTAGTTGCCGAGCAATACCTTCGTTTGATCGGCAAGGGGACCAACAACAGCAATCTTCTGGATGCCGGGTTTTAACGGAAGAGTTCCATCGTTCTTAAGCAAGACCATGGACTCATTCGCGAGCCTGCGTGCCAGCGCGCGATGTTCAGCGCTGTCAAGTTCCTTCTCATCGATCTTCGAATAGGGGACGATATCCGGGGGGTCGAACATACCGAGCTTTATCCGTGCAGTGAACAGGCGAATCAGTGCCGTGTCCAGTGTGCTTTCCGGCAGATACCCTTGCTGCACCGCATCGATATAAGCTTTTTCGACCGGTTCGCCAAACCTCGACGTAAAGGTGACGCACTCGTTGTCCATGCCGCGGATGACGGAGATGGCCGCGCCTTGTGCCTGTGTCGGACGATAGCGATGATTGGCGGCAACGTCTCTGACAGCGTCGCAGTCAGAGACAACATATCCCTTAAAACCCCACTTGCCCCGTAACTGGTCCTGGAGCAGATACTGGCTGGCGCATGCCGGCTCGCCATTGATGGCGTTGTACGCGCACATCACCGAACCTGCCTTGCCCTCCATAATGGCCGCACGGAAGGCCGGCTCGTAGGTATCGACCTCGTCGTGTTTGCTGACGTCGACATCGGCAAAATGTCGCGTTGGCTCCGGTCCGCTGTGCACCGCATAATGCTTCGGCGTTGCGATGGCCAGGTAGTACTTGGGATTGTCGCCCTGCAGTCCGGTGACGTATGCGACGCCCATGCGGCCAGTGAGGAACGGGTCTTCGCCGTAGGTCTCCTGTCCGCGACCCCAGCGCGGGTCGCGGAAGATGTTCAGATTTGGGGACCAGAAATCGAGGCCTCCCATAATGCCCGTATGTCCTTCGCGTGCGTTTTGCACATGCTTAATGCGTCCCTCGATGCCGATCTGGGCCGCCATGGCATGAATTCCCGCTGCATCGAAGGTGGCAGCCAAACCGATGGGTTCGGGATACTCGGTTACGCCCTCGTTTATGACTCCGTGGAGGGCCTCACTCCACCATTGATATGCGGGAATGTTGAGGCGCGGTACTGCCGCGGAATTGTTCTGCATCTCCGAGGCCTTCTCGGCCAGAGTCATCCGGTGCACTAAGTCGGTAGCCCTTTGTTCAGGCGTCAAGTTGGTGTCCAAATACGGAGGAGTCGCCGCATTTTGAGCAACCGCAGGCTGTACGGCCAAGACAAAGAAAAACGATCTAGCTCCCAGGACAAATCTTTGCATCATACGGGTCATGCATTTGTTCATTTTTTGAACCTCAAGTTGCGATGCAGGCGACCGTATTCAGGCCGCGCTATCTTCCACAAAATTCCCGCATACTGATTACAGCACGCAGGCTGACACAGTTTGAAACTCGCGTTCGCCATTGTCAGGTCACCGCGATGCCACGGCCGGTCGGCTTCCGGCCTGGAACAGTCGCGGCGCGAAATCCTTCAGATCGCGGCGCCACGTCTGCCACTCGTGAGAGGTCCCCGGCGACTCATAAAAGACGTGCTTGACGTTCGCTTCGGTCAACGAGTCATGCAGTCTCACGATGCCGGCATGCATCTGTGCCGGTTCCTCGGTACCCACTCCGATCCAGAGCAGGTGCACCTTCTTTGCAAATGCCGCCGGGTTGGCCAGAACGCCGTTGAAGGCTGTTTTCATGTCGGGCTTCTCGCTGCTGCTCATCATCATCCCACCCACTCCACTGAAGCCGCCAATATACGAGAAGAGGTCGAGGTGATCGAATGTGACCTGAAAGGTCTGCATGCCGCCCATCGAGAGCCCAGCCATGGCGCGATGCTCGCGGTCGGCTATAGTTCTGAAGTTCGAGTCGATGTGAGGAATCAGAGCCTGGGTCAGATCGTCCTCAAAGGTCTTCGACATCTCCTGCATCGCTTTCATCATTTCGGGCGAGCCGAAGGGCTTCCCCGTCAGGTCGGGTTCAACATGACCGACGCGCCGCACATAGCCGTAGGCCATTACGATGATCATCGGCTTCGAGGCTCCGTTCGCAATAAGGTTGTCGAGAATGAAGTTGGCATGGCCTTGCTTGATCCAGCCTGTCTCATCCTCACCGCCCCCGTGCTGCAAATAAAGCACGGGATAGCGCATCTTAGGCTGTGTGTCGTAGCCAGGCGGCAGATAGAGGACGGCATGCCGCCAGCTCCCGGTGACCTTGGAGAAATACCATATCTCGCGCACGGCGCCGTGGGGAACATCCTGGGGAAGGTAGTATGTTGCACCCGGTTCGGGAATCTCGATACCGCTGGCGTCCCTGCCTCCGCCGTAGACGGCATGGCTTCCCGCATCGTTCACATCCACTCCGTCGATGACAAAGTTGTAGTAGTGAAAGCCTGGCACGAGCGGAGGCGTGGTGGCAGTCCAGAACCCGTCGGAGCCCTCTACCATGTCTAGTTTAGGATTACTCCAGAAGTTGAGTTTTACCGCCGTGGCGTTCGGGGCTTTGATGCGGAACTCGGCTCGTCCGCTGGCGTCGACGCGGGGGTACTCCGCACCCCAAACATTGGTGGAAGCAGGCGCGAACCCAGTGGTGGCTTGCGCGTAGAAATAGCTTGAAAGCAGAAGCATTGCGACTGCAGCTTTCTTCATCAAATCCTTTCCGCGCCCGAGCCGGCTCCCAATAAAAGAACTGCGCCATCTTACCGAACCAAGATTCTCGAAGAATAGTCGCATTTCTGGGCCAAGCGTATCGATTTATTCGATGTATTCTCAAACCATGGAGACGACACTAGACGCTTGGGAGATTCTTCAAACCGTCGTGCAATTGGGAGGCTTTGCGCCCGCTGCCAAGAAGCTGAATCGCTCGCAATCAACGATCAGCTATGCGATCGGGCGCCTGCAGGAGCAGCTGGGAGTCCGGCTGTTCGAGATCCACGGCCGAAAAGCTCAGCTTACTGAGGCGGGCAGGGAGCTTTTGGCGGATGTGGAACCGCATTTGGCGGGATTTCATGAGCTTGAGCAGCGGGCCCGCGTGATGGCTTCGGGAGGGGCCTCCGAGATCCGGATCTCTGTCGACAGCATATTTCCCGATGACCGTCTGTTTGAGGTGTTGGCGGTGTTTTCGCACAGTTTTCCGCATGTCAGGCTAAGGCTACGGCAGGGAACGTTTCTCTCTGCCGACTCGGAGTTTTCCCTCCACAACGCGCAAATCTGCGTGACGGGCTTGGTATCCCGCGAAATCTTTGTGAAGCCGATTCTTGTGATCGGAATGATTGCAGTTGCGCGCCGCGATCACCCTCTTCTGTCAATCCGGCGCAGGCTCTCGCGTTCCGACCTAATGCAGCATACTCTGGTAACAATCGAAAGTGCAGCATCCGGAAGTCTAAAACAGCAGCCGCGCTTCCTGGCTCAGCGCGTTCTTCCGGTCAGCACAATCGACTCTGCCATTTCAGCGGTTCGGAGTGGCCTTTGTTTCGGCTGGCTGCCGAAGAACCGCATCCAGTCAGAACTGGAGAGAGGTGATTATGTGGCACTCCCGTTACCTGCCGGCAAGACGCGCGATGTCCGGTTGAACCTTGTCTGTAGAGACTTGAGCGTAAGCAATTCCGAGGCTAATGCACTCGCGGAGCTGCTGGGAATGAGCCGCGAACCGGAAGTGATCTAACCGCTAAAGAAATTGGCGGGCTCCGAACCGACTTAGAGACGAGTACCCATCGACGAAATCGATCCGAATAAAGCGATTTATTCGACTTGTCTCATCCTGCGTTCAGTCTGTAACGTCAAGGAGTTCAACAAGTGGACTAAAAATGGGATTGTAAAGCGAGGCTTGGATCGACCCATGTCTTCGTTCGACACTCACCCCGCTGTTGCTTTTGTTTCCCGGAGAAATTCATGAAGTACAAGCTTTTGCTGGGTTTGGGTCTCGTGTTTGCATTGATGCCTTTGCAGGCTGTGGCAGCGGAGAACGTCCATCTATCCATCGACGCCTCCAGGACTGGAGCCAGGATCGATCGCAATCTCTTCGGGCAGTTCGCCGAGAATCTCGGACATGGACTATACGACGGCATCTGGGTTGGCCGCGACTCATCCATCCCGAACACTCGCGGAATCCGCAACGACGTTGTTGCCGCACTGAGGGAACTGAAGGTGCCCAACGTTCGCTGGCCGGGCGGCTGCTTTGCCGACCAGTATCACTGGCGCAAGGGAACAAGCGCCCGGCAACCGTGAACTCAGCATGGGGCGACGTGATCGATACGAATGCCTTTGGTACCGACGAGTTCATGGACTTCATCCAGCAGATTGGGAGCACACCGTACGTGTCCGTCAACATCGGCTCCGGAACGCCGCAGGAAGCGGCCGAGTGGCTGGAATACATGACCGCGGCGGCACCGACGGCACTTGCTAAGGAGCGTGCTGCCAATGGCCATCCCGAGCCCTACAAAGTCGGATTTCTCGGAATCGGTAACGAGAGTTGGGACTGCGGCGGCGCGATGACTCCCGACTACTACGTGAGCCTGATGAAGGTGTACAGCCGCTTCGTGCTCAATATGAATCCGGCGCAGCGTGACAAGGACCAGATGTTGAAAATCGCAGTGGGTCCAGGTACGCCAGACACTGACTGGACTGAAGCAGTCATGAAAGCATGGAAAAAACACACCTGGGCCTGGGACATGAACGGCGTTTCACTGCACTGGTACACCGTTCCCAACGGCTGGCCGCCCTCAACCAATTCCGAGAAGTTCGGACTGGACGATTACGCCAAGACCCTCAAATCCACGCTTTCATGGACGAGTTCCTGCGCAAGCAGGAAGCCGTGATGGACAAGTACGACCCGGAGAAAAAGGTGACCTTGACCGTGGATGAGTGGGGAGCTTGGCGCGCACCGCTGTCCGATTCCAATCCGGCTTTCCTCGTCCAGCAGAACAGCATCCGCGACGCCGTTCTTGCCTCGCTCAACCTGAATATCTTTGCCCGTCACGCCGACCGCGTTCGCATGGCCAACATAGCCCAGATGATCAACGTTCTCCAGGCGATGATCCTCACAGACAAGGAGAAAATGGTCCTGACCCCCACCTACTATATCTTCAAAATGTACGTTCCGTTTCAGGACGCTACGCTTATTCCTGTCGCCTTCGATGCGGGCGCCTACACGCACGGCAGTGTATCGCTGCCGCGGGTCGACGCTATCGCAGCAAAAGCTGCGGACGGGAAGCTGTTGCTTGAGATCACCAACCTCGATGCGGAAAACCCCGCCGCGATTGACGTAGACCTGGCCGGCGTAACAACGAAGTCGGCCAAAGCAGAGACATTGACGGCGGCCACGGTGGATAGCACTAACACCTTTGCATCCCCAAATACAGTTGCGCCGAAACCGGCAGCAGTGAAGCTTCAGAACGGCAAGCTCGCACTGACAGTATCACCTCGATCCGTGACCGTCGTCTCGATTGAGCCGTAATCGCGGGACGCGATCGATTGAGAGTCGCGGACCATCCTCGCATTTCAACGAAGGCGCCGATATTAGGAGAAACGGACCATGCATTCGTTCCAAAAGCTCGCGGTCGCGAAAACGCTTTCTCTGCCCCCGATGGTATATCTCCTGCTTCTGCTTGCGCTGCCCAGTGGCGCTTCGTCTCAGGCTCGCATTGTTAATGCTACCGTCGATACCTCAAAGACAGGCGCACCGATATCGAAAAACATCTACGGCCAGTTTCTTGAACACGGCGGCGACATTGTCAACACCGGCGTCTGGTCTGAGATGCTCGTCGATCGCAAGTTCTTCTACCCCGTCGTCGCCAGCGCGCCCACGCCACCTCCGGTGATGGGCAACGCGGCGGGGAACCCGCGTTCGCACCGCACTCCGACACGCTGGTGGGCTCCCGTCGGAGGCGACGACGTGGTCACCATGGACACCAAAATGCGCTATACCGGAGATCAGTCGCCACTGGTCAAGCTCGACGCCAAAGAGGCTCACGGCTTCAGGCAATCCGGAATCGCGGTTCGCCAAGGCAAGTCCTACATCGGACGCATTGTCCTGGCGGGCTCCCCCGGTACGGTTGTCAAGGTCACGCTCATCTGGCGCAAGGAAGCCACCGATCGCCAGACCGTCACTATTCGCCAGCTCGGCACCGCATTCCGCAAGTTCCCCCTGCGCTACACCGGCACAACCGACACCGATGACGCAATACTTGAGATCACCGGCACAGGCACAGGCTCCTTCCACGTCGGCGTGGTCTCGCTCATGCCCGCCGACAACATCGAAGGGTTCCGCCCCGAGGTCATCGCCGCGCTCAAGCAGTTGCGCTTCGGCGTTCTCCGTTTCCCGGGCGGTAACTTTGTCTCCTCGTATGGCGCAACGGTGTCGGCGACATCGACAAGCGGCCGCCCATCTTCGATCCCGTCTGGCACGCCATACAGCCCAACGATGTCGGCACCGATGAGTTCCTCATTCTCTGCCATCTTCTTGGTGTCGATCCCTACATCACCGTCAACGCCGGCTTCGGAGATGCCTGGTCGGCGCGCGAACTGGTCGAATACACGAACGGCGCCGCGACAACGCCAATGGGTAAATGGCGCGCTGAAAACGGACACCCCGAGGCGTACCACGTAAAGTTCTGGGGCGTCGGCAACGAGCCCTGGGGCGACTACCAAATGGGCTCCATGTCCCTTCCGCAGTTCGAACTCAAGCACAACCTCTTTGCCAAGGAGATGCGTAAAGTAGATCCCTCGATCGAACTCATCGCGGGCGGCGCCATGCCCGACGTGATGGAAGGAGCTGACCAAGCGAGACGCATCAACGGTCAATATGTTCCTGACTATCTATCGGTGGCGGACTGGACCGGCCAGATGCTGCTGAATTGTCTCGATAACATCGACATGATCAGCGAGCATTACTACGCCTCCGGCACCCAGCACACCGATATAAAGCTGCAGAAGAAGGTGCCCATCGATCCTCCATTGTCGCTTATCGAGTGGGAACGCGCGCCGGCTGTGCAAGTCCGCGCTAAATACGAGCATTATCAGGAATACCTCAAGCGCATCCCCGCTCTGCGCGCCAAGCCGGTTCCGATAGCGATTGATGAGTGGGCGTACTTCGGGGGTAATCGCGACGGCTATAAGGTGGTTCCAGCCTATGCGTGGGCATTTCACGAAATGTTCCGTCACTCCGATATCTTCCAAATGGGAGCGTTTACGTTCGCAACGGCGATGATGAGCGAAAACCGCACCGAAGCGGCCCTCAATCCCACAGGCATGCTCTTCAAGATGTACCGTGATCACTTCGGCACCATCCCTGTCGAGGTGACCGGAGACTCACCCCAGCCGATGCCCACTTTTCCGGCTGGGGGAGACCAGCCCGCAGTCAACCCGGGCAGTCCCACCTATCCGCTCGATGTGAGTGCCGCATTCAGCGAGGATCGCAAGACCCTCGCCATTGCCGTGCTCAATCCATCCGACTCCGAGCAGAGCATCAAATTCGCGATCAACGGAGCTAAGCTCGCGAACAAGGGGAAGCTGTGGCGCATGGCTCCCGACTCTATGGATGCGACAGTTCAGGTGGACAAGAAACCCGAAGTTCAGGTCGAGGAACAGACGCTCGGCGCTCTACCCGGCACCATCACCGTGCACCCCTTTAGCGTGAATATTTATTCCTATCCGGTGCAGTAGCCGGGTCTTTTGAAAGAAGGTCGAGATGAAATCAACGAAGCTGTTACTTGCTTGTGCAATCACATTGGCCGTCGCGTCGCGATCATGGCTCACGGCCCAGGTGCAGACTAATATTCCCGACGTCGTCCCCGGCGCAAAACCCGTCGCGGTTGAGCACATCAAGATTCACGGCACGGCGCTCGAAGGCAATCTCGAAGGCGATGCCGTCGATCGCGATGTCATCGTCTTCCTGCCGCCTAGCTACCAGGAAGACAAGAAGCGCAGCTATCCCGTCGTTTACGCGTTGCACAGTTTCTCCATTGGCGCCGAGCAGTGGACGCACGAAATCCACGCACCGGAGACCATCGAAGGCGCTTTCGCAAAAGGCGCTCTGGAGATGATTGTCGTCTTGCCGGATTCCAAAACCATCTACAACGGCTCGATGTATTCGAGTTCGGTCACTACCGGCGACTTTGAGAATTACATCGCACGTGACGTCGTGGCCTACATAGACACGCATTACCGCACTATTCCTTACCGCACCAGCCGCGGTCTGGCTGGCCACTCCATGGGCGGCTATGGTGTGTCCCGCATCGGCATGAAGCATCCTGACGTCTTCGGAGCTCTCTACATCATGAGCCCCTGCTGCATGTCTCCGATGGCCGGCGGCGGACCAGGCCCTGCCGATCAAATGACGGAGCGGGCGATTGCCAACGAGAAGAAGGTCGCGGCGGTCAAGTCTCCAGCCGAACTGGCCGCTCAGTCGCCCGGCTTCGCCGCCGTCCAGTATGCAACAGCAGCGGCGTGGGCGCCCGATCCAAAGAATCCTCCACTCTACTTCGACCTGCCAACCAAGGACGGCGTTTCCCAGCCGGAAATCGTGGCGAAATTCACGGCCAACTCCCCACTGGCTTTTGTCGATCAGTACATCGGGAATCTTCAGCAGTATCGCGCCATTGCCATGGATGTAGGCGATCAGGACGGTCTCCGCGTCGACGCCGGCAAACTGCACAATATTCTCGATAACTACGACATTGCGAATAGCTTCGAAATCTATCCGGGCACCCACACCAGCGCAGTTGCCGATCGATTTCAGAATCACGTGCTTCCGTTCTTTAGCAAAAATCTCTGCTTCAAAGCGGGATGCAGGTAGGCTGGCTCTGGACAGCACTTGCTCATAAACCCGTTTTTTGGGAACTAGGCAGCTTGTATACCATTCCTCTTATGAAGTACGAAACGGTGTCGCCGACCTCTTCGTCCGTCGATTCTCGAGACGAAACCCATCGTTGTCGCAGTCGCTCAGGTTGAATGGAGTAGGGATATAAACTAGCTGCGGAGAGGAACGATGAACAGATGAGGATTTCTGGCTTCGGTTGCTGCATTGCCGGGAGCCGCTATGTTTCCAGATTCGCTAGCGCCGCCCGAGCAACAGATAACTCATGTGGATACGAAGACCAGTGGTCCTTCTCTGCAGAGTAACGCGGTGGATGTCACCCTCTCCGCCATGAAAAGCAAGCCTCTCATCAGCCGCACCGGAACGGCTGCGCTGATAGCTGCGAGGACACAAAGGTCAGTTGCATTGGCGATGGCCTCCTCCTCGCGATGCTTCTCCTGCTCCGCTTTCCACTTGCCATCGTCGCGGTTAGTCTGCTTCTGAGGATGGTGTATAGGACACGCTGGATTGCCGCTCTCCCCGCATTTCGTATCAGGGGGCAATTTCGGCTTACTTCTGATCAATCTTTGCAAAGAACTTCCGTATATCGGCAACCAAGAGATCGGATTGCTCCAGAGCGGCAAAGTGTCCGCCCTTCGGCATGTCAGTTTTTTGTACTATGTTGTATGTTTGAGTAATCCAGCTAAACGGGGGGACAGCCACCTCCTTCGGAAAATCCGCATACCCCACAGGAGTCTTCAGGTGTGGCGTCGGCACCATTTCCTCTAGGGTGAGCCGGTTCTCACGATAAATTCGCATGGCGGAGCCGATCGTGCCGGTCGCCCAATAGAGCGTAACATCGGTTAAAAATGTGTCCCGATCCACAGCCGTAAGAAAATCGCCGTTGTTGTCCGTAAGCAGTTGAAATTTGCCAATCATCCAGGCCAGCCATCCAACTGGGGAGCCAGTAAGGGCGTAGGCAAGAGTCTGCGGTTCACTAGCCTGGAGGAAAAAAAAGCTGCTCTCTTCCCGGTCAAAGTAGGAATACCGTTTCCGCTCAGCATCGCTCATTTTCGCAACGGCTTCCTGGTTCGGCGGTGGCACATAAATCTGATTCAGATGCAAACCGATCACGTGCGTGGGCACCTGATAAGCCATGTCTTGGGCTATTGCCGAACCCCAGTCACCGCCCTGTATGCCGTACTTGGAATAGCCCAAACGATCCATCAGAATAACTAAAGCCTTCGCCATGCGCTGTGGGCCCCAGCCACGGGTTGTGGTGGGTCCGGAATATCCAAAGCCAGGAAGCGAAGGAATGACAACGTCAAATGCCGGGCTATTTTGGTCCTTGGGATGGGTGAGCGGCCCAATGAGCTTCTCAAACTCCACAATCGAGCCGGGCCATCCGTGAATCAGCATCAACGGTATGGCATCGGGGCGAGAAGAACGCTGATGGATAAAATAAATCTGCTGTCCATCAATTTCCGTTGTGAACTGGTCAAGCTGATTGATCTTCTCTTCTTGTGCACGCCAGTCGTAGCCGTTCTGCCAGTAGTCCGCGAGTTCCCGAACCTTCTTGATGTCGGCGCCGTACTCCCAGGTCGTGCCCGGAAGTTGATCGGGCCAGTTGGCTTCCGCCAAACGGCGGCGAAGATCAATTAGAACACGGTCGGGAACATGCATTTTGAACGGCCGGATTGGGGCAGGTTCTGGCTTTGCCGGCGGTTGCGTTTGTCCCAGTGCGATTGCGGAGGATAAAAGCAACACGGCCAGCAGAAGACCGCTCTTCCGGCCTACGATTCTGGAGCATTGCGCCGCATTGCTTGTCATGGTGAATTCTCGCTCCTGGGCCTGGTTGCGAGACCGTTCGCCATATCCCGCGAATGAACTTCGTCAAGAAAAAGTTGCACAAGGTTCTGGTTCAGGTTGCCATCTGGCTATAGCTGGAGCGCGGGGTTTCGGGGAATATTAAGGTTTCCCCGCTCGGTTGCTGGGAATTCTGGGTCACGTCCATATTCGACGTGACCCATGTTGTCCCGCACAATCTCCGGCCTTGCGCCAGCGCAACATATAGCTGGATGGTGCGCAACGTCCGGAAAAGCCCTTTATCGGCCCAATTGGCCGAGTCCGAATCTCTGCAAAGGCTGTTGGCCGACATTGACGGGCAAATTGGATCCCGGACGTGTAGATGCAACATCTGCAACCGACGTGCCTACGCTTTCGTTCACAGGGGTTGCCAGAAAGGCGTGGAGTTTGCCCATATCCGGCCCGCTCAGGACCGTTCCCATACCCGAGATTTGTCCGCGCTCATTGATCTTGTTCGCCATGGTTGCACGGAGGTTGGTACCCTTGAGAAACAAGGTGTTGAGGTCGGTCATCACGCCGTCCTGATAGATGAAGGCATGGGACCAGTTGAAGCTGGAGTCCCAGGTGCTTCCCACTACTTGGCCCTGGTCGTTGATGCCGGTCGCTATGGCGGACATATCTCCCGGCAGAGTCCCAAGGTTTGTGAGCACGCCGTTCTGCCAAAGCGCGCCATATCGGGTTGCGCCACCAGGAGTGACGAAGACTGACCCAACAATTTGGCCCCGGTTGTTATTGCCGTAGGCGATAGCGCCAGCGCCATTTCCGAGGTCCGTGAGCACTGTGATAGTGCCATTTTCCCACGATACGGCGTGACCCATCGCACCGCAGGTTCCTGTGTAGCCTACGGCCTGACCATGATCGTTGATCCAGTTTGCGAACCCGCTTGGATCGTTACCCGTGGGAAGAGCCTGGACTTTGCCGTTTTCCCACAACACCGGCAGCTGAAGCCGATTATTAGTTGTGCCAGGAGAGCATGAAGAGTCCACATCACCGTTTTCAGCCATTCCTGCGATTTGTCCACGACTATTGATCGCGCTCGCCTCCCCGTTATTTCCGCCGAGCGTCGGGAGAGCGCTCATGTGAAAGAGCTGCCAAACAAACGGGCGACACGTAAGTCGCGTGTTGAAGCCACAAATGTCTTCGCCGTTGGGGTCTGGAACAGCCGTTTCGGACATACCTACTATCTGCCCGAAGTTGTTGATCTGGCCCCAGTTCATCCAACTGTTCTTTCCTCCAAGCGTGCCGAGGTCGAACTTGAATCCGTCGGCGTCTATCAGTGCGCGTCCGCTTAGAAGGGTCGCCTGTATGAAATTCACGTTTTGCGTCGGATCCCCATTCCAGGTCATGATCTCCGTCCAGCCTTCATCATTGACAGACATGGCACAAGCCTCATTGTCACTTTCCCCACGGCCCAAATCTGTAACTTTGTAGCTCGTTTGAGCGACCACATTGCTCGTGCAAGCCAGAACAATCGTCGTAACCCCCAGTATCCAGAAATTCCCCAACTGTCTAAGCATGTTCGTATCTCCTCTTTTCCTAGTTAAAGTCGGAGTGCCGAGATGACAGGCGATTTACGTCAGGTACCACTGGGCGCTCTGACAGTTAGCGTGCAATTGACAGCAGAAGTGGCTCACAACTTCACGCAATCGCTGCTGAGTGAGACCTGCAATGTGGGGTTCCACGTTCACAACGATTACGTGAGACTACAGGCCCAACACTTCAGAGTTCGAAAACGAGTGGTGAACTAACAACTCGTTCAAACCGTGTTCGGAGCGTAGCTCAACGAAGTTGATAAGCCAGGCCTAATCTGCTGGGCGATTGAGAAATGCGATGAGCCGAGGGATTCCTGCGTCAGGCCGTGGAATGCCGAGTCACACCTTTAGCTAAAATGCTGTTCATGAATCGAGAGAATGTCCTGAACTTGCGGTCCTTCTGGCAAATCCAGATCATTGGATGGTTCTGTTTCTATCTCTTCAACCTTTTGGAATCCATTCATAACTTCTTGACTCAGCGTGTGTCGATCAAGGAACAGACGGTGCCTATTTTCTTCATGTTCCTGGGAAGTTGCGCGCTGCGTCCTTTTTGCCGCCGGCTGCTGCGACAGTCGCAGTCATGGATCGCTTTTGAATTGAAAGCAGCCGCGGCAGCCATGGTCACATCGATTCCCGTAGCCTCCGCGGCCTGCCTCATTTTGGAATCCTTCGAGCACGTACCCTGGCACGCTTTGGTTGCAGTTTCGATGTGGTCCTGTTTCATTCTCTTTATCTGGTGCAGTTTGTATTTCAGCATTAAGCAATGGAAGCAATCGAGCGAAGAGAGGGAGCGACTGCTTCGCGCCGAGTCTGAGCTGAGAGAGGCGCGCCTGCTTGCACTTCGCTATCAGTTGAATCCACACTTTCTATTCAATTCGCTCAATGCCGTTTCCACTCTCGTTCTGGATGGGAATGCGCCTGCGGCCACGCGGATGCTCGCAAAGATCGGGGATCTTCTGCGCACTAGCCTGGATTCCGAAGTCACACCAGAGGTGACGCTTTCCCAGGAACTGGCCTTTACCGAAGGGTACCTGGCGATCGAGCAAACAAGGCTGGGGGAGCGGCTAAGAATCAATATCGTCGTTCCATCGGAAACGCGGGATGCCCTAGTGCCGAGTATGTTGCTGCAACCGCTCGTTGAGAACGCAGTGCGCTATGGAGTGGCGCCATTGATCGAAGGTGGGTGGATTGCGATCAAGAGCGCGCTCGATGCCGACAGGTTGCGAATTGTCGTCGGGAATTCCGGACAGCGTGAGGGCGAGCAGAAGAAGAATGGAAATGGAATTGGTCTCGGAAACACGGCGGAGCGCCTGAAAACACTTTACGGGGCGAATTTTGAGTTCTCGCTTGAGTGGCCTGAAGCGGGCGGTTGCGAGGTCGCGCTGGAATTGCCGTTACGCAGGACGCGGAGCCTGCTGGAGGCTTCGCCGTGCGCGCTCTAATCGTTGACGACGAGCCCTTGGCGCGTCGTGGCGTTGTTCTCAGGCTACGCAAATTCAGGGATGTCGAGATTGTTGGGGAATGCGCAGATGGGCAGTCCGCAGTGGAAAAAATTCTGGAACGATCTCCCGATGTTGTGTTCCTTGACATCCAGATGCCAGGAATGGACGGTTTTGAAGTGCTGCGGGCGTTGCCTGGAGAAAGCCTGCCCGCGATTATTTTTCTGACAGCGTATGAGCAACATGTTTTGCGGGCATTCGATGTTCATGCGCTGCATTACTTGTTGAAACCGGTGGACGACATACGCTTCGCGGCAGCGGTTAGTCGAGCTCGTGATCTGGTCGACGCCGCACTAAAGGCCGATATGGCACAGCGGGTCATGAAAATGTTGGACGGCACCTCAGATGGATTCGTGTCCCGGTTTACGTTGCAAGCTGGATCCCGCATTCATATCGTCCTAGCGGAGGATGTTGAGTGGATTGGGGCTGCTGGTGACTATGTTGAACTCCACGTCAACGGTCGTTCTCACCTGTTACGCGAGACGATGGCGTCTCTCGAACAGAGGCTCAACCCGGCAAAGTTTATCCGCATACACCGCTCCCGAATTGTGCAGTCCAAAGGCATACTGGAGCTGCGATCTATCGAGAATCGCGAGTTCACAGTGAAGCTTTCGGACGGCTCGGAGCATCGCTCGAGCCGTACCTACGCGGATCGACTTGAGCGCTGGCTGTCGTCAGGTAGGATCTGACAAAAAAGGCTACACAGGGTTTCATCAGCGAAGTTGTTCGCTTCGAGGAACTGGGATTCGAGTTGATCACACCAGGGCTTACGGAGTCTTCTTTCGAAACATGGAGATCGGAGACTCAATGCGGGAGAGCTTCGCTTCAGATCTGCGCGGAGAGTAGTCTGGGCCTGCCGCGCGAAATGCAGACCATGGAGATGAGAGAGTGTGAAAAGTAAGGAAACCGCATTCTCCAAGAACCGTTTAACCAGCAACTTCGACCGGGTGTTCCGAAAGCGTCTTTTGCAGGAACCCGACGTCAAGTGTCCAAATAGCCGGCTATTCGGCAACTTGCCTTGAGATCATCTGCCGATAAGTGACTTGGCGATAAATGCGTCAGTCGAGCTTTTAAAGGCACCCCAATCTTCAGGATAGCCGACAAACCAAAAATTGCGGAACATAGCAATGCCTGTAGCACTGAATCATCAAGCCGGTGCCTAATTCAGAGAGCGTCGATTAGAGCTCGTATCTTCCCGTAGTCATTTTAGTGGAGTGCAAACTTGTGGGAATGAAACGACCTCCTGCCGCAGGAGTTATTCTGCAGGGCACGCTGTACATGCTTATCCTGCGCACGCTGGTGATGGGAGCAGCGCATGGTTACACGATAGCCGAGGTTATTGAACACACTTCAGAAAATGCACTCGACGTGGAACAAGGATCGCTCTATCCCGCACTCCATAGGCTTGAGGACCGTGGCCTGGTTTCTTCGCAGTGGGGAGTGAGTGAGAACAACCGCAAGGCAAAGTTTTACCGGCTCACATGCAAGGGAAGGGAAGAACTCAATGCAGCTACCGGGCGCTGGCGGAGGATGATTCGGGCCATTGGCCTGATTCTCGGCGAATCGCACGAATAAGCGGGCGGTGCGGGTGGATCCGATGAGCGCATTGCGGTTTGAATAGGTCAGGGACGAGGAAATAGGGGTCATGCGCTAAGCGTTTTCGACGTTAAAGCAATGAACTTTCGATGGCCGGGTGTAGATTGATCCCATCGCGGACTTCTGCGGTCATGTCTGAGACTCTTTACAATCTGCCGGGTTGCCAGCGATGCCGCGCTTTCGCACGGGTCGGCAAGGGTGTGTGGCGTCTGTAATGGCGTGCACTCTAGAAAGCGTATGTGTTTGAGGTTGTGAACCGATGCTGAATCGTAGGGCCTTCCTGATAGCGGCCGCAGCAGTAGGAGTTGCTCGGACCGTGCGGGCGCTCGAGGTCGAGGACGACGTCATCTCCGCTCTCCTCAGGAAGCGCGTCGAGGTGGAGAAGCGGTCCGTCGGTATGGCGGTATGCGTGGTGACGCCGGACCACAAGCGCTTGGCAGCATGGGGCCGCGAGCGGCTGAGCGATGTTCGGCCAGTCACATCCGGAACGGTGTTCGAGATCGGCTCGATCACGAAAGTGTTCACCGCGCTGTTGCTAGGCGAGATGGCACAGCGGGGAGAGGTGGATCTCGACGATCCTGTTGAGCGTCATCTACCGAGCGACTTCCATGTGCCGGAGTTAGATGGGCGCAGGATTACGCTCGCTGACCTGGCAACCCACACCTCCGGATTACGGCGGTTGCCGCCGCTTTCCGGCATGCCGCTCTCACCCTCCTGGCTGGACGCCGTGATGCGGTTCAGCGCAGAGGACTTCAAGGCCTGGCTGGCGGACCTGCGTCTCGAGCGTGCGCCGGGTGCCGCGTGGGAATACTCGAAACGCCGTCGGTTACACGCTGCTGGGCATGGCGCTGGCTTATCGCGGCGGTCGGCCCTACGAGACGCTGCTGCAGCGGCGCTTGATCGAGCCCGCAGGCCTACAGGACACCACGTTCCACCCTGGTGCGGCGATGGCGTCTCGTGTGGCGGAAGGCCACGACGCGGCACTAAAGCCAGTGCCGCCGCTCGAGTTCGGCATCTTCGGCCCCGCCGGTGGCCTTCGCTCGACGCCTCGGGATATGGCGCGCTTTGCAGCCGCGATCCTGCCCGGCTCGGGCTCCCGTATTGCACGCGCCGCGCAGCTTCTGCTCACCGTCCGCCGGCCCGCACCGCCGATTGGCGGAATGCAGGCTCTGGGTTGGGAGGTGCACGATGCTCCAGGTGGTGCGTTCATGAGCAAGGATGGTGTGACCGCTGGCCAAGCCGCGTCGATGGTGTTCGATCCGGACAAGGGCATAGCGATCGTGGCCTTTTCTAATACCATCCCGAATCCGCGTTCCTCCACACCCTCCGGCGGCTGGGTCGGGACCGCGGACATTGCTCGTCACGTCCTGCGTCCACAGATTCCTTTGGACGGAGAGGGTGGAACCGTGTATTAGAGAGCAGGTGCCCCGGGTAGCTCCTGCCCTGGGGGTGAGTTCGCAAGGGTGGAATCCCCGCAAATTTCTGCTCCGTTTTCCGAATCATCTGCGACCACAACGAACCCGGATCCGAATTGAAAACCGCGCTGCTGTCCGCGGGGAAGATGAACCACGCGCCCAGTTCCACTTCCTTCCGTAATTGATCGCTCGTCCATCCCGCATAGCCCAGATAAACATGAAAAACTTGTGGGTCGGGCCGCACCGCAAGGGTTTGTTCTAAGAGTGTCTTCGTGGAAATCAGATAGACCCCCTTGAAGATGTGATTAGCCCCTTCGACCTTGTCGGGGGACTGCAGCAACGCAATCACCGCTGGAACTTCAACTGGGCCTCCTAGATAGGCCTTGTCGGAACGGCCTTTTGCCCCTGGGATGCCCTCTAGGACCCGCGAAAGCGCGAGGTCCGTGCGGCGGTTGAGAATTAGTCCGACGATACCTTGGTCATCGCTCTGAACCAGCAGGATCACCGTTTTGGCGAAGTTCGGATCAGCCAGGTTCGGGCTCGCGACCAGCAACTTGCCGACGCCCAGATCCTTGGCATCCTTGGATTGGACCGGAGCAAAAACGGCAGTCAGCATTTCGCGTTTCGTACGTACTGCATTGGCCCAGTAGATTCGACCTGACTCGTTTGCCGACGGGCCGCCATACCAGGGCAACTCGTTAGCGGCGAGTGACGGCCCGAGCAGGAGTGTGTCCGGCTTGGCTACATTAAGTTCTTTGGTGTAACAGTTCGGCGTTCCGACCGCCGCTGAGATGATGTATCCGGCGCCGATTTTGGGGCCATCAAGGAATTCTAAAGCGCCGAGTCAAGCTTAAGCGCAGTTTGGTGTGTACTACCGACAATCCGGAAGTTAGTGGAACCGAGGCGAAATGTCCGATTTTCCGACTTATCGCCAAGTGAAGAAAAGCGCGTTTGTGAAGACTTAGCGACAGAGGAACTGCGAACTCAGCTAAACAAGTTGCATTTACTCAGTTGCCGGTGCCTTCGCTCGTCAACGCTTCTGCGGTCTATCCGACAGGATGCAGCTCTGAAAGAACAGCAGTGTGCCGAGGCATAACGCCAGGATAGGTGCATAATTCGGCTCAGGAACGGGAGCCAACTCCGAGGTTACGAAACCAACGGCATAGTCGCGATCAGTAACCGGGGTGGTGGTAACGTCATTGGGGCCGAGCGAGAGCTGGGGGAAAGGAGCATAGGTGCCGCCCCTGCCCGCCTGTGAGGTTGAAAGCGATGGAACCGCCATCGATTCATATCTAAAACTCGGGCGCCCCATCTTCGGGAGTTCTAATTCGATCGTGCCTTCCCACACACTGTCACTGGTTGAGAAATAGCCAAAGCGCTCACCGACATTTTGAAGCTCGGCGTTTTGGGCGCATTTACCGGCAGCCCCGACAAGTGCTTGCCACATTGTTCGCGAGCTCCAAAGTGTCCGACAAGCCGACTACTCGGCCATGTGGTTCCGTGTCTCGTTGAGTGGATACGGGAGCATTCATTTCCAAAGTGACTTGCGGAGGTTTGACGGAACCTCTTGGAATGAGCCTGCTACACAGACTTAAACTATGGTTCAGCAGGCAATTCTATTTCAACGATCAACCCACCCTCCGGCGATCTTTGCGCAAAGATCCTGCCGTCATTCGCCAGGACAGCTTGTCTCGCGATAGCGAGGCCGAGGCCGGACCCTCCGCCGACACCACCTAATTCAAATCCAGACATCGTCAGGAATGGTTCAAAGATAGCTTCCTCCTGCCCGGGTTCGATACCGGGGCCGTCATGGCGGATGATGATGACACCAACATGCGCTGTTCCCATTCGGGAGCGTGAGACCTGAATCGAGACGTGCCTCTGTGCGAATCGAAGCGCGTTCCGAAGCACATTATCGATGGCTCTTTGGAGGAGGACAGGATATCCACGAACCATGAAACCCTCCATGCTGTTGATCGTGACGATCTTGTGAAGTTGATCGGATTCGAACATTGCGTTCTCATGCGCTTCTTTGACAACAGCTCGCACATCGAAAACTGAAGGTTCTTTATTTACCTCGTTTCCGCTTTCAAGACGGGCAAGCAGCAACATCTCGTGTACCAGGCTATTCAGGCGATAGGACTCTTGGCTAATGCGGTCATGCTCCTGTTCGAGATCGTGACCACCCTTGCGCCGAGCCAATGCAAGCGCAATGTTCAGCCGGGTGAGAGGGGACCCGAGTTCGTGGGAGGCGTGGGCGAGAAAGTCTTTGTAGCGCGACACAAGGGACTCTATCCTCTCAGCCATCCCGTTGAACGTGCGGGCCAAATCTCCTAATTCATCCTTGCGCGTCGCCAGAGGCGAGCTGATTCTAACCTTCAGATCGCCCCCTCCGAACTTCTCGGCTGCAGCATTCAGTCCGGTAAGGGGTCGCACTATGTAGGCCGCTACGAACAACGAGAGGAATCCTGCGATGAAGATTGGCGACAGAGCACCGAGGTGACGGAAGAAGAAGGGTTGCGTAGCCGGTACGGTTGCAAGATAGATATAACCATGCTCCGAAGTTGACTCCACACGGAACGCAATGGTGGTGCTATTCGGGGAATACTTCACAACGAGCACGTCGCCTTGTTCTGCGCTTTGCTTCATGTGTATTTCAAAGGGCGATAAAGCACGACCAGCAACGTCAGCGCTCGTGCCATTTCCGAGAGCGACGAGTCGCCCGTTGGGACACGGAATACCTTGTTCCTGCAATGGGGACTGGCCGTTCACGCGATTTATCAGAAGCGCTTGCTTCGCGCATGTTTCTAACTCGTGTATCGGAATGATCCGCTCTCTAGTCGGCGCAAAGACAGATGGCCATGATAGTGCCACTACTGCAAGCAGCGACATCACGGCCCAAGTGATAAGCATGGTCCGCAGGAATAGCTTCATGGAGTGTCGCTCCCCCTGTCATAAAGCACATAGCAATAGCCTACGTTGCGGATAGACTTGATTCGCTCCGCACCGTTCGGGTGCGTTCCAAGCTTTCGCCGGAGATTGTTCACGAGATTGTCAATGCTTCGATCGAAGCTTGTCGGTTCCCGTCCGAAGATGCGTGGAATCAATTCTTCCCGCGAAAGAGGTTCTCCGGGGCTAGGTAATAGCAAGCGGAGAAGGCTATATTCGGCCCCAGTCAAATCAAGCCTCTGACTTGCCAAGGTGACTGAGCGTTCTGTCTCGTTTAAGATCAGATCACCCACGGTCATCTGACCACCCGTGTCTTTGGGGTGGACTCGACGCAGTATCGACTTGATGCGAGCCACCAACTCTTCCGGCTGGAAAGGCTTGGCAAGGTAGTCGTCGGCTCCCCCTTCAAGGCCACGCACCCGATCTACTCCCGCATTGCGCGTGGTGAGCATGAGAACCGGGGTATCCGTGGACTGTCGAAGTCGCTTGAGTACTTCGAAGCCGTCAATGCCGGGCATCATGACATCGAGGATGATGAGAAAGAAGTGTTGCTGGCGCAACCGAAGAAGACCTTCTTCACCGCTGAGCGCGGAGGAGATAGAGAAGCCGGCAGCGGTGCAATATTCCGTGAGCAGGGACGCCAAAGAGCGATCATCATCGATCAGCAGCAGGGGGATCAATTGACCCGAATCGGGTAAAACGAGACGCGTCATTGCTATATTTTCGCCCATTTTGAATTCAAGTGGGTTTTGAGGACTGTCGAGGGATGGCCGATCACAATGGTTGTTCATTCCGTGCCCTTATGGCCATCCAGCTGAAGCCTCCGCTGGTTGTGCCGTGGAGAATACCGTTATCTATCTCGCCGTTGAAGATTATTGGATCGCTATCTGCAGGGTGAACACGAAAGGATATCGTCCCGTTCTTCTCTACGATTCCTCGGATGGGAGTTCGCGCATCGGCGTGTAGGAGCTTAGTGTCGCTCACATAGAGCGTGAGACCTACTCCATTCTGATGAATTTGACAGTGAGATCTCAGCAAGACACCACGCTGGTTTTTCCAGAGAAGATCCCACCCTCCACGTAAGTCTGGCACTGTAGGCGTTGCAAATGCTTGCTCCTTGTGCGCTCCCAAAGAGGAAGCTGATGTCTCAGGGGTTCGATTGGTAGCACGCCGAAGCACCAATAAAAGCGAGACAAATGCAACAAGCACAAGCGCAATCGCAGAAGATTGTCTCAACAGCGAAAAGTTGCGCGGAGTCACAAATGTCTGTATCAAGCTATTCGGCCTGCCAATGCACTGCACTCAGACGCCAAACAGACGATCACAAGTGCCATTTCGGGCATGACTGTGCAAACCACTGGCAAGACCCTTTGAAGGATCAGCGCGGTATAAATGAGTGCGATACGCAAGCCTACTGCGTGCGTACTCTTGCAAAAGCTGCATGCGTTCCGCGGCGAAAAGGGTGGAACAGAAATTTCGACAGCGTGTTGTACGAGAATCGCCGTGCGGATATGAGACATCATGACTCCTCGCTAGTAGACGGCGGCTCTACTGCAAAGATGCGTCGGCTCGACACTTCTCAACAAAAGGAACGGCTGACGGACATCGACGCGAGATTTGTCGTGAAGTGTCGAGAAGCGCTTTCTCAACATAACGAAATCGATCTCGTTCGTTCTAATTGAGTAGAGCGATTCCATTAGCGCCGTGCAGCAACACGGCTGCAGAACATGCTGACTAGTTGGGGGCGGATGTTCTCAACAGGAACCCACTTGAACGCCAGGAGATTATGAAAAAACGCATCCCTCGGAAATACCTGTCTCGAGTTTTCGCCACAGTTGCACTTGCCTTAGCTCATCATGGCATCGCGGAAGCGCAAACCCTGCCGCCTCAGAGCACTGTGTCCAACAATTCACCAATGGCAGGCGATGACCTGATTGCGAAGGGAATGCCCTCGTCGTCCGTTACGGGCGATGTACTTCCGGACGCGCCCGTACCCCAGAACCATAACTCCGAGCAGGATCAAGAACCACCTCGGCGCGACCAAACGCACATTAATCCCATTCCTCTTTTGCCACCGAGGCTCAACTCTAGCACCGCACTCACAGACCACGATAAGTGGGAAATTTATTATCACAAGACGTATTCACCAGCAGCGATGATTTACCCACTCTTCGGGGCTGGTATCCAAATGGCGAATCCAAAGAAGAACTACCCTCACGAGTGGCAGGACGGAATGGGAGCTTTTGGACGGATCTATGGCAACGCGATCGCCGATCGTGCGGCCAGGAGTACAGCAGATTTCGGCACGCAAGCGTTATTTCACGAAGATCCGCGATATCAGCGATCCGACAGCGCGAATCCATTGTTGCGCGTTGGTCATGCCTTGGAATGGACGTTGGTCGATAAGTCCGATTCAGGCCACAGGACATTCGCCTTAAGCACCTTCACGAGTTCTGCGGCTGGTGGCTTTGTCGGAATGGCTTATCTTCCCGACGGATACAACGACGTCACACACGCGGAGCAGCGCATGGTGGGGGGGATCGAAGGACGCGCTATTTCGAACATCCTTACGGAGTTCGAACCGGTATGGGGACCGTGGGCCGCGAAATTGCGAATGCCAAAACTGCTGCCTGTATGGTGGGTTCCGCAATCAAAGCAGTAAAAATATGCCGTGCGACAGGCGACAGTCTATCGACAAGAAAGACTGTCGCCTGTCGCGAAATCCGAGAAATGGCCTGCGCCTACATTTGCACTTGTTAGTTCCAATGGCATGTCTCATCGTTTCCAAGCTTCCAGAAGCCCCGGCCTGCTGTCCTTACTGCAGACAATCGGCGACTGGTACAGATGATCGATGCCACAGCAAGAGCTTTGGAAGTAGGGACTTTCCTTGACGGGAGACATTTCTGGCACTGCCGTTTGTTAAATCGTACTCATTGGTATATACCTACTAGTACGTATTAAATGGAGATAATCATGCATCAGATGCACTGCAATACCTTGAAAGCCATTCTTTGTGGCGCTTTTCTTCTACCCCTCCCATTTTCGTCAGCCCTGCAGGCGGAAACGAACTCTATCACCAAAGATAATCCGACAACTACCTGGACAGCGTCCGCAGCGAAACATGTTTATGGGTTTCCCGAGATCACGGCCGGCAAAACAGGCATGCTCACACTCAATGCCGATACTCTTATCTTCACGAACAAATCAGCCAACTCCAGCATCCCGCGCAGTTCTATTCTCGCGGTGAGCAATGGCTCTGACCGGGTCGAATTGTGGGGGACTACCGGAAGACTCGTCCGCATGGCAATCCCCAAAGGCGGCGGACTCGCGGCAGCGGCGGTCATGCACCACCGCGTGGGGATGCTGACCGTAGATTTCGTTGATGTTCGAGGTGGGAAGCATTCGGCGGTGTTCAACATGCCACCATCGCAGGCCGAGGCTGGGCTGACGATGTTTAGCCAAATTCCTGTTTCGTCGCAACCACCCGTAGCGACGGACCCATGCGCAGGCAAACCAGCCAGCCTTGGGAGTGTTCTGGTAGCCTCCCCAAATTGGGAGCATGCGCAGGTCCCTGCCGCTTACCGCGCCCTGGTTTATGAGCACGTCGTGAACCGTCTCCAGGGTGTAAAGGGCGTTAGCCATGCTTACCGCGACGGTGAAGTGCCCGCCGACGGAGCTTGCCCCGCCTATACGGTCAGCATCTCCATTCGGACATTTAGGCAGGGCAACCAGATTAAACGCGCCACTCTTGGGCCACTGGGAATGTTTTTCGGTACCACGCAGGCGGCGTTCGACTTCAAGCTCACGGACGCATCGGGTAACCTCAATCAAAGTGAACAGATCAAGGCAGCAATCCGCGGGGAATCTGAGAGCACAGAGGTTGCGGACAAGTTCGCGAAGAACCTTGCCAAACACTACGTAGCCTCTTTGAAGAGTGAAGAAGCCACTGCCCAGCGTGTGCAGCCTATAGTGCAGAATTCATTCCGATAGGTACCGTAGTGACGGATGCCATCGCTTGTAGACGATAAGAAGTCATGATTTTTAAGAAAATTTTGGAACACTCTCCCGATGCAACTCAATCTACGGTGTTGGAACCCTTTCTAAGGTCACCTCGCATTAAAGTAAAGAATATGCCGACTTCACCCAACAAACACGAACGGCGAACCATGGAAACTCGGAAACTGCTTCTCGAAGCAGCGGAACGAATCTTCATTCGTGACGGCTACGAGAAAGCGGAACTCGGGGAGATCGCAAGCGAAGCTGGACGAACCAAGGGCGCAATCTACGGACAGTTCAAGAGCAAGGAGGAAGTTTTTCTGGCGTTGGTCGAAACCCAGGCACTTCGACGCCGGGCTAAGATGCAGGAGCTGTTGGCTTTCTCAAAAAACGTCGAAGGCAATCTAGCCGCCTTGCGGAAGTATGTTTTGGAGTTCGCGACCAACGATACATGGGGACTTCTCTTGCTCGAGTACCGGCTCTTCGTCATTCGATATCCTGAAGCGAAGGAACATTTGCTGAAAACGCAGGCTTCTTATCTCCCCGAGGACGAGGAGAGGCGATATAGCGATCTCCTCGGCCCGGCACCAAAGGGCAAGGGAGTTATCACCCACAAAGCGGCGATTCATTCGATGTTCGCTACGCTTTCAGCTCTGCAACTCGAATCTAAGTTCGAGCCGAACGCATTTTCTCCCGTAGAAATTCGCAACATCGCAGCCAAGGTATTCGACGCACTATTCGGAATCTCGCAGTGAGTGAGCGTCTGGATTCTGTCTTAACCCCGACCAAGCCTCGGCTCGTTCCGGCACCACAAGTCGGCTTCTCTTATTGATGTGCTCCAGTTCAAGTGAACGTAAAACCGGCTAGCCGCACGGAAGCGTGCTCCGTGGGGAATCGGAGGTCGGTGCTCGACCGACCTAAGCATCCGATGTTTTTCTCAATTGGGGCAGTCAAGTCGGCGTTTGCTGTTTATCCGAAAGATGACTTGGCTATTGTCCTGCTGACGAATTTATCGGCGGATCCGTGGTTGCCACTTATTGATGGCATCGCAGCGTACTACTTGCCCGATCTAGCAACTTGCCTTGATCTCATTTGTCGATGAGTGAGTTGGCGATTAAGCGCCAATCAAAGCTCCCGCACGGCTCACCGACACGAGTTTTCTTCGAGCCTGGCAGTCGTGGTGCTTGTATTTAAGGCTTCCAAATGGCGACTAACTTTGGGATTCCAGCCGTAGTCTCGAATCCAGGTACGCGCGTCTAAGGATTTACATGAATGTGATGACGCTAAATCGTGGCCTGTGTCGCTTAGCCTACACAATAGCCTTAGCCGCCGGACTGACGGCGACCAGCGCAGCTCAGCAGCCCGTGGAGCAGGTCGTACAGTCCGCGAACAAGTTCCTGTCAACACTGAGCGACGCCCAGCGAAGCAAGGTCATTTATGACTTCAACGACAATACTCAACGGGCGCGGTGGTCGAATTTTCCCACTGGTTTTGTGCCGCGCGGCGGCATTAGTCTGAAGCAGATGAGCGCGGCGCAAAAGGCAGCAGCTCTCGATCTGATGAAAACCGTTCTAAGCCCCAGCGGTTATCAAAAGGTCAGCGAGATCCGCATGGCGGACGATGACTTCAAGACCAATGGCTCCAAGCGAGGACCGCGCAGAGATGGTCCCGCACCGGAGGGCGGGCCTCAGCCGAACGGCAACGGCGGACCTCCTCCGAATGGCCAAGGTGGACCTTCACGAAAGGGTGGTCCTGTTAGCGGCCCTCCCTCCTTGGACAACAACAATATGTTCGGAAGCGACCTCTACTACGTCTCTTTCCTTGGGAAGCCATCTACGACCGCTCCTTGGATGCTGCAGTTCGGCGGCCATCACCTCGCGTTGAACATCACGATCATCGGCAGCAAGGGCATCATGACGCCATCGCTCACTGGTGCACAGCCCGCGATCTTCAAAGTCGATGGCAAAACCATCCGCCCACTGGGCCGCGAGAGCGACGAAGCACTCGCCCTGCTGCAGTCGCTTGATGCGAGGCAGAGGTCGCAGGCCGTGCTCAATTACAAGGTCGCTGACCTGGTTCTCGGGCCGGGCCAGGATGGAAAACGGATCAGTCCGGAGGGTCTCAAGGTCTCCGCGATGACAGAAAAGCAAAAGGCCATTCTGCTGCAGGTGATCACGGAGTGGGCGGGCATCATGAACGACGCCATGGCTTCCAGCCGTATGGCTCAGCTCAAGTCTGACCTGAATGACACATGGTTTGCGTGGAGCGGCCTGACCGATTCGCAGATCGGAACCAACATCACGGCGTACTACCGCATTCAGGGGCCGCACCTTGTGATCGAGTACGCGCCGCAGAGCGATGAGCCAGGCAATCACATTCACACGATCTACCGTGACCCGACCAACGATTATGGCCAAGGCGACATAGGCAAATAATCGACCGCGACGATCGATGGAAAACGCCTCGGTAGTGCGGAAAGGAAGTGACGTTTGAAGAAGATTTTGGTGCTTGCCTTGCATGGAGTGGGCCGTTGACCCACAAGCCGGGACTGAATGGCAGCTCGTATTACCGCATTCGAGGCGCACGGATCGTAATTGAGTTTTCGCCGCAGGGCGTTGGTGGCGACAGCACGATGCACGTTCACACCATCTATCATGACCCCACCAACGACTACGGTGTGAAGTTCAACGGGGCGCAATGAAGAGACTACTGATTACGCTTACGCTGTTCGGTTTGATCGCCACGCCTGCTCTGGCGCATCGCCTCGATGAATATCTGCAAGCCACGATCTTTTCCATCGAGTCCGGAAGTGTTCACGCGACGATGCGTTTGGTACCTGGAGTTGCGGTGGCCCCTGGTGTGATCGCATGGATCGACGTGGACCATGATGGTCTGCTCTCGCCGGAAGAGCAACATCGCTACGCCGAACGCGTCCTGGCCGACCTGCAGTTGAAGGAGGACGACCGCGACCTGCCGCTCCATCTGACTTGGGTGGCATTTCCGTCTGTCGATCAGATGAAGATGGGCACCGGCGAGATCGAGCTGGCCTTCTCTGCCGATCTTCCGGCTGTTCGCGGCGAGCATCAACTCACCTTCGAGAACCATCACCAGGGCGGCATCTCCGTCTATCTGGTCAACAGCCTCCTGCCCCAGGACAAGAATCTTCAGTTGGGAGCGCAGAGCCGCAACCAGAACCAGTCGTTCTATAAGGTGACGCTCGCCGAAGCTGGCTCCACTCCGGCGCAGGATCCCTCTGCGGCGCAAGGTTTTACTTGGAGCGGATTCGCCGGAGCGTTTCACCTCGGCGTTCGTCACATCGCCGAGGGGACGGATCATCTCCTGTTTCTTCTGACCCTGTTGCTGCCTGCTCCGTTGCTGACGCTCGAAGGCCGATGGAAAGGGTGCGCGACAATCCGCCGCAGCCTGATCCACATCCTGGGCATCGTGACAGCCTTCACTCTGGGGCACTCTCTGACGCTTGCTCTGTCGGGCCTCGGTTTGGTTCGTCTTCCCAGCCAGCCAGTCGAGGTGTTGATTGCCGTGTCCATCCTGGTTTCGGCAATTCACGTAATACGGCCGCTCTTTCCTGGCCGTGAAGCAATCATCGCAGCCTCGTTCGGGCTCATTCATGGACTCGCGTTCGCGTCCGCTCTCAATGAACTAGGAGTCAGCGGCTTCTATCGCCTGATTAGCGTGTTTGGTTTCAATCTCGGCATCGAGGCGATGCAACTCACAGTCGTTGCCGTTACACTTCCTGCCTTACTGTTGTTGAGCCGTACAAGGTTCTATTCGACGTTTCGAATTGCGGGTGCTGGCTTTGCCTGTGTAGCCTCCTGCGCCTGGATTGTCGAACGGGTACTCGATCAACCCAATCCGATTGGTAACCTAGTCGAGAGGCTTGCGCATCATGGCGTGTCGCTCGCTGTCGCTTTATGGGCTTGCAGTTCAGTCACGTGGATGATGCGAGGCGCGATCGTCTCATCTCAGCTGGATCCACGGCTGTTTGCGATCATGATCGATCAGTGTTCTCGGCAAGTAGCCGAAAAGCCGGCTAACCGGAAGTAATCCCCAAAAAATGCGGATCTGTCCGGATAGGTGACGATAGTCCCGAAATCCGAGTTGTACTCTCGTATCAGATGCTTGATCCTTTAACTGCAAGATGGCTCTATGACAACCGTTCAAGTCTCCAGAGGAGTCGTACATAATCTTCCGGCTGATCTCCGAAAGGCGCTCGCGGCCGACGCAAAGGCACTGGCCGCTTGGGAAGAGATAACGCGCTCGCGCGCAACGAGTGGATCTGCTGGACCATCTCCGTCAAGAAAGATGAGACAAGGCGGCAGCATGTCGAGAGGCTGTGCTCGCAGCTCAAAGAAGAGATGCGGCGGCCTTGCTGCTAGCCGGGCTGTCCGCATCGATGAGCATTCTGGGTCTGATCGCGTTCGAGCGGTTGTTTGAAGCGAAGTCTGTGCTAGGTACCGGCGTTTCGGACGAGTAGCCGGCTTCCTCCAGCATCGCTCGCCACTTGGCAAGTAGACGATTTGCCGACATTATGGCCAAGTGACGAAAACGGCGTTTAGGACTAATCTTTTCTCCGACCGTCCAGGAGCCGATAGCCCTTCGCTAATTGAGTGTCAGCGATCAAGTCCCTTTGTTGAGACTTCGACCCCATGTGGTTCGTGGAACGGTTCTACAGAAATGCGCTCGTACCGCACCCCTAGCACGGTCAGGGTTTCAATGCCGCCCGGCGCATGAAGAACAACTTCGCTATCCTCTGCCGCTCTCATTAATGCGCGCCCCAGGGGGGAAGCCCAACTGATGTGGTTGCGGTCGAGATTGACTTCGTCCGTACCGACAATGCTCACCACTCGCTCCGTCCCCGCGGCATTCGCATAGCGCACGGTGGCGCCGAAGAACACCCTTGTCGCCCGCTGCCCCGTTCTCGGAGCTTCTGGATCAACCACCTCCGCGGCTTCGATTCGCTTTGTCAGGAAGCGAATCCGTCCATCGATCTGCCGCAGTCGTCGCTTGCCGTACTGATAGTCGGCGTTTTCACTGCGATCGCCATTGCCCGCAGCCCACGCCACCACCTCCACCACGGCCGGGCGATCCTTGGTGAGCAAAAAATGGCGCTCATCTTTCAGGCGCTCGAGGCCGCCTGGAGTGATGTAGTTTTTGCCGTGGCTCGCCGCGGGCTCCTCCACTTTCGGTCTTCTGGTAAACCCTTTTCGCATTCTACGGCTCTCTCCTGGCGCGATTTGAGCTGTGCGTGTTTATCACGACCAACCAGTCAAATCATCTCGGCTACTACGTTGCTCCTGATATTCTCCGCTTGCCCGTGGCGGCCGCCGTCAACTGCTGCATCAGGCTCTGGCTATCCGGAAAACCCCACTGTTCAACGATCTTTCCAGCAACTACTCGGTAGATGGTAGTTTCATGGATTGTCACCACTTCGCCGTTGAGGGCAATTCCTGCGAACTCGCCTCGCTGGGTTCCGCTTGATGTGAACCGAATGACGACGCGGTCGCCCTCGGCAATGATGTCGTCTATCTTCTCGCTCCAATCCGGGAATGCGGTTCGATGGCTTGCTACCTCACTCTTGAGGTCCTTTATTCCTTTCCACACTGTTCCCCCAATAAAGTGGCAAATAAAGTCATCGCCGTACAATTCATCTACCACGTCGAGGTTGCCCTTGCTCCATAGCTCGGCCTCGGAACGGAGGACGATCGGTTTGTTTTCCGACAGAGTCTGATTTGGTCGAGCGGCGCAACCGGAGAGGCTCGCAACGATGAGAGTGATCGAAACCACGGGAAGAATCTTCATTAAATGTAAGTGTAGCCCACCTCGCGAGCGACTAAGTCCCGCCGTCTTCGTGATTCAGGCGGAACATGCTTTATGAACTTTATCGTCAAGCGAATGGCGAGGAAGTGTCCCGATAAGTCGGCTTGCAGGAAGTGATCCTGGTATATCCAACTAACCGACCAGAACCTCAGTTCTCCCGCATCATGGATGCAATCTGAACCGGCGATGCCCGGCGTTCCGGAAGCAGCGTAGCCGCCATTCCTGCAGCCGGAACCACCGCGATCGCCGCCAAGAGCCCCGTCTGTCCCGAGGTTTCTGCCGGGCGCAGTCGGCAACACACAGCTGAGAGTGGGACGCTTTGCTGCCTATGCAATGACAAGTCATCAAACTGACAGCTTTGCATCCCCTTCAAGCACCCGCTGCTCCAGCTTCGGCGGCGTGCCTGGCTGCCACAGCCGCGCCCGATGCGATACACGGTAACGCAGAGGACCGCCGTCGGGGGTCGCCGAGCGCGCGATCGGGCGGACGATGCAGATGAATTCGGTATCGATCGCATCAGGACCGGCACTGACCACTGCATAGCCGTGTCCGGCCATGTCGACGAATTCCAGGTGGGGCGCGACGTCGGGATTGGTCGCTGCCCGCGCCTTCGCGATGTCGCCGCTCGCCGCATATTCGAGCGCCGCGCGCACGCCGTGCTTGATCGTCAGGTTGATCGTCGCTTCGGGCGCGGCACCCGGCGCCTTGCGCACGAACAGCTGAAGCAGCGGGAACTCCTTATAGTATTCGGCCGCTTCGGCGAGACCGGGGGCGGAGATCGAACCGGTGATGAAGCTCAGCCCGACCGGGTCGAACCCGGCTGGCGGCAATTTGGGGGCGGCATAGCCGGCCCAGAAGCTGTGGCGATCGCCCGAGATGATGACGAACCCCGACAGTTTGTGGTCACGGACCGTGTCATAGATTTCGGCACGCTCGCTGAACGCATTGCTGAAATCGCTGCCGCCGAAGGTGCCGAAATCCTTGCTCGGCCATTTGTCCTTCGCCAGCCCGGCGGGCAGGTTCTGCGGATCGGTCCGCATGTCGAGCGTGCCGTTGGTCGCGCCCCATATCTTCCAGGTCGCGGTCGACCGCGTCAGCCGCTCCTTGAGCCACGCTTTCTGCTCGCGGCCGAGCACGGTGTAGGCGGGCTCGTCCTTGCGGAAATTCGGCGCGCTCTTGTCGCCGATGGTGATCGTCGCGGGCGGATTGCCGCCGGCATACTCCTTGCCCCCGTCGATGATCTCCATCAACTCCTGCGGAACCACCGGAAAGCTGGAGTCGAACACGTCAGTCTCGGGCCGTTCCCCGGGATTTCGCATCGCGTAGCTGTGGAAGTCGGTGAGGATCAGATCGACATGCCTGCCGTAGCGCATCGCGCGATAGGCGGTCATGCTGCCGACGGCGGTGCGGTTGTTGGCCTCGGTGCCGAACCCATGATCGTCGAACGTGTCGATCGGTGCGCTCGTCACCGCCTTCATTTTGCTTACGACAGGGCAGTAAGCAATAGAGCCCACCGTTCTCTTAGACAGAGGCGGTGGGCTTTTAATTTAGATTAGGGCACGATCCTATATGGTGGTGTTGCCAAACTAGCTAGCCTACGTGGACAAATCGTCTAACAATGAAGACACGGTTTCGACGGTGTTGAACATGCTCAATCCTACTCGCTTAGTTTGCTCTGCAGTCAGTGGCATACTATCTAAAATATGATTCAGGTCGGCGAGATGAGATGGATCGTCCTCGGCATGACCACGCAAGCAACTGAAGGAATTAGAGGGTAGGCCGGTACGCTCCATTATCGAGTCTAACTGATGGGGGATTGGGGCAAACCCTTCAAGTAAGATGAGATATCCGAACAAAGCCACTGGATGACTGGCATTAATCCAATAGTACTGCCCGCCAATGAGCGAGACTACTTGGGCTGCTGGTGCTGTTCCTCGAACCGTCTTGGCATCCACCCCGAGCACGGCAAGATCAGCCAGAACCCATTCTATGTGGTCCTGCTCTTCAGTAAGGTGCCTGGTGAGATATGGAGCAACAATTTGCGCGACAGGATCGTGGGGCATGGCCTTTGCGCGAGAGGCTGCGAAGTCCATAAGTCCAAGGCCACCGAACATTGTGTGATGCATCTGTATGAGGAATCTTGTTCCGAATTTTAGATGCTGCTTAGCAACTCACGAACCAGTCGTAGACTCAGTTGGAGAAAGGTCGCGGCGGGGAGTTCCCAGTGCTCCGACTGGAGGGCTTTAGTGGATCCATACGTCTGCGGTGGCGTCACGGCCTTGATCTAGTCGCCACGGCATTCGTACACACCACTTGGTCGAACTCAGAAATGACGGAGGAGCCTTGCTGCCGGTAAGTGAGGACCTCGACGAATTAGAGCAGTTGGCGGATCGAATTGTCGTGATGTGCAGCGGGGGTAATTGCTCATGAAACGCGGCCCTCGGAGCTAGACCGGTGGTGATTAAAAATTTAGCGCCCCGATTTGTAGCGATAAATATAGATTTTGTTCCTACTCGTGTGGCAGAGTGAATTACAGCGCGCATAAACCAAAATCGTCCTTAGAATCCGCAGATCTTAACCGGTCGCAGTAGGCTCAAGTCTCCTCGGGCACCCAGTAAATGAATAACGGTTGCCTTGATATGCCACGACAACGGGTTTGCCCCGCAATGACGCATCCCCCCGTTGCTCTACCAATGCATAGAACGCATCCATATCGACACGAACAATCTTCGGACTGTCGTTGGCGCCAACAATCATATTGGAAATGGCAGGCGTAATCTCTCCACTTTGCGAGATTTCGGTCAGTCCTAGGGAGCGAGAATGCATACGTCCTATCCAAGGCTCTGAGCCGATTCAGCAAATGAAGTTTTTGACCAAGTGTGCCAAGCTAGCAGTATTCTCCATCTGGAGTATGTAATGGTCGGAGTGATGCTGCCATTGTCTGTAAGGTGGACGTAGAGGCCATTGGCCTAAAAGTCTCCGGAGAGGCAACTCAACAAAGCCATTTGTTATCTGATATTTTTTCTGTTAGGGTGTTTAGCCCAAGGTGCTCGCAGGTAGTAACGAGACGCTATTGGCATATACAAGCCTTGTCGCTAGTCCGAGGGTGTGAGTGGCTAACACTGTTCGCGACTCCAGTGAACCTGATGATGTGGGGCCCGATGGATACAAGTTTATGGACTCCGTGAAATTAGGACTGCCGATTGCACTTGTCGTGACCTACGTCGTGCCGCTTTCTTGGAGGTTCTGGAGGGCCCGTTCTACTTCTACATAATGTTCTTAAGCCGCGGTAGCAAATCAACGCGAAGCGGGGCGAGACGGAGCGCGCAGATGAATACAGCAGCGACTGCCCCAGCAAGTGAAACGACGGTCTGGCACGCCGTAGCCGTAGACAAAGTGGCCAAGCGGCTCCAAACGGACTCCGCGAAAGGCCTCGACGCAGGCGAGGCCTCACAGCGCCTGGCGAAATACGGCCCCAACCGCCTGCCGGAGGGCAAGAAGCAGTCGGCGTTTATAAAGTTCTTGCAGCAGTTCAACAATATTCTGGTTTATGTCCTGCTCGGAGCCGGGTTCGTCAAGATGATGGTCGGCTTATGGCTCGACTCGGCGATCATTCTGAGTGTTGTTGTTCTCAATGCACTGCTTGGCTTCATTCAGGAAGGCAAGGCCGAGAAGGCGCTCGACTCGATCCGCAACATGCTGTCTGCGGAGGCCAGAACCTTGCGCGGCGGAGAGATTCGTTTGATCCCGTCCGAAGAACTGGTACCAGGCGACATCGTGCTCCTTGAATCGGGCGACAAGGTCCCGGCAGACATTCGCCTTGTCGAGGTCAAGAACCTGCGCACAGAAGAAGCAGCCCTCACAGGTGAGTCGGTGCCCATCGATAAGACCACAGACGCGGTATCCGACAAAGCTACGATTGGTGATCGGGAAGGCATGGCGTTTTCCGGAACATTGGTCGCGTCCGGGCGCGGGACGGGGATCGTGGTCGCGACCGGCGCGGAAACCGAACTGGGTCGCATCAACCAGATGATGACTTCGGTCAGCGCGATCGAAACACCACTGCTGCGTCAGATCAAGAAATTCGGCTATGCGATCACCGCTGTCATTGGGATCGTCGTCGTCAGTGTGTTCGCTTACGGCAGGTGGGTTCGTGGGATGCCCTTCGTGGACATATTTCAGGCGGTCGTCAGCATCGCTGTGTCGGTGATCCCAGAAGGATTACCGGCACTCATCACGGTCACGCTCGCGATAGGCGTACAGCGCATGGCCCAGCGCAACGCGATCATCCGGCGACTTCCGGCGGTGGAAACTCTGGGTTCGGTCTCGCGCATTTGTTCTGACAAGACCGGCACGCTCACGTTGATGGAGATGATGGTGGTGTCGGCGGTTACGGGCGAATCGGCTTACGTTGTGACGGGCGACGGTTATTCGCCCGAAGGTCAGGTACAGAAAGACGGCCAACTCGCAGGCGAAGATCCGGTACTTGCGCTCATGGGACGGGTCTCCATGCTGTGCAACGACGCGGAGATCCGTCAGGAGGAAGGGCTCTGGAAGGTGGAGGGCGATCCGACCGAAGGCGCTCTGTACCCATTCGGAAACAAGCTAGGGTTTGATCGGAAGACCGCGCGCGACATGTATCCCCGAATCGATGCGATCCCGTTTGAATCGGAGCACAAGTTCATGGCTACCCTGCACAAGGATGCCACCGGCAAGCAGATGATCCTCGTCAAGGGTGCGCCGGAAGTCATCCTTGAACATTGCAAGCATCAGGCGGTAGCAAGCGGAGCGCCTGTGCCGCTCGATCACAACTATTTCAGCAAAGCTTCGGATAAGCTCGCAGCTCAGGGTGAACGCGTTTTAGGACTGGCTTGGCTTGAAGATCCGAGCATCAACGCGGGTAGCTTAGGGCCCAGGGACCTCCCGAAGAATCTGATCCTCATTGGTCTGATCGGATTGCTTGACCCGCCGCGTAAAGAGGCGATCGAAGCCGTCAAGGAATGTCACGCCGGCGGCATCCGGGTAACAATGATAACCGGAGACCACAAAATCACTGCGGCAGCGATAGCCAAGATGCTGGGTATCGGCGACGGCAAGACGGCGATTGCCGGGGGCGAGATCGAAGAAATGGATACTGCCACACTGCAGGAGAGGGTCCGCGATGTCGACGTCTTCGCACGAGCAAGTCCCGAACACAAGCTGCGTTTGGTTAAGGCGATTCAGGCAAACAAGCAGATCGTGGCAATGACAGGCGACGGAGTAAATGACGCACCGTCCCTCAAGAAGGCTGACATCGGGGTCGCCATGGGTATCAAGGGCACCGAGGTCACGAAGGAGGCAGCAGCGATGGTGCTTGCCGACGACAACTTTGCCTCAATCACGGCGGCCGTCAAGGAGGGACGCACGGTCTTCAACAACATCGAGAAGGCTATCCTCTTCCTTCTACCGACAAATGTTGCTCAAGCGCTCGTGATCCTGGTGGCGGTTGTCGTAGGCTTCACTGCGCCGATCACCGCACCGCAGATTCTTTGGGTGAATATGGTGACCTCCGTTGCGCTCGGCCTTGTGATCTCGTTCGAGCCGCATGAACTCGACGTGATGCAGAGAACACCACGTGAGGTCGATCGCCCGATACTGGATGGATTCGGAATCTGGCGCGTCATCTTTGTCGGATTAGCGTTGCTCGGACTTACGCTGTGGGCCTTCTTCCGAATGAAGTCGTATGACGCGTCTGATGGGCTGGCTCGTGCCGTCGCGGTGAATACGCTGGTTATTGGTCAAGTCTTTTACCTTCTCAACAGCCGCTTTAAGCTGGGCTCGTCGTTATCGCTCAGGGCGCACCTTGACAACAAATACTTGCCGCTGGGCATCGGCGCCGTCGTCGTGCTGCAATTGCTTTTCACCTATGCACCGCCGCTCCAGGCGTTATTCGATACCGAGGCCATACCGCTTCGGATTTGGCCAAAACTAATCCTCGGCGGCTTCATATTCTTTCTTGTCGTGGAGGTAGAAAAGATTATTATTCGCATGTTGCGTCGCGCACGTACAACGCCGTCCGACACAGAATCGGCAGCATAAATGTTCCACCGCTTCGATGGCCCGCCTGGTGGCGAGGGTCTTTCGCTGCAGTTGGTAAACCAAGAAACACAGTTCGCGCCCGGAATTTGCTTGCATCCAAAAAACTGCGGTCATAAAGGTGCGGGATGCCAAACGATATAAATCTAATCAAAATGGTGGGGTTGCTCGCTGGCGGTCTCGCCCTCTTTCTCTTCGGTTTGGAATTGATGACCAACGGTCTTAAGGCCGTCGCCGGAGCGAGTTTGGAAGGGGCGCTAGCCAAGCTTACCGCCAATCGGTTTTTGGGGCTGCTATCGGGCGCTTTCGTCACCGCCGTGTTGAATTCCTCCACGATTACCACCGTTCTGATGGTTGGCTTTGTTTCCGCGGGTTTGATGACCCTGAGTCAGGCCGTCCCGATGATCATGGGCGCCAATGTCGGGTCTACCTTCACGGCACAAATCATGGCCTTCAATGTGAAGGCGCTCGTACCATTCATGCTGGCGATCGGATTCCTGTTCCACGCATTTGGGACACGCCAACTTCTTCGGCAGCTTGGTGGCATCGTCCTCGGCCTTGGACTGCTCTTTCTCGGGATCGAGTTTATGGGCGAAGCAACCCATCCCTTGCGGACTTTTGAGCCGTTTATCAAGGCTATGCAGGAGATGAAGAATCCGCTGTTAGGAATTCTCGCAGGAGCCATTTTTACGGCTATTGTTCAAAGCTCTGCAGCGACGCTGGCGGTCGTGATTGCGTTAGCAAGTCAAGGCCTTATACCCCTCGAGGCAGGTATAGCCGTGGTACTTGGAGCGAACGTCGGGACCTGCCTGACGGCGATGCTGGCCGCCATCGGTAAACCAGCCGAGGCAGCTCAAGTCGGAGTCGTTCATCTCCTGTTCAACGTCCTTGGTGTGCTGTTCTGGGTCTTCTTCATCCCTCAGTTGGGTGACCTGGTCAGGCATATCTCACCGAGCCACCCGGACTTGGAAGGTACCGCGCGACTGGCAGCCGAAACACCGCGCCAAATAGCGAATGCCCATACCGTTTTCAGCGTCTCGAGTACGTTTATTTTGATCTGGTTTGTCGGACCGCTTGCCAGACTTGCGCAGATTATTGTCCCGACTCGTCGTAAAAAAACCAAGAGCGCCGGCGAGCCGCTTTATCTTGATGAATCAGCGTTATCGATACCTTCGGTTGGACTTCAGAGAGTTTCTTTGGAATTGGCACGGCTAGGCGAACTGGTCCTGGCATTGGTTCGCCGCGCCCCGTCCGCCGTAGTGGACGGACGACTGGAGGATCTCCAGACGCTGCTCAGCGAGGATGAAGAAGTTGACCGTTTGGAAGCTGCAATTCTCGTCTATATTGGCCGACTGTCGCTGGGAGAGCATACGCAAGAAGACGGCCAACAGATGGTTGGCCTCGCGCAAACAGCCAATAATCTGGAGAGCATTAGCGACATCGTAACAACCAAACTGGTTTCTCTGGGCCAACAACGAATTGCAGAGGGTATCGATTTGGCGCGGTTGCGGGACGAGACCACGTCTCGATTTGTTAGCGCCGTTATGCGAAATCTCGAACGGGCCATCCAAACAATAGACCAGCCAAACACGAGCGACATGGCAGAGGTGATCGCAGCGAAAAGGGAGATTGAAGATCTGGCGGCTGCGACCCGTAAGAGTCTCATGGAGAAGCTTCAATTGGCAGATAAGAAAGATGTCCAGTCCTTCCGTATAGCCACGGACATGATCGAGCAATGCAAGCAAATTGCTTACTTTGCCAGACGAATCGTCAGAGATTACGAAGCCGTTGTGACACAACAAATCGATGGGTGAATTATGGACAAAAAGCGAAAGAGTCAACCCGGCAAGATTCAAAATTTACAGGCAGAAAAATCAACTGACAAGCCCAGGCTCCAGCGCAAAGAATACGAAGAGCAAATCGCCAAGCTCCATGCAGAGCTTGTCAAACTGCAATTGTGGGTGAAGCATACGGGAGCGAAAGTTGTCGTGATCTTTGAAGGCAGAGACGCGGCTGGCAAAGGCGGCGTCATCAAACGGATCACTGAGCGAGTGAGCCCCCGCGTTTTTCGGGTGGTTGCTCTTCCTGCTCCGTCCGAGCGAGAGCGCACACAAATTTATTTTCAGCGATATTTCGAACATCTCCCAGCAGGGGGCGAGATCGTTATTTTTGATCGGAGTTGGTATAACCGTCTCGGCGTTGAGAGGGTGATGGGGTTTTGCACGGACGAAGAATACGAGAGATTCCTCAAAGTATGTCCGGCCTGGGAGAGGGATATCATCGAAGCCGGTGTCACACTGATCAAATATTGGTTCGAAGTGAGCAAGGAGGAACAGACTCGCAGATTCTGCGAACGAATCAACGATCCCAGGAAAATCTGGAAGCTTAGCGGTATGGATCTGGAATCGCACCGTCGTTGGTACGACTATTCACGAGCGCGAGATGCGATGTTCGCGGCTACAGACACCGAGAGGTCGCCATGGTACGTCGTTAACGGGGACGACAAACGGCGAGCTCGATTGAACTGCATCTCCCATTTCCTTAGCTTAATTCCGTACGAAAAGATCGATCTCGAAAAGGTGAGTCTTCCTCTCAGACAGAAATCGAAAGGGTACGTAGAGCCAGACTATCCATATCGCTTCATCCCGGAAAGGTACTAAAGGGTGGCTTTGAGTCTTGCGATGCTGTCGTAGGTTGCCCGCGCTCTCTCGATGGTCACGACAGAACGAACTCGAACAGGCCTCCGTCCCTAGCACGGCCCTCGGTAGCCTAAACAAAATAAAAGGGATGATCTCTGCGCACCAGCCTGGGCCCGGTGATAACACAGGACGGTGAGATCGACCTAGAGGCTCCCTTTCGAATTATCTTTGGGTCTACTGAGAACAGAAACTCGATCTCTCTGGAACTACTGCTCTATTCAAAAAAACAGAGAGACGGAAGTGCCCATAAGCTCTTTAATGCTTTTCTGAGCTAGCGCTATCAGCGAGCAAGAGTTATATTGAGTCGTTGCGTTTCAAACGGAATAGAGGCGTGGGGACGAAATAAGCAAGTATAAGTCTTTCGTGCCTTCCCTGACCACAGCACTCTAATGGTGAGCGCTGTGGCGAGCCCGACGCTATGGAATACGCTCAAGCTCGCATTTCTCAATGCGATGCGTCTGAAGCTGGATTTTTTACATTCTATCGGCCTAATAAATTGGACGTAGCGAACTACAGCTAAAAAGACTTGTTGGTGCATCGTCCCAAATGGAGGCGCTTAGCCAAGCCAAATGGACTTTCATTTGAAACTTATTGTGCCAAGCGATCCTCGCTTCTTATCGATTGCCCGCGCTGCGGTGAGCGAGGTAAGTGCGATTTTCGGATTATCGGAGGAGTTGTGCCGAGGAGTCACTTTGGCCGTTGATGAGGGCTTAGCCAATATTATCCGACATGCCTACGGAAACCGTTATGACCAGGAGATCGAATTGAACTGTCAGACTGATTCTAATCGGATAGTTTTTACGCTTCTTGATTGGGGCGAGCCACCAGATCCGGCCAGGATATGCGGGCAGCCATTAGATGACGTTTCGCTGACTGGACGAGGAACCCATCTAATGAAGGCGATCATGGATGAGGTGTATTACGAGCGAGTTCTAGGTTGCAATCAAGTAAGACTAGTTAAGCACCTGTCATCTGATAAGGGGAGAATAGATAATGACGGATCGGTGCCGCATTGATTATGAAAAATCTTCATACGCATAGCGGAGTTGTTAGTCGTGGACACTGAAGGATCAACGGCTATCTCTGTTTTAGCCTACATAGGGGATGGATATGGACAGACAGATGGGTTCTTCGACACGGATTGAAAGAGGGGTCACGATCGTGGACGTAGTCGGTCAGATAGACCTCGGAAGTTCGCCAGTCCTTCGCAAGACACTTTTGGAATCATTGAATGGAACGAAAAGTGTAGCTATAAACCTGAGCGCAGTAAAGTATATCGATAGCTCCGGGATCGCCTCACTTCTGGAGGTCCTCAAAGAAGCACGTAATTCCAATAAGCGGTTTGTCCTGTTTGGGGTAAGTGGTGCTGTCCTTCAAGTACTACAACTTACGCGTCTAACTGGTGTTTTTGAAATATGCGAAACCGAGGAGCAAGCACTTAATGCTTGAAATTGCATATCGCATCAGGCTTTTCGTTGATGGCCGTTCGGAATACCGCTGAGACAGTTCTCTGGAGCGGAAGCATATGGCGTTGAAAGTGACGGAAAAGTTCGCAGCTGTACCAGGAATTGTCGGCCTCTGGACAATGAGCGGCTTTGCTTACATAGGGGATCTAGCTACCCTCGCGGGCCAGTCCGCGCATGTTACCTTTGTGGGCCCTTTCGAGGGTCGGCGTCTACGCCCCAATCGAGCAATCCATCAGGCTATGGCCGTCGGCGTTGAAGCTATACCTATTGTCTCGCTGATTACCTTCTTCGTTGGTTTAATCATGGCACTGCAGAGTGCCTATGAACTGCGTCGGTTAGGTGCGATGCAACTGGTGGCAGGCACCGTGGCTATTTCTATTCTACGAGAACTTGGACCGCTACTTACAGCCATCGTCGTCATCGGCCGTTCGGGATCGGCTTTCGCCGCGGAGATCGGCACTAAAAAGGTGACTGAGGAGGTAGATGCCCTTCGAACGATGGCTTTCGATCCCGTGGCCTTCCTTGTCGCACCTAAATTTCTGGCAATGCTGGTGATGATGCCGTGTCTTACTGTCTGGGCCGACTTCATGGGCATTGTAGGGGGATGTGTCTTCGGCGTCACTGGCGCCGACTTTACTATCGCCTCCTATTTCCAAGCAACGCGAGAGGCGATCCTCGCGCGCGATATCTACACGGGTCTCATCAAGAGCGCGCTGTTCGCATTGGTCATCACGGCCGTTGGGTGCAAAGAGGGTTTTTCAACGGGAGCCGGAGCTGAGGAGGTCGGACGCTCGACAACGGCGGCAGTCGTCACCTCGATAGCTCTTGTGATTGTTGTCGACCTCGTGTTTACAAGCTTGTTTTATTTTATTAATCCCACCTAAAGCAGGAGAAGGAGAGCACGTATATGTCTCACAATCTGCCGATCGCGGAGTTAGCACCGTTTATATGTACGGCGTTAGTTAGTAAACCAGTCGCGGCAACAGGACCCCAAAATGACTAATGATATTAGCGATGCAGCCATTTCAGTGGTTAACCTTCGTGTGTCTTACGGTGAACGCGAAATCCTCCATGGGGTTACGTTTGACGTCCGTCGGGGGGAAACTATGGTGATTCTTGGTGGGTCAGGCTCAGGGAAAAGTACCTTATTACGAACATTGGTCGGTTTGGAAAAGCCGAGTTCAGGTGAAGTGTGGATTCAAGGTGTGAATATCGCAAATATTTCCGAGCGAGAGATGGATGTGATTCGCAAGAAAATGGGTATGTCGTTCCAGGGTTCGGCGTTATTCGGATCGTTAACCGTTGGCGAGAACGTTGCATTGCCACTGCGCGAACACACCAATCTTGAAGACTCTACCATCGAGATTATGGTGAGGATCAAGCTCGGACAAGTTGGGCTCAGCAATTTCGAAGACTACATGCCTTCGGAATTAAGCGGCGGAATGAAGAAGCGTGCCGCTGTCGCGCGCGCATTATCCATGGATCCGGAGATACTATTTTTCGATGAACCCTCCGCAGGGCTGGATCCCATCATTGCTGCGGGACTCGATGAACTAATCATGAATCTAAAGAAAGCCTATGCCATAACAATGGTCGTGGTAACCCACGAATTGGCCAGTGCATTTCTAATTGCAGACCGTATGGTCTATGTCGATCGTGGCCACATCGTAGCGCTGGGAACCAAAGAGGAGTTCCAGGCAAGTACTCATTCGAGGGTGCGCCAGTTTTTGGATCGAGTGCCGGAGCCTGAGGTCTTCGATGAACTCGACTATCTGCAGATGCTCACGGGGGACCGCAAGACCGCGAAGGATTGAAAGTTTGGAGACCTTGAAGATGGGGACCGTATGAACAGCAAACGCGAGCAGGCCGCAGTGGGTTTTTTTGTAATAGTTGCAGCGGCACTGCTAATTGGGACAATCTTGGCTGTGTCCGGCACCTTTGCTTCGGGCGGGGTCGCACATCATACCTATTTTAAGTCGGCCGGCGGTCTTTTGCCTGGTGCCGCAGTTCGCTACGGAGGTATGAAAGCCGGCAAGGTCGAGGCTGTACGGGTGGATCCCAAAGACTCGACCCGCATTGAGATCGACTTTAGTGTGCAGCGTGACATCCCGGTAAAGACCGATAGTATCGCGAAAATTTCCAGCCTGGGCGCGCTTTCCGATAACTATGTGGAGATCGGAACCGGAACAAAAGGAGGTCAACTTGCAGCACCCGGCAGCGAGCTGAAGTCCGTCGAGACAGTGGGAATTGGTGATCTAGGCGATATGATTGGAGGCCTCACCCCCGTTGTCAATCAGGTTATGCAAACCCTGAACCAACGCCTCACGGAACTACAGGTGACACTAGGCCGCGTCAACGATCTGCTGAACGACAAGAATCGCGAGAACATAGGCAACAGTCTAGGAAACTTGAATGCCATACTCGCTGAAAACCGTCCGAAGATATCAGGGAGCTTAGCGAACGTACAGGTCGCGAGTGCCAAGCTTGTACCCTTGCTCGATGACCTTAAGTCAACCATGAATCAGGCAAACGAGACCTTGTCGCACGTTGACTCTCTCGTGGTTGAGAATCGCCAGGACATTCGGACAATAGTCGTCGAGCTAAAAGAGACCATGCTCAACGCACAAGCTCTTATTGAGCAGCTAAAAAATACGACGGACAACAACACGGACAACGTCGACCAGATCCTCGAGAATATCCGCATTACAAGCGAAAACATGAAAATACTGACGGATTCGTTGAAGACCAACCCTGCAGTGCTTATTCGTGGAAACAATGGGAAAGATCGAAAACCCGGCGAGAAGTAAGGCAAGGATCTCCACGGGGATGACCAATGACTATTTCTAGCGGCTAATTCCCCGCGGAACAAGAGATAGTAGACGGTAGGAGTTGATACAAAAGCAGGTCTTTAAAGCAATATCTAGTGCCCTACGGAAGAGGTTTCCTATGCATCGAATGGTCCGACTCGTTTTGATATCACCTCTCGCCTTGAGTCTAAGCGGGTGTGGCGGGGGCAAGCCCATCCACTATTACACAGTACAGAGCCCCGGAACACCCACACTTACGACAAGCGCATACCCCGTATCTTTATTGGTTGGAGGCATCGGAGGAGCAGAAGTATTTCGGGACACGCCGATCTTGTATCGCATCGGCGCCAACCAGATTGGCGCGTACCAGCATAGCCGTTGGGTTGAGCCTCCGGTCGAATTGATCAAGAGCAAATTAATACGCGTGCTGAGTGCTTCAGGCGATTATCAGTCTGTTAGCGGCCTTGGGAGCAATTCGGGCGGACAATTCGTGATTCGAGGTAGGCTCTACAACTTTGAAGAAGTCGACGGCGCGAATATCGAGGGACTCGTGTCTATGGAGTTTGAACTCTATGACCGGAAATCGGGCAAGATTGTTTGGAAGCATTTCTATTCCCAATCTGAACCCATACAAGGCAAGGAAATCTCCGCGGTCGTGGCGGCGCTGGATACCAATCTCGATCGGGGACTGAAAGAGGTTGCTGTCGGGCTCAACCAATATTTCTCGGCAAATTCTGCCGGCAAGTCCTGAAAGTATTTTTGAAATTCACAGATCGCAAAAAGCGATAGGGTTGGAGCGTGGATTCAACGAGTAGTAGGGTGGTTTGAATTGAGTTCGAGGATGGTAGGTTCTCCTCGCAGGAATGCAGATAAGTTCCTCTGTTGGCCACGGAGAAAAGATGGCTCTATTAGCAAATCTGAGAATTCGGGCCAAGTTGCTTCTCGCAGTGCTGCCACTGGCGCTGATGGTGGTCCTAGCGACACTATATTCGTCGATCACAAGTAGGCAGATCGATACCCACTATAGCAATATGATCGACCATGACGTCAAGACGTTGCAAAGCCTCTCGGTGGCTCGAGCACACGCGAATCGAGTTGGTCTTTTCCTCTATGAGGAGGCCACCGAGCCTAACCCCGATAGGAGGGTAAAAATCGATGGAGAGCTAGACAAGATCTACGCTGATTTTCAAACGCGTATGGCGGAAGCAATGGCTCAGAGTCCAGATCACGCCAAGGCAATCAAGGCCACCGCGGCCCTTTTCGATAAGGCGATGTCAGATGCACGTCCCATTCGTGCTTCAGCGTTGGCGAACAATACCGAAAAGGCCCTGAGTCTGATACGTGGGGACGCGGGTGTGGAATTGCAGCAGGCGAGGCAGGCTGCCATCGACTCGGTGGACGAATTGCGAGCGACTGTAGACCGGCAATCTGACGATCTCACGAGAAAAACTCACCGCGCCATTCTGATCACATGGCTTGTCGTCTGCCTCGGCCTTGTGGCGACTCTAACCTTCACCCTTTATATCGTCCAGACCCAAGTTATCGGCGAATTATTGGCCGTACGCGGGAGCGTCCAGGCTCTTGCCGATGGACAGCTGGATCAAATGATCCCCTATCTCAACCAGACGAACGAAATAGGCGCGATCAGTCGAGCATTGCGCACCCTACAGGAAAGTGCTCGCGAACGCGCAATCCAGCACTGGGTGAAGGCTGAGGTTTCGGATATCGCGGAGGAGTTGCAATCGTCCGTGGATTTTGCAGAATTCGGGAGATGTTTATTTTCGCGCCTCTCTGAGTCCATCCCGCTGCTCTACGGCGCTCTTTATGTTGCCGATGAAAGTCACGCTCGGTTGGCTCGTGTCGGGGGATTTGCTCTCGATGGTCCAGATGAGACCCGGGAATTTATTTTTGGGGAGGGACTCATCGGCCAGGCGGCTATGGAACGGCGGACACTGGTGGTTTCCGCAAACGAGGAAGATAAGCTCAGTATTTTGAGCGGGATCGGAACGTTCAAGCCTCGCACTCTCCTCCTAATGCCGGTAGTACACCAGGACGTTGTGATGGGAGTCCTCGAACTAGCACCGACTTTAGCGCTATCGGACCGCCAACAGGTTCTGCTTGAAGCACTCATGCCTGTTTTGGCGATGAACTCGGAGATGTTGTCCGCCAACATCAAGACCAGGAAGCTGCTCGAACACACTCAGCAACAGGCAGAAACTCTGGCGGCGGTGGAGGAAAGGTCTCGCCTAATCTTGTCGTCAGTGGCGGATGGCATCTGGGGACTCAGCGCAGATGGGACGGTTGCATTTGTGAATCCTGCAGGCGCTCGAATGTTGGGCTATGAGCCGGAGGAACTCATTGGCCAGCCGATGCATGCAGCCGTTCATTACGCCTATCCCGATGGATCGCCATACCCTGCAGAAGATTGTTGGATGTCCAAGACCGCCCACGATGGGCAACGCCACGTATCTTCGGACGAAGTCCTCTGGAAGAAGGACGGAAGTTGCCTCTGCGTAGAGTACAGCACCACGCCAATTCGGAAGGGAGATCAGGTTGTGGGAGCAGTGGTGGCGATCCAAGACATCACGGAGCGAATCCGAAGCGAGCAAGCCGTACAGGAAAGCGAGAAGCGGTTCCGTTCCATTTTCGAGAATGCGCAGATTGGAATCGGCATCTATGCCATCAATACGAGGGAGCATTTAAGCAACCGCACCCAACTCGAGCAGTTGGGCTACAGCGCGGAAGAATTGAACGACACGAAGAAATGGGACAAGATCGTTCATCCAGATGACCGCGCCGAGGGAGCAAGGAGGTATGCCGACCTTATTGAAGGGAAGCGCGATGAGGATGAGTATATACAACGCTTCATCCGGCCTGATGGCAGCATCATCGTTGCGAGTGGAAGATTCAAACTTATCCGGGATGCCCAGGGTAAGCCCCAATACGTTATCTCGTTGCACGAAGACATTACAGAGCGTCAACGGGTCGAGCAGCGCCTTCGCTTCACACAATATGCGGTGGACCACGCAGCCGATGCGGTTTTCTGGATTCGTACAACAGATGGAGGGTTGGAATATGTCAATGAGGAGGCTTGTCGGAGCCTTGGCTACACGAGAGAGGAATTGCTGGCTACTCCCATCAGCGAAATCACTGAGTTTGGCCCCGACAAGCTGAAAGAAGTCATAGAGCTTCTTCGGGATAAACCTGTTCTGACTCGAGAGTCAAAACATCGTGCTAAAGATGGGCGCGTATTCGATGCTGAGGTCACCTTGTACTGTGCAGACTACATGAACCAGCAGATTATCGTAGCCAATGTTAAGGACATCACAGAACGTAAATGGGCAGAGGCGGCGATCCTTGAGGCCAAGGAGGTAGCGGAAGCGGGCACGAAAGCGAAGTCCGATTTCCTGGCCAATATGAGCCATGAAATTCGCACACCGATGAATGCGATCATTGGTATGTCGCATTTGACATTGAGGACTGAACTTGACCATCGTCAAAGAGACTATGTCAGGAAGATTCAACAGTCCGGCCAGCATCTGCTCGGCATCATCAACGATATTCTGGATTTCTCGAAGATCGAAGCTGGCAAGCTGTCTGTAGAAAACATTGACTTCAATCTCGATAAAGTGTTGGAGAACGTCAGCAATCTTATCTCCGAGAAGGCATCGTCCAAAGGTTTGGAACTGATCTTCGACATTGAGCCCTCGGTCTCAACTCAACTCAAGGGCGACCCACTACGGTTGGGCCAAATCCTGATCAACTTCTGCAACAACGCCGTTAAGTTTACAGAGCACGGCGAGATCGTCGTCAAAGTTCGAATCCAGGAGGAAGATGAGGACAGTAAACTTGTCTGCTTCTCGGTCAGCGACACTGGCATCGGCCTGACAGAGGAACAAATGGGGCGACTGTTTCAGGCGTTCGAGCAGGCGGACACTTCTACGACGCGACAGTTCGGCGGCACGGGACTTGGGTTGGCTATCTCCAAGCGATTGGCAGAGTTGATGGGCGGTAGTGTCGGAGTCGTCAGCGAACTGGGTAAGGGAAGCACCTTTTGGTTCACGGCTCGTCTCGGCAAGAGCACAGCTCTACTGCGGAAGCTCTCCCGACCGGACTTGCGTGGTCGACGTGTTCTGATTATCGATGACAATTCACAGGCACGTGAGGTGTTGTCGAGCATGCTGACAAGTATGACCTTCATTGCGGATGAGGCACCCTCTGGACAGGAAGGCATTGAAATGGTTCGCAAAGCAGCCGAGTTAGGCAAGCCGTACGAGATCGCTTTTGTCGATTGGCAGATGCCAGAGATGGATGGCATTGAAACGGGGAAACGAATTCGCGCGTTGCCGAATGTTGTCGTTCCGCCACGTCTGGTGATGGTTACAGCTTACGGTCGTGAGGAGGTTTTAAAGCAAGCCGAGGACAATGCCTTCGCCAGCGTTCTCGTCAAGCCAGTTACGGCATCCATGCTTTTCGATTCATCCGTCGAAGCTCTGGGAATTGGCGATGAAAGAATCGCAGAAGTTCCGGCCAATTCAAGTTTAAACCTTGACCGATTGCGTGGGGTTCGAGTTCTGCTGGTGGAGGACAATGAACTTAATCGCGAAGTCGCGATGGGACTGCTCGGGACCGCTCACATGTCCGTCGACATGGCTGAGAATGGCAAGGTAGCGGTCCAAATGGTGAGTGAGCATGATTACGATCTTGTGTTGATGGATATGCAAATGCCGGTAATGGATGGAATCGCAGCCACAAAAGCGATCAGGTCTGACCAACGTTTCCGTGAGCTGCCCATCATCGCTATGACCGCCAACGCGATGGACGCGGACCGCGAATTGTGTCGGCAAGCGGGGATGAACGACCATGTGAGTAAACCAATTGATCCGGACGCGATGTTCGCGACATTGGTGCACTGGGCAAAACCACGCCAAGTCCTGAACTCTGAGCCTCCAGGTAAGAAGGTTGAGACGGCCTTTTCACAAAATACCGCGGATATTCCTGAAATTAAAGGTATAGACATCGAGGATGGCCTCAAGCGAGTGGGAGGGAATGGGCAATTGTATCGAAGCCTGATTGTGAAGTTTGCGGAGAAGTACAACGACTCAGGTGTGCTGGTCAAAGCTGCTCTTCAGAGCGGGGATCGCGAACTGGCTCAGCGCATTGCTCACACAGTAAAAGGTGTCGCCGGGAACATCGGTATCAAGCGAGTTCTATTCGCAGCTGAGAAATTAGAAAAAGCAATTCGCGAGAACGATTCGGAAGTTCCAACGATGCTCCAGGATTTCATTTCAGTCCTGCGCGCTCAGATTGAGGCAATAGAGCGGGCTTTGTGCACGTTAGCGACACCCACGTCCGAAAACGAATCAAGAAAAAACTTCGATCCCACTGCAGCTTCATGTGAAATCACACGGTTGCGGAGCCAGCTCGAGGCCAGCGATGGCGCTTCAGAGGAGACGTTTCGTGTACTACGGAGCGTTCTTGCTGGCCAAGTTGATAAGGCGCCATTGGATGCACTTGGTGCAGATATAAACGATTTCAATTTTAGCGGAGCCCTGTTGAAGCTGGACGTCATCGCCAGAGAACATAGCCTGAATCGGAAGGAGGTAAAGGATGAACGCCGAAGTGAAGACATTGTTACTCGTCGACGATGAGCCCGCAAACATCCAGATTGTGAACTCGATTCTCAAAGACATCTACAAGACTCGTATTGCGACAAGTGGCGCGAAGGCTTTAGAACTTGCAAATCAAACTCCCGCTCCCGATCTGATTCTTCTGGATGTCATGATGCCCGAGATGGACGGGTACGAAGTTTGCTCCCGCCTTAAGTCTTCTGACCATACGCGGGACATTCCCGTGATCTTTCTAACGGGTCAAACTGAGATTGACGATGAAACGAAGGGGTTCGAGGTCGGGGCGGTCGACTATATTCATAAACCGTTCTCGCCAGCAGTCGTACAAGCCAGAGTACGCACACACCTTATGCTCCGCGGTATACGCGAACAACTAGCGCGCCAATTGCAAAGCATCCAGTGTGAAATGGACACTGCGCGACAGATTCAATTGTCTATCTTGCCGCGCGAAATCCCTGTAATTAGGGGTCTGGACATTTCAGCCCGTTATCTTCCCATGACGGCGGTGGCAGGCGATTTCTACGACTTCATCCCGATCGACGAGAAGCGGATCGGCATTTTGGTAGCGGATGTATCTGGCCACGGCATGCCCGCCGCGCTTATATCATCCATGCTCAAGATTGCACTGGACGGTCAAATTAAATGTGCCTTGGAGCCTGCGCGCGTGTTGGCTGGCCTGAATCGTGCGTTGTGTGGAAAATTCCAGGGCCATTTTGTCACCGCGGTGTATGTGGTGGTAGATACGGAAAGGCAAAGTCTTCTCTATGCAGGTGCGGGACACCCGCCACTCATTTTCATGGACCACTCGGCAGGGAAGGCACGCGACTTCGTCGAGAACGGTTTGTTTCTTGGTTTCTTCCCGGAGGCTACCTACACCGCGGTGGAGATACCTTTCAACGCGGGTGACTGGGGCGTCCTTTACACCGACGGAATCCTGGAAATGACCGATCCTTCAGATGAGCAATTTGGCCTAGATCGCTTCAAGCAATTTCTCCAGGACAATCATGGCTTATCGACGGGGCAATTCGTCGATGAGCTTCTTGAAGCGTTGTCTCAATGGTCGAATCTTGCTTTAGGGCGGGAACCTGAGGATGACATTACGCTCCTGGCTTTCCATTTCGGGCATACTGCTGGCTGACAACTTCCACACATCACTTAATTTAGTAGCTCACCTCACTGATTGTGGAACCCTCACAAATTTTGTTGACGTCGCACAATATTCACAGTAGTTTCTAAAAACTATCCCTTTTTCTGGCTTCTGACGTTTTATAACGTCGTCCGCCATGTTGTCTTTCAACAAAACCCATCCATGGGTCGAAGGATTTCTACGCCTCAAAAATGCCACTCCACAAATTATCAGGAGCTCGACAATGACTCAGTTCTGGAAAAAGCACCTTCCAATTCTTCTCACTCTCCTCATTGCCCTTCCAGCATTCGGCCAAACCTTTCGTGGCACAGTCTCCGGTACCGTCCTGGACACCCAGGGTGCCGTGATTACAGACGCCGCCGTCATGCTCGTCAATCCGGCAACTGGGGTCGCGCTGAACGCGAAGTCTGGCAAAACGGGTGACTTCCTCTTTCCTGAACTCCCCGTCGGCACCTATCAACTTACCGTCTCCTTCAGTGGCTTCCGGACCCAGAAAATCGATAACATCGATGTCGCCGTATCCAAGATTGTCGATCTCAAAGTCGAGTTGAGCGTCGGAGCCGAGGCCGCCATTGTCGACGTCAATGCCAGCGGCGTCACTACAGACACCACCTCCTCCGCCCTCGTCACCGTCATCGACTCCAAGTCCGTACAGGAGATGCCGATGAACGGACGCAACTTCACCCAGATGATCAAGTTCGCCCCCGGCGTAAACATCTCCAGTTCCGTCAATGGCTCACGCACAGCCAGCATCAACTATCAGGTGGACGGTGTCGATAACGTTGACGCCTACCTCGGTATAGTGGCTTCCAACCAGGGCGGCATTCAATCTATTGCCGGCGGCCTCATCCCCATCGAAGCCATCGATCAGTTCTCTATGCAGTCCGGCGGTGAAGCCGACCAGGGCCGCAACGCAGGCGCTAACTCCAACATGGTGCTCAAGAGCGGTACCAACAAGATCCACGGCGATGTGTTCTACTTCGACCGCAACGAGTTCTTCGCCTCCATCTCGCCATTCGCTGCCGTCGGCTCGCGCAAGCCCCTCATTCGCAACCATCAGGGTGGATTCACTCTCGGCGGCCCCATCTGGAAGGATCACACCTTCCTTTTCCTCGCCGGTGAGATCCAGGTCGCTAAGGCCAACGTAGCACTCACCGACACCGTCTTGACCGATGCCTGGATCGCACAGGCCAAGGGCTTCATGGCTAACTTCGGCGTCGCAGTCAATCCTGTCAGCCAGAACCTCTATAACCTACTTTACCCCGCCAACTCCAAGTCAGGACCGGCGACTGCTAACAACTACTTCGCCAGCGGAGCCTCCAACTACAACAGCTTCAATGGCGTCATCAAGCTCGATCACAAGTTCTCTGATAAGTACTCCATCTCTCTTCACTACATTGGGACCACCGGCAAGCAGACCGCGCCCACCGGATCGGACTACGCACAGTACTTCCAGACTGCGCCCATGCACATCCACAACGCCTCTATCGTGCAGACCTCCGTCTTCAATAGCCACCTGTTGAACATCATCACCTTCGGTACTAACTACTTCAAACAGACCTTCAACGACGCCGACCAAAACTTCAACCCCCAGCAGAACGCCGGTCTCAACCTTGGACTCAACGGCATCATCGCCGCTGGTGCTCCCACCCTCACTGTCAGCGGCTTTGACATCACTGGTGCCACTCAACCCTCCGGCCGCACCGACGTCACTGGCCACGTCGTCGATAATCTTCACTGGACCTTCGGCCGCCACGCCCTTAAGTTCGGTGGTGAGTTCCGTCGTGCCAACGTCGACCTCCTATACTTCTCGAACGCCCGCGGCAGTTTCTCTTTCGACGGTACCCGTGGTCCCTGGGACACAGCCTCCGGCGCCCTCACGCCGGCAGCTACCGCCTATTGCGCCGCCAACAGCCTCACCGCCAACTGCTCCTCGTTGAGCTACATCGGCGACTTCCTCGCTGGTATGCCCACCAACGCCTCCGGAGCCAAGCTCCTCCAGGGCAACGCCGAGCGCATCTTCCTTCTCAACACCATAGACAGCTGGGCCCAGGATGACTTCCAGGCCACTCGTAAGCTCACCCTCAACCTCGGCGTTCGCTATACCGTTCCCGGTGTCGTGCACGACGCAGCCAACGATCTCTACAGCTTCGTTCCCGGAAGCACCCCCGGCTTCCAGGTCCCGCTCTACAAGAACTACTACGGCTCCTTCGGACCGCGATTTGGCTTTGCCTATTCGCCGTTCGACGACAACACGACTGTCATACGAGGCTCCTATGGCCTCTTCTATGACGTTCCGGGCATGAGCGCTATGGTCAGTGGAACAACCACTAACGGCGGTGACTCCTATACCCAAAACAATCCCGCGGGCCCCACCGCCGCCGTTACCTACATCGCCTCCAATGTCACATTCGCAACTAACATCAACCCTTTCGTCGGCGCGAATCCGCCGCAACTAGGCGCCTTTGGTGTGAATCCCAACATCAAGACCCCCTACGCGGAGACCTACAGCTTAGGCATCGAACAGCAGCTTTCGAAGTCCACGCTCGTCACTGTTGGATACGTCGGCACCGCGGGACATCGTCTTCTGGCGCTTCTCGACCTCAATCAGCCTGTTGCAAACGGAACGTCAACCGCCAGCTCCCGTCCCTACCAACAGCTCTCCTTCCCAGGCCAGACCATCACCACCGGCAAGTCGCTGGCCGGCATCAACCAGCTTGACAATGCAGCCGACTCCAACTTTAACTCTCTCCAGGTTGTCGTCAAGCAAGCTCCCTGGCACGGAATCCAAACCACCTTCAACTACACCTGGGCTCACTCGTTCGATGACAACTCCTCCACTACTACTCCGATGAACAGCTACAACATTCATCAGGACTATGGAAACAGCACCTTCGACACTCGCAACACTGTTACTGGCTTCGTCTACTACGACGCCCCCCAACTCTTCCACGTCATGCCCCGCGTCAGCAAGGGATGGCAACTCAACGCACTCTACACCTTCTCTGGCGGAACCCCTATCAGCCCGCTCGTCAGCACTGACAATAGTGCCACGAAGCAGTTGAAGGATCGCCCCAACTTCACTGGTGTCAACCCCTTTGCCGGACGCACCGTGATCACCGCGGCCAATGGCACGCGCCAGTACCAATATCTGCTGCAGGGTTCTACGTACTTCAGCACGCCGACTCCCGGCACCTACGGCAACTTGCAGCGCGACAACTTCTACGGCCCCGGCTTCGGCGCTGTCGACTTTTCGCTCTTCAAGCACACGGCCATCACCGAGCGCATCATGTCGGAGTTCCGCATCGAGTGCTTCAACATCATGAACCAGGCCAACCTGGCTAACCCGTCGGTCTCCAACATTAACAGTGCCACCACCTTCGGCCGTATCACCCAGACCCGCAACGGTGCCGGCGCTCCCGGTCTTGGCTACGGTGAGCCTCGCAACGTGCAGTTCGCGCTCAAGCTACAGTTCTAACGTCTACAACGACGCAACGCTGCCTTCCATGCTACCCGTCTTGACACTCCTGCTCCTCTCAACGCATCCGCTACCTGGAACTAAATCTAGCTCGCTTCACTATTTTCGACGCTCTTCCGGCTCCTTGGGCTAGGAAGGGCGTTCTTTCTTGTGTCTATTTATGAACGCTCACGTAACTGAGTTATACGCGACGCCAGAAGACCAGAGATTGATTATCGCCAACCGACCCGATGAAGGAGCCAATTTTAAATGTCTTGCCATGCCGCAAACATGTGTAGTAGAAAATAGGACAACCGTAGGAGACTCCCTTGCCTGACAGCAAACTGTCGAAGCTTGAATTCCAGATCATGGAGGCTTTGTGGAGCCGGGGAGACTTATCTATTCGTGAGATCCAGGAGACGTTTCCGGCTAAACGAGTCCCCGCCTATACGACCATTCAGACGACCGTTTATCGGATGGAGGCGAAGGAGATCGTTCGCAGGGTGAAGAAGGTGGGAAATTTCCACGTCTTCGCTGCTGCGATTTCTCGTGAGTCGGCTCAGCGGCGGCTGATCGACGATCTGTTGGGCTTTTTCGGAGGGAACAGCCAGCCGGTGATGGCCCACCTTATTGAATTGGGCAAGCTGTCGCTGGAGGACGTGAAGGAAGCGGAAAAGGTATTGCAGAAAGTGGCGAGAAAGGGGAAGAAATGATGGTCTTTCCTGTTCAGTCGCTTGGATATTGGATGGCGGATCTGGTCAATCACCTTTGGCAATCAACGGTGTTTACCGCGGTTGTCTGGCTGCTGACGCTTATGTTGCGTCGCAATCAGGCGCGCACGCGATACCTGCTTTGGCTGCTGGCCTCTGCGAAGTTTCTTGTGCCGTTTTCGATCCTGATCGTCGCGGGCGAATGGTTGCAGACACGAATGTTTGTTCCCGCTCAGACTGCGTTTTCGACGGTGATAGAGGATATTGCTGGTCCCTTCCCCGCAAGCGTGGGCGTTGCAAAGGCAAGCTCTGCGGTTCTTCGAATCGCTTCTCCTATCGTCTCTGCACCGGTAGCGTCGAAACACCATGAAGACTGGCTCGCGCTGCTGTTGTTGGGAGTATGGGGTTGCGGATTGATATTTTTGCTTGTTCGCTGGGGACGAAGCTGGTGGCAGCTTTGTGCTGTCGTGCGTACGGCTTCACCCATGATGCAGGTGGGCGGTGTACTAGTGTTGTCGACGTCAACGCGCGTGGAGCCTGGAGTTTTCGGCATTCTGCGACCAGTTCTGCTGCTGCCCGAAGGTATTACAGACCGGCTAAGTATGCCACAGCTGAATGCTATCTTTGCGCATGAGCTATGCCATGTGCGGCGGCGTGACAACCTGACTGCGGCCTTGCACATGGTGGTGGAGTCCTTATTTTGGTTCCATCCAGCTGTTTGGTGGATACGAGTTGGGCTTGTCGAAGAACGGGAACGGGCCTGTGATGAGTCCGTCCTCGAATCGAGCCGCGAAGCCCTCGCGTATGCAGAAGGAATTCTGAATGTATGCAAGTTCTATGTGGAGGCACCCTTGACGTGTGTTTCGGGAGTGACAGGCTCTGATCTGAAGAAGCGGATCGTCCGCATTATGGCCAACCAGGCAACACGCGAGCTGGACCTGAGGCGAAAGCTGCTGTTGGGTCTGGCGGCGGTGCTGGCGTTGGCGGCGCCGGTTGTCTTTGGCCTGATCCATGTGAGCGAAGTGTATGCGCAGACCGCCGCTGAGAAGACGGGCATCGACGACACGTGGCAGGGGACGCTTCATGCCCCTCAGAAAGATCTGCGCACCGTGCTGAAGATCACAAAGACAGACGCAGGCGCGCTCAAAGCCACGATGTACAGCATTGATCAGGGTGGTCAGCCCCTTTCGGCCACGACCGCCACCTTCGAAGGTTCCGTGTTGAAGTATTCGATTGAGATGCTCGACCTCACATACGAGGGCAAGATGTCTTCGGATGGCAAGTCGATCACCGGTTCAGTGACGCAGGGATCGAAACCGCTACCGCTCGTCTTCGAACGGACCACGGCGGAGACCGCGTGGGCTATACCCGAGCCTGCGCCGAAGCTTCCGCCGATGGCCGCCGACGCCAACCCGAGCTTTGAAGTAGCGACGATCAAGCCGAGCAAGCCCGATCAGCCGGGCAAGATGTTTGGCGTACGGGCCGCCAGATTCAAGACAATCAACACGACGTTGAGCGATCTTATCTCGTTCGCCTACGACGTTCAGGCAAAGCAAGTAATCGGCGGCCCGGATTGGATGGCGACGGAGAAGTTCGATATCGATGCCCAGCCTGATACGCCAGGTTCGCCGAACCGCGTACAGCTGAGAACCATGGTGCAGAAGTTGCTCGCCGACCGGTTCCAGTTGAAGTTCCACCGCGACAAGAAAGAGCTCTCCGCGTATGTTCTCACCGTGGCGAAGAGCGGATCAAAGCTCAAGAAGAGTGACGGTGACCCAAACGGTCTGCCCGCTCTGTTCTTTAGAGGTTTGGGAGTACTCACGGTACAAAACGCCACCATGGCAGACTTCTCCCAACTGATGCAGTCCGCCGTACTCGATCGTCCTGTGGTGGATCAGACTGGTCTGGCGGGCAAGTGGAACTTTCTGCTCAAGTGGACGCCTGACGAATCACAGTTCGGTGGCATGGGCATCAAGGTACCGCCACCCAGCGATGCCGCCGATGCACCTCCACCACTGTTTACGGCGATTCAGGAGCAGATCGGGCTAAAGCTAGATGCGGGTAAGGCATCGGTTGAGGTACTTGTGCTCGACCACGTCGAGAAGCCCTCCGAGAACTAAGATCATGCAGTCGCGACGGCAAAGGCTCCGAGGGTTGAGGCTTCTGTGTGCCTGCGCTCTTTTGTCCGTTGCACCGCTGGCAGAAGCCTCGGAGTACCACGGGCAGGTCTTCTGCGGCGGCGTGCCCGTGCCTGGAGCTACGGTGCTTGTGATACAGGGCACTAATCGCTTTTCGACCGTTACTGACCGACAGGGCCTGTATGAGTTCGCAGACCTTCCCGATGGAACGTGGAAGATCCGGATCGGGATGCGCGGCTTCTCGGCGCTTGAGGGCGAAGTCAAGGTGGCCGCGGATGCCCCACAGGGTTCATGGGAGTTGAAACTCCTCGGGCTCGACCAGATGCTGGCCGAGATGCGGGTAACGACGTCAGAGAGCAAGCCACCGCTCAAGACTCGCCCCCCTGATACAGAAGCAATACGGAAGGACTCGCCAAAGCAGGACGAGGCGAGCGTTCCGGAAGCCCCGCGTCCACAGGATGACCCCGCAGACCGACCAAGTGACGGACTCTTGATTAATGGCAGTGAGAGTAATGCTGCGACATCGAAGTACTCGTTGACACCCGCATTCGGCAATCGCCGGCCAGGGACGAAGAGCCTCTACACCGGGGGAATCGGCGCGACCGTAGGCAACTCCGCCTTCGATGCGCGACCCTATGCACTGGCGGGCCTGCCGTTGCCAAAGGCGTCATACAGTCGATTGACGACGATGTTCACTCTGGGCGGCCCGCTCAACATTCCGCACCTGATGTATCACGGACCGACTTTCTTCGTCGGATACCAGGGGACGCGAAATCACGATGCAGTAATCGAGTCCGGTCTGGTGCCGACTATAGCGGAGAGGAGCGGCGATCTCTCGGGCCTGCTTGACGCGCAGGGACGGCCAGTGAAGATCCACAACCCCACGAACGGCTCACCATTTACTGGACCCATCCCAGTCAGCGCGCAAGCGCAGTCACTACTGAAGCTCTATCCACTGCCGAACCTCGCAGACAATTCCCGCTACAACTACCAGGCGCAGGTGCTGAACAATACACATGCGGATGCGTTGCAGTCGCGGCTGGACAAGACGATCGGACGAAAAGATCAGGTGTACGGCGGCTTTGGATTTCGCAGCTTGCGTAGCGACTCCGCAAACTTGTTCAACTTTCGCGATACGACAAACACGCTAGGAATCGACACAAACATGAACTGGTCACACCGGTTTCGTCATCAATATTTCGCACTGCTGGGATATCGCTTTAGCCGCCTACGAACAGAAGTACGGCCCGAGTTCCAGGGACGCGAAAACATCTCAGGCAATGCCGGCATAACAGGCAACGATCAAGATCCGATGAACTGGGGACCGCCGAGCCTCATGTTTTCAGGCGGAATCGCAACGCTCACCGACGCTCAGAGTCTGTTCAATCGCAACCGAACAGATGCAGTGTCGCTGAACATATCCACCACGCAACGACACCATACCGTTACCTTTGGCGGAGACTTTCGCAGGCAGGAGTTCAACGAGTTTTCGCAGCAGAACCCTCGCGGGTCGTTTACGTTTACTGGCGCGGCGACGCAGGCGCCAGGCGGCACATCGGCAAACCCTGCTACGGCAAGCGGTTCCGATCTGGCGGACTTCCTCTTTGGCGTTCCCGATACCAGTGCCGTCGCCTACGGCAATCCCGACAAGTATTTTCGGCAATCGGCTTACGACGCTTACATCACCGATGACTGGAGGCTGCGACCGGAGCTCACGATCAACGCCGGCATGCGCTGGGAGTACGGCGCGCCGATGACCGAGTTGTATGGCAGGCTTGTAAATCTGGATATTACATCTGGGTTCGCGAGGGTTGCGCCCGTGTTGGGGAGTAGCCCCACTGGCCCGCTAACCGGCACGGAGTATCCAAGTTCGCTGGTTCGGCCGGATAAGAGAGGATTTGAGCCGCGTATCGGTATCTCGTGGCGGCCTTTGCCGGCCTCGACGCTGGTAATACGAGGAGGATATGGCATATATCGCGATACCTCGATATATCTATCGAGCGCGGAATCGATGTCGCAACAGTCGCCGCTCTCGACGAGCGTCAGCGCAGCGAATAGCGCAGGGTGCCCGTTGACGCTCGCGAACGGCTTCATCAACTGTGCAGGGACTACGTCAAACACCTTTGCAGTCGATCCAAATCTGCGAGTGGGCTACGCGCAGATATGGCAGTTAATTGCGCAGCGGGATATCCCTGGAGCGATGGTGATGACTGTGACATACCTCGGGACCAAGGGCACTCATGGGATGCAGGAGTTTTTGCCAAACACCTATCCCATCGGTGCCGAGAATCCTTGCCCAGCATGCCTAGCTGGCTTTATCTATAGGACGTCGAACGGAAACTCGACGCGACAGTCCGGGCAAATTCAGCTAAGACGGAGACTACGCAGCGGTTTTACCGCGACTGTGGATTACACGTTCGCGAAGGCGCTCGACAACGACTCGCAGGTAGGCGCGCCAGGGCATGTGACAGCGACAACAACGACAGCGGGAGCGGAAAGCCAGCCAAGCGCACCGCCACCCACCATTGCTCAAAACTGGCTTGATCTGCGTGCGGAGCGGGGGCTCTCTACCTTCGATCAGCGTCACCTCGTGAAGGCACAGATTCAGTACACAAGCGGGATGGGAATGGGCGGTGGGACGCTGCTGAGCGGATGGAGAGGAACGCTCTTGAAGCAGTGGACCGTGCTGACGCAGATCTCGGCCGGCAGTGGTTTACCAGAGACGCCAATCTACCTTGGAGTGGTGCCGGGAACGGGGATAACTGGAACGATCAGGCCAGACCTTACGGGAGCGCCAATCTATCAGGCTTCAGCTGGATATTTTCTGAATGTGGCGGCGTACAGCGCGCCGGTTGCGGGACAGTGGGGCACCGCACGGCGAAACTCCATCACGGGCCCAAGCCTGTTCAGCCTCGATGCAGCGCTGCAGCGCACGTTTCGGCTTCGCGATCCGCTTCATCTCGACGTACGGATGGATGCTACAAACCTGTTGAACCACACAGTCTTCACCTCGTGGAATACAACGGTGAACAGCACGACCTTTGGGCTGCCGAGCGCGGCCAATTCCATGCGGAGCCTGCAGTTGACAGGCCGCCTGAGGTTTTAGCGATGCATCTGCTGAAAGGATTGCTGCTTGCCACGGCCCTCGGCGCTGGACAGTCTGCCGCTGCTCAGCAGATCGGCACCAATGCAACGCCCACTCAAAACGGTGCCTACACCCTTTCCGTCAAATCGCAGTTAGTGGTTGAAACCGTCGTGGTGAAAGACAAAAAAGGCAACTTCATCGACGGGCTGACGGCCAAAGACTTTACCGTAACCGAAGACGGTACGCCGCAGACAATCCGCTTCTGCGAGCATCAGGAGCTGCCTCTTACAGCCGATCCGTTGCCGATAACACCAGCGGACGAGGAACAAATCACTCTTTACAAGCGGCTAACCCACACGCAGATCGCGCCAGAGGACCCAGGTCGCACGCAGTATAAGAATCATCGCCTGCTGGCTCTTTACTTTGACATGACGGCCATGCCGCCTCAGGACCAGATTCGCGCTCTCGCCGCGGCGGAAAAGTTTGTGCGAACGCAGATGACTCCCGCAGACCTCATCTCGATCCTGCGCTACGGCGGTGGATCCGTCGATGTGCTGCAGGACTTTACAGCGGACCGCAACCGACTGTTGAGCATCCTGCAGACATTGGTCATCGGCGAAGGCCAGGGCTCCGCAGACTCCATCGACGACGCCAGCAGCGCCGATACAGGTGCAGCCTTTGGACAGGATGATAGCGAGTTCAACATCTTCAACACCGACCGCCAACTCTCCGCGCTGCAAACCGCAGCGAAGATGCTCGGCCAGATGAGCGAGAAGAAATCTCTTATCTACTTCGCGAGTGGCCTGCGCCTGAATGGCGTCGACAACCAGGCACAACTGCATGCAACCATCGATGCTGCAATACGGGCAGGAGTTTCATTCTGGCCGATAGATGCCCGCGGCTTGGTAGCGCAGGCTCCTCTCGGAGATGCGACTCAGGGTTCGCCGGGCAATCAGGGAATGTATTCCGGCACGGCCGCACAAGCTGTAACCGACAGGTTCCAACGCTCGCAGGACACAATGTTCGCGCTGGCTGCCGATACCGGAGGCAAGGCGCTCTTCGACAACAACGACCTCACAAAAGGAGTGGTGCAGGCGCAGCGTGCAATCTCGGATTACTACATCGTGGGCTACTACACGACCAACGCCGCGCAGAATGGACGGTTTCGAAAGGTGAAGATCACTGTCGATCCCGCGCTCGAAGCCAACCTCGAATACCGCCAGGGCTACTACGCGAATAAGGAGTTCAGCCACTTCACGACCACCGACAAGGAGCGGCAACTCGAGGACGCCTTGATGCTGGGTGACCCGATTACAGATCTCACGATCGCGATGGAGATCAATTATTTTCAGCTCAATCGCGCTGAATACTTCGTGCCAATTGTTGTGAAGATTCCCGGACGCGAACTCGCCTTGGCGAAACGCTTCGGAGCAGAGCACACGCTGATCGACTTCGTTTGCGAGATCAAAGACGAGGTAGGTGGCGTAACAGTCACCAATGTTCGGGACAACGTCAACATCAAGCTGAGTGATTCCACAGCCGCGGAGTTGGCTCGAAGACCGATCGAGTACGACGCAGGATTCACCCTCACTCCCGGAAGATACTCGATCAAATTTCTGGCGCGCGACGACGAGACGGGAAGAATCGGTACCTATCAGACATCCTTCATCATCCCGAATCTGAACAAGGAAACAAAGCGTGTTCCCATTAGTTCGGTCGTGCTAAGCAACCAGCGCGTTGACATGAAGGACGCTCTCTATAACGCGACCAAAGGAAAGGAAGCAGCCAAGAACGACGCGGCTAATCCGCTCGTGAAGGATGGTCTCAAGCTGATTCCGAGCGTGACGCGAGTCTTCAGCACAGACCGAGAACTTTACGTATATCTACAGGCGTATGAAGGTAGCTCAACAGGCGCCGCAACGGTAACTGCTGCTAACCCTGCGTCTGCAAAACCTGCTTCGCCACTGATCGCCTTTGTAAGTTTCTATCGGGATCAGAAGAAGGCGTTTGAGACTGGCCCAATTGCTGTGACACCACAACCGGGTAGTCGGCTAGGCGTAACACCAATCGGCTTCAATATCAGGCTCGGTGAACTTGCGCTCGGGCGGTATGAGTGTCAAGTAAACGTCCTCGACCCGACGGGGCAGAAAGTCGCGTTTTGGCAAGGCTCAATCATGCTGATACGGTGACAAAGATGAAAAACGATCACGTAGATCGAAACGATGTTGATCTTGCGTCGACTGGATCCACAGACGTTATCTAGTGCCAGCGAACGTCGAAGAGTGGGATTTATGGACGATGCCAGCACTCCTGATTGCTATCAGCAGAGGCCTTGAAACACTGAATCTAAGTAGCGTTTACAGTGGTCGACCTCTCTGGAAGCAGTGGTTGTCCACTCTACGAACACAATTCGAAATAAACGCTTGACATATCTGACGAATCCTTTTTATATTTTCGTCCGACTCGACAAGCCTATTAATTACACAATCTAAGACAAACGTTTGTCTTAGATTGGAAGCGAATCGGGTTCAAAAAAGGCTAATTGGTTAGGTGGTCAGCTCTGGTTACTGGATAGAGTTTTTGCCAATTAAGACAAACGTTTGTCTTATTGTTTTTGATTCCCGCTTCACGATCTGATGCCCACGATAGAGGCTATGTCGTTTGAGATATTTAGGAGGCAATATGAGCTTTAGAGGCAAATTGAGAGTGAGTCTGCTGACGATAACGTTAGGCTTTGCGGTTGGATTCAGCCTTACGGAAGTCGGCTTCGCGCAGAGTATGAATGCTGGCGATATCCGTGGTGTTGTAACCGATGCGAGTGGCGCCGTGCTTCCCGACGTGACCGTAACGGTGGTTAATAAGAACACTGGAGTAACAAAGGTTCTTACTACGAACCAAGATGGTTTGTACGACACATCCTCGATTGTCACCGGAACCTACGAACTTACGTTCTCCAAACCCGGATTCCAAACATACGTTCGGTCATCTCTTACGATTGATGTAGGAAATGTCACGGTCAACGCGCAACTGACAGTTGGCGCCGTGACGGAGCAAGTTGTCGTACAGGCCGACATCCCCCTTCTTACAACAGAAAACGCAGAGCAATCCACTACGCTTAGCGCCAGGCAGTTGTCGGAATTGCCCCAGGTTGGGCAGGACTGGCAGAACTTCACGATCCTGCTGCCTGGAGGTTCTGGTGCTCCGATGGCCGGCGGCTCACAGGGAGCAAATAATCCTGGCCAGGTAATTTCAGTAAATGGGAATCTACCCTACAGCACAGTTCTCGCCGATGGTGCCGCTATAACGCTACCCTCGAGTGCAAACGCCGACGTAATGGTTCTGGACGCGATTCAGGAAGTTAAAATTGGCACTGCAAACTTCTCCGCACAGTATGGTATTGGCGGAATCATGTTCAACCAGATCAGCAAGGGCGGCACGGACAGATTCCACGGCGACGTGTACGAGTTCTGGCAGAACGACGCCCTCAACGCCGCAAACTACGCCTTTGCACAACTGCCAAGGAGCAAAGCGGTCTCTCGTCTTCGGTATAACAATTTTGGGTTTTCTGTCGGAGGACCCGTCCTGAAAAGAAAACTTTTCTTCTTTTTCAACTATGACAAGACCGTCAACCCTGGGGCATCCACACTTCAATTCACTACTGTTCCTACCTCAGCAATGCTCACCGGAGACTTCACCGGCCAGGCTACGATTTACGATCCTGCGACGACGAAGCTTACCCAGGCAACAGGGACGCGAACCCTTCCAAATGGAACTACGCAAACTTGCCCTTGTTATGACCGTACCTCTTTCGCGGCTGAATATGGCCAGGGTAACAAGATTCCCGCATCCAGGCTCGACCCTCTAGCAGTAGCTCTTCAGAAGTACTACCCAAATACGAATACAGCCGGAACAGTAGCGAACGGACTCACATCGAACAACTTTTTCTACAACATTCCGAATGCGAATCCGTTCACAAAATTTTTTGGCCGTGCAGACTACGACATCAGGGGAAATAATCGGCTGACCGCGACCGTTCAGCAGAGCGATAATCCGGCATACAGCAACGGACAGGGCATCTGCCCTATCAATTGCCAGTCTGGCGATGTGAGCCGGTACAACGCGCAGATCACTGATGTTTGGACGATCAGCCCAAACGTGATTAACGAACTTCGGGTCGGTTACACGAACCAGTTGAATTTCTTTGTTCCCGCATCGCTTAATCAAGGCTTCCCGGCCAAGCTTGGCTGGCAGTACGCCAAAGCGGACATCTTTCCAACTATCAACATCAACGGTTACTACCAGCTCACGTCGAATATCAACGCTGTTTACAAAGAGCACGTCTACGATCCTTCCGACGTAGTTACTTTGATTCGCGGTAAGCACATTCTCCATTTCGGAGGAGAGTTCCTGTTCTTTCGTGACAACTCCACGGCCTGGGGGAATATCAACGGCGGCACTATGGGCTTTACCGGTGTATACAGCGCATCAACGCCGGGTGATAGCACTACTGGCCTCGCTTATGCTGACTTCCTCCTCGGGCAGATGCAGAACTGGAGTGCGCAGGTAACGCCGGAGTATGGCGGACGTATGCGACTTCCGCAGTTGTTCATCCAGGACGACTACAAACTGACACCGAACTTTACACTCAATCTTGGTTTGCGGTACCAAATCCAGTCCGGATGGGGCGAAGTTAAAGGTAATATGGCGACCTTCGATCCCACAGTGCAAAACCCCGCGACAGGCACCCTTGGCGCCATGTGGTTCGGTTCCACGAAGGCAAATGGCCGCGATAGGCTTCAGGCACCCGTGTATGACACTATTCTCCCCCGCGTCGGCTTCGCATGGCTTATGCGTCCAAACGCCACAATACGAGGTGGATTTGGTCTCTATGCCTACAACTGGAGCCTGGATAGGTATGCGCCAGGTATGGGGCAGGCTTTCGGCACGAGGGGTAATGTCAGCGATACCGGTAACGTTACACCCATCGGAATTTTAGGTGGTACCGGATCGAATCTCCCGTACATCCCTGCCAGTACCGATCCAGCAGCATTCAACGGCACAAACGTCAACTACAACCAGTATCACGCACCTGTGGGTGGCAGCTATCAATGGAATCTCAGCGTGCAGGAGGAGCTAAATCCCAACCTGGCAGTTGAATTGGCCTACGTAGGCAGCCACGGTCACGATCTCCTCTTCCCGGTTGATATTAACCAGGTTCCGGAGAACAAGCTGTCCGCTAACGACAAGGCATTCCGCGCATTTCCGCAATTCGGGAATATCTTCGGCAGCACCAACAATGCCCTCTCAAACTACAACTCTCTCCAGGCTAGTATTCAAAAACGTCTGTCCCATGGGGTGAGCTTTGATTTCAACTATGTCTGGGCCCACTTCCTCAGTGAACAGGATTCATCAGGCTGGGGTAGCCGGGCTGGCGCGCTGAACTATCAACGCTCGTTCGATCCTTCAGCAAACTACGGAAATTCAAACTTTGACGTAAGGAATGCGATCAAAGGAAGCGCGATTTACCAGCTTCCTTTCGGAAAGGGCAGAACGTTCGTCAATAACAATACCTTGCTCGATATACTCATCGGTGGCTGGCAGACAAGTGGCACGCTTGTTGTTCAGAGCGGTCAGCCGTTTACAGTCTCTATGAAGACGGATAACTCGTTTGCACAATCTCAAAACTCACAGTGGTATCCCAACGTAATTGGGAATCCTCATCTCTCCAGTAAGGGGCCATTCCACGGGACGAACCAGTGGTTCAACGAGGCTGCGTTTGCGGCGCCCGCACCAGGGACCTTTGGCAATGCCGGGCGAAACATCCTGAATGGGCCTGGACTTTCACAGGTGAACTTCTCTCTAGGTAAGACATTTGCAATATGGGAGTCGGTGAAGTTCCAGCTTCGTGCAGATGCAAATAACATCTTCAACCACCCGAGCTTCAATCTGCCAACTACAGGAGGCGAACAGGGCTCTGCTCAGCTTGTTGTGAATCCGAATGGCACGATTGCAACTGGAACCTCAACGATCAGGGGAGTCACGGTTGGCGGTCGCACCATGCAACTTAGCGGACGCATATCCTTCTAACCAATCACCAGATGGGATGGCGACATCTTCGCCATCCCATCTTTCTTTAAGATACGATCCATACCAGGATCGGACGGTCTTGCAATGCGGGTGTTTTCTTTTCTTCTGTTGTTAGCCATGGGTGGAGTCGTTGCGGATGCGGCGCAAGCGGGTATTGACTCGGCGGCGCAGCAGGTGCAGTTGCATGAACAGCGAGCGCATCAGCTTCTGAACGAGAAGAAGCCTGAGCTTGCAATTAAGGAATTTGCTGCAGTGTTGGCGGTTGATCCGCATAACCTGGACGCACAGGCAAATCTCGGTGTCCTGCTTTACTTTCAAAAGGACTATTCGGCGGCCGAGCCGCATCTGCGTGATGCTATCGAGCAAAAGCCTGACCTGACTAAGATTCGCGCGTTGCTTGGTATGTGCGAACGCCGCATTGGCAAAACGGACGCGGCGCGTGCTGATCTGCAGGCTGTCGTCGATCAGTTGCAAGAGCCCAACATACGTCTGGAGGCGGGACTCGAACTGATCGAGATCTATAGTGCATCGCAGGAGTTGGAAAAGGCAGCGAGCGTTGTTGCAATTCTACGACAGGGAGCGCCCACCGATCCGCGAGTCCTTTATGCGGCTTACAGAATTTACAGCGATCTGGCGGGAGAGGCGATGCTGGATCTGTCAGTCGCAGCGTCCGATTCAGGGCAGATGTATCAGGTGATGGCACATGAACTGGTACGCGAGCGGGATACCGCCGGCGCAATTGCCAACTACAGGAAGGCGTTGGCTGCTGATCCGAACTTGCCGGGGATTCACTTTGAGTTGGCGGAGGCGCTCCATGCGTCGCCAGATTTGAAACTACGAGCCGAGGCTGAGGAACAGTACAAGCTTGCAGTTGCCGTCAACAGCTCCGACGAAAAGGCTGTCGCTCGTCTGGGAGACCTTGCCTCCGACAAGGGCGATCTCGATAGCGCAGCTGCGTATTACAAGCAGGCGCTGGCGCTCGCTCCTAACGATGCTGATGCTGCGATTGGCTTGGCCCATGTTTATAGCGAGAAGAACGAGGCTGCCTCTGCTGTGTCGTTGCTCGAGCAGGTTATTGCTGCCGATCCTGCCAATGTTCTTGCGCACTATCGGCTGAGCACTGTCTATCGCAAACTGAATCGTCCTGATGATGCCAAGCGTGAGCTGGAAGCCTACCAAAAGTACAAGGACATGAAAGAAAAGATGCGGCAGATCTACAAGGCTCTGCGCCTCGGTACGGAGCAGGACGAGCAGCAAGACAAGGTGAGCAAGTAGCTGTGACGGTCAAGGTCGACACTGGGCGAGCCTTGCACTTCGCTGTGCTTCTGGTATGCTTTGCGCTTTGCGCGCGCGGATTTCAAGGCCAGAGCCTAAGAGCACAGCAATCAGCAGTGACCGCCAAGGAAGCTGCTGCAAAGGGTAATGCTTCCAGCAGTGATCACGGTGTAATTGGCAAAGTCTCGCAACTTATCGACATCACTTCTTCTACAGGAATTCACTTCGAGCACCTCGCAAGTTCCGAGCAGAAGTACATTGTTGAGTCGATGAGCGGTGGGGTTGCGCTGATCGACTACGATGGCGACGGCTGGCTCGATATCTACTTCACCAATGCGCCAAATGTTGCGATGGCACTTGAGGGTAAGAAGGCCAGGAGCGCGCTGTTCCATAACAACCATGACGGCACCTTTACCGACGTCACAGATAAGGCTGGTGTTGGCTATCCTTGCTGGGCTATGGGTGCAGCCGTTGGAGATTACAACAATGATGGCCGGCCTGACCTCATCATTAGCTGCTTCGGTGGCGTCGTGCTCTACAGGAACAATGGCGATGGTACCTTCACAGATGTCACCAAAGCTTCGGGTTTAGACAAGGACACTGGATGGGCTACTGGCGTTACGTTTGGTGACTATGATGGCGATGGCAACTCCGACCTCTTTGTTCCGCACTACGTTGACTTTGACATGCACGACCTTCCTTTGTTTGGTTCGCGCAAGACGTGCGAGTATCATGACATTGCTGTGCAGTGCGGGCCGCGTGGGCTGAAGGGCTATCCTGATACGCTTTACCGTAATAACGGCGATGGGACCTTTACCGAGGTTGCCAAAGAGGCTGGAGTGGATGATCCTAAGCGATTCTTTGGTCTCGGTGCGGTTTGGTCGGACTTCGACGGCGATGGCAAGCTCGATCTTTTTGTGGCCAACGATGGTGAGCCGAACTATCTGTACCACAATGAGGGTGGCGGGCGGTTCAAGGAGGTTGCGCTGGATGCCGGAGTCGCTGTTAGCGAGGATGGCGTCGAGCAGGCCAACATGGGCGTTGCCCTGGGTGACTACCTGAATACCGGTCGGATGAGCATCTTTCTTAGTCACTTCAGCGATGAGTATGCGACGCTCTACCGCAACGATGGTGGGATGAGCTTCACTGACGTCTCGCACTCGGCTGGGATCGCGCGTCCGACGGTTCCATTCGTTGGCTGGGGCAATGCGTTTGTCGATCTCGACAACTCAGGATGGCAGGACCTGATCCTCGTCAATGGGCATGTCTATCCGCAGGTCGATAACGCCAAGCTTGGCACGGCTTATCGCGAACCGAAGCTTGTCTTTCAGAACCAGCGCGACGGAACTTTCAAGGACGTCAGTGCGCAGACTGGCGGTGCGGTTGGGACGCCGCAGGTGAGTCGCGGGCTTGCCGTGGGCGATCTTTTCAATCGGGGCCGACTCGATATTGTCGTCGAAAACCTGGCTGGCTCGCCGATGATTCTGGAGGCCAAGAGCAATCCGGCGAATCACTGGGTCAGCTTCGATCTGGAAGGCAGCCCGGCCAACCGATTGGCTCTGAATGCTCGCGTCCGTGTGACGGTGGGCAAACAGCAGCAGCTTGGAGAGGTGCGGAGCGGTGGGAGCTACCTCTCGCAGAGCGATCTGCGATTGCACTTCGGCCTCGGTTCGGCCAGCCGTATCGACAAGGTAGAGGTACTGTGGCCGAATGGCGGCACACAGGTCTTCGAGAATATTGCAGCCAACCGGTTTTACCAACTCAAGCAGGGCGGTACGCTGACTCCGACTGGCTACTCGCTGACATCTCATTGAGAAATACCCCCATGGTGCATTTCGTGCAAAGTATTCCATAAAAATGGGTTAGGGGTGGACTTTCCCTATCGCGTGATGAGGAAGTCTCTAGATTCGAGGGTGTAGTGAATATGGTGTCTGTAAAGTATTTATTCCATGGTGTTTATCGGGATACGGTCTCTTCTTTCTTATAAGTTATGGGTTAAATGAAAAACCCCGGCGGCTGGCCGAGGCTCCTCTTTCTTCTCTATATGCAGTATAGCAAGTTAGCCTAAATTGTCTGGCACGTGGATGTAGCTTGTTTTCTGTGGGTTATGGTCTTTTTGGCTTGACAGTAGAACGACAGAAGCAGGATGACAATCCAAAGACCACTTCAGCGCGAAGAAGTAGCAACAGACGGTAGTTTCAGCGTCTTTTTGTGGGATGGGAGTGGGCGGGACCGGTGGATTCGCGGACGATTAACTCGGGTTCTACCCGAACGAGCTCTGGGGTGGTCTCGCCGGCCAGTTTTTTCAGGAGCATGCGGGAAGCGGTGCTGCCCATCTTGTGAAGAGGCTGCCGGATGGTGGTGAGGCTCGGTACCTGGTAGGCCGAGGACTGGATGTCGTCGAAGCCGAGGATGGAGACGTCGCCGGGGACGCGGAGTCCAGCCTCGTGCAAGGCGCGGATGCTACCCATCGCTGAGACGTCGTTGAAGCAGAGGACTGCGGAGAAACGTTTTCCGCTCTGGATAAGCTTTCGGATGCCGGGGTAGCTGATCTCTGGCGAGTGAGAGTCCTTGGAGAGATGGATCATGAGTTCTTCGTGGATATCAAGGCCGAGTTCGCGCGCTGCCTCGAGCGTCGAGTCCCAGCGGGCATTTGAGTCGGCGCTGAAGGGCTGGCCGTGCATGAAGGCGATCCTGCGATGGCCGAGCTCATGGAGATGGCGCAGGGATAGCCGGGCCGCGTGTTTTTCATCGAGAATGACGTTTGTTACACCGGGTAGTTCCGTATGTCCAGCCACCAGGACCGTAGGCAGCGGCAGGGGCGCATCGAAATGCGTGTCGATCGCCAGGATGCCGTCGACGCCTCGAGACCGTAGAAGATCGGGATAGGCCGAGATCAGATCTTTTTTGTGCCGGTGGTGAACGGTGAAATAGAAATAGCCTTCCCGGATGAGAAGGTCTCCTACACCGCTCAGGACCTGGGAGTGGTATCCCTCGCCTAGTTCAGGCAGGAGGACTCCTATCGTCTGCATGCGCTTTCCCTGCAGGGTACGGGCGATCATGCTCGGGCGATAGTTGAATTTCGCGGCGGCGGCCTTCACCCGGTCGCGCGTCGCGGTTGGAATCGAGCGGCCAGGAGAATCGTTCAGGACGTAGGAGATGGTGGACGGACTTAAGTTCAGATACGCCGCCAGCATCTTGAGACTGGTGGGACGCGTTTCGTGCGGGTGAGGCGCGGCCGATTTTTTCATGGTGACGTCAGTGAATCCTTAGCCAAGGGAAACTGTTTCTTGATAAAGAATAACAATACGCTACGGGGCCAAGGAGAGAGCATGAATACAAGAAGAGCACCGGGCACAGAAGGAAGCAGAGATCGTAAAATTTCGTTGATGGTCAATATAGACAATAAACAAACGTTTGTCTAAACTGGTTGCCGCTGTCAAATCCAAAGAAGTAAATCGTTTGAACTGCAAGCGAAATTGTTCTGCTTCGTTGCCAAATTTCGGGAGTACCCCGATATGGAGATTCTGATGTCATTTTGTTACTCCAGGTGCGCCTTGGTTCGTCGACTGCTCGTTGGCAGCCTTGCCATTACTTTGTCCGGAGCTTCTTGTCCTGCACAATCCCCACAAAACTGGCAGGGCGATACAACGGAAGCGCGCTTTGTGGACAATCTGCTGCAGAAGATGACCCTTGAAGAGAAGCTTGGGCAGATGAGCCAGATTCCACTGAACCAGAAGGAGGACGTCTCGCCTGACGAACGAATTTTGAAGGGGCAGGTTGGCTCGTTTCTCTTCATCACCGATGCGAAGGAGATCAATCGCCTGCAGCATCTGGCTGTCGAGAAGGGAAGACTTCACATCCCGCTCATATTTGGATTCGATGTGATTCATGGATTCCGTACGATCTATCCGGTTCCTCTGGCGCTTGCGGCCTCGTGGGATCCTGCTCAGGCCGAAGAGGCTCAGCGAATGGCTGCGAAGGAAGCTAGCGCCGTCGGAATTAACTGGACGTTCGCGCCAATGGTCGATATAGCGCGCGATCCTCGCTGGGGACGCATCATGGAAGGCGCGGGCGAGGATCCCTATCTTGGGTCGCAGATGGCAGCTGCACAGGTTCGTGGTTTTCAGGGCGATAAGATCGGATCGCCAGAGCACATTCTTGCCTGCGTGAAGCACTTCGCTGGGTATGGTGCTGCGGTCGGTGGGCGGGACTACGATTCTTCGAGCATCTCGGACGAGGAGTTGTGGAATATATATCTCCCTCCATTCGAGGCGGCTGTTCGCGCGGGTTCTGGTTCGTTGATGTCCGCGTACATGGACCTCAATGGCGTACCGGCTACAGGCAACAGCTTCCTGCTTCACGATGTGTTGCGTGAGAAGTGGAAGTTCGACGGCTTCGTGGTGAGTGACTGGGAGTCCGTGAAGAGTCTGACGACGCATGGCTTTGCTTCTGGTTCGCAGGACGCTGCCGTTCGTGCGGTCAACGCTGGCGTCGACATGGAGATGACGAGCCACGTCTTTCGCGATGAGCTTGCTGCGGCGGTGAAGCAGGGATTAGTGCAGCAGTCCACGATTGACGAGGCTGTGCGTCGCATCCTTACCGCGAAGTATCGTCTGGGGCTCTTCACCAGTCCTTACGTTGCGTCATCGCGGGCCGAGACTGAGCTCGTCACACCTGAACAGCGACAGGCGGCACGAAAAGCTGCGGAACGGAGCGCCGTGCTACTTCGGAATGAGGGCAGCCTGCTCCCTCTCAGCAAGTCGCTTACGTCGATTGCCGTCATTGGTCCGCTGGCCGATTCTCAGGCGGACATTACTGGCTCATGGAGTCTGGCTACTCATCCTGCGGACGCTGTTACGGTGCTTGAAGGCATTCGCAAGCGCTTCCCATCAGGTACAACCATCAACTGGGCTAAGGGCGTCGAGATTGAGCGGGTTCAGCCTTCGATCTTTGATCCGCAATATCCCAGCCCAAAGCCAGTGCTAAAAACCGATGCGGATCGCGATGCAGAGTTCGCACATGCCATTGATCTCATCAAACAATCGCAAGTGGCTGTGCTGGTCTTGGGGGAGGCCCAGACCATGAGTGGTGAGCGGGCTTCACGCTCCACACTTACTCTTCCCGGACGTCAGCAGCAGTTGCTCGAGGCGGCAGTGGCCACCGGAAAGCCAATCGTGCTGGTGCTTCTCAACGGGCGCCCGCTCGATATTACGTGGGCTTCGGAGCATGTGCCGGCTATCCTCGACGCGTGGTATCCCGGGACTGAGGGCGGCAATGCCGTTGCGGACCTGCTCTTCGGCGATGCAAATCCTGGAGGAAAACTTCCGGTGAGTTGGCCGCGCAGCGTGGGTCAGGTTCCTATCTTCTATGCGCGTACTCTTACGCAGATTCCAGATGCTCTCGATACACGTTATTGGGATGGCTCCAGCGCGCCGCTCTACCCCTTTGGCTACGGTCTTAGCTATACCACTTTCAAGATGGATGACCTCAAGACGGACTCTACCTCGGTGAGGGCCGGGTCTAAGTTGGCGGTTTCTATCGAGCTGCAAAACACGGGTGAGGCTGCGGGTGATCAGGTTGTTCAGCTCTACACGCATCAACGATCCGGCAGCGCGTCACGTCCGACGCGCGAGCTCAAAGCCTTTCGTCGGGTGAGTCTCAAGCCTGGCGAGAAGCAGACCGTTACGTTCGCGCTCGACACGAACGACCTTGGCTTCTGGAGTCCGCAGACTCATCGCTGGTCGATCGAAGCCGGCCCTTTCGATTTATGGGTAGGTGCCGACTCTTCGGCGACACAACATGCGACGTTCACTGTTCTGCCGTAAAACCAGTCTCATTTTCGAACCCGTCCTACGAGGGATTTACTCATGTCGCTCCGCAGTCTATTAAGCCTTGCCGTACTGTCGCTTTCGCTGCTTCCGTCCAGCCTTTCTGCTCAGTTTGCGCACACGCAACAAAAGGAGATCGTTGACAGAAACGGCAAGCCTCTTCTGCTGCGGGCGACGAATCTGGGCAACTGGTTCGTGCCTGAAGGCTATATGTGGATGTTCGAGGGTGGCCCGCAGTCGGCTCGTGAGATCGAGGACCTCGTTACCGAACTGCTCGGTCCCGACAAGGCAGCAGATTTCTGGCGCCAATATCGCGAGAATTACATTACTCAGCAGGACATTCATCTCCTCCGTGAAGCTGGGTTCAACTCCATTCGTATCCCAATCCACTACAAGTTTTTTGAAGCGGATAATGCTGAAGGGTTCACTCTGTTAGATCGTGTTCTTCAATGGAGTCGCGAGGAAGGCCTTTATGTTGTTATCGACATGCATGCTGCTCCCGGCGGTCAGACCGGCGCAAATATCGACGACAGTTACGGATATCCCTGGCTCTACGACAGTCCTCAGGAGCAAGCGCATCTCATCGCGATTTGGCAGCGCATCGCACGTCATTACAAAGACAATCCCACGGTGCTTGGATACGATCTTCTGAATGAACCGATCCCGCACTACCCGCGTTTGGCCTCGTTGAATCCGAAGCTCGAGCCGCTCTATAAAAAGTTATCCGCAGCCGTTCGCGAGATCGACAAGCATCACATCTTTTTTCTTGGCGGGGCTCAGTGGGACGGTAACTTCACTGTCTTTGGTTCTCCCTTCGACAGCAATACCGCCTACACCTTTCATAAGTACTGGTCGAAGACAGACGAGCCAGTCATCCAGCAATATCTGGACTTTTGCGATAAATACAACGTTCCGATCTGGCTGGGCGAATCTGGCGAAAACAACGATGAGTGGATCGCTCAGTTTGTTGCTCTGATGGAGAAACACAATATTGGCTGGGCATTCTGGCCCTATAAGAAGATGGGCAAGACATCCGCCGTCGTTACCATCACTCCTCCGGAAGGATGGGATCAGATCGTCGCTTTTGCCAAACTGCCGCGCGGTACAGGACAGGTTGAAGAGCGCCTAAAGGCAAGGCCGGATCAGGAAGTCATCGACAAAGCATTCGCTGGCCTACTCGAAAATATTCAACTTCATAACGCTCACACGAACCCAGGTTATTTGAAGGCACTCGGCCTCAAGCCGGTATCGGTGCCGCAGTGATCGTTACGTGTATAGCAAATAGCAGCACTGCCACTCAGGAGCCTAAATGAACTCGAAGGTTGTGAACTCCCTAGCATTCCTTGCACTAACATTGGTTCCACTTTCGTCTTACGCGCAGAAAGATGCTTCCGTCTGGCTGACGAATCCCGACAGATCAGCTCTCTTTCAGCTGCAATCCCCACCCACGCCATTTACGAACTCGCCTGCAAAAGATCCAATCATCGATGTTGATGATACGAAGACTTTTCAAACTATCGATGGCTTCGGCTTTGCGGTTACTGGTGGCAGCGCGCAACTCCTGATGCGCATGGATCCTGCAGCGCGTGCGGCAATCCTGCATGAACTTTACGCTGACGACGGCAACAACATAGGAAGCAGCTACATTCGCGTCAGTGTCGGCGCCTCCGACATGAACGATCACGTCTACTCTTATGACGACTTGCCGGAAGGTCAGACCGACCCCAGCATGGCGAAGTTCAGCCTCGATCCTGATAGGGCCGACGTTATCCCTGTCCTGAAAGAGATCCTTGCGATCAACCCAAAGATTAAGATCCTCGCCTCACCGTGGTCCGCTCCCTTGTGGATGAAGACTAGCGGCGTAGCAAGGGGCGGCGTGCTGAAGCCCGAATACTTTGCCGCTTACGCCGACTATTTCGTGAAGTACATCCAGGGTATGCAGGCCGCGGGCGTTCCTATTGACACACTTACTATCCAGAACGAACCGCTGAATGAGAAGAACACACCCAGCATGCTGATGCTTGAATCGGAGCAGGAGGACTTCATCAAGAATCATCTCGGGCCCGCATTCAAAAAGGCCGGCATCAAGACCAAGATCGTTTTATACGACCACAACCTCGATCATCCACTCTATCCGCTCACCATTCTGAGAGACCCTGCAGCTAACAAATACATCGACGGCACCGGCTTTCATCTGTATGGGGGAAAGGTAGATGCAATGACTCAGGTCCATGATGAATTTCCCAAGAAGAACATCTACTTCACCGAGCAATCTGTAACCGAGCACAGCGGTAGCCCTGACATCAATTTGAGTAAGCCTGTGGCGCGAGTCATTATTGGTGTCTCCCGTAACTGGAGCAAAAATATTTTGCTCTGGAACCTTGCCGCCGATCCCCAGAATGGTCCACACACTAACGATGGGGGATGCACCGGATGCGTCGGTGCAATCACCATCGACGGTGACAAGGTCACTCGACAGGTCGCCTTTTATACCCTCGCTCATGCATCGAAGTTCGTCCGTCCCGGCTCTGTTCGCATTGGTTCTAACGATCTCGAGCAGCTTCCCAACGTGGCCTTCAAAACTCCCAAGGGCGAGAAGGTGCTTATTGTGACGAACATCAGCGGCGCTCCTCAAACGTTCAGCGTTCGTGATCACGGAAAGTCATTCACAACGTCACTTAATGCTGGGTCAGTGGCGACCTACGTCTGGTAGCAGGAAAACAAGGGGCAAGCATGAAGTCGAGATCGTCTATAAAGTTGGCAGCAGGTATTCTTGCAACATTTTGTGTAATTCCTTTGTGGGCCGCTTCGTTCTACACGCTTCGCCCCGACGACTCGAAAGCGATCTACCTCTCCAAGTCTGATTCAGGCCTTCATGGCGATGGCGTTGGCGATGATACCGACGCCATTCAGAACGCTATCAATAAAGTCCAGGAGACGACAGTGCAGGGAATCGTCTTCCTGCCCGAAGGCCGCTATCGCATCAGCAAGACTCTCATCGTTTGGCCTGGAATTCGTCTTATCGGATATGGCAAAAGCCGCCCCGTCATTGTTCTCGGCAAAGACACTCCAGGCTACCAGCAGGGAATCGGTTATATGCTGCTCTTTGCTGGTGGCCGCCCCGGTGGCAATCGCCCTCCCGGTAGCCGCGTACGCCCCGGACTGCAGCAGGGAATCGTTCCACCAACGCCGAATATTCCCGACGCCAATCCTGGGACATTCTACTCGGCGATGAGCAATGTCGACCTCGAAATTCAGGACGGCAATCCTGCCGCGGTTGGAATCCGATTCCACGTCGCGCAGCACTGTTACCTGGCTCACATGGACTTCCACATTGGCTCTGGCCTCGCTGGCTTGCACGATGTCGGCAATGAAGCAGAAGACCTGCATTTCCACGGCGGCAAATACGGCATCATGACGCGCAAGCCCTCACCCGGTTGGCAGTTCACTTTGCTCGACGCCACCTTCGAAGGCCAGACGCAGGCTGCGATCAAGGAGCACGAAGCAGGTCTCACTATCATCCGCACCCACATCAAAGACGTTCCTGCTGCCATCTCCATCGACCCCGGTTATGCTGACGAACTTTGGGTCAAGGATTCTCAGTTCGAAGATATTTCCGGCCCCGCTATAACAATCAGCAACGAGAACAACGCGCGCACGGAGATTAACCTCGAGAACATCACCTGCCGCCATGTCCCTGTCTTTGCAGCCTTTCGTGAGAGCGGCAAAAACCTTCCTGGGACAGGAGAGATTTACCAGGTCAAAGCCTTCACTCACGGTTTAACCTTTGCGAATGCAGGCGCTACGCCCGCAATCGGCACAATCTACGAAAAGAGTGCGCTCACTAGTCTACCCATGGCTGTGTCGTCCGATATTCCTGCTCTCCCGGCCGAGGATACGTGGGTTAACCTCCAGTCGCTGGGGGCCAAAGGCGATGGCACGACTGATGACACGGCAGTTATCAAAAAGGCAATTGCCGAACATCGTACGATCTATATTCCGTCAGGTCGATATATCGTAACCGATACGATTACATTAAGGCCCGATACCGTATTGATCGGTCTCAATCCGACGACCACTCAGCTTGATATCCCTGACTCAACGCCGGCCTTTCAAGGCCCTGGCTCTCCTAAGCCGCTCCTTGAGAGCCCGAAGGGTGGAACCAATATCGTTACAGGCATTGGTCTTTACACTAATGGCATCAATACCCGTGCGGTCGGCGCGAAGTGGATGGCTGGCAAAGATTCGTTGATGGATGACGTTCGCTTTCTTGGAGGTCACGGAACGAACTACCCGGGCGTCTCCTTCGCTACCATCTATAACAACACCCACACCGCCGAAACCGACATCAATCGCCGTTGGGACAGTCAGTATCCTAGCCTCTGGATCACTGATGGCGGCGGCGGAACCTTCGCAAACATTTGGACGCCAAGCAGCTTCGCGCAGGCCGGCCTTTATATCTCTGATACTTCTACAGAAGGCCATATCTATGAACTCTCCAGCGAGCACCATGTTCGCAACGAAGTAAAGCTCAAGAACGCCTCGAACTGGCAAATTTATGCGCTACAGACCGAGGAAGAACGAGGCGAAGGGCCGTTTTGCCTACCGCTTTCCATCGACAACTCCAGTAATATCACTGTCGCCAACTACCACAGCTATCGCGTCGTAAGCAGCTATCAGCCGTTTCTGAACGCCATCGAAGTATCGAACTCGAACAACATCCGTTTCCGCAATATTCACGTCTACGGTGACAATAAAGTCTCCTTCGACAATGCTGTTGTTATCAATCCGTCAGACCCAATGCTTGTTCGTAACCGCGAATTTGCTTTCCTGACCATCAACAACGCCCCCATCGCCGTGCAGCCTCAACCTGCCTCCACGGTTCTCGCTGCCGGTGCAAAGGTTGAAAAACTTCACGACGGCTTCTACAACATCTCAGGCGCGGCAGTAGATAAAGATGGGCAGCTCTACTTTGTCGATCCCCGCTGGCAACGCATCTATCGCTGGGCACCTGATACCCGTCGGCTTTCAATCGTACGCGACAGCCCGCTCTCTCCAGTTCAGCTCGCGTTCGATAAAGCCGGCAATCTTATTGTTGTCTCCTACGACGGCAACGGCACGGTCTATTCGTTCGCGCCCGACTCTCCTGATGAAAACATCACACTCCTCAAGCCGCAGGCCACCGGGCCTAGACCCTCGATGGGCGCTGTTCTCCCCGTCAACTACTGGCGTAACGAACATGACTTTACCGAAGCCGTTCCCGTGCAAAAACCTTATCAGTACGTATCGGCGGATGGTTCAACCTTCATCCCAGCAGGTGAGGACTTTGTTACTGGGGCTCTCTACTACGGCACTAAGATGGCAGACCTACTGCGCGCTTTCGGTCTCGCACAGGCCGTTCCAGGAAAGCCTTTCTATGTATCCGATGAATCAGAGCAGAAGACATACGAAGTCTCAGTTGCATCCGACGGCACCCTTACGAAGCCTCGGCTCTTTGCTGAGCAGGGAGGCGAAAGCGTCACGCAGGATGCTGATGGTAATGTTTACATCGCCGCAGGTCAGATCTATGTCTATAACTCATCCGGCCGCCTTATCGATACCATCGAAGTTCCAGACCGCCCCGTCGACTTGGTCTTCGGCGGCAAGGACGGTAAGACTTTGTTCATCCTTGCCCGCAGCTCACTCTACGCTGTAGAGACGCGCGTCAAAGGGCTGAGCAGATAGTTGTTTTCTCAGTGAGATTCTAGTTCCCAGATTGCTTAGTGTTCCCTATCTCCTGTGCAGTGAGATCTGCGGGAGGAGCTATTTTTGCTTCCAGCTTCGTCCGTCGGCGCTCGTCCAGATGGCGCCAGTATCGATTGTAAGTTCGAAGACTGAGAGTTGTGATTGTGCAATGGTGCCGGCTATGACTCCGGTGTGAGCTGCGGGACTGCTGTTGGGGTCTTTAGCAACCGCTTGTGATGGAGGAGGTGTGAGGCGTAGTTTTTGCGCGCGGCCCGTCCATTGTGCTGGAACTGATTGCCAGGATACGCCGAAATCTTTGCTGAAGAAGAGCGTGCCGCTGGTATCGAGAGCAAGCATTTGCTGGGCTTTCGAAACGATTGAGAGAACTGGAAGGTGGCTGGGCAGTGTAGGCGACAGCCTATTCTCTGTTAGAGGTTGGTCGGAGGGGGTTACATCGATAGTAGTCATTGCCCCATTGACATTGACCGTTTGACTGGTGCCGGCAATGGCGGTAGTCAAGGGCGCCGATGGCACGGGCACTGCTGTTCGATATTGCTGGCTAAACGCGCGTTGGGTAGGTAAGTCGGCTTGATTGTTCTGGAGCTCAACGGGGCTGACAGTTTTTTGCTGAGGGTGATTGACGGCGTCGGCGTTGACTTGGTCTGCCCGGAGTATGGGGCCACCGATAGGGCTTGCGAGGGAGCCCGTAGTTGCCTTCGTTTCTGCGCTGCCCGGTTGATCGGTGGATTTGAAGGCGGATCCATGCATCGATCCGGTTGTCGGAACGGGGCCGGTATGTGGGAGGAATACGGTGTTGTGGTCCTGAAGGGAAAGAACGGGCGCGCTCTGCGCTTGTAAAGGTCCGTTGAGGCTTCCTGTGCTTGCTTCTGTTACCGCGCCAAAAGCAGCGGCCGAGGGAGTGCCGGCAGTGTGGCTGTTCGGAGTGCGGGCTGGAGCTGGTTTCAGTTTATCTGGTGGGGAAAGATGTGGGAAGACTAGAGGCGTTGGGGAGGGAAGAGTTGTCTTCGGGTTTGCGGCTGCAGTAATGACGGTCTCGTCGTTGCTAATACGGATGTTGTGGAGATGGACAGCGAAGATGACACCGCAGGCCAGGGCAGCTGCCACTGGCCATGCTAGCTGCCAGCCGGAAAACCACGGCTTGCGCTTAACGCTTGCTTGAGACGCTGCGAATTCGCCAAGGTCAGAGAGGTTGGAGAGATAGACGATATTGCGGCATTTGGCGCAGGTGGCGAGATGGGCGAGGGTTTGCTGATGCTCGTGGAGAGGTAGAGCATTCTCGACGAACGAATTGAGTTGGTCCGCGTCGGGATGCTGGCCGGGTTGGAGTGGAGTGCTCATCGTTGATCTGGTTCCGCGTGACTCGTCTTATTGGAGAACGGCTTGGGTTGAGAAGTTTGCAACAGTGTTCGAATGTTTAATTCGAGGTCGCGTGGATCAGCGCCCAGCGATTCCTCTGCTGCTCGTTTGCTGAGACCCCTTGAGTGGAGGTTACGGAGAAGCTGTTTGCGGAGGCTCGCGGTCAGGCGTTTGAGTTTGCGACTGACTGTGGCCTCGTGGACGTGGAGGATACGTGCGATCTGGAACAGGGTTTGCTCGTCGAGAAAATACGAGGCAAGCAGAAATCGGTCTTCGGATGGTAGTGTTTCCAGCGTGTGTGCGATCGCCTGCGTAAGCCGGTTGATTTCTGCCGGGTGCGGTGTGGGAGTAGGCGGTGGCTCAGGGACATCATTGATGTCGAGAGGAGTCTCACGGTAGGTACGCCGGTGGTGGTCTATGTGGCGCTGGGCCAGGATGGTACGGAGCCAGCCGAGCAGAGATCCGCGACCTGAGTAGGAGGCGAGTGGTGAGCGGCGCTGTCCATTGTGCTCGGTGATGCCGAACAGCTCGGAGTACAGGGAATCCGCGAGGTCGTGGCCAAGAGTGGGGGAGCCTGTGATGGCAATGGCGGCTTGTGTTATGGGAGCGCGATAGAGGATAAGAAAACGTTCCCAGGCAGCTTCTCGACCGAGGGCGCAGGCTTGTGCGAGGGCCAGATCGGGCAAGCGAAGGGCTCGAAAAAAAGTGGCCTTCTGAGCAGCGTTTGGACGGACTTCTATAGGTAGGCCATGATTGCTCTTTGCGCCGATGGTATAGAGTGCGGCAGCGAGTTCGGTGTGGGTAAGGTCGCATGATTCCGCGGCCGCGGCGAGCCAAAGCTCCTGGACGAGTTCGACTGGGAGAGAGGATGAGATGTTTTCCGAGGGGACAGGGCAGCGCGCAGACGGCAGAGAGATGGTGAGTTCGCCGGGCTGAGAAGAGGCCGTGTCCACGTCTTCAAGGTACTCCTGTCGCTTGGACGCAGGGCGAAGAAAAACTTCTTCAAAAAAATATGCAAGAGATTTCGAAGCGCACGTTCTTAAGTCCGAAGCCTAACGTATGGCCATGGATCAGGGAGGATTTGTGATGCGGAAAACACGAACGGTGCGGTTAGGTGCGGCCTTGATGGTGGTTATTGCTGCCCTAATGGCGGGACAGTTGGCGCGAGTGGAGGCAGGGGGGATAGATGGTGGGTATCGTGTCTTGAAGCCGATTCAGAGCGGAGGTCTGACACTGTTTCCGGTGGTGCGGACGGACGGGAAGGCGTCGCCGGCAGACCAGTTTCTGACTCTCGATGAAGGTCTGAAGAGTGGAGAGGTGGAGGTAACAGAGGCAGGCAAGGTGCAAGGCCTCGTACGATCTCGCGGGACAGCGACGCCTTGGCGCTACTCAGGAGACCAGGTGAATACGCTGGTGCTGGTGAACAACTCAAAGCGCCCATTGGTGCTGCTCGCCGGAGAGATCGTAACGGGCGGCAAACAGGATCGGGTGATTGCGAAGGACAGGATCGTGCCGGCGGGTGCGGATCCTATTGATCTGTCCGTGTTCTGCATCGAACATGGGCGCTGGACGGAGAGTTCGGCCAAGTTCGGCACGACAGCGAAGAACGTTACGGGAAGTTTTATGGTGCAGCCGTCCGTCCGGCAGCAAGCGATGGTGGCCAAGGACCAGCAGCAAGTGTGGAACTCTGTTGGAGGAGCGATTTCAACGATGTCGGTGGTTGCAGGTCCGCGACCATCAGGGGATGCAAATGCAAATGTGACAGTTGGTGGACCGGTTGTAACTGGACCAATGCATGGTAATGCGCCGGTATTTATGGATGGCAGGAGTGCCCTGGGAACTACAAGCTATGCCAAAGCGATGCAGACGGAGGCCGTAAGCGCAAAGGTAGATGATGAGGCTGCGGGCTTGGTCCAATCTCGCGAGCAGGCGCTGGCGACACTGCGGCAGGAACATGCAGTTGGGGTAGTGGTGGCGGTTCGCGGAGAGGTCATTTGGGCTGATATCTTCTCCAACACGGAGTTGCTTGCCCGGTATTGGACCAAGCTGGTGAGGTCTTATGCTGCGGAGGGGTTGGGTAGCGGCGTCTCCCACGGAACGGCGAGCATTGCGGATGCGCAACGTTTTTTGGATGCTCCGTCACGGGGGAGAGAAGACACGGAGGGCGAGGTCGGAGTGTATCGTTACCGCGAGGTAAAGGCGGGCGGGACGGACTTGTTTGCACTAGAGGTGCTGTTGCCAGGTACCGGGTACGATATACATGTGAGCAAGTTGAAGCTCAAAGGACCGGGATGGAATACACAGCCCTGAGATGGAGAACAGAGCTTGTGCCTTTAGTGAACAGTCTCAATCTTCGGTTCGCTTGCAGATTGTATCTTCTGGGCCATTTGAGTCTCTCGGCTGGCATCCTCTGTTCTACCTAACGCTCGGTAAGCCTGTCCCAATAGACTGTGTGCCATGTAATTAGTGGGATCCATCTTTTCGGCTCGTTCCAGATACATGACGGCGCCCACGGGGTCCTGCCGCTTCAGTAGTACTTTGCCTAGCAGAATATATGGCCCAGTCGAGTTCGGCTCCAGGAGCAACGCCTGCTGCAATGCTTGCTGCGCCTTCGTATAGTTTCCTGCGCGAGTATAGGCATCCCCGAGTCGGTCATAAACGCCTCCATCGAGTGGATTGCGAGTGCGTTCTTTTTCAAACTCCGCTATCGCATCGTCGAGATGCTCCCCAGCGAGCGCAACTTCACCGAGCAGGGCGTGTGCGAGGGGAAGTTGAGGATCAAGTTCGAGCGCTTTTCTGGCAAACGCCTGTGCCACCGGAACATATTCCCGGCGCAACAACATTCGCGCAGCGAGCAAGTATGCCGACGCCGAGTCCAGTCCAAAGCCATACTGCATGGCAAAGGCATGCCTGGCGTCATCGTAACGGCGCGTATCAAGGTAACACAGCGCCAGCACATAGTTAGGGTCGACCTTCGTCTGCGCTGTCCAGTTATGCGCCGCTTCGAGCAGTGGGATCGCATCTGTTGGTTTACCTAGACGGAACAACGTGAGCCCGCGCATCTGTGTTGCTTCTTCGTCATGTGCGTCCAGCTTCAGCGCGCTTGCAAACGCAGCGTCAGCTTCAACGAAGCGATTCTGAGAATAAAGGGCCAAACCCCTGACCGTATCAACGCCCGCAGGTACGGGATGCTGCGTGGCCAATGTGTCGAGCTGCTTCAGGGCTTCGGCTGCGTGTCCCCGGTCAATCATCTGGCGTAGCTGGAGGAGATTTTGCTGAGCGTTTGCAGGTGCCGTGGTCGGTTTGTCCACCAATTGCGCGCGCGATGCAGGCACGCAAACGGACAGAGCGATAACAGCAACGATGGCTACGCGCAGAGGGTTCATCGGCGACCTAGACCTGAGTGTAAATGGGAAGAAGAAAAAGGGGAGCCGAAGCTCCCCTTTCACCCTGATCATGACCGAGCGTCAGAATTGTACGCGCAGCGAGAACTGCAACTGCCGTGGATTCGCGGAACCATCTTTGCCAGCTCCACTGCTAATTGCTCCCTGCTGCTCAATGTTGCCGCTGGGCGACCCGAAGTTGATGTGATTGAAGACATTGAATGCGTCCATGCGGAACTGAATCGCAGCGATTTCATGAATCGGGAAGTTCTTCTGCACCGCAAGGTCCATATTGAAGAAATGAGGCCCGTAGACACTGGTCCTTCCTATACTTCCGATTTGACCGAGGCCGGGTGCGGTAAAAAGCCCGCCCAGTTTCTGGGCATCAAAGAAGCTGAGGCCATTGCCCGGGAAGCCGGTAATGTGGGATTGGAATGTTTTGGCATCTCCATTGACATAGCACGGAGCTGAACTTGGCACACTATTCGAGCATTCACCATAAGAGAGCGTAAACGGTAGTCCGCTCGAGTAGTTCAGCACCGGGCTCAGCTGCCATCCACCGATGATCTGGTTGGTGACACCGTTCACGTTGCTGCCGAACATCTTGTTTTTTCCGAAGGGAAGTTCGTAGAGTCCATAGAGGACGAGCTGTTGTCTGCGAAGGAAGTCTTCATTTCCTTTGACTGAGTTTATATCCCAAGTTGAGAAACCCGTCGCCCAGCTGACCGCGTGCTGCCACGCATAGTTCGCGTTCATTGACAGGCCGTGCGTGAACTGTTTGGTGAGCGTGACCTGAAGCGAGTTGAAGTGAGTGTTGAAGCTATTGGAATAATAAGTGATGCCGTTTGTCCAGCCGCACTGGCCGGGTCCAATTAGCGGATCAGAGATATGGTAGTTGGGGTCTGCGCATGCTGGAAGCTTTCCTCCGTAATAACGTTGCAGATAAGTCAGGTTTTGCGTACCTCCATTGGGCGAAATACCCGGGACAGGCTGACCATTCACAGCGTGCACACCGGGATAAATCGTCGCGGAAGGCACGGATGGATCGTAATGCAGCGCCTGGCCGGTGATGCTGTACTGCGCCGGCAAATTGATCGCCCCTTCGTTCGGATTCGTTGTATTGCCGCTCTGCGCACCAAGAGTGTGTGTTCCCTTGTTACCCACGTAGGCGATGGTTAACGAGAGCGATGGAGTCAACGACTGCTGGAGACTTGCGTTCCAGGCATCAATTGTCGGCAGAAGCAGGCCATTGGGTCGCGCCCGCGAATTGACCGCCGCTCCCGGATTCGGCAGCAGACCGCTGGAAGGAACCGGAATGGGGGTGGGCGCAGGCGGCCCCTGAGCCAGCGTAAAGGCCGAACCCAGCACTCCGGTTGTTGTCGTCACCTGCTGGCTAGCAAGAGTCGGAAGATTCTGCGTCGCCGCATGTCCAAAGATGGAACCGAAGACACCGATGTCGAAGCTACGCCCATAGCCCCCACGAATCACCATCGTTGGACGCGCCTGGTAGGCAAGTCCGATCCTTGGGCTCCAGGTGTTGGTCTGCCGACCCCAGTTCATATTGCTGGCAACGGTACCCACGCCGGCTACGTTCAGATACCCGGTATTCAGGTCCAGCAGTGCGCCGTTTCCTGGGCCGTTGATGGTTTCCGGAAAGTAGAACTCGTACCGAAGTCCGTAGTTGACCGTCAACTTCGGCGTAGCTCTCCACGTGTCCTGTCCGTAGAAGAACATGCGCTTCTGAAACTCCTTCGCGTTCGTTGAAGTACTGACAAAGCGCAGGAAGCTGGTTACATCGCCAAGTGCGAAGGTCGCGAAGCCCAATCCTCCGGCATTCGCGAGATTGGGATTGGAGGTTGGCTGATTGCTGAAATAAAGAATTCCTGTACGGTCATTGTCGCTCGGTACACGTAGATTGCGTGCATAACGCAGGTCGGCGCCGAATTTGACCGAGTGATTGCCGATAACTTTGGTCCAGTTATTCACTATCTGATACTGGTCCTCGCGCTCGGTCAGCGGACAGTTGCAGCGGTTCACATTCAGGCCAGCTCCGTACTGCGGTCCCGTAGCCTGGGCGTTGGCAGGTGCAGGTCCGGTCGCTGAACCAACTTCGGCCAACTGGAAGCTCGGAGCGCCGCCAGTCTCAAATGTTCCGGTGTTCATACCAGGTATGCCGAGCTGGTTGGCGAGTTCAACGTTCTGATCGTACTTTACGGTGCCGATGTTATAGCGGAAGTAGCCGAGGCGTATGTCAGTCACCAGCTTCGGGTTCACCACTATGTCGGTGCCAAGCGCGGCGCTGTCGTTGGCCCCGTTGGAAGTTCCACCGTATCCGCCGAGTCCAAAGCCGGATCCTCCAGCAGGACCGAACATCGTGGTTCCAGTCAGTACGTCAGTGAAGCGGCTGAAGCGGCCGAAGATATGGGTCTTGTCATTCAGCGTGAAGTCGCCCCGAACACCCCACTGGTCACTATTAAAGCCACCTGTACCCGCTCCTGAATAGTTGTTCTGGAGTCCGTTGAACTTGCCAGGCGTATTGGGCTTGTAAGGCTGCAGGAGCGCGAGGAAAGCCTTAGCTTGCGGGGATACTAGTGATGCGGGAATGACGTTGCCCGGATAGGGAGTCCCATTTGGCTGGTAGATAATTCCCGTGCCCGCCGGTGTCACATTCGCAGCATATTCGCTGAAGTCGCAGCCAGGAATTCCGCTCGGCCCGACCTGTTGACCTAAGCACGTCGCAACCAGCATCGCTGATGGAACGGTCTGGACGTTGGAGGTTCCTACTTTCTGGCGAACACCCTCGTAGTCGCCAAAGAAGAACAGCTTGTCCTTGAGGATTGGGCCGCCAATTGCACCTCCGAACTGGTTCTTCAGTTGGCCCGGGACACTGGCACGGCCTGGCCCCTGCGTGAATGGATCCTGCGCAAGATTGGCTCCGCTCTGACGATAGTTCCACGCTGCACCGTGGAAGTTGTTCGAGCCTGACTTTGTTTGCGCCGTTACTACGGATGAAACCGCCTTGCCGAACTCAGCGTCGAAGTTCTGTGTTGTGATCTTTGCTTCCGACAGTGAGTCAAGGTTCGGGTTGATGACGATGATTCCGAGAATCGGGTCCTGATTATCGGTGCCATCCAATCCATACGCAACTCCGGCAAAAACCTGGCCATCCACCATGATCTGCTTGCTGCCCTGCGGATTCTCGCTGGCTGCGTGGCTCCATCCAAGCTCCTGTGCGCCCGGTAACAGCAGTTGCAGACCGGTGAAGTTTCGACCTGAATTTGGCAGATCCTGAATCTCCCGCGACCCAAATACCGTCGACACATCAGCGCGGTCGGTCTTCAGCAACGGTACCGCATCGGCATTGACCTCCACCGTCTCTGTCGTTGCGCCGGTTGTAAGAGTGACCTGGATCTTTGTCGAGGTGTCTGCATACACCTGGATGCCCTTCTGCAGAAAAGTCTGGAACCCCGATGCCGTCACCTTCACATCGTAGATGTCGGGAATGAGATGGTCCGCGGTGAACTCTCCGCTACCGTTCGATACTTCGCTGGTCGAGGTGCCTTTCGCGACGTCGGTTACGGTGACAGCCGCGTTTGGTACAACTGCGCCCGTTGGATCGGTCACGGTGCCGAAGATCGATCCGTAAACTGCCTGGCCGAGCGCGACTGGCGAAAGGGCCAGCAAGCAACCGGCTGAGAGCAATAGTTTCACTTGCGTCATGAATCTCATTGCAAATCCCTCCAAAAATATGTTTCGGCCTGTTTTTTCTTTCATGAGCGATGCATTCCGAGCATCGCTTGTCTTGCAAGCTTCAAAGCTGAAGCCAAATGTTGGAACCTAAGAGCTACACCCCAGATACTCAAATCGTTCCGTTCGAAATCCGCATTGAAAGTACGCGGAGGTTGCTATATATGTCAATAAATTTTGTATGTTATCTATATGGCATTTGATTGATAAATGACATATCATTTCATTGTTTGCCAAAGTGCTCTCATTTTGGTCCAACCTCTAGGCGTCTCGTCTTGATATCCCTTTTAGGCAAACCTTTATCCATCTCATGTTTGCCTGAATTACCGGAAGGTTCTTTTTAGTGCTTGGCAACGATTTAGATAGAACTCAATCAAAAGGTTGACCATTTTTGCTGCTTGCGGAACCAGGAGAATCATTGCGGGAGATATCGTTTGTCTATACATTGATCTGACTAAACTATCTATTCTCCAGCACGACAGGAGATTCAATGAAGACCGGGCAATCTGCACGCGCGGTGGCATACCCGCGAGAATCCACACTCGAAGACCATCACTTGAAGGTGTCTGTGTCGTCTCCTTCCAATGCACCCAAGTACAAAAAAGTCTATGAGGATCTGCTTTCCGCGATTAGGTCTGGTGCATTTCAACCAGGTGATCGGCTGCCTAGCGAAGCCGAACTGGGAAAGCACTACAATACCTCTCGCATCACCGTAGCAAAGGCTGTCAACGAACTTCAGCAAAAAGGGCTAGTATCGCGGCGAGCCGGCTCCGGAACACATGTAGTCGCTCCAGCCGTATCAAGCGGACACGTCTTCGGTCTGCTCATTCCAGACCTAGGGCGAACAGAAATATTTGAACCCATCTGCCACGGCATGATGCAATCGCCATTGTCAAAGCCGCACTCCCTGCTTTGGGGTCACTCTATGGGAGAGGCGGCCCAACAAGAGAAAGAGGCCGAGCACCTTTGTCATCAATACGTCACACAAAAAGTCTCCGGCGTTTTCTTCGCGCCTCTCGAATTCACACCCGCAAAGGATGCCGTCAACAATCGCATTGTCGGTGCATTCGATCGGGCCGGCATTAAGGTCGTGCTGCTTGACAGGTGCTACGCGCCTTATCCTATGCGGTCCAAGTACGACTTGGTAGGAATCGACAATCGTCGGGCGGGTTTTCTCGTTACACAGCATCTGCTCCGTCATGACGTTAAACGGGTCGCATTTATCGCCAGACCACTCTCAGCTTCAACTGTTATGGCGAGAATAGCCGGTTACCGCGAAGCATTAATTGCACACGGTCTTACTCTGGGACAGGACCTGGTTTGCCGAGGCGATCCGGACGATCTCGATTTTCTCCGGAAGATGATGAGAAACTGCAAGCCTGACGCAATCGTCTGTGCCAACGACTTCACGGCTGCTCGAGTCATGGCTGGGCTAACGAAAATGAGCATCCGTGTCCCGGAAGAGATGCGTATCGTCGGCATTGATGACGTTAAGTACGCCAGCCTGCTTCCTGTACCTCTAACGACACAGCACCAGAACTGCGCGGACATTGGCGAAACTGCAATGGCGACAATGTTGCAACGGCTTGAAAAATCCGACCTCCCCACGCGCGACGTCCTGTTGCAGACCCACACCGTGGTTCGTAATTCCTGCGGCATCCACCTATCGCGCGCAAGGGTTAATTAGAACGTCGCCAACTTGTTTCTAGGGTAACGCTGCCTCGGCAATGTATGCTTCGTGCGTTGTCACAATGGAGAGCCTGTCACGATGAAAATGACGACATACCTGGTGAAGAGCACCATAGTAGGCGCTCTAGGAGGTCTACTCTTCGGTTTTGACACTGCGGTCATCGCCGGCACGACGCAACAGTTGACCACGATCTTCAACCTCTCTTCTTTCACGCTTGGACTCACCGTCTTCATCGGACTCTTCGGCACAGTCATCGGCGCGATGACTGCAGGTGTTGTTGGCCAAAAAATCGGAGGTCGCGAAGCTCTGCGCATCATGGCGATTCTCTATACAATCTCCGCGTTGGGCTGCGCGTTCTCGTGGGACTGGCCTGCGTTGATGGTCTTCCGCTTCATCGGCGGTTTAGGTATTGGAGGATCCTCCGTACTCGGTCCGGTCTACATCGCCGAACTTGCTCCTGCGAAGTGGCGTGGCAGAATGGTCGGTCTCTTTCAGATCAATGTCGTTGTCGGAATCCTTCTCGCTTACCTCTCCAACTATCTCATCTCACTTTTGAACCTCGGCGTTGCCCAGTGGCGCTGGCAACTCGGTGTTGCAGCGATTCCATCGCTCCTATTCCTCTTGATGCTCTATGGCATCCCGCGAAGCTCGCGCTGGCTGGTAACGCAGAACAAGACAGACGAAGCGCTCGAAGTACTGAAGATGATGGGATCGCCAGACTCCGAAGCTGAGTTGCGCGAGATCATGGATTCCATTCATCTGGAACGCGGCATGGCAGCAGAGCCACTTTTCCAGCGGCAATATCGCTTGCCTATCTTCCTCGCCATCACGATCGGCCTTTTCAATCAACTCTCAGGGATCAATGCGATTCTCTACTATTCGAACTACATCTTCGCTGCTGCAGGGTTTAGCCAACTCTCCGGCGCACTGCAGACTGTTTTGATCGGCTTGATGAATTTGTTGGCGACGTTTTTGGGCATGTCACTCATCGACAAACTCGGACGCAGGACGCTTCTGCTTATTGGTAGTATCGGCATGGCGGTTTGCCTCTCGGGAGTCGCCGCCATCTTCTTCACACACAGTCATCTCGACGCACTCGTTTGGCTGCTAGCTGCGTATATCGTTTTTTTTGCCATCTCTCAGGGAGCGGTCATCTGGGTTTATATCGCTGAGGTCTTCCCCAACCGTGTTCGCGCCAAAGGGCAGAGCCTTGGCTCGTCATCCCACTGGATCACAAACGCCATCATCTCCCTTGTCTTCCCTGTGCTGGCCAAGTCTTCCGGCGGTCTCCCGTTCGCCTTCTTTGCTGCGATGATGGTTCTACAATTTTTTGTCGTGCTCTTTATCTATCCCGAAACAAAAGGCGTCTCGCTCGAACAGCTTCAGCACAAGCTTGGTCTCGACTAACGCAACTCACAAATCGATCGCATCAGAGCTAAGATCGGAGTAACCATCTGATGGGCAGTGCTATATTGTTCCCGCATCGCAGGAGGCAAGTCTTGACCGCTATTACAAGTACCTCCACCCGCTCTCAGATGATCCGGATGTCCCTCGCCTCGCTCGCGCTCTTGGTTATCTCCGGGGCCTGGAATCTCGCATCGGCACAGGCACCCCCACATGGCGCTACAGACGCGCATGCAAACAACGGGGTGCAGCATAGCAATGATCCCTGGTGGAAACACGCCGTTTTCTATGAGATATATCCGCGTAGTTTTCAGGACTCAGACGGCGACGGAATCGGCGATCTCAACGGAATCACCCAGCGTCTCGACTATTTGCAGTCTCTCGGCGTCGACGCCATCTGGCTCTCGCCCATCTATCCCTCTCCGCAAGTCGATTTTGGTTACGACATCTCCGACTACGAGAATATTGACTCGCAGTACGGTACGCTCGCCGATTTCGACAGGCTTGTAGCCGAGGCCAAGAAACGAAATATCCGAATCCTTATGGATATGGTGATGAACCACACCTCCGATAAACACAAGTGGTTCATTGAATCGGCAAGCTCGAAAGATAATCCAAAACGTGACTGGTACGTGTGGCGCGATGGAAAGGCCGGAGGAACCCCGCCGAACAATCCGCCCAATAACTGGATCAGTGAATTCGGGCACTCAGCATGGCAGTACGATCCAAAGACAGGCCAGTACTACTATCACCGCTTCTACACCCAACAGCCCGATCTAAACTGGCGCAATCCTGCCGTAGAAAAAGCCATGTTCGACTCCGTCCGTTTCTGGCTCGACAGAGGCGTAGCAGGTTTCCGGTTCGACGCAATCCCCACGCTCTTCGAAGATCCAGCTCTTCGCGATGCCAAGGAGATAGAAGGCACCAACCCCTATGGCGATCGCAAGCAAGAGCATGACATGTACGACAACCTGCCAGAGGTGCACGATGTCATGCGCCGTCTTCGCGCCTTGGCTGATCAATACCCTGGCGATCGTGTGCTGATCGGTGAGACCTACTTGCCAAACATACAGGAACTCGACAAGTGGTACGGCGGAGCAAAGCACGACGAGCTCCAACTTCCCATGGACATGCAAGTAGGCTTCACTAATCAACTCGACGCCAACCTTCTTCGTCAGCGAATCAGCGATGCGGAGACAAAGATCAGCGGCAATCAACCGCTCTTCGTCTTCGACAATCATGACAACATCCGTAGTTGGGACCGTTACGGTGATGGCGTGCATAACGAGGCCATCGCTAAACTCATTGCTGCCCTTCTGTTTACCTCGCGTTCTACCGCGCTGATGTACTACGGCGAGGAGATAGGAATGGTCACTACTCCACCGACACGCGTAGAGGACGTGAAGGATCCCATTGGCGTCACGGGCTGGCCTCTGGAGAAAGGCCGCGACGGAGAACGCACTCCTATGCAGTGGGATGATTCGAAGAACGCGGGTTTTAGTACCGCCGACACAACCTGGCTGCCCGTTCCTGCAAGCTATCGCGCGACCAGCGTCAAGGCGGAAGAGCATGAGCCGAATTCACTGCTCAACTGGCACAAGCAATTAATCGCTTTGCGTAGAAAAGAGCCAGCCCTGCGTAACGGCAAAATGGTTATGATCGACGTAAACAACCCTTCTGTGCTGTCGTTCATTCGCCAAGATGCCGCTGGGCAGCCGTCCATTCTCGTCTCGCTCAATTGCACCGGTCAACCGCAACCTCTCTTTGTCGATCAGACGTACGCTAAGACTTTGGGGAAATCTGCACAAACACTGCTCACGAGTGACGCATCGCTTCAGAATGTGACCGCTCTCTCCGAAATCACCCTGCCGCCCTACGGATCATGGATCGGTCGTCTCAAATGATAACTACGTCTGTCAGTTACCAACTCAGTGTTAGAGCGCGATGCTGATATCCTGATCCGTCCGGAAATCTTACTACTACTTGATCGATATTGCTCTGCGCATCAGTATCTCCTGCAGCAATCAGAGTGCCGCCTTCGATGCGAAGATTCAGCTTCGGACCATTGCGGCGAACCTTCAATTCAACAATAGATCCTGCGGCAGCCTCCAACTCAAGCTTCAACGAGTGTGAATCCCTCGTCTCGCTGAGCACCTTCATCTGAGCCGTTCGCGCCCCCTGCAATGGCAGCCGATGCGGTAATGCAACTTCGACCGGCGGCAGCGCAAAAATGATAGAGGATCCATCTGCTGTCACCTGCGATTCTTTCACCGAGGTCGTCAGCCTGACATTTTTGCCGGACACAGTCTTGATGTGTACAACCAGTCTCTGCCCTTCGCGCTTGTACTCCAGAGCACACACTGCTTCCCCCACATGCAGCCGTTGCACCTCAGCGTTGTCCCAATCAGCCGGAAGATGTGGATTGAGCCAAACACTTTCCGATACTGCATCCACATCGATCCCAAACAAGCCTCGTATCGCCGGAACGACGACCATAGCAGAGGACCAGAGCTGATGACTTGTGCTTCGTCCGAACGGCTGAAAGAAAGCTCCGGACAGTAATTCTGTAACTGCCCCAAGATCCTGCATCGTTGTCTGATCGGCGTTCTGCATCAGGTGAGCATACCCAGTGAGCGGATGTCCCGCGCGATACTGCGCCACAGCGGCCCATCCTGTAAACAACGGCCACACTGATCCCTGGTGATAACTGATCGGATCGAAGAGAGGGTCGCTCTCTGCGATGTCGCGCAGGCCCCAATCGGTTGAGAAATCGTGTGAAGCCCATCGTTGAAAACTTGCATCTGCATGGGTCAGACCGTCTCCTCCATTCCACCATGCGATCATCGGATAGACCGTCGCCGTATGGTCAAGCGTCCCATCTCTATTGCGGCTGAACGCATAAGCATCGCGGGTGGAATCGTAATATTCCCTCTCGATCTTCTTCTTCAGTTCATCCGCTCGTTTCGCGGCTGATTCTGCTGTAGCCTTGTCGTTCAGTAAGCTAGCCAACTTTGCCATGGCAGTGGACGCCTGCTGGTCCAAGAGCGCCAGGTAGATCTCCTGATGTGGCATCCCCGGTGGCCAGCTCTCAACCCAGCCGGTTCCCTGGGCATTGTCGTAGATGCCGTCACCGTCCGAGTCATGCGCTATCTCAAAATGCCATGCCTTTTCAACCGACTCGCGGTGGCGCCTTAAGAAGTCCGCGTCCCCACTGCTCCGCACGTAGTCCAGCATCGCGGTCAGAAATAACGGCGTCGCGTCAGCCGCAGCATACATATACGGCAGTGCCCTCCAATCCACATTCGCCGCTGTCTGCGAGTACTCATGCATCATCTTCCCGTCGTCCCTCTGCCGCCGTATCAGAAATTCCATTGCTTCGCGGCTTAGCCTGAAGTCGCCAAAGTCATTCACCGCATAGAGCGTATATAGCGCATCCCGCCCGAAGAACCAGCCAAATCCAGGCCGTGCCGAATCGCCGGACGAAAAATATCCAGCCACCAGCCCAACCTCGCCAGTGGGCTGCACCTTCGCTCTCAACTGCTCAATGGAAATTGACGCCCAGGAGAACGCGTTATTCAAATCCGCATCAGGGGTCCGAATCGCAGTCAACTCTTCCATCATGCGGAGGTATCGCGCCGCATGAGCTGAATATGTTTGCTCTACTATTGCTCCCAGCCGTTCCAACTTCGTTTGCAATGCTGCATTTGTAGCGGTTTCCGTCGTAGTCCCCACTGCCATAAGCAGCGGGAAGTAACGGTCTTTATCCAGTTTTTGGTCGTAGTGGAGCTTCAGTTCCAACGGATGAAATTGCGGCTTCTCCTGATAGGGGGCCATAATGCCTGGCTGCGACGTGGGCATCGCCACAGCACCGGCAAGATTTGGAAAGTCTGTATGGAGCACGTAGAACCCGCTCGCATCCCGCTTAATCCACTCTGCCGACGGTATCCCCTGATCCTCCTGTGGCCACATTGGACGCATCTCAGGGGTGAAGCTGAACGTCAGGTCAACCGGCCGCGCCGAGTCCACTTGAAACAGCACTACAGCACCCGTGCCAGCCTCCATCTCATCTGGCGCGAACATAATCTGTCGCAGCGTAAAGGCGATATGTGAATACGTGATCACCGTGCGATCAGGAAACACTTCAATCTCACGAGCGTGATCCTTCAGTTCAATTGGTACGGGATATCCCTCCACCTCGGCCTTGATGCTGAAATGACTAAGCAGCTTCACAGGCAGCGTCCACGCCTCGAATATGCCCTCCTGCTGACCTAAGATAACGCCCTGAGTGCCCGCCACCGTAAAAGGCATACCCGACTCCACATGCCGGCGAATAACTAGTCCACCCTCTTTTAGCGGAAAAGAGTTTACAGGCTGCAGACCGGTCGTCTGCGCGGCAGCCATTCCGCAAAGCATCGCTGTCCCAACCAAGACAAGGCGCATATTGCCTCCATCGCTATCAAAGACTCCCCAGTCTACCCTCCCGGCTCTTCACAGACGAGACGATTCAATCTGCAAAATTCCCTAAACATCCATTGCTCGCTAAAATCACCTCTGAGATAATGCGCCTTCACCCTGCACACTCGTCGCTCCTGCCTGTCTTTTTCACAGCTATCCTATCGCTGGCGTACGTCGAGACTTCGGCACAAACGAGTGCTACTCCCTCAGCCAAGTCGAGCCCGGCTTCAGCTGCCAATCTCAAAGCAGCGGATGTAGCCTTTCGCGCAGGGTCCGCCGCCTATCAGCAGAACGATCTGCCTACTGCCCACGCGCAGTTTGCAAAGGTCGTACATCTTACTCCCAATGTAGCGGCCGGGCACACCGCCTTTGGAACGGTTCTACTAGCCGAAGGAAATCCCTATGCAGCCGCAGCCGAACTGGAACAAGCCCGTAAACTCGATCCGCACGACACCAACGCGACACTGAACCTCGCCGTCGCCTACGAGCAGCTTCACGCTTATACCAAATCCGTAACGATGTTCGACCTGATAAACCAGGCAGACCAAATTCTCACACCCAATGCGGCCATTGCATACGCCACCGCGCTCGTTGCCACATCACAACCCGCGGCCGCGCAAAGCCAGCTCGAAAAGGCTCTCGCCGCCCAACCCAATGACGCAACGCTTCACGACACACTTGGCACTGTCCTCGCCCAGCAGGAACGCTACGATGATGCAGCATCGCAGTTCCGCCAGGCTATCGTGCTCGATCCAAATCTTCCTGCTGCGCACTACCACCTTGGTTCTGTCTTCCTCACTATTCACGATCCCGCCAACGCCGTAACCGAGCTTACACAGGCGAACGCCCTTGCCAAGGACAACATCGACTATATCCTCCAACTTGTCCGGGCTCTCCGCGACACTAATCAGGATGTGCAATCTGCTGCGATTCTTCGCCATGCTCTTCAACTTGATCCATCTCGTATAGACACCAAATATGAACTCGCCCTGACCCTTCAGGCCAGCGGTAGCGCCCGGGAAGCTTTACCCCTCTTCGAGCAGGTTGTTGCTGCCCGTCCGCAAGACTCCGCCGCCCTCATCAATCTCGGCCTAGATCTCGTGCAGCTAGGGGATGCCAAGCGCGCAATCCCTCTCTATCTCACCGCGCTCAAACTTACGCCCAACAGTGGAACACTCCGCGAAGATCTCGGAGTCGCCTATCTTCAGCAAGCCGATCTGGATCATGCCATCGAGCAATTTCGGTCAGGTCTCGTCGTGGAACCTGATAATCCCCAACTCCATTACGATCTCGGCCTCGCCTTCAAACTAAAGGACGATGTGCCCGCCGCTATTCAGGAGTTCGAGCAAGCAGCAAAACTCGACCCCGTTCTTCCCGATCCTCCCTACACTCTCGGCGTTTTGTTCATGCAACTCGGACGCTTCTCTGAATCCCAGGCCGAACTCGAGAAAGCCACAACCCTCAGGCCAGATCACGGCGACGCCTGGGCCATGCTCGGCAATGTCTACAAGCAGAACAACGAACCTGAAAAAGCTATCGCTACACTACGCCACGCAATTGAGCTGATGCCCGACCAGCCAAGCCCTCATATCACTCTTGCAGCTATTCTTATACGCCAGGGCGATACCGCTGGCGCAGCAGCCGAGCGCAAAAAAGCCGCCGACCTCAGCCGCGTCGCCGTCAGTCGCCAGCGCGCAAACTTTGCACTCGACAGCGGACGCCTCTTACTCAAGCGTGGCCAACTCTCCGAAGCCACCGTGCAACTCCAGGCAGCTGTCGCCGCCGACCCAAATTACGCCGAGGCTCACTCTGCCCTCGCCGATGCATTCGCTCTGCAAGGCCGGAGCGCCGATGCCGCTCTTGAGCGCCAGCAAGCTCAAAAGCTCACGCAAGCCCAATCGACTTCAGGAGCTAACTCCCCTTCCCGCCAGTAAAGAGTGCCTCATTGCCTGCCTGCAGGTCCCTTCTCTATACTCACTGCACTGCTATCCAATGGCCTGCGGTCGCAGCCGACTGATATAGCATTCGGCCTATAGAGGGGGAGCGCCCATTTGACTTGGTCTCGTCGTACATTCCTCACCTCTCTCTCCTGCACATCTCTCGTTCTTTCGCTCGATGACGTGCTCGCCTTGGCAGTTCCGGCAAGTACACAACAAGCAACACCACAGGTCGGCTCACGCCCCACGTACGACGCCAAGCCTCGGCCAGCGCCCAAAGGTGCTCCCTCGCCTGTCGCTGGCACTCCTCTTGGCATCAGCTTCATCGACGTCGCCCGCCAGTCCGGCCTCAATGCCAAAACTATCTATGGGGGTGAGCACAAGAACAGATACCTGCTCGAAACCACTGGCTGCGGAGTAGCTTTCTTCGACTATGACCACGATGACTGGGTCGATATCTTTCTCGTCAACGGTTCCCGTCTCGAAGGCTTTGCCAAGGGCCAGGAACCCGTCTCGCATCTCTTCAAGAACAATCGGGATGGTACTTTCACCGACGTTACTGCTAAAGCCGGTCTTGCACACAGCGGATGGGGACAGGGCTGCTGTGTCGGCGACTACAACAACGACGGTTGGAACGATCTCTTCATCAGTTACTACGGTCAGAACGTCCTCTACCGCAACAACGGCGACGGTACCTTCACCGACGTCACTGCCAAAGCCGGCCTCCTCCAATCGAAAACCCGCTGGAACTCCGGCTGCGCCTTCCTCGATTACGACCGTGACGGCAATCTCGATCTCTTCGTCGCTAACTACATCGACTTCGACATTAAGACCGCACCACTTCCCGAAGCCGCAGGCTGTGCTTACAAGGGCATTCAGGTAGCCTGCGGTCCTCCCGGTTTACAAGGTGGTAAGAACATCCTCTACCACAACAACGGCGACGGTACCTTCACCGACGTTTCACAGAAGAGCGGCATGTGGGACACCATTGGCACGTACGCCCTCTCTGTCTCAGTCGCCGATCTCGACAACGACGGTTGGCCCGACATCTACGTCGCCAATGACTCCACCGCCGCAACGTTCTATCAAAATCAAAAGGACGGTACCTTCAAAGATGTCGCCATTGAGGCCGGCATTGCTTATTCCCCCGATGGCAAACCCCAGGCCGGCATGGGCGTCTCAATCGGTGACTTCAATCGCGACGGCCTCCTCGACATCGTCAAGACCAACTTTGCCGGCGACACCGACTCTCTCTATCTCAATCTTGGCAACGGCAATTTTGACGATCACACCTACCTCTCCGGCCTCGGTGTCAATACTCGCTTCCTCGGTTGGGGCGTAGGTTTCTTCGACATGGACAACGACGGCTGGCTCGATATTCTCATGTCCAACGGCCACGTCTACCCTGAGGTTGAAGGCACCAACGTCGATGCCCCCTACGCGCAGCACAAGTACCTCTACCGTAATCTCCGCAACGGCCAGTTTGAAGAGGTCACCGCACTAGCCGGCTCCGGCATCACAACGCCCGCTCCCGCCCGAGGCACGGCCTTCGGAGACTATGACAACGATGGTGACCTTGATGTGGTCGTCAACTGTATCAATAGCCTTCCCCAACTCCTTCGCTGCGATCGCACTCCCGACGCCGGCCCCGCCCGCAATTGGATCAAGATCCGCACTGTAGGAACCAAGTCCAATCGCACCGGTATCGGCTCACGAATATCCGTTACCACGCAACAATCTCCCGATGCCAAACCTTTCGTCCAGATTGATGAGGTTCGTAGCGGCGGCAGTTACTTCTCACAGAACGACCTCCGACTCCACTTTGGCCTCGACCACGCTACTAAGGCCGACGTCGAGATTCGTTGGCCCTCTGGTACCGTCGACAAGATTCCCACACTCGCCCCCAATCACCTCTACGTCATTCAGGAAGGCGGCAAGATTCTCAAGACAGTAGCCATGGGTCCTCAGCAAACATCGAGTAAAGACTAGTCATGCGCGCCTTCACGATGCTCTTGCTTCTTCTTCTATCGCGCGCCTTCGCACAACAACCCTATCCACCCTCCATTGACCACCCACCGCCCGCTTGGTTCGTCGATGTAGCCTCCAAAGCGGGTATCACTGTCCGCAACGTCAATGGAAGTGTCGATTCCAAGCGTTACATCCTCGAAGCCACAGGCTCTGGCGTGGCAATCGTCGACTACGATCGCGACGGCTGGCCCGACATCTTCCTCGTCAACGGGACCACGCTGCCCGGCGACTCCGCCAACCCAAAAGAAAAACCAACCAGTCACCTCTTCCACAACAACCACGATGGTACGTTCACTGACGTCACTGCCCGTGCAGGCTTGGCTTCCATCGGCTGGGGCCAGGGAGTCTGCGTCGGTGATTATGACAACGACGGCTTCGACGACCTTTACGTCACCGGCTATGGCAAGAATCGCCTCTTCCACAATCAAGGCAATGGCACCTTCAAAGAGGTCGCCGAACGAGCCGGAGTCGCCGGCACCGGCAAAGAGTGGGGAACCGGCTGCGCCTTCGTCGACTATGACCGCGACGGCAAACTCGATCTCGTCGTCGCCAACTACGTGCACTTCGATCTCGCGACAACTCCTAAACCGGGCGCTGGCGTCAGTTGCATGTGGAAAGGCACCCCGGTCATGTGTGGCCCACGCGGCCTTCCGAGCGCGCCGAACGTGATTTATCACAATCTCGGTGATGGCAAATTTGAAGACGTCAGCAAATCCAGTGGATTCGAGCGGACCAACGGTCATTACTGCTTCTCAGTCACCACCCTCGACTATAACGACGACGGCTGGCCCGACATCTACGTTGCTTGCGACTCCACCCCCTCCATCCTCTATCGCAACAACCACGACGGTACCTTCACTGACGTCGCCGCCGACTCTGGCGTGGCTTACAACGAAGATGGCCGCGAGCAGGCCGGCATGGGCTCCACCTCCGCCGACTACGATGGCGACGGCCACCTCGACCTCTTCAAAACTAACTTCTCGGACGATACCTCCACCCTCTACCATGCCAACGGCGACGGCACCTTCACCGATGCAACCTTCCAAGCGGGCCTCGGCATCAACACCGACGCCCTTGGCTGGGGTGTTATGTTCGCTGATGTCGATAACGATGGCTGGCCCGATCTTCTCGTGGTCAATGGTCACGTCTACCCTGAGGTTGACTCGGCCAAGCTAGGCTCGTTCTACCGCGAACCCCCCTTCCTCTACTACAACCTCGGCAACGGCAAATTCAGGGACATCAGTAAAACCTCCGGCCCCGCCTTAGCAGAACGCCACTCCGGCCGTGGCCTGGCAATTGCCGACCTCTTTAACGATGGCCGTATCGAAGCTGTTGTCAACAATCTCAGCGACGATCCGACGCTTCTCATTAACCTCGCCAAGAGCCAGAACCACTGGCTCGGCCTGCACCTCGTCGGAACCACCTCCAACCGAGACGCCATCGGAGCCAGGGTCACCCTCCATAGCGCCACCCGTCTCTGGGTCGATGAGGTTCGCAGCGGTTCTAGCTACAACTCTTCGAGCGATCTCCGCCTCCACTTTGGCCTTGGCACCGAGACCCGGCTCAAAGACATTCAGGTCCGCTGGCCCAACGGCCTCACCGAACTCTTCGATCCGCCTGCAGCTCCCGACCGCATTTTCGAACTGATCGAAGGCAAGGGCCACCCATCACGCCACTAGGAAATCTCTGCGCCACGAGACCCAAGCCATAAGTTTCGGAGTAAGGGCCAAGCGATTAGGATAAGGTATGTTGCGCTGCGTACTTTCGCTCGCATTGACGTTTGCCACCTTGCCCCTTTTGGCACAGGAGCGTCCGACATATGGCGTTGGGACCGATGGACGGAAGATAAGTTCGTTGGCTGCGCCCGGTACGAAAGCGATCGTGCTCTTTTTTGTGGCTACGGATTGTCCGATCTCGAACCGTACCTTCCCTGAGATGAAACGGTTACGCGAGGAATTTGTCCCGCGCGGAGTCCGCTTCTGGTTTGTCTATCCGAATAAAGGGGAACAATCGGAGAAGGTGGCGCAGCATCAGGTTGCGTATGATGCCGGCGGCGAGGCTGTACTCGATGTGCAGGGCAAGCTTGTAGAAATAAGCGGAGCGCGGGTAACTCCGGAAGTCTCAGTGCTGGTGCCCGACGGAACGGCTGGATGGCGGCCGGCGTACACCGGACGTATTGATGATCGATACGTTCGAATCGGGGAAGAACGCTCGCATGCGACCGAGCACTTTGCTGATCGAGCGCTGAACGCTGCGCTAAGTGGGGGGCGCGTAGAGACTGCGACAGGGACCCCGGTGGGGTGCGGGATTATTAGCTCTAAGGGAACCGCTAAAGGTGATTCGGCACGATGAACGCGACGGTTAGGGTGCATGTAGCTGCAGCCGTGGCAATGTCAGGCATAGTGCTGGCCGCATCGCATAATGGGTGGGAGACGGTATACGCGTCCGCGGAGCCAGTGACATGGAGGCAGCAGATTGCTCCATTGGTCTACAAAAACTGCACGAGTTGCCACCATGTTGGTGGATCCGGTCCATTTGCGCTGATGACCTACCAGGATGCGAAACGCTGGGGTGGCTTGATGAAGACCGTAACAGCGAGTCGCTACATGCCTCCGTGGCTGCCCGAGCCAGGACACACTTCATTTGAAGGCGAGCGGCGCCTGACGAATGAGGATATTGAGTTGGTGAAGGCCTGGGTCGAAGCAGGGATGCCGGAGGGAGACGGCAGCACCCCCACGCCACCCGTGTACAAAAGTGATTGGGTGTTGGGACGTCCGGATCTTGTGCTGGAGATGGCAGTGCCGACAGAGGTCCCTGCGGATGGAACGGATCTCTTCGAGAATTTCGTTCTGCCGGTGCCGCAGAAGGGGACTCGATGGGTGCGAGCAATGGAGATTAAGCCAGGATCTCCTCAAGTTGTACATCATGCAAACGTGATTCTGGACCGAACGGCTTCCTTGCGACGGGCGCATCCCAATGATTGGCAGAAGGGCATACCAGGAATGGATATCCTGGTGGACTCGGGCGAGAGCTTCGATCCAGACAGCCATTTTCTCTTCTGGAAGCCAGACTCGACGGCGCTGATCGAGCCTGAAGGGTTGCCATGGCGCTTGGATGAAGGAAACGATCTCGTGTTGAACATGCACCTAAAGCCAACCGGCAAGATAGAGCACGTTCGCGCTCAGATTGGACTTTACTTCACTGACAAGCCGGCAACAGAACATCCTATGCTGCTGCAATTGGAGCACGATGCGGCTCTGGACATTCCTTCGGGCGACGCCGCTTTTGTTATTGAAGACGAACTCAAACTACCGGTGTCGGTCGACGTGCTGGGGATCTATCCTCACGCGCATTATCTCGGTAAGAGAATGGAAGGGTGGGCTGTTTTACCGAAAGGAGAACGCCGGTGGTTGATTCTAATAAAGGACTGGGACATCAATAGACAATCCGTCTACCGTTTTGCGAAGCCGGTCTCATTGCCACGTGGAAGCGTGGTTCATATGCGCTACACCTACGATAACTCGGCAAATAATGTACGGAATCCGAATTCTCCACCTGTCAGAGTAAGGGCAGGGAACCGGTCTGTAGATGAAATGGGTCACCTTTGGCTGCAGGTAGTGCCGCGTCCCGAGAATCAAGTTGTGGGTGTGGATCCTCGGATGGAGTTAGAGCGCGTGTGGATGGAAGATCGACTCCGCAAAAATGCACATGACGATATTGCGCTGTATAACCTGGCTTCGTTGGCGATGATGAAGGGTGATGGAGCACGGGCCGAGGAACTATATCGGCGCTCGTTAGAAAGACACCCGGACGACGTACGAACGCTGACTTCTCTAGGCTCTGCAATGGAAGCGAGTGGCGACTGGAAATCAGCCCAAGCGCAGTACCGTGCTGCAGCGGCGAAAGATCCGAACTACTCGGATGCGCTATTTGATCTGGCGTCGATCGACCTGAGGCATGACGCTCTGCCTGAGGCAGAGCAACTGTTTCGTACTCTTACGCTCTCCCGTCCGGAGGACGCAGCGGCACGAAACGGGCTGGCGAATGTACTGCTGGCAAGCGGTCGTCCGGGTGAGGCAAAGAGAGAGTTCGATCAGGTACTCGAGGCCACGCCGGACAATTTCGATGCCTTGTATGGATCGGCGAGGATCGAGGTAGAAAATGGCAACCTACAATTGGCGGAGCCTCTCCTTTTAAGGGCGATTGCGGTGCAGAACGATAAGGATGCTCAGCGCCTGTTAGCCCTTGTATATGCCGGAATTGGAGCACCAGAGAAGGCGTTGGAGCATCTTCAGTCTTGGCAACGATTATCGCCGACCGATGCGGACCCACACCGGGCTCTAGCGCAGATGTACAGTCAACTGGGACGCGAATCCGATGCAGTACGGGAACAGAAGATAGTTGTTACCCTCTCCCCCGGAAACGCGGGCGATTGGAATGACCTCGGGGTGATCGAGGCGCGGGCTGGAGATCTTTCTGCAGCGCGGCGCGACTTGCAACATGCGCTACAACTCGAACCTGGGAATGAAGCTGTACGCGCAAACTTACGTAAGTTCTAGTAACGGCCCATAGAGAAATTCTTTCTAGCCCGACTTCGAATTGTTTAGTCGTGGCTTATAGGTCCTATGGAAAACGCAAAAGTCGATTGTCGATATATCGCCTTGCGGCCGCGCTTATTCGTTCGGATGCAGCTTCACGAAGGTATATCTCCCAGAAAACTGAAGACGGGGCGCATTGGCCTTCTCCTGGTTCTTCTGCTCCACCCACCCGTACATAAACTCCGCACCGAAAGACAAGCTGCCATACGCATTCCAGATGACATTGGCTGACGAATAAGTGCTCTTGTGATATGTGGTGCCTGGCTGGAACGCAGTATTCTGAATCTGCAACAATCCAAAGGTCGCACTCGACCGGACGGATCTGGTCCAGTTGTGCTGATAACTGACCCATGGAGCGAAGGTTGGCAGTGCTTTCAGCGTAAGGTCCAGAGCCGATCTGGGTTGCGCATCCAGGCCCAAGCCAAATCCATCACCCGTATAGGTTGCGATTCCATTGCCGTAGGCAACCTGATAATTAAGCGTGTCTCTTCCGACCACGCGCCAGGTGCTCGATAGATTGAGACCCCATCCGAAAACAGATTGCTGTTGTCCGGTAACGGGCATATGCACTGCCAGCTCACGAAGGATCGAAGAAAAATAGAGATGTCCCCTCTCGCCTTCGTAGCGAACGCGCAATCCTCCGTTCGGAGCAGGAGTGATCGGGACAGCCGAAGAGCCATTCACCGAGAAGCTGATATCGGAACTTGGCTGCTCGACAGAGACTGCACCGCTGAAGCCTTTGCCCAGCGGGAAGCTATAACGAACCTGCGGAATGCGCGCGAGAAGACCGGAGGTAGGTCCTTGGAACTCGATGATGTCGGGCCATGCATCCGGATCCATGAAGACGGTATTAGTCTGGCCAACCAGGACGTTATGAAGTTGCGCATAGAAATGGCGCAGGCGCGGCGTCGTCGCCCCATTGCCACCGAAGAAATCGAACTGAATGAACGTGCGAGCCATTCCTATGTTGCTCACAGGAATGCGAAGGTCAGCCGAGAATCGGCTTTCACGAATACTCGCATTGAAATTGTTGGTGCTCGTTGTCTGTGGAATCGGTATCGTCGAAGGGATGAAAGAGTCGGCTAGACCGGCGGGCCGGGGGTCAAACATAACATCAGTTTTGATGAGCCCATTAATCCGCATCATGGTCTGCGTTCCTGGCAGCACAAAGAAGCCCGGCATATTGGCCTCGAGCGGGGCATTGTAGAGGCGCGGTACAGGCTCCGATTCCTCCGCAAACGACTCGTACGCAGCCGTCTCTTTACCTACGGCCATGTGCTGCTGTTCCGGAGAGAGAGCCACGGCGGGCGGCAAGGGCGGCATCGTCCTCTCGATAGCTCCGGTCTGGACAGACTGAGGCACGGGCTTGATGTCGTTGACTGCGTTGGCAAGATTATTCACACCATGCATGGCATCGATTTCAGCCTGGAGCTGTGCCATCTGGGCGCGCAGTTCATCCATTTTGGCCTGCATCCTGCGCATGGCCTCGTCCTGTGTGGTCATAGCGTCCTGCGCTCTCATTTGCGCCGGGCCAGAAAGCAGTACAAAGAGCAATGGCATGAGTAGTTTTTTCATCTTCATTCTCCTGTCCTTGAGGTCTCGATACACGGCCCGGGAGATTTAGCGGCACTCCGCAGTGGAGCAACACGGACAAGATTTACAGGGTCACGATGCTGATTTGGGCGTCGGTGCGATCTGTGCCTGCGTTTCGGCAGGGTCGATGTGTTGGATCTTAAAACCGGTGAATCCCAAAAAGAGCGACATGAGGGGGGCGGTGATATTGAAGATGGCAAACGGCAAATATGCAAAAGTGGCTACGCCGAGCGCGGCGGCCATATAAGCGCCGCACGAGTTCCACGGCACGAGAGGCGATGTTACAGTTCCTGCATCCGCACAGGCTCGTGACAGATTTTGCGCTTTCAAGCCGCGCTTTTCGAACTCGGTGCGATACAGCCGAACGGGCAACACCAGCGCGATGTATTGATCCGCGGCGATGATGTTTAGCCCAAGCGCTGTTCCAACGACTGTTCCAATCAAACCCCCTGTGGTCTTTGCGCGGTTGAGAATGGGGTTGATGAGCTTGGCGAGCAGATGGAATTCTTCAAGCAATGTGCCAAAGGTGACCGCACCGATGATGATCCAAAGCGTCCCCAACATGCTGGCCATACCGCCGCGTGAAAGGAGGCTGTCCACCTCTTTGATACCGGTATTCACGTGATAGCCATTCGCCATCGCCATCCAAATGCCCTTGATATATACGAGCACGTGTGGAAGTGTTGAATCGTTGACAAAGTGCAGAATGGCTTGCGGTTGTAGAATCGCTGCCATGATGCCTGCGAGCAACGCCGAACTGAGGATTGCAACCGAGGCGCGTACTTTGCGAAATGAGAGTACCAGCAGAAAAACCAGCGGGATAAGGTTCCACGGCGTAATCCAAAAAAACTGATCCAGCTTGTGTAGTTCGCTCCCGGTGTCGACGTTGTGGACGAAGGTGCCTTCGCGCAGGCTGAGAAACGTGAACACTATGGACGCGATGAGAAAGGAAGGCACTGTCGTCCAAAGCATGGCGCGGATGTGCGTGAAGACATCGACCTTCGCCAGCTGAGCGGTCAGAACAGTTGTCTCGGACAGCGGCGATATTTTGTCGCCTACATAGGAGCCAGAAACTACGGCTCCGGCGGTGATGGCCGGGGAGACGCCGACCATTGTTGCAAGCCCTACCAGACCCACCCCAATCGTCCCGGCTGTCGTCCAGGAACTCCCGATGCTGAGTGATATCAGGGAACAGATAACTAGCGTCGCGACATAGAAATAAGCGGGATGGAGCAAATGAATGCCGTAGTAAACCATCGTCGGGATTGTGCCCGACATGTTCCATGTGCCAATCAGCGCGCCAATGCCAAACAAAATGAAAAACGGTGTGGTGACGGACCCCATGGCGGCTTGCGCGGATCTACCGACGTCGTCCCAGGAATGACCATTCTTGGTAATGATGAGGCCGACGAGAATGTCGCAGAAAATTAATGCGACTTGCACGGGACCGTCAAGAGCGTCCAGCCCGAACAGAAAGATAGCGCCTGCGATCAGGACGATGAGGGTCACCGCGGGAATGATCGCATCCGCATATGACGGTTCCTTGACGCTGCGTGACGTGATGGATGGATCAGCCATAACACCGTCTCCCTTTACGATGGCTCTGATGGAAATACACTCGCAGAACCATCAACTCGCGGAACTGTCAGATACTACATCGTAACCATGGAGAGTTATTCGGGCCGGAACTTCCAACTCAAAATTGTAGTCCAATTATTGCATTGGTATTTGAATTTCAGAGCAAGGCTTGCAACACCGTCGATCTTTATCGAGTTAGAAGCGCGATGTCAACGCGACCAAAGTCTTAATACGACCAAAGTCTTAAATCGATAGGTAAATTCGGTGAATTTACGTCACCGATGTCTACGCGTTTCTAACTGCGGCAATTACTAGTTTGAAAGCTAATTCTCCTTCGTCAGCAAGATAACTCATTCAGAGCAACACTGAGCGATAGTTCCATAGCAGGCAGAAGCTAAAACAGAAAGAGCTTCTGGCGCAAGAATAGTAGGTCTGCCGCGTCCGCAAACTACAAGCAACCCAACGACGTAATTTGTTCTCTAACATTCTTTTCTGTTATTGTTTCCGACCGAGGGTGCCCGTGGAGTAGCGAGGTGCCAGAGCAGGCCGAAGGCTTGGATCTCGAGTGGCACCTTGTAGAACATCGGGCCAATTTTTAACGTAGCTGTGACGTACGTCAGGGGCAAGGGCGCGTTTACGTCTAATAATAGAACTCGGGATGTGCCGAGTTGGTGCGATTCGATCTCCATTCGTATTTTTATCGAGCGCGAAGATGATCGAAGGGGCCTGCCTCACGGGGACATGTAGCCAATGCAAATGTTGAAATAACTATTTTCAGGAGGAATGGCATGGCTTCGACTGACCAGACTGACCAGAAGATGTCCCTGATGCAACTGACAGCAATGGTGGTAGGCGGGATGGTTGGGGCCGGTATCTTCTCGCTCCCGCGCACTTTTGCGGGCGCTACCGGCCCATTCGGCGCTGTCATCGCATGGCTTATTGCCGGTACCGGCATGTACATGCTGGCCCGTGTGTTCCAATCGCTCGCCGAGCGCAAACCCGAGCTGGATGCCGGCGTATTCGCGTATGCCAAGGCCGGCTTCGGCGACTATCCCGGGTTTCTCTCGGCCTTCGGCTACTGGATCGGTAGTTGCATCGGCAACGTTTCGTACTGGGTGCTGATCAAGGCAACGCTGGGGGCGTTTTTCCCGATTTTTGGAGACGGCAATACGGTCGTAGCAATTCTCGTTGCCTCGATCGGGATATGGCTCTTTCATTTCATGATCTTGAAGGGTGTCCAACAGGCGGCATTCATCAACAGCGTCGTAACGGTCGCGAAGGTCATTCCGATCCTGGTATTCGTCGTGATCATGATTTTTGCATTCAAGGCCGACATGTTCCGCGGCAACTTCTATGGCGGCGATCTTACGGGAAACCTGTTCCAACAAGTCAAAGCCACAATGCTGGTCACGGTGTTCGTTTTTATCGGGATTGAGGGCGCGAGCGTGTACTCGCGCTACGCAAAGAAGCGCTCCGATGTCGGTGTGGCTACAATCACCGGCTTCATCGGTGTCACGTGCCTGATGGTACTCGTAACCTTAACTCCGTACGCCGTGCTACACCGGGCTGATATTGCCGGCATGCGTCAGCCATCGATGGCTGCCGTGTTGGAGGCCGTGGTTGGGCATTGGGGCGCGGTCTTCGTCAGCCTCGGACTTATCGTTTCGGTGCTCGGAGCCTACCTCGCGTGGTCGCTGATCTGCGCCGAAGTGCTCTTCGCTGCCGCAAAGAACAAAGACATGCCAAAGATTTTCGCTACCGAAAACGTGAACCGTGTTCCTGCGGCAGCTCTATGGCTGACCAACGTTGTCGTCCAACTTATTGTTATCAGCACGTACTGGTCGAGAGACGCATTCGCGCTGATGCTGAATCTCACAAGTGCGATGTCGCTCATCCCGTATCTGTTCGTTGCGGCTTATGGGTTCAAGATCTCGAAGCGCGGCGAATCCTATGACACGCACCCAGAGGGTCGCCAGCGCGATTTGATTATTGCTTTAGTCGCGGTGGTCTACACGGCTTTCATGATTTTCGCCGGAGGCACGAAGTTCATCCTGCTCTCTGCTGTACTGTACGGGCCGGGGACGGTGCTCTACATTTGGGCGCGACGCGAACAAAATGCCAAGGTCTTCGCCAAGACCGGGGATATCGTCATCTTCGCCGTTGCAATTATCGGTGCCTTGGTAGGTGTTTACGGGCTCATAAGCGGACTTATTCAAATTTAAACATAGTGGCTTGATTCAATCTAAGGAGTTTCATCATGACGAATGCGAATGATGTAAAGTTCGGCGTGCACTCGGAGGTCGGCAAACTACGCAAGGTGATGGTCTGCGCGCCGGGTTTGGCTCATACTCGCCTAACGCCGTCCAACTGCGACGATCTACTTTTCGACGACGTACTGTGGGTCGACAACGCCAAGCGCGATCACTTCGACTTCATCAACAAGATGCGCGACCGTGGTGTTGACGTGGTGGAGATGCACAATCTGCTAGCCGAAACGGTTGCTGTTCCCGAAGCCAAAAAATGGATCCTCGACAATCAGGTCATACCGGACCAGGTGGGTCTGGGACTGGTAGACGAAATCCGGAGTTACCTTGAAGGCTTGGATTCGCGCAAGCTTGCCGAAACGCTGCTCGGCGGTCTGTCGACGGAAGATTTCCCGGAGACGCACGGCGGTGAAATGCTCAAGCTGGTTAAGGACGCGGCTGGTGTTACCGAGTATCTCTTGCCTCCGCTGCCGAACACGCTGTACACGCGTGACACGAGCTGCTGGATCTACGGCGGTGTTACGCTCAATTCGCTGTATTGGCCGGCGCGACACGAAGAACCGATCCTGACGACTGCGATCTACAAGTTTCATCCAGATTTCGCCGGTAAAGTGAAGGTGTGGTGGGGCGATCCAACCAAAGACCATGGGATGGCAACATTCGAAGGTGGCGACGTGATGCCCATCGGCAAGGGCAATGTTCTGATCGGTATGAGCGAGCGCACGTCGCGCCAGGCGATCAGTCAGGTTGCAGCCGCCCTATTCGAGAACGGCGCTGCCGAGCGAGTCATCGTAGCTGCGATGCCGAAACTAAGAGCAGCCATGCATCTCGACACGGTGTTCACGTTCGCGGATCGTGACTGCGTTTTGCTGTATCCAGATATCGTGAACAAAATCGAAGCCTTCTCCTACCGTCCTAGCAGCAAGCCTGGTGGTGTCGAGCTTTCCAAAGACGAGGGGTCGTTCGTCGAAGTGGTTGCCGGAGCTCTGGGCTTGAAAAAGCTGCGCGTGGTCGAGACCGGTGGCAACGCCTACCAGCGTGAACGCACCCAATGGGACAGCGGCGCGAACCTCGTGTGTGCATCGCCTGGTGTCGTTTACGCATACGACCGAAATGTCTATACAAACACATTGCTACGCAAGGAAGGCATAGAGGTGATCACGATCGTCGGCGCAGAACTGGGCCGCGGACGTGGCGGCGGCCATTGCATGACCTGTCCGATCATCCGGGATGCAGTCGACTACTAGTTAGGTTAGCGAATGTCCATTGCCGCCGTCTGGACCAGCTGCCGGCGGCAATGGCATGTTGGTCTCTCCAAATGAGGGACAGAGTTACTTCAGATAGCTCCGGACCAGTTCAACCAGGTCTTCGGCAAGATCAGGAGCAATCCCCTTACCATCCCTATCGGCGAGATGCAGTCTCAGATGGTCCTCCAGAACTTCAGCCATCAGGCCGTTGACTCCGCCACGCACCGCAGACAGTTGCATCAGAATCTTGGCGCAGTCGTCCTCTTCGCTCAGCGCGCGTTCGATAGCGTCGAACTGGCCGCGGATCTTCTTGAGTCGATGCTGCAACTTCAGCTTTTCACGTTCACTGTGTGACATCAGCTACCCTACCCTTCCCCGGTATCGTACAGCCTTTTCAACCCAGGGCAAGAAATTCAGAGAGCGAGAACTACACCTTCGGCAACTGCGTAGTATCCCATCCCCCACCCAGAGCCTTGATGAGCAGCACGCTCGCCTCAAGCTGTCGGCGCATGATGTCGATATCGTTGCGTTCATTTTCGAGGGCCGAAGTCTGCCAGGTGATCACTTGCAGATAGGTGTCAACACCACCTTCATACCGGGTCTGGAAAAGATCTAGCGACTCCTGCGCCGACTGTGTGGCGGCGCGTTGCTGCTGTGCCTCGGTCTCCAGTATTCGCAGTGCGGCAAGATTATCTTCGACCTGTTGAAACGCCGTCAGCGATGTCTGGCGATAGTCGGCTACCGTCGCGTCATATTGTGCGATTACGACATCTGAACTCGCACGTCGACGGCCATGATCGAAGACGGTCTGCGAAAGCATCGGGCCTACTGCAAAAAAACGGCTTGGCCATTCGAACCAGTTCAGCACCGACGTGCCAGAAAATCCCGCAACAGCCGAAAGGCTCAGTGTCGGGTAAAACGCAGCCTGTGCAATTCCGATCTGCTCATTTGCAGCTGCCATACGACGCTCATCGGCAGCGATGTCCGGTCGACGTTCCAGAAGCTGTGATGGCAAAGCCCCGGGTATCCCCGGAATTGTTGGTTGCTGAACAGTAGCGGGCGTCGGGGCAATGCTCAGTTGCGCTGGAGGCTTCCCGATCAGAACAGCAATCGCATGTTCAAACTGCGCGCGTTGAATACCAATCTCTGTGTCTTGCACCTGCGCGGTTTGCAGCTGCGTACGAGCTTGTGCGACGTCGGAGAGCGGGGAAGCGCCGCCATCATAGCGGTCCTGTGTAAGCTGAAGCGCGTCCTGATAGGCCTTCACCGTCTCATCTAGCAGCTTCTTTTGTGCATCAGCGCTGCGCAGATTGAAGTAGTCGATCGCCAACTCAGCATGTAGGCTCAACCGCGCAGTCTCCATATCAGCTGCGCTGGCCTGCGCTTGTTCGCGGGCAGCCGTAACGCCGCGACGAATTCGCCCCCACAAATCGACCTCATAGTCCATATCGATTGGAAGCGAAAATGAGCCTGTTCCATTATTCGCACTGGCCTTGTTAAAATACGGCTGATTTTCCGAATCACGAACCGCACCAACGGTCGGATTGACGGTCAAAGTGGGTGCTTCACCTGACCGATTGATTCGGATCGCAGCGCGAGCCGCGCGAAAGTTGGCCTCAGCGGCCTTCAGCGTCTGGTTTGCAGGATCAACCTGTTCCTGGAGAGCGTTCAGTTGAGCATCATTGAAGAGCTCCCACCACTTGCCACGCAGAAGTTGGTCGTTCGGCTGAGCGACCTTCCACCCGTTCATCTCTTTGAATGACTCTGGAGTAGCTTCTTTGAACTCTGGAGCCAGCGGAGTTACAGGACGCGTGTACTTCGGGCCGACCATGCATCCGCTCAATAGAGTACAGAGCAGGGCAGACCCCACCGGGAAAAGAGCGGTACGTTTCACTGTGCAGCCCCCTTCTGTGGAGCATTCACTTCCACACGCGTGCCGCTTGTCAGCGAGTCGGACGGATCAAGCACGACGGCGTCATTAGGTGTCAGCCCACTCGTGACCTCAACACTGTTGCCAAAATCATGACCAATCGTAATTGGCGTGAGTTGTACGACTCCATTGCGCACAATCCCAACACGAAGTCCTTCTGCGCGAAAGAGCAGTGTATTGGATGGAATCGTGACAGCGCGGTTGGCTGCGGGCAACTGCAGATGGACAAAAACGTAAGCCCCTGGAAGCAATTGTCCCTTGGCATTGTCGACGTCGACCTGAACATTCAGAGTGCGCGTCGTCTGGTCGATGGAGCTGGAGTTTCGGGCAATTGTGCCGACGATGATCTCGCCCGGATTCGCATCCTGCGTGATCTTGACCTTAGCGCCATCATGGACGCTCTCGGCATAAATCTCTGGTACCGCGACGTACACAAAGAGGCGGCCAACAGCGGCAAGGTGAAAGAGTTCATGTGGCGTTGTACCCGATCCAGTGCCGATCAAGGCGCCAATATCCGTAGCGCGAGCAGTAATCGTACCATCAAACGGCGCCGTCACTCGTTCATAACCCTGCAGCTCTTTCAGGCGACGGACATTGGCCTGACTCGCAGCATAGTTGGCCTGCTTAGCCGCGTAATCGCTCATGACCTGGTCTGTCTCCTGTTTCGAAACAGCATGTTTTTGCAGAAGACTCTGCCAGCGCGTGCTCGTAGTCTCTGCCAGATGCATATTGGCCTCTGCACTCTTCAGGTCCGCCTCTGCCTGTTGCAACTGTTGATCGAGTTCAGGTGTTTCGATCTCGGCGAGCAACTGTCCCTTCCGTACATGCGTCCCGATGTCGACATACCACCGTCTCAAGTAGCCGTTCGTGCGCGCATAAATAGGCGTGTCGGTAAAGGCCTGAACGTTACCCGGCAGAACGACTTCCTGTGCAGATGACCCTCCCGTCGGATGCGTGACGTTCACACTAGGTATCGCAGCCTCGGCAGTCACCTGCGTCAACTGGTTCTCCGTCTTGGTGCGGGAATGCACGCCATAGACGATCGCCAAACCAAGCAGCGCAAGTACGGCGAGGCCCGCCAGAACCGGTCCTTTGCGAATCTTTAGTTCGCTTGCTGTAGTCGAGGAAGTCGGCAGCTCTTCGGCCACTTCACGCACGGAAGCGGAGAAGTCCGTCATATCAATCCGATCCGGTGTCGATGTGTTTTCCATATATTCAATAACCCCATTGGTTACACGAACTGTTGTTCAAATTTTTTCCTGTCACGGGCCTCTTGGCGTGCCTTGCTGTTATGAATCAACGCGAAGACACAAGGTACAAACACAAGCGTAGCGACCGTTGCACAGAGTAAACCGCCAATAACCGCACGCCCAAGAGGAGCATTCTGCTCGCCTCCGTCCCCGGCTCCCAGCGCCATCGGGACCATACCGATGATCATTGCCAGAGCGGTCATGATGACGGGACGAAAGCGCGTCGTTCCCGCTTCAATGGCAGCCTTAATTGCGTCGCTATGCTCTTCCAGCTTAGCCTTTGCGAACGACACAACCAGAATGCTGTTTGCCGTTGCCACGCCCATGCACATGATTGCGCCCATTAGCGCGGGCACGCTGAGCGTGGTATGCGTCAGGAAGAGGAAGAGAACAATACCTGCCAAAGCCGCCGGAAGCGCGGTAATAATGATGAACGGATCAAGCCAGCTCTGGAAGTTCACAACAATCAATAAGTAGACAAGAGCGATAGAAAATACCAGACCCCCGAGCAGGCCGATGTAGGAGCTCCGCATCGTCTCCACCTGGCCTTTAAGGGTGACAAATGTGCCGCGCGGCACGTCCTGCTTGTTCAGAATCCGCTGGATATCGCGGCTTACACTTCCGAGATCGCGCCCTTGGACACCGCCATAAATATCGACCACCGGGCGAATATTGTAATGACTTACGGTGCCCATCTCATGCCCTCGTTGGATGGAGGCTAGGTCTCCGAGAATCTCCTGCGATTGCGTCGACGCTCCATTGCCGGACACAGAAGTCGTCCGATTGATCGGAATGTTCTGTAGGCTCTGCAACGAATCCATCTTGTACTGCGGTGTCTGCGCCACGATGTTGTAGTTAACATGATTCTTCCAGTTCAGGAAGAACATCGGTGTCACCTGGAAGCTTCCGCTCAGCGTGTTTAATACGCTGGTCGCAACATCGCGCTCCGAATATCCGCCTTGTGAAGCTTTTGTGCGATCAACGCCAATCTGCAGCGTCGGATAATCGAATGGCTGTTGAATACGCAGGTCTGTCAGTCCGGGGACCTGATGCAGTTGTGTCAGCAACTTATCTGCTATCTGTTTGCTGGCATTGATATCGTTGCCTTCCAGTTGAATGTCAATCGGTGCAGGCAGACCAAAGTTTAGAATCTGCGTCGTGATATCTGCGGGTAGGAAATAAAAGGTCGCCTGAGGAAACGCGCGCGGCAATCCTTCACGCAGGGCACGAACATAAGCTGCCGTGGGATGATGATCTTCCTTGAGTGTCACCATCACATCGGCGTCGTAGGCGCCCAGGGTCCCATTCGTCAGATGCTGCGTGTTCATTGCACTGTAGGGAAGCCCGATGTTATCGAGGATGTTGTCCAGTTCCTTAGCCGGAATCTGCTGGCGGATATTTTGCTCGACCAGGTCGCAGAGACGGGCCATCTCTTCGATACGCATTCCCGACGTCCCACGTACATGGAGGATGAACTGACCGCTGTCCGTATCAGGAAAGAAGTCCTGGCCCAGCCATGGAACAAGCAGGAAGGCGCTGAGACAAGCCCCGAGAAAGACCGGCACAAAGACCTTGCGGCGAACAACGAGCCGCTCCAGCGTTTGGTGGTAACCCGCGCGAACGCGTTCAAACTGCCGATCAAATCCGCGCTGGAACCGCGTAAAGATGTTCCCCTTCGAGTCATGATCTTTATGACGCAACAGATACATCGCAAGCGTAGGAACCAGCGTTCTCGAAAGGATGTACGAGGCGAGCATCGCAAAAACAACCGCCATCGCCAGCGGAACAAACAGGTACCGCGCAACGCCGCCAAGGAAGAACATCGGAAGAAAGACGATGCAGATGCAAAGCGTTGACACAAGGGCCGGGACCGAAATCTGCGCAGCGCCATCGAGGATGGAGTTCCGCAGCGAGTGCCCTTCTTCCAAAAATCGTTCAATATTTTCAATCGTGACCGTGGCATCGTCGACCAAGATACCGACGGCTAGCGCAAGTCCACCGAGAGTCATCGTGTTGATCGTCTCGCCCATCAAGCTGAGTACAATCACCGACGTGAGGATCGACAGTGGGATGGAGATGGCGATGATAACAGTCGATCGCCAACTGCCCAGAAACAGCAGAATCATGACGGCGGTGAGCATCGCTGCAATGACCGCTTCCCGGATGACGCCCTTTATCGCCCCTCGCACAAAGACGGATTGATCCGAAAGCGGAGTGATCTTTAGCTCAGACGGCAAAGTGCTCGCGACGCGAGGAAGCAGTTTGCGAATGCCACTCACAACATCGAGCGTCGAAGAATTGCCATTTTTCACAATGCTGATGAGCACTCCTCGGTGCCCATCCTGACGAACAACATTGGTCTGAACCTGAAATCCGTCGCTGACACTGGCAACATCGTGCAAATAGATTGTGGTGCCGTTCACCTGTTTGAGCGGAACATTGGAGAGCTCTTCCACTGTCCTCGGCGTCCCATTCGTACGAACGTCGTACTCACTTTGCCCGATCTTGATCGTCCCGGAGGGCATCACGACATTCTGTGCCGCCACAGCATTCAGCAAGTCGCCCGGAGCAACGCCCTTTGACTGCATCGCTGCCTGATCCATGCTGATCGTGATTTGGCGCTGCTTGCCGCCGTAAGGTAGCGGAACAACAGAGCCATTAACGGTAATCAACTGTGGACGAATGAAGTTCGTTGCATAGTCGTTGAGTTGTTGTTCGGAGAGCCCCTTACCCGAAACGCCTAGCTGAAGAATCGGAACGCTCGAAGCGGAAAAGTTGATAATCTCCGGAGGAAGGATTCCAGGAGGCAATTGGCGTAGTAGATACTGAGACGCCGCCGTGACCTGAGCATTGGCCGTATCGAGGCTCGCACCTGGCTGCAGAAACACCTTCACAACCACCGTACCGTTGTAGGTCGTCGACTCAATATGTTGAATGTTGTCGACAAGCGTGGTCAGCGCTTTTTCATACGGCGTTGTCAGGCGCCCTTCAAGCTCTTCGGGATTCAGTCCGGTATACGTCCATCCAATCGACACCACGGGAATGTTGATGTTGGGAAAGATGTCTGTAGGCGTCCGCAGAATGATGACGGGGCTCAAAAGGAGAATAAGAAGCGCAAGAACGATGAACGTATACGGTCGATTCAGGGCTGTCTTTACAATCCACATAGAGTCCTCGGAGGCGCAGTCAGGGCAGACTTATCATTATGTTAAGCGCTCTATAGATTGGACACACCAATCGGCTGAGCGTTTCAGATGTATATCAGGTGACCGTAATCGGAAAAACCGATAACCTAAGCCCATGGAACTGCGCCACCTCAAATATTTCGTCGCAGTCGCGGAATGGAAGGGCTTCAGTCATGCTGCCCGCAGACTCTACGTCTCCCAGTCGGCCATCAGCGAGCAGGTCGCCGACCTTGAAAGAGAAGTAGGCGTCCAACTCCTCCACCGCAGCCGCAGAGAAGTCGCACTTACCGACGAAGGCGAAGTCTTCCTTGAAGAAGCGAAGAAAGTTCTTGCCGCCGTCGATCATGCCGTCGAAATGGCGTGCCGATCGAAGCGAGGAGAGGTTGGCACCCTCAGAATCGGCTTCTTCACCAACGGCATCGGCGCCTTCTTTTCCACCTTGATCCGCGAGTTCCGCAAGAGCCATCCCGAAGTCCGCCTCTCGCTCTTCGAGATGTCAGCCCGCCCGCAGATGGATGCTCTCGCAAACAACGAAATCGATATCGCCATCACCCGCGAGCTCGATCCCCAATTTGCCACAACGTTAACGTCGGAACTCCTCTTCGAAGAACCCCTCGTCGCTGTCCTGCCGAGCGACCACCCCCTCGCTGGCGGCCCAGTTTCTCTCGAATCCCTCGCGTCGGAACGCTTCGTTCTCATTCAGCGCGAAGTCTGGCCGACGTTATTCGATTCCATTATCACTCTCTGCTCCAGCGCTGGCTTCTCCCCTCATATCGCAAATACCGCCGCCAGATGGCCCGCAGTCCTCGCTCTGGTCGAAGCCGGCGAAGGCGTCGGCCTTGTCACGGCGGGCGTGCAAAGGTTTCGTTTCAGCGGAGTCTCTTTCTGCCAGCTCACCCCAACCCGATCAATCGGGGTCGCTCTGGCTTGGAGGACAAAAGAAAAATCAAGCATCGTAGAAGCATTCCTCAACCTGGTTCGCGATCAAAAAGAGAGAATTCGCGACTCCCACGGCGAGCCACATCCGGAGTAACTCTCAAGGCTCCAGACCCAAAGAATCTCACCTCAGCGATTACCTCAAAAGACTCTCATCGCACATCTGAGTTAGCCTGATACTTGGGCGAGCTGACACGTTCTCCTGACCAAACCACAAGGAACCGCAATGACGTCCTGGCGCATCTGGAGAACCCGGCTGATACTCTTCTTTGCTGTCCTGGGCCCAGGTTTCATCACCGCCAACGTGGACAACGACGCCGGCGGCATCCTCACATACTCTCAAGCTGGCGCGCAGTACGGGTATAGCCTCCTCTGGACCATGCTCCCCATCACCCTGGCGCTTATCGTCGTGCAGGAGATGTGCGCACGCATGGGAGTCGTGACCGGCAAAGGCCTCAGCGATCTCATCCGCGAAGAGTTCGGCCTCCGTATGACGTTGATCGTGATGATCCTTCTCGTCATCGTCAACTTCGGCAACGTCATCGCAGAGTTCTCCGGCATCGCCGGCAGCATGCAACTCTTTCACGTTAGCAAGTACATCAGCGTGCCCGCGTGCGCCACAATCGTCTGGTTTCTAGTCGTCAAGGGCGACTACAAGAGCGTAGAAAAAGTCTTCCTCGTCGCCAGCGTCTTCTATATCGCCTACATCGCAGCCGGAGTGCTCAGCGGCCCCAATTGGCACCTTGCACTCGTCGAGACCATCAAGCTCCCCCCGCGGAGCGTCTGGCGCGACCATAGCTACATCTACATGACCGTCGGCGTCATCGGCACAACCATCACTCCATGGATGCAGTTCTACTTGCAATCCTCCATCGTCGAAAAAGGAGTCAGCGTCCGTCAGTACAAGGCCTCGCGCCTGGACGTCGTCGTGGGCTCCATCTTCACCGATATCGTCGCCTGGTTTATCGTTGTCGCCTGTGCAGCCACCCTTTACCTCCACGGCATTCGCAACATCGTCGATCCCTCCGACGCCGCCCAGGCAATGAAGCCACTGGCAGGGAACTACGCCTTCATCCTCTTCGCTGCCGGACTCTTCAACGCCTCGCTCTTCGCAGCCTCCATCCTGCCCCTGTCCACGGCCTACACTGTCTGCGAGGGCCTCGGTCTCGAGAGCGGACTCGACAAGAGTTTCCGCGAAGCGAAATTTTTCTACTGGTTCTACACGCTGCTGCTCGGAGCCGGAGCCGCGATCGTCCTCATTCCCAACTTCCCGATCATCCGGTTTAGCATCCTGTCCCAGGTCCTCAACGGCCTTCTGTTGCCGGTTATCCTGGTATTCATGCTCAAGCTCATCAACCGCCCAGAGCTGATGGGCAAGTACACCAACTCCCGCTGGCTCAATACTATAGCGTGGCTAACGGCAATCATCGTTACCATTCTGTCTCTCTTGTGGATTTGGAACCTGCTTCACTCTTGAGCAAGAACCGTCGGTCCGACTATCTAGAGCAGCTTGCCTTCCGACAAATCACGGATCAACCCAAGATCCGCAGCCAGAAAGTCATAGTCCGGCAGGCTCCGCAGGCTGGCCCATCGAATATCGTTGAATATCCGGTTTTCGAGTGCGCCATTGAACTCCCGCACCATGAAGAACTGTAGATCGATCGCCCCGCCGTTCCGGTACTTATGCCGAATCCGGGCCACCCGCCTGCCGATCACTGCGGAAATCCCAAGTTCCTCGTCCAGTTCGCGCGCCAAGGCATCCTCCGCCCCTTCGCCTGGTTCGATCTTGCCCCCCGGAAACTCCCACTTCAGGCTCATAGGCTGGTCTGGCTTGCGTTGGCATACCAGCACCTCGATGCCATCCGTCCCCTCGCGCAAAATCAGCGCGGCCACCACCAGCCGCAAAGGCTTGTGTATTGTCGGTTCATCCAGTTTGCGAATGGTCTCTTTCACCTGACTACAGTTTAGACGCCCACCGCAGCGTAATAGCTTCAACTACCTGGCTCAAGCTGGCCTAACTGATGCCGGGTGGTAAACCGCCCAGCCTTCCACCGCACTCCGCTCCAGCAGAGCCGCCGAAGGATTCACTGGGAACGCCCGTCGGGCAATCGCCAGCATAGCCGCATCATGCACCGAGTTTCCAAAGACCGCATCCGGCGCCGTAATTCCTACCCGCGCCAGCGCTGTCACCTTGCCCTCATCGGTAGGAACATCGCGAATTACATCCGTGATCATCCCGTCCTTCACCTGAACGCAAGCAGCCAGCACCCGGTCAGTCGGAATCCCAAACCGCTGGACACCCTCTTCGATCACCCAGTCGTTGGTCGAGCTCACCGCCCAGATATCCACTCCTCGGCCCCGCAGCTCGCTGACCAGCTCCACCATCTCCGGAAAGATATTCCGCTCAATGCGGCTCGCAAAAAACTCTTTTGCCGCCTTGCGAAGCTCGCTCTCCCGCAGTCCTTGATACAACTGCACCATCTCACCGCAGATGGCCAATTCGCTGACATCGCCCCGCTTGTATCCGCGATATCGCCCATCGATCCAGTCCGTCGCCTCGCGAGAAACCAAACCGGTCTCAATCGACCAGTTCATGAATCCGGACCCAGCATCGCCTGACCAAAGCGTCCCATCGCAGTCAAAGACAGCCACAGAAGGATTCAACTCATAGACCGCGTCATGAAACTCATCAGTTGTCAGAAACTTGGCAGTAAGAACATTACTCACTTGGATAACTCACAAATTCTGCGCAGCACAGGCCGCGCGGTCGGTTTTGACTTGCACAATATTTAGTTCAATTTTACTCCTGCACCCACACGCAAGAGTCAACCTGAGAATTAAGAAAACTGTGTAAACGTCCCAAAAAATCGGCACTAAAAGCTAGATCGGCGGAAGCCCATCCACCACGCTCACCCCGGCCGGAGGCGTAAATACGAAGTCCTCGTTCTTGACCGGTACATTCTCCTGCATCTCAGAGAACGCGAATTCCGTCACCGCCCCATCGATCTCTTCGATCCGCATCCGCTCAATCGCACCCGAAGCCGCCACACCCAGCGTCAGCAACTTTACCCGCTGCTCCATCCCTTTAGGAACGCCCGCAATCTGAAAGCCCGCCCCACTCGGCGTAACCGTAAGCTGATCAAGCTCTTTCTTCAACTGCGTATGTCCCAGCAGAAACCGCAGTGGAGACCGCAGATCATCCAGCTGCTTAGCCGAAACTCGCTGCGCCTGATCCGTCCCCGGCGTGTACGACCACGCATACTTCCCATCCAGCACGAAGACCTTGCCCACCGGCTGGTCATAGCTCCACCGCATCCGTCCCGGCTTCTTCAGCACCAGCGTACCCGACTCGGTACGATCCATCCCCATCCCAGCGTAGTGCTCCGAATACCGCGCCTTAAGCGAAGTCAGACGGTTATAGTGATCGTCGACCTTGCGCACCAGAGCATCTGCATCCTGCGCATAAAGCCGCGGAGTCAGACACACCAGCACCAGCAGAATCGCTCTTGCAATCACTACTGCAGTGGCTCCGTGCAGTTCGTCCCGCCCGTCCGGTCGACGGTGATCAGATTATTCGCATCTGTGCAGAACCCACGGTCACCCGTCTTGCCAACAGCCTGCGGCACCGCCGTAATCTGAAACGACGTATACATATCCTGATTGTTTACGGTCACCTTCGAGCAGTTCGTGATCGCGAACGTATACCCGGCCTTCTGCCCGGTCGCAAGAGTCGGATCGATCAGCTGCGCGCTCTGAGCCGTCGGCGCACCAGACTTCGGATCGCCCCCCAGAACCGCCAGCGAGCAGGCGAACCCATTCTGCGGGTACTGCGAGTTGTACTGCAGCTCCGCATTCCCAATCGTCCGCACCGACTGAATCGCCGAAGTCTCCTGCGCCTGCTTTCGGAACTTCAGCATCTGCGGCAGCGCCAGCGTCATCAGGATCAGCATCACCGACATCACAATCAGCAGCTCGATCAGCGTAAAGCCCTCTTCTGCCGTCCGTCCCGCGCGCACCTTCAAAGCATCCATCGTCTTCATCATTCCTCGGCCCATCAGCTTTCCTATCCCGAACAAAACTTTATCAGCAAGCTAGCTCTTCGCGCTCAATCTTCATCGAGCCCAGATTCCCCAAAAGTGTCAGAGCCAGTGCCTCTGGCCGAAACATCCTTTGCGCCAGCGCCTGAACATCATCCGGAGTCACCGCCTCAAGCTCAGCAGTAATCTCGTCTACGTCGAAGAAACGCCCGAAATACATCTGCTGCCGCGCCAGATTCGCCATGCGGCTGCCTGAACTCTCCAGCCCGATCACAATATTGCTCTTCAACTGATCCTTGGCCCGCTTCAACTCGGCGATGCTGACTGTCTCTTCTTTCAGACGCCTCAACTCTCGCAGGGTAAGCTCCAACACCTCCCGCGTCTTGTCCACCGAGGTCCCTGCATACACGCAAAGCGATCCTGTATCCCGGAACGGACTCGTCTCCGAATAAATCGAATACGCCAATCCCCGGTCCTCCCGAATCGTCTGGAACAGTCTTGAGCTCATCCCCCCGCCCAGCATCGTGTTCAGCATATAGACCGCATACCGGTCCTTATCATTGACCGGCGGAGCCTCCACGCCCAGGCAAACCTGCACCTGCTCCAGCGATTTCTTCCGCTTCAGCGTAATGTGCGGCGTAGCCACCGGAGCGTTCTCTTTCACCGGCACAACATCCCCGCTAGCCGAAAGCGACCGGAATTGCTGCTCCACCTGCGTCACAAACGCATCGTGCTCCAGGTTCCCCGCCGCAGAAAACACCATATTCCGTGGCGTAAACTGGCTGGCGTAAAAGTCGAACACAATCTGCTGGTTGAAGCTTGAAACCGTCTTCTTCGTCCCAAGAATCGGCCGCCCCAGCGCATCGCCCTTCCAGAAGTTCTGCGTAAAGATCTCGTTCACCAGATAGTCAGGATTGTCCTCATCCATCTTGATCTCTTCGAGAATCACACCCTGCTCGCGCGCCAACTCCTCCGGTGTAAACGTCGGATGCAGCACCAGGTCCGCCAGAACGTCCAGCGCCGGTGGCACATTCTCATCCAGCACCTTGATGTTGAAGCAGACTGTCTCCTTGCCGGTAAACGCGTCTAGATTGCCGCCTATTGTGTCCACCTCACGCGCAATCTGCTGAGCCGACCGCGAAGTCGTCCCCTTGAACACCATGTGCTCCACAAAGTGCGAAACGCCATTGATCTCGGCCGTCTCATCTCGCGACCCCGACCCAATCCAAGCCCCCATCGACACGCTCCGCACATGAGGCATGCTTTCAGTCAGCACAAGAAGGCCGTTCGGCAGGACAGTCTTACGAATATTGCGGGAGGTCTCTTTCGTCGTGGAGATATCGTCAATCAGCGTTACAGGCATGCGGCTCCTTCACCCTCCATTCTTTCACAGCAGAGCAGAGAATCGCCTTGCCCAGTCTCGGCCGTCGAAACTTCAAAAAGTCCTCGCCAGCGCCTATCTCTAGCCAAAAAAAGCCCTCTCCCGCTCCAACCGTTCCTCGAGTCGAGCTTTTACCCCCGGCCATTCCTCCCGAACAATCGAGAACCAAACACTATGCCGCGCCGATCCATCCGGCATCACATAGTGGTTCCGAAACGTCCCTTCCTCCACCGCTCCCATCTTCCGCATCGCCGCCTGCGACTGCAAATTCTCATGATGCGTCTTCAGCGCCACCCGGTTTAGCCCCAGCTCCTCAAACGCGTACTGCAATTGCAACAACTTAGCTTCGGGATTCACCCCGGCACCCTGATATCCAGGCGAAATCCACGTATGGCCAATCTCAACCGTCTTGTTCGCCAAATCAAGATCGAGAAACCGCGTACTACCCACCACCCGTCCCTCGTTCTTAAGAATCGTCACCCACGGCAGAACACTCCCACCCGCCTGCGCTCGAAGCGCCGCCTCGATCCAGCCCCGCAGCTCGTCTCGCGTCCTCACCCGAGCCATCATGTACCGCCAGATGCGCTCGTCATAGGCCACCTCTTCCAGCGCAGCCAGATGGCCCGCTTTCAAAGGCTCCAGCCGTACTCGTTGGCCATCAAGAATCGGCGTCTCTATCACCACACCTACCTGCAATCATGATTGCGTATGGAATGCATAAAGAATTTATTTTGAATAATATATGGGCATCGATATTCAATAACACTTTAATAAATTTTGAATTCTCGCCAAGCCGTAGTTTGGCCCACACCCGTCGTCGTCTAGCTTTTATCCGCCGTTATCCTTTTGATCACCGTTTCGCCTTTAATCCGCGCGCCAATCTGCAGTCGTCTCAGCAGCGTTCAAGTCAGTACAGCAGCCCGCTTCAAGTCCAGCAGCCTCTCCGCCACCCGGTCATAATCATGCCGCAGAACGTCTCCCTCATGGACAAAGTCCCCGGTTATCGGGACCACCCCCAACGCCATCACTCGATCTAGATCCACCTCAATAGGCTCCTGATCCTCACGCTCATACTGCTCCAGCCGTTCTGCTGAGATCGGCGCCGTATTAATCAACGCATAGTCGAAAATTGGCCCATCGACCCCGCCACAATGCTGCAAAATCTTCTCGATATGCTGCGAAGCCGTCAGCCCCAGCGACTCGTTCGCCTGCGTCATCAAATTGCAAACAAACACCTTCGTAGCTTTCGACGACGCCATTGCCTCCGGAATGCCCCGCACCAGCAGATTCGTAATCAGCGACGTATACAGCGAGCCCGGCCCCAGTGTAATCAGATCCGCATTCGCAATCGCCTCTAGCGTCTCCGGCAAAGGATCGGCGCTCGACGGTTCCAGTATCAACTCCACGATGCTCTGTTTGCTGGCGGTAATGTTCGTCTCGCCTCGCACCACCGAGCCGTCATCCATCTGTGCCGCCAGCCTCACATTCGTGTTCGTCGCCGGGAAGATGCGTCCCCGGGTCGCCAGGATCTGCGACGACATCTGCACCGCCTGAGCGAAATCGCCAGTAATCTGCGACAGCGCAGCCACAAAGAGATTCCCAAAGCTGTGTCCATCGAGCTGCCCTTGGTCGAAGCGAACCTGAAACAGCTTCGACAGCAGATGCTCATCCTCCGAAAGTGCCACCAGGCAGTTCCGCACATCTCCCGGCGGCAGCATCTTGAAGTCATCTCGGAGCCGCCCCGAAGATCCCCCATCATCAGTTACCGTCACCACCGCCGAAAGCTCGCCGATCACACACCGGGCATCAGGGCAGCCGTTTTCCGCACTTCTGCCCACAGCTGCATCACCCGCTCGCCGTCCCTTCCGCCGATCCGGAGCAGGTACATACCGCTTCAACCCACGCAGCAGAGTCGACAGCCCCGTCCCACCCCCGATGGCAACCACCCTCAGAGGTCGATCTCTCATTTCACCGTTCGATGCGCCTGTATTCTCCAACGCCACGTATAACCCCCGTCTTCATGTTAGGCCACATCAAACTCATTTGCCGAACTCGGATCCCCAAAAGACTGTCAAGCTCTGACTCGGGCAAACCATTCATCATCAATAACCTACGGGTGCCAGGTTATTCGCCTCAACCCGTTATAATAGAAACAGTAAGGAGAAAGCCCCGGGAGGATGATTCCGGGGCTTTCTCTTTTGGAATGAATACTTTGCAGGGAAGCAACCTTGTTTTCAATGCTTTAGCACCGAAGTACAAAGCTAAAGTGTTTTATTTGAATACTTTGCGACTTTATGAGTACCAGGGGGATACCCCAGAAAGGAAAGCCTAAACCTCCGGATAAAGCAGTTCCGTGAACCGCGGATCGTCCGCCATATCCTGAAAGTCCGAGTCCGATCGCGCCTGAATCCGGTTCCGCGGATTCTGGCGTATCGCCTCCGTCAGGTGCTCCAGGCATGTGTGAGAGTCGCCCGTCATGCTCGCCAGCACCGCAAGGCCGTAGAACGCGTAGTCCGCCTTGTCGTTCTGTTTCAGAATCGACTGGAACTGTTCGCGCGCGTCCTCAAAGTGCCCGTCGTTGAGCAGCGAGATCGCGTAGTCATATTGCTCCTCGTTGCTGATGAAGTGCGTCTTGCCCTTCGACACCTGCTGCACGCAGGCGTTGATATACATCCGAACGCGGTCCGCGAGATCGCCCGCTCCTGCAGCCAGCATCTTGTCGAATGCCGCATGCGCCTTGTCGTACTTGCCTTCCTGCATCAACCGCAGGGCGGCCTCGTAGTGAGCCAGCACTTGCGCGCGTCCGTCGTCTACGGTTACAGGAACACTTCCAGCCAGCGTGCGCGGAGCACGCTTCGTTGCAGCTGCACTTACAGTCTTCGTCTGTGCCATGGTCAATCTGATGCCTGGGCTCTCCTTGGCTTGCGAATTAACGGAAGCCAAATTCTCAGTTTGTTCTCGTCTCGGTTTTATACGCAGACCGGGCTCTAAGGTCAACTACCGCTCGGTTTGCTCATGTTTGCAGTATGTTTTTACGAATCTACTTCCGTCCGTACACGACAGGATTCAACTCAGGGTCGTTATACATCTTCATCTGCCGGTAGAGCTTGAACCGCCGCTTCCCATCGAGCACATCGGCCCACAAGGAGTCCAGACACGCCGCCAGATCTGCCCTCTGCTCCTCAAGCAACGCCAACCGCTCCTCATTCCGCTGCCGGTGCGCCTCCGTAGCCGTCTCCCGGTGCGCCTCCTCACGCGTGTGGAAAATCTTCAACGCCAGGATCGAAAGCCGGTCGATCATCAGCCCCGGAGTCTCCGAGTGCAATGGAGCCCGCTCATTCTGGTCCAATGCATCGAGCAGCCAGGTGTCCATCCGCTCCACCAGGTCATTACGCCGCTGGTTCAACTTATCGATCGCACGCTTCACTCCGGCAATATCGGCATTGGTAGCCTGCGGATCGCGAGCCTTGTCCTCCTCGTGCCAGAGATCGAAGTTGGCCCTATGCTGCGCCATGGCAATCGCCATGAGACCATCAGCCGCGGCGTGAGCGATCTCCGTCTCATGCCATGCCGCCGTATTCTCTTCCTGCATCCGCGTTATCAGAAGCGCATCGAGCATAGAAAGGGCCCCCTCGTCCCAACCCAACCCAGAAAAACTTTATCAGCTACAACCAAGGCGCAGTTGCCGGAACCGCTCAAACCAAGCAGACTAGACCCAGACCTCATGACCAGTTCCACAACGACCAAGCGAGTCCTGATCTATCGCCTCGGCAGCCTCGGTGATACCCTCATAGCCCTCCCATCGCTCCACTTGGTCGCGCGCGCCTTCCCCAACGCCGAACGCCGCATGCTGACCAACTTCCCCGTCAACGTAAAGGCCCCTCCAGCAGCCGCCATTCTGGACAACACCAACCTGGTCCATGGATTCTTCCGCTACACGGTCGGCACCCGCAGTCTGCGCGACCTCGCCTCCCTATGGTGGCAACTCCTACTCTGGCGCCCCGAAGTGCTCGTCTACCTCGCCGCCCCCCGTGGCATCGAAGCCGCCCGCCGGGACGCAACCTTCTTCCGGCTCTGCGGTATCCGGCGCTTGGTAGGCGTTCCCCTCACATCAGATATGCAGGAGAACCTCCGACAGGAGCCTGAGCAAGCCTTGGAGCCAGAAGGCGCACGCCTGGCTCGCAACCTGGCCGAGCTGGGCGACGCCCATATCGATACACCCTCAAGCTGGGACCTGCACCTAACCGCCGCTGAACACGTTCGCGCTGCCGAAGCTCTCGCCCCTATCGCCGACCGTCCCATCATTGCGGTCAGCGTAGGCACCAAGGTCCAGTCGAAGGATTGGGGCCGCGACAACTGGCGCTCTTTACTCACCCAACTCGCCCGGTTCTATCCTGACCACGCACTGGCCCTGAGCGGCGCGCCCGAGGAAAGCCAAGCCAGTGAGTACGCTGCCGATGGCTGGCGTCAGAACTCCGGCGGCCCCATCGTAAACCTCTGTGGTCAGCTCACGCCCCGCGAGAGCGCCGCAGCCTTCGCCAGAGCGCGAATCTTCATCGGACACGACAGCGGTCCTATGCATCTCGCGGCGGCTGTCCAGACGCCCTGTGTCGCCATCTTTGCCGCGCGCAACAAGCCTCGTGTCTGGTTCCCGTACGGCAAGCAGCACCGCGTCGTCTATCACCAAACAGACTGCTGGGGCTGCAATCTCGAGAACTGCATCACCGAACGCAAAAAATGCTTGACTTCGATCACTGTGGAAGAGGTCGTCGCCGAAGTGCGCGCAACACTCAGTTGACTCTTCAAGCACACATACCACGAAGGTGTCGTCTGGAGAGTCAACGGAAGATGCGATGATGACGTTGGAGGAGATCTCTTAGCGCATGTTGCCGGAACTACATTCGATCCTGAACCTGCTCGAAGGCGGGTTTAGCCAACTCAAAGTACTGGTCGTCGGCGATATCATGCTGGACCGCTACATCCACGGTGAGGTGGATCGCATCTCACCTGAGGCTCCGGTCCCGGTGATCCGCCACGCCCAGCGCTACGAGCGAGCCGGCGGCGCAGCTAATGTTGCGATGAACCTCGCTGGCCTTGGATGCCAGACCTTTCTCGCTGGTTTCTGGGGCACCGACACAGAGCAGTCTGAATTAGCCGCAATCATGCAGCGCGCGGGGATCGATACGGCGGCGGTGGTCTCCGGTTCGTTGCCAACGATCTCAAAGACGCGGATCGTTGGACGCATGCAGCAGCTGCTGCGTTTGGACATCGAGAGCCATGATGCACATCCGGCGATCGAGGCACAACGTCTTCTGGAGCGGGCTACGGAACTTGTCTCAAAGGTTCATGCGGTGATCCTCTCGGATTACGCCAAGGGTGCGCTCTCAGATGCCTTGTGCGAGGCAGTAATTTACGCAGCGCGTGTAGCGTCGATTCCGGTATTGGCGGATCCGAAGACACCTGACTTCAGCAAATACTCCGGAGCTACGACCGTATGCCCTAACCTCGGAGAACTTTCAGCCGCGACCGGCATTCCTGCGAGTCAAACCGAAGCTCTGTTGGCGGCTGGACAGGCACTCCTTTCCGAGCATGATTTCAAGTTTCTTACCGTGACTATGAGCGAGAAGGGAATCAGCGTTCTGCGCCCGGACGGCACTTACCACTCTCCAGCGAGGGCGCGCGAGGTCTTTGACGTATCAGGTGCAGGCGATACGGTCATTGCAACTCTGGCTGCCAGTCTGGCGGGAGGCTTACAGATCGAAACTGCTGTAGAACTGGCGAACCTTGCAGCAGGAATCGTTGTCGGCAAAGCGGGTACTGTACCCATCGCGCGCCATGAGCTAATCGTCGCGCTTACACCAAGCACTGGCCTCACGGCCGGCGAAAAGATCCTCGATCTTGAGCGCATCCAGAAGCGTGTGACGGAATGGCGCGCTGCAGGCGAGACCATCGTCTTCACTAATGGCTGCTTCGATCTGCTGCACGTCGGCCACATCACGCTGCTGGAGGATTGTCGCCGCTTTGGGTCGAAGCTCGTGCTCGGACTTAACGCAGACGCTTCGGTCTGCCGGCTCAAGGGCCCTACGCGACCCATCGTCGCAGAGCGAGAGCGAGCGCGGGTGATGGCTGCGCTCGCCGCCGTGGACGCTGTCGTCCTCTTTGACGAGGACACGCCGCTCGATCTCATTCGTGCTCTTAAGCCCAATGTACTGGTTAAGGGTGGCGACTACACCATCGAGACCGTTGTAGGTCATGAAGAAGTCATTGCCTTTGGCGGTCGTGTCGAGATTGTACCCACAGTCGAAGGCTTTTCGACGACCAATATCGTAAAGAAGCTCATAACAAATCCCGCCGAGCGGGAGGAGAAATAAACTTGATCATCGTTACCGGCGGTGCAGGCTTCATTGGCAGCAACCTTATCCACCAGCTTAATCAGATTGGCGAGCGGGACATTCTGCTGGTCGATAACTTCGCTCCTGCTTCTAACCTGACCGGCCCCAAGTTCCTCAATCTTGCGGGGGCAGAGTACGCCGACTACATGGACAAGCGTGAGTTTCGCTCCGCTCTGAAAGCAGGCGAGTTCGAGGGCGCGAAGATCCGCGCAATGCTCCACCAGGGGGCCTGCTCGAACACGCTGGAAGACGATGGCCGCTACATGATGGACAACAACTTTACTTACTCGAAGGAACTCCTGCACTTCGCGTTAGAGCATAAGATTCCGCTTGTTTACGCATCCACGGCCGCCGTTTACGGAGCGAGTACGAACTTCACTGAGGTTCCAGAGAATGAACGTCCGCTGAACGTCTACGGCTATTCGAAGCTAGTCTTCGACAACTACGTCCGGCGCCTGATTCCCGAGATGAAGAGCACTGTCATCGGTCTGCGTTACTTCAACGTCTATGGACCGCGCGAACAGCACAAAGGTCGCATGGCCAGCGTCATTCACCATTTCACGCGGCAGCTGAAAGATACCGGAACCATCCGCATGTTCGAGGGCTCGGGCGGCTATGCGGACGGCGAACAGCGGCGCGATTTCGTCTTCGTAAAGGATCTTGCGCGTATCAACATGTTTTTCGCCGGTTTGCTGCCCGAGGGGCCTCGGAGGGCAGTTCATGCCGTGGTCAATGCGGGCACTGGTGAAGCCCGTACCTTCAAGGCAGTGGCCGAGGCGCTTATGCAGGTGCATGGGCCCGGCAAGATCGAGTACATCCCTTTTCCGGGCGATCTGAAGAATCGCTATCAGCACTACACTCAGGCCGACGTTACCCGACTGCGCACAGCAGGTTATACGGATCCGTTTACCAGTCTGGAAGATGGGGTAAAACAGACGTTTGCCGAAGAGCCTGCACACTAAAACGAGGGCGACTGCGGATTACGGATCCACTCGGATCAAGATGGAAGATTGCCCCGGTCGTCCCCCCTCCCCCGATCAATATGTAAGTATCCTGTTTGCAATAATATAGAAGATTGTTGCCGCTAAAGTATTCCAAGTAAACAAGTTAAAGGCAAAGTATTAATTTTAAATACTTAACGCTAATTTTCACTGATCCTGCCAATTCGGAGCGGTAGAGGGAGGCCTTGGTGAGGGCGGGACTTTCTTTTAGTCTCTACAAACTAGTTTAGCGGGTTGGGTGGAATTAATCGGTACACGAATACCCTTGATTGACGGGCGAATTCGGTGCCTGGGGGGCTTGACAGAATTGCTGTGGATAACTCTGCGGGTGGTTCCCATGATCGAGGGCTGTGTCCCAAATCGGTACATGGAACACTAGGTTGCATGAGCTAACTTATACGCGTCCGAGGACTGCCAGAACGAAGAGAGAATTTATTAAGGGAAGCGATGGGCAACGATCAGCGCCTCGGGGAGTGATGGTGAGAGCGCTGGGGCTCGAACCCAGGACCAACGCCTTAAAAGGGCGATGCCAGGCCTTCCTCGCATTGCCTCAATATGCACTGATAAGCGCACAAAACCCTTATAAACGTTGATGATTTAAATGTTCACTTAGAAATCAAAGAGTGCATAGGTGTGCACGGTTTTCTGAAGTTAGTATCCCTTTTGTATCCCCAGACGGGTATTATGGTGGCTGGAGGATATCCCCAAATGGCATTCGGGACAGCCAGGGCAACCATGAAACGCACAGGAAAGGCTGTAGCAGGCGTTTACGAGAAGAATGAGGGCTCAGGTATCTGGTATGTCCGCTATCGCCTCCACGGGCATCTGGTGCGCAAGATGATAGGGCAGAAGGACAAGGCTATTGAATACCTGGACAAGGTTCGATACATCCGCTCATCGGGTAATGGTTCGGTCCCAACATCGGCAAAGCAAACCGCAAGGACAGACAAGGAGATCAAGACAGAAGTATCAGGGGTAACTGTTGCTGACCTCTGCGACCTCATCTTGAAGCACATCCAGAATCCAAGGCAGGCCCACAAGTACAAAGATCAAGCGAACCCACCACGACGCTTAGGGCAGATAAAAAGGGAATTTGGCAACCGTTTGGCTTCTGACCTCAAGCCCCATGAGATATCTAATTGGCTGGACGGCATGGACACGGCCCCAGCCACACGCAACAGGCTCAAGACGACTCTATCGGCTGCATACCGATATGGAATGAGACAGGGCAAGGTGTCAGTCAACCCAGCCCGTGATGTGGCATCTGAGCCAGTGGGTGAGGGAATCATCCGCGCTCTTTCTTCAGCCCAAGAGCAGCGGTTGCGTAAAGTTCTACAGGATGATGTTGACGCTTGTGGACCCACTAAGCCGACATTGAAGGAGAGAGCACAGCACCACATCTACGAGTTGGACGTGGCCCTTGGAATGGGATTACGGAGAGGGGAACAGTACAACCTCCCATGGCCTGATGTTGACATTGACGAGAAGAAAATCACCGTGCGCAACACCAAGACAGGTGTAGACCGCGTTATTTACATGAATGACGCTGTTCTCAAGGCGTTCAAAGGGCTCAAGGCGTTATCCCTTCATCGGAAGAGGAAATCAGCAGACAAGCCAAATAAGTCTGCTCCTGATGTAGTGTTCGCACTCGGAGATCCTAAAAAATGGTTTGCTTCTGCGCTCAGACGGGCGAGGATTAAAAATTTCCGCTGGCACGATCTGCGGCACACCTTTTGCACTCGGCTGGCTGAGAACGGCGCGAATGCATTCGTCATCATGAAGGCCGCCGGTCACAAGTCAGCCCAAACATCAGCCCGATACATCCACCTGAACGAGAAGACCATGCGGTTAGCAATGGAAGGTCTCAACAGGTCAGAAAATAAAAAGTTAGATAGAGCGAAATAAGTCTTGCATTTTGGGTAAGGGTTTGGTTATAGTCATTTCATCCCTACAAATATGTTTGATGCTTTGCAGTCAGCATCATGAATGTTAACAGCAACATAACCCAAAAGGATAATTTACCGCAGTAAATCAGTCCGAGGCAGGAAGGCAGACGGGGGAACGCGCTAGTATGCGAGCCGTATGACCCAAATGCAAAGATTGATGCAATACCCGCAGTACCTTTGAGCAACACTGTCAGTCATGACGCTGTCCGGTTCGAGTGGGGCTGAGACCCTCACATTTTCATCGGAAAATGACCGCGATCTTCGGCGCGAAAATGGGGCGGAACCCCACGAAGAGTGCATGTAGTAGGCAGTAACTGATTGCTGATACAGAACTTTGACTCCTTAGACTGTGATCTAGGTTGAGACGATGTGTACCCCTGTATCCGTGACAATGCACAAGTGAGGTCCACCACTAGAGTGAACCAATCCTAAACACCAGCAAACCCAACTAAATAACGCAGATTGGCGTGTGGCTTTTCTTGCACATGGCTCATCCTGTGCCCCTTCCACCTGTTAACCACAAGGTTCAGAAAGGAACCCTTGATGCTTGATGTTATTGATTTTATGTATGATACAGCCGACTATTTTGTGGGCGATATCACTGCTGCTACGGTCTCACCTGATACTCCAAAGTTGCTCTTTTCAAGAAAAGAGGCTGCGTTCAGCTTGGGGCTATCTTTAAGGTCCATCGCGAAATTACTGAAAAATGGACAGTTAAAGGCAAGGCGATGTGGGAGCAAAGTTTTAATCCCGCACTCGGAGTTGGTCAAGTTTTCTAAGTTTGACCACGACCTGACCTAAACCACCTGAACCCAATTGACGCTCACTAAACCCTCACTAAGAGGGAACGGGAACACCTGTCTTAAATTCCAAACTTTGAAAGAGAGTACCAGTGGCCACTGCAGCACCCGTAGTAATCGCACATGAAACCATCGCCCTAACCGTAGCAGCCCTCCAGACACAATGGGGGCTGTTTGCCGACACCGAAGTTGTGCCTTTCATTTGGGCCTGTGAGGATGAAGACGACCACGAAGACGAAACAAAGAAGGTCAAAGTTGCTGGCTCTACATCTTCGAGCCCTGGCCCTTGGTTGAGTCAGGGTATCGTTGACAGTCTCCTGAGTGAAGAACGCCCAGAACTGAACCAAGCCGAGGAAGACAGGTATTTACGCCTTCGTGATGCTCAAAATGCCTTCATTGGTATCCGCCATCACGGACTCCACACGACACAGGGAGTCAATACTGGGTTCGACCTTAACGATGAGATGTTCACTGAGGAGCTTGCTGAGGAACTGAGCAAGGATCTAGACACTGAGCAATATGTCTTTGAGAAGGAAGGTTCACAGGCTGGGGCGGATGATGACGAAGACTCAGACGATGAGGAAACTGTGGAGGTTGACCCAGACACCGAGGAGATCACGGAGTTTGAGGTAGCAGTTGTTGGCAGTACTGCAGGCGACAAGGAATTGGACGCTGCCTATCTTGCGTGGAGTAAATCCCCTGGTCCTAAGGCTCAGGGGGAGTTCTTTGGAGTGTTGTACGCCTATGTGCAGACTCGATACGGACATTCCAAGGTTGCGGCCAAGCTGTACCAAGCAGATGAGATTGAGGACGGTGCTTCTGACCTCGCGATGACTCTGTTGGGGACCTTGGAACGCATGTTGACCCGTGGCGAGGTACTTCGGGAGCGTGCCTGCAAATACATCAGCAAGGCGATGTCAGAGTCTCGGAAAGGCACAGTCAACGATCTGGCCAAGAGGCAAAAGACTTACTTGCAGGATGAGTACACCGAATCCCTCGGCGATGAATCGCATGAACTCAGCCGCCTTGATGACGCTGTGAGTACTGGTTGGCTACAGGGACGGAATGATTCTGACCCTGATGACGAGTTCAATGAAGACATTCTGGATGAGCGGAAGGTTTGGCTCTGGCAACAGATTGAGTCTGGTTCGTTGCCGGCGCAATTGAGGGCCGTTGCCAACCTCTACTTCATTCAGGGTAAAACACAGGTTGAGTGCGGTGAAGAGTTGGGAATCACGCAGGGAGCGGTTAGCAAACATAAAGGAAAGATTCAGGAGTACATGATGCAGGAATACATCAAGATGAAGAAGGCGAGCAAATAATGCCTAGCTACTATAAAAATACAAACGGGTTCAGCTATTTTCAGGTTCCAGACCGATTGATGGAACTGCGGCCGCAACTTCAAAACTTTGCGGTAGACCTTTGGCTGCTTGTGCATTGCGCGATGCAGCACAACACACGCTCGCCTAATGTTCTGCTCACTGACGATCAGATCGCTAAACACCCCAGTTGGGGAGACAGAAAGATAAACTCCAAGGAAATCTCTCGGGCAAGAACCGAATTGAATAAACACGGTTTGTTGCACTATCGCAAGGACGGTCAAGCATGGCTGTACTTTTGCACCCATCCAATTACTGGCAAAGCCATTGACCCCAAGGAAGCTGCGCGGCAAGCTGCGGAAGACACTGAAGCAAATGAGCTTACCAAGGTTAAAGCTGAATTGGCTGCCCTGAAGGCTCAGATGATCTCTCAGGCCAGTGTGATGAAATCACCCCCTAAACGTGAACTTAACCTCAACGAATATGAGGACACTGGCCAAGTGGAGGAAGGCGAGTTAGTTCAATAAAGACGGGGGTTTTCACACTATGGGCGGACGCGGCGGAACACACTCAGTAAGACTTAACTGTCTACGACGTCCTGCCCATAGTGTGATATATCACAATGTACTTTTACTCTAAACCATAGATAAATAAACTCTTTAAGCAAAATGTTCTGTCTCTAATTATTACTTATTATCTTATTCATTATTCTCTTATTCATTATTCTCTTATTCATTATTCTCTGTTATGGATACAGGGTGGGTATTCCCAGACTGGTAAGAGATTAATCATTAACTGTTCACATAGGGACAGGTGGGCGACTTCTGCGAAATCTTGCAGAACTTCTCTCTCTGGGAACAATGAAGGCGAGCGATGCCGGTAACACGCAGTGTTAACGAGCGCGAGCCCTACAGCCTGTCATCATTGCCGGCATTCAGACCCTGAGAAAATAAATGTCAGAAATGTTGGTCAAACTTGGAATATTTTCCAAATTCTGACTACGTGTATATGTGAGGGGCAGAGTGGCCTTTGCCTCTCCGTCTTCAAAGGGAATCATTCAGGGCACAGGCTTCTCACCTGTGTCCTTTTTTATTCCAACCTCAACCCACACTCAAAATCGAAGGAGACTACCTGTGCGAACAGATGCAGCAACAATTAAGCCCAATTGGACGCCAGCCAAGCTCCTGACAACCAAGATTGAGTTCATCACATTAATAATGGCCGACATAGACCACACTGATGAATGGGGCAGACGCTTGTATTCGATTCTGGAGTCTTACTGGTTCATGTTGGTTCGCCAGCAAAAGAAATTCACGACGGACCCATCCGAACGTGAAGAAATGAAGACGACCATTCACAGTTTGGATGAGATGTTCCACGAGCTCATGGAGCAGGATGGAATGCAGCATTGGTACTACGGGGTTCAGGCTGGCGACAACCTGGGTTTTGTGCTGGGCAATTTGTTGATTCAAGTTCGGAATGAGTTGTTGGTTGCAATCGCGATCAGAAATTGACCCCGTACACAAAAGTTAAAGATTAACCAAGCTTAAGATTGCCCACACGGTTCCCTCCTGTTCCTTTGTGGGCAATAATGCGGCTGAAACTCTCCGAAAAGGGCAGTCGCTGTATCCAGAGGCAGCAGATGTTGCACCCCCTAATCGTCGTCGTTAGGTGTGTTGCTCCTGCTGCCTTTTGGATTTAACTTTCCAGTTTCCACTTTCCAAAAAAGGACAATATGCCAACCGAACACATACTCCCTGATGGGCTCAAGTACCACTGTGCTTGCCGCGTGGTGGTTCCAGCCGATTTACCTGACCTTGATGAGGCCGATTGCCAGAGTGTCATCTACGGAAAACTCGCCTGGTTCAATCCCAGAGCAACTCCAGAGATTCAATTCCGCATGGCGAAGGCTGCGTGGGAATTGATCCACCATAAAGCACTACTGAGGCAGAAATAAGATGGCATTCCCCCTTCGCAGGGTACTAGACCCCGCAACTGAACCCGTGTCTCTAACCGACATGAAGAACTATCTCAGAGTTGATTTCACAGATGACGACAGCCTGATTTCAACATTGATCTCCGCAGCACGTGAAAGGGCAGAAGACATTACTGGTCGTTGCCTGATCTCTCAGCAGTGGCAGTTCAGCATGGACAGATTCCCAAGTTATGGTTGCTGGGAATATTTACATCACCGCCGACACAGAGACAGCATGTTCAATCTTGATGAGCGTTCTATTATTCTTCCTCGCGGTCCTGTGTTGAGTGTGGACAGCATTACATATCTGGATGCCGTCTCAGGCACGCTGCAAACGCTAGATCCCAGTTTGTACACAGTGGATAACATCAGCGAACCCGCAAGGATTACGCCGAAGTATCTATCGACTTGGCCATTGGCGCGATATGACACCAACTCAGTGACCATCCTGTTCACGGCAGGATACGAGACGATCCCTCAAAGTCTCCTGCACGCGATCAAGTTGCTTGTGGGAGCCTGGTTTGAAAACAGAAGCGAGATTGTGCAGAGTGGTGGCAACTTCAATTCATTCCCCATGCCTCTGAGTGCAGCCGCATTGCTGGGAACTTACACAATGATGCCATTGGGGTACGTGTAATGAATCCTGGGCTATTGAATCGCAGGATCTTCGTCCAATCGCAGAGCACCACACAGGATGCTTTTGGCGAACCACTAGCCAGTTGGACGACAGTCTATCAGTGCTGGGCAAACATTAATCCCAAGGGTGGGAAACAGACCTATAGCACGGCAGAGTTCATCTCAAAGAACACGCTGGATATTATTGTTCGTTGGACTTCATCGTTCACATTCCAACCCAATCAGCGAGTTGTCTACGCAGAAAATTCCAGTGGTGTGAGCCACCTTTACAACATTGAATCCATCAGCAACCCTGACCAGGCGAACAGGACTGTGACGTTGACGGTGTACGAACTGAACGGGGCAGAATGAACCTTGAATCCCTGTTCTATACCATCCTGGCTCCGCATGTTCCTTATGCATTCCCTCTGGTCCTTCCTGAATCTCCAACACTGCCGGCCGCAACATATACCTTCGTTGGCGGCACAGCGAACCCAACACTAAACACATCTGGACTCACAAGGTACAGAGTTGAGGTTTCCTGCTGGGGCAATTCTTACAGCGACGCAGTTACACTCCGCAGTTCAGTGAAGGCAGCACTCAATGGTTACACAGATCCAAACATGACTATCGAGTGGGTGCGTAGTACAGACTTCTTTGAACACGAGTCGCTGCAGTATCGCTGCCTTGCTGAGTTCATCATCCTAAGCACTCTATGAGCAGCAAAGTACGACCACCGTGTCCGTTCTACGCAAACGAAATTCTGGCGTTCAAACTTGATAGACGCCTAATGGAATCAGGTGTGTATCTGGAGTTGAGTGTCGAGACGCTGCGGCTGTACATGATGATCTGCTATTGGATGCATTGTCTGCGCCGTGACTATCACCACTTTCCATATGGTGATATCGAGGTCAATCTGGGTTGGTCTAGGCAACTGGTGGACTTGGCAGCCGCAGAGTTAACCTCAGCAGGTCTGCTGGTATGCAAACAGCAACAGCACTGCCTGGAGGTCTCCTTGCCGAATCGAACTGTAGGACGATACAAACATCCACCAGCCATTGACAACTAACAAAAATCATTAACGTAACAACCTGCACCATAAATAAAGGAATAAGAATGCTGAAACTCTACAACGTAACCATCGCGACAACCTTTGGCAAACCATCGCTCCACTACACGATTGCTGGAAAAGACATTCATGGCAGCATCACCAAAGCCTGCAAGTACGCCAACAAACATCTTGGCACTGATATTTACTCATACCGTAATGTGCTCAAAGCCGAGTATGTTGGGGATGTTGCTGGCGAAAAGGTGATTGCCTGATGGTTCGGATGACAAGGGAAGAAATCATCAGCACGCCACCTGAAGGCATCCTAAGCACAACCTGGCGTTCAATCCTTAGCGTTGCTGCTGTCAAGCTATACGTCGCTGCCTGGTTCTCTTCTAAGTTCACCAATCGCAGCACAGTGAAGTGGTCACACGATGAAGCCGTGAAACGTTCCCGTCTGAACGCAGATCAGTTGCTGTCTGCTGAATGTGAACTTGAACACTACGGCTTGCTATGGAAACCATCACAGCAACCCTATTGGTATTCGATTGTTGACTCAAGCACAGTTGAGATTGAGGTTGACGACAACATGGCTTGGCAACTGGCGACTAGACAACTAGGCGTTAGTAAGTGAGTCTAGCTAGTCGCATAGGTAATGCATCGAATCATTTTGTCCCTAGCTAAGGGCTTGATGGGATTGGGGTTACGAAAGGCCTGTGGAAAAAACATTTAGACAGGCCACGAGTCAAATTTTTATGTCCACAATTCAAAATATGGTGGTTTGGCCTACTGACCATACTAGATATTGTGGTTTTGATTCTATCGGTTCGGTTGGATTACTTAGGGAATCCTTTACGGATTCAACCTTGACTTAGAGGCATATTACCGCACTTTATCAGTCACTTACAAGCAATTTAGGACAATAAATGATTCAAACACTAGGGCTCTCAGTGCCCACAACCAAAACTGAGAAACGCAGTAACCCGTCCTCACCACTCCAAGCAGCTTGGCATTTGTTCTCAGATGGCCACGGCACTGAGGCAGGGGAATCAGTAAATCCGCACAGTGCGATGCAGCTTGCGTCAGTCAATGCCTGCGTGAGTCTGATATCAAGTTCAATCGCCAGCCTGCCATTGCTCTTGTATGAGCGTCAGGGGGCAAGCAAGGTTCAATTGCTGGGCAATCCAATCCACGACCTGTTGGCATTCCAGCCGAATCCAGAATCCACGCCGGCAGTGTTGTGGACGGAGTTCCTGGTTTCAGTGCTGCTGCATGGCAACGGCTATCTGGAAGTCACGAGGAATGCGGCTGGGGGAGCTAATGGGCTCTGGTTCCTGAATCCCAACTATGTTCGCGTGTACCGAAATCCCAAGGGTGACATTCAGTACGACGTAACCGAAGGCAGCATCAAGAGAACTCTTCCTGCATCCAGTGTGATCCATGTTCCTGCCCATCCGAGCGGCGATGGTGTGACTGGTGTATCTGTTATCAGGAATGCAGCCAACGTATTAGGTGAAAGTCTTGCACTGGATAAGTTTGGGCAGAGGTTCTTTCGTAATTACGCAACGCCCAATGTCGTATTGAAGCATGAGAACAAGTACAAGGCCGAAGATAAGCAGCGCATAAGGGCTGATTGGGAAGCTCTCCAAACAAGTGCCAACCAACATCGTGTGGCAGTTCTGGATGCCGGAATGTCAATCCAGCAGTTGTCTCTCAGTGCAGAGGATGCTAGCTGGATCAAGGCCAAGCAGTTCTCTCGTGAGCAGATCGCAGGAATGTTCCATGTCAGCACACAGCTTCTAAGCAGCGAAGCCAGAGTGTCAGGCGAAGTCTACAGCAGCCAGATGTTGGCATTTCTTGAACTCGCATTGAAGCCTTGGATGCACAAGATTCATCAGGAGCTTCTACGGAAACTGTTTCCTGGTCAGATGTCGAAGTACATCATCATGCATGACTGGCACTCACTTCTGAAGTCTGACCCCAAGAGCATGATTCAGTCCATCTCAGTGGCTAGACAAGCAGGAGTCTACAGGACGGATGAACTCAGAGAACTCATGGGGCTCAATCCTGTTGGTGGTGAGGTTGGAGAGTTGATTCTCGCGCCTGTGAACACAACTGACATTGAGAAGCTTGTCGGCGCTGGGTCGCCGCCAACAATCAAGCCTGTTGGCAACGCTGACAACAACGAAGGACAACAGAATGACGAATAACGAAGTCAGACATCTGCCAGCCAAAGAGCTAAGAATCTCTAAGCCTGCCGCAGATGGAAAACGAACCCTCTCAGGGACAGCGATTGCATTCAATGTTCGCAGTCAGGACCTCGGCGGATTCCAAGAGGTGGTTTCGCCTGGTGCTGTCACTGACACACTGAGCAGCAACAGCAATATTTTTTTGCTCAACAATCACGACACCAGCCAACCCATCGCAAGCACACGTGCAGGCAATCTCAGAGTCACAACTGATTCCAGAGGCGTGCACTTCTCAGCCGACGTGGATACTCGCATCAGCTATGTAAACGACATGGCGCTGTGTGTAGAAGCTGGCGTGACAGGTGGCATGAGCTTTGGGTTCCGAACCCTGAAGGACTCATGGAAGGACGACCAAGGAACAGCGATTCGTACCCTGGATCAGATTGAACTTTTGGAACTCACAGTGACCAGCAACCCTGCATACCTCCAGACTCAGGTTGATGTCAGATCCTGTCCAAAGGAACTTAGAAGCCTGTTGGCCAAGCGTAGCAACGAAGATGGCTGTGATTGCGATTGCCTGATGTGCCTTGCTGGTGATTGCAGCGATTGCCTGGATTCAGACTGTGACGATCCAGCGTGCAAAGCGAATGGATGTCCTGCACAGAATGATGGCGACGAAGACAGAAGCATTCTCAATAAGGCTGATGAAGAACTCTGGAAGCTTAAGATGCAGGTTCAAATCCTAAAGCTGAAATAACTTTTACAACTTACGCAACACCAGCACAGACGCTCAACCCAGTTGTGTGTGCTCCCTCTCTTCCCACCTAAAGAAATAACCGCCTGGACCCAGACGCGCATTCGTGCGCCTGTGTGGAGTCCTGCGCCCCTAAACGAAAGGCAGTAAACAATGTCTCAGAATTTGATTGAACTCCGTAACCAGAAAACCAAGCTGCTCCTTGATGCACAGAAGATCCTGACCAAGCAGGGTGTGACCGCAGAGGAACGCAGCACGGCACAGAAGATGATTGCTGATGTTGAACACATTGAGCAGACCATTGCACTTGAGGAGCGTATCGCCAAGGACACGGCAGAGCGTGCAGAGCAGGAACAGCGTGCAAGCCGTCCTCCGCGAGGTCAGGTTGGTGTCAGTGGTGATGAGCGGGTAGAAGCTGAAAAGCGTGCACTCCGTGATTACGTTGTTCACGGTAAGCCGATTGAGAACCGCGATTTGGGGGTAGGAGCAGTTGTCGGCTCGATTACGGGTGGGTCCCAATTAATTGCACCTGCGTTTAGCCCCATCCTTACGCAGGCCCAGCTTGCATACGGTGGTGTGGTAAACATCGTCAACCAGCGTCAGACCGAGACGGGCGCAACGATGAAGATTAGCTTCGTCAATGACACTGGTAACACCGTTACGACCTGGGGTGAAGATACGGCAGCGAGTGAAGCGGACCCGTTGCTTTCGACTGCGAATAGCAGCGTTGACAAGTACACGACTGGCATCATTCTTGTGACCTTTGAAGAACTTGCAGACAGTTATTTTGATTTGGACCAGTTCATTTCTGAAGCGTTCGGCCAGCGGTTGTATCGTGGACTCGCCAAGAACATCTCGCAGGGTACTGGCAACTTCGCCAGCTATTTCGCTGGTGCAACGTCTGGTGCAACCTCTGCGTCTCCTACTGCTATTGTCTATTCGGACCTGCTGGCTCTGTACAACAGTATTGATCCCGCTTACCTCGGCAACAGCACGTGGACGATGAACTCGGCCACTCGTGGAACTCTTCTGGGTATTACGGATACGACTGGACGGCCGCTGTTCCAGCCTGCTCTGGCTGCTCCCAACGGGGCGGATGCTCTGGGGACTCTTCTTGGTCGCCCAGTGGTGCTGGACCAGTACGCGCCTAGCATTGCTGCCACACACACGGCAGTTGCATTCGGTGACTTCAAGGCTGGGTTTACACTCCGTAATGTTGGCCAGTTCGAGATCCTGCGTGACCCGTATACCTATATGGCATCGAAGGGTGCGGTTGGGTTCATTGGTTGGGGACGGGGCGGCTCGTTTGCCACTGATGCCGGCACTCACCCAATCAAGGTCCTGACGCAGCATGCCTAATCCTCAATCAGGTTGTCCCATTCGAACCTGTCTGCACACAACCTGATAGCAACACAATGGCTCCTTATCATCCTTCAGTGGGTGGTAGGGAGCCATTTTCGTTTAAGACTTAGGCAAAAAAAGATGCCCTCTTCCCGTAAAAGAGGGCAGATGCGCTTTCTAAAATGCAATGCTTGCTTTTGACTTAACTCAGATCCTAGCCTTTTCACAGGAGCGATACTGAGCAGTATTGACCACTAGTCAAAAAAATGCCCCCTGTGGAAGAGGGCTAATCTGCCTTGAATAGTTAAATATCGCTTTGACTAAAAGCGAGCGTACAGATATCGCAAGCGGCAATCTGAGCAATCCCGCTCACAATGCAAAAAGAACCCATCCTGTTTTCTCCTCCTAACGAGAGGGCTTGATGAAGCCATTTATTGTGTTTAACTGTTCCACGCATTTAAATGTGCAAAAAGGCTTGCACTAAAGTGTTCCACGTGGCATCTTTCTTAGCAGGTAAAAAAAAGGACCGCCCGAAGGCGGCCCATATTGGTTCCTGTCAAAGAACCCAACGTTGCAAAGGCTCAAGATTACTTTTGTGGTTTTGGCTTGACGTAAAAGCGGAAGAATTGTGAATTCTTCGGATAGATACGTTTGCCGTTTTTTGTTATGTAGCGAGCAAAAATCAACTGCCCGCCATCGGGAGGAGTGTTTTCTGAATTCATCATGTTAGTCCTCATAATGGGTTAAAGGGGTGGTTTGCCGGTCTCCTTGCGGTGGAACCTGTTGACGCAGGTGCCGAAGTGACCGATCGAAGAGCTTGACGCGATATCGCGCTGGTGTAATATGGCTCAACTAGGTGTTTTTGACGAGACACCGAAGAGCTACATATTTACGAAGGCCATCCGGATTAGTCCACGGGTGGCCTTCCTATTTGGGGGTAGCAAAAGTTGTCAAAGACGCGCATTCAGAAAAATCTGGATGCGATGTATGACGATATCACCCTTTTGACAAAGGAAAATGGGTACATAATGGCACTAAAGAGGTTCTCGAAAATAGAGGCCCTATATGTTGTGGTGTGAACCCCAGTATCCACGGGGCTCCCGCCGTTATCTTGTATCTGTAATTAAGTACCTGTTTTCCACAATATTTTTTAAGTAACCACTTTCCCGCCGAGATTTCGGGACAAAAAGAGCAGACTTTACCTATGCCCCTCTACAAAGCAACGACGCAAACTGATGAGTTTACCGAGGCCGTGACCAAGTGGTTTGATTTGGAATTCAATGGGGAGTCTGAGTTTATCGGCTGGGAGAAGCCGACAGTACCAGACGAGTATTCAATCGGCCTAATCGTTGGCCCCAGCGGAAGCGGCAAGAGTCTACTCCTTCGGGAATTTGGCAAAGAGGAGCATCCTCGGTGGCACGTGGATAAGGCTGTCGTGAGCCACTTTGCCACACCAGACGAAGCGATTGAGAGATTGATGGCAACTGGCCTTAACGATGTTCGCGCTTTCGTCCGTCCGCATCATGTTCTGAGTACAGGAGAGCAATTCCGCTCGGATCTTGCACGGCGGCTAAAGAATGGTGCGGTCATTGACGAATTTACCAGCACCGTCAACAGATCAGTTGCCAAAGCAGCATCGAAGGCAGTACGGCGGTATATCAACAAAAAGGGGTTGAAGAACATTGTTTTTGCCTCTTGTCACGATGACATTCTTGAGTGGCTGCAACCCGATTGGTACTTCGATACCAGAGACGGAACCCTGCACGACGGGAGGTTACTTCAATGTCCCCCAATCGAAATTACAATCTACCCTTGCCGAAGAAGTTACTGGAAAGCCTTTGCCAATCATCACTATTTGAATCAGAAGATTGGATCATCGGCTAGATGCTTTCTGGCCACAGCCAAATTCGATGGGGTTGAGAACATTGTGGGATTCTCTGCTAGTCTGCCTCTTCCCTCAGGCACTCTGAAGAACGCCTGGAGGGAACACAGAACGGTAATTCTTCCTGACTTCCAAGGGCTGGGAATTGGTCCACGGGTATCGGATGCGGTTGCCGGCGTACATAAGCGTGAGGGGAAGAGGTATTACAGCAAGACCGCACATCCTAGATTCGGTGGATGGCGGGATGCACACACTGACCTCTGGAAGCCCACTGGGAAGTACAACCCAAAATCGGGTAAAAAGCTACAGAGGTTCAAGCCAGCACCAGCCGAGGGCGACCCCAATACGATGCGTTGGAAGAACATGATTAACAAGTTTGGTGGGGATCTTCGCCAGACGTTTAGTCATGAGTACATCGGTCCATAAAATTGCCCTCCACTTGGCCAAAACAACGGTTAGGTGGAGGGCATTTTTTTTGTTTGTGGGTGTCTAGTGTTTGCGTTGGGCTGCTATTCGTTCCATAGCGGCAATCTCGATTTCAAGTTTTGAGATGTCCTTTTTGAGATCCGCTATCGTTTTCGCTTTGTACTCCTCGCCGTAATCTTTGCTCTGCTCTACCTCAACAATCCTCAGCCGTGCTGCTTCTAAATCTGTCCATTGACTCATTAGGCCACCATCCCATCTTCCAACACGTGAATCATCTCAAGCTCTGCTCTGAGGATTGCCTGAAGGTTGGTCAACTCAACCAATCTTGTTTCGAGGTCGATTGGGAAGTTGCCTCCAACGATCTTCTTAGCTGAGATCAACTGGAAACGCTCCCTGATGGCCTCTCTGAGTGCCGTGCGTAACAGTTGGGCGTCTGGGCTGTCATCTGTGCAGGCGCACGCATATGCGTGGCAGGATGACTCCCCACAGAGCAGTTCACCACATCGGCATTCATCAAGGCTGTCGATAGGGAAAGAACGAAGGCAGACCGCGCAGCATGCTACAGGGTTAAGGATGGGGGTTGAAGTGCAAATAGCACCAGGCAGTAAAGGTGTTGCAGTCATCGTGTATGAGCCCTTTGTGAGTTTGAGATGCAGGGCAATCTTCGTTCATTAAATGCAAAGTGTCAAGATAAACCTTTGTATATCAATGGTTTACATGACGCATGCAATGTTTATTTTGCTGCATTGGGTCACTTGAAATGGCCTCTTGCGCCAATTCCTTCCATCTCGTAGTCGTCCTCTAGTTTTCTGCGCCACGCTCTTCTGAATTGGGAAATGAGAGTAGAACTCTTCTTTTTCGTGAATAAATCTAGGGGTGCGCGTTTTTTGTAGCCTTCTTCAAAATCGACATAAAGTGCAGATTCACGCAGAGCGGCCCTCTTCTTGGATTCGACCTCGTTCAACTCCATCGTCCATGGGGCGTCCAAGTCCTGGGGCAACATGACCTTTCTACTCAAATACGCCGCCTTTACGAAATGATGCCTAAAATATTTCTTGAACTGAGATTCGGTTAAATCTCTGTGATAAAAATCGGCAACAATCTGCGCTTTGGCTACTTCCTCGTATGCGGAGTATCCCAAAAAAATTGCGTGTCCATAGCTCTTATGTTTAAGTAGCAACTCGGCGTCATCAAGCAGATCCCCCGCGTTCTTCATGCAAGCCCCATAAAGTGCCAAGAGGTTGCTATCACGGACAGGATCTTTGGGCCCTCGCGGCTTACCGCTAGATGATGCAATTAGGGGTGTCATCTATTTTCGATACCTCCTCTCAAGACCGAAACCGAAAGAACCCAAACACCCTAGACAGCGGCCCACGCCGTGAAGCCTTCTCTGCCTCAAGCTCTTTCATCATTCGGTTATAACGGCGCGTCTCCGCTGCCTCAGCCATAGCGTTACGGTGGCCTTCCACTGTGTCCTTGCTTGGCCTATCCCCGAAGCCAATTGGTTTGTATTGTTTCTTGAATTTAATTCTCTGTGGCACGTTATCTCTCTTTATGCACTGTTCAACAGACTCTCTGAATTGTTCTTCACGTTGCCCACATCTTTGTTCACCTCAGTTCGGATTTTGCTTTTTCGCAAGCCGAGTCGCGAGATCGTTTAAATAATCCACCATAGAGTCATACGCCTTTGAGTGGGAGGGATCTACCTCAATCGAGGTCGGAATCGAAGGATATGGTGCAGACGCAGCTTGGGCTATTGCGGTGTATTTTTTATTGTCGTCAGTTAGCTGAGTCGGAGGCAAATTTAGTGCCGTCAGGGCGGCTGGACGTAACTTATCGATCTTTTCCTGAATGGCTTTATAGCCGGTGCTTTCCTTGTCGTTCAATAGAATCGTTTGACTTTTAAAGGGCTCCGGAATTGTCGTTGGCTGCGGAGTTATTCGTGAATATGGTCGGTACATCCCGATCCGTTGCTCACCGATGGTCAGGGTAAGGGTTCTGAGATCGTGGGAGGTTGAGCGGAGTTGTTGAATGAGATCGTCATTTGATGATCCGCTAGTGGATTGGGTGTGGGAAGTATCCGCTGGTGGTACCGGGATTGGAGTCGGAACTATTGGAGGAGACGGGATGGGTATCGGAGCCTTGGTTGCGACATGCTGGTTAGTGAGAGTGCGAAGGATATCACCTCGCATCTTCTCGATTGCGCCTTTGTCAGCGCAATCAATGCTTCCCAACCGATTATATGTATCGGTCAGGCGTTCGCTTAATCGGTCTTGCTTTTGGTCCGATTGAAATTGATTTGTATCATTGAGACCGCCTACAACAGCGGTCAAAACGAACAATATAATCCCCAGCATCACAAACCAACGGATATGTGTTTTCTTTTCACTTGGGCTTAGTCCCAAGGCAGAAAGGTAGCCGCCATAGACGGCTGCTGCGATTTGTGCAAAACCGAGGGCGAGAAAAAAGCCAAATGTCGTCCAGTAATGAATGTGCATGGCGCGAATTTATAGAGGAAAACGCGCTATTTGCGCAAGGTGGGCCTACGTCTTCAACTTGGCATACTGCTCTGCACTCAATATCAACCAAATGGAACCCCTCCCATTCTTGATCCCGTATTCAAGAGCACTCCTGTCCTCCAGCAACCTGGATTCTCCCCACCGTTCAAACATCTCAATCAGCTTTTCAGGAGTAGCGAAGGTGAGTTTACGGGGCAGGGGAGTCTTCAAGTCTTGTTCAAGGAACTGACAGTGCCATCCCTCACGCAACATGAAGTATAGATAGACGCGATGCTGTGACGGCTTCCTGGCGTTCGTCATTGGGTCCATGAACCAAGTCATAGAGCCAAAGTGTATGGCGAATGAAAAGCGAAAAACAAGATGCAAGGTTTTGCCTAGATGTGGATAGGGAAGAGAACGCTAGGGATTGTGTTTTTGAGGTGGGGAACAGGGGAATTGGAAAGAGTCCATCGGGGTATCCAGAAAGTATCCCTTTTGTATCCCCGATGGTTTTCGTGGTTTTGATTGTGCTTGTAAGTTACTGATTTGATGGTGAGAGCGCTGGGGCTCGAACCCAGGACCAACGCCTTAAAAGGGCGATGCTCTACCAACTGAGCTACGCTCTCGAACAACCACCTTACCAACTTAGCACAAATGGGGCGTGTAAATCTGCGCTGTGGATTTGCCCAGACGGCAGCATATGGATGCATCCAAGGAGTTGGGCGAGGGCGCTCACAGAAGCAGCAAATATTGGAGCGGTAAGCGTCGAGAAAGTCACAGCAGGAAGGGTCACACTTAAGTCGCACGGTCGGTTGATTGACTTGAAGTTACGCGCGCAGTAGCCTCAGGCTATTGCATAACAAAATGTGCAGCTACTCCGTCAAGAGATACCAATAGTACAGTTTCAAATGACGTTGGTTAATGTCGTTATCAAGGTGTTCAGGACGAGAAATTATGGATCCGCGCGGCGCAGACAAGATGGAAGAGCTGGACTCCGCAGAGACGCCCGAAGATGTGGCTGTACTCTACTCGTGGGCAAACCTGCATGGAGCGAAGTATCGGGATTTTTCTGCATCGCGACGTGAGTATCGCGCCCAGCTGAGACACCGCGCCGCGGAGCAGGTTCGCGAGCAGGCGTTGATGGCCCAGGCCGAGGCTGAGGCGGCCGCAGTAGCAGCGGATTCGGCGGCTCGCAAGGCAGCGGAAGCCGCACAGGCTCCCAATTCTGACTCGTCGATGCAGCGGTCGTTGCGTGAAGCCGAAGAAGCCGCCCGTACCGCAGCTGCCGAGCGTGTTGAGGCAGCCCGCAGGGCTGAAGCCGCTGCCGTAGCCGAAGCTGCTGCGCGCAGAGAAGAACGCGAGATTGCCGAGGCGCATGCTTCGGCACAACGACAGGCCGCTCGATATGCCGAATCTGAGATTCGCCGTCGGGAAATGGCTGGGTCGCAAGGATATGCGCAGGTCCCGGGCCACATCTCCGATCCATATACTCCGCAGCCACAAGCATCTGTGGCTCCTCCATCGCCGGTCACGGCACCACCACCGCCTATTCCGTCGCAGTCGGAGCCGTTATCTCAGAATCCATTGGTCTCTCAGGCGCCATCCGTTCCTCGTTCTGAAGTGAACACTAGCTACACTGCGGCTCTCAAGCCTGCCGAGGCTGCTCCCGTTCCTCCTCCCCCTGCGCCACCCAGGATCGAGTACACGTCGCCGTCATCGCAGGTCTCCCAGCGACGACCGCTTGGGTACAGCCCGGATGAGGCTTCCGGTGTCCGACAGATCTACCGTGGGCCAGAGTTCGAGATGCCAAAAGCAATTGATGCTCCTGCCGAACCGGTGAGGCCGACGATTCATTCGCTGAGCCGGGCCTCGTTTGTTCCGCCGCCGGCGATTCTTGGTTCCTCGTCTGGATCTGCGCCTTCTCCAGCTATCAGGCCTTTGCCCGAACAGCCCAGTTCTTCCCAGCGATCTACCTCGTCATCTGAAGTGCCTAATGCGGTTGCAGGAGGCAAGAGACATACTGATCCGAAGCCTTCCCCGTGGACACGTGCTCCTCAGCCGGATTCCGGTGAGCGCAACGTGGGTTGGCCCTCCGTCGAGCAGCCTCAGGCAGGGTTCGATTCCGGGTTTGGTTCCCGGCGCGACCTTAGTGTAGATGTGGAGCCGACGAACATCCCCACGCCGAGACCTGTAGTTTCGGCACGCCCATCCTCGCCATCGGGGTCGCTCAGAGCGGTCTCTCCGTTCTCGCAGCCGCCGGTTGCTCCCGAGACCTCCCGTGGACGGCGTGCGCAAGACGATTTCGGCTATCAGCCTGTCTCTTCCTACTCTGATCCTCCACAGCGCACTTCGGAGCCGCTGCCCGGGTCGTCAACGATCTCATCGGCGCAGCGCGCGGCTTATGGATCCGACCCAGCAGGCCCAGCGTGGCTCTACGCACCACCGGTATCGTCGGCTCCAGTCAGACCCGTTGTGCCAACACCGCTTCCTCCACAGTCCTCTGTTGCAGAGACATTGCAGCACTCACGTGAGCGCGTTGCGGCTCGCTGGTACGCGCTTAAAGGAGTCTTCGAACAACCAGGACAAGAACAGCCCGAACCGACACCGGTTCGCCAGAAGGAGACACGGACTCCAGTGCTGGCCGTCTTCTCGCTGGCCGGTGGTGTCGGTAAGACCAGCCTGGTGGCTACGGTCGGACGTTCGCTCTCTTCGCTTGGCGAAAAAGTGCTGCTTACAGACACCACGTCTCACGGTCTACTGCCGTTCTACTTTGGAGCCAGTGAGCTGCGGCAGGGAACCGTGCGTACCTTCTCTCCACCCAGCGGAAGCACAGATGCGCCGATCTATCTGGTCAGCTATGACGTCGATCAGAAGATAGGCGACGAGGCCGCGCAGGACCACCTGATCGAGGAGATCATCAACAACAGCCGTGGCACGCACCGTATTCTGTTGGACCTAACGCCGAGCTCGGGTTGGATCGTCCGCCACATGGCGCGTATGAATCCGACTATTCTAGTGCCGTTAGCGCCTGATATGAACTCGGTCATCAGTCTGCAGTCCATCGAGAAGTTCTTCCATGGCGCCGTCGATGCGGATGGGCGGCAGCTTCAGCCTTACTATCTGCTCAACCAGTTTGATGCGTCGCTTCCACTGCATCTGGATGTGCGCGAGGTGCTGCGTCGCCAGCTCGGCGAGCGGCTTCTGCCTTTCGTCATTCGTCGCGCGCCTGCGGTCAGTGAGGCTCTGGCTGAAGGCATGACCGTGGTTGACTACGCACCTGAATCTCCTGTGTCCGAGGACTATCTCAATATCGCGACATGGCTCCGCACCATTGCAGCACCGGCCACAGCCGGCTTCCGCAATGTACGCTGGAGTGAACGATGACGAAGCCGTTTCTATGGCAGGAGTTTGAGTCTGGCGACGCTTTCTTCCTCCATATTTTGCGATTCTTGATTCTGCTAGGCGGTATCGTTTTTCTTGGCTTCACTGGAATATTGGAACTGACGTGGCCGCAGCAATTGGTGCTGGGGATACTTACGATCCTGGTCGCCATCTGGATGGACCGCAGCTCTAGCTCGTACCTTGTCACCCTGACCCTCATGATTGTGTCGATGTACTCGACCTTCCGTTACGGGTTCTGGCGCATCGCGACGACGACTAAATTTTTCCTAGATCCTGGCTCGACATGGAGCTTGCTGGACGGCTTCTTCATGTGCCTGCTCCTCGTAGCCGAGGCCTACGCGTTCGTCATTCTGTTTCTTGGCTATTTGCAGACCGTGTGGCCGCTGCGCCGCACGCCGGTGCCTCTGCCCGACGACCCCGATAAGTGGCCCGCTGTCGATCTGCTGATTCCCACCTACAACGAGCCGCTCAGCGTTGTGAAATACACCGCGCTTGCGGCGATGAACATCGATTGGCCGGCCGACAAACTCAACGTCTACATTCTTGACGACGGCAAGCGAGAGGAGTTTCGCCAGTTTGCAGAAGAGGCCGGTATTGGCTATATGACGCGAGACGACAACGCGCATGCCAAGGCCGGAAACATCAACCGCGCTCTGGCCCGGCTCGACTCTCCCTTCGTGGCCATCTTCGACTGCGACCACGTTCCTACACGCAGCTTCCTGCAGGTCACGCTGGGCTGGTTTCTGCGCGATAGCAAGCTGGCGATGCTTCAAACGCCTCACCACTTCTATTCGCCCGATCCGTTCGAACGCAACCTGGGCCAGTTCCGCGTGATTCCCAACGAAGGAGAACTCTTCTATGGCATCGTGCAGGACGGCAATGACTTCTGGAATGCGACATTCTTCTGCGGCTCCTGCGCAGTCCTGCGCCGTACTGCACTGAACGAGATCGGCGGAATCGCTGTGGAGACGGTCACCGAGGACGCGCACACCTCGCTGCGCATGCAGATAAACGGCTGGAATACGGCCTACATCAACATCCCGCAGGCGGCCGGTCTTGCAACCGAGCGCCTCAGCGGACACGTGAAGCAGCGCATTCGTTGGGCCCGAGGCATGATTCAGATCATGCGCACGGACAACCCTCTCTTTGCCCGTGGGCTGAAGCCGGCGCAACGGCTCTGCTATTTCAACGCGATGTCGCACTTCCTCTATGCGTTTCCACGGTTGATCTTCTTAACCGCGCCGTTGATCTATCTCATCTTTGGGCACGTGAATGTACCTGGATACTGGGCTGCGATCCTCGCCTATGCTTTGCCTCACCTTATCCTGTCTAACATCACGAACTCGCGGATCCAGGGGCAACACCGCCACTCGTTCTGGAACGAGATCTATGAGACGGTACTCGCACCATACATCTTTTTGCCTACGATGCTCGCGCTGGTCAATCCGAAGTTCGGCAGCTTCGATGTCACGGCGAAGGGCGGCGTGGTCAACCGTAGGTTCTTTGATACCCGCATCGCGCAGCCGTTCCTCTTTATGCTCGGCACCAACGTTCTCGGCATGTTGATGGCAATTCCCAGGTTCTTCTACATCCCGATTCCTGTGATCAGCGGGCTGTACGACGGTACTCATCCCGGAACCATCGTGATGAACCTGATATGGGTCTGCTTTAACATCATCATCCTGGGCGTCTGCACTGCGGTTGCGTGGGAGAGCCAGCAGCGCCGTCAGACCGTGCGTGTTTCGATGGCAGTTCCCTCGACGATCCAACTCGCAAACGGAACGGCAATTCAGGGTGTCACCTCGGATCTTTCCAGCGGTGGCGTGATGATGCGGATGAGCCGCGACTTTACGGCTACTGCCGGTGACTCCATCAGGATGACCTTTCCTGTCCTCGACGGAGAAGCGACCTTGCCTGCCACGGTTATCAGCGTCAGCGGCAATGTTCTCCGCGCCCAGTTTGACCCGCTCACGCTCCAGGAGGAAGAGGCGCTGACGATGGTGCTTTACTCTCGTGCCGATACCTGGCTGAACTGGGGTGACGCTCGCGAGCCGGACCGTCCAATGAGAAGCCTGGGCCGAATTTTCCAGTTGTCCATGCACGGGCTTTCGCAAACGATACGAGGATTGATGAAGACGAAGAAAAGTCAGCCGAAGGGCAGACTCGCCACAAGCATTGCACCACTGCTTTTTGTTCTTTTGCTGGTAGGCGCCACCAGACTCGCGGCACAGGTTCGTGCCATTCCGAATTCGTCAGGCCAAACAGACGTCAGCGACACCGCACAGAGCGGCATGGAAGCCCGCCCAGCAGCGCCTGGCACATTCGACAATGTCTTCACGCTGGCCGACATCGGTGTATCCGAAACCATCGTGCTGCGCGGCGTCGATGCCTACCACACCGTTAACTTCTCGCTGCCGCAGACCCAGGTTGTCAAAACCGCGACCATGCACCTGCGCTATCACTTCTCGCCTGGTCTGATTCCATCTCTCAGCCACCTGAAGGTAAGCCTGAACGGTACTCTCTTCGCGACACTGCAGGTCAATACAAAACAGACGCCCGTTAATCCGTCCGATGCAGGTGCGGGCTCGGCAGACAATCAAGCCAACATCATTCGCAACGAGAACAACACTCTCCTCGAAGCCACGCTCACACTTCCTGCCGAAATGCTCGTCCGTAATAATCAACTCACCTTCGAGTTCATTGGGCACTACACTCTCGATTGCGAAGACCCATCCCACACCACGCTCTGGAGCCACGTCGATCCCACGACGACGATCGAACTGGCAGGTTCACTGCTTCCCCTGCACAACGACCTCAAGCTTCTACCGCTGCCTTTCTACGATGCTGCCGTGAACCTGCATCCCGTGGTTCCAATTGTCTTTCTAGGGCAGCCGTCACCTAAGGCCATTCAGGCGGCCGGCATCGTTGCTTCATGGTTCGGTATACTCACGGACTTCCGTGCCGTCCGTTTTCCTGTCTCCATCGGCCCCAATATCCCTTTAGGCAACGTCATCGTCATCAGTGAAAACGTCGCAGAGCTTCCGGCTGCGCTCAAGATCAGCCCCAACTCCGGTCCCACGATCGCCATGCGATCCAATCCGATCGATCCTTACTCCAAGGTCCTCGTGTTAACTGGCGACAATTCTGACGATTTGTTGACCGCTGCTCTGTCGATGGCATTGCAGCGAGATATGCTCCAGGGCGATCAGGTTCGCATTTCGTCCTTAAAGATGCCGACGCCCCGGGAACCTGACGACGCGCCGCGATGGATGAGCACGGAGAAGGTCACCACCCTAGGAGATATCGCCCAGACGGAGGATCTTCAGACCGACGGCTCCGGACCCGTTACGGTCTACATGCGCGTTCCGCCTGCGCTCTTCTACGGCGCGATGCGGAATCTTGGGTTCCATCTGGGGTATCGCTACAACGGCATTCCTATCTCGAACGAGAGCACGATGCAGGTGTACATCAACGACGCTTTCGTTAGCTCGACCCCGCTGCCGCATACCGAGAAGGCATCGGCTCATCTTGAGACCATCGTTCCGATTCCCGTCGCGAACATGCGTCCGTTCTCCAACACCATGATGATGCGATTCATCTTCCTGCTGGCCAAAAAGGGAAGGTGCGAGGACACAGCGCCGTACAATCTTCAGGGCGCCGTTCTTAAGGATTCCTACCTCGATATCCGCGACATTCCGCACTGGGCCGTGATGCCGAATCTCGAACTCTTTTCGAACGCCGGTTATCCCTTTACACGCAGGGCAGACCTGACCGACACGTCCGTCGTTCTGCCGGACACTCCGGGCCCGGAGGAGATCGAAACCTTCCTCACCTTCATGGGACATTTCGGCGGTCAAACAGGCTACCCTGTGGTGAACGTCACCGTGACCAACGCTGAGGGCATGAAGACCGACCATCGCAAGGACTACCTGGTCATCGGCACCGTAGACGATTCACCGGCCCTCGCAAAGCTCAACCCCTCGCTGCCGGTGATGATCGATGGGAGTGGCCTCCACATCCAGGACACGCAGGGCTTCTTCGCGCAGCTGCAGCATGCCTGGTGGAAGGTGCACAGCTCTGACCGCATCCAGTCCGGTCAACTCGAAACCGCCGGCGGACTTCCGGACGCTCTGATCGAAGGTATCGAGTGGCCTAGTAGCTCGAGCCGCTCTGTCGTCATCGTCGCGCTGCGGGATAAGACCGTCGTTCCCAACTTCTTGTCTGTCTTCCTGAAGACATCGCAATCGTCCGATATTTCGCAATCGGTCAGCGTGTTGCACGGCAAACGTTTCGTCTCGTATAGGATCGGCAACGACGTCTATTGGGTAGGTTCGCTGTCCTGGTGGATTCGCCTCAACATGCTCTTCTCAGAGTTCCAGTGGCTGATGGTCTTCTTCACGGTCATCTTCTGCTTCCTGATGGCGGCCATCGTTCGTGCCCTTCTGCGTAGACGCGCACGCGCCCGTCTACAGGGGGACGTCTAGACGTACAGGGGGTCTTCAGGGGGAGAACCATGATGGCGTTGACCAGCCGCGAAGTGTTGACCAGCCGCTTCCGGAGAACGTTGCCGGGTTTCATCGCAATCGGTCTCGTTCTCTGCTGCTGTCTCGAGATCGGCTGCCGCGCTCAGCAGCCGTGGCCATTGTGGGAGAGCTATACACGCCGCATGATCGACTCTCAGGGTAGGGTCATCGATCACAGCGCACAGGATCGTACTACCAGCGAAGGTCAGTCCTACGCGATGTTCTTCGCACTTGTTGACAACGACCGCACCCGCTTCGACAAGCTCCTGAACTGGACCGAGGTCAACCTAGCCGGTGGAGATCTCACACAACGCCTTCCAGCATGGAGCTGGGGAAAGAATCCCGACGGCAACTGGAAGATTCTTGACCACAATCCCGCCGCCGATGCCGACCTGTGGATCGCCTACTCGCTGTTGGAAGCAGGTCGCCTCTGGCGCGAACCACGCTACGACAAACTTGGCAGCGTCATGCTGGCTCGCATCGCACAGCAGGAGGTCGTCTATGTCCCCGGACTCGGCGGGACACTGCTTTCAGGTCCTGTCGGTTTTCATCCGGACGAGAATACCTGGCTGCTGAATCCCAGCTACTTGCCTCCTCCCGTGCTCGCCCGTTTCGCCCAAGCGATGCCCCACGGCCCGTGGGGTGCTGTTCTTGATTCCTTGCAGCCGATCCTCGACCAGGGGTCAGGAGCAGGCTTCGCAATGGACTGGGTTGCAGCAGGGTCGGTCATTCGGCCTTCGGTCTCGCCGTCACAACTTGCTTCAGCCAGCCAGGAGATGCCGATCGGCAGTTACGACGCCATCCGTGTCTATCTCTGGCTGGGCATCGCAGATCCTGACACGCGCGGCGTCCATGCTCTTCTCGGCAAAGTTCCCGGAATGGCCAACTATCTCAAATCCCATGTCACGCCGCCCGAGAAGGTCGACAGTAACGGTAAGATAATCAGCCCCGACGGCCCACCGGGCTTCTCGGCGGCGGTATACCCCTATCTTCAGGCGCTGGGCATGAACTCACTGGCCAAAGCCCAGATCGATCGGCTTGGCGCCACACAAGACCCCACCTCCGGCCTCTATGGGCGAGACGGAAGTTACTATGACCAAAACCTCGCGCTCTTCGCGACAGGATGGTCTGAACAGCGCTATCGCTTCGATCGCGACGGCAGGCTGCGGGTGAGGTGGAAGTAGTTGCAATAATTGCTAAATCAGGCAATAACAAAACAGTAAATACCAGAATAAAACGGTACAAATCCGTAAAAAAGCGGTAAGCTTCGGAAGGACGGCACAGGTGTCGATGCTAGTCCCCCAGCATCGTGCATCCGAGCGGCGAACGTATGAAGAGTGTTGCGTCAATTCGGCCTTTGGCGGCGGCCATTCTATTTGGCGCTCTGGCCTGCACGTCGGTTCCCGTTGCGTTGCGCGCACAGACCACACAATCGGCGACCCAGACGTTGCTTGATAAGGCACACGCCTTCGAGCTTCGCGGCCGGATGGACATGGCCGAGCAGACATGGCAGCAGGTACTGCTTGTCGACCCCGTGAATGTCGATGCATTGGCTGGTCTCGCTCGTGCAGCCAAGCTGAACGGTAATGCTCCGCTGGCAAGCACGTATCTGGATCGTCTGAGAGCAATTAACCCGAACGACCCGAATATCTCCCGCATTGAGAATATGGGCTCGCAGCAGAGTCAGGCAGCCCAGCTTCAGCAGGCAGGGAAGTACGCTCAGTCCGGACAGTATGCGCAGTCGATGGCGATCTACCGTCAGATCTTTGGCAGCACGCCGCCCCCTGGCGACTGGGCTCTCGCCTACTACGAGACCGAGTCGGCCACCGATGATGGCCGTCCCCATGCCCTCGCAGGGTTGCGTTCCTTGGTCGAGAAGTACCCTAACGACTCGCGATATCAGATTGCGCTTGGTCGGATCCTGACCTATAACCCGCAGACCCGAGCTGAGGGCCGTAAGCTCCTAGAGCGCCATCCCGACAGTCCCCAGGCGGTCGAGGCGCTGCGCCAGTCGCTCGTGTGGGACTCAGCAAACCCGGCCTCAGCAGCCGACATCAGGGCGTATCTCGCCAAGCATAATGATGCGCAACTAAGTCAAGCTCTGCACAACCAGCCCAAACCCAGCGCGACACATGGTACCACCCTCACCGCTGAGCAGCGAGCGCGCACCGCACAGGAGCAGGAGGCCTACAACGCCCTGAACGCCAAGCGTCTCGATGATGCTGAGCTTCGCTTCAAGGCCATTCTCGCAAGCGAGCCGCAGAATCCCCGCGCTCTTGCAGGAATGGGCTATGTGCGCATGCAGCAGTCCAACTTCGGCGGAGCAATGAGCTTCCTTGAGCAGGCCAAGCAGTACGGTGCGCGCGATGCTGGCCTCGATGCGGCGCTTGAAACCGCCCGCTTCTGGTTCACCATGGGCGAGGGCTCCGTTGCCCTCAATGAAAACGATCTCACCACCGCCGAGCAGAAGTATCAGGCAGCGCTTGCCATGCGGCCCACAAGCACCGAGGCGCTTGAAGGTCTCGGCGGCACCTTGCTCAAGGCGCAGCAGCCTGAGGCGGCTATCCAGATATTTGATCGCTACGTCAAGGCAAAGCCCACCTCCACGGCTGCATGGCGCGGCCTCTTCATGGCGCAGTATGGCGCGGGCAATGCTCCACAGGCGCTGCTGACGGAGCGCCGTATCCCCCCTGCGGTCCACAGCCAGTTGTTGAAGGATCCGGACTTCCTGCGCACGCTCGCTTCCGCCTACTCTTCTGTGGGCCGCGACGCTGACGCACAACGTGTTCTTCGCAGCGCCCTCGATCTGCCGTTTCCTGCAGATGCGCATGGTTTGCAGGTTGAGACACAGCTACAGTACGCAAGCCTTCTCCAGCAGGCTAATCATCTCGATCAGGCCGCTGGGCTCTATCGTCAGGTCCTCGCCATCGATATGAACAACACGCAGGCTTGGCAAGGTCTTGTCCGTGTCTATCACGCGATGAAGCAGGACGCGCAGGCCGTACAGACACTCGGCAACATGCCGCCGACGACCTACCAGGCTGCTATGCGTGACCCGGGCTTCCAGACGACCGTCGCCGCCATATACCAGAGCCAGAACAAACTCGATATTGCCCAGGACATCCTCGAAAAAGCAGTAGCCCAGCAGGTCAACGCAGGCAAGAAACCCAGCTCGGCAGTCCTGCTCCAACTGGCTGGTATCTACCTGATGCGCAACAATCCGCAACAGGCCTACCCCATCTACCGTCAGGTGCTGGCTGAAAACACCGACCATCCCGATGCATGGAAGGGTCTGCTCGCTGCGCTTCACACCGCAGGCCGCGATCAGGAGGCCCTCGCACAGGTCCAGCAGATACCGCCCGCTGTACGCACTCAGCTCGAGTCTGACGTCGAATACCTCCAGACGATGGGTGCCGTTTACAACGCGCTCGGCCAGCCTCAGCAGGCCAGGGTCTTCATCAACCGCGTCCAGCAACACTACGCGCTACAGCATACCGCCGCCCCGGCCGACATTGACATTCAGGATGCATGGCTCCTGTTCAATGGTGGCAACGACGCAGGGCTTTATCGTCAGTTAATGCTGCTTGGCAGTCGTCAGGATCTCTCTGACGAGCAGCGCCGCACAGTCCAAACCATCTGGACCAACTGGGCCGTTCGTCGAGCCAATCAGGCAGCCGCTGCCGGTAACGTCAAGCGTTCCCTTGCCATCCTCAACGCTGCGGCAAAGTCATTCCCCGACAACCCCGGAGTCCTCCGCGCACTCGCTTCCGGATACGCTCGCGCGGGATTGCCCAAGCAGGCCGTTGCCATCTTCAAGGCACAGGACATGACCTCGGCCTCTGCTTCCGACTACAAAGCCGCCGTCGGCGCAGCTCTAGCTGCGGGAGACACCAAGATCGCCGAGACATGGCTGCGTTACGGCCTCGATGCCTATCCCAAGGACGCAGAGATGCTCAACCTTGGAGCCAAGTTCGAGCAGGCCCGTGGAAACAGCAGCCGAGCAGCGGACTACTACAAGGCCTCGCTCGCTGCTCTTCCGCCAGGGGACCCCGGCGCCGAACTGGCCAACGAGCTTAGTCAGCCCATGCCGGTGGCCCGACTGCCCAAACCAGCCGAGCCGCAGGATCTCGCAACCCTTTTGGGCACTCCGGACGCTGCCGATGCTGCCTCGCAGCCCAGCCAACCAGCCCAGCCATATCTGCCGAGCTACACCAACTCCTACGGACAAGCCCCCGTTCAGGTGAATATGAATAACGGGAATGTGTACAACGGAACGTCCAGCGTCGTCCCGCAGTACATGGCCAATCCCAGCTCACGCACCCCGCAACAGGGCTCCGGTGGATCGACCCTGAAGGACTATGTGCCGCAGGCAGCCACCGTCCAGCCGCAGCTCTATCCGTCCGCTGCCCCGGAGATCGTCTCTACCCAGGACTACCAGCGTCAGCAGATCCTCGCCGCAACACAGCAGGCAGAATTGCAACCGCTTCCCATCACGGCTGCTCCTCCTCAGCAGGAGGTCTACGGCCCCTACGTTCCCTATGTGCCGGGATCGCAGAACGCTGGCTACACTCCATCTCCTGTCCCGATACAGTTAGGTGACAACAGTCCGCGACCGGCGCCGGCACAGGCCGAAGTCACCGACGTCCTGCCCACCGCACGCTACGTGCCTAATGCACGCCCCAGCTCCCGTTCCGGTCCTGTAATGATGGGACAGAGCAACCCGCCACCGGACACCCTTACAACGCAGAACGCGCAATATACCGGCCAGTCACAGCCGCCGGGCAATGGTATCGGCCAGCAGTATCCTCAGCCGGGAGTGTATCCTCACAGCACCTCCAGCACGGCTCGTCGCCACACATCGCAGCCGGCACCTACAAGAACTGCGCCGCCTCCAGCTCCCGCTCTCCCAGCGCTCAACTATCCGAACGTCCCTCAGCCTCTCAATGACTCCGGCTATCCCGTTCTCGGGGCACCCGTTCCACAGGGAACACCGCCTACCGATGCCGACTTAGTTGCCAAGAGCGTCCCACCCCTCCGTGGTTCCTACGACGCATCTGTCGTTCCTGGAGGACCGCTCTCGCAGCGCGCGAAGACTGAACTCGAACTGGCAGCTCTCGAAGGCTCCTACAGCGGTTGGGTCGGCGGCACAGGCTATGCCCGTTATCGTAGCGGCACAGCTGGATTCGATCGCCTCACTGACCTCGAGGCGCCATTCGAAGCCTCCGCGGTTCTGGGCAAAACGGTCCGTCTTACTGTCGTTCCCAAGGCCGTCTTCCTCAACTCCGGCACTATTGATAGCGCATTCTTCCAGACCGCCACTGGCACTATCCCGATCCTCGGCACGCTGCCTGCAAATGCCCTGAACACACCCGCTCAGCAGTTCGCCAGCGGCGTAGGCGGCGAACTGCAGCTTACGACGGCTAACATCGGCCTCGCAGCGGGTTACACACCTTACGGATTTCTGGTTTCTAACATTACAGGCCGCGCGCAGTGGCGTCCGATGGGCGGCCACTTTACCTTCTTCGGTGACCGCGACTCGGTCAAGGACACGCAGCTTTCCTACGCCGGCCTCCGCGATCCCGGCACCATCTCGCCGGTCTTCGCCGGCAATATCTGGGGTGGCGTCATCTCTACTGGCGGTGGCGTCCGTCTCGATATAGGCAACGAGCGTGCAGGGATCTACGTCAATGGTGGCGGTGCCGTCCTCAATGGATATCACGTCCTCGATAACCGCAAGTTCGAAGGAACGATGGGCTCCTACTTCCGCGTAAAGAATTGGCCCGGATATGGCAGCCTGAACATGGGAGTCGGCTTCTTCGGGATGCACTACGACCACAACGAGCGCGGCATGACTTACGGACAGGGTGGCTACTTCAGCCCCAACGTCTATTTCTTGTCCTCGGTCCCGGTCACCTTCAACGGGTACTACAAGACGAACTTCCACTACACTATCAACGGCAGCATTGGCGTACAGACGTTTCAGGAAGACAGCGCACCCTACTTCCCGCTCGACCGCCCACTTCAGACCGGTTCAGGCAACGCATTCTTCCCCCAGAACAGCGATACAGGTCTGAACTACGCGATCAACTCTGAGGCGGCCTACCATGTCGCCGAACACTGGTACGTAGGCGGCTACCTCGTCGCCAACAATACGAACAACTACAACACCGTCTCCGGTGGATTCTTCGTGCGGTACACCTTCAAGCCGCAGTATCCGACCGAAAGCTACGCGACGGGCCTCTTCCCGACGACCGGCTTCCGTCCCCTCCGCGTTCCGTAGCCACGGCCATTTCAGGGGGAATGATTCGGATGTAGAATTCAAGAACACCAGAATTTAGTTCAGCGCAATCCCCCGAAGAGGATCTTTTGGGGCCTGATTTTTCTTGAACTGCAACGTCCTTCGTCGTATAACTCTGGCACGCAGATCCCCTCAACTCCGGCATGGCTCCCACCATTCGGTATAAGAGAGTCGTGCGCAAGGGGCTTCATGATTGGCTGCACTGTTTCACTGCGAAGAGTCCGCAAGCATCTCTTCGTCTCTGCCGTCCTCGCTGTCATTACGTCGTCGCCGTTACTCGCAGCCAAGCCGGACATTGTTCCGGAGTGGGTTCGCACAGCCGCTGCGCAAAAACTCCCAGCCTACTCCCCAGAGACCAACGCGGCCATTCTTCTTGAGGATACGACCTACTCCGTAACCCCCGACGGCAGCGCCATCGAGCACTACCGTTCCGCTATAAAGATTCTCAGGCCTCAGGGTAGGGACGAGGCCATCGTCTATGTGCCCTTCGACAAAGACACGAAGATTCTCTCCCTCCATGTGTGGAGCATCGGTCCCGACGGACACGAATATGAGGTCAAGGATAAGGAGATCGTCGAGTTCGGCTATCCTGGCCAAGGCAATCTCTTTGAAGATATCAAATTCAAGGCAGCGCGGGCGCCCGGCCGCGATCCAGGTGGCGTCGTCGCCTACGAGTACGAACAGCGTGTCCTGCCTTACCTGACTGAGAAGACCTGGCACTTCCAAAGTGACACCCCGCGTCTCCATCAAGCCTTCACACTTGAGCTTCCTCCTGGCTATACCTACGGCACAGTATGGGCTCACCATGAGCAGGCCAAGTCCATCGATCTTGAGCACCAGCGTTGGCGCTGGGAGATGAATGACACTCCTGCCATCGAACTTCAGCACGTTCAGATGCGTCCTTCTGAGATGGCCCTCGCCGGCCGTATGACCGTGCACTACGCCCCGCCAGGAGCTCCTGCCGCAAGTCAGGGTTCGTGGCAAAGCATCGGCGAGTGGTATCAGACTCTCTCTAAGGATCGCCTGATCCCTACCCCTGAGATCGCCGCTAAGGCAAAAGAACTTATCGCCGGCAAGACCGATTTCTATGACAAAACCGAAGCCATCGCTGAATTCGTCCAGAAGCAGGTCCGCTACTTCGTCATCGAGATGGGCATTGGCGGCTACCAGCCTCACTTCGCCGGCGACATCTTCCGCAATCGCTACGGCGACTGCAAGGACAAGGCAACCCTGCTTGCAGCGATGCTCTCTGCCGTCGACATTCATGCTGCGCTCGTGATGGTCGACACCCGGCGCGGCGTTATCGATCCCGACGCCCCCTCCATCGTGGGCAACCACATGATCGCGGCCATCGAAATCCCCAAGGGATACAGCTCACCAAAGCTCCGCAGTGTCGTCACCGCAAAGACAGGCCGCCAATACCTCATCTTCGATCCGACATGGGATAAGACCGCCTTCGGCCAGCTGGAGCACAACCTCCAGGGAAGCTACGGCATCCTGATGGAAGGCAGCGACAGCCAGGTCATCAAATTTCCCCTCCTCGCACCAGAACTCAACACCATCCGCCGCACCGCCAGCTTCCAACTTCAGCCCGATGGCTCCCTGAAAGGTACAGTTACAGAGAAGCGCTTCGGCGATGTCTCCGAAGGCCGCCGAACTCTCTACACCTCTGGTGATGCCAAGGAACAAAGCGACTCTCTCGACCACCTCCTCGAGCAGGACTTTACCACCTTCAAAGTCTCCGATTTCAAGGTTGAAAACGCCGAGGCCCTTAACAAGGACCTCACCACGACCTTCGCTCTCAACGCCGACCGCTTCGGCAAAGTCATGGGACCACTGCTCATGGTGCGCCCTCGCATCCTAGGCAGCGAGGGCCTATACACCGAGCACAAAACACGCCGCATCCCCATCGACCTGAAGGAGACCATGCAGGCAATCGACGACTACGACATCGAGCTGCCCCCCGGTTACGCGGTCGATGAGATTCCTGAGCCCGTCAAGCTCGACATGGGCTTCGCCGCCTACGAGAGCTCCACTCAAGTCAAGGACAACGTCCTCCACTACAGTCGCACCTATACCGTCCGCGAGGTCACTCTTCCCGCCGACCGGTATAGCGATCTCCAGAAACTGGCAGGCGTTATTGCTGCCGACGAACAAAGTAGCGCCGTCCTCAAAAAGAAGTAGCTACTAAACGAAAGTCAGCCTCCTGCTGCAAATGAAAGAAGGAACGACCCTAAGATGAAGTGCACGTCAAGCTCTCGCCTCCTCCGAACTGTACTCCTTGCCTCACTTATCAGCCTTGCCGCCCCGCTTGCTCGAGCCGATCAGTGGACAGTCCCCACCAAAGAAGAGCTCTCCATGACCTCGCAGCCCGAGGTTCCCGGTGCCGCTGCCGTCTATCTCTTCCGAGAAGAGAAGACTGAAGACGATCTGCACATGTTCAGCATCTACATTCGTCTCAAGGTCCTTACGGAGAAGGGTAAGGAGTACGCCAACGTTGAGCTGCCGTACTCGAAAGGCGAGGGCGGCATCAGTGTCAACGACATCGCCGGTCGAACCATTCACCCTGACGGCACCGCCATCCCATTCAGCGGCAAGCCCTACGACAAACTCATCGAAAAGACCAAGGAGATGCGCCATATGGCCAAGGTCTTTACGCTACCCGACGTCGAGGTAGGCAGCATCATCGAGTATAGATACACCCGCCGTATGGACGATCACTGGTTCATGGCTCCCAGCTGGTACATCCAATCCGACCTCTACACCCGCAAAGCTCACTATATGTGGAAGCCGACCGACAAACAGCTTGTGAGCAGTGACGATCGTGGTCAGCTTACCAGCAGCATCGCCTGGTTTCCTGTCCTGCCTGCCACTGCGGAATTCAAAAAAACACAACTACCCGGCGTGGGCGGAAATAATGGCCGGTACACTTTCGAAGTCAACGCCCACGACGTTCCTCCCGCCCCCGAGGAGGAGTACATGCCACCGATAACCAGCCTCTCCTTCCGCGTTCTCTTCTACTATTCGCCCTACCGCACCGCTGACGAAGCTTGGAAGAGCGAGGGCAAGCACTGGTCCAAGCTGCGCGATAAATTCATTGGGCCCGGCCCCGGCATCCGCGCCGCTGTTCAGGATCTAACCACTCCCACAGACACGCAGGACCAGAAGCTTCGCAAGATATACGCCGCTGTCATGAAGCTCGAGAACACCGACTTTACCCGCGAACACTCTGACGCTGAGGAAAAGGCCCAGGGTCTTCACGAGGTCCGTAACACCGACGACATATGGGAGCACAAGCGCGGCAACGGAGACCAGCTTGCCACCCTCTTCGTCGCTATGGCTCGCGCTGCTGGTATGAAGGCTTATCTCTCCACAGTCGTCAGTCGTGATCACAACATCTTTCTTGCGGGCTATCTCAACATGTCGCAATTCGACGACGACATCGCGATCGTCAACGTCGATGGCAAGGAGCAATACTTCGATCCCGGTTCGCGCTACTGCCCATATCAGCATCTCGCCTGGAAGCACACCATGGCGGGCAGTCTGCGCCAGACCGACTCAGGCACCGCTCTGATTCAGACTCCGCGTGAACCCTACACCGCATCCCACGTTCAGCGTGTTGCCAACCTGACCATGGATCAGCAGGGAATCGTTACTGGAGCCATCAAGATGACTTACATTGGGGCTCCGGCGATGAGCTGGCGGCAGCGTTCGCTTACAGGCGACCAGACCAGTCTCGAACGCGAACTGCGCGTCAGTCTGGAACATCTCCTGCCGCAGGGGATGGACGTCAAGCTATCCTCAATCGAAAAACTCGAAGACTACGAACAGCCTCTCTCCGTGAACTTCTACGTCAAAGGTCCGATCGGCTCCTCTACCGGGAAGCGTCTTCTGATCACAGGCGACATCTTCGAAACCAACTCCAAGCCAACCTTTCCTCACGAGAAGCGGGAGATCGCCGTCTACTTCCATTACCCCCAAGTCGCGCAGGATGCCGTTCGCATCAACTTTCCCTCAACTTTCAAAGTGGAATCGCTCCCAACCGGCGATAAACAACAATTTCAGAACTCCGCTGCATACACCCTTAAAACGGAGTCCACTCCAACCAGCGTCACCTTCCGCCGGGATTACACGTTGGGCGAGATCATTTTTTTGCCGAACGAGTACTCTGACCTCCGCACGTTCTATAACAAGATGGAGACTAAGGACCAGGAAAGTGTAGTCCTCACCGTCGCTTCCTCAACTACCGCCAGCGCATCACCCGCAGGTAAATAATCCAATCGCCGTCTGCCCGGAACAATGGGCAGACGGCACCTTCCATCCAGAAGACCCGCAACCGGACGATACAATGGAAGCAGCATGCTTCTCTTCTTCCCGGCTCTCTGTGTACCTACTCAAGCAGCAGCTTTCCGCCATCAGACGACGGTGTCTGCATGACCAATGCCTCGCGTAGCCATAATCTGCTCAAAGCACTTCCTGGCCTGCTCATTAGCGCATTCTTCCTCTGGTACACCTTCAAAGGAATATCCTTCGCTCAGATCCGAGCTCTCCGTTTCGAACATCCTTTTTGGATCATCGGCGTTCTCGCCTTCACGCTCGCCAGTTACACCCTCCGTTGCGTCCGGTGGACGTACATGATGCGGCCCACCGGAGCCGGGTTCGCTGTCTGCGCCCGCGTCCTGATGACCTCGCTCGCCGCCAACAATATCCTGCCTCTGCGTATCGGCGACATCATGCGTGTCTTCACCTACTCAGGCGACCTCGGGGCCGCACCCTCCGTCATCCTCAGCACTGTCATCCTCGAAAAACTCCTCGACATCTTCATTCTCGTCCTCCTCTTCGTCGTCTTCATGGGCAAAGGTGTCGCCCCCCACTACCGCTTCGTGGCCTATCTGACACTGGCCATCTCCATCACGGGACTTCTCGTCTTAATCCTCGGCGCCCGCGTGCTCGAGTCTCCCATCCGCAGTCTCCTCGCCCGTCTTCCGCAAAAGCCCCTGCTAGCCAAGATCGAGCACTGGCTCCTCCTCGCGCTCGATTGCATCCGCCAGATAGGCATTCTCGGCTCAATTCTGCTTCTTCTTCAATCCGCAGTTATCTGGGCCTGCGAGGGCATGATCTTCGTCTCCGCCGCTCATCTTATCGGCCTTGTTACTGATCGCATCGGTCCCTGGCAGGCCGTCTCCGCGGCGAATCTTTCTTACCTTATCCCCAGTTCCCCCGGAGCCATCGGCGCCTTTGAACTCGCTGTCCGTACCTCACTCGTAAGTCACGGTGCCGACCCTGCCCGTGCCGCGATCTACGGCCTCGCCATCCACGCCTGGCTGCTTATCTCTGTCACAGGCGCTGGTGGCCTTATCTTCCTCATCCACCGCTTCCGCATCCACAACACGACCCCACTGCTCAAAGAGATCGAAACCCTCCCCGTCGAGCTGCCTTAGCCCTCGATTCGCCTGGCTCGCGTAAACTGGATTAAGCCCCAATTACACTCGACAAGCGGTGAACCCGAAGCATGTATCGCACAATTCAGCAGTCTCTGTTGGCTCGCATCCAGGCCATCCTCCTCGCGAAGTACGACATTACGCTCGCGCAGCTATCTGTCGAGCAGGCGCCCAGCATCGCCCTCGGCGAACTCGCCCTCCCCGTAGCCTTCGAGCTGGCCAAGCGCCTCCGCAAAGCCCCCCGCGCCATCGCAACCGAACTAGCCGCTGAACTCACCGCCGCTCTCCCCGAACTGGAAGGCATAGCCAGCGTTGAGGTCGCCGGAGCTGGATACCTCAACATCCGTCTCGACCGCGCAGCCACCGTCCGCCGCATCGCGGCTGACCAGCACGCCGACATCGGCGGTCCCGGTTTCCGCCTTGTCGAGCACACCAGCATCAACCCCAACAAGGCCGCCCACATCGGCCACTTGCGCAACGCCATCCTCGGCGATACCTTCCAACGGCTCCTTCGTCCCGACAGCTACAAGCGAGGCTACGAAGTCGGCGTCCAGAACTACATCGACAACACCGGCGTCCAGGTTGCAGACGTCGTTGTCGGTCTGGTCCATCTCGAAGGCAAAGACTTCGCATCCACGCGCGAACTCCTCGCCAATCTCGCCGCCAGCAATCAGCGCATCGACTTCTACTGTTGGGACCTCTACGCCCGCGTCTCGCAGTGGTACACCGCCGACCCCGATCAGCTGGCCGCGCGCAAACAAATCCGCCTCGATACCCTCCACGCCCTCGAAGCAGGAGGCAACGACATCGCCGAAATAGCCGACCTCATCGCCACAGCCGTCCTTCGTCGTCACCTCGAGACCATGGAGCGCCTCAGCATCGAGTACGACTTCCTCCCCCGCGAGAGCGAGATCCTCCATCTTCACTTCTGGGACGCCGCCCGCGCCCTCATGATGGAAAAGGGTGTCCTCTACCTCGAGACTGCAGGCAAAAACAAAGGCTGCTACGTCATGCGCCGCGCAGGAGCCGCCGAAGCCGAAGAGGGAACCGACGGCCCCGACGAAGACGCCAAGGTCATCGTCCGTTCCAACGGCACCGTCACCTACGTCGGCAAGGACATCGCCTACCACCTCTGGAAGTTCGGTCTGCTGCCCGGCAAAGACTTCGGCTACAAGAAATTTCACCAATACCCCACCCACACCTGTTGGATCTCAACCGATGGCCCAAGCGATCCCGGCCATCCCGTCTTCGGCCACGCCGACGCCATCTACAACGTCATCGACTCCCGCCAAAACGACCCCCAGACCCAGGTCGTCCAGGCCCTCCGGGGCATGGGCTTCACCGAAGCCGCCGACCGCTACACCCACTTCAGCTACGAGATGGTCGCCCTCACCCCACGCTGTGCCATCGAACTCGGCTACCCCATCAGCGAAGAGGACCAGAAGCGGGCCTACATCGAAGTCAGCGGTCGTAAGGGCTTCGGCGTAAAGGCCGACGACCTCCTCGACCAGCTCATCGCTGCCGCGAAAGCCGAAGTCGACACCCGCCACCCCGACCTAACCGAACCGGATCGCGAACTCATCGCCAAGCAGATCGGCGTAGGCGCCCTCCGCTACTTCATGCTCCGCTTCACCCGTAACACTGTCATCGCCTTCGACTTCAAAGACGCCCTCAGCTTCGAAGGCGAGACTGGCCCCTACGTCCAGTACGCCATCGTCCGCGCAGCCAACATCTTCCGCAAAGGCGATACCACCCCCGAAGCCGCACTCGCCGCCATCTCCGACCTCGACATCACCACTCTGCTCGAAGGCGAAGACGCCAACGCTCTATGGGAGACCTGGCTGCTCACTTCCAAGCTCACCCTCATGATCGAGCAGTGCCTTGCTACCTCCGAGCCAGCATATCTCGCCAAATACGCCTTCCAACTAGCTCAGCAATTCAACAACTTCTACCACCGCCACCACATCCTCACCGAGTCCGATCCCACCCGCAAGGCCCTCTACCTCGCCACCGCCGCCGTAGCTCAACGCGAGATGACCCGCGCCCTCGGCTACCTCGGCATCGAAGCACCCCAACGCATGTAGTGGATTAACGGATCTACTGCATTTGAGCCACGCTGTTTCGTTCGCTAAGGGGTTGCAGGACTATTTACACGGAAGTGGATACGAAGCTCGAGGTCGGGCCCGTGGAAGTTTGCCGGCAGTGGCGAAAATTGTCCAACACTAGTAATGGCTCCCCATGCTGCACGATCAAATTTGACTTGATGAGAGCCCCCGTCCAGATGCATCGCGCTTATCTTGCCGTCTGGGCTGATTGTGAAACGAATGATCGTCTCACTTTGCTGATTGAAAGGAAGCCGAGCCTCGTCCGGAAGCAGAGGAATCCACGTCGCCTTGATCGTTTGTAGCGTTTTCCTGATGTAAGGCCCGAAGTCGACTCCCTTTGTATCCGAGAGGAAATCCACCGCTAGTGCCTGACCCCAAGGGGCAGCCTCTGCGCCACCCTTAGCGGATTGCGATGAGGCGACTGCACCGGATGACGCTCCGGCACTCTGGCCGATGAGACCCGTGGCACTAAAGAATAAGCCAACCGCGGCCAGTAACACTGTTGACCGCTTAAAACCGGCGAGAGTTCCCGTAACTGAGCAGTTCATTCTGTGTCCTCCTGAATCAGCAAACTAATCCTTACGACGAATCGGAGCGTAGGAGTGTAGGCAAGCTATGCAGAGTACGTCCGCGCCCACTCAATAATCGACCGCACTGCAATCCCGCTCGGCCCTTTGCCAATCCACGGCTTCACATCGTCATTCCAAGCGCACCCTGCAATATCCAGATGTACCCACGGAGTCTCTCCAGCAAACTCCTTCAAAAACATCGCCGCAGAGATAGCGCCGCCCCATCGCGTTCCACCCGTATTCATGATGTCCGCAATCTGGCTCTTAATCTGGTCTTTATAGTCATCGGTGCAGGGAAGTCTCCAGAACTTCTCCCCTGATACCTTCATCGCCTCCCAAAATTTTTCAACGGTCGGCTCATCATTGCAAAACAGTCCAGCATTCAGAATTCCCAACGCCACCACGCAAGCCCCCGTCAGCGTCGCTGCATTGATCAGATGGGTACAACCCAACGTCTTCGCATAGTGCAGCCCATCGGCCAACACCAGCCGACCTTCAGCATCCGTGTTAATAATCTCAATCGTCTTGCCCGACATCGCGGTCACGACATCGCCTGGTTTGTACGCCCGACCGTCAGGCATATTCTCCGCCGAGCAGACCACACCAATCACCTTCACCATCGGCTTCAGTTGAGCAATCGCGCGCATAGCGCCAATCATCGCCGCCGCGCCTGCCATGTCGTACTTCATCTTTTCCATGCCGTCAGCCGGCTTGATCGAGATTCCCCCTGTGTCGAACGTAATTCCTTTACCGACTAGTCCAAGCACCGGAGCGTCCTTCGGCAGAGCCTTTCCCTTCGGTTCATAAGTCATCACGATCAACGCCGGCGGCTCAGCCGAACCTTGCGCGACAGCCGCAAACGCACCCATCTTCAATTCCTGCAATTTAGCGGTCGAGTGCACCTCGCACGCGAGCCCCATCTCCGCGCACATCGCAGCCGCCCGTTTGCCCAACTCCGTCGGAGTCAGTACATTGCCCGGCTCATTTACCAGCGCGCGCGTAAAGTTCTGCGCAGCCGACACAATCACGCCTTCATCGAAACCCTGCTGAATCTCTGCCGTCGTTGACTTCTCTGTTTCTTTTGCCACAACCGTAAGACTTTGGACAGACCGGTCCTTCCGATCGCTCTTGTACGTATCCCAATCAATCTCCGCCAACTCCGCGCCCTCAACGATCGCCCGCGCCAAACCTACGCAGGGCAACGCTTCCAGATGCTCATCAGACAGCGCATGTTCTTCAGGAAACGCAATTGCCAACTCTCGCATGCCTCTGGGCTTGGCTGATCTGATTGCTGTGCCTGCCCCCTTACGCACCTCATCAACACTTAGGGTCTTCGCTTTGCCCAATCCTATGATCAACAAGCGCTCGGCCTTCAGCCCGCTTGGCCCATGTAGCAGCAGCTGTTCCCCCAGAGTCCCTTTAAACTCGCCCGATGCCAATGCCTTCGCAGCCGCATCTGTAACTGCGTCCGAGGTCGTCAATAACGCCAGCAGAGGCTCCGCATCTACACCCAAGGCGATATCTACCGCAAATACAGCGAGCATTGGCGTTGCGAACCCAGCCGCATCCTGAAAGACAAGCTTCGTTTCCATCTTCTTATCGTAGCGCGACTCACCCAGCGGCCCGTGTAAAAGTTCCGTGGCTGACACAAAAGAACCAACATCAGAATCAGCGGAAGCCGTTACCTTGCTCTACCGTCGCTGACTTCGCGCAACTGCAGCCTTGGCTTCCTTGTCGGCCTCACGCCGCCGCTCTGTCTCGCGTTTGTCCCAGTCCTGCTTGCCTTTGGCCAGGGACAACTCGCACTTTACACGTCCGTTGCGAAAATAGAGTCGCGTCGGAATCAACGTAAAGCCCTTTTGCCGCGTCAGAGCCTCGAGCTTCCGTACTTCGCTCTTGTGCAGTAGCAGCTTCCGCGTCCGTAGCGAGTCATGATTCATCGTGTTCCCATGCGAGAACGGCCCGATGTGTGCATTCAGTAGAAAGCACTCCCCATCCTTTAGCAGACCGTAGGCATCCTTGAGGTTGGCCTTGCCCTCGCGGATCGACTTTACCTCTGTGCCCCGCAGAGCCACGCCAGCCTCGAACCTGTCCGTTAGAAAGTAGTTATGGCTCGCCGCACGATTGAACGCAGCATCCCGCTGCCCTGCGGCCACCGGATCTCGGTCTTTAGCCTTCGCCACAGGCTTGGGCTGATGGGCAACTGTCGGATTAGAAAGGGAACGAGGCATCGAATCTCTTACTTTAACATGCCTGCAATCACCGCCTGCTAACACCTATCCACCAGCGGACATCCGCGTCTAACCTTTGTCATTCGATACCGATTCTCGTCAGGGGGCTTCCATCGCGAACTTACCGCACCGCAGGCTTCTCGCAGGTCCTAGGCGATCCCAGTGCCGAGTCCAGCGAAGCGTATGACTCAAAAGCCGTACTCCCCTTTAGCGAGGTCAATGCAGTTGCAAGTGCTATACTCACCCGAGCGCAATAGCCTGACACGCACCGCCCCCACAGGCAACGTTCGTCCCACTGGGGCAGGCGTGTGCTCCGGCAGACGCCGTACTCTTCACGCTGTAAAGGACAAAAACGGAAGCAGCATGGGTCGCGGGAAAAGACGAATCAGTACGCTATCGATACGCGCCGCTCAGGTGCTCCTTCTTCTGTCCTGCCTCGCAGGCATTACTTCTGCTTCGGCTCATGCCCAATCCGCAAGCTCCTGGAACAAGAAGGGTGAGACCGCCGAGGCGCATCAGGACTGGGACACTGCCTACGAAGCCTATCATCAGGCCTTGCTCAAGAGTCCCAAGGACCTCCGCTATAAAGCCCACTACGAACACGCGAAGTTCCAGGCTGCTGTCTCCCATGTCGATCGCGGCCGCGTCCTGCGTCAAAACGGCGACCTTGTTGGAGCGCTCAACGAGTTCACCCGCGCCCTACAGATCGACCCCAGTAACCAGACTGCCAGTCAGGAGATCGACCAGGTCCAGCCCCTGCTTCAACAGCAGCAGTCGCACCCCACAGGCGCGTCTCCGCCCCAAGAGCAGATGTCAAACCAGGATGAAATTCTTAGAAACCTCGGGTCCATAGCCGGTCCCGTTGAGCTGAAACCTCTCTCCAACGATCCCATCCCCGCAATCCACATGGTCGAGGACGTCAAGGTCATTTATCAGGCAATTGGCAAGGCCGCTGGATTCAACGTCCTGTTTGATCCCGACTACACGTCCAAGCGCATCCCCGTCGACCTGACAAACGTCAGCTGGTCCGATGCCCTACACATCGTTGGTGCCCTCGCTGGAACCTTCTATAAGCCTGTCACTTCCAACACCATCTTCGTCGCCCAGAATACCCGCACCAAGCGCACCGACCTCGATGAGCAGGCCGTCCAGACCTTCTACCTTACCAACGCCAGCCAACAGGCCGACGAGAACGAAGTCACCCAAGCCCTTCGCAACGTCCTCGATCCCAGCACCAAGGTCAACTTAGTTCCCAGCCAGAACGCCATCGTCGTCCGTGCCACACCCGACCAGCTCCTTCTCGCGCAAAAGCTCCTCTACGATCTCGACCGCGCTCGGCCCGAGGTCGTCGTCGACATCGCTATCCTCGAGGTCAGCCGCGACCGGATGCGCAACCTTGGGATCACGCTCCCGCAGTCCATCTCGATACAGCCTCAAGCCAGCCCAAGCACCACCACTTCCTCCAGTTCCTCGTCGAGCACTACCACTACTACCACCACGCCGTCCAACTTCACCCTCAACACTCTGGCGAATCTGAACGCCACCAACTTTGCCGTCACCGTCGGCCCAGGCACGCTTACGGCCCTCTTGTCCGACAACGACACTCGCATCCTGCAGAACCCGAGCATTCGCGCTACCGACGGCCAGCGCGCCACTCTCAAGATTGGCTCCAAGATTCCCGTAGCGACCGGTTCCTATAATGCCGGTGTCTCCACCGGTGTCGCCAGCATCGGCGTCCAGACCCAATTCACTTACCTCGACGTCGGCGTCAACATCGACATGACCCCAACGATCCACTACGACCACGAGGTCTCCCTCAAAATGAGGGTTGAGGTCTCCGCCCAGAACGGCAGCGTCACCATCTCCGGTGTGACTGAGCCCATCATCACTCAGAACATCAGCGAGCAGGTCATCCAGCTCAAGGAGGGCGAGCCCTCTATCCTCGCCGGCATCATCCAGAAGCAGGACATCAAAGGGGTCAGCGGCACACCTGGCCTGGGCGAACTTCCCTTCTTCAAGTACTTCTTCTCCACCCAATCCAGAGAGACCCAGCGCAACGAAGTCGTCTTCCTGCTTATTCCCCACATCGTCCGCGAGTCGGTTCTGACCCGTATCAATACTCGCGCTATTGATACCGGCACTGGACAGTCGATCGAACTGCGCCGGGCAAATATCACTGCCGATCAGGCCGCCGCCGACCTGGCTCTTCCCGTAAATCCACGGAGGCCCACCCAGGCAGGTCAGCCGACCTCGGCAGCTAATGCGGCTGCTGCGATGGTCCAGCAGCTTCAGCAGCAGTCTCAGCCCATAGCTCCGCCAACGACGCCGGGCCAAATATTGAATACTCCACCGGGCCAGACGCCTAACACCGGTGGCTTACCCATAAGCTTTACCGTCAACGCTCCGGCTACTAACCAACCCGTAGGCAGTACTTTCCAGGTTGCCATCATGCTCAATGGAGCGCGCGACGTCTATTCTGTACCGCTCCAGGTCCAGTTCAATCCCAGTGTCCTCGAACTCGTCAATGTCGACGCTGGCGACTTGCTCAGTCGTGACGGTCAAGCAGTCTCTATCGTCCATCGTGATGAGGGCAATGGTCTCGTCACCATTTCCACCTCCCGTCCGCCGAACGTAACTGGCGTCAACGGCCAGGGAAGTATCGCCACCCTCACCTTCAAGGCGACAGCAGCCGGTGACTCCAACCTCGCTCTCGTCAAGGTCGGCGCCCGTAACAGCGCCCAGGCCAATCTTCCGGCCGTCGGTTCGCAGGCCGTGGTGCATGTGAAGTGATCGCTCGCAACAACCCGGTGACTTCATCTCTGGTCCCGGTCAAAAATCCGGGTGCCCCACCTTCGCGCAGATTTTGCGCGAAGGTGGGTTCCTCCCTTACACCCAGCAATCCTCAATCCGGCCTTACCCTCGTCGAACTCATCATCACTGTGGCCATCGTTTCCATCCTTGCCACTGCAGCCATTCCATTGGCCCGTTTCCAGGTCAAACGAACCAAGGAGCGCGAACTCCGCCGCGACCTCTGGGAGATGCGCGCCGCTATCGACGCCTACAAAGACGCAGCTGATAAGGGCGGGATGCAGACCAAAGCCGATAGCTACAACTATCCCCCCGACCTCGAAACTCTCGTCAACGGCGTTGAAATCCAAGGCAAGACAGTCAAGTTCCTCCGCCGCATCCCTATCGATCCCATGACTGGCACCGCGGAATGGGGCCTCCGTTCCAACCAGGATGATACGGACTCCGACTCATTCGGCGGTCAAAACGTCTTTGACGTCCACACCAAGAGCACCGGCACCGCCCTAGATGGGACAAAATACTCCACATGGTAGCCACCCCTCCATCCCGTTCCCCGCGCCACGCCGAGCACGGGTTCACTCTTCTCGAGTTGATGATCGTTATGATCATCATTGCCACGCTGGCCGCGATTGCTATCCCTTCTTATATGAATAACGTGCGCCACGCACGCGAGGCCGTCCTCAAGGAAGACCTCCATACCATGCGCACCGCCATCGACTCCTACACCGTCGACAAAGAAAAGGCTCCACAAACCCTTGACGATCTCGTCCAGGCTGGCTATCTCAAAGCCATGCCTGTCGATCCCTTTACCCATCGCAGCGACACGTGGCTCGCTGTCCAGGACGACTCCCTGATGACCATCGACCAGACCCAATCCGGTATCAGCGACGTTCACTCTGGCGCCCAGGAAACCTCTTCCGAAGGCACCTCTTACAACACCTGGTAAAACCAGGAAGCTGTGACCCCGAAACGTCCCTCCAAAAGCCCCCGGAGCCCTGTCCTAACGCAACAAAAAGGCGCATACTACGTCTAAGCAAGTGTCGAGCTGCATCCAGCCACGAAAAACAGGGAAGCGGCCCAGAGGAGAAACCCTATGCGTAACGTCGCGCGCTTCAGTCTAGCCGCTTCCATCGCTCTCTCGACCATTCTCTCCTATGCCCAGGCTCCATCGGCCACCCCGCCAAGCAGCACCCAACCGACGAATCCGCAGGCAGCGTCACCGGACAACCAGCAGACCAATGAGCCTTCTGTCCAGCCAACCGATACTCCACCACCACCTCGGAATTCCAAGGCCTCCAAGTCCACCGCAACAGCGGACAGCAAGACGTCTAACACAACCAAGCCCACGGCAACGGGCACCAAGGCATCCGACTCCAACACGTCGACCACTGCCGACACCAAGACACCTGACACCACCAAACCAACCACAGTGGACGCGGACTCCAAGGTGCCCGACACTGCTAAGGCCGACAGCAAGACCACTGACAGCAAGGCTACAGACACTGCCAGCAAGAAGGCCGATTCCCTCCCATCCCCCGGTGAGCATCTCGATCCCCATATCAAGCCCGGCAGCGAAGATGACGTCAACGCCGTCGGCACCCGCAACATCGGCGGACGCGGCATTGGAAACTGGTATTCCACCGACTGGGAGATCCGCAACGGCAAGTCTTACTCCATGGAAATCGAGAAGTCTGCCCATCTCGTCACCGACCCCGTCATTGTCGAGTACGTCAACCGCATCGGCCAGAACATCGTCAAGAACTCCGACTGCAAGGTTCCCTTTACCATCAAAGTTCTCGATTCCGATGAGATCAACGCTATGGCGCTCCCCGGCGGCTTCTTCTACGTCAACTCCGGCCTTATCCTAGCCGCTGATGAAGAGGCCGAACTCGCCGGCGTCATGGCCCACGAGACTGCCCACGTCTGTGCCCACCACGCAGCCCGCCAGATGACGAAGATGAACTACGTCCAGATCGGCTCCATCCCCCTGATCATCTTCACCCAGGGTACCTGGACCGGCTACGGCATCTACGAGGCGACCCAACTCGCCATCCCCATCACCTTCCTCAAGTTCTCCCGCATCGATGAGGCTGAGGCCGACTGGCTTGGCCTCCAATACATGTACAAGGCTGGCTACGACCCACAGGCTTTCATCCAGTTCTTCGAGAAGATCGACGCACTCGAGAAGCACAAACCCGGCACCCTCTCCAAGGTCTTCGCCGACCACCCTCAGACGCCGGATCGCATCGCCCACTCTGAGGACGAGATCGCGACCATCATGCCCGCCAAGCCTGACTACATCGTCACCACGAGCGAGTTTGACGATGTCAAAGCCCGCCTCGCCCGCATCGAAAACAAGCGCAAGCTCAACGACAAGGGTAACGGCAACAAGCCCACCCTGCGACGAACCAGCAGCGGCAGCGGCAATAACGATCCCAATAACCCCAATAACGGCAACGGCTCCAGCACCACCGACGACCGCCCAACCCTGGGCCGTCGCAATTAGCTGCTCGGTTACTTATCTAGGCATAGCGGAAGAGGGCTTTAAAGCCGAAGTCCATGTGCTGCTGGATGTGGCAGTGGAAGAGGGTGAGGCCGGGTTGGTTGGCGGTGAAGTCGACGCTGGCTCGGCCGTAATAGGGGACTACTACGGTGTCCTTGATGATGCCGGAGGTTTTGCGGCCGTTGATCTCGGTGAGTTCAAGTTGATGGCGGTGGAGATGCATGGGGTGAGCGTCGTCGGTGCGGTTGCGGAAGATAAGGCGGTAGCGTGAACCCTGCTGGAGGACGAATTCGTTCTCGTGAGGATAGGGTTTGCCGTTGACTAGCCAGGTGTTGAATTTGCCGGAGCCGCTTGGAATTTTTTCGAAGGTCATGTCGAAGGTGTGGTCGGGCGGTGGGGTGGGGTGGGAGCCTTCGGGGGCGGAGAAGATGGAGTAGTCCCAGCGTAGGGTGGAGGGCTTGAGCCACTGAGGCTGGCGGTGTTGGTTGGCGTACTCGACTACTATGCCGAGGCCGGCGTTGCGGATGGGATCTTCGGTGGCGCCGAGGATCCAGACGCCGGGGTTGGTCATCTCGACGGTGGCGTCGATGCGCTCGCCTGCGCCGAGGAAGAGGGTCTCGACGAGTTGGGGTGAAGGAACGGGGTTGCCGTCGAGGGCGATGACCCGGAACTTGTGGCCGGGGAGGCCGATGCGGCGGTTCTCAATGGCGCTGGCGTTGAGGAGGTGGAGGAGGATGCGTTGGCCTTCTTTGACGCGTATGGGTTCGCCGGCTCCGAGGGACTTGTCGTTGATGGAGTAGGTCATCGAGCTGACCTCGAGGCCGTTCGGGGCGGTGTTGAGGACGGCGGGTTTCTCCAGTTGCGGGTCGTTCTGGCCCTCCTCGTCGGTGTCGTCCATGAAGGTAGTGAAGAATGGTTCCCAGTCGCGGAGGGCTAGGAAGATTTCCTGATCGTACTGGCCGGGATCGTTGCCGGAGTCGATGTAGAGGAAGCCGAACTGGCCGGTGTAGGCTCCTTTGTGGAGGTCGGAGAAGGCCATGGCGTGGGAGTGGTACCAGCGGGAGCCGGCGGGGCGCGGGGTGAACTGGTAGCGGCGTCGTCCTTGTGGCGGGACGAAGGGCGTGGCTTCTTCTTCTACGCCGTCGACTTCGGCTGGGATGAGGAGACCGTGCCAGTGGACCAGCTCGGGGACGTCGGTGGAGTTGATGACGTCGACAGTGACGGGTTTTCCTTCCTTCATTCGAAGGATGGGGCCGGGTGAGGTGCCGTTGTAGCCGATGGTGCTGAGGACTCGCTCGGGCGCTAGTTCGACCGTGACGGGTGCGATGTGGAGGGTGTAGTCAGCTTTGCCCTCGGGTGGTGAAGCGGAGCGGTGGTCCTGCGCCATGGGCATCTGGGCGGGGAGGAGTTTGGTTGCTGCTGCCTGGGCTAAGGTGAGGCTGCTGTACCTGAGGAAGTCGCGCCGCTGCACGGATGGGGTCTCCTGCTTGTCGGATGGTCTCATGCCTCGTTTTGGGTTACAAGTCTTTGTGTGGTATACCCCCTGGGGTACTTTTGGTTCTAAAGTCTTCGAAAGAATCGGGTTAGGTCTGGACTTCCGCAGTTGTCAGTTATTGGTTCCCAGTTCTCAGTGGCTAAAAAGCGAAGAGCCACGGATTGCCGTGGCTCTTTTGTTCTCTAGTTCTATTTTAGCTGGTTCGGGGTAATTAATTGCCAGATGGATGTTGTTGTGGGGGAATGGGTTAGGTTGGAGTGGGGCTTGACAGTTTTTGGGCGGATCAGCGGAAGGCATACCCCAGGGGCTAAAGCCCCTTTTCTGGGCGGGCGGGGAGAGGGCAAAGCCTGAAGGCTTGGCTTACCTAGATGCTCGTTGCTCGGTTTGTATACCGTCGCTTGTGGTGGGATGGGAGAGCGGTTCGCGCTTTGCGCGAATGCCCCACTCACAAAGAGCGCATGAATGGGGCACCCAATGTGTCGGCGGGTTTTTATGTATGGCCACCCGCCCCCACACCGGGCGGTTTACATTCCCACCCTTCGCAAAAACGCGAAGGATGGGGCACCCGAGCGTTTGTGGTTAGTCGAGATTTGGGATGGTGGACACCCACCCAAAAGCGTACCTCAGCGGCTGAAGCCGCATCGCAAACAAGTCCGTGTGCGGCACGGCTGAAGCCGTGCCCTTAAGCAAGACGGAGTTTCAGTGCGCATGCCTTAAGCAAGATGGGTTCAGTGCCTCGTATGTTGGATTTATTTTGGGAGTTCGGTTTGTCCCGTGATGGTGAATTTGGTGGTTTGGGTGGAAGAGGAGCCGTTGGGTTGGGAGCCTCCCAGGGAGATGGTGTATTCGCCGGGGAGGATGGTGCGGGTGCCTTTGGAATCGACCTGGGATAGCTGGCGTGGGTCGATGGTTAGGGCGACGTTGGTGGATTGGCCGGGGTTGAGGTGGACTCGCTTGAAGCCGGCCAAGAGACGGATGGGGGTTTCTGGGGTTTGGGGTTGGGTGAGGTAGAGTTCGACGACTTCGTCTCCGGCTACGGGGCCGGTGTTTTTGACGGTGCCTTCGATAGTGACGGGATCGCCTGCCTTGACGGCGGCGGAGGGGGCTTTGACCGCGCTGTAGGCGAAGGTGGTGTAGCTGAGTCCGTCGCCGAAGTTGAAGAGGGGCTTGCCGTGGAAGTAGCGGTAGGTGCGGTCCTTCATGGAGTATTCCTCGAAGGGCGGGATCTGGTCGAGGGAGGCGTAGAAGGTGAGGGGGAGACGGCCGGCGGGGTTGTTGTCTCCGGCGAGGGTTTGGGCGATAGCGGTGCCGCCTTCTTCGCCGGGGTACCAGGCTTCGAGGATGGCTTGCGCGTTTTGCTGCGCCCAGTTGACGGCCAAGGCGCTGCCGTTTTGCAGGACGACGATGAGTGGTTTGCCAGTGGCGGCTACGGCTTTGAGGAGTTCTTCCTGTACTGCGGGGAGGTTGATGGCGGTGCGGTCACCGCCCGAGAAGCCTTCGAGTTTGACAGGCATCTCTTCGCCTTCGAGTGACGGTGAGAGGCCCATGAGGGCGATGATGGCGTCGGAGCCTTTGGCTGCCTGGACGGCCTCGTCGCGGAGGACGGCGGCGGGGGCCTGCCAGGTGAGGTCGATGCCAGCGCTACCGCTGCCATGGAGGTATTCGAGGCGGATGGGGTGTGGCTTGGCGTCGGTGAGGGTGATGGGGGCTTCGATGACGGCACCGCGTTCGCCGGTTCTCTTCGCGCTGCTTTCGAGGATCAGCCTGTCGTCAAAATAGAGCTTGAAGCCTTCGGCATTTTCGCAGGCGTAGCAGTAGTTGACGCGTACACCGAGCTTGTAGTCGCCGGGGGCCGGTGGGGTGAAGGTGCCGGTCCAGCGGATGGAGAAGTTGTTGCGCTCGAGGCCGGGGATGGGGATGACTTTATCCCAATTGAAGTTGATTCGGCGGTCGGTGCGCGTGAGGACAGGGGTGCCGCTGAGGTCTTTGGAGTTGAAGTACTCGCCGGTCAGGCCGCTGCCGGTGCCCTTGCTGGGGTGGAGGGCCGTGTGGGCGATGGGCATGGCCAGGCCTTCGGCGAGGGTTGAGCCCTGGGCGTAGGCGACTTGCGCGGAGGAGAAGCGCTTTTCGATTCCTTCGAGCGGGTAGACGGGGTTTGGCGGCGGGCCGTTGTAGTTGCCTTGGAGGGATTGGACCAGCTCAGCGGTGGGGCCGATGACGGCGATGTGGCGGATGCCAGGCTTCAGGGGTAGGGCGTGATTCTCGTTTTTGAGGAGGACCATGGATTCACGCGCGGCCTTGAGAGAGAGGGCGCGGTGTTCGGGGGAGTTGTCTTCGGTGAAGGGGATGCGGCCGTAGGCGTAGGTGGAGGGCGGATCGAACATGCCGAGGCGGAAGCGTGCGCGGAAGAGGCGATGCAAGGCGGTGTTGATTTCTTCTTCGGTGATGAGGTTCTGTTTGACCGCTTCGACGAGAGCGGGGAAGGCCTGACCCTGCCCGAAGCCGCATTCGAGGTCGGTGCCGGCTTTGAGGGCGGCTGCGGCGGCGTGGGCCATGTCGGGGGCGTAATGGTGGCCGGTGTTGACGTCGGCTACTGCGGCGCAATCGCTGACAACGTAGCCGTCGAAGTGCCAGGCGTCGCGTAGGTGATCGCGGAGGAGCATGGTGTTCGCGCAGGCGGGTGCTCCGTCGATGGAGTTGTAGGCACACATGACGGATTGCGCGTGGGCTTCGGTGACGGTGGCGCGGAAGGCGGAGAGGTAGGTGTCTTCGAGATCATGCGGGGAGACGTCGACGTTGAAGCGGTGACGGAGGAGCTCGGGGCCGCTGTGGACGGCGTAGTGCTTGGGCGTGGAGACGAGCTTGAGGTATTTGGGGTCGTCGCCTTGCATGCCGGAGACGAAGGCTACGCCCATGCGTCCGGTGAGGAATGGATCTTCGCCGTAGGTCTCCTGGCCGCGGCCCCAGCGGGGGTCTCGGAAGATGTTGATGTTCGGCGCCCAGAAGGTGAGGCCGAAGAACATCTCGTGGTCGTTGTCGCGCATGGCCTGGTTGTATTTGGCGCGGGCTTCGGTGGAGATGGTCTGGCCCATGGTGTGGACGAGGTCGGTGTCCCATGTGGCGGCCATGCCGATGACCTGCGGGAAGTTGGTGGCGTTACCGGCGAAGGCGACGCCGTGCAGGCCTTCGTTCCACCAGTCGTAGCGGGGGATGTTGAGGCGCGAGATCGTGGGGGCTCGGTCGCGCATCTGGGAGACTTTTTCTTCGAGGGTCATGCGGCCGATGAGGTCGTCGACGCGCTGGTCGATGGGGAGCGCGGGGTTCATGTAGGGGAGTGTGGCGGGGTCTGGTTGTTGTTGAGCACGGAGCGGCAGGAGGGTCAGGGCAGCGAATATGCCGGATAGTAGGCGGATATGATGATGTGCCATGTGGTTTGTCTCCTGCTAGATGCGTTTGAGAAAGCGATTTCTGAAGCGTGGCCATTATATGGGCGAAATCGTGATGGGTGGACGCAACATGTTGCCGGTGGGCTTCGTCTATAGCAACACCGTAGGGGCGAACGTTGCCGGGCACGGATTGATCGGAAAGTCTGATATTCTCGCGCCTACTAGCACCCACTACCGGGGGTCCGCCGATGAAGGTCGTGCAGGCGATGTTGGTTGCCGTGGTCGCAGTGGTGTTCTGCTCGGCGGTGGCTGCGTATCAGCGGGTGGCGGACTGGGGGTATCAGCCGGAGCAAAGTAATGTAAAGGCTGAGTTTGCGTGGTCGCGGCTGAGTTATACGTCGAACCTGGGGAGCAGCGGTTATGGGGGATATGGTGGGTACTATGGGCGCGGGTGGGCGACCTGGTCGCGGGATTATCCGAAGGCTGACAGGCAGTTTTTGATTGCGCTGAATCGGCTGACGCGGATTGAGGGTCGTCCTACAGAGCAGGTGGTGAATCTGGATTCGGACGATATCTTCAACTATCCGTGGGTGTATGCGGTGCAGGTGCAGACGTGGTCGTTTACGGATGAAGAGGCTAAGCGGCTACGCGAGTATCTGCTGAAGGGTGGATTTCTGATGGTGGATGACTTCCACGGGACGGCGGATTGGGAGAACTTCATGAATGGCATGCGGCAGGTCTTTCCGGACAGGCCTGTGGAGGATTTGGAGAACAAGGACGAAATCTTCCATGTGCTGTATGACATGGACGATCGGTTTCAAGTGCCGGGTGAACAGTACATTCGCACGGGCAGGACGTATGAGAAAGATGGCTATGTGGCGAAGTGGCGGGCGATTCGTGATGACCATGGACGGATTGTGGTTGCCATTTGCCACAACATGCACCTGGGCGATGCTTGGGAGTGGGCGGATGATCCGGAGTACCCGGAGCAGTTTGCTTCCATGGCGTTCCGCGTGGGGCTGAACTATATCGTTTATGGCATGACGCATTGAAAGGCAGGAAGTAGGGAATAGGGTAGGGAACAAAAGGCACGATGCATTAGGTACTCGGGGTGTTGGGCTTTGCATGTTTGAATTTTTCTTCAAGTACCCAATAACGGTGTTTACCAAAGGCAGGTTGGTGCTGCTTGGCGCGTGGCCGGGATGGGTGCTGCTGTTGCTGATTGTTGCGTCGGTGGCGGGGTTGGGCTGGCTGATATGGAGGAGGCTTCCGGAGGCCGCTCCGAAGATGCAGACGTGGCGGGCTGGTGTGGTTTGGCTGCTGCAATCGCTGCTGGTGACGCTGGTGTTGGTGTTGTCGTGGCAGCCGGCGATTACGGTTGCGGAACTGAAGTCGCAACAGAATTTGATTGCTGTGTTGGTGGACGATTCGCGAAGCATGGCGATTGCTGATAGCGGAAGTGATGGGAAGACTGCGCGGGAGGCTGCTGCGGTTCGCTCGTTGAACGATGGGATCCTGGCGGGGTTGCAGACACGGTTTCAGACGCGAGTTTATCGGATGGATTCAGGGATCGCTCGTGTTGAGAAGGTGGACGGGATGCAGGCGACGGCTTCGGCTACTCACATTAATGACGGGCTGAAGCAGTTGGTGGCGGAGACAGCGGACCTGCCTGTGGGGGCGGTGGTGTTGTTGAGTGATGGTGGGGAGAATAACGGTGGGATCGATCTGGAGACGATCAGTGCGCTAAGGAATCGGCGATTGCCAGTGCATACGGTGGGGTTTGGTCGCGAGCAGGTGGGACATGACGTTGAGATGGATGATGTGAGTGTCGCGTCGCGGGCGCTGGCGGATTCGCGGATGAAGGCTACGGTGAGTTTTCATCAGCGTGGGTATGCGGGTGGGAAGACGACGCTGGTGGCGAAGGATGGTGATAAGGCGTTGGCATCAAAGGACGTCACGTTAGGCGCGGATGGTGCGATTCAGACGGAGACGATGTTCTTCAATGCGGGAACGGCCGGAGTGAAGAGGGTGCAGTTTTCGCTGGAGCCTCTGGGGGGCGAGGAGAATGTTGCGAACAATGCGACGGCTCGGCTGGTGAGTGTGAGCGGGGAAAAGCGGCGGATTTTGTATGTGGAGGGCGAGCCGCGGTGGGAGTACAAGTTTATCCGGCGTGCGGCGGATGATGACCACAGCATGCAGATCGTCTCGATGCTGCGGACGACGGAGAACAAGATTTACCGCCAGGGGATCAGTGATCCGGCGGAGCTGGCTGATGGATTTCCGGTGAAGGCTGAGGATCTGTTTCGGTATGACGGGATCATTATCGGGTCGGTGGAGGCTGGGTACTTTACGCCGAGGCAACAAGAGTTGCTGCGCGAGTTTGTGGATCGGCGTGGTGGTGGGTTGCTGTTTCTTGGAGGGAGGTTTGCGCTTGCGGATGGTGGGTGGGGCGCGTCGAGCGTGACGGAACTGCTGCCGACATTTTTGCCAAATGGGAAGAATACGTTCCATCGCGATCCTGCTACGGCGCAGTTGACGGCGGCGGGTGCGGATAGTGCGGTGATGCGGCTGCTGGATGATCCGGCGAAGAATGTGGAGCGATGGAAGAAGCTGCCCTACATGATGGACTATCAGGATGCGGGGAGTCCGAAGCCGGGTGCGACTGTGCTGGCGGAGATGAATGTGGGGCGCGCGAGACTTCCGCTGCTGGTGACGCAGAACTACGGACGTGGGCGGACGGCGGTGATGGCGACTTCGGGCACGTGGCGATGGCAGATGAGCCAGGCGCTGGGTGATCCGACGCACGATATGTTCTGGCAGCAGTTGTTGCGATGGGTAGCGGCGGATTCTCCGGGTCGTGTGGTGGCGTCGATGCCGGTGCAACGGTTGATGGATGACGGGCGGGTGCGGTTGACGGCCACGGTGCGCGATAAGGAGTATGTGCCTGCTCCGGATGCGCGTGTTGTGGCGCATGTGATTGGGCCGGAGGGTGCGTCGGCGCTGGTGGATATGAGGCCAGTGCCGGACAATGCCGGGACGTTTCAGGCGGAGTGGACGGCGGAGAAGCCGGGATCGTATGTGACAGAGGTGACGGCTGGACGTGGCGCGGATGAGTTGGGAAGAGACGTGCTGACGTTCGAGCGGACGGATGGTGTGGCGGAGAACTTTCACACAGAGCAGAATCGCGAGCTGTTGGAGAAGCTGTCGTCGCAGACTGGCGGGAGATATTGGAAGGCCGATGAGCTGGGGCGACTTCCGCGCGAGATTTCTTATTCGGAGGCGGGAATCTCGGTGCGGGATACGAAGGAACTTTGGAACATGCCAATTGTGTTTCTGGTGCTGCTGGGGTTGATGTCGGGGCAGTGGATGCTGCGGCGCAAATGGGGTGTGATATGAGGCTCGCGCTTGCGGTGTGCGGGTTTTTGATTGCGGCACTGCCAGTGCGAGCGAGTGTGTACTACGTAACGGTCGCAGGGCTTGGGGGCGAGCCGGACTATGAGCAGCGGTTTACGGCGACGGCGAAGGATTTGGATAAGGTGTTCAAGGCTTCGAGTGGGGCGCATGTTTATACGTTGACGGGGAATCAGGCGACGCGGGCGCGGCTGACGGAGACGATGGCTGCGGTGGCACGTGAGGCGAAGCCAGAGGATGACTTTGTGCTGACGCTGATTGGGCATGGGTCGTTTGATGGCGTGGAGTACAAGTTCAATTTGGTGGGTCCGGATGTGTCGGCGGCGGAACTGGCGGCGATGTGCGACAAGGTGCCAGCTCGGCGTCAGTTGGTGGTGAATACGACGAGTGCGAGTGGAGGCTCGGTTGCGGCGCTGGAACGGTCGGGGCGAGGCGTGATCGCAGCGACGAAGACGGGTACGGAGAAGAATGCGACGGTGTTTGCGCGGTATTGGGTAGAGGCGTTACAGGATCCGACGGCGGATGTAGATAAGAGCGAGTCGATCAGCGCGATGGAGGCGTTTCAGTATGCTGACCGCAAGACGGCGGGATTTTATGAGTCGCAGAAACGGCTGGCTACAGAGCATGCGGTGTTTGAAGATGTGGGGCATGGCGAGGCTGTGCGTGCGGGTGCGGCACAGGGCAGAGAGGGAGCATTGCTTTCGAGTATGACGGTAGTGCGGATTGGAGCCAGTCAGGCGGCGATGAATGATCCGGCGAAGAGGGATTTGCTCGCGAAGAAGGAGGAGTTGGAACAGAAGATCGATGCGCTGAAGTATCAGAAGGCAGCGATGGATCCGGGGGATTATAAGAAGCAGCTGACGGAAGCGCTGTTGCAACTAGCGACGGTGCAGGGGGAGTTGGAGAAGTGATTTCGTTCGGCAGATGCGGTGCTGTGCTGATGCTCGCTTTGGCGAGTACGGGATGGGCTGCGGCCGCAACGGCGACTCTGGAGAGTTGTGATGCATTGCGCAAGCACGGGCAACGGGCGGAGGCAAACGCTTGCTACGAAACGTTGAGTCGCAGCAATGATGCTTATCTGCGAGCGGAGGGGCTCTGGGGGTTGGAGCAGTACGAGCAGGCGAATGAGGCGTTTCGTGCGGCGGTTGCGCAGCCGGGGAGTAAGGCGATCTACCGTGTGCGATGGGGACTGCTGCTGCATGAGCGCTTCAACAATAAAGAAGCGGTGGATCTTTTCAATGAGGCGTTGCAGCAGGATCCGGCGAACGCGCGGGCGTATCTGGGATTGGCGCTGGTGAGTGAGGATGGGTTTGATAGTAAGGCGGAGGAGTATGCGTCGAAGGCGTTGACGCTTGATCCGAAATTGGTGGAGGCGCATGAGTTGAAGGCGAATCTTGCGCTTGAAAATTCGAAGACGCAGGAGGCGGTGGAAGAGGCGGACAAGGCGATTGCGCTGTCGAATGAGGCGTTAGAGGCGATGGCTGTGCATGCCGCGGTGGAAGTGCTTGCTGATCGTTCGCCCGATGTCTGGTTCGCGAAGATACGTGCGGTGAATCCATCTTATGGTGAAGGGTATGCGCTGGTGGGTTATCACCTCGTGCTGAATCGGCGGTATGAAGATGGGGTTGCGTATTATCGCAAAGCGATTGAGGCTGATCCGAAGTTGTGGGCGGCACGGTCGCAGTTGGGAATCAACCTGATGCGGTTGGGGCAGGAGGATGAGCCGCTCAAGCAGCTAGAGATGAGTTACAACAATGGCCAGCGTGATGCTGCGACGGTGAATAGTCTACGGCTGCTGGATAGTTACAAGAATTTTGTGATTTTTCGGGATGACACGACGATTTTGAAGCTGCGCAAAAATGAGGCGGAGTTGCTACGGCCTTACTTCCAGGCGGAGTTGCACAAGGCGATGGCGGCGTATGAGAAGAAGTACAAGATGAAGTTGCCGGGACCGGTGCAGTTGGAGGTGTATCCGGACCACGAGGACTTTGCGGTCCGGACGATGGGGATGCCGGGGTTGGGGGCGCTGGGTGTGACGTTCGGCGAGGTGGTGGCGATGGACAGTCCGTCGGGGAGGAAGCCAGGGGAGTTCAATTGGGGCGCTACTTTATGGCATGAGATGAGTCATGTGTACATTCTGTCTGCGACGAATCATCGGGTACCGCGATGGTTTACGGAGGGGCTTGCGGTGCATGAGGAGGGTGAGGCTTCGCCGGAGTGGAGTGATCGATTGACGCCGGAGGTGCTGCTGGCGATACGCGACAAGAAACTGCTGCCGGTTGCGCAGATGGATCAGGGATTTATTTTTCCGGAGTATCCGTCGCAGGTGGTGGTTTCGTACTTTCAGGCGGGGAGCATCTGCGACTACATCAAGCAGCGGTGGGGCGATGACAAGCTGCTGGAGATGGTGCACTCGTTTGCGGCGCTGAAGACAACGCCGGAAGTGATCCAGAAGGATTTGCAGATATCGCCGGAGGAGTTCGACAAGGCGTATATGGCGTGGTTGGAGAAGCGTGCCGGGCAGACGGCGGCGAACTTCGACGCCTGGCGCAAGGGTTTGAAGGAGCTAGCGACCTTGGCCGAGTCGAAGCAGAATGATGCTGTGGTGAAGGCTGCTCCGGAGGTGTTGCGGATGTATCCGGAGTATGTCGGGGATGCTAACGCGTATGAGTTTTTCGCGGTGGCGCAGCTGGCGAAAGGTGATAAGCAGGGCGCGATGGCTACACTAACTGCTTACGAGAAGATGGGCGGCGAGAGTCCGGAGGCGCTGACGAAGCTGGCGTCTCTTGAAGAAGAGTTGGGCCATGCGAAGGAGGCTGCGGCTACGCTGGATCGGATTAACTTTATCTATCCGGAGAGTGAAGGGCTGCATCGGCATCTTGGAGAGTTGTGGTTGGCGCAGGGCAATTACGCTGGCGCGGTGCGGGAGTATTCGGCAGTGCTGGCGTTGAAGCCGCTGGATAAGGCGTCGGCAGAGTTTGACCTGGCGCAGGCGTACTTTGCGGCAGGCGAGAAGGATAAGGCTGAGGAGAGCGTGCTGCTGGCGCTGGAGACTGCTCCGGGGTTTAGGCCCGCACAGAAGTTGTTGTTGCAGATCAAGTCGGAAGAGAGCAAAGGGACGGACGCAAACAAATCTGAAAAACCTAATTAGAGAGGGATGCTAATCGATGGAGATTACTGCGGAACTGACGCCGGATGTAGCCCAACTGCAGCAGCGCATTGA
>Ga0070734_10000153_pt1 | contig 190557 bp, 152 predicted proteins | sample Coa_R1_8_FD_66444 | JGI IMG/M metagenome (GOLD analysis project Ga0070734, IMG submission 66444) | Surface soil microbial communities from Centralia Pennsylvania, which are recovering from an underground coalmine fire - Coalmine... | ecosystem: Environmental > Terrestrial > Soil >...
TTGGGGAACACGCACGCCTTCGGCGTGGATGATGATGATCAGCCTGTTCTTCCTAATTCTGTTCCCGGAGCGGCACATTTCTGACGAGCCCTACTGGATCAATTCTGACAAGCGGCGAAGGGCTCATCCTCAACTGGCGCGCGCGATAACGCAAATCGCGCGAAAAGGTCTCCACTAACCGATAGGTCCGCATTTCCCGGTGGTCCTCCTGCAGATATGTGCGATTGCCGAACTGGCGCCGCTCGGCCCGCTCCGCCTCCTCGCGGCGCATCCCTCTCGCTACGTAGTGTTCCGTCAACAGTTGCAAATACGCGTGGATCTCGTCGTCGAGATCCGAATCGGGCACCGTGCTGCCGAACAGGCTTCGGACTCTGGCCGCTGCGGCGCGCCATCCCGAGTACACCGATCACCTCTGCTCTTCCAGGCGGAGCACGCGCCCGATCACGCCCGAGATGCGCTCCCAGTTCTCCGTTTCCCGCGCCAATTGCTTCCGGCCGCTCGCCGTGATGGAGTAGAAGCGCGCCTTGCGATTATTCTCAGAGGTGCCCCACTCACTCGCGATCCATCCCTGCTGTTGCAGCCGCAGCAGCGACGTATACACCGTGCCCTCATTGAGTTGCAGCACTTCCTCGCTGATCTGCTCGATGCGGCGGGCGATACCGAACCCGTGCACCGGCCCCAAGGCGTGGAGCGTTTTGAGAATCATCAGGTCGAGCGTGCCCTGCAGCACATCGGATCTCTTCGGATCGGGCTTTCCTTTGGACATTACATAGAACGATACCACTCTCCCCTATGGAATGTACACAGGAAGCGCGAGCGTATCGGGAAACCACCCTGCAAACCGCCAGTACGTGGTCAGTACCAACGGGACTTTCGGAATGGCGGGATCGGAGGCAGAATCCTAATTGAAGGTTGGAGCGATTCACTTTCTGAACGAATCGGTAACGTGCTTTTCTCCTTAATAGCGAATCAACCTTACCAAGGCCGGGGTGTCCTCCTCCCGCCCCGGCTTTTTTTTTCGAGTTTCTCCCAAAACCGCTATGGGAAGCCGGAGAGAACCGAAAAACGCCCTTGCGGAATCTGTAAGCCAACCTCGCATTAACCTCTACCTCGCTACATCACCCCCCTTAGTCGGTGCTTCCAGAAGTCCGCCGACGTATCGCCAAGCCGCTTGCTAACGCGCGCGCTCGTTGCGAGCCATGATCGCACGGCGTGTTGTTGACTGAATCCGGGGCCGTATCAAGGAAACGATGCACTTAGTGATAGATGTTATACAAGACCTCGTTCAGACTCCATACATCGAAAAATGTCACCGCAAAGCTCTTCTTGTCGGCTGTAAGGGTAAATTGAAACTTAACGGGAATGTCTGTAGTAGGGGTACGCGATTCCACGCATTCCTCCGTGAGGCCCATCAGTTCTTGAAGTTGGCGTTGCTCCAGGCTCGTCTCCTCCATTCTCTTCCGAGTGGCGCTGTCATTCTCGGCGGTCAGAGCTTCCCTTTTCCGGTAAGACTCGGGATCGTCACTTACCTGGCTAAGAAGCAAGCCGTTGCGAACAGACCAATCCGCACGGAAGGCATTGTAGACCCGGAGATGCTCTGCAATTTCCCGCTCCAGGCTCGCGGCCTTCTCTCCCAGGTCTGTTGACGCCAGGCAGTCGCTCCGAACCTTGTCGAGTTGCTTCCGACATGGTGTGGCACACCCGAATGCGTCGATCCTCGATCCGCTATAAGTGCCACTGAACTCGACTACTGTCTCCCCTTTGGGCGTCTCGAACGACTGCCAGTTTACGTTCTGAAACGTAGCTTCAAACGCCTTCCCCACGGTCGTTGTGTTGTACTGTTCCAACACGCCATCCCGGACTACGTTCACCGCGTCCATCGACGGAATTGGTGGAAACTTGCTCTCAATGCCTCTCCACTGAGACGCAAATGCGATGACGGCTCCGACGCCTACCGCCACGAGTGCGACCACCCAAAGTGCCGTCCGTCCCGCTCGTCGAGTTCCCGCTGAGACGGTCGCGCCGGAGGGCGGGAACACCGGAACGAGTCCTCCGGGGACCCGCAGGGGTGGTGGCGGAGGTACACCGATCGGATTCGCAATTCGGGCTCCGCATTCACTACAGAATCGAGTGCCCTCCGCCAAGGCCCTGCCACAATTCGGACAAATCACGTCGTAATCTCCTTATCTCACGGTTTCACGGCGAGGTCAGGTTTTATTCTTCAGAGGAGCTTATCGGCGCATCCGAATCAAAATTGAGGGGATATGAGAAGCGTCTTCGAAATATTGGGCTTCCAAAAAGACGCACCAGAGGTCTGGCGGAAGCCAGTGGGGTCGGCGTACTTCGATCTGGCCCGCGCGAAGGCGCTGATGACGTACGCGTCGTCGGGCTTGAGATATGCGGTGGCGGGTACGGCGTACCTGGTCCCATCCTTCACGGGTGGGTGTGCGTGGGAGAAGCAGTATCGCGCGGCGGTGAACGCTGGCATTCTACTGCTGGGAATGTGGGCGTTCGATCAGTGGATTTCGATGGGGCGGCGGGTGCCGTTGCCGGGGAACGATCGCGGCGCGCAGGTGTTCTGAGGGAGGAGGGGGCATGGCGGAGCAGGTGGGGGCGCGGTTCCTGGCGGAGTGGGATATCTGGATGGCGGGGGAGCGGGCGGCTCACCGCGGGGATGCAGAGGTAGAAGGCGGAGGAGCGGTTGCGCCGCTGGCGGAGACGGCGCTGCTGCATATGCCGGGTCCGTTGCGGATGCGATTCCGGGGCTGGTGGCGGTCGCTACCTTCGCTGTCTGCGGAACGCGGGGGGCGGGATGGCTCTTGACAACGGCGTCGTCGCGAATTACGGGTTGACGCTGGGGTTCCTGAGTGCGCTGGTCACCAGCGTAGTGCGGCAGTTCTTCGACGCGCGGGCGGCGGAGAAGCGGTGACAGCGCGACCGTCAGGACCGGGCCCAGCAGCATGAGTGGGAGCGGGAGGCGCGGCTGGAGGCGGCGCGGAAGGTGGCGAGTCGCGCGGAGGTGGATAGCACCCTGCTGCGCGAGCACGACGTCTGGGAGCGCGAGGCGCGTGCAGGCACAGGCGCAGGCGGAAGTGGTGGCGGCGCGGCTGGAGGAGAGCCGGGCACTGATCGACCAGGCGATCGATCATGCGAAGGAGGCATATCGCGAAGCGAATGACGTGAATCGGAAGCTTGGAGCGGGTCGGGCTGGCGAGTGGTGTGACGCGAGTTGGCGATGTGGGGAAGGACGGGTGAGGGGTCTGGATCGGTTGCCTGGCTGGAGACGGCGGATGGAGTTGATCGCGCGCTCACTCGATGCGGTCTTCGGCTTTGGCGGCGGCGATGGTCTGCCACTGCATGTTGCCCGGCTCGTTGGGTCCTCCGCGCTTGAGCGGGATCACGTGGTCGATCACATAGCCGGGGCAGGCTCCGGTGGTATGGCCGTTGGCGGGGCATGGGTGTTCGCGCCGGAACGCATGGCGAGCTGCCGTGCTGCGGGTGGTCTTTGGCGGTTGGCGAGAGCAGCATTAGGAGTAGGGCGATGAGTCTCATTACCCTGATAGTTGTGGCGAGGGGCGGGGGATCTCAGGAATATTGGTGTGGGGGTGGAGCAGGAGGCCTGCGTAAGGGAGTGATCACGCCGCTTGCAGAAGATGTGCCGGCGATAGGGAGGGGGAACCCGAGCTCCGGACGAGTGGCCGGCCATCCGGGCGGAGCCACACATCAAACGGCCAAACGCGTTATTCGCCAGTTCCACGTGACCTATGGCTCGTGCGACCGGATCCGCAACGCTGCTGGGCGCCGACATCTGGGCGGCAACACTCGGGCCGGAATACTGTCGCACAATAGCGCTTGCTAGCTAAGCTAGCAAGGGCATAGTTCAGGCCTTCTCATCCTTAGTCCTATGCCGCTATTGCCTACTGAACTCACCTGGCGGTTGGAGCACGCAGCCGGGCCCTTGTTAATTCCTTCGATCGCGCTTCCGACACCTCGTTCAGTGTGAGGCATCAGCCTCGTCTGTTCATACAGGCCGCTCATTCCTACGCTGCCAATTCGCTGCCCTCTGCATTGGCTTGAGGCGGCGCCCCGTGGACCCGACGAGTGAAACAGGATACTATATTAACCCGGAGCGGTTCATCGGAAGTATCGGGAGTGAATGCGTGGAACAAGCGAAGCTTTATCAGGATCCTCTGTATGGGGCCAAGGTCCTGAGTCCTCTTGCAATTCGAATCATAGATACACCGGAGTTCCAGCGACTCTCCGGGCTAAAACAACTCGGGTTCTCCGAAATAGTCTACAGAGGGGCTCACCATACGCGCTTCGAACATTCCGTAGGTACGTATTTCATGTGCCGAACGATAATGCGGCGTTTAGTCCAGAACCACGAGCGCCTCGGATTCGACCATCCCGGAGAGCATCTGCCAGACTTGTTTCACGAAGTGCCCAAAAATTTGAAGCGTTCGCCACAGGACATCACCTTCCAGTCAAAGTGGCGTGGACTCGCTGAAGTAGTCAGTATCGCCGCGCTCATACACGACATTGGTCACGTACCATTCGGCCATACGCTGGAGGATGAATTCACGGGATTTTTTCCAAGACACGATAGTTTGGCTGGCCCTCGTGTTTACACGATGCTTTTTGACACGGCCAGCGAACTGGCAGCCGTATTTAGCAAAACCTCTGATCCCTGGGTCGGGCGTATACCCAACGACGTGCTGCGCCGTCTCATATATGTGATTCTGAGTTGGGAAGAGTGCGTAGACCCGGCAAATAATCGGACATTACCACCGGAAGGATTTGACTCAATTCTAGAGAGCAAGCTCAAGTTGGCCGAGCGTGGCACAGCCGAACTGGATCGCTTGACAAAGTTGAGGCAGTGGCACTCCGATTTTCTGGGATCTAGAATGTTTAGCCCATTCATGAGTGACATTATTGGCACTACGATTTGTGCCGACCTGCTTGACTACCTACCTCGAGATCGCATGTACCTGGGAATGGAAGCGCGCCACCATAGTCGCATCCAGCGGTACTTTACCGTCCGCCCAGGAACTCTTTACTCACCCGATGAGGGTTTGCGGATGTCTATTATTGTAACGCGGGGCGCACACGGTGGCCAACGACGCGATGTCGCAACGGCAGTGTTGGACATCATGCGTGAGCGTTATGAAATGGCCGAGCGTGTTTACTACCACCACAAAAAGGCGGCGGCAAGCGCTATGCTGGCAAAGCTTGTCGAACTTACGCCGCCCGAGCTTCGCCCGATAGATGATGAACGGATTTATCCTGCTCCTTGGAACGACGAAGTAGTTACGTCTGAAATGCCGCCGCAAATGGTGCATTTATCGGACGTTGGGCTTATTGAATATTTGGGCCACGTCGACGTGCCCGAGACCGACAAGCCGTTACAACGCCTTCTGTACTCCGCGCTCGTCTTTCGGCGGGCTAGCATGTACCGAACTCTCCTAGTTGTAGATTACGACTTAGGCAACAAAGGAAACCGACCCCATCACGTGCTGGCTACTACATTGCGCGCGCCTGCAGGTTGTTCCGGGGTAGCTATCCGGCGGCGCCTTGAACGCACCTTGGCAGATGCAGCGTGCGCCAATGATGGAGAGGTTATTATTTACTGCCCGTCTTCCTCAATGCAGTCCAAGGAGGTTGACGCTCGCATGGAGATAACGGTCGGTCGCATCACACCACTGCGTTTTCAGGACGAAGAGTTCACCTACCGGGCGGAACTTCAGTTACTAAAGGACTACTACTTGCGGTTGTGGAGGGCGTATATTTTCGTATCACCGGGAATCTATACGAACTCTACGCGATGCAAGGCCGTCATTGATTCATTCTGTGACGAGTGTGGGCTTCCGCGTGAGGCAGCGTATCGGAAGGTTAGGGGCCACGTTTTCTCGGCAAGTGATGCGGGCGGGCTTACCCAGCAGTCGAGAAGAGCGGAGGATATCTCAACTATCGCGCAGGCAGCAATCTCTCCCGCAAGACGTCTGCGCACCGTAACGACAGGGATGACAACAACCTCTGTTGAGGAGACCAAAGGACGGGTCTCCGATCTAAAGAGGGCTGGAGAGGAAGTCGGCCAGGATGACTTTGCAACACGCCTGGCAACTGTATTTAGAAAGGAGCTGTCCAGTGAGAGAGGTCCGCAGATAATAAAGGACTGGATCGAGCGGCAATCATCTGCCGAGAAGCCCCACGTTTCGGGGCCCCTGTTAACACTTGTACAACTGGCGATTGAAAACACGCCAAAGGATCTCTGGGCTGCACGCGGCGCCCCCAAGTCACTTGAGGATGACATCCCTAGGTTTTTGGATTCATGCCTGTCGGTGGTCATAGGTAGCGAGGCGCCTGATGGCAACGCTTAGGGATAGGGACTTCGATTCAATGGCGGACTATCTTTTGGAGCGCGCCAACGCAGTACGGCGAGTTGAACCTCCGATCGATCTTTTTGATCTTGCCAAACTTCAGCGCGTAACGGTCGTAGACCTCAGACCGATGATACCGATAGGAGGTTTGTCGTGTAGAACTTCGGGATTCGTGGTCTATCTTCGAGATTTGACCCGGAAAGGGCCCCTTGAGGTACCGGTTGGTGCTTCTCTTGAAGATCGCCCCAGGTTGAACACCCGGCAGCGGTTCACACTGGCCCATGAGCTTGCGCACACGTTATTGTTCAGTCCCTCTGACCCACCAGAATTGCGCCGAGATGCGCCAACCGCGGCGAAGCTCGAATCCCTCTGCCATCGTGCGGCCCGCCGTCTTCTATTGCCTCCGACTTTGGTGGCGCGTGAAATGAAGAGACGCGTAAATCTAGAGTCGGCCGATATTCTGGACCTAGCACGCATCTTTGACGTTTCGCCAGAGGTGGTTCTGTGGCGATGCGACGAAATCGAAAGCGTGAGGAAGTCGAGCCGAGCCGTCGTTCTCATCCGACGGCGTCCGTCCGGAGATCAAGAAATCACACAGTTTTATTGCTCACAGTGGTTCCAGGATCGGAAAGGCCGCCCGGAGGTTGGCATGGCTCCAAAAGCTTGGCTAGCCAGTTCCGTTGATGAGAGTTTTTGGATCGGTCCGGAGGCTACGTCGACTGTAGCCGATGACGAAGGCAAGATCGTAACAAGGCGAGTTCCTTGGCGGCCAGGAGCGTATTTCGTCGAACTTAGATTGGAACGTCCCGCCGAAGATATACCACTTCTGACGGAGCAAGATGAAGCGACGGGCGCGTAGTTCGGAGTACTACAAGGCAAGGGAGGTTGTGATGGCAACAGTTGAGAGTGAGATGAAATTCAGCAGCAGAGCGAATACACAGTTGAAGTTCACGCCGCTTGTGAGTGGCAAGGATCTATTTCTAAAGCTGAGAACACTTTGTGATCTGTTAGAGATCACCCTGGGCGCGGAAAGGTCGGAGACGATCAATGATGAATATTATGACGACGACAGTTCTGCCCTCTTGAAGTCTAATTGCCTTTTGCGGCGGCGAACGCTATCGGGAAAGCATCTGATTACTCTCAAAGGACAGCTTTCCGGCATTGGCGCGATGGGCCGCCTCGATCGAATGGAAGATGAGTTTGAGTGTTCGGACGAAGATTTTCGCCGAATGTTGGCGGACACAGTCCTCGTAAAGGATCGGATGCGAAGCTTGGGAGTGTATCTGAGTGCCTTGGGCCCATTGCGGAAGCGGATCGCTGTAAAGAATGATCGCCTATCAGCGGATCTAACCACGGATGTTAGGCAGTATAGCCTTTGTCATGACAGCTTTCACTATTTTGCAGAGGGTTGGCATAGCGAAAAGTTCGGCGAGGTGGAAGTTGAGAGAATTGGAGAGTTTATTGAGGTTGACGCCAAACTCGAAAAACTCCGGAAAGCGCTAACTGAGTTGCTCGGATATGCACCTTCAACCGAGAGCAAGGTCAAGAAGGGTATCGAATGGATATCCCGCCGTGGAAGGGACCTTCATACCGTCCATTCGGTGGGTTTTGATATCGTTGGATTCTCGAAAGAACCCGCGGAAACTCAGAAGGAAATGATTCAGACCCTCAATCACTCCGTGAAAAAGGCGATTTTATCAATCCGGGGGGTGGAGTCGGGGATTGTACTTTACCTTCCGACTGGCGATGGCATGATACTGGTATTTGAAGATAGGCCCCACCTTGTCATAGCGGTGGTCCGCGAGGTTCAGCAGAAGATCAGGCGGCACAACGAGCAGTCGCCTCGGCTGAGAATTCTATTTAGAACCGGACTGCACTCGGGCCCTGTCTTTCGGTACTCAGACGTCAATGGCAATCCGAATGTCGCCGGTAACGGCATCAACTTGGTCCAGAGGGTCATGGCCGCTGGCGAAGAGTGGCACATTCTTGCGAGCCACGAAGCGTTCGAGTGCATGGGGAACATCGACCCCGACACCAAACGCACCTTTCACAGTGTCGGAACGCATAAAGCGAAGCATGGCGTGGCAATTGAGCTTTTTAACGTCTATGATGAGGGCCTGAATTTCGGGAATCCAGCTGCACCATCGATTGTGCCCGCTGCAGCGCAGGGCCTATGACGCGCATTCGGAAACAGAGACTTCTTGCGCCGTCTATCGGTGATGCCATATTTCGAAGTGATATTGCTTGAGCAGCGAAGGTTTACAGGATGTCCAGGGTGTGGGCGTCGGTTTAACTGTAGACCAGTTGGACTAAACCAATTGAGGGGGAGGCCTGCGCTCGCGTCAGGCTGAGGGTGACGGTGGAGTGGGGGAAGATCCGGGTGACGGTTTGGATCACATCGCCGTACCTTTTGGTGATGGTGGTGCGGGTGTGCCCGCCGTATTTTTGGATCAGGAGGATCCGGAGGGTTTCGAAATCCTGGGGGCCGGCGAGGGGCGCTGAACTGGGAATGCCGAAGGAGAGCCAGAGGCGCACCTGGGTGACGCGATCGGAGGGCTGTTTGGCGCTGGCGGAGGCGCGCATGCGAAGGTCGCCGGTCACGACCGTGTCGAGGGTGAGAGTGGTCCAGTAGGGATTGGATTCTGCTTTGGCGCGGGGGTAGAGGGCGCGGACTTGGTCGAGGGTCATACCCCAGTGGATTTGGCCCCAGCCCTCGATGTCGGTGGGTTGGGCGGAGCCTGCGGCGGCGATCAGCAGTAAAGGGAGAAGACTGCGCATACCAGGGTAGTGCGATGCGAGCTGGGATGTTCTCGCGAGATTTGTTACACGTGGGAATGCGGGTTGTTGGTTGACCGGCTGTTAAACTTGGGTACCCACTCGTGACTGCTAAAGCGTCAATTGGGTTACGGGAATAAGAAATGGTCACCCCTTCAGATTTGAATTCCCTTCATTCCAAAGTTGATTTTGCCATCGAACCAGATGGGCAGTCGCAGAGGGTGTAGTTCCAACCCTTGGAGGCGTGATCACAGGTGGCGAGGTGTCGGCGGTGGGGTGTGAGCACGGCCGGGATCGTAGCACGATTTGTCACGTGGGTTTGTCACGTGAGAAGACGCTGTTTGGAAGTTGTTTATTTTCTGTTTGTTGAGTGGCGGAAGCCAGTGGGGGTCGAACCCACCTGCGGTACTAAGTACCGCACTACGGGTTTGAAGCCCGCGCCCAGCACCGGCCAAGAATGGCTTCCGCTGGTATTGTAGCAAGGCAAACCGATCTTCCCCGCGGAATTACAGCTTGACCACCGTCGCCTTCTTCAAATAGTCCGGATCGAATTCCAATCCCATTCCCGGACCCGGGGGCACGGGAATCACGCCGTTCTTAATCTCGAAATTCGGCGAGTACCACGACTCCTTCTTGGCCGGCCCGCGGGACACGTACTCCATATAAGGACCGATATTCGGAGTCGACGAGGCGAACTGTAGAATGTTCACCGACGCCGCACCGGTCTGCGTGTTGTGCGGGCAGATCCACATATTGTTCGCCTTGCGCGCCATCCGCGCCACCCTCGCCGCGCGAATGAACCCCCCGTTGTAATTCAGATCGGGCTGCACCACGTCGATCACCTTGTTCTCGATCATCCATTGGAACAGCCACAGGCTGGAGTCCTGCTCGCCAAACGCCACCTTCATCGTGAGCGCGTCCGCCACCTTCTTGGTCTCGCTCAACTCCTCCCAGGGACACGGCTCCTCGAACCACAGGTACTTCATCTGCTCGAGTCGCTTGCCGATCTCGATCGCCTTCTCGGCATTGTACGAGCCGTTGGCATCCGCCATGAGCGTGACCTTCCCGCCGAGCTTCTTCTGCGCAAGATCCAGCAACTTCTCCGTGCGCCCGGGATAGGCATCGCGATTGTCGCTCATGCGCCCCCCGATCTTGAACTTCACCGCCTTCGCTCCAGTGGCCTCGACCCCGCGTACGTAGATCTCAACCTCCTCTTCCGCTGTCGTGTCGCGCCCCGACCCCGACAGGTATACTGGGATCTCCTTGCGCAGCACGCCACCCATCAACTCACCCGCCGGCTTCTTGAGCGCCTTACCCATCAGGTCAAAGAGGCTTTGTTCCACATAGGCCACAGGGCACCAGAAGGCCTGTCCCGCCAGCTTGTAATTGGAGTTGGTGACGTAGACCTCGTCCACCAGATTCTCGAGATCGCGCGCGTCCTGCCCGATGAAATGCGGGATCACCCGGTGCATCAGCAGCGGGATGAAATCCTCAATATCTTTGGTCTGGACAATGCCTTCAGCGCCGTCAGTAGACCTGGTGCGCAGCAGGTAAATGCGCCCGGTCTGTAACAGCTCGATGGAGGCAATCTTGATGGGGGAAGAGAAGAACTTCTGGAGATTGAAAACAGGTTTCTGATATTCGGGAGTGGCTGATTCCGCGGCTCGGAGTTGAGGGGCGAGCGCCAGTCCCACCCCCGCGGCAAAGAAGTTGCGACGGGTCATACTCTACGAGCATAACCCGCCAGTCTCAAACCAACTACTGTGGACGCATCCAGATGTCCTCCAGAACGCTGACGGAGGACGTCACGGTTTGTCCGCCGATGGTGAGCCGGACCATGTAAGTTCCGGGATCGAGCAGGGCGCCTTGTGCCCCACCGAATCCCCCGAACCCACCACCGCCACCACCACCTCCTCCACCGCCGCCGCGACCGGCCGCCACGAACGGCACTCCCAAATTGAGGCCGCCACGACCGCCACGCCCACCGGTGCCGCCCGGACCACCGCCTGGGGGTTCGGGACTCGCCGGAGCACCCGGAGGAGGCGGATTGCCGGTCGTCGCTGCGCCCGCTCCAGCCGCTTCGGCACCCTGTGCACCGCCTTGCGCGGCGTCAGCATTGCGTCCGCCGCGTCCACCGTTCCCACCGCGGCCGTTCCGTCCACGGCCGGCATTGGCATTGCCATCCGCATTCGCGGCCGGCGGCAACCCGCGCATATTCCACTGGAAGCGGTTCATGCCGGCTTTGATGTCCACGTTCATCGTGCTCTCCACCTGGTTGTTGAGCAGGAACTCGACCTTCCCTTGTCCCATGTCGGCCTTGGCCAAGATGTTGATGGCAGTTCCGCCCTGCGGATTGCGCCCGATGAAGTCGCGGTTGGTGGAATGGCGCTGCGCTTGCAAATCGCTCTTCCATTGAATCGCCTCGCGCGGATCAAACAGAGTGAGGTCTTTGTTGCTGGCCGATTTCATTTTTTCGAGCGGCGAGATGTCGTCGCAGATCCAGATCGACCGGCCGTGCGTGCCGATAATCAGGTCGCGATCGCGCGGGTGGATCAGAATGTCATCTACGCGCACGCTGGGCAGGCCAGTCATGAACTTCTTCCATTCCTTGCCGCCGTCCAGCGTGACGAACAAACCGAACTCCGTTCCCACGAACAGCAGGTCGGGATTGTCATAATCTTCGCGGAGCGCGTTGATGTTGCCTTTCGCCGGAAGATTACCGGCCACGGGGGTCCACGTCTTACCGTAATCGGTGGTCTTGAAGAGGTAGGGCTTCCAATCGTCGTTGCGATGGTTGTCCACCGCCACGTAGGCCGTACCCGGATCGAAATGCGAGGGCTCAATCCGCGAGATGTGCGTATAGCCCCTGGGTGCGCCGTGCTGAATGTTGTCGTAGACGTTCGTGAACGTCTCGCCGCCATCCTGGCTGACTTGCAGGTTCCCGTCCTCACTGCCATACCAGAGCACGCCCGGACGCGAAGGAGACTCGCGGATCTGCGTACCAGTCGAACTGGCGGCATAGCCATCGTGTTTTTCGGCCATCGGCTTATCGCCCGCTACGCCCATGATCGGCATTTCGGGAGACCAGCGATTGATGTTCTTGCTGAGATCCTTCGTGTTCATCCACCAGGTATCGCCGCGATTGGTGGACTTGAAGAAGTACTGACCCGCCATGTAGATCACCTGGGGATTATGGGGCGAGATCTCGATCGGCGCGTTCCAGTAGAAGCGGAAGGGTTCGATATTCGGTGGCGCGTTGATCACATTGGGCTGACCGCCGCGACCGCCTCCGCCGCCTCCTCCTGCACCACCACGTCCCGCAGCGCCGCCACGTGCTTCCGCACCGGCCGCCGGAGCCGCAGGGGTCTCTTCTGCCGCTGGCGGAGCCGTGCCGGCAGCCGCCGCATTGTTCGCGCGTTGAATCTCATTCGCCGTAGCTGAGACTGCGCCGCCGCGTCCTGCGGTCGGCCGGATGTTCTTCTGCGTTCCAGCACGCAAATCGTGACGGGACATGTTGCCGTCCTGCGACTCGCCGTATACGATCGCCCAATCGGTAGGATCCTGGCGCGTGTAGAAGCCGTCGCCGCCCGCCACCGTAAACCAGTCGGTATTCACCGGGCCGGTGTTGGAGCGCAGCGCACTGGGCCCGCACCACGCGTTGTTGTCCTGCAATCCTCCGCACACATAGTAGGGGCGGCGCATGTCGGCCGAAACCTGATAGAACTGGCCGACCGCGATGTCGTTGTGGTAGTCCCACGTCTGGCCGCCATCGTAGCTGAAATCGAGGCCGCCATCGTGGCCCACCGCGACGATGCGCGGATCCACCGGATTGATCCAGAAGGCGTGATAATCGGTGTGCGAACCGTTGACCGGTGTCCAGGTCTTGCCGCCATCCATCGACATCTGCGCGGGTGTTCCGCCCACGAAGAGCTTCTGGTCGTTTTTTGGGTCGACGCGGATCTGGCTGAAGTAAGTGGGCCGCTGGTTCTGATTGCTCATGAAGGTCCAGGTCTTGCCGCCATCTTCGGAGCGGAAGACGCCTGAGCCGTTGGGATTGGGAGGAAGGTTCTGGCCTCCCCGGCCACCGCCGCCGCCTCCCCCGAATCCGCCACCGCCACCACCCGCGCCAGCGCCAGCGCCAGCTCCGCCGCCAGGGACGCCGGCAGCCGCAGCCTCGGCTCCGTTCGGGAACTCGCCGGCAGCGCCGCCTCTACCGCCGCGTGCCGGGCCTCCTTCAGCCGTCGTGCCGCCGCCGGTACCGGGACTCGCGCCTGCTTCCACTTGGGCGTAGACGATGTTGGGCTTCGCCTTGAAAATCGAAATCGCGATGCGCCCGTAGATGCCGTCCTTGGGCTTGGGCCAACCCGGACCTTCCAGTTTGGTCCACGTGGCGCCGGCATCCGTGCTCTTCCACAATCCGCTGCCAGGACCACCGCCGTTGTATCCCCACCAGGTGCGCCGCCGCTGCAGCGAGGAAGCGTACACGATCTTCGGATTGCTTGGATCGATGGCTACGTCATTGAAGCCTGTGTCGGGATCGATGTACTTGGCGAGCTTCCAGGTCTTCCCGCCGTCCGTCGTCTTGTACAGGCCACGCTCGGGATTGGAGCCGAACAGGTGGCCCATCGCCGCGACGTAGACGACCTGCGGATTGGTCGGGTCCACCACGAGGCGGCCTATCGACTGGGTCTCTTCCAGTCCCAGGTGCGTCCAGTGCTGACCGCCATCGGTGGTTCCCCAGACGCCGTCGCCGATCGACGAACTCTGCCGGTTGTTGGCCTCGCCCGTTCCTACGTACACGACGTTCGGATCGGAGGGCGCAATGGCGATAGAGCCGATCGACTCGTTCTCCATATTGTCGAACTGCGATTTCCAGTGGTTGCCGCCATCGGTGGACTTCCACAAGCCGCCCGTGGCGAAGCCCACGTAGATGGTCATGGGGTCTTTTTCAGCGCCGACGATCTCGTCGATTCGGCCCATCATGACCGCCGGGCCGATCGAACGGAACTCGAATCCGCGCAAGAGCGGATCCGTGGATTGATTCACTGGAGGAGCGGGCGGTTGGCCGCCTCCGCGTCCCTGCGCCAACAAGATACCTGCCACACCTAGACCGGCAACTGCTCCGGTCAACACGAATGACCAACGACGATTCGTGGGTCGTAAACGCATAGTTTTTTCTCTCCCAAGTGCCCAAAAGCCTGCTGATTTACCGCCAATGTAACATAGGCAGAATGGAAATACGATTGCGATAGGATCGAGGTTACCCCCGAACGCGGAGAATCAACCGGCCATCCACAAATACATAGCCGCGTATCCCCGATAGGGCCGCCACGATTCGGCGAGTTTCTCCAATTCCCGCGCGGATTTAACCCCCGAAGCGCGCAAAAGGCCCAGATCTTGTGCGGGAAAGGCATCGGGGTCGCGGCCAAGGCGAATGGCCAGATATTGCAACGTCCACGGGCCGAAACCCGGAATCTCGGCGAGTTGGCCGGCCACCTCGGGCCAGGTGTGGTTCAAACGAACGTGGCCAAGGGCGACTTGCTCAGCCAGAGTCCGGAGCGTCTCCAGACGCCTTCCAGGCATGCCGAAGTTGCTGAGGTCACTGGCCGCGAGTTCTGCAGGATCGAGGCCGGGACATCGCGCCACGAGCTTGCACATCAGGGTATTCGCGGCTCGGACCGTTACCTGCTGGCCCAGAATCACCCGCACGCACAGCTCGAATGGCTCCCAACAGCCCGGGACGCGTACCCCGGGGAGCCTCTCGATTCGCGGCCGCAGAATCGGGCTGGCGGCGAGCAGACGATCCATGGGGGTGGGGTCATGGGTGGTGTCGAAGAGGCGTTCGAGGCGCGAGGTGATGGCGGGGAGTGCGCCGTCGCCGCTGACGGCGAGCGAGCAATTTGACGAAACGAACTCCACCGAGACGGTCCCGCCAGGCGTCTGCCGGACGTACCGGGTTTCCGAAATCGACTCTACCCCAGGGGTCGAACGCGGAGTGAGGTACCGCAGAATGGCATCCCATGGATAGGGAGGCCGCACTGGAATGGAGAGCGAGAAGCTCATTGCGCGTCGTGGAAGATGATCCCGAGAGTCCAGCGCTGCCCGGCGGTCACCGGACTCACGCCGTGGCGTACGCCCACTTTGTAGATGCCCCGCTTCCCGGCGGCGGGCCGGTGGCGGGTCGTGATGACCAGGCCGTCGCCCTGTTGGGGCAGAAAGGCACGGCCCATAGATTGTGCACGCGGCGGGTTTTCCACGAGAAGAAACTCGCCTCCTGAGTAGTCATGATGAGGCTGCGAGAGAAAGAAGACAACCTGAAAGGGAAACGCGACCGCGCCATAGATGTCCTGATGAAGGCAATTGAAGTCGCCCGCTCCGTAGCGGAGCATCAGCGGCGTCGGCCGCGTCTGTCCTTCAAGATGGCAACGGCCGAGCAGTTCGTCGAGGGTATCCGGAAAAAGGTCGGAGCTTTGCAGCAGGCTTGCCCAGTGATTGGCGACTTCGGCAAGGCGAGGATAGAGTTCATGCCGCAATTTCTCGATGAGCGGCGGCAGTGGATAGCGGAAGTACTGATATTCGCCCTTGCCGAAGCGATACTGGGCCATGTCGATGCGGCTGCGGAAGAGTTCTTCGCAGGGGTAAAGTGCGATCAAATCGCGGCACTCCTGGGCGGTGAGGACTGAGGGTAGTATCGCGAATCCCGATTCTGTGAGTGATGTGGCCGCGCGATCCCAATCGATATTCATAAGAATATGGTAGGGTCCGTCCGGGGCCCGCGGCTATCTGGTTGTTGCGGTGGAATTAAAGGAATCCCATGATATGATCCGGGTTGAAGGATGATCTCTTCCCTACACATCGAAGGATATCGCGGTTTCACGAGCTTCGACATGTCGGGTCTCGCTCGGGTGAATCTGCTGGTTGGCACCAACAACTGCGGCAAGACGTCGGTTTTGGAGGCAATTTATCTTCTGGCATCTGCTGGAGATCCTGCAGCTTTGTGGCACTTTCTGTGGCGTCGTGGGGAGCGACTTTTGCCGGTGACCCTCGCGACTTCTGACCCTCCGGGTGCCCGTCCTCAACTCGAAGTGGAAGTATCCCATCTGTTTAATGGGCATAGGGCACAGCCCGGCGCTTCGTTTAGGATCAGTACTCGCAACCGCACCCCGGCAAATTCCATCGAGTATTCGATTCACGAGGTCAAAGTCGCCGATGGCGAAGACGGCAGCCATCTCGGATCGCGCGTGGTGATGCATGCAACTGGCAGCCCGAAGCCGGCGAATGATGCAATCCCTTTGTCCCGGGCTGGAGGAATGTATTTCAACACGGCGGATACGCTGGGTTGGCGCCAGCGACTCCGACAGAGCGACTCCTTCCCGACGCAGTTCATCACGGCGGATTCGGTCTCGGTCAATGACTTGGTTACGGTTTGGAACAAGGTACAACTGACACCAGACGAATCGTTGGTGGTGCATGCATTACAGTTTTTGGAACCCCAGGTCGAGCGGATTGCTGCGCAGGCGACACCTGGTGATCCGTACTCTGGCGCCCGATCCAGAGGTGGTTTCATCCTGAAGTTACGAGGGATTGAGCAACCCGTACCGATAGGCAGCATGGGGGACGGGATGTGGCGAATGCTGGCCATGGCGATCATGCTCACGCAGTGCCGTGGAGGTGTGCTGCTCATTGACGAAATCGATAGCGGGCTCCACTACAGCATAATGGGCCAGATGTGGAAGTTGATCTTCAACGCTGCCAAGGAACTGGATGTACAGGTGTTCGCTACCACGCACAGTTCCGACTGCGTGTATAGCCTGGCCGATCTTCGCAAGGAGGTCGATCGGGAAAATACGATCAGTGTGCAGAGGATCGACTCCAGCAAACCACACTCCGTTCCTTACGATGAGGAAGAACTCTCGATCGCCGCCCAGAAGGAAATCGAAGTTCGCTGACACGCGATGGCCTTGCGCCTCACAAACTCAAACGTACTCATCGTGGAGGGCCACGACGATAAGCACTCCGTCATCGGCCTCATGGAGCACCATGTCGACTGGCCCGATGGTCGCGAAAACGCGCCTGTCTATGTCGATGTCGGTGGGAGCGTCGACGAGATTCTGAAACGTCAATACTTGAGTGCGCAACTCAAGCGGGCCGGACTGAAAAGCCTTGGCGTGATCCTGGACGGCGATATGCACCCTTACGGCCGCTACCAGCGTCTGCGGGACATCTGTCTGGAGCACTTCCCGTCGATGCCTGAGGAGATGCCAACAGGGGGTTTGGTCATAACTGACCATGCCGGCCTTCGATTTGGCGCGTGGGTCATGCCAGACAACCAACAAGGGGGCGACCTCGAGACATTCCTAAGCCGGCTCGTGCCGGGTACAGCGGAGGTGCTCTGGCAGCATGCCGTCCGATCCGTGGACTCGGCACGAAAGATGGGCGCGACATGCCGGGACTGCCATTTGCCGAAAGCAAACCTCTACACCTGGCTTGCATGGCATGATCCACCCAGCCAGTCGCCCGGCATCACTCTAAAAATGAAAGTACTGGATCCTCATTGCCCGGCGGCTGCTGGATTTGTTGAGTGGTTCAAGAAACTCTACGCGCTTACTGCCTGATCCCTGTTGTTGCGATGTGCCGTCAGAAAACCGGCGAAAGCACCAGCTACCTCGGCCCTCTCTGCCATCGAGACTGCGGGAAGACTCCGAATTTCGTCGCGCAGATCCCCAAAAACTTCGGCGACTCAGTGTCTCGGCGTTATGAAGTGATTCCCGCCGTTACGCTCTCTTTTTACGCCTGCTAGAATCGCGTCGGTACCAGCACGCGAATCCGCTGATTGAACAGATCTCCGAAAAAGATGCGCCCGGCAAAATCGGCGACGAGGCCGCTCGGAGTCGTCATCTCTGCCTTCGTCGCGAGTCCGCCATCGCCGCTGAATGCCCGAACGCCTGTCCCCGCAATCGTCTCGATCCGCCCGGTGTGTGCGTCGACGCGGCGAATTCGATAATTGAAGACGTCCGAGATGTAGAGATTTCCCGCTCGATCGAGCGTGATATCTTCCGGGTCGTTCAGCAGCGCTTGGGTCGCGGGGCCGCCGTCGCCGGCGAACCCGCCTTGGTAAACGCCGATCCCCATCAGACTGGCGTTCTCGGGACTCGAACCAGCTACGGTGGTGATGATGCCGGTTTCCGCGTCCACTTTTCGGATGCGATGTTCACCCCGCGCCGCGATGTAGATGTCGCCTCGGGCGTCGATCGCTACCGAGGACGGCTGGTCGAGTTGTGCCTGCGTAGCCGGACCACCATCGCCGCTGTACCGCGATCCCCCGGCACCCGCAATCGTGCTGACGATGCCGGTTCGCGCCGAGACCCGCCTCACGCGGTCAGAGCCATTCGGAAAATAGAGATTACCCGCCCGATCCACAGCCATGCCACTCCCCAGGCTGATCCCGGTGTCCACTGCCAGTAAGCCGTCCGGGCTTTCCATCTGCGAACCATTGCCGGCAATGGTCTTGATTTCGTGGGTGGCCGCCGAGATATGGCGGATCCGATGATTGTAGACATCGGCGAAATAGATATCGCCGGCGCTGTCGACCAGGATGTTGCCCGGTCCGCCGAGTTGCGCGTTGATGGCCGGCCCGCCGTCTCCGCTAAAGCCGGGCTGGCCGATTCCGGCGATGGTCTTGACGACGCCCGTACGGGCGTCCACCTTCCGGATCCGCGCGTTCCAGTCGCAGAAGTAAAGATTGCCTTCCCCATCGAGCCCCACACTCGTGGGCAGATTCAACAGGGCCTTGCCAGCGGGACCCCCATCGCCTGCATACCCGCCGGTTTGGGAATTGTCCGGCCCCGAGCCGGCGACCGTTCCAATGAAATAGACGGGAGTGTAGGGAACCTGGCACAGAACCGGAATGCACGCCAAGGCTAGGATGAACGCCTTCCGCATGGGTGGGTCTCCTGAGGTGTCTGACGGCCGAACTGCTTGCGCCGTTAGACATTATAAAGGAAGGTTTGAGTTGCCCAAAAAACCGACGGCCCCGGAGGCGATACCCGCCGGGGCCGTCGCAGTTCTCTGCTTGCTCGAACTTATTGGATTCCGCCACGCGGAGGACGGGGGCCGCCGCCCGCGGGACCACGCCCGCCGGGACCGCGAGTGACCGTGTAATCCGAGGGGACGGTGAACAGCGTTTCATCCGGCTCGGCGCGGACGATATTCGTCAACTCCGTGACCGAAGTGCCAAAGCGAGGATCGGTCGTCTTCACCATCACCGGAACCTTGAGGTCAGTGGAAACCCAGCGTTCGTGCACCGTCACGAGCGGTAGCGTATTACCCATCGTGCCGGCCGGAATGGTGTGAGTGGTGCGGGTTCCGGTCGCGAGCACGCCGTTGATGGTCTGCGTGCCCAAGTCCTCGGTTTTCACGTTCGGATCTACCGGGCGTGTTACCGCATTCGGGTTGCGAGGAGCTCGCGGGGCAACGCCGTTCTGCGGATTGCCGGGAGCAAAGCGGCCGGGACCACGGGTCGGAATGGAGCGCGCAGTCTTGTTCTGCGGGTCCAGTTCGTGGGTAACGCCCGCCACCGGATCGTGTATGCTGACCTGCTTCACCGCCGTTTGCTGCCCGGGCCGGGTGACTTCCCGTTCGGTGCGGATGCGGCCCTGGCTATCGCGATTGATGGTGGTCTGCACCTGGTGCTGGATGGTGTTGCCGCCCGCCAGCACTTGCTGTTCGGTGCGCACTTCCACAGCGGAATACGGAGCGCCAGTCACGGTGCGTCCCATTTCCGGGCCGCCTGGCCGCATGGGACCAGGCCCGAACCCCATCCGGGGCCCTCTGGGGCCGTCCGGCGGCTGCGCCATTACCGCAGCGGCCGCACATAAAATCGTCATGACCAGCTTTTTCTTCATCAACTGTACCTCTCAAATGTCATTTCGCCCGACAGCGGGAAAGTTCCATTGTAGTTGGCAAATCTCTGAAATGGTTTGGCCCGGACCGGTATACGGGGGAGTGCCCGCGTCGGGCAGCACGTAAAAAATGGACGTGAACAGACGGGTTACAACCGTGCGCGTGGTCCATCGCTAAACACATGAGAAAGGACACCATCACCCACTATGGTGGTTGACGGCGCAACCTCGCCGGGCGAGAGACCTGGACGAGCAAATATCGCCCGCCCCTTTGCCGCGTGGAAGTATGGCGGATCCCATGGCGGTACGGGTCGGCCGCAATGTCACCTATGACGTGACGGTACCCCAGCTTACATTGAGGGACGCTCCGCCTTTCCCTAGAACGTTGGCGGCCCCGGACAATCCGACCACGCCACATGCCGCTTTGTAATTCGTGAAAATAGGGTTTCCGGGCCCGCCTTGAGTCCCGAAAAAGATCAGCGTGCCGTAGAACCCGGCGCCCACGTTGATCACCTCCAGCTTGGGGACGGGTAGCGGTGTTTTGCTGCCCGCCACTTCCACAATCACGCACGGCCCTACCAGTTGCCGCGGGTGAAAGGGCGTCGGCGTCGGCAGTGGCCCACGGATGATGTACGAGCCCACGCAGGGGGTCCAATCCGCGGAGGCTGTCCCGCCAACACCGGGAGTTCCGACCCCGACGCCATGGGCTTTGTAAAACAGCAGGATCTCCTCTTTTTCCTTCATGTCGCTGTGGATTACCAGGGTTCCGTCCAGGTACTCGCACCCGATCCCAAAAGCAGCGGAGGCGCTAAAGCCCGCAGTCGTTTTGATGTACCATTCGCTGGCAGCTTGCGTGACGTTGTCGCAAAACGCGTTCCAGGTGTTTTGCGTGAGCCCCGCGATGGTATCGGACTTGAGCACCGTCCATCGGCCCGATCCCTTCCAGACGATAGCGGTCCCGTTGTACTGCGGCCTGCCGGGTTGTGCCACCATCGGAGCACCCTGCGTACCTTGTGGAGCGTAGACCGAACCGCCCCAACTCGTGGACGGCGGAAAGATCTGGATAATTCCGGAAGAGCCTGTGGCGGGCGGCTCTCCGTATGCCGTCAGAACCGCAAAGTCAGCTCCGTCCGTGTCCTGTAGAATCAGGTCGCCGCCCTGCCGGCGAAACGGCCCGCCGGTGGGCATACGGTAATCGTGCTGGCCCAGATAACCCCATCGAGCGGTGCCGTCATCATCCTTCTTCATACGGATGGAGACGGTCATCCGGAACGCGGTTCCATTTTTAACGGCGAGCAGGACGTCTAGCTTCAAATCGCAGATGTACATCGTCAGAGTTCCTCTCCGAAGTTGCAGCCGGTTGGCGGCTGACCCGGAGTGACGAATGCACCTGATTTGTATCAGCGATTTTTGAACGCCTGGTTCAGGTCTCCTCGGCAGGCCACATGACGCGGGCGATCGCCGCCGCCATCTGCTTCCATTTCGACTCTTCCGTGGCCAACTGCTTCTTGCCCGCGGGGGTCAGGCGGTAATATTTGAACTCGCGCTTCTGATCCTTGCCGGCCACTTCCCACTTCGATACCACCCATCCCTTACGTTCCAGACGGTGCAGCGCCGGGTAGAGCGAGCCGTGCTCCACTTGCAGGACATTGTCGGTGGTGCGCTGCAGGTGCTTGGCGATCTGATGACCGTGTGCCGGCCCGAACAGGAGCGTCCGCAGGATCAGCATGTCGAGCGTGCCCTGGATCAGTTCCACGCGGTCTTGGGGTTCGTTGATCATACGAGTGGCAATTTATTCTACACTGGCCGGCAACATGGGTAGACGCGCTACCCATGGTTTGGTTAGCCCCCCGCAGTGGTGCGGTGTTACCATCTGAGGAACGCCGATCCATTGTCTTCGCGGACGGGGTCTCTGTACCCGCGTCACCATGTCGTGAACCGTTCCGGGCACGGGCGATGAGGTTTCGATATGCGGTTTCGATCCTACGACACCGAAGGCTTTTACGATGAAATGTTTGACGACGCCTGCCGGCCTCGGCCGGGCGCACAGCTTTTGCTGGAGACCGTCGAATCGCTTTCCGACGGCCATTTGTTGCGCTACAAGCACGCCGCCGAACGCCTTCTGCTGCAGATGGGGATCACTTTCAACGTCTACGGGGACTCGGCCGGAACCGAGCGCATTTTTCCTTTTGACCTGATCCCGCGGATCGTCTCCGCCGATGAATGGGACCACATCGAACGCGGCCTGAAGCAGCGAGTCCACGCCCTCAACGCCTTCATCGACGACATCTATCACGATCAGAAAATTCTGAAGGACGGCATCATCCCCAGCGAGGTGATCCTCTCGGCAACCTCCTACCGCAAGCAGTGCCAGGGATTGAATCCGCCATGGCGCGTGTGGTGTCATATCACCGGTACCGACCTGGTCCGCGATCGCGATGGCCGCTACTACGTTCTCGAGGACAATCTGCGCGTTCCTTCCGGCGTGTCCTATGTGCTGGAGAATCGCGAGGTGATGAAGCGCATTTTCCCAGGCGTGTTCGAAGGGCTCTCGGTTCGCCCGGTCACCGAATATCCCAGCCGCCTGCTGGAAATGCTCGAATCCATCGCCCCATCGCAGACGACCACTCCTCGCGTCGTCCTGCTTACGCCTGGCATCTACAATTCCGCGTACTTCGAGCACAGCTTTCTGGCCCAGCAGATGGGCGTCCAACTGGTGGAAGGCCGCGACCTCATCGTCAATGACGGCGATGTTTTCATGCGCACCACCAAAGGCCTGGAACGCGTCGACGTGATCTATCGCCGCATCGACGACGATTTCCTCGATCCCGAGGAATTCCGGCCGGATTCTCTGCTCGGCGTCGCCGGACTGGTGGGGGCCTACCGTGCCGGGCGCGTCGCACTGGCCAATGCGCCCGGCAATGGCGTGGCCGACGACAAAGTGGTGTATGCGTACGTGCCGGATATGATCCGCTACTACGAGGGCGCCGACCCCATTCTGCCGAATGTGCCGACTTATCTTTGTTGGAGGGATGACGACCGCAAATACGTGCTGGAACATTTGAGTCAACTGGTGGTGAAGTCGGCCAACGAATCGGGAGGGTACGGAATGTTGGTAGGGCCGCATTCCACAACGAAACAGCAGGAGGAGTTCGCCGCCAAGATTACGGCGCACCCGCGCAACTTCATCGCCCAGCCCACGCTCGCGCTCTCGCGTGTTCCGACGATCGTGGGGGATCACTTCGAAGGCCGGCACGTCGATCTACGGCCGTATGTGCTGTGCGGCAAAGAGATCTACGTAGTGCCTGGCGGATTGACGCGAGTCGCGATGACCAAAGGCTCGCTGGTGGTCAACTCCTCGCAAGGTGGCGGCAGTAAGGACACTTGGGTACTCTCCCGAAGCGCGGAAAGCCGGGACCGTGGAGCAGGACCTGGGGTCCAGGGTGATGCGGCGGGCGAAGCGGGCCAGGAGCAGAAGCAATGATGGGGTTAGGGTTTGCGGGATGGAGCGTCGATGACTAAGCCGCTCCTGAGTCGCGTAGCGACTTCGATCTACTGGATGGCGCGCTATATCGAACGCGCCGAGAACGTCGCGAGGTTTATCGCGGTCAACCAGAATCTCATGCTCGATCTGCCTCGTACGTACGGAGATCAATGGCAGCCAATCGTCGATACCACCGGCGATCGCGCCTTTTTCCAGGAGCATTACGGGACTGCCACCGAAGAGCACGTGGTTCGCTTTCTGGCGTTTGACCCGCAGTACACCAACTCCATCTACTCCTGCATTCTGGCCGCGCGCGAGAACGCCCGCTCGGTGCGCGAGACCATCTCGTCAGAGATGTGGGAGCAGATCAACAGCCTCTACCTGCTGATCACCGGGGAAAGCCGCAAGACCGTGCCTGAGGTGCTGCCTGAACTCTGTCACCACATTCGCATGGGGTGCCATCTTTTTCAGGGCATCACTCACGTCACGCTCAGCCACAACGAAGCCTGGCACTTCATCCGCCTGGGCACCACGTTGGAACGCGCGGATAAGACCACGCGCATCCTCGACGTCAAGTACTTCATCCTGCTGCCCTCGTTGAGCGACGTCGGCACGCCGTACGACGACATTCAGTGGGCTGCGGTACTGAAATCGGTGAGCGGCCTGGAAATGTACCGCAAGTGCCACGGCCGCATTTCACCGGATAAAATAGTGGAGTTCCTGTTGCTCGACTCCGAGTTCCCGCGCGCGGTCCGGTTCTGCGTCGCGCGAGCCGACCAATCGCTGCACGGAATCACGGGAACGCCGCTCGGCACCTTTTCCTGCATGGCGGAGCGCAAACTCGGCATGCTGCGCGCGGAACTGGATTACGCTCAGGTCGACGCCATTCTCATGAACGGCCTGCACGAGTTTTTCGACGCCTTGCAGACAAAAATGAATACAATCGATGAGTGTATCCTCGGCGACTTTTTCGCTCAAAAGCCCATCGCAAGGTCTGCCGGCGGATAACCCGGACGAACCAATGACATTTTGTTTGGGAATCACCGTCGAGCAAGGCCTCGTCGCCATCGCCGATACCAGGGTAGTCGCCGGCAACGAGTGTCTGATCGCCAGAAAGACAGCCAGCTACCAGGGACCCGGCTTCGCCTTCTTCGCGATGCACTCCGGACTCCGCTCCCTGCGTGACAAGATCCTCTTGTACTTCGAGGATGCCTTCGCGCGCGACACCATGGCCCGCGACCGCCTGTTCAAAGTGGTGAATCTCTATGCCCAGCAGGTCCGCCGTGTCGCCGACGAGGATAGCGCCTCGCTGGCACGGGCGGAACTCTCCTTTAATGTTCATACCTTGATCGGCGGCCAGATGTCCGGCGATTCGGCTCACCGGCTCTACCTGATCTACCCGGAGGGAAATTGGGTGGAGATCGGTCCAGACACGCCTTATCAGATCATCGGGGCGTCGGGATTCGGCAAGCCCATTCTGGAGCGCTCATTGACCCGTTCGGACTCGATGCTGTACGCCTTCAAAGTGGGTCTGCTGGCGTTCGACGCCACGCGGCTGTGTGCCGCGGATGTGGGCTTTCCGATGGACGTGATACTCTATTCGCGCGGCGGTTTCACCCTCGTGGAGCAGCGCTATGAGGCGCAGGACCTTCGCGAGATCTCGGCATGGTGGCAGGAGCGAATGAGGCGCAGCGTCCACGATTTGCCCTCCGAGTGGATTGAAGCCGCATTTTCCCGGCTCACCGGCGACGAGATCGTGTTCTGATTGCAGACCGCGCATGCGCCTCTCGGTGACTCACTCCACGACTTACTCGTACGACGAGCCGGTATTCCAGGAGCCCCACACCTTTCGGTTGCGCCCCCGCGAGGACGCGTCGCAGCGCCTCTTGCACTACTCCCTGATGGTCTCGCCGATGCCCGCCGGCAAGAGCGAGTGCCTCGACCAGGATGGCAACGTGGTGCTGGAGGCATGGTTCGATTCGCCGCTGAGCCAAATGATGGTCAGCAGTTCCTTCGAGATCGATACGCTGCGCGAAAATCCTTTTGACTTCATGTTGTCCGCGCGCGAGTTGAACCGCCTGCCCCTGGTTTACCAGCAGCCCTTGGCGAATGCTCTCACGCCCTATCTCGAAACCAGCGGCAACAGCGACGCCGTGCGCGAACTGGCGCGCTCGACTGCCGAAAAGACCGGCTGGTCGACCATCCCGTTCCTCACGGAACTGAACTTCCGCCTGTTCGACGGCTTCGAGCACATCGTTCGCGATTCCGGCGATCCGCTCGCGGCAGAGGAGACTTTGGCCAGGCGTAGCGGATCGTGCCGCGACCTGGCAGTCCTCTATTGTGCGGCGTGCCGGGCGGTCGGAATCCCGGCGCGTTTCGTGAGTGGATATGAGCGCGAGGCCGCATTTCAGGAGCCGGCCAATATGCATGCCTGGGCGGAAGTCTATCTCGCGGGAGGCGGATGGCGCGGGTATGACCCCAGCGTCGGGCTGGCCGTCGCAAACTCGCACGTTGCCATCGCGGCGGCGGCGGACCCGCGGCTCGCAGCGCCGATTTCCGGAACCTATCGCGGGACCGCGCGCGCCCAGATGCAGTTTCAAATCGCGATGCAAATCCATGGCGAGCCGAACGTCCCCCAGTGACCAATCGAGCCAGCCTGACCGCCGAGTACATGGCGCTGTTCCGCGCTTTGGAATCGTCGCGCGGCAAGCGATCGCGCTGGTTCCACGATCCCTTTGCCGCCGCCTTTCTTCACGAGTCGCGCCGATGGATGTACGAAGTCGGGCGGTTTGCTCCGGGACGGTGGCTCATCGAGCGGCTGTTAGATCATTACGCTCCCGGTGTGCGGGCTGCGGGAATCGCGCGAACCAAGTGGATCGACGAACAAGCCAATGAAGCGCTGCGAACCGCGACCCAGCTGGTGTTGCTTGGCGCCGGGTTTGACACTCGGGCCTATCGTTTGCCTTCTGCATCGCGCGTGGTCGCTTTCGAAATCGATCACCCGCAGACTGCGCCCGCGAAACAGGCCGCCCTTCGAAGATCGCTCGGAGCCCTTCCGGAGAACGTGCGCTTTGTCAGCATCGACTTCAATACGCAGTCCCTCGGCGAGGTTCTCCTCCGGGCCGGCTACAACCAGGCGCAAGCATCGTGCCTGGTTTGGGAAGGCGTCACCAACTACCTCACCGCCGAGGCGGTGGACTCGACCCTGCGCGAGATTCGCCAAACCTGCCCCGGCAGCATCCTGCTCTTCACCTACATCGATCGCGCGGTTCTCGATCGACCCGATCAATTCCTCGGCGCCGCGAAACTGATGGAAAGACTCCGCGCCTACGGAGAGCCATGGACATTCGGCTTTCGGCCCGAAGAACTGGAAGCGTACCTGGCCACCCGCGGCTTTCAGTTGACAGCCGACCTCGGCGTTTCGGAGGTGTGGCAGCGCGGTGGACGATCCGCCGCTGGGACGCACGGATACGAGTTCTATCGCCTCGCTTCGGCACGAACCACCGGCTAAAGACCGAGTCACCTTCACAGCCGCGTGTAACTCGTGCGCAGCGGCAGGTAGCTGTCTCACGCCTACACCAATTAGAGCGTCAGTCCCAATTCTTGAGACCGGGCCAGACTTCCGCGAGTGGCGTCTTCAGGCCGCGGCAATAATAGACGTCGAAGTGTTCGTACGGCATGGAGTAAGGGTGCGACACGCGCGCCACTTTATCGACGGAGGCGAAGTGTTGTGCGAGGTCACCGGGACGCCCATCCAGCACGATCATGCTCTCTCCGGTGTAATCTCGCGGACCCCATAGGAAATAGGTCTGGTGAGGGCTGATGGCGGGCGGCAGACCATATTTCGGGCCGAAAAGGTCGATGGCGCCGGCCTGTCCGTAGTTCTGCGCGTAAATGGCTGTCTTCGGACGGATGTCCGGCGGCAGGTTGCGGTACACCCCCGCCACCGTGGCCGCCATCTCCTCCCATCCAAACTGATCGGCGAAGATCTGCGGAAGCGGTCCGAGCCGGTGAGTCTCAATGGCGGGTTGGCCGATATGCAGCGCTTGCGAGTAGCGGATGTACGTTTCGGGCGGCAGGATCGGGATCGCGATCGGCGCCAGCATCGCAGCGGTCACGGCGAGGAGCACGGGCCACGCGAACCGCGGCCAGCGGGAGTTCGTTTCGTCAAAAAGGCGTTCCCAAAAGATGGCGCCGGCGGCAAAGACCAGCGGGAAGGCGGGAAAGAGGTAGTAGATTCGGGGGCTCAGCTTGATGATCACCAGCGCAGTGAAGAGCCACGCCCATCCCAGAGCGCGGAACTGTTTGGCTGCGGGGGTGAAAAAGAAAAACCACAGCCCCGCGAGCCAAATGGGCAGATTCAACGGATGTAGGGTGAGCGCCTCCTGCGCGAAGAAAGCGAAAAAAGAGAGCGGCACGTCGCGGCCGCTTCGACGGATGTTGGCCTGCAGTTCCAGGAAGGGGAAATGATGGTGGAGGTTCCACAGCAGATTGGGCAGGAAGATCAGCACCGCGATCGCGCCGCCGGCCAAGAGCCACGGGCTGAATAAGAGGCGGCGCTGCGGCGTCAGCAGCATTCCCAGAATCAATCCAGCGCCGAATAATCCCATCGAATATTTGTTCTCGAGCCCGAATCCGGCGAGGATCCCGAACCAGATCCAGATCTTTGGGTTACCAGTCCTGATCAGGCGGATGACGAGCCATGCGCAGCCCATCCAAAAGAGCGGCTCATAGGCATTCATGGAAAGGAAGTTGTCGATGCCCAGGATCGCCGGGGCGGCAAGTGTCGCCAGAGCAGCGAAGAACTGCGCGAAGCGTCCGCCGCCGAGTTCGCGCGCGATCAGCGCGGCCAATGCGACTTCCGCCGCGCCCGCTACTGCCGGAAAGAAGCGGATCGCGGCGAGCGACTCGCCGAAGATCATGCGTCCAATCCACGTCATCAGTGCGATCAGGGGAGGGTGGTCGACGTAGCCCCAGTCGAGATGGCGGCTGCATGCCAGGTAGTACAGTTCATCGACGAAGTACCCGTAGTGCCGATCGGCGTAGAGGTGGATCAGCAGCTTGACGGCCGCGAGGGAAAGGATCGCCGCTGCCGCCGCCACAGGCAATCGCTTTTCGACTGAGGGATTCATGCGCCGGCCCCTCAGTGGCGTTCGTAAGGTCTGGCGGGAGTGGGGACCGGCTCGGGCACTTTGGGGCCCTCGATAGTCGCCGCGCCGTCGAGACCCTTGCCAGTCACGTTATGAGTGCTGATGAGCGGGCCGGAAAAGCCCGTGGCATGGATGTCGCGCAGTTCGGCAATGCGGATGTTCGCCAGCGAGATGCCCTTCGCGCAAGTACCGGTGACATTGATTAGCGAGAAGCCTTCGATGGGCTTATCGGGATGGACGCCAACACCATCCACGAGCACCGGGCAGTCCTTGACGCGCACATTTGAGATGCGGAGATTCTTGACCGAAGGAATGCCCTCGGGGCCGGGCACGGGTTCCTGGTCCTGAATGCCGCTGTTGAGGATGTTGAAGCGCAGAAAGCCGCCGTCCGTGCCCGAGACATCTAAGTCGTCGGCCACCAGGTCTTCGATGAAGGCGCCGCGGCCGGGGCGGGTCTTGATATACAGCGCGAAGGTACGGGCGTGGGTGAATTTGCAGTGCTGGATGCGCACATTGCGGATGCCGCCTGAAGTCTCGCTGCCAATGCCGATGCAAGCGAAGATGGAATCGGCCATCGTGCAGTTGGAGATCTGCACGTCCTCCGTCGGCCGCGCGAGCGTGTAGGCCTCCATGCCGCGGCCGGATTTCAGCGAGATGCAGTCGTCGCCCGTCGCGATGTCGCAGCCCTCGATGCGGACGTGTTTGCAGGAATCGATATCGATGCCATCGCCATTGCCGCCGGTGCTGCGAATCGTCAGATTGCGGATGGTAACGTTCTCGCAGTACGTCGCGTGCAGGCACCACATCAGGCGGTACTCGGTGGAGAAGTCCTCGAAGCGCACGTCGTTGCACCCGATCGGCTCGATCAGGGCCGGGTGTCGAAGAGGGTTTTGCGGATTGGGACGGCCGCCCAGCGCCACGTTGCCAGCGATGCGGCCCGGTCCGATGACCCCGATGTGGTCGGCGCTGATCGCGTAGATCAAGCCCACGTGGCCCTGGATCCATTTGCCTTCCCATCGGACCTGGGTGACCGGATAGTCGGCGAAGTCGGGCGTGCCGGTGATCACGGCGTCTTTTGCCAGCCGCAGGATGGTGTTGGAGCGCAGCGCGAGCGCACCCGTGAGGTAGTTGCCCGCGGGAACGAGAACTTCGCCGCCGCCGAGCACGGAACAGCGGTCGAGCGCCTGCTGGATGGCCGCAGTGTCCTTCGTGGAGCCATCGCTCGTGGCTCCAAAATCGCGCACATTCAACGTCAGATCGGACTTCGCAGGCGGAGGTACGGGCTTTTGCGCATTGGCGCGGTTGAGACACGAAGCGGCTGCCGGGGCGGCGATCGCGGCCTTCAGAAAGCTGCGGCGCCGAAGTAGCGAGTCGATGGGGCGGGACATTCGCTCTCCATTCTAACCGCCGGAACACCAGCCAGTGGGATAATCACAGGTGCCGTATGACCGACGATCTCCATCACTGTAGTTTCTCCGCGCGCCTGGACTGTCACTATCTGTTGCGCTTGCCGGAAAAGATCGACCCCCGGACGCTATTGGTCGTCACGCTTCATGGTTTCGGGCAGAGCGCGGAGACGATGATGCCTCTTACCGCGAAAATGTTCGGTGCCAATCCCGTGATCGCGGCGTTGCAGGGGCCAAATCAATTCTTTCTCGATCAGAAAGTTTCACAAGTCGGTTACGGATGGATCACCAACCGGCATGCGGCCAGTTCTATCCGCCTGCATCACGACATGGTGCAGCAGGTTCTCTGCGAGGTGGGCCGCGAGTACGGGATTCCGCCCGAACGGCGCATCCTGGTGGGATTTTCGCAGCCGGTGTCGCTGAACTATCGTTTTGCCGCAACTTGGCCGGGGCAAGTGCGAGGCGTGGTGGGAGTCTGCGGCGGATTGCCGGGAGACTGGGACACAGGAGCCTATCAGCCTGCCACTGCGGCCGTCTTGCACATTGCGCGACGCCAGGACGAGTTTTATCCTCCCGCGGTCACGGAACAATACGCGGAGAGGTTGCGTATCCGAGTCAAAGACGTGGAATTCCATCTACTCGAAGGCGGGCATACGTTCCCTTCCAAGGGAAGCGTCATCGCTGAAGGCTGGCTGGAGCGCATCCTGCGATAATTACGGTGAATATGTCAACTGGCTCGTTAGTCCGCCGTCCGGCGGTTCTGCTGGCATTGGCCCTGTGTTCGGTGGGCGGCGTGGTAACTCTGCTCGGGCGGCTGGTCAGCGGTCCGCGAGTGGAGCAGAAGCGGGTTCCGTTGACGAACGAGGCGGGCACCAAGACGTTCCCCGCGTTTTCCGCCGATGGACAGCGCATTGCGTACAGCGCCCGTGGAATCGGCAAGCTGAATTACCAGATCTATGTGCGGACGGTGGCGCCCGATACGCCGCGTCCTCTTACCGAAGGAACAGGCAACGATATCGGCCCGGCATGGTCGCCCGACGGCAACAACATCGCGTTCTTGCGCCTGGGGGAAGGGCACGCGCAGTATATCGTGGCTCCAGTGAACGGAGGCGCCGAGCGCAAAGTGGCGGAGTTCGCCGTGGTGGGCGATGAGGCGCAACTGGGTGCTTCGGCCTCGTGGACGAAAGATGGAAAGTCGCTGGTGGTCGTGGGCGCGGACGAGGGCCAATTGCCGGGGCTCGCGATTGTGGCGGTCGCAACTGGCAAAGTCACTCGCATCACCAATCCGCCGGAGGGCTCCGAAGGCGACGCCTTCCCGGCGGTCTCCCCGGATGGCGCGGTGGTGGCCTTCGTTCGCAGCACCGGCAATGACGGCGCCGACCTGTTCTTGACCGACTTCTCGGGCTCGCGCGCGCGGCCCTTGACCTTCGACAATCGGACGATTCGAGGCATCTCTTGGACCCCCGACGGGCATGATCTGGTCTATTCCAGCAATCGCCTGGGACGCTGGAAGATCTGGCGCATCGCCGCGTATGGTGGCAGCCCCCGCGAATTGCCGATCGCCGGCGATCGCGCTGAGTACCCCGCGGTCGCACCCGAGGGCAATCACATGGCCTTTGCGGACATCCCGTCGGTATCGGCGATCTGGCGGGCCAAACTGGGCACAGGGGAAAGTTCAGGGGAAGATCGTCCGCTGATCCGCTCGGCGGGGAGCGAGTCGTCGCCGATGTATTCGCCCGACGGCACGCGGATCGCCGACATCTCCAGCCAGACCGGCTTTGACGAGATCTGGGTCAGCGATGCCGATGGCAACAATCGCGTCCAGGTGACACAACTCAAGGGGCCCTCGATCACCCGGCTGCGATGGTCGCCGGACAACAAGACCATTCTCTTCGACGCGCGCCAGGAGCATGGTCAGGATTTGTACACCGTCACGGCGACTGCGGGAGCCAAGCCGAATCGAGTGCTCCTGGGCGCCTGGAATGGCTCGTTTTCGCACGACGGGAAGCGAATTTACTATGACTCGCGCGGCCAGCTATGGAAGGCCGCGGCGAATGGCGGGAATCCGGAAGTCCTGGTGTCGGAGTTCGGTGCGGTGCAGGGCGTGGAGTCGATGGACGGCAAGTATGTGTACTACCGCTTCCGGCGGTCGTTCTGGCGGGTGCCGGTGAGCGGCGGCGAAGGCGAGGAGGTGATCGTTCCGGACCACGATCTACCGTTCGCGACAACGATTCAGCCGGATGCCAAGGGCATCTACTATTCCGAATTTCAGCGCAGTTCCCGGTCGCAGGTGGTGGATTTCTACGACTTCGCGACAAAGAAGAGCACTGTGGTGTTCGAGATCCGCACGGGCAATTTCTTCACCCAGGGACATGTTTATTCGATATCGCCGGATGGGAAGTATGTGATTTATCCGCGAGTGGATCAGAGTCAGACGGATCTCATTCTGGTGGAGAATTTCCGGTAGGTTGACAGGGTGTGATTTTCCGAGAGGACATTTATACTGGAGGGAATCGAACACAGGAATGCCGGAAAAGACGAAGATTACGCGTGTGATTCTGCAGAATTACAAAAGCCTGCGGGACTGCGACGTGTCTCTAAGGCCAATCACGTTCCTGGTGGGGCCGAACGGTGCCGGCAAGAGCAACTTTGTGGAGGCCCTACGGTTTCTCTCGTATGCTTTGAGCGCTTCGCTGGAGCAGGCACTCGATGCATGGTCCGGGTTCCGCAGTATTCGATACAAGGGAGAGAGTGGTGCCTCAAGGGTGTCCTTCCAGATCTTCTTCCACCTCGACGATGACCGAGCGGGCAGCTATCTGGTCGACCTCGAGGCGCCTCAGGACGGACCAGTTTTCGTATCGAGAGAGGAGTGTTCTGTTACGTCGCCGGATGGGACAGACTGGTTCAAGGTGCATAGTCGGGTTGTCACCAGCAACCAGGGCGTGACACCTGCCGCATCCGAAGAGAAATTGTACCTCGTGAATGCTTCGGGTATACCTCCTTTCGAAGGGGTTTACCGGGCGCTCTCTGGGATGGTGGTGTACAACCCGGTGCCCGACGAGATTCGCGGTTTCAAGTCTGAAAAGCGATACAGAATTCTCGATCGTTCCGGGAGTGCGTTAGCAGAAACGATCTCCAGGTTGAAGGGGTCGGCACCAGAACGATTGGCCCGGGTGACCGATTACATTCGCCGGATCAACCCCGGCATCATCGATATTGATGTTGTCTCCCTCGACGCGAACTACAATCTGCGTTTTGAGGTGGACCGCGGACAGGGCGTTCGGGAGGATTTCCCCTCGCAGAATATGTCCGATGGAACATTGAGAGCCCTCGCGGTGCTGGTCGCCCTTTTCCAAAAGAGCGACCGTTACCCCTTAACTATCACCGGGCTAGAAGAACCTGAAGCTGGACTGCACCCGGCTGCTGCCGCGGTGTTGTTCGACGCACTCACGGAGGGCAGCCATTTGGGCCAAGTGGTAGTGACGAGCCACAGTCCGGATTTGCTTGACCGAGACGATTTCCCTGAAGATGCGTTGAGAGCGGTGGTGATGTGTGAAGGTCGCACGATCATTGGCCCCGTTGATAAAGTGGGCCGATCCGCTTTGAGAGAGCACCTCTATACGCCTGGTGAATTATTGAGAATGGATCAACTCCGACCGGAAGGCGGCCCGACCAGCGCCGATGTTAGGTAACGCTGTCAGATTTGGCTTTGTCGTTGAGGGTAAGGGAGAGGACGGGGCGCTCCCCCTTCTTGTTCGGCGGATCTGCAACGAACTCTTCGGTGTTTTCGCTATTCTCACCACACGACCAGTTCGAACGACGAAATCAAAGCTCGTGAGACCGGGAGAATTGGAGCGCGCGATTCGGCTCGCCCAGTTGGCCAACGAAATGGAGGGCCCGGTGCTTGTGGTGCTGGATGCCGACGATGACTGCCCTGCTGAACTGGGTCGCAGCTTGACGCTGAGGGCTCTTCCGATCGCCCAAGACTGCGGCGTGTCCATAGTCATTCCCAAATACGAATTTGAGACATGGTTCCTGACTGCGGCCAAGTCTCTCGGTGGCTACCACGGATTGAATGAAGGGCTGTCACCCCCGCCCGACCCCGCGGCAGTACGAGGCGCAAAGGAGTGGTTGAGCCGGAATATGGCGCCCGGCAGGACGTATTCGCCCACAGTTGACCAAACTGCTCTCGTCGCACATATGGATTTGACGGCTGCGCGATCGTGCAGGTCGTTCGATAGGTTATGCCGGGAAATCGAACGCTTAGTCGTCACCTCTTGAGGATCTGCGTCGTCGCTGTGCTCGGGGTTGGGTGCCCTCGACTGCGCCAGACGCTTGCTAACGCGCGCGGCTCGTTGCGAGCCGTGGCCGAATGCCCGCGCCTCCTCAAAGGGTACGGCGATACGCACGCGAGGGGTTCGGAATTTCATGGCGGTGATCGCTATTGGGAACGCAGTGCGTTCACTGGGTCGATGCGAGCCGCCTTCCGGGCTGGCACGATACAAGCGATGACGGACACGACCGCGGTCAGCGCGGGTACCGCCAGAAACGTCACCGGATCCGCAGCGGAGACGCCATAAAGAAACGACGCCAGAGTCCGCACCAACACCAGTCCCGCGATGATCCCAATCGCCAGCCCCGATGCAGTGAGCTTCAGTCCGTAGCGGAGAACCATCCCGACCACCGCGCCCGGAGACGCACCCAGCGCCATCCGAAGCCCGATCTCCGCGGTACGCTGCATCACCGCATAGGAGAGCAGTCCGTAGAATCCCACCAACGCCAGGCACACGGCCATTCCCGCGAAGGAAGTCAGCAGCACCGTTTGAAACCGGCGACGCGCAGCGGCTTGATCCGCATAGCGGTCCATGGTCTGCACATCAGCAATCGCGACATTGGCATGGAGTTCGGCAACGGCCGCGCGGACCAGCGGGATCATCGCTTCGGGCGAGAGATTCGTTCGCACCGCGACACTGTCGGCGAGTCCATTTTGCACATAGATGATGGGCTCCGGTGCCTCTTCCAGGCTGCCATTCCGGATATCGCCGACTACCCCGATGATGGTCATCCATTTCGAGTCGTTGATTCGCAAGCGATGCCCCAGCGCATCGCCGTTTCCAAAGTAGCGCCTCGCAAAGCTGGCACTGACGTCGGCCGTTTTCGCCCATTCCGCATACGGAATCGCGATGTCGCCGTCGTTCAGAAAGCGTCCAGCCAACAGGGGAATTTGCATGGCGCGGAAATACTCGCCGCCCGTCTCGCGGACGCTGGCGGTCTGATGCAGAGCGCTCGCCCGGCCTTCGACCTCAATGAATCCCCGATCCTCGAGCGTGCTCAGGGGGAGATCGTCGATCGATCCAGCGGCCTCCACGCCGGGCACCGCGCGGATGCGGTCCATCAGAAGGCGGCGGAGCGGATTGGCGTCGGGTGTCCGGTCTTCCGGCTCCACACTGAAAGTGAGCGTCGAGGTGGCGAAGCCCTTATCTTCTCCCACCAGAAAAAGGTAGCTGCGAATCAACAGACCCGCGCCCGCTAACAGGACCACCGCCAGTGCCATCTCGGCAACGATCAGCGTGCTCCGAGCGTGCCAGGAAGTTCCGGCGATGCCACGGCCGCCCTGCCGCAAGAGAGTGTTCACATTCACGCCCGATGCCGACACCGCCGGCCAGATCCCCGAAATTACGCCACTGACCGCGGAGATCGCGATGCCGAACAGCAGCACGCGCCAATCGAGCGCCGTGTGCTCCAGGCCCGGAATGTCTCCAGGATTGAGCCGCACCAGCAATCGGATCAGCCCGTAGCTCACCGCGATGGCCACCGTGCCGCCAGAGAGCGAGAGCGTCAGAGACTCGGCCAGCATGAGCCGGATCAGGCGCAGACGACCGGCGCCCAAAGCCCTGCGCACGCCTAGTTCGTGGATGCGGCCGGAGGCACGAGCCATGAGCAAGCTGGCCAGGTTGGAACAGGCGATCAGAAGTACCAGGCAGACCGCGCCCGCCAGCAGCCGGATCAGTGGCATCACCGGCCCCGCCGTGGTCTCCACGAATGGCACGATCACCGCTTGCATGGGACCCTCGGGATGCGGCGCCAGACGGCTCTGGATCGCCGAGATTTCCGACTGTGCCTGCGTCAGCGCGACGTCCGGACGCAGCCTTCCGATCGCTGCGTTGAATCCATCCAGATCGCGATTCGATTCCTGCTTCGGCGTCAGCGCAGCGGGCACCCAGATGTCCGTTCGGGGGAGCCAGGCAAACTGCGACTGCCCGGGGAAGTCGTTTCCGTGCGGATAGGAGAACTCGCGCGGCATAACACCGACGACTCGATACGACTGGTGATCGAAGCGGAGCGTTTTCCCGAGTACGGCGGGATTACCTCCGAATTGCGACCGCCACAACGCGTCGCTAATGACTGCCACGAATTGCTTTCCCGGGCGGTCATCCTCCACGCCGATGGTTCGGCCGATCTGCGGGCGGGCCTGCAGCGTTTCGAAAAAATTCCCCAGTACCCTCGCGGCGCCAATCCTTTCGGGACTGGTATCTCCCAGAGAGGCCAGGAAGCGCTGCATGGTGGTGATGTTCTCGAAGGAGCGGCTCGTCCGGCGCCAAGCGGCAAAGTCGGCGTAGTATGGCGGAATCTCACGACGTAGACCGGATGCGCCGGGAATTGGAGTCCAGAGGTAGACCAGGCGCTCCACGTTGCCGTAAGGAAGCGATCGGATCAGCACCGCGTCGACGAGGCTGAACACCGTGGCGGTCGCGGAAACGCCCAGTACGATGGCGAACAGCGAGGCGACAGTGAATCCAGGCGAGCGAAGCAGGATACGAGCGCTGTGGCGCATGGCCTAACATAACATCGCTGCGGCCAGCTTCTGCTGACGCGTCCCCAGGCCGCTGATGTGCTTCCCGAGACTCGACACTAAGCCCTTCTCTATCATCGCGCTACGGGAGAAAATCAACACCCGGCGTTGACGCCATTCAACCCGTTTTCGCGCCATACAACCAACAATTTCAACGTTTTGATGGCAATCGGTAGTTCCCCCGGTTCCCTCTTCCTTATACTTTGGACAAGCGCGAATCCCGGTATATTTGTAGCAACGCGCCGTTTACAATCAAAAAACCTGGGGACTGGGCACCAGGAGGAGTCAACGACATGCACAAGCCAATCAAATACGCAGAGAAGGCATTGACATACGCGGCTGGAGCAGCCTGGTTCGTATTCGATAAGTTCAACCAGATCGGGCAGAACCCCGGCTTTGTGCCGAAATGGTCCGACAAGCCCCTGCTCAAGTCTTGGGAGAAGACGAAGCCGCCACTTGGATGGCCCCGCGACACGGATTCTCTGTGCCCCCGTTGCATTCCCGAGGTCCGCCAGCAGATCCTCGACGGCAAAACCCCGCTCGAGGTTCTCTACACCGACAAGCCGGGCGAAATCAAAGCTCAAGTGATTGAGCGCGACGGCAAGATCCTGATGGTGAAGGACTGCCCCGTCCATGGCCATTTCGAGGACGTGATGGCGATCGACACCGCGTTCTTCAAGCATCTGGAAGATGTATTTCCGGGCCGCGACATCCGGGCGCACAACGATTCCAAGCTGCACAAGCACGGCTCCAGCACCATTACCCACGGTCGCGGATCGGTCCTCACCGTCGATCTCACCAACCGCTGCAATATGATGTGCGATCCCTGCTTCATGGACGCTAACCAGGTCGGCTTTGTCCACGAACTGAGTTGGGAAGACATCAAGACGCTGCTCGATAACGCGATCACGATCAAGCCGAAGCGCCAGATGTCGGTACAGTTCTCGGGCGGTGAGCCCACGATCTCGCCTTTCTTCCTGGACGCGGTCCGCTATGCGCGTGAGGTCGGCTATACCTCGGTCCAAGCGGCGACCAACGGCATCGAGTTCGCCAAGGACCCGGAGTTCTGCAAAAAGGCCGCCGACGCGGGTTTGCGGTACGCCTACCTGCAGTTCGACGGGATCGGAAACGCCGCCAACGCGCATCGTAAGGTCGGCAATCTTTTCGACGTCAAGCTTCGGGCAATCGACAACCTGCACGCCAACGGCGTCGATATTATTCCGGTCATCACCATCATCAACGGCATCAATAACGAGCAGGTGGGGCACATCGTGCAGTTCGCCCTCGACAATCCCAAGAAGATCCCGTTCCTCTCGTTCCAGCCGGTCTCTTTCACGGGCCGCGATGAAGCCGTCACCGACGAACGCCGCGCCGCCCAGCGCTATACGCTCTCGCACCTGGCGCATGACGTGAAGAATCAGACCGGTCTGGGCGAACCAGCCCGCGACTGGTACCCGATCTCCTTCATCTCCACCTTCTCGGACTGGAGCGATCTGGTTCACGGCGCCGATTACGGCTGGGGCCAATTGAGCTGCGGATGCCACCCGAATTGTGGCGTTGGCATGGCGGTGATGGTGGACAAGGAAACCAAGGAAGCCAAGGCCGTCACTTCTTTCTGGAATTGCGACCAGCTCGCCAAAGATGTGGCTCGCGTCAACGACGCGGCTCGCGGCAAGTGGATGTCGATTATCGGCATGGGCCTGGCTGCCACGCGCAATTATGATCCTTTCAAATCGCCCACGCACTTCAAGCTCAGCGACCTGATGAAGAAGCTGGATAAGACCTTCGGCGCGACTGGCAAGAGCTACGGCAAGGTCGGCAAAGACCGCACCATGGATGATATCGAGAAGCGCCGGCGCGATCGCTGGAACTTCCTCTTCATCGCGGGCATGTGGTTCCAGGATCTGTTCAATTACGATTTCCGCCGCACCGAACAGTGCATCATTCCCTACGCTACCCAGGAAGGCGAAATCTCCTTCTGCGCGTACAACACCGGTGTGGGTTGGCGCAACATCATCGAGAAGATGCACATGACCGCCACGCTAACGAAGTGGTATGAAGAGCATGGCCGTCACGAGATCTTCGCAGGTGGCAAAGCGGTGCCGATCGAAAAGAAAGACACCGCGTTGGTCTTACGCGCCGACGTAGTGGCCAAGGGCGAACAGCGGGATCTGGATCGTATGGGAATCGCGAAGAATGCCCGCGAGGAAAAGATCCGGGCCCGCGATGCAAAGCTAAAGGAACAGCAGGAAAGTGAGAGGATGATGAAGCTTTATCGCCAGCACGTCCTCAAAGAGCAGGCAGGTCCGGAACTGGTCCAGATTGGCAGCATTCCTTCGAGCGCGCCCATCACCATCAAGCCGGCACCGGCCCCCGCTCCCCAGCAGCGTGTGGAAGAACGCGAGGAAGTTGGCTCGTTCGGCGATTAAACGATTCCCCCACCAACCACCTCCAGCCGCCGCAGCGATCCTGCGGCGGCTTTTTTATGTTCGGTACAGCCACATCCGGCCGGCATCACCCATTGCCTTACAACTCGGGATGCAGATGCATCGTCTTGCCAGCCACTACGTAGATCTTTTCGGCATACCGGCTGACGCCCGCTTCCTTGATCTCGACATTGTAGCTGCCGGGACGGAGATACATCGATTTATTCTCATGCGTCGTACCGGCGTAGGCGCCGTTGATGAAGACCTGAGCGTCTTTCACTTTGGTATCGAGCTTCACTTCACCGGCATTGGGATGGCCGTAGTAATAGCCGCCGTAGTAGGGGTTCCAATACGGACCCCAATAGGCGCCCCAGAACGGGCGATAGAACCCAACCACTGGACCACCCACCACCACACGAACCGCAGCAGGAGCGCTCACAGGAACAGCAGCCATCGTCATCAGTGCACCAGTTAGAACCAGCAATGCTTTTTTCATTTCCAACCTCCGCCCTGCACAGTTGCAATCGCCGTGCCAGATTGTAACCGGCTTATTTTGTTGGACTTTACAGACCCTTTACATGGCCAAGGCCAACCAACGTGGCCGAATTCAGCCACCGCCAAAAAAGTGTGGCGCCGGCCACAGCCCCGCCCGCTACTCAGTATTAAATTAACGGTTGTGCGTCGCGGGAATCTCAGCCGGACCCGGCCGCTCTACTCGTAAGTTTCAAGCGGGAGAGCAAAGTATGGCTAGCGAAGAAGAGATCAAACGGTCTGTCATCGACATCGCGAGGCAGCAGGCCAAGGATGGTGCTCACTACTTATGGGGCGGCGCAGGCAATCGGCCGGGAAAGGCCGATGGCGCAACGTATCGTCCGTCTCATGTGCAATTGCTTGCCAACGTGCCAGACCTGAGCAGCGCGGCGTTGGCGAAGCCAAAGGGCGGGAACCCGGTCGTGCCCGCGCTGTTCGCGGCATACGTTGACAGTTCCGATCAGGGGACGTTGGTGTGTGCCGGGCGCTGCGCCCTGGATGCCGTGCAAAAGAACGATCTGGCGCTGAAGATCACGGTGAAGGAAGCGCTGGCATTGAAGTTGAAGGCCATCACCGATCCGCAATTCGGTGAGTTCAAAAAGAATGGGGCCAATGTATCGGGTTTCCGCTGGCCTCGCCCGAATGGGGGCATTGGCCGATCAGACTATCCATGCACCATATGGGGCGAGAGTTGTATTGGGGTGCGGCACTTCGACTGCATCGGGCTGGTGAATTACTGCTATTCGATTGCCACCAACAATCCTAAATTCCAATACGGCATCGACAGTTTTGTGGTGCCGACGTATGCGCGGGCTGCCGGCTTTCTGGAAGTGAAGCCGATTTCCGGAGCGAAGATCGGCGACATCGTAACGATTGGCCGAGAGCATATCGGCATCGTGACCGAAGCGAAGACCGCCGTCGAGGCGATGGATCCGGGACACGGCGTGGTGGAGCGGGCGCTTACCGCAGGCGCATGGACACAATGCTGGCGGATTACCGGGTCCGGACTCAAGTGAGGTTCGAGTTATGGGAAAAGCATACAAGCCCAGCCCCCAAGTGGCGGAATCACTCGGCCCGATCGTGAGCCTGCTCACGCATCCAAAGACCCAGGTGATTAACGATGAGTTCATTGGAAAGACATTCCTGTGCGTCTTCCCGACAGGAGAGTTGTACTATGACTCGGGCCTGGCGCTCGACACCGACGGGTCGAAGTACGCCTTCGACGATCCGACCGGCGCACGGGGGCCGGGACACATCAGCCCTACGTCCATCACCGATGCTGCCGGAAAGAATCTGGACGCGGACAAGGTCAGCTACTTCGTTCTGCCAAAGGACGGATTCGACCGGAAGCACAAGATCGCGGACGGCGATTTTGGCATCGTTTTGTATGGTCCGAAGAAGGCGTACGCCTGTTATGGCGACCGCGGACCAGCGAATAAGCTCGGTGAGGGGTCGATTGCGCTGCATCGGGCACTGGGATTCGAGAGGACCCCGGGAGGCCGGTTGATGAATGTGGGAATGGATTCCGGTGTGGTGACGATTGTGTTTCCGCACTCCGGAAACGGCTTTGGCCGCACCAGCGGCGAAAGTGCGGCGCAAGGCCCGCCGCTCTTTCAAAAGCTGCGCGAGACCGCCTTCGCCTACGAGATGGAACTGCTGCGCCGGTACAAGACGCGCGATCTCCCGCTGAAGGTTCTGCGGAATGAAGACGCACTCCAGGCTGCACTCTCCGATTGGATGCAGGAGGTAGTGGACCACACGCCTCCGGCACCGGGCGCTGACGGTGACGGCGAGGACTTGGTGCGTACCGCGGAGGGCATCGAGATCCTGCAGTATGCTCCGGCCGGGATGGCGCTCGCGGGTGTCAAGACCGACGATTCCAAGCAGACGGTCTACGCGGAATTCAAGCTGGGCTGGACGCCCGCGCAACGGTGGTACGTGAGCAAGGTGGTCTTCCACCTCGGCCCACGCGAGCAGGCGGAAGCCGAGAGGGCGAAGATCCGGGCGAATTATTAAGATTGTTAAGAGAGTGGCAAGCGGGCACTGCCAAGACCGGCGGCACCAACTATGAGCCCCGTGTTTCCAAGTAGTTACGTCGCCCTCTTGCACTTGAACGACCGGATCCGCCGCCCCAGCCGTAACATTCAAGGCCTAACCTGCGCCTAGAAGGTGTTACCAATGGCTGCAAACCGCTTTACCACCTATATCGGGCGCCTTTTGGCGGCCACGATAGCCGTCACCGGGCTACTGGCCACGGAACACCACGGCGTCATCAAATCCGGCGGACTACCTGTTCCCGGCGCAACTGTAACCGCCACCATGGGCGACAAAAAGGTGAGTACCACCAGCGACGAGAATGGTGTCTATGCATTTCCCGACTTAGCGGATGGCGTGTGGACCATCAGCATCGAGATGCTGGGTTTCGGAAAGGTCAGCAAGCAGGTGGCAGTGTCTCCCGATGCGCCGCCGAATCCGGAATTTGATTTGAAGCTGCTCTCGGCGCAGGAAATCAAGACTGCGGTTGCGGCGGCCACGGCGCCTCCTCCCGCAGCGACTGCGGCTGCCGCACCGGCGGCTACGCCCGGCACGTCTCCCACGACTCCCGCCGCGGCGTCTTCCACAATGCCCACGCCTGCCTCTCCCGCCCCTACTACGAGCGCAACCGCGACGCCGGCAAAATCTGCAGCCCCGGCATCTGGCAGCGGTAATGGTGGCAACCGGCCTTCGATCCGGCAGGCCGTGCAGCAGCAGCAGCGCGGAGGTGGTTTCCAGCGCGCCAATGTGAACACAACCGGCGATGCCGGCGCTTTAGAGGCAGACTCCTCATTGAACATGGCGGGGAATGCCGACCTGGCACAGAGTTCGGGCGACGCCGTGATGGTCAACGGCAGCGTCAGCAGCGGTCTCGACATGCCACAACAGAACGACTGGGGCATGGGACGCGGCGGCATGGATGGATTCGGTCCCGGCGGGCCCGGCGGCTTTGGAATGGGCGGCCCCGGCGGCGATCTGGCTGGTGGTGACGCCGGAGCCGGCGGACGCGGTGGACGCGGCGGTGGTGGACCAGGCGGCGGCGGTCCGGGCGGGATGCCCGGTATGCGCGGCGGACCAGGGGGTGGTCCAGGCGGTTTCGGCGGATTTGGCGGCGGTGGACGAGGCGCAGGCGGACCCGGCGGTCGGGGAGGACGCGGCCCCGGTGGCCGGGGCAACCCGAACTCCTTCGGTAATGGACGACGCAACCAGCGTCCCCGCTACAACGCCAACCTGGGATTCATTTTGGACAACTCGGTTTGGGACGCGCGATCGTTCTCTCTGGCGGGCGTCGACACGCCCAAACCAGCGGCCGCGAATTTCCGCGTGACCGCATCCGGTGGTGGTCCTCTTAAGATTCCGCACCTGATCAGCGGGGAACACACCACGTTTTTCCTGAATTATCAATTGACACGCGCTCGTAACGGCAGCACGCAATCGGGCCTCGTTCCCACTGCCGACGAGCGGGGCGGCGATTTCTCACAAGTGCTGAATCGTCAAACCCAATTGCCTGTCACGGTCTACGATCCCCTGACAGGAAGCCCCTTTCCGGGAAATGTGATCCCGCAGAGTCGCATCAGCTCGCAAGCCCTGGGTCTGCTGAACTACTACCCGCTGCCGAACGTTTTCGGGAATTCCATCTACAATTACCAGACCGCTCTGGTCGGCGTCACGAATCAGGACAATGTCAACGGGCGCATCAGCCACACCTTCAATGCAAAACACCAAGCTAATGGAGGTTTGGGATACCAACGCGCCGATGGCGTGAATCCAAACATTTTCGGGTTCACGAGCACTAATCACCAGAGCGCGATTTCGGCCAACGCCAGCTACATCTATCACATCACCACCCGATTGATTAACACGCTGGGATACAACTTCAGCCGCAATACCCAGATCACCACTCCGTTTTTTGCGAACAATATCAATCTGTCGGGGCAGCTCGGAATTACCGGCAACGACCAGGACCCGAATTTCTGGGGTCCTCCGGCCCTGGCTTTTGCCAACAGCGGATTCTTCACCCTGTCCGACGGTAATAAGAACCTGAATCGGGCCCAGACCAGCGCTTTGAGCGACAACATTCTGTGGGCCCACGGCACGCACAATTTCCACTTCGGCGGAGACTTCCGGCGCATCCAGAGCAATCCGATCTCGCAGTCGAATCCGCGCGGCACCTTCCAATTCAACGGCACCTATACCGGCACCGGTACGGTGACGGGTTCCGACTTTGCCGACTTCCTGCTGGGCGTGCCGGACACGAGCACGATCGCGTTCGGCAACGCGGATAAATACTTCCGCAATTCCTGGATAGACGGCTACGTGACGGACGACTGGAAGGTGACTACGAGCCTCAGTTTGAATATCGGGATTCGCTGGGAGTACCAGTTGCCGATCACGGAACTGTATGGCCGCCTGGTGAACCTGAGCGTCGCTCAGAATTACACTTCATACACGACGGTATGCGCCGCGGCGATCAACGGCTGCACGCCGGGAAGTTCTCTGGGCTTCAATGACGCTTTGATACACACCAATCCGCGTGAATTCCAGCCGCGTATCGGCTTCGCCTGGCGTCCTTTCCCGAAGCACTCCACACGGGTCAGCGGCGGCTACGGGGTCTACTACAACACTTCGGTTTATCAGCAGATCGCCAGCCAGATGTCGCAGCAATCGCCGCTGTCCAACACCTTGAGCGACTCCATTCAGCGTGGCCCTTTGACCTTAGCCAACGGCTTCCCGACTCAGGTATTGAAGCCGATCACTACCTTCGCGGTTGACCCCAACTTCCAGCTTGGCTACCTGCACTACTGGCAACTCGCGGTGCAGCAGAGCCTGCCCGCCGCGTTGGTCAGCACGTTCACCTACGCCGGAAATAAGGGTACCCACCAGATCCAGCAATTCGTGCCGAACTCCGCGCCGGCCGGCATCACTTATCCCTGCGTCAACAACTTGACGAATCCCTGCCCGAACAACCTGATTTACGAGACCTCAGGCGGCAATTCCAATCTGGAAATGGTATCCGCGCAGTTGCAGCGCCGCTTCCGCAGCGGCCTTTCAGGCAACGCGATCTACACCTTCGCCAAGGATATCGATGATGCATCGGTGGGGGGCGGGGGACGCGGCGGCGCAGGCGGAGCCGGATCGGTGATCGCGCAGAACTGGCTCGATTTGAACGCCGAGCGCGCCAACTCCGCGCTGGTGCGCAGGCACTCGCTGAGCATGAACGCGCAGTACAGCACCGGCATGGGTGCTCGCGGTGGAGCTCTGGTCAAGGGCGCCAAAGGCACCCTATTGAAGGACTGGACGATGACCACCACGATTACGGTATCGAGTGGCCCATGGCTGACTCCCACGATCGTTTCCAGGACGCTGGGCGGCTCGGCGATCACCGGTCCGCTGCGTGCAGACTACACCGGTGCGCCCGTCTTCATCAACGGCGTCCTGAATCCCGCGGCATTTACCACCCCGATCTCCGGGTATGGAAACGTCGGACGTGACACGATCGAAGGCCCGATGACGTTCGGATTGAACGGCTCGGCGGCCCGTACGTTCCGTTTAGGCGAGCGGCGTAATGTGGATATCCGTTTCGATGCCCGCAACGTACTCAATCACGTGAATTTCGGCAGCTACAATACCACCGTCGGCTCGGTCCAGTTCGGGGCGCTGCAGAGTCCCAATGCCATGCGGTCGTTTACCGCCACTCTGAGGTTCAGGTTCTAACATGCGATCGATCACAGCTACCTTCTTAGTTTGGACTCTCGTGTTGAGCGTCGCCGCCCAGCAGGCTCCGCAGCGCGCAGGGCAACCCGCACCACGCCCCGACGACAAGCCTCAAGTGCTCACCGCAACCAAGGGCAGCAGCTCGTTCACGGCCAGCACCACGGAAGTTGTGGAAGATGTCATTTTGAAGGACAAGAGCGGGAAGCCAATCGATGGCCTTACCGCAAAGGACTTCATCATCACGGAGGATGGAAAGCCGCAGACGGTGAAGTTCTGCCAGTTCCAGACGCTGGAAGAAGAGATCAGCGCCGCGCCCGTAGCAGAGGGGCCTGCGGTCAAGGAAGAGACGATCGCCAAGCCTGCCGAGCCCGCCGTAAAGTCGGTGACCGCCAATCAGATCGCGCCCGAGAAGCCTGGGGACCTCAAGTATAAGGACCGGCGACTGATGGTGATGTTCTTCGACATGACCTCGATGCCCATCCAGGACCAGATGCGGGCGCAAACCGCGGCGCAGAAGTTCCTCAAGACGCAGATGACCAAATCGGACCTGATGGCCGTCATGACGTTCTCGAGCGATGTCAAAGTGGTTGAGGATTTCACCGACGATCGCGACAAGCTCGCCAAGGACATTAAGGGTCTGACGATTGGTGAAGGCCAGGGCTTCGACAGCACGACCTCCGACGACAGCACCTCGGACACAGGCGCGGCGTTCTCCGCTGATGACACCGAGTTCAACATCTTCAATACCGATCGCCAACTCTCGGCGCTGGAACAGGCGGTGAAGATGCTCGGCTCTCTGAGCGAGAAGAAGGCGCTGGTATACTTTGCCAGCGGCATCACCAAGTCGGCCGACAACCAGGCGCAGCTGCAGGCCACCATCAATGCGGCGCTCCGCGCCAACGTCTCGTTCTATCCGATCGACGCTCGCGGGCTGGTCGCCTCAGCTCCGCTCGGCGATGCCACCAAGGGCTCTTCGGGCGGGTCGGCGATGTACTCGGGCAGTTCGGCCCGCGCGGTGACGAGCAACTTCCAGGGCCAGCAGGAGACGCTCTATACGCTGGCTTCGGACACCGGTGGCAAGGCGCTGCTCGACAACAACGATCTGGCAATGGGAATCGTGCAGGCGCAGAAGGACATCTCCAGCTACTACATTTTGAGCTACGTCTCCACCAACGATAAGCTGGATGGCCAGTTCCGCCGCATCAAAATCACCCTGCGGCCGGAACTGGTGGCCAAGTACGGACAGCCGAAGAATTATCGCCAGGGCTACTTTGCCGATCGCGAATTCAAGAACGCCACCGCTTCCGACAAGGAGCGTCAGTTGCAGCAGGCCCTCATGCTGGGCGATCCCGTCACCGAGATTCAGGTGGCGATGGAGATCAATCACTTCCGCCTGGCGCGCGACCGATATTTTGTGCCGATCACGGTTAAGATTCCCGGCAGCGAGCTGGAGCTTGCCAGGCACGGTGGCGCCGAGAAGACGCAGATTGATTTCATCGGCGAAATCAAGGACGACAAGGGCAAGGTGGTGCAGAATGTGCGCGACTTCATTCCCGTGAATCTGAAGGGTGAGACCGCTGCGCAGCTCGCCAAACACCCCCTCGGATACGATACCGGGTACATGCTCCCGCCCGGCAAGTACGACATCAAGTTCCTTGCCCGCGAGAATGTCAGCGGCAAGATGGGGACCTACGAGACGAAGTTCGTGGTGCCCGATCTTACCGCCGAAACCAGGCTCTTGCCGATCAGCACGGTAGTGTTGAGCAGCCAGCGTATGGACATGAACTCGGCGGTCTTCTCCGCGCAGCACGATAAGAAGCTCGAAGCCGCCAATCCGCTGATCGAGGATGGCAAGAAGCTGGTGCCGAGCGTCACCCGCATTTTCAATCGCAATCAAGACATGTACGTGTACCTTCAGGCGTATGAGCCGACCGCCGAAACTACCCAGCCGCTGGTCGCGACCGTAAGCTTCATTCGCGGCAAGGTCAAGGCATTCGAGACCACTCCATTGCAGGTGAACGATGGGCTGGACGCCAAGTCGAAGGCGGTGGCGCTCAAGTTCGACGTGCCGCTCAATAAGCTGGTACCGGGCCGCTACATCTGCCAGGTGAACGTGATCGACCCGACCAGCCAGAAGTGGAACTACTGGCGCAAAGAGGTTATGATCGTACAGTAAAAGTTGTGCGGTGCTGGTTCTATATCTGTTTGCTACTAGGGCAGGCCCCCGGGCCTGCCTTTGCATTTCAGGCCTTCACCGGCGCCATCGATGGAGTCGTCACCAACGGCGTCACTGGCGAGCCAGTCGGCGGCGCGAAAGTTACGCTGAACGGCGGTGGAAAAGCTCCTGCTATTACCACTGACGCGAACGGACGATTTCATTTCGATGTCGCCGCAGCGAGCGGCTATCTGGCGGAAGCCTCTGCCGACGGGTACTCCCCACCTCGGCGGACTGCGTACAGCAGACAGTTCTTTACCCTTACCGCGGATAAACCAACCGCTGTGGCCGAGCTTCATTTACGGCCGCTCAGTTCGATCACGGGCCGCGTGTTGAATGAGGATCACGAGCCGGTGGCGAATCTACCCCTTCGCGCCCTCCGCTCGATGTACGCTCCCCTTGGACACGAGTACATCGTGGTGGGCGAAGCCCGCACGGACGAGAAGGGCCGCTATCGGTTTACCGGGATCGAACCCGGTCCTTATTTGGTGGTTACCGGACCACTCGACGATTTTGCGCCGTCACTTTTTCCGGGTGTGGCGAGCCTGTCGGAAACCAGCACGCAGCAAGTGCGGCCGGGAACCGAATGGATCGCAGATTTCAAGCTCCGCAAGGCGAGCCGGTATCGTGTTCAGGGACGTGTGATTCCATCGCCCCGCAACGGCGGACCGATCGTAAAGGAAGCGCGCTTGTGTGGGCCCGATGCTCCGCCCATGCTGAGCGCGGGTGCGATTCCGGTCCACGAAGAGCTCGACGGGGCATTTTCGCTCTCCGGCATGTACAGGGGCACGTATTGCTTCAGCGCTACAGTAGACGGCAAACCACAAGCCTTCGCACCTGCAGTCACCATCGTCGACAGCGATCTCGAGAACGTGGAGATCTCGCCTGAAGTTCCTTTTTCCGTTCGTGGACAGGTGAAGGCAGGCGATACGCCGGCTACCCTCGGCCACCAGTTTGTGATCGCCTTACAACCGAGAGCCGGTCCCTTCCTCTTCGCGCCGATTGCAAAGGACGGTTCCTTTGAGATCGAAGGAGTAACACCGGGAGCTTACACAATCGTCGTGCGGGGAGGACTTGCGAGTTACGTCCGTTCGATGTCCTACGGCGGACAGGATGTGACGGGCGGAGTGATTCCGGCCGCAGTCCCCGGGGTCCCGCTCACCGTCGTATTTGGCAGCGAGCGAGGAGAGTTGAGCGTGTCGATCGAGGCGGGTCCTCTCGAAAATACCCCGGTGATGGTCGTCGTGATCCCACCCGACGCGTACGCGGCGCGGCAGGATTTGATGCGCATCCAGGCCACCAACTCCGGCCAGCGTTTATTGCTGTCTCAGATGGCCCCCGGCGACTATCGCGTCTTCGCGCTGACGACATCGGACGCCGAGGACTCGGGCAACTGGGGGCTGCTCAAATTATTGGAAGGAAGTTCGCGCACCGTCACCGTCCGGCCGAGTGGACGAGAGACGGTCACTGTGACGCCGATTCCCGCACTGGAAATCGAACAGGCCAAGGAGCGCGTGCACTAGGGTCTGGGCGCGGACGATGCAGACTTCGTTTGCTGACGTGGGTTGCTGGCTAAACTAAACCGGTGGAACGGCCTCAATCTTTTCGGACTGTGACCATCCCACCGGTTCGCGCCACTTCAACTGCCCTGACTAGGAGCAACCGCAATACCAAAGTGCACAAGGTTCGTTGCCGCACATATCGATCTGCTGTCCGGGAGCGCGTGATTCGTGCCCGGCACAATTTACACCGGGGCCATCAGGCGGCCCGAAAGCGGCGAGAGGAGCCTCAAAGAGGCAAGCGGGAGTGTTTGGGCCGCGAAAGCGGCTATGCGCAGCGAGCTATACTGTCCTTTTAATGCATCGAGTCCGCTTCGCCCCATCTCCCACGGGCTTTCTTCACATCGGGAGCGCGCGCACTTTTATTTTCAACTGGTTATATGCCCGCCACAACGGCGGAACTATGATCCTGCGCATCGATGACACTGACGTCGAGCGAAATACCGAGACCTCGTTGAACTCGATCTTCGACGGACTTCGCTGGCTCGATCTCGGCTGGGACGAGGAGTATAAACAGTCCGAGCGCCTTTCTTTGCATCGCCAAATGGCCGATGCGATCTTTCAGAAAAACTTAGCCTATCGTGATTTCACGCCTGCGCACGATGGCGACAGCGAGAAGTCGGGGGTGCAAGGTACGTGGCTTTTCCATGCGGATATGCGGCAGATGAGCCGGGCGGACAGCGACCGCCGCGCCGCCGCGGGAGAACCCTTTGCGCTGCGCTATCGTGTACCGCGCGATACCAATCGCACGGTGCATTTCGCGGACGGAGTCTACGGAGATCAGTCGAAGTCTGCCGCGGACATTGAAGATTTTGCACTCTTGCGCAGCGATGGCATGCCGACGTACCACCTGGCCTCCTGCGCCGACGATGCCGACCTGCGCATCACGCATATCATTCGTGGGCAAGATCACCTTACCAACACCTTCAAGCACGTCCTGATCTTCGAGGCGGCCGGAGTTACACCCCCGGTTTTTGCCCACCTGCCGCTGCTCGTCGCGCCGGATGGCACCAAGCTTTCGAAGCGCCGGCATGGGCCTGTGGTATCCGTTACCACTTATCGCGATGCCGGATTCCTGCCCGAAGCCTTTGCCAATTTCCTCTGCCTGCTCGGCTGGTCGCCAAAGAATGACCGCGAACAGATGTCACGGCAGGAACTCATCGACGCTTTTACACTCGAAGGCGTGAATCGCAGCAATGCGGTGGTGAACTTCAAAGAAGAGGATCCCTTCGACCCGAAGGCGGTCTGGCTAAATGCGGAGCACATCCGGACCATGCCCGTGGAGGATCTCGCCGCCCGCCTGATGCCTTTCGTGCAGCATGTCACCGATCTGCCCACGATGATCCGCATCACGCCGCTGATTCGTGAGCGCATCAGACTTCTGCGCGACGTGCTCACGGTAGCGGACTTCTTTTTCGCGGCGGAATTGCCTCCGTACGACACCGCTGAACTGATCCCCAAAAAGGGGAATGCCGCGCTTGCGATGCGAGTGCTCCAGCGGGCCTGCGAAGCATTGAGCACCGCCGACTTCACGCACGACGGCCTGGAATCCGCGTTGCGTGCCGCTGCGCAAAGTCTCGGCATCAAAGCCGGCCAGATGTTCGAGCCGATTCGCGTGGCGGTCTGCGGCCGGAAGACCGCGCCCCCGCTGTTCGGCACAGTCGAAGTACTCGGCCGCGACACTTGCCTGAAGCGCATCGATCAGGCAATCGAAAAGCTGAAAAAACTATGAATCCGTCCAATCCCGAAACGGACGTCGAGGGTACCCCCTCTCCGTCCGGCCCGTCTAATTTCATCCGCGACATCATTGTCGACGACCTGAAGACCAGCAAGTTCGGCGGCCGGGTGAAGACCCGCTTTCCTCCGGAGCCGAATGGCTACCTGCATATCGGTCATGCCAAGTCGATCTGCCTGAATTTCGGGCTGGCCCAGGAATTCGGCGGCAAAACCAATTTGCGCTTCGACGACACCAATCCATCGAAGGAAGAGACCGAGTATGTGGACTCCATCATGGAGATGGTTCGCTGGCTCGGGTTCGATTGGGAAGACCGTCTCTTCTATGCGTCCGATTATTTCGGGCAGCTTTACGAATGGGCGGTGCAACTGATCCGCTCCGGCAAGGCCTACGTCTGCGATCTCACCGCCGAGGAGGTGCGCAAGTATCGTGGTACTTTAACCGAGCCGGGCAAGGAGAGCCCGTATCGCAATCGCTCCGTCGAGGAGAACCTGGACTTGTTCGCGCGGATGAAGGCGGGCGAGTTTCCCGACGGGTCACGGACGCTCCGCGCCAAGATCGACATGGCTTCGCCCAATCTGAACATGCGCGATCCCGTGATGTACCGCATTCTCCACGAGGACCATCACCGCACGGGAAGTCAGTGGTGCATCTACCCGATGTACGACTTCGCGCACGGGCAGTCGGACTCCATCGAGGGCATCACGCATTCCATCTGCACTCTGGAATTCGAAGATCATCGCCCGCTGTACGATTGGTATGTCGAGCAGTTGGGGATCTACCATCCCCAGCAGATCGAATTCGACCGTCTGAACCTGACCTACACTCTGTTGAGCAAGCGCAAATTGCTTCAACTGGTGCAGAATGGCCTGGTCCGTGGATGGGACGATCCCCGCATGCCCACGCTGGCAGGCATCCGGCGCCGCGGTTTTACCGCCGAGGCGATTCGCAATTTCTGCGGCGCGATCGGAGTCTCGAAGACGAACGGCATTATCGAGTTTGGACTGCTGGAGCACCATGTCCGCGAGGATCTGAACAAACGGGCCGCGCGTGTGATGGCGGTTCTGCGCCCGCTGCGCGTGGTGATCGACAATTATCCCGAAAATCAGGTGGAAGAAATGGAGGCGGTGAACAACCCCGAAGATGCTTCCATGGGCACCCGCAAAGTGCCCTTCTCGCGGATACTCTACATCGAGCAGGACGATTTCCGCGAGGTACCGCCAAAGCAGTATTACCGGCTCTCTCCCGGCAAGGAAGTGCGTTTGCGCTACGGCTACTTCATCACCTGTACGGGTGTGGTGAAGGATCCGCACACGGGCGACGTCACGGAGATTCACTGCACGTATGACCCGGCTACGCGCGGCGGTAACGCGCCCGACGGCCGGAAAGTGAAGTCCACCATCCACTGGCTCTCCGCCGCGCATGCGATCGATGCGGAAGTGCGGCTCTATGAGAATCTGTTCACGCGCGAGAATCCGAACGAGACTAAGGAGGGTGAAGATTTCACGGTCAATCTGAATCCGAATTCGCTCGAAGTCTTGAGCCATGCGAAGGTCGAGCCTTCACTGGCCTCGGCGGCCGCGGGAGATCGCTTCCAGTTTGAGAGACTGGGGTATTTCTGCGTCGATCCCGATACGGCACCGGGAAAGCTGGTCTTCAATCGCACGCTCGCACTGCGGGATACATGGGCGAAGATCGAGAAACGGGGAGCCAAGTGAGTTGCTCTTCCTGGCGCCTGAAAATCTTCGCGGCAGACGTGGCGCAAACACTCCTGTTTGCCGCGTCGAGACTCCTCTCGACGCTTTTCGCATGTCCACCAATTCCGGGGCCACGCGCAAATCACCGACATGACTTTAGAAATGACCATGACCGACGAGTGGGGTGCGCGCGTGCGCAAACTCCGAACAACGTCGAGATGAGTCTCGACGCGGCAAAGAAGAGTCTTTGCGCCACATTGGCGGTGTCATGATCATCCTTGGTATCGGAGGCATTTTAGGCGACGCGGCCAGTGCCGTGCTCAAAGACGGCGAACTGGTGGCCGCCGTCGAAGAATCGAAACTCGTCCGGCGGCGCACGCCTTGGGGAGGCCACAGCGCCATGCCCGCGCATGCCACCGAAGTCTGCCTGGAACTCGCCGGCGTGAAGCCTCACCAGGTGGACGCGGTCGCGATCGTCCGGCCTGTTCCCGACCACGCATTCCACCTGGAATTGCGAGCGCAGTTCCCCAAAAGCCGTGTGCTCCTGGTGGAGCATCACCTCGCCCACGCTGCGTCCGCGTACTTTCCTTCGCCTTTCGAGGAAGCCACCGTACTGACGCTCGATCGCGGCGGCGATTTCCGGTGCGGCTCCCGCTGGCAGGCTCGCGGCACCCAGCTCACCCTCGATCAGGAGCAGTATCTTGCCGACTCCCTGGGAGACCTTTTCGGACGCGTCACCGAACTGCTCGGCTTCACTGCCAACGAGGAAGAGCACAAGGTGCAATGGCTCTCGGTATCCGGTGACGATCGCTTCCGCGAGCTGTTTCTTGAGATCCTCTGCCTTTCCGACGCCGGCCCCCGGATCGATCGCTCCTTCTTCGGCACCGAACGGCTAAAACACGGCGGATTCAGCGCGCGCTTCTATGAGCGCCTCGGGCTCAAGGACGGGGAATCCATTCCCGATGAACTCCGTCCTCATGTGGCGGCGGGAATCCAACGAGCCGCGGAGGCCGCCGCGATCCAGATGGCCGGTCCTGCCGGGAAATTGTGTGTCGCCGGGGGGCTGGGATTGAATGCCCTCCTGGTCTCGGCACTAGAGGAGAAGTTCGGGTACCAAAACGTTTTCGTGCAACCAGTGTCGGGCAATGCCGGAACCGCAATCGGCGCCGTGCTGTACGCGTGGCATGGACCTTACCGGCAAGAGAAGCGAGTGGCGTTGTCGACGCTCTGTCTCGGCCCCTCCTACTCCGCCCAGGAGATCAAGCAGGTGCTGGAAAATTGCAAGCTTCGCTTCCAGTACATGCTCACTACCGACGAAGTCGTGGAGAGTGCGGTGGCGCAGTTGAACGATAACAAGATCGTGGCGTGGATGCATGGGCGCATGGAATTCGGCTCCCGTGCACTCGGCGACCGAAGCATTCTGGCATCGCCGCTCGACCCCTATTCCACCGAGAATCTGAACGCCTTTATCAAACATCGCGAGCCGTATCGCAAGTTCGCCGCTTCGGTGCCCGCCGAACTGGCCGCGCAGTATTTCGAGGTCGGATACAATGCACGTTACCTCTCCACGGTAGGGCGCGTGCGGCCCGAACATCGCGGCCGATTCGCAGGGGCGATTCTGGCAGGCGACCGGATCCGCGTACACACCGTGGATCGGAACGAGAATCCACTCTACTGGACACTTTTGCATGCCGCCGGGAAATCGACGGGGCTGCCCGTGTTGTACAACACGTCGTTCAATCTCTTTGGCGAGCCCTTGGTATGCACTCCGCGCGATGCGGTCCGCAGCTTCTACTCCTCAGGAATTGACACTATGTTCGTAGGACATTTCTCACTGCAAAAGTAAAATGGTTCTATGAACCAGATTCTTGTCGTGGGGGCGACCGGAAACATTGGAAGTAAGGTCGTTTCGCAATTAGCCGCTAAGGGTGCGCCCGTCCGCGCCTTGTCGCGAAATCCGGAGACTGCACACTTTCCGTCAAGCGTGGAGGTAGTGCGGGGAGACATCACGGCACCAGAATCGCTCGATGCCTGCCTGCCGGGCATCGATGCCGTGTTCATGGTGTGGACTGCTCCCCCCGCAACTTTTGCGGATGTCCTGGGGCGGATCGCAAGACATGCCCGGCGCCTCGTGTTTCTGTCCGCGCCTCTCAAAACACAGCATCCTCTCTTCCAGCAACCCAACCCCCTCCGCACCATCACCATGGAATTCGAGCGGTTGATCGAGGCCTCAGGAATCGAATGGACTTTCCTGCGGCCGGGAATGCTGGCCAGCAACGCGCTGTTATGGTGGGCGCCGCAGTGCCGCCGAGGGGACGAGGTGCGCTGGCCCTGCCTGTCTGCGCCGACGGCCCCCATTGACGAGCGCGACATCGCCGCGGTAGCTGTCCGGGCCTTGCTGGAAGAGGGGCACGCCTCGGCGGAATACGTGCTCACTGGTCCGGAATCTCTCACGCAGTCGGAGCAGATTTCGACGATCGGCCGCGCCATTGGCCGCGCGCTGCGCCCCGTGGAGATCCCGGCAGAGCAGTGGCGACTCGAATTGCCCTTTGGCCAGGTCGCGACGAACATGCTGCTGAATGCCTGGATCGCGGCCATCGGCCAGCCCGCCCACATGACGAACACAGTCGCGGAACTCACGGGCAGGCCGGCGCGGACCGTTTTCGAGTGGGCCACGACGTACGCCGACAATTTCCAAGTTTCCACGGATGCGGCGGCGACAGCCGGATAGAATAGGCAGATGTCGAAATCCCGGAGGCAGTTTCTGGAAGGCGCTTCAGCCGGCCTGTTGATTACAGCTTCGGCGTGTAAACAGACGGCGGAAAAATCGAGCGCGCCTCCGGCGGGAGCACCGCCTGCGTTTGGAACGTCGCCGGAGGTCGGTCCGGTGGTCTCGACCAACACCTTCACGGAAGCTGAGAAGCTCGTGCAGGTGGAACTTACTCCGCAAGAGCGCGAGGTGGCCGCAGGGAGTTGGCGCCGGACCTTGGCGTCCGTCTATGAGCGGCGCACCGGGCCGAAGAAGGTGTCCATTGAAACTGCGGTGGCGCCAGCGACTCGTTGGGACCCGGTGCTGTCCGGACAGACAGCCGCGCCTGAGCGCGATCGCTTCATCCGCACTCCGGCCGATCCCGGCGCGCTTCCGGCAAATGATCGCGACATCGCATTCGCGCCGCTGACGCAGCTTTCCCGCTGGGTCGAGGCTCGCAAATTGACTTCCGAGCGCCTGACACAGATCTATCTCACGCGTCTGGAGCAGTTCGACCCCAAGCTGCGTTGCGTCATCACGCTGACACGGGACCACGCTCTGGCGCAGGCGAAACAGGCTGACCAGGAGATCGCCGCCGGCAAATACCGAGGGCCCCTGCATGGCATTCCCTGGGGCTCGAAGGATCTGGTCGATACCGCGGGCATCGCGACCACCTACGGTGCGGAGCCTTATCGCAGTCGCGTGCCCACGGAAGATGCGGCCGTCGTCAAGCGCCTCAACGATGCGGGCGCGGTGCTGGTGGCGAAGCTCAGCCTCGGCGCTCTGGCGCTCAATGATATCTGGTTTGGCGGGCAGACCATGAATCCGTGGCTGCTGGAAGAAGGGGCGTCGGGTTCGAGCGCCGGACCGGGTGCGGCTACCTCCGCGGGGCTGGTGGGCTTCTCGATCGGAAGCGAGACCGGAGGTAGCATTATCGCTCCGGCTATGCGCTGCGGCGTCACCGGCCTTCGCCCCACTTACGGCCGCGTGCCGCGTACCGGTGCGATGACGCTTTGCTGGTCGCTGGATAAACTGGGCCCGATGACTCGCGGAGTTGAAGACGCGATGCTGGTTCTGCAGGCCATTTCCGGTCCGGATCCCGGCGACGTCGCGAGCGTCCCCAGCCGTCTGGACTTCGATGCCGGCGCTCCCGTGCAGGGATTGCGCGTGGGCTACTTTCCCGGATGGATGAAGGAGAATCCCGCCACGGACGTAGATCGTGCGGCACTCGAGACCGTGCGGAAGGTGGGAATGGTGCCGAAGGAAGTTTCGCTGCCGGATTGGCCCTACGGCTCGCTGAGTGTTGTGCTCTTTGCCGAAGCTGCCGCCGCGTTTGAAGAATTGACGCTTAGCGGCGGATTGCGCCAATTGAAGGCGCAGGTGCCGGACGCCTGGCCCAATCTCTTTCGCCAGGCTCGTTTTCTCTCGGCGGTGGATTTCGTGCAGGCCGATCGATTGCGTCGCAAGGTGGCTCAGGAGATGGCGCGCATTTTTTCCGAGGTGGACCTGTTGCTGGTGCCGTCGCTCCGCGACGAGATGCTCACCATCGGGAATTTCACCGGGCATCCCACCATCACGCTGCGCGCGGGATTCGTGGAAGTAGGCGAAGCGCGGAGCGATTGGGCACCCGACCCGGCGAATCCGCTGCCCAAATTCTCTCCGCCGCGGCGCGTGCCGCATGGCATTACGCTCATGGGCAGACTATTCGACGAAGGCACTGTCGCGCGTGCCGCGATCGCGTTGGAGCGCGCATTTGGCGTTGCCGGCGAGCGTCCCCCAGGCTTCTAAGGTGGCGCAAAACACTCCTGTTTGCCGCGTCGAGACTCCTCTCGACGCTTTTCGTGCGTTCACAACGTCTGCTGTACGCGCGAATCGGTGGATTTTCAAAAAATCTCGACATGAGTGTCGAGACTGCAGACTGCAAACAAAGTGTTTGCGCCACGTTAACCAAAGAGACACAGATTACACATCGCACCAGGAGACAGCTTTCCGAAGCCCCTCCTCCGGGTCTCGTGTGGGGATGAATTCCTGACCGACATATCCCTGGTAGCCGGCTTCAAGCAGTGCGCGCATCACGGCCGGGTAGTGGACCTCCTGCCGGTCATCCAGTTCCCCTCGCCCCGGCACGCCCGCGGTGTGCACGTGTCCGATATATGCGCCGTACTGGCGAATGCGCCGGATGACGTCCCCGTTCATGATTGCCACGTGGTAGATGTCGAACAGCAGCTTGGCGAATGGCGAGCCCACCTGTCGAATGATCTCCGCGCAATAGTCGATGTCGTCGCCCTGATAACCCGGATGGCCCTTCATGGGGTCCGAAGCGTCGCGTGAGTTCAGATGTTCGAGACAGACGGTGACGCCGCGAGATGCGCCGTAGTCCGCGAGTTCCCGCAGGCCCTTGACGGTGTTGGCAGCGCCCTCCGCCAGTGAGATTTCGCCGCTGGAAGGATCGCTCGCATCGAGCCATTTGTATCCGGTGAAGGCGATGACGTTCGGAATCCCCGCCTCGGCGCATTGATCGATCGTCTTTTTGGTACGCTCCACGACTTCATCGCGATAGCGCAGGTTGTTGAGGCCCTTCTGGAAGACCGGATCGGGCATGCCATTGTGGGCAATGGCGTTCTCGAGGCCGTAGCCGCGGATCACCGGCCACAGATCGGGCGGCACCAGTTCCACGCTCCGGCAGCCCAGCCGGCAGGCCGCTTCGCACACCTGGTGAATATCCCAATTCCAACTTGTGGCATTCAGGCACCAGTACGCCAATGACTGTCGAATGCGGCCATTCCCCATGCGAACCTCCGAATTTGCATTTTAGCCCCGGCGGGCTTGATAGAATGGCGACGTGCCGCGCCGCATTCCGCTTTTTCGCCTTGTAGCCCTTTTGAGCCTGGCCGCCGGATTACCGGCACAGGAAGCGACCTGGCGCATCGATCCGAACCACAGCGCTGCCTATTTCAGCGTACGCCATCTGATGATCTCCACTGTGCGCGGCGAGTTCGGCGGCATCAACGGGACGATGCATTACGACCCCAAACGCCCCGCCTCGGGACGCGTCGAAGCCACCATCGACTGTTCGACTCTCAACAGCGGCGTGGCGGCACGCGACGCGCAGATGAAGGGCCCGGACTTCTTCGACGTCAAGAAGTACCCGACCATGAAATTCATCACCAGGCACGTGGAGGATGCGGGTGCCGGCAAGTTGAAGGTCTCTGGCGATCTCACCATCAATGCCACCACCCGTCCCGTGGTACTCGATGTGGACGGTCCCTCTCCAGTAGTGAAAGATGCCCGAGGCCGCGAGAAGGTGGGGCTGAGCGCCGCGACCAAGATCAATCGCAAGGAATTTGGCATCGTGTGGAATGAGGTCCTGGACAATGGCGGACTCGCCGTTGCCGACGAAGTCTCCATCTCGTTGGATATCGAATTCATCCGAGAGTGAGCGGCCGGCCGGTCAAAATCAGTCTCGCCTGACGCCACATAGTTGCAGATGAGTTACTCTGAATCTTTATAAGGATAACGAGACTTGTTGAAAGCGAAAATCACTGCGCTGGGGTGCTATACCCCGCCCGGTGTTCTCACCAACCAGGACCTGGAAAAGCTGGTGGACACCGATGACCAGTGGATCATGGAGCGTGTCGGCATCAAGGAACGGCACATCGCCGACGCCAACACGGCCACTTCCGACATGGCGATTGCGGCCGCGCGGTGCGCACTCGCCCAACGGGGTGTGGATCCGGCCGAAGTTAATACCATCATCCTGTGCACGGTCACTCCCGATATGTTGTTTCCGTCCACAGCTTGCATAGTGCAGAACGGGCTGGGCGCCAAGGGCGCCTGGGGGTTCGACCTCATCGCGGCATGCTCGGGCTTCGTCTACGGGCTGACCACCGGCGCGAATCTGATTGCCGGCGGCGCTCACCGCAAAGTGCTGGTAATCGGCGCGGACACGATGAGCCGCATCATTGACTATACCGACCGCGCTACCTGCGTTCTGTTCGGCGACGGCGCCGGCGCCATGCTGCTGGAGCCCGCCGAAGAGGGAGACGGCGATCTGGGATTTATCGATTTCCTGGGCGAGGTGGATGGTTCGGGTGGCGAATTCCTGAAGATGCCGGCGGGGGGCAGCCGTCTGCCCGCGAGCCACGAAACCGTCGACAAGCGCTTGCATTTCGTGCACCAGGAAGGTCAGCAGGTCTTCAAATACGCAGTGCGCAAGATGTACGAGGTGGCGCACAATCTCCTGCATCGTAACGGCCTGACGCCGAGTGACATCGCCATCATGATCCCCCACCAGGCGAATATCCGGATCATCAACGCCGTGGCCGAACGTCTGGGCGTGCCGCCGGAGAAGGTTCTCATCAATATCGAGCGATATGGCAACACCACCTGCGGCACGATTCCCCTGGCAACGCGGGATGCGATCTGGCAGGGCCGGCTGAAGCGCGGCGACATCGTGCTCTTCGCCGCCGTCGGCGCCGGGTTTACGGTTGGGGCCAGTCTCTGGCGCTGGGCTTTCTAGTTTATTTCGCTTCCAGTAGCGACACTCCGTTGGCGTTGTCTTTGCGGGTCAAGGCAGTGCCCGTGTATTTCAGAATCGTCACCTCTGCCAGGTACAGGACTCGGCACCCCTTTTCCAGGTGGCCCCCAATCGCCTCTTTTCCCAAGCTCGCCAGCGTGATATGGATGTGCGGTTCTCCCGCCGCAATGATGCCCCCCGCGTTCAGAATCTCGTACGGCCCCTTGACTGTCTTGTAGGCGTTCTTGGGCTTGGCAGCGATCGAGGTGACGTAGTGGAACGTGCACTCCTGGACCGAGCCGGAGGTCACCAGCACCTCGCCATCCTGAATATTCTTCTCCTTGATCACATCATCGATCGATTCCAATAGCGGGGCATCGCGGTCCAACAGCACGCGATAGACCTCCTGTACTTGTGAACCGGAAAAGGTCCGTACTTTGGGATCGGCCGCCTGGCCCGGCGTCAACAGCAGCGCCGCCAGGAAAGCGGCGCCCACGGCGAAGTAGTTGCGTTGCATCTGGTGCCTCCGGACCAGAGTAATGGAACAGAACCAGGAAGGAAAGCGGCGGTATGCTCATGTGTAGTGGAAAAGGCGCTTCCGTCCCTATACCGGCAGCTCTGTCCCAGGTGCCGGCTGGGACCGATCTTCCGCCGCCCGCTGTGGCGCGGCTTTCTGTCGATGCACGAGCGCTGTCCGGTCTGCGGTCACAAGTTCGAGCGCGAGCCCGGCTATTTCCTCGGCGCGATGTACTTCAGCTACGCACTCTCCATTCCGCCGGGGCTGGTCATCGTGCTCCTGCTATGGCGGATCACGCACTGGCCGTTCGATACCGTGATGCTTTGCGCATTTCTGGCGTACCTGCCGCTCGTCCCGGTGGTAACGCGGTGGGCGAGGGTGATCTGGATGTATGTGGACTGGCATTTCGATCCGGGAGAGAAGTGAGGCGAAGAGGTAAGGCGAAGGCGCGAAGGCAAGCGCGGAGATGATAGGATAATGCCCATGTTCAAATTGCCTGCGTTGATTCTGATTCTGTCAACCGTCGTGATGGCCGTCGATTTGCCAACGCGCAAATGGATCAATCTGGAGGCGATTAAGACCATGGTGGCGGCCGCCGAGGCCGAGGCGCAGAAGCGCAACGTTCAGGTGACCCTCTGCATTGTGGACGAAAGCGGAAATCTGCTCTTCCTGCAGAAAGCCGACAACGCCGGCATCAACACCATACAGTTCGCCCAGAAGAAGGCGCGCGACGCCGCCATCTACGGGCGCCCTTCGAAGGACCACGCCGACCAGTTGAAGAACGGCAATCTGCAGGTTCTGGCGTTTCCGGACGCGTTCCCGAACCAGGGCGGAGTGCCGATTAAAGTGGATGGCCGCACGATCGGCGGCATTGCGGCCAGCGGCGCGGCATCTGAGGTGGATGAAGCGATCGCTCAGGCGGCCGTCGACTCCCTGCTGAAAAAGTAGCGCGAGTCTCACGTTTCCCGCTCAAGTTTTCCGCGGCAGCGGTCGATATTAGAACTGAGGTACCGTTCGCCTCAGGAAATCGATGCTGGCATTCGTGGGTCTGCTTTTGGTTTTCGGGGCCGTATTGGGAGGCTTTCTCCTGGAGAAGGGGAATCTGTACCTCTTGATGCAGCCGGCGGAGGTCTTCATCATTGTGGGCGCCGCCGCTGGAATCATCCTGGTGGCCAATCCGAAGACCGTGATCGTCAAAATGCTGCACGGAGTAACTGCCACTTTTCGGAGGCCGCTTCCCAGCCGCGAAACGTACGTTGCCCACCTGCTGATGTTGTATGAGCTCTTCGTTTACTCACAGCGGAGCGGCGGAATCGTCGGCCTGGAATCCGACGTCGAGAATCCGTCGGAAAGCCGCATGTTCTCGCGGTATCGAGGCCTGTTTCGGGACTCCGGGCTCCTGGAGTTCATCTGCGATTCGCTGCGCATGCTGATTATCGGTGCCACCACGCCGCAGGAACTTGACCTGCTGATGGATCTCGACATCGATGTGCAGCGGCGCGGACGTCAGGAACCGGTCAATGCCTTGAGCTCGGTGGCCGACTCGCTGCCGGGCTTGGGAATCGTGGCCGCAGTGCTCGGAGTCGTGATCACGATGGAGGCAATCAACGGTTCTCCGGAGTCAGTAGGCCAAAAAGTTGCCGCGGCACTGGTAGGGACGTTTTTGGGGATCCTGCTCTGCTATGGCGTGGTCAGCCCGCTGGCGGCCCGCCTGGAAAATATGAGCGAGGCCCACACGCAGTTCTTCCAGGTGTTACGGATTGCGATTGTTTCATACGCGCGGGGATCCGCTCCGATTCTGGCAATCGAATACGCCCGCCGGTCCATTCCAGTTGAAGTCCGGCCGTCGTTCCAGGAAATGGAAATTAGCATCAAACGCGATGCGCGGATTCCGCCGGTTCCCAAACCGGGCGAACCGGAAAGCGTAGCGGTGGAGTAACGATGATTGCAACGAAACAAACTGACGAACCGGAGGCGCCGATCGCTCCGCGGAAGCGCATCGATCATAGCCGCCAGCATCGTGGAGGCGCATGGAAAGTGGCTTATGCCGATTTCGTCACGGCCCTGATGGCGCTCTTCATCGTGATGTGGATGATGAGCAGCACGCAGAAGGTGAAGGCCAGCATCAGCGGTTATTTTCGGGATCCTCGCGGCTATACCAGGAAACTCGGTGCCGGGCCGGGAAATGCTGGCGAAGGGGTCGCCATGCACTCACAAACGGCGAAGGATATCCAGAGGCAGATCGAGTTGGCGCTGCATCAAATGCGCGACTTCGAAAAATTCCGCGGCAACATTCAGATGAGCGTTACCGGAGAAGGCGTGCGGATCGATTTGACCGAAACTGAGCAGGGGCTCTTCTTTATCACAGGCAGCCCGCATCCCACAGAGGCCGGAGGCCGCTTGCTTCAGGTCTTGGGCGCGCAACTCACCACCATGCCCAACACCATCGCCATCGAGGGACACACCGATGCGCGGCCGTTTCGCTGGGGCGACGCTTATAACGGATACGGGAACTGGGAACTTTCCGTCGATCGCGCCAATGCGGCCCGAAAGCTCCTTTACAATTACGGCGTTCGCGAGGGCCAGATCGTGGAGGTGCGAGGTTACGCCGACCAGAGGCCGCTGAACCCGGACGATCTCGACGATTCTCGAAATCGGCGAGTGTCGGTGGTCGTGAAGTTCCAACAGGAAGGGCCGGAGAAGAGTTCAGAGTCCCTTCAATAACAATTCGCGGATCTCGCCGTCACCGAACATACCGTCGCTGTGAAGCGCATACGCACAGTGCATCTCCAGGACCCCTCCCGAAAAAGTAAGGCTCTTCTCGGCAATCGTCTTCACATTTTTGAGTTTGATCAGCTTGAGTCCGTCGCGAACCGCTTCTTTGCCCAGGTCGTCCTGGCAAATCACCCGCAGCGCCATGTTGAGCCGATGACAGGAGAGATTATCGATAAACGTGAGAGCCTCCGAATCATCGCTCAGGCTGTTCCAGTCCACTTCGTATGGAATCGGGCTGCCACAGATGTCCGCAATCTCGTGCACCCGTCCCGGGAAGGTGACTTCCTGTAACTCCTTCATTTTGCGTCGTTCTGTCAATCCCATAGAGTGGTGTCCGCCGCCTTCTCCGGCAAGATCGGACGATGCCGGAAGGGTCGGAATATTACCAATTCCACCATATTCACCCTCGGATTACCGCTTTGGATTAAAATGAAGCTGCACAATTATGGGTCGAGACCGCCGAGTGGTAACCTCGGCCATGAACAACGACGCCTGAGATTCAAAGACTTTCCGAGGTGTATCGGTATGGCACTTTCGCGACGACATTTCTTCTTCGGCACCCTGCTTGCCGGAGCTGTCCCTACTGGGGGATTCGGCAGTACGCCGTCCCTCAAAATGATGGGCTACAAATCGCCCAATGAAAAGCTCAATGTGGCATCGATCGGGTGTGGCGGCAAAGCGTCCAGCGATATTCGCGGTTGCGCTGCGACGGAGAACATCGTGGCGCTGTGCGACGTTGACGACAAGCAGGCAGCGGGCATCTACAAGCAGTTCGACAAACAGCCGAAATTCAAAGACTACCGCAAGATGCTCGATCAGGAGGGCAAGAACTTTGATGCCTGCATCGTGACCATCCCGGATTTCATGCACGCGGTAGCGGCCATGGCTTGCATGGAGCGCGGAAAGCACGTGTACGTACAAAAACCCTTGACGCGGACCGTGTGGGAAGCGCGCATGCTCCGCGAAGCCGCCGCCAAGTACCGCGTGGCAACCCAGATGGGTAACCAGGGATACTCCAACGAAGGCACGCGTCAATGCGCCGAGATGATCTGGAACGGGGAAATTGGCGGCGTCACTGAAGTACATGCCTGGACCAACCGGCCGATCTGGCCGCAGGGCGTGAAAGACATCCCCGAACCCACTGCGGTTCCTGACACTCTGGATTGGGACCTGTGGTTGGGCTGTGCCAAGCCGCGCCCCTACACCTCGGGCGGGCAAGGCTATCCTGCCGGCTACGCGAACGGCAATTTCTACCAGCCCTCCAATTGGCGCGGCTTCTACGATTTCGGCTGCGGTTCCCTCGGCGACATGGCGTGCCATATTCTGGGCGCGCCCAATCTGTCACTGAATCTCAGCAAGCGCGCGCCCACCAGCGTCGAGTGCGTGAAGAAGGAAGGCGTCAGTGGGTTCATGTTCCCGCAACAGTGCGTGCTGCGTTTCGATTTCCCGGCTTTCGGGAACATGCCGCCGGTGAAGGTGTTCTGGTATGACTTCTTGAAGGAACAGCCCAAGATCAACGGCGTCCCGGAAGGCGAGTACCTCGGCGATATGCCGCGTCCAAGCCGTCCGCAAGGGCAGCAGGAGGGGCAGCAGGGACAGGCGCGTGGCGGCCGTGGACAAGGCGCCGGACGTGGCGCCGGCGCACCTCAGATGCCGCGCAACGAAGGCACCGGCCAGGTATTTAACTGGGCGATGGTCGAGGCGCTCAAGGCGAATCCCCCGGCCCGGACGGAAGCCAACGGCAGCCTCTTCATCGGCGAGAAGGGCATGATCACCACCGGCACCTACGGCGAGCAGACCCGGCTCATCCCCGTAGACAAGATGCAGGATTATCACTTCCCGCAGGAAATTCTGAGCCGCTCCCCTGGGCACTATCACGACTGGATCCGCGCCTGCAAAGGCGGCGAGGCGGCTTGCTCGAACTTCGATGTGGCCGGCCCGTTTGTCGAGTGGATGTTGCTCGGCGTGGTAGCCCTGCGCGTCGAAGGCAAGCTGGAGTGGGACGCCGCCAAGATGCGCTTTACCAACAACAACGAAGCCAACCAGTACCTGAAGCCCTTCTACCGCAAGGGATGGGCTCCCAACTGGAAAGGCTGATCGAGTCGAGTCTCTCCTCCCATGGGGCCGCATTCCACCGCGGCCCCACTCAATCCCCCTCTATCTTGTTCCTCGTGAATCCCCTCACCCTCTTTGGACTCTTTGCCGTTTCGGCCATGCTCATCTGCTATGCGCTGGAGAAGCGTAGCCACTGGTTCATTCTGGCGTTTGCCTTCTCTTGCGCGCTGGGATCCGCGTATGGATTCCTGCAGGGCGCATGGCCATTCGGCCTTGTCGAAGCTGTGTGGTCGGTAGTGGCTGCGCGCCGATGGTGGACGACGAAACGAACCTGACTTCGGTGACCGCGGCTATTGGCTTACCACCGCGTCTTCCGGGTACGCCTGCATGCCGAACTCGGGCACGTCGAGCCCCTCGCGCTCCACTTCCGGTGGAACGCGCATCGACTTGATCTTGTTTACGATCGTGAAGACGACGTAAGTCGCGCCGAACGCCCACAGCGCGCACAGCGTCGCCCCCATCAACTGGCAGAGGAACTGGCGCGTGTCCCCGTGCAGCAGACCGGTGACGCCCTGGCCCGCGTGCCCGAGATAGGTCGACGCACCGACGCCGTTCCATCCGGCGCCATAGGTGCCATCGGCGAAAATCCCGACGCATACGCCGCCCAGCCAGCCGCAGAAACCGTGCACCGAGATCGCGCCACACGGATCGTCGATCTTGGTGATTCGCTCATTGAAGAGAACACCGAAACAGACCAAAGCGCCCGCAAGAATTCCGATGATCACCGAGGACGTCGGCGAGACGAAAGCGCATGGTGCGGTAATGGCCACCAGTCCCGCCAGCATTCCGTTGCAGGCCATGGTGACATCCGGCTTACCGAACATGAAATACCAGAGCAGCAGAGCGGTCGCTGAGCCGGCGATCGCCGCGAGGTTGGTGTTGACCGCCACCACGGAGATGCGAAGGTCCGTCGCTCCCAGGGTCGATCCGGGATTGAAGCCCATCCAACCGAAGAGCAGCACGAAGGTTCCAGTCACGACGTAAACCAGATTGTGTGCGGGGAACGCGCGCGGCTTGCCGTCCTTGCCGTACTTTCCGAGTCGCGGGCCGAGAATCACCGCTAAGGCCATCGCGCAAAAACCACCCACCGCATGCACCACGGTCGACCCGGCGAAGTCCACGTAGCCATGACCTAAATTCAGCGTGGCGCCGATCTGCGAGAGCCATCCGCCGCCCCACACCCAGCAGCCGAAGACCGGATACAGAATCGCGCCTACGAATAGCTCGCAAATCAAAAACGCCCAGAACGTGATGCGCTCACAGATTGCGCCGACGATGATGTATCCGGCGGTCTCCATGAACACGACCTCGAAGAGCATTAAGCAATTACTGCCCGCGTCGTATGCGGGGCCGGTAAGGAAAAATCCACGGCCGCCTAGGAAGCCCCACTGCCCGCTGCCGAGCAGGAAGTGATTCAAAGTCGGCGTACCACCGAGGTTCGAGGGCGCGGCGTTCACTGCCACGGCGCCAAACTGGAACGCGTATCCGAGAGCGTAGTAGGCGATGAAGGCGAAGACGTAGGCCGCGAAATTGAGCATCATCAGGTGGCCGGCGTTCTTCTTGCGAATCAGGCCACAGGTGAGCAGCGCGAATCCAGCCTGCATGAAGAGCACCAGGTATCCAGTGTTGAGCGTCCACGCAAAGTTGGTAGCCACGCGGATGTGACCCACGGAATCGGCAAGCTTGACGGCGAGAGGCTCCTTGGCTGCCTGTGACTGGAAGTCGTCGTAGTCCTTCTTGTTCTTCGCGAAGTCGGGGGAGTTCGGGTCGGTTGGCGCGGGGGCGGCAAATGGATTGCCGGCCGCATCCACCACCGAGCCTTTATCGCCGGTGGCAATGCCGGCCGGATCGGCTTTGGGGTCGTCCGCCCAAGCCGCCGGCGATGCGACCAAAAAGCCGGCCCAAAGAAGCACGGCGGCACGACATAAGACACCATTCTTCATCGTTGGATTCTCCTGCCTCAGCTATCGAATTGGCGCGGCGAGGCGCGTGGAAATGTGCTGACGACTCAGTCAGCCTGAACTCTCAGATCGCGGAATTACCGCGTTCGCCGGTGCGGATTCGCACGACTTCGTCCAGGGGAGTCACGAAGATCTTGCCATCGCCCATTTTTCCAGTGCGCGCGCCTGTGACTATGGCTTCCACCACATCGTCGACGCGTTCGTCCTGGGTGATGATTGTGACCATGACTTTTGGAACAAAGTCTACCGCATATTCGGTGCCGCGGTAAATCTCGCTGTGTCCCTTTTGGCGGCCGAATCCCCTGACCTCGGTAACCGTCATCGCTTCGATACCGATCGCGGCGAGCTGCTCCTTCACCTGATCGAGGTTCTGCGGCCTGATGATGGAATCGATCCGTTTCATCTATGTGTCTCCATTCCGTTGGATTTGGAGCATTCGGCAGGCTGAGGATAGGGCGCTGGCCTGTGACAGCCCAGAAATCGTTAAGTGTCCCAGTATACGGGTGCATGAATGAAAAAGTCATAAAAGCCGTGAAAAAGCCATGAACGATAAATTTTCTAGGCCGGATAAAAACTTTCGATGCCCGGCCAATGTCTCTGTATCCGGTTTCCTAATGAAATCCCGATGGGATCTTTATGACTTTTTCATGCGTTGCTGTGTACTCTGATCAGACGCAATGCTGAGCGAGGACAGCGTTCGCAAAATCGTCAGGCAGATTGGGCTGGGACTACTCGGTGTCGCGGCCGTTACGGCGGTGTGCTTTCCGCTGCACCTCGATTTCGCAATCGCGGGATTCCTCTACCTGCTGGCTGTGGTGCTATTGTCACCCGCCGGAGGATTCGCCTCTTCCGTGATCATTTCGCTCACCGCGGTTCTGTGTCTCGATTTCTTCTTCACGCCGCCGATTTTGCGCCTGGAGGTGGCCAGCCCCATCGATGCCGTCGCGCTGGTGACCTATCTGGCAACAAGTTTGATCATCACCCGGCTCGCCTCGCAGGCGCGGCAAAAAGCTCTCTCGGAAGAGCGGAAGCAGAAAGCTGTTGCCAAGCTCTACGAGACGGCGTTGCGGTTATTCTCGATGAAGCCCGAGGCCGCATCCATACGCGGCACGTTGCAGATCTTTCACGAAGTTCTGGAAGTCGAAGCCGTGTGCCTGTACGATGCCTCCATCGACGTGGCGGACGCAGCGGGAGCGCCAAATCCTCACCTCGAACAGTCAATTCGACAAGCGGCCAAAACGGAATGCGATTCTGACGACGGGCCCGCCGGCGCCACAATTCGACGTCTCCACGTCGGTGGACAGCGGATCGGCGCGATTGGGTTTGTTGGCCTGGCAGACGCGGAATCATTGGCTGCTCCGCTGGCGACTCTCGCAGGCGCGTCTCTTGAACGGGCACGGGCATTCCAGACTGCCAGTGCGGCCGCCGCCATTTCTCAGGCCGAGATCCTGCGCACCGCGATCGTGGACGCGTTTGCGCACCAGTTCAAGACTCCGCTCGCGGCCGTCCTGGCCGCGGCGGGCGGAATTTCCGAGGCCGGCGGCCTGACGCCCGCGCAGTTGGAACTGTTGGAAATCATCGAGTCCGAGGGGATTCGCTTGAGCAGAATGTCGACACGACTGCTGGCCACTGCCCGCCTCGATCATGCGGAAGTGCAGCCGCGTCTCGAGCCCACCGATCTCAGTGAACTGGTCCTATCGATTGTGGATCAGGCGCGGACCGGCGCGCATGCCATACGATTGCAGTGGGATGGCGCGCCGATCGTAGTGGCTTCGGACCGCGAGCTTCTCGCGCTGGCGGTGACGCAACTGCTCGACAACGCGCTGAAGTACGCTCCGCGTCATAGCCCTATCGAGATCCAACTGACAGCACGGGAGGGAGAGGCTCTGGTGAGAGTGACGAATTATGGCAACTCCATCGCGCCCGCCGAACGCGAACGAATCTTCGAACGATTTTATCGGGGCGCATCGGCGCACAGTGACGCCGGCGGCGCCGGGCTCGGGCTATATGTCGCGCGGAAGATCGCCGCTGCGCACCTGGGCACTCTGGAATTGGAAGACCATGGCGGAGATAGCGAACGCACAACCTTTTGCATGAGGCTTCCTGCCCGGGCGATGGCGCCGCAACATGCCTGCAAAACCGCTTAGGATCCTGGTAGTGGATGATGAGCCCGCCATGCGGCGCGCCCTCAGCGCTTCGCTTGCGGCGAGCGGATATTCCGTGGACGACGCAGCTTCGGGCGAGGAAGCGCTCAAGAAAATCGCTCAGCAGCCCTTCGAACTCGTGCTGCTCGACATCAACATGCCGGGCATCAGCGGCATCGAAGTCTGCCGGCGGATCCGTCCTCTGTTGCCGAACGCGGGGATCGTGATGATCAGCGTGTTGGACGCGTTAGACGAGAAGGTCCGCTCGTTTGATGGCGGGGCAGACGACTACGTTACGAAGCCGTTTCTGCTGCGGGAGTTGCTGGCCCGGCTCCGGGCACTCGTGAGACGTTCCGGCTTGGAACAAACCGCCGAGGCGGACGTCTTACGGATCGGCGCCCTCGAACTGGACTTCCGGGGACGCCTGGTCCGTAAGGAGGGGCGCGAAGTTCATCTCTCACCCACGGAATTCGACCTGCTGGCCTACCTCATGCAGCATCCCGGAGTACCCATCGACCACACCAAGCTGCTACAGACGGTGTGGGGACCTGAATATGGTTCGGAGCTAGAGTATCTCCGGTCCTATGTGAGGTTTCTACGCAAGAAGATAGAGACAGACCCGGCACATCCAGAGTATATCCTGACGGAACCATGGGTCGGTTATCGTTTTCGCGATCCATCTGCCAGCTCTCCCGAACCCTTATAAAAGCTTTACGGCTGACTTACATCTTCCTTATTGGGCGTCCACTAGACTCGTATAGCACGACCTTCGCATTATGGGCTCCATAGAAAGTATCGATCCGTCTTTCATGCCTTTTTCACGGGTCGCATCCCACAATCATACGAAGCTTCGGCACTAAGAAGAAGGCGATCGCAAGGATATGAAAATCCCTACACCTACTCGAATTATCCTAATTACCCTGTTGGGCAGCGTACTTGGCCAGTCGTCGGTCTTCGCTGCCGATCCTCCTGCGGCCAGCCCACCGGCATATGGGTCTCTTCATGGATTGACACTTGACTCTTCGGGACGCGCCGTGGGCTTGGTTAATGTCGCGATACACAACATGGAGAGCGGCGTCGATCGCGGGGTGAGCAGCGATGCCGATGGTCTGTTTGTCGCCGACCAACTACCCCCGGGTGCTTATCAGGTGGTGGCCACAAAGGGTGCCTTACGCAGTGCGCCCTTGGCTACGGTAGAAATTGCGCAGAACCAGGTGGTGCGAGCGAGCCTCGTACTTCGAGTCGCTGATACGCCGTCCCCTGCCACGCCGACCACGGCGGCGACTCCAACACCAACGCGGACGATTGAGCAGGAACTGGAAGCGATGAAGGATCGCATTGCCGCTCTCGAGGCGGAGCTCAGGGCTCGCCATGAGGCGGAACCAGCGCCGGTAGCGGCGCCGGTTGCAATGGCCTCGCCCGCGCCACCAGCGCCCATGCCCGCGGCCGCCCCCATGCCCGCGGCTCCTGCACCGGCGGCTCCGCAAGGTTCTCCGGCTGCCCCTCCAGCGCCCCCAGCGCCTACGGCGCCCGCGATCCCGGATGCACTGCTGGCAAATCAGTCTGCACCGGGCGTCGACAATTTCACCCCATTCGCATTCGGCGACTTTACGTGGCTTAATGGCACGCCGCGCAATCACGATACGGTGCTCGATACGAAGTTCTTCACTCCGGAGATCCGCTTCGACACCCACTTCATGGAGGATTTCAATCAGCCCCGCGACCACTCGATGGGCGGAGCAACGGAGTCTTTCCGTTCCGGCGAGTTCCAGGTGGAACAGATCAGCGTAGGCGGCGATTTCCACTGGCAGAATGTCCGCGGAAGAATTCTTACCATGAACGGACTGTTTGCCACCACCACCCCTCGTAACGACGCTAGCGCCGGGGTCGGTCAGTGGGATGTCCGCGGCGCCTATAAGTACGTTTCGGAGGCTTACGGCGGCTATCACTTCGATGTCAATCACGGGCTGAATGTGGATGCGGGTATTTTCGTCTCCTACATCGGCCTTTTCAGCTACTATAACTTTGATAACTGGACTTATCAGCCATCGTTTGTGTCGTCTAACACGCCATGGTTCTTCAATGGACTCCGCATTCAGTGGTTTCCCACCAACAAGTTGAAGATAGAGCCATGGATTGTCAATGGCTGGCAGTCGTACAACAAATTCAACGGCCATCGGGGCCTTGGGGGTCAGATTCTGTATCGCCCCAAAGAGTGGCTCTCGATGGTTTTCAATAACTACGGAAACGGCACCGACGATCTGGGTATTCCCGGCCGGTCGCGGCTGCATACGGACGACAGTATCGAGGTGCGTTATTACAACAATCCGGAGTCTACCGGCGTCTCCAAAATGGCCTTTTCGCTTACCGGCGACGCCGGCTGCGAGTATGGCGCCGGCGTGACTTGCCACGGGGGAAAAGGCGGGCCGAAGCAGGCGTTCCTCGGATGGATGCTCTATGACCGGACCTGGTTCGGCAAAGACAAATACGCGTTGACTCTCGGTGGCGGCAAGATGAACAACCCCGGCCGCTACCTGACACTGCTCCCGCCGATCAACGGCGCGGACGCCATTTCCGGATCGCCCTACTTCACGGCGAATCCCGGCGACAAGGCCCACATGTGGGATAGCTCGATGAATTTCCAGTGGATGCCGAAGCAGTACATCACCTGGTGGGCGGAAGCAGTCTATCGCCATTCGGATGTGCCCTACTGGACGGGCCGCGGCGGCATCACGCCTCCTGGTGGAAATAACGGGGTGCCGACCCAATTTGTCTGCTCGTCTGGCGCCGCCTCCGGAACGAACGACCTCGCCACCGCCTATTCGAATTGCGGCGGGCCGGGCAGCGTTTGGTTCCCGGATCTGCGCCGCGGACAGATGACCTTCAGCGTCGGCGTAATGGTCAAGTTCTAGCGGTGAATAAGGCTCTGGCGTCTCGACCGCAAGGTTTAGATCGATTGGGGCGTGAGAGGCTGTGAAAAATCCGAACATCGCTTGCTCACGCGCGCGGCTCGCAAGCGCACGTATGCGCGCGAAGGTGTGCGGGTAGCTTACGAGCCGCGACCGTGAGGGAGCGGTTTCCAGAGTGCGCTGGTCATGAACAGGTCTGGGAATAGTGGCCTTCGGTGACACATTATGACGGGAAGATTCTTGTGGGGCGGCGCCTTGTTCGCGACCTCGGCCCTTCTCATGTTGCTTAGCGGCTGCCGCAGTGTCCGTGCGGACGCGGAAGCCGAGGCGCCTCCAACGGCGAAAGTCGTCCCGGTGGGAGATCCCAGTCTCTTCAGCGTGGATAACCCCGAGCAATTCCCGTTCGCGGAAGCGGTCGCGCGCCAGGCAACCACCGAGCTGGTGGTGACGGGCGCCGTGACCCCAGACGTGTCGCGCAATGTGCCGGTAGTCTCACTGGTGTCGGGACGCGTGACCTCGATCCACGCTCGCCTCGGCGACACCGTAAAGAAGGGACAGTTGATACTCACCGTCCGCAGCGACGACGTGGCCGGAGGGTATTCCAACTATCGTAAAGCGCTCGCCGATGAGACCCTCGCCAGGACGCAGTTGGAGCGCTCCAAGGATCTCTACGAACACGGCGCAATTGCCCTCAACGATCTGCAGGTGGCGCAGGACACCGAGGACAAGGCCAAAGTGGACGTGGAGACGATGGCCGAGCACCTCCGCCTCTTGGGCAACGATCCCGATAAACCTGTCGCCATGGTGGATATCTTCGCGCCGGCCTCCGGTGTGATTACCGATCAACAAGTGACCAATTCCGCCGCCGTGCAGGCATTCAATTCTCCGAGTCCTTTCACGATCTCCGACCTTTCGTCGGTGTGGGTGATCTGCGATGTCTACGAAAACGATCTGGCAAGCGTGCGAATCGGCGACACTGCCGAGATTCGCCTGAATGCCTATCCCGATCGCGTTTTCAAAGGCACCGTGAGCAACATCGGCGCCATCCTCGATCCCGCGATCCGTACGGCCAAGGTGCGCGTCGAAGTGGCCAATCCGGGAATCATGCGCATGGGGATGTTCGTCAGGGCGACTTTCCGGGGCCAGCAGCAGGAAACGCATACCATCGTCCCTGCCTCGGCCGTACTGCATATGTTGGACCGCGACTTCGTCTTCATTCCCGCGCCCGACAGGAAGTTCCGGCGAGTCGAAGTAGTAGGTGGCGATCTTCTGCCCGACAATCCAGCCCTCCAGGAAATCAAGTCAGGACTCGCTCCGGGCCAGCAGGTAGTTACCAACGCGCTGACCCTGGACCACGTGCTCTCGCAATGATCCGCGCTCTCGTCGATTTTGCTCTCAACAACCGATTCGTCGTTCTGGCCATCGCGGTCCTGTTACTCGGCTGGGGCGCGATCTCCTTCCACAACCTGCCGGTGGAGGCGTATCCCGATATCGCGGACAACTACGTCACGGTCATCACACAATGGCCCGGCCGTTCCGCCGAGGAAGTAGAGCAACAGGTGACGATTCCGGTCGAGATTCAGATGAACGGAATTCCGCACCTCACTTATCTGCGATCGGAATCGATCTTCGGCCTGTCGTTCGTGATCATGATTTTCGACGACAGCTCCGTGAACGACTGGAATCGGCAAAAGGTGCTGGAGCGGCTCACGCAGGTGAGCCTGCCGACGGGCCTGCAGCCGCAGATCGGAACCGATTGGAGCACGGTCGGACAGATCTACTGGTACACGCTCCGCAGCACCAATCCGCGATACGACCTGATGGAGTTGCGCGCGATCGAAGACTGGACGCTCCTCAAGGAGTTCAAGTCCGTGCCCAACGTCGTGGATGTTTCCGACTTCGGCGGCACCGTGCGTGAGTATCAGGTGCGCGTCGACCCGAACAAGCTGGTGTCGTACGGCCTGAGCATCGGGCAGGTGGAACAGCAGCTCAGCAACAACAACATCAACGCGGGAGGGAGTTTCGTCGAGATCGGTCTGCAGCAGATGAACGTGCGCACGCTGGGACTCTTCGGCAACGTCCACGATATCGAAGAGACGGTGCTCAAGACGCAGTCGGGAACCGCGCTGCGCGTGAAAGACATTGCGGAGGTCTCGCAGGGGCCGAAGATTCGTCTCGGCCACATGGCTCGTGCCAACCACATGGAGGACGGGAGGATCGTCGACGAGCCAGATGTGATCCAGGGCATCGTCCTGATGCGCAAGGGGGCGGAAGAGGAGCCGACCCTCGCCGCGATCCACAAAAAGGTGGAGCAGCTCAATAACGGGATCCTGCCACCCGGCGTGAAGGTGGTTCCCATGCTGGATCGTAGCGACCTGCTGCACTTCACCTTGCACACGGTGATGCACAATCTGACCGAAGGAATGATCCTGGTCAGCGTCATTCTGTTTCTCTTCCTGCTGAACGCAAGGGCAGCGATTATCGTGGCGCTCACGATCCCGTTTTCGCTGCTGTTCGCATCCATTTGGCTGGACCTGAGCCATATTCCGGCCAACCTGTTGTCGCTCGGCGCTCTCGATTTTGGAATGGTGGTGGATGGCGCGGTGGTGATGCTCGAGAACATCATGCGCCACCTGGGGCGGCGACGGAATCCCGCGGCATACGGGCCTCCGAAAACGACCGGCGAGATCATTCGCGACGCATGCCACGAGGTGCAGCGGCCGGTATTCTATGCGATCGCCATCATCATCACCGCCTACATGCCGATTTTCACTCTGCAACGGGTGGAGGGCCGGCTCTTCCGGCCGATGGCTTGGACGGTCGCCTTCGCGCTGCTGGGTGCGATGACGTTTTCCATTTTGATCGCTCCCGTCCTGGCAAGCACGTTCTTCGGTAGCGGCTTCCGTGAGCGGCGGAACCGTGTGATGGAGTTTCTCGCCGAGGCGTATCGCAAGCGGTTGCGATGGGCAGTGCATCATCGATGGCTGGTCGCCTGTGTGGCGCTTTTGTCGCTGGCAGGCACGGTGTACCTTGGCTTCGGCGGCGTCATCGGGGCGGAGTTCCTGCCGCATCTGGACGAAGGAGCCATCTGGGCGCGCGGCACGCTGGCCAACAGCACCAGCCTCACAGAGGGGGAAAAGTTCACCACCAACGAGCGGTATGTGTTTGCTTCGTTCCCCGAGGTGAGCAAGGTGGTGTCGGAGGTGGGCCGCCCGGACGATGGCACCGACACCGGAGGATTCGGCAACACGGAATACTTCGTCGACTTGAAACCGAAATCTGAGTGGCGCCCGGTGTTCCACGAGAGCAAGGAAGAGCTGATCGCGGCGATGAATCGCGCGGCGCAGAAATATCCGGGAGCGGTCTGGAACTTCTCTCAGCCTATTGAGGACAACGTCGGAGAAACCCTGACCGGGACGAAAGGGCAGCTTGCCCTGAAGGTCTTTGGGACTGACTTGAAGCTGCTCGAACAGAAGGGCGAAGAGGTGGCCAACACGATGTCGGCAGTGCCTGGCCTGCACGACGTCAAACTACTCCGCGACTTCGGCCAGCCCAATCTCGATCTCACCGTGGATCGGCGGCAAGCCGCGCGATTCGGCATCAACGTCGCCGACATTCAGGACGCTATCCAGACGGCAGTGGGCGGCAATGCCGTGAGCCAGGTGCTGATCGGCGAGCAGCGTTACGACGTGGTGGTCCGGTATCAGGCTCCATTTCGCAGCACCGCGCAGGCCATCGAAAAGATCCGCTTGGTCTCGCCTACCGGAGAGCGCGTCTCACTCGCGCAGTTGAGCAGGGTGGAAGTGAAAGATGGTGCGTACGACATCTATCGCGAAGGCAACACACGCTATGTGGCCGTGACCTTTAACGTGCGCGGCCGCGACCTGGGCACAACCGTCGAGGACGCAATCAAACGGATCAATGAAAACGTGAAACTGCCGCCTGGGTATCGCGTGGAGTGGTCGGGCGAGTATGAGAGCCAGAAGCGCGCTGAAGCCCGCCTGGCAGTGGTAGTCCCGCTCACCATCCTGGTGATCTTCATCATTCTCTACACCATGTTTCGTTCCTACAAGTGGTCGCTACTGATTCTGCTGAATGTCGGACTGGCGCGGATTGGCGGGTTGCTGGCGCTGCTGGTTACGGGAACCTATTTGAGTGTCTCCTCCGGAGTCGGCATGCTGGCGCTCTTCGGCGTCTCGGTGCAGACGGGCGTCATCATGGTGGAGTACATCAACCAACTGCGGGCGCGCGGCCATTCGATTGTAGATGCCGCAGTCGACGGAGCCGTCTTGAGACTGCGCCCCATCCTGATGACGATGCTGGTTGCGACTCTAGGATTATTGCCCGCGGCGTTGTCGCACGATATCGGGTCGGATTCGCAGCGGCCCTTCGCGATCGTCATCGTCGGCGGGCTGATTTCCGACCTGTTGCTGAGCATCGTTCTGTTGCCCACTTTCTACGTGTGGATCGCGCGGGATGGCGATCAACTTCCAGCACCGGAAGGGTCATTCGAGGGCTGATGAAAACTCCGATTTTGGACAGGTTGCTGAAAAGGGTGGCGGATGCGTTCGCTCCCTTACGGTCGCGGCTCGTCACCTACGCAAATACGTTCGCTCGATACGTGCGCTTGCGATACGTACGCTTGCGATACGTGCGCTTGCGAGCCGCGCGCGTCAGCAAGCGATGCCCCATTTCCAGGTGGGGCAGGCGCTCCCGGATTTTTCACAGCTTCGCTCCCTCACGGTCGCGGCTCGTCACCTACCCAAATACGTTCCCGCGATACGTGCGCTTGCGAGCCGCGCGCGTCAGCAAGCGATGCCCCATTTCCAGGTGGGGCAGGCGCTCCTGGATTTTTCACAGCTTCGCTCCCTCACGGTCGCGGCTCGTCACCTACGCAAATACGTTCGCGCGATACGTGCACTTGCGATACGTGCGCGTCAGCAAGCGATGTGCCATCGCCGGGTGGGGCAGGTGCTCCCGGATTTTTCACAGCTTCGCTCCCTCACGGTCGCGGCTCGTAGCATACTCCGAGCGCGCGGCACGAGGTGCAAGTGTGAGGGAGTTGCCCGGACAATTTACCGAATCGGTCCGCGTTCGATGCCTGGCCCTTTTCCGAAAACCTGCGAAACTCGTCGCCCGTCTGGTGATGGGTGCTGCGCTGTCGGGTTCCGTTCTCGCTCAGCAGGTCCCGGTCAAGATTAGCCTCGAAGAGGCCATTCAGATGGCTCTGCGGCACAATCATACGCTGCAGGCCGCCCGTACCACGATTCAGCAGAACCAAGCCGCCGAGATCACTGCGAACCTGCGGCCGAATCCGACTTTCTTCACCGATTGGGAGTATCTGCCGCTACTGCCTCACCCGCAAGGCGAATCGCTATCCGATTACCTGCAGGCGTCCACCGAGGGCGATTTAGGTTTGAGTTACCTGATCGAACGCGGCCACAAGCGGGCGCGCCGGCTGGAGGCCGCCAAGGCCACCACCGCCGTGACCCGGTCGCAGGTGGCCGATAACGAGCGCACCACGGCCTACCAGGTGGGCTCGCTTTTCGTCAACGTGCAACTTGCGGAATCGACGCTTGAACTGGCGCAGACTGACTTGAAGAGCTTTCAGGACACCGTCGCCATCAGCGAGATCCGCCTCAAGGACGGCAGCTCGAGTGAAAACGACTATCTCAAGATCAAGCTCCAATTGCTGCAGTTCGAGACTGATGTGCAGCAGGCGATGTTGAATCGTGCCCAGGCATTGTCCGACCTGAGACAGCAACTGGGGTACGAGTCGGTGCCTGCCGATTACGATGTTCGCGGAGATTTCGAATACCGCCCGCTCGTAATGACGTTAGACGAGTTGCAGGCCAAGGCTCTACAGAACCGGCCCGATTTGCGCGCGGCCGCGCTCGGCATTACGGCCGCGAACAGCCAGTATGCGCTCGCCAAGGCGAACGGGAAACAGGATCCCACCGTCTCCGGCAATTACTCGCACGTTAACGGCATCAGCGCGGCCACCTTCTCGTTCAGTATTCCCCTGGCCATCTTCGACCGGAACCAGGGCAACATCGCGCAGACCCGAATCGCCATCCGGCAGGCGGAGGAGCAGCAAAAGGCTGCCAACGGGCAGGTGCTTACCGATGTGAGAGACGCCTACGAAGCGCTGCAAGAGAGCGCACGGATCGCGCAAATGTTTCGCGGGAGCTATCTGGATGTGGCGAAGAGAAGCCGCGATATCAGCGAATATGCGTACCGGCGAGGCGCCCTTGCCTTGCTGGATTTCCTGGACGCGGAGCGGAGCTATCGCGCGACGCAGCTCGCTTACCGGCAGGCAGTCGCGGCGTGGCTGACCGCTCTCGAGCAGCTTCGCCAGGCTGTGGGCACCAGGGACCTCTTATGACCAGGGAAGAAGTTCGCGCGCGCATCCAGGAGATTGGCATTATCCCGGCGGTCCGTTTGTATTCCGCCGAGGACGCGCTCTTCGCCGCAGAGGCGGTATGCGCGGGCGCGATTCCGATTGTCGAAGTGACGATGACGGTGCCGGGTGCGGTCGAAGTCATCCACCGTCTGACGCATGAGAACACCGGAATCCTGGTGGGTGCGGGCACGTTGTTCCATGTTGATTCGGCGCGCCGCTGTCTGGACGCCGGCGCGGCCTTTCTCACGACGCCCGGGCTCGATATGGAGATCGTCAACTTCGCCCTCGGACGAGGTGTGGTGGTCTTCCCCGGAGCGCTCACGCCGACTGAAGTGATGGCGGCGTGGAAGGCCGGCTCCGACTTCGTCAAAGTCTTCCCGTGCGCCGCCAATGGCGGGCCCAGCTACATTCAGGCGTTGAAAGCGCCGTTCTCGGAGGTCCCTTTGATCGCGAGCGGCGGAGTGAATCAGACCAATGCCATGGATTTCATTCGCGCCGGCGCCGTCGCTCTGGGCATCGGGCGCGATCTGATCCACCAGGATGCGATCCGGCGAAGAGAGCGCGGATGGATCACTGAGCTGTCGCGGCGCTATTTGAAGATGGTCGCGGAGGCGCGGCGCATGCAAAAGGAGGCCGGAAGATGAGGGCCGCACTGAGCGTCCTGATATTCGTCGGCGTGGTGCATCCGGTCCACGGCGCGGAGCCCAAGCGGAGTTTCGAAACGGCCTCGACCGAGCGCGCGACCTTTCCTGCCAGCGGCTTGATTCGCCTCGATCATTCTTACGGTTACCTGGTGGTAGAAGGCTGGGACGAACCGGTGGTCGAAGCCACGGTCACCAAGTCGACCGACTGGTTTGGCGATTCGATCCGGCAGGAGAAGGCGGACCGCCGCTTCGACGAGGTTCGGGTCGCGGTCGGGCATCCGTCCGCGAGCGAGCTGACCATCTCCACCGCGCTACCGGTTCGCAACAGTCTGTTCTCTTCGGTGCTCCCCTCGGGCAAAGTGGTGGTGACCTCGCCGCTCCCGCCCAACAACAAGCGAGGAGTCACCGTGGAGTACCGGGTGCGCGTGCCGCGCAGTTCGCGGCTCGAAGTGCATCAGGACAACGGCTACGTCTGGGTGAGCGATTTGAATGGCGACATCGAGGTGCACAGCCACACCGGCGACATGATCGTGATGCTGCAGGAGGCGGGTGGGTATTCGATCGATGCGAGGACCGGAGTGGGCAACGTTACCAGCGATATCGCCGGACAGATCAGGCGGTATCTGCTGGGCAGCCACCTGACTTATGCCGATGAGGCCCCGGCGCATCGCGTCCTGCTGCGCATGGGGCGCGGCAGCATCACGATTAAGCAAGACTCACCAGCGAGGTAGCACGCGCTTCCAGTTGGGATCGACGTGCTTGCGCATTTCGGCCTCATCGTCACGTTTGCGATAGGGAATCTTGGCGTAGCGCTCGCGTCCGCGTGCAACTTGATCATAGTCGAGGTCTACGCCTAAGCCCGGGCGGTCGGGGATGCGCACGCAGCCATTGGTGAAGGGAATGCGCCCGCCAACCACGATTTCGTCTGCTGCTGTTTGCCAGGGATAGTGCGTATCGCACGCATATGTGAGATTTGGACACGCCGCGGCCACGTGCGTCATGGCCATCAGGCTCACGCCCAAATGGCTGTTGGAATGCATAGATAGTCCCATACCAAGCACGCCAGTCAGGTGTGACAGGTATTGGACGTTGCGCATGCCGCCCCAGTAGTGCGGATCGGAAAGTACGATCTGGACGGCATCGAGTTCCTTGGCGCGCGGCACATCGGCGAAGCTGGTGACCGCGACGTTGCTGCCTTGCGGCGTATGGTTGTCTTCCGCAAGCAGCCGGCGGCGTACTTCGCCCATGCCTTCGAGTGTGGCGCAGGGATCTTCCAGATAGCCGCCGTCGGAGAGCTCGGCCTTGAGCTCGCGGCCCACGCGCACGGAAGTCTCGACGCTCCAGGCGCAGTTGGGGTCGATGCGGAGCGGATACGACGGTCCAAACGTGTCACGCAAGGCACGAAGTGTCAAAATTTCCACGTCCGGATCCAACACACCTCCCTTCAGCTTGATCTCACGGAAGCCATACTTGGTGACCATCTGCCGGCATTCGCGCACGCAGGATTCGGCACTGAGCACTTCGCCGTACTCATCTTCAGGGCCGGAAAAAACTCCATGCTTATAGAAGAGATACGCCGAGAAGCTCACTTCATCGCGGACGCGTCCGCCGATTACATCGCAGACGGGCTTGCCCACAGCTTTTCCGATCAGATCGAGGCAGGCGATTTCGATTGCTGCATAAGTGCGGGCATGCCGGTCGAGTGGATTCTCTCCAGGCACCAGGTAAGTCTGGCTGCGTCCGCCCGGCGTAGACTCCATCTCCGTCGCGGCCATGGCGTTCAGGTCTCGAGACAGGCCCGCAAGTTGGAAGGGGTCCATGCCGGCGACACGTTGCCGCACTGCTTCCAGTCCTGAGAGGGGCCCATCGCCGCCGTAAGTTTCGCTAATGCCGGTAAGTCCGGAATCAGTTTTGAGCTCTACGATCGTGCGCAGCGCGAACGGCGCGTGAAGGCCGTAAGAACTGCGCAGCGGCGGATCGGTGATGGCGATGGGATGGAGAACAAGCTCGGTAATCAGCATGGCACGCAAATTGCTCTTGTTAAGAGCGGAAAGGGTTTTAGAACCATGGACGCCTTCTTGATCGCCTCAACTTTAGTTGGAAGTTTCGTGGGAGCTTTTGTCCTGCAGAAGGCGGCGCTCGAAGGTTTGTTCCGCATGATGAACGCAGAGCGCCGCAACCAGCGGTAAGCCTTGTCTTACTTGCGCGAACCGCGTTGTGGGTTCTTAAGCTGCGTCTGGCGCATCTTGATCTTTTTCCGCTTCGGCTTGCTGATCACGAACGTACCACTTCCCAGATACTCGGCTTTATAGAGCTTGTCGTCTGCCAAAGAATTCTCCTCGAAATTGCGTTACAGAATAATTCCTGATTGTACCGCGTTTCGTAGCACCGGCATTTTGACGCTTGAACGGGGAGAGTCAATTCCGTCGGAGTCCGACGGAAATTCTCTGTAAGTGATTGAAAGTAAAGAAGCGGACCCGTCGGACTCCGACGGGTCCGCCTTCGCTATCTGCGATTTTCCAAGCGAAGTCCAACCAACAATCCCAGGTAGTCCTGAGGGGTCTCTCCAGTAAAATGTGGCGGACTTCCCGTTTGTGGTTACACACCCGGCTACGAAACCCTGGTCGATTCAATCCAGGAATGCGATCTGGGACGCATGCGCCGCGAATCGTTCCCGATTCAGATACACACGGTGCCAGATGGGCAGATGGATGGTCTTGTGGTCGGAGTGGCGGACACGCCCGCGGGCATATACTTCGGCGTCGCGGGTCATCCGATCCCAACGCAGTTTACTCGCACGCGGATCGCGTTCGAGCAGTTGGTTGTACTCACCTTCCGTAATTCCTTGGGGATGCCCGGCGGACACCATCACGGTAACGCCGTTATAGCGCATTAACTCGTCGCAAAGATGCGGCTTGCTGCCCGCGCCACGGCGGAGTGGTTCATTCCGATGAATCACGCGGGGTTCTTGCACATCGGGCGCGGGCAGAAAAAACCACTCACCCTGTCGAATTGCATGGCCACCTCCGATTTCCGTGGGGCGAAGGCTTTCCATCGCGGTTTGCACATCGCGCACCGCTGCGCCGGGGACTGCGGATGCGAACCAGTGGCGCTCATCGTGACCTAACAAAAATTTGTTCTTGGCTTTGCCATCGCGCACCATCAAAACCAGATGGCGCCGCGCGGGACGAACATCGAGAACTTCAGGGATGACGCCGTCAAGGCAGCGAACATCGAAGAACTCGCCCCACTCGTCACGGCTTATGTTGATGCGCACTTTCTCCGTCTGGCGCGTTTCGGGCTTCTGGATCTTCACGCGCGCGCCCATACGAGAGAAGTGACGGCACAAATACTCACAGGTCGACATAGACTCCTCACTCTGATGGTTGGTTGACTCAGTACGTCGTTTCGTTGATACCGCCCCGTAGGCAAGAACACTCCCTTACGGTCGTGGCTCGTAAGCTACCCAAGTACGTTCGCGCAACACGAGTGCTTGCGAGCCGCGACACGCTTCGTTGATACCGCCCAATATTCAGGCAAGAACACTCCCTTACGGTCGTGGCTCGTAAGCCACCCAAATACGTTCGCGCAACACGTGTGCTTGCGAGCCGCGCGCGTAAGCAAGCGATCCGCGACATCGTTTCGTTGATACCGCCCCGTATTCAGGCAAGAACACTCCCTTACGGTCGTGGCTCGTTGCGACAACGTCGGACTTCTGAGAGCCCGTACTTAGTTGGCTGTTTAGACGCGAGCGAGGGAAGCAGAGTCACCTTGCGCCGCGCCGGGTCTGTGACAGTCGGTTAATCGTGAATAAGAGTTGACTGTGCGCAATAAGTGGCTCCTTTCTGAGACAGATTACCACCAGCCCGGGGAGGTGGTCAATTGCCCCGCGAATTATTTCTCATTAATCTTGAAGAAGCTGATAAGTAAGCTCGCCACCCGCTCGGGCTCGTCATGCTGTACCCAGTGTGTGGCCTGTTCCAGATACTCGAGACGTGGATTGACACAAAGACTCGCGCTCTCTTCCGCCAACACCGGCTCGGCATAGGCATCGTGCTTGCCCCAAGTCAGGAGGCACGGAGGAGTGATTCGAATCTCGGGCGTCAGCGAAGGCGGCTGCTGGAGAATGGCGCGATACCAGTTGATCATCGAGGTGATCGCCTTGGGCTGGCGCCATGCTGCGCGGTAGAGGGCCAGATCTTCCTTTGAGAACGCATCTTTCCGGCTACAGGACGCGAAGGCTTTCGCGAGGCCGTTGTAGTTGCCCGCGCTCACCAGGAACTCCGGCAGCCAGGGAAGTTGCAGGATCCGCACATACCGGCTCTTCTTCCGTTGCACGGGATTGTGACGCATCGCGTGAATCCAGACCGCGGGATGAGGCGCATTGAGAATCGCCAGACGACTCACGCGCGCCGGGTACTTTTGCGCCAGCCACCAGGCAACCCCGGCTCCCCAGTCATGCCCTGCGACGCTGAACTGCTCGCGTCTGAGCCGATCGGCAAGTCCCACAATGTCGGCTGCAAGATCGTCCAGGTGGTAGCGATTGATACCCTGCGGTTTGTCGCTGAGGTTGTAGCCGCGCTGGTCAGGCGCGATGACGTGGAATCCGCTCTCGGCCAGAGCCGAAATCTGATTCCGCCAGCAGTACCAGAATTCCGGGAATCCGTGAAGCAGGAACAGTAGAGGACCATCCTCGGGGCCCGCCTCTGCGATATGCAGCTCGATTCCATTGGTGGCGGCTCGCGAGAACCGCACGGGAAACTGCTGCGCTAAAGCTTCTTCCTGTAGTTCACGCACCGGTCCACCACCTCAAACCCGAGCGCTTCATGGACCCGCTGCGAATCCAGATTGTCGATCCAGGTATCGGATGCAAGCTCATGGCAGCCTTGCGCAATCGCCCATTGTTCCGCCGCGGCGAGCAGACGCGCGGCAATACCGCGCCTGCGCTGCGATGGAACCACATACCAACCCTCAATATATCCCACCGGATGGGACGAATCGCATCCGTCGGCATGCGACCGCAGGCCGCAGTCGATGAAGCCGGCGACCGATCCAGTGCTGTCCTGCGCGATCAGGATCGTGGCCGGCAGCGTCCCACGATTGCCCGACAGTAACAGCGCCGCAAGTTCACGAGCGTGCTCATCGATACTTCCATCCGGCCAAAGCGCGTGACAGAGCGCCGCGATCTGCGGAACATCGCGCGGCTCAGCGGGCCGGATCGTGACCGTATCCACGAACCCCTACACCTTCTGCACGGTCACCATAATCTCTTCGCCGCCGAGAGAAAGCTTCACTCCGTTCGACTGATCTGCTGAGGGTTCCAGACGCTCCGCCAACAGTTCGTTCTGCAGGTACTCGCGGTGTGCCGCGATTGCCGCGGCGATTCGCGGCGGCGCACAGTAGGTGACCACGATGCGGTCGGAGATCTCCAGGTTCATAGCTTTGCGCTGATCCTGGATCAGGCGGTTGAAATCGCGAGCCAGCCCTTCCTGCTGCAACTCGGGCGTGAGTGTCGTATCGAGCGCCATAAAGGTGCCCTGTTCCAGACTGCACTTGAGATTCGCCGGCCCTTCGAAAGAGATTATGATTTCGTCGGCCGCCAACTCGAATGTCTGCCCTTCGACATTTACCGGGTAGGGACCGCTCTTCTTGAGAATGGCAGCGTCCGTCTGCTCGAGTGCCTGCGTGAGCGCTTTGAGATACTTGCCGGCACGCGGTCCGACTTTCTTGGCGTCGGGCTTGAGCCGCACCTTCACCATCGCCGCCTCGTCCTCGATGAGCGCCAGCTTTTTGAGGTTGCCTTCTTCGAGGATTTGGCCGGCGTAGTCCGAATTCTCCAGTACGCGGCGGTCGGCATCGTCCTTAGGCCGCACGTACAGCGTGCCCAGCGGCTGCCGGATCTTCACCTTGCTCTGCGTTCTCAGGTTCAAGGCCAGATTCTTGAGGCGAATCACGGCTTCGATGCTCTGCTCCAGTTGCCCATCAATCAGCGCTTCGTCCACTTGCGGATACGGCGTCAGATGCACCGAAATCGGAGCCGCGGGATCGATAGCGCGGACCAGGTTCTGATAGATCTCTTCCGTGAGGAACGGCAGCGCGGGCGCCATCACGCGGGTGACCGTGAGCAGCACTGTGTACAGCGTCTGGTACGCATCCGGCTCGCTGTCCCAAAATCGGCGCCGCGATCGCCGCAGATACCAGTTTGAGAACTGCTCGTCGAAGTCCTGAAACGCCTCCACCAGGCGGTAGTGTTCGTAGCTCTGGAAGGCGCTGTGGGCCGCCGCCACCAGGCGCTGCAATTTCGTCAGCACCCAGCGATCCAGCTCGTTGGTGACGGGCACGGGGTCGCCTGGCGTCCACTTGTCGGCCGTCGCATACATCACGAAGAAGCTGTAGCAATTCCAGAAAGTCAGCAGCTTGCGCCGCGCCTCGCCGTCGATCGTATGGCCGGCACTCCCCGCGGGATGCAGGTCGGGGAAATTCAGATGCTGCGCAGTCTTCTGCTCCGCGTAGATGTAGCGCATCACTTCCGCGCCAAAGACCTCCGCCGCCTCATCGAACGCGATCGAGTTGCCCTTCGACTTATGCATCTCCTCGCCGCGCGCATCGCGCACCAGCGCGTGCCCCAGCAGCGATTTGAACGGCGCACGACCATCCATCATGGCGCTCATCGCCAGCATGGAGTAGAACCAGTTGCGGAACTGTCCGGGAAAGCTTTCGAGCACCAGGTCGGCGGGAAACCACTTCTCCCAGGTAGCCCGGTCCGTGGTGTAGCCCATGGTGCTGAAGGGCACGATGCCGGCGTCGAGCCAGGGATTCCCCACGTCTTCAATTCGAGAGGACGTTGCACCGCATTTCTCACATTTGATCTTGACGGCGTCGATGTACGGGCGATGGGGCGAGTTGCCCTCGAAAACATCCCAGCCTTCGACCGCGCGCGACTGCAACTCTTCGCGGCTGCCGATCACGGTGAAGTGCGCACACTCGCTGCAGACCCAGATGGGCAGTGCGAGTCCCCAGAAGCGCTTCTTCGAGATCATCCAGTCGCTCATGTTTTTGAGCCAGTCCAGCTCGCGAGCCTCGCCCTCGGGCGGAATCCACTGGATGGTGGGCACGACGCGCTGAATGCGGTCGCGCCAATCCATGCGAATGAACCACTCGTCGACAGGGCGGAAGACGAGTTCCTCTTTGCAGCGCCAGCAATGCGGATAGACGTGCGGATAGCGCTCGCGCGCGGCCAGCAGACCGGAGGCCTTAAGCGCCGCGATCACTGGCTCGGCGACTTCATTGCACTTCTGTCCCGTGAACGGCCCGAAGCTCTCGAGGAACACCGCCGATTCATCCAGCGGTGCGACGAACGGAAGCAGATTGTCTTTGCCGAGCTCCTGGTCCTCAGCGCCGCATCCGGGCGCGATGTGGACGAGACCCGTTCCTTCCGCCTCGCTGATCGCGCTCCAGGCAATGACACGGTGCGATTCCGCGGCCGTCTTACCTTCCCCGGTAGTTCCGTAGGGAAACACGCCCCCCGGAGTATTCTGGGCGGGTAGATCGTCGAAAGGCCCGCGGTACGCGAGGCCCAACAGTTCGCTTCCGGGCAGTTCCGACAACACCTCCACTGGCCCGCTGCCCTTCAGGATGGTGCGAATCGAAGGTAGTTTGTGAGTCTCGTGCTTGCCTTCCACCTGCAGGTCCTGCACGCGATCGTGTTCGAAGTTCGCCTTGGCGACGTAGTAAATCCAATCGCCGTGGCGTACCTTGAGGTAGGTCATCGCTGGATTCACGGCCACCGCCACGTTCGAGGTGAGCGTCCAGGGTGTGGTCGTCCAGACCAGTAGCGCGGTGTGATCCTGGCCCTTCACCGGGAATCGCACAAACACCGAGGTGTGCGCGGTGATGCGCCGGCCCTCGGCGACTTCCATTTGCGAAAGGCCCGTGCCGCAGCGTCCGCACCATGGCATCACGTCATGGCCGCGGTAGATGAATCCTTCGTCATTGCACTTCTTGAGAAATGCCCAGATGGTGTAATTGTTCTCGTCAGAGAAGGTGAAATAGCTGCCGCCATACTCGGCCGACCCCAACTTGCGGATGATCTCGCTCGCACGCGCCGTCTCGGTGTGCCCGCTCGGCAGCGTCGCGGTGATGGTGCGGTCGCCATCTTCGAGCGCGTCGCGCAGCGTGAGCAGCAGCGTGGGGTCGTCCCAATCGCACCAGTACCCCAGGCGGATCGACTGCTCGGTCTGCCTGGCGGCATAGGTCAAGACTCGCTCTTTGCAGGCGCGGACGAAGTTCGCCATGCCGTAGCTATGGATTTCGCGCTTAGTCTGCAGGCCGAGGCTCTTCTCCACCTCGACCTCTACCCACAGGCCTTGGCAGTCGAAGCCGTTCTGGTAGCGCAATCGCTGCCCGTTCATGGCGTGATAGCGCTGATACATATCCTTGAGCGAGCGCCCCCAGGCGTGATGCACACCCATGGGATTGTTCGCGGTAATGGGCCCATCGAGGAACGACCAGCGAGGACCATTCGCGGTCTGCTCGCGCAGCTTGTCGAAGACGCGATTCTCTTGCCAAAAGCGCAGGATTTCTCGCTCGATTACAGGAAATTCAGGGACTCTCGGTACGGGCCGATACATGTACTTCCATGATAGCTGTGCCGGCAGACGTGGCGCAGAGTCTGTCGATTCCGGGGCAACGAAAGCGTCAAGACACGCCGCGAACCCCCAACCCCTTACCCCCAACCCCTAACCCCCAACCCCAACCCCAACCCCCAACCCCCAACCCCTGCTTTCAACGGTGTTCGCGCCGTGACGCCACGGACTACAGAGTGAACTTCTTGACCTGGATCTTCTTATCGTCGAACACGCCGAGTCCCAGCGAGCCGGCGATTTCGATGTGCTCCACCTGGCAGTTCAGGAAGTGGCTCGCATCGTCGGGCTTCGAAAGTGCAATCGAGGGCATTCCCATCTTCGTGCGCTGCGCGTCGATCACTTTCAATCCCGTCTTATCGAGCGCTACCGGGTCCGTCGCAAAGTAAATCGTCTTGTGCTCCCACATGAACTGCGGGCGTGCCGGAGGTCCGCCGTGATACGACGCCTTCACCGCATCGCAAATATGCAGCACCGCCTTTTCGCGAATCACCGGCAGGCTGACTACCGACGGAATGAACATCCCGCACGCGTTGGCGGTCGGCGTCAGATGGCTGCGATTGACGTTGTTCACCATGCCGTGTGACATGTTCTTGAGCGCGATCGTCACGCCGGCCGACTGATGATGCTTCAACACCGGAAGATTGATGAACTTGTTGACCTGGCGCGTGATGGTCCTGGCGACATACGAACGCCGGAAGTGCGGATCGCTCCAGTTTTCGCCCGGCTTGATCAGCGCGATCTCCATGTAGTGATCGGGATCGTAGCCGTCCATATCCAACTGGGTGTCGTTGTACGCCTTGGACCCAAACTCCATGCGGACCCCTTTGGGGACCCATTGATCGATTCCCGCGTCCAGCGTTTCCTGCCGGTAGCGGTTGTACACGATCACGTCGCCGCCGGTGACTCCGGCCTCTTTCAAGCCGTCGAGAATCGAGTGCATCACGGTCGCATCGGAACACAGCGTTCGCCCGCCCACTGGGCTGACCTTGATCCCCACCACGTCGCCCTTCTCGAACAGTGAGCGCCAGGCTTCCGCCCAACTCGGCGCACCTGTGAGGGCGGTCATGCCCTTCTCCATCACCTTGCGAACGGGGTCGGCCTGGTAAATTCCATTGGCAATCACGCCTGGATGTTCGACACCGACTACGAGTCCGGGGAACGGTCCGGGCATTCCGGGTTTGGATGTGGCGGCCTTACTGCGCGGCAGCCCGAGCGTAACAGCCCCGGCTATCGCAGAATACTTCCAGATATCGCGCCGAGAGATCTTCACGAGCGCTATTTTACTCCTCGGCAATGGCTGTTGACGCTCGTGCAGTTACCGTTGCGTGAGGCCGGCCTTCACCTTGCTCGCCAGCGTACGAATCGTGTAGGGCTTCTGTATGAACCCGGCCAGCCGCTGCCCGGTGAACTGCTGGATCACATCCGTCTCGTGGTAGCCGCTCGATAAGATGACGCGGACATCCGGGCGAATCGCCTGCAATCGCCGCAGCGTCTCTTCTCCTCCCATTTCGGGCATCGTCAGGTCCATGAGGACCAGCACGATGTCATCGGGACGGTCCTCAAATAGTTCCACCGCCATGAGACCATCGCGTGCAACCAGAACCTGGTAGCCGTAACGCTCCAATGCCATCTTGGCGGTGCGGCGAATCGTGGGTTCATCGTCCACTACGAGAATCAATCCATGGCCGGCGAGGTCGCCCTCTTCTGTGGTCTCTTCCTCCGCCAGCACCGTGGTATCCAGAGCTGGAAAGACCACCTGGAACGTACTGCCATCGCCGGGGCGGCTCTCTACCTGCAGAGCGCCGTGATGCGCGCGGACGATTCCGAGAACCGCCGAGAGCCCCAGGCCGCGGCCCATGAATTTCGTGGTGAAGAAGGGATCGAAGATTCGCAAGCGCGTCGCTTCATCCATGCCTACGCCTGTATCCTGAATCTCCAGGCAGACGTAGCTGCCGGCCTCCAGTTGACCCGCCCCGAAATGCGCGCGAATGTACTCGGCGTCGATCTCCTGCCTGGCCGTCCGGACGACCACCACGCCAGGAGTGTTTGGCGGAATGGACTCCGCGCCGTTGATCACCAGATTCATGATCACCTGCTGAATCTGCCCGGCATCCGCGCAAATCGCAGGGGCGTTATCGTCCAAATCGAGACGCACATATACTGTCTTCGGTATCGATGCATGAACCAGCGTGCTGATTTCCTTCACCAGAGCGGAGAGGTTCACCGGGCGCATATCGAAACGCGCCTGGCCTGCGTAGGCCAACAACTGCCGGGTGAGGTCGGCGGCCCGGTGACTGGCCTTTAGGATCTCGAAAACGGTCTCGCGATAGACGTCGGTGAGAGGCGCGGTTTGCAGCAGGCTGGCGTTGCCCATGATTCCGACCAGCAGATTGTTGAAGTCGTGCGCGATTCCCCCTGCCAGTACGCCCAGGCTTTCCAGCTTCTGGTTTTCCAGGAGCGCCGCTTCCGACCGTTTCCGTTCCGTGATGTCCGAAACGAAGGCTAGCGCGCGCGTACCTTCGGGGGCGTGCACGAAGCTCACTCCCATTTCGACGGGGAATTCGTGGCCGTCCTTATGACGGGCCGTCAATTCCAGCCCGGTGCCCATCGCCCTCGTCTTGGCGCTGCGAAAGAGGCCTCCGATGCGGCGCCCGTACTTCTCGCGCATCTCATCCGGGATGAGCATCGTCACCTCGCGGCCGATCAACTCCTCCCGGCTGTAGCCGCAAAGCTCTACGAATCGCGCATTGAGTTCTTCGATCCGCCCGTGTTCATCAACCCGCACGATGCCTTGCGACGCCGTCTCGAAGTAGGCCCGCAGTTTCGCAGCGCTCACCGCGATGGCGTTCTCTGCCGATCGCTGCTCCGTAACGTCCGTAAATGTTCCGACCCATTCACGAAATGAACCATCCTCGTTGGTCACCGGAATCCCACGTGCCGTGATGTTCCGGTAGATGCCGTTCCACATGCGGACGCGATACTCGCTCTTGAGAGCGCGCTTGGCCTCGATTGCTTCCGTCCACTGGCCCTGCACCCTCTGACGATCGTCAGGATGTACGGCATCCAGCCAGTTCCAACCGTCGCTCTCTTCGCGCGATTGGCCGGTGAGGTCGGTCCACCACCCGCGGCTGGTTTCGTCGCGGCGCCCGGTGGCGTCCGCGGTCCAGACCACCTGTCCCGATGCTTCGACAAGCGCCCGATACCGCGCTTCGCTCTTGACCAACTCCCACTCTGCCTGTTTCCGTTCCGTCACATCGCGGCACGAGCAGAAGTACAGACCGGGAAGATAGCGAGAGGAAGAACTCCACTCCAACTCGACCTGGTGCCCGTCCGCCGCCCGTAGCGGGAACTCCACGGCGATCGAACAGCTTGAGCGCAGCCGCGCCATGGCATCCACGGTCTCGGATAGACGCCCGGGGACAACGAAATCCAGAAATGGTGCGCCTATCAGACGTTCCCGCGCAACTCGGAGAATCCGGCAAAAGCTTTCGTTCACATCGACGAACCGGCCTTGGCTGTCGACGATGAGAATCCCATCCTGGGTAGCCTCGAAGAGCGCCCGGTAGCGTTCTTCACTGGCCCCGAGTGTATCAATCACCTCAGGCACTAGCTAACATGATAAAGACCGCCACCCCCCAGGGACAACCGGGTCGGCGCAGCATGTACGAAATCAGACTTTATTACACGCTCCACCATCGCATGGTGGCACGGTCGCGGCTCGCAACGTTCGCGGGATCCGTGCGCTTTGCGAGCCGCGCGCGTGAGCAAGCGATCTTGACTGCTTTTCGCGGCGTGGTGGCACCGCTCCCTCACGGTCGCGGCTCGTAACGTTCGACGATCCGTGCGCTTTGCGAGCCGCGCGCGTGAGCAAGCGATCTTGACTGCTTTTCGCGGCGTGGTGGCAACGCTCCCTCACGGTCGCGGTTCGTAACGTTCTACGATCAGTGCGCTTTGCGAGCCGCGCGCGTGAGCAAGCGATCTTGACTGCTTTTCGCGGCGTGGTGGCAACGCTCCCTCACGGTCGCGGCTCGCAACGTTCGACGATCCGTGCGCTTTGCGAGCCGCGCGCGTGAGCAAGCGATCTTGACTGCTTTTCGCGGCGTGGTGGCAACGCTCCCTCACGGTCGCGGCTCGCAACGTTCGACGATCCGTGCGCTTGCGAGCCGCGCGCGTGAGCAAGCGACCTTGACTGCTTTTCGCGAGGTGGCGGCAACGCTCCCTCACGGTCGCGGCTCGTAACGTTCGACGATCCGTGCGCTTTGCGAGCCGCGCGCGTGAGCAAGCGATCTTGACTGCTTTTCGCGAGGTGGCGGCAACGCTCCCTCACGGTCGCGGCTCGTTGCGAGCCGCGCGTGAGCAAGCGATCTGGCGATACGCCGGTGATTTCTGAAATCACCTACTTAGCTGGCCATCTTTTCAGTTTTCCGACGCCGCGCCGGCGGGCGCTTGTCTGCGGGCTCGAGGTTGACGGAGCCGCCCGCGTCCTCAATTGAAACCTGTTGGATTAGCGGATCGGAAATGGCGGTCAGCAGGAAGTCGGCGCTTTGTTCCTCGCCGAGCGTCTGCGACAGGAGACGCGCGCAACCGTGCTCGCCGAGTTGGCGGGCGAGACCACGAACGGTTCCATAGCAGGCGATTTCATAGTGTTCCACCCGCTGCGCGGCGGCGATCAAAGCCAGGTCGGCGGCATAATCTTCTTTCTCTGCGCCTTCCTCGATGGTCTCCTCCCCCTCTTCGATGAGGCCCGCCATGGCCTTGCAGGGTTTCGGCTCGGCTTTCTCCCCGAGAGCTTGAAAGACCTGCTTCAGCCGCTCGACATGTTGTTCGGTCTGCGCGAGATGCTTTTCGAACGCCTCTTTGAGCCTGGGGTGATTGGCAGCCTCGGCCATTTTGGGCAGGGCGCCCGTGAGCTGCGTCTCCGCATGGAGCAGGTCCTGTAGTTGTTCTACCAATAGTTCCTTGATCTGTGGCATAGAATTTATAATTCCCTTCCTTATCGTTTTGAACTCGGCGAGGATTTGCCCGCGCCTCCGTTTGAGCCTTGCCGGCGTGTTCCTGCTTCCTGGGATTCGAACTCCTGGAAAGCGGGTGCAGTAACCAACTCCCAATCGCCGCCCTCATTCCAAGGCCCGCGAGCGTCGGCCTCTCCGCGATCTCCGTCACCAGTCGAATCATTGAAATACTGGTCGACCAGCCCCGGGGTCGGCGGAATTCGTCCGATGGAAAACTCGGGCTTGCCCATGCTTTCCAGTGCGGCCGTAAATGCTTTCATGTGGGTGATCTCGCGGGTCATCAGGAACTGCAGGGCATCGATGGTTCCCTGGTCGTCGGTGAAGTTGATGAGCCGCTCGTAGACGATCTTGGCGCGCGCCTCTGCCGCGATATTGCTGCGCAGATCGACATCCAACTCTCCCGTAATCTTCAGATAGTCGGCTGTCCAAGCGTCGCCCATCGAGTTGAACAGCCCGACCCCGCCACCCCCGGCGATAGCGATCAGCGGATCCGCATGGGCGGCCCGCCGGTCGTTCTTTAGCGGTTTCAGGTGCATGCGAGCGAGCGTGCCGACCACTTCGAGGTGGCTGAGTTCCTCGGTGCCGATGTCCATGAGAAGATCTTTGCGCTCGGGGTCGTCACAGTTCAGCCCCTGAATCGAATATTGCATCGCGGCCGCCAGTTCGCCGTTGGCTCCCCCGAACTGTTCCAGCAGCATGTTTCCAAAACGGGGATCCGGCTGCCCGATGCGGACCGTGTACATCAATTGCTTTACGTGGTGATACATGAACCCCGGAAAAGCACGTGGTTCGCCATAGGCGGTAAAGACCCCATCAAATGGCGGATGGAAACGGATAGGCGGAAGTCAGTCGGGCAGATTAGTCCCGATCGTGCGATTGCGCGCTGATCGATCCGCCGGTGTAGATCGCCCGGCGACAGGTCAGATTGTTTCTGGAGGCGTCGTTTTCCGCTAGACGATTACTGGCGCATCATTCAGTCTGCGCTTATCCCGGGAACCAAATCGAGCAGCCTCTTCACGATTCCACCCAGTTTCATGAACTCGGCGTGTTCGGAAGGTTTGCGAAAATACCCAGCCACGGAAAACCCCGCCACCGCTTCACGGTCCCGCTTGGATTCCGAGGAGCTGACGATGAGTACTTGGGCATGCGCGCAGCGTCTGCTATTTCGCAGATGCTTGAGTACATCGTCGCCGCTCTTTTTCGGCAGATTCATGTCCAGCAGGATGAGATTCGGACAGGGCGCGTTTTCGTCGCGGTCGGCCGCATCCACAAACTGCGTCGCAACCTGGCCGTCGTGAACCACGAAGACGTCGGCATCCACGTGCGCAAACTGGATCGCCTGGCGAATCAGAAACACGTCCGCTTTGTTGTCCTCAACCACCAGAATCTGCCGCCTTTTCGTCTCCGATCGATCAAGCGGGGAGTGTGAAGTAGAAGATGGATCCTTTTCCGGGTTCGGAGTCGACCCAAATTCGCCCGTGATAGCGCTCCACAATCCGTTGACAGATGGCCAGCCCAATCCCGGTCCCGGAGTATTCATCGCTGGTATGCAGGCGTTTAAACAGTCCAAATATCCGCTCCTTATATTCGGCTTCAATGCCGATCCCATTGTCGCTAACCGCGAAAAGCCAGTTGCTATTTTGCCGCTCCGCCGAGACGTGCACGACTGGAGTAACTCCCTTACGCCGGTACTTGATGGCGTTTCCAACCAGGTTTTGAAAAATCAATTGTAAGTGAGTGTGGTGCACCCGCACTAAGGGCAGGTCTTGGGCATCCACCGTGGCGCCACTCTCCGAGATGGCCCCCGCCAGCCCAGCAAGCGCGGTTTGGAGCGCCTCGGCCGCATCGGCGGTCTCCGCCGGTTCGTCCACGCGCGCCGCCTGGGTATACGCAAGCAGGTCGCGGACCAGCATCTCCATCCGGGTTGCGCCCGTGCGTAAGAACTCGAGAAACTCCAATTCGTTTGCGGTCAGCTTCTGGCGGCAGTGGGCCGCCAGCAATTCGCTATAAATCCTGACGCTTCGCAGCGGCTCTTGCAAATCGTGGCTGGCGGAGTAGGCGAACTGTTCCAGGTCCTCGTTGGCCAGGCGCAATTCCGCGTTCAATGCCTGGACCGCCTCACGAGCTTTCACCTGGGCTGAAATATCGCGGAAATAGCAGACCACGCCGAAGTGACCGTCGGGAAGGCGAATGCGCTCGATACGCCATTCATAGTACTCTCTGGTCCCGCGATCGATGCGGTTCTCGATGCGTTCCGGCGCGATGTAAGCCTGGCCGGTCTCCAGGGTGTGACGGAACAACCGTACCAACTCGTCCGCGTTCTCTTTGGACCACAGCAGGTGGGTCACTTCGTCGAAATCGCGGCCGATCAGCTCCCGGATGTTGCCGAAGAGCGGCCGCGCCGTGGGGTTCACCTGCCGGATCCGAAAATCGGCATCCACCAGGTAGACTCCCATGGGTGCGGTATTCAGCAGCATTTCAAACTGTGCCCGCGCTTCGCGCCGCACCTGCTGGAGTTCCAGCGCGGTCTGCACCCGCGCCATCAGCTCTTTGGCGCTGAACGGCTTGGTGATGTAGTCGTCGGCTCCGGCGGCGATCCCCTCGGTGCGCGCCTCTTCGCCGGCGCGAGCCGAGAGCAACAAGACCGGCAACTCACGCAACTCCGGATCGCGTCGCAACTCGGCAAGCAGGCCGAAGCCATCCAGCCTCGGCATCATCACGTCGGACAGCACCAGGTCCGGCTTGGAACGGCGCGCCGCGTCCAGGGCCGCGAGGCCATCCGCCACAGCTTCGATCCTGTAATGCGATCCCAGCGTGTGCGCGATGTGTTCCCGCATATCGGCATTGTCATCAGCGAGGAGAATGCGGGGACGGTGTTCGAGCCCTGCCCCCGTCGCCAGTTCATCCGGCAATTCGTCCGAAGGATTCGCCAGACGGTCTCGCGCCACCCACATCTCCGCCTCTTGGGTGTACGCTTCCGCGCGCAGCGATGTCGCAGCTGGGGCGGTATCCGGTGCTCCGATGCGATCGTGCGGCAGATGAGCGCTGCCAAAAGGCAGGGACACAGTAAAGGTGCTGCCCTTGCTCAGCACGCTCTCGACTTCCGTAGTTCCGCCATGGAGCCGGACCAGTTCCTGAATCAGCGCCAAGCCAATGCCCGTCCCTTCGTAGGTGCGCCCCCTGGTTCCTTCCACTCGATGAAACCGCTCGAAGATGTGGGGAAGTTCGGATTCCGGGATGCCTACACCCGTGTCGGCGACGGTCAGGACCGCCTGATTGTCCCGTTCCTCGAGAGTTACGGTCACCTGCCCCTCAAAGGTGTACTTGAAGGCATTCGAGAGCAGGTTCAGCACGATCTTCTCCCACATCTCCCGATCGATGTAGACGGGCTGAGACAGAGGCGCACAGTTCACCACGAGTTCCAGGCCGCCGGCGTGCATCGCGGAACGGAAATTGGAAGCCAGGTCGCGGGTGATCGTCGCCAGGTCGACGGGCTGGTACAGGGCCTTCACGCGTCCCGCCTCAATGCGAGAGAAGTCGAGCAGGGAATTCACGAGTTTCAGCAGCCGGAGGCTGTTGCGATGGGCCGTGACGACCTGTTCGCGGGCCGCCGGGCTAAGTGCGGAGGGATCATCCAGCAGCGTTTCGATGGGCCCGAGCATGAGGGTCAGGGGCGTGCGGAATTCATGGCTGACATTCGAGAAGAAAGTGGTCTTGGCGCGGTCAATCTCCGCCAGCATATCGGCCCGCCGTCTTTCGTCCTCTACGGAGCGGGCATTCTGAATGGCGGTGCCCAACTGTCCGGCGACCAGTTCGAAGAAGGTCTGGTACTCCGCGTCGGGGCGGCGCGTCGGATTCACACCCGCGATGAGGATGCCCAGGGGCTTATCATGCAGGCGCGACACGACGGGCAGAACCATGGCCTCCGAAACCGGCTGGTCGGCGGCGCCGCGGGGAAAAGCCTCGGAACCACGCACTGAGACACGCTGCGGCAGGCCGCTCAAAAAAACCTGCGCGACGGGCCACCAGGTGTCGCCGTTGTTCAGTTGCGTCAGATCGATGGACGCGGGCGTCAGCGATTCGGGGTTGATCACACGAACCGATTCCTTCAGCACGGCAAGTGTGCCCGCGGCGTTTACCAGATACAGAAGCGCAAACGGGGTGTCGTCGGGATTCTTCGCAAGCGTGGAGGCAAAGGTCGCGCATGCCGCATCGGTGGTCCGCTCCACAAGCGAGTTTCCGGAGAGTTCGGAAAGCGTCCGCAGCCGGCGCGCGTTCAGGACCTTCGGTGTGACATCGTTTGAGGGGCAGAAGAGCCCCTGCACGCTGCCGGACTCGTCGCGAATCGGGCTATACGAAAACGAGTAGTAGGTCTCCTCCAGGAAGTCGCCGCGATTCATGAACAGCCGGACTTCGTCGACAAAGCTCGCCTGTCCTTCCCGGAAGACCTTCTCCGCCAGCGGACCGCAAACATTCCAGATCTCGCTCCACACTTCTTGCGCGGGACGGCCCAGCGCCCATGGATGCTTGGCCAATCCGAGCACGTGCAGATACGCGTCGTTGTATAGAAAAGAAATCTGCTCTCCCCAGCCAATCCACATGGGATGCTGCGAGTTGAGAATCAGGCTGACTGCGGTTTTGAGGCTTTGCGGCCATTTATCGGGCGCTCCGAGAGGGTGAGCCGACCAGTCGAAGGCGCGGATCCGCGCGCCCATTTCACCTCCGCCTGCCAGAAAATCCGGTGGCGCTTGGGGCGCCGTCTCGATCGTCGTCAAGCAGTCCCTCCGCCGGTCACATAGGAACCATCGGGCCCGATGGTGGTCTTGAGGAGCACGTCCCGAACCATCACCCCTAGTTGCATGAAACCGTCCAGGCTGGCCGGCTTGGCGAAGCAGTGCAGCGCAGAGTGCCGTTCTGCCGTAGCGCGATCGCGCGGCGCGACGGATGAGGTCATCACGATCACCGGCGTGCGGGCGTTCCGAACCGTGGCTCGAAGGGCGTGCAGAATCTCATCGCCATCACACTTGGGGAGATGCATGTCGAGCAGCACCAGATCGAGGCGAGGTGTTTGGGAATCGTCTGGCTGCTGGAGAAACGCGATGGCCTTTGCGCCATCTTGAATGACATGGAGATTGCATGGGATGCTCTGCTGCTTGAGCGCTTCGCGGACGAGTGTGATATCCGCGAGATTGTCTTCCACCAGGAGGATTTCGAAGATCTCATGCCGAGGAGTCATAGTGGACCTCGTCTTCGCACACGGGGCACAATTCGGATGCGTGACGAGTTTAACCCATATTCTTATTTACCAGAAGGTAACACCATTGAGAACCGGCCTGAATGCCGAGCGGCAGTGATACCTTTTCGGAAACGAGTGATTGCACACGAATTTCATCTGACGGCCGCTCAGGTGGCGCTTGGCGAGGAATGCCATCATGCACGCCAGCCGCGTCGAACCTCCGCGAAGGCAAGCTGCCCGATTTCGTTGACCTCTTCCAGTGACCTTCTACCCGATGATCTCGTTAACGCTGCCGTTGTCAAAACCAGTGCGGTAAGGGATCGAAGCGGCATGACGGCCTGCGGCGCGGAGTAAGGCTACAGCCGCACGCCGGCTTCCGTTTTCGTGCGCCACGGACGCCGCTGTATGCAAAAATATCTTGAGTCGATGGCAGCGAAAGACACATGGACATTCAAGGCCCGGCTTCGTGTCAGGGCATTCGGATGGAGGGGTTCGCATCTCGCCTGCCAGCGCCTGAAGGAAGCCGTTACGGAAATCAAGCAGGTCGCCAGAAAAGATCCCGTGACCGCGGGTGACGGCGTCGTGAGTCTGATGGAGAGGATCTGGCCGGCGTTCCAGGATGTCGATACTTCATCCGGTGCTCTCTGCAGCGCGGTCTACTGGGCGCAGGACGAATTGTTGCCGATCGCGATCAAGTCTCCCGCGGACCGAAAGACTCGGGACAAATGGCTAGAACGCCTCTGGCAGGCAATTGAGGATGATGGCGTCGATTACCTTTCCCTGGTCCGAGACCGATGGGGCGAGCTATGCGGCTCCCGTGAAGTCGCCTCTTTCTGGGCGGACCAATTCCTCGGCTTGCTGCGGACTGCCTGGTCCGATCCACGGCCAGGAAAATACCTTCGTGGATCCAGCGTATGCCTTTCCAGCCTGCTGGCCGCCGGCCGCCACCAGGAACTGCTTGAGGTGCTGGCGCTTCAGCGATATCCATTCTGGCATCACCGCAAGTTCGGCATGCAGGCGTTGGAGTCCGAAGGTCGCATGGATGAAGCACTAGCTTATGCAGAGGCTTCCCGCGGCCTGAATCAGCCGGATGCGGCCATCAATGCCGAATGCGAGAGAGTCCTTCTGGATCTCGGCCGAGTGGATGAGGCGTACGAGAAGTATGCGCTGGCTGCGAAAGGCTCACCAACAACAGGCCTCGCCACCTTCCGTGCGATCGTCAAGAAATATCCCGGTCGCGACCCGAGGAAGATCCTTTTGGATCTGGCCACATCGAGCGGCGAGCCCGGCCGGTGGTTTGCCGCGGCGAAAGACGCCCGCTTTCTCGATCTCGCCCTGGAATTTGCCAACACAGGCCGCACCGATCCGCGGACGCTCAGCCGTGCATCGCGCGACTTGCTCAAGGAAGACGCCCAATTCTGTCTGGAGGTGGGGCGCCTCGCCATCCAGCGAATGCTCGAAGGGTACGGATACGAACTGACCGGAATGGATGTCATCGATGCCTACAATCACTTCATGGTTGCAGCCCAGACACTCGGGATCGCTTCGCAAGCCCGCGGCGATGTGCTGGTCATGGCGGCGAAACAACCCGGAGCGCTCAGCGATATTCTCATCCGCCAGTGCTCGGTGGGCGCACACGCAGGTGGGGCACCGGCAAATGCCACAATATCAGTGCAACGGACATGGACCAAGAGAAGCCCGACGAGGCACTGAGCGGCAGGCCCATCGCCAAGAGGGTCATTGCCAAGTTGAAGCGGCATCAGCGCGGGAAGGTCGTCGACATCAAGAACGTGATCGGCTGCCGCGCCATGGCGGAAAAGCTACAGAAGACCGTCGTGAGCGAGAAGGAGCTTGCCGGCTTCGATCCGGCTCATGCCGCCTACGTCTACACTCAGAACCAGGTGTCGGTCATGTCGGAGCAGCTCACTACCTTGCAGGAGATGGCGCCGTTCGCGGACATCATCTCCAGGGCCGAAGACCTCTACATGCCGAGTGGACCGCCGATGAGCCCTTCCGAGATATCCGAGGAGAATGGCTGGAAGGCTCCGGCCTTCCTAAGGCAGAAGTAGCCGGAGTGCGCCCAAGCTATGGACGACGTGATTTCCGATTGGCGCCGAAAGATTGGCGTGACCATCCAGTTTGAAAGTCACCGGGTTGAATTGGCAGCGATCTACGCGATGGAGCATGATCCGCTCACGTTGCAATTTCCGACCAACCGCCTTCGGTCATGCGAATCGGGCATCGCTTGCTTACGCGCGGCTCGCAACGAGCCGCGACCGTGAGGGAGTGTTCTTCTGGAACGGTGTATCAGAGTTGAGTAGCCCCGGGGAATCTCACCCCGATGCCCTCTCAGAACCGTACTTGAACCTCTCAGCTCATACGGCTCCTGCCATGGAGCCACGCCGTCGAGCCGAACTGGAATCTCGTCGAGGACTTCTCATTTTCTTAGAGAGTTGTCGAGTCGGCGCGGGCCCATGGGGCGAGCCGGGATACGAGAATGGAATTATGGACGGCGTGAGGATTGATAAGTGGCTCTGGGCAGCCCGATTCTTTAAGACGCGCTCGATGGCCCAGCGAGCTTGCGAACTGGGCCGGATCGAATTCAATGGACAGCCGGTCAAGCCTGCTCGCGAGGTCCATCCGGGCGACTTACTCAAGATCAAAACGGAGGGCGGGGAGTTTCAGGTGGACGTTCTGGGATTGAGCGAGATGCGCGGCCCGGCTGCCGTGGCACAGACGCTCTATCGCGAGACCGAGCAGAGCAAGGAAATGCGGCTCCGGATGGCGGAGGAGCGTAGAGCCGCGGGCGCGTTCGAGGGATTCCGCGAAGGCCGCCCATCCAAGCGCGATCGTCGTCAGATCGGCAAATTCCGCGGCAGGCTGTAGCTCACTTTGCGGCCTACTTGCCATCCACCGAGAAAGCCAGCAGCACATTGCCGGGCTGGCCAGGTGTCCTGCCATAACCCGAGTTCACATAGAGCATGCCGTTGGCGATGGTAGGCCCGCCGCCATCCATCATGCCGCCGCGCGCGGCAATTCCGTTCACGGTGTCCCACGCCTTCTGCGCGGTATCGAAGTCCCAGAGGATCGCGCCGTCTTCGGTGGAATAGGCTCTCAGGTGCCCGTCCTGACTGCCCGAAAAGACTACTCCTGGAATCACGCTGATTGCCGCCGCCTGCGAGTGACTGCAGGTGCGGGGATTCCAACTGCACGGCGATTCCGGCGCGGACACGTGCCACAGTTTCTTGCCGGTCGCGATCTGCAGCGCCGTGAGCCCGGGTTGCGCACCCTCCTTCACATTCACATCCGACACGGGAACGTAGACGTTCTGCTGGTCCGCGGCGATGCCCCACTCGATTCCGCCCAACGATCCACCTTGCCCCACCTTGACCTGCCACAGAACGTGGCCGCGATCCTGCGGATCGGCCGCATAGATGATGCCCGATTTCTGACCCGCCAGCAACACCGGACGCCCTCCGGAAGAATTGCGCAGAATCAGCGAACTGCCGAAATCAAAGTCGGGACCCATGTTCTGCGGGCAGTTGCCTTCGCCCGGCTTGGGACAGACTACCCAGTTGTCATTGGCGGTGACTTGATTGAACCATTTGACATTGCCGGTCTCCAGGTCGAAGGCCACGATGGCATCGGTCATCTTGGTTTCGGCATCGGTGTAGGAATCGCCAGTGCCCGCGTAGATGAGCTTGCGAGCCGGGTCGATGGTGGGAGCTGCCCAAATGCCGCCTCCCGCTGGCCCGTACATCTGTGTGCCGCTCGAGTTCTTGCGCAGGGGCTGCGGCTTTCCGGGAATCGAGTAGGTCTGCCATAGCGTCTTTCCGTTGGCCGCATCCACGGCGACCAGGCTTCCGCGGAAGGTGCAGCATTCGTATTCCGGCTTCGACGCGGAGACCTCTTCGAGCGACGCGACCGGCACGTACAGGCGATCGCCATGAAACACCGGAGCGCCGGTAATGCGCGCGATGGGATGGCTTTCCACTTGCGTCTTCCATATTTGCTTGCCGGTCTGCGCATCGAGCGCGTAGACATTGGCCTTCTCGTCGCCGAAATAGGCCGCGAACTTCGCGGGAGAGGAGTGCGGTAGCACGGCGATGCTGACTGCGGTGCGAGCGGGCGCCGCACTTTCGAACGTCCAGTACGTGCAGCCGCTGCGCGCATCGAGCGCATAGACTTGCCCCGATTCGCTGGTAACGAAGACGCGGTGGCCCACCACGGTCGGCTGTCCATTGGCCTTTCCGGCGCCGTAAGCAAATGCCCACTTCAACCTTAGCTTCGAGACCTGCGCGAGTTGGAATCCGGGGTCGGGCTGATAGTGGGAATTATCCAGATCGCGTCCCCATCCATTCCAGATGGAGCCCTTGAGCACGATCGGCCCGCCATCGTCAGCACATGGTTTCGGAGACGCAGCGGGCGCCGTCTGGCCGAGCGCAGAGGCAATGAAAAGAGTGTAAACGGGCAGGGCACCACACAGCAGCATGCGGGACATGGCGCGATCTTCTCACAAAGACTGGGGGACAGCAAATCGAGCGGGCTATCGCCCGGTGAGTTGGCGAATCAATGCGATGCCCGAGCGCATGTCTTCGAGGCGCTGCGCCTGATCTTCGGTCTCGCGCTCCACGTTGAGGGAACCGCGAAAGCCCGAGGTTTCGAGCGCCTGAACGAAGCGTTCCATGCCGACCGATCCGTGCCCCAGGGGCCGCTCTTTTCCCAACGCTCCGGCCACGCCTTTCTCGGGCCAATCGCCATCCTTCGCGTGCACCGAGATCACCCAGGGCGACAACTTGCTCCAGGCTTCGATCGGATCGCCGGTTCCGTAGAGGATCATGTTCGCGGGGTCGAAATTGATGCGCAGATTGGGACGATTCACATCGTAGATGAATCGCAGCAACACGTCCGCCGGTTCCTGGCCCGTCTCCAATGCGAATACCTGCTGGCGAGCTGCGGCATGATCGCAGATTCGACGGACTAGCTCGCGGACCTCCACGTAGTCGCTCTTGGACGCGTCTTCCGGCACGAAGCCGACATGGCAGGCGATGCTCCACACACCCAGCCTTTCCGCGAAATTGCTCACTGCATAGGTGCGGCGCTCGCGCTCCTCCCGGGTGGCTTGGGGAATGAATCCGACAGTCCGCTCGACGGTCGGTTTGTCCGCATAGTCCTCGCCGTTGTACGCGGCGAAAACCGTGGCCAGTGAAAATGCTTCGCGGTGGAGTGCCGCTTTCCATTCGTCAGCGGCCGCTTCGGTGAGTTCCAGATCGCCTGGAATTCCGAGTTGGCCGCAGCGCACGCCGAGTGCTTTCATCTGGGCAAGGTCGTCGCGGCCGGCCCAGAACATCACTCCGGGCTCCAATGGCTCTACATTCGGCATAGCATCTTTCTCCCGCTCCGGTTGCGAGCTTCGAGCAACAGCAGCATCAGCTTCACGGCATCCGCGGATTCGCGAGGCGGGCACAGTTCCGGAGCCCGCTGCGCATTGCAGCAATCCACAAAATATTCGATCTCGGCGGCGTAGCCGTCGCGCGCTCCGCCATCCAACTCGGTCGCGGCGCCATCCGGCGTGTATAGCGTGGCCGTCCGCCCCGTCGAACTGTAGTCGACGGTGCCCCCTTCCAGAGTCACCGTGTATTCCATCGAGAACGGATATTTCCCGGGATGGTGCCATCCTCCGGCGATCGAGACTACGCCTCCGTGAGGATAGAACAACTGGGCATCGATGCAGTCGATTCCCGAGGGCAAATCGCAGAAGCCGGTGGCGCTCACCGCGTCCGGCTTGCCGAACAGATGCAGGCACATGTCTGCGTCGTGGATGAGCAGGTCGAAGACGCCGCCCCCGGAGCGTGCGGCATCCTGCAGCCAACCGCTCCAACCAGGCGAGGCGCATCGGCGGCGGAACATCGCGTAGCGCAGCAGGCCTAATCGATTGTTCTCTGTGACCTGGCGCAAAGCCACATAGGCCGGCACGAAGCGCAGAACGTGCGCGGTCATCAGAGTGCGCTTGTACCGCGAGGCCGCGGTGAGCATGCGATCGACGCCGTACGCGTCCAGCGCCATCGGCTTCTCCACCAGGACGTGCTTGCCCGCACGCAGCGCTTCCACGGCGACCACCTCGTGAAGATCCGTGGGAAGGCAGACGTCGATGGCCTCCACGTCGCGATCGGCGAGGACATCTTCGAGTTGGCGATGTTGCGTTATTCCCCGTAGATCGACTTTCTCGCCGCCGCCACCGAGATTGCCGTGCACCGACCTGAGATCGCCCGCGAGCTTCTTCTCGTCCTGACTGTAGACCGCCACCAATTCGGCCCCGCGGACCCCGCTGAGGGCCTTCAAATGGGTGCTTCCCATGAACCCTAAACCAAGTACCGCCAGTCTCACCGCACTACCTCCAAATCCTTTCCGTAAATCGTCTCTCCATCGAATTGTCCGCGAACTTCCTGCAGGACCTCGTCGGGCGTCTCGCCCATTGGCAATTGATGATAGAGCACTAACTTGCGCGGCCGCACCTGCGCAGCCACGCGCCCCACGTCCGGGCCCGAGGTGTGGAACGCTTTATGATACCGTTGCCAATCGGCCGTCCGGCGTTCCAAACCTCTCTGAGAATACACCTCATGAACCAGGATGTCGCAGTTCTCTGCGGCCGCGACGAGGCTTGGACTGTAAGTCGTATCGCCAGAGATCACGATGACCTTATCCGGAGCCTCAAAGCGGTAGCCATAGGCGTACTTCCAACTGCCATGCTGTACGGCGAAGGCGGTCACACGCATTGCCGCGTCGCGATAAATCTCGCCCGGCCGCACATCGTGCGCCTTGACGATGTAGGCGCGTGGCACCGCAGGTTCAAGGCCATGCAGGCGGATCTGCATGTCTTCTTTCCAGGCTTTCTGCACATGGCTGGTCATGGCTCGGAGGCCGGGAGGTCCGTAGGCTTCGAACGGCTCCAGGCGGCCGGTGACCGCCGGAGTGAAGATGAGGTCCGGATATCCGGCAGTGTGGTCGGAGTGCAGGTGCGTGACGAAGAGGCGAGTGAGTTGCGTCATCTTAAGGCCGGCCTGCGCGGCGCGGCGCACCACGCCCGGGCCGCAATCGACAAGGTAGACGCGATCGCCGGAAACGACGGCCACGGCGGGCCCGCTTCGATCTGGCTCGGGGTTAGGATTCCCCGTTCCCAAAAGGATCACCCGCGTATCGGGCGCGGCCTGCGGTAAAGGGGTCGCGGCATGGACAGCAGCGGCCACGAGTGCGATTAGAGAATGGGCGATTCGCATCCGGTCGTCTGCCTCATGGGACAATAATCGCATGTTCAAATCTGTGCGGCTCGGCGTGTTTCTCTGTGCGGTGATGACGTCGGGCGTAGTGTCCGCGGCCGACAACCAATTGACGTCGGCGGAGAAATCGGCCGGATGGAAGTTGCTCTTCGACGGCAAGAGTTTTGCCGGTTGGGAGGACCCGACGAAAAAGTCACCTCCGGGCGATTCGTTCGTCATCGAGAATGGATGCTTGAAATCGACCTCGCACCCGAAGATCGTGGAGGATCTGTTTACGACGGATACCTGGGGCGATTTCGAACTGGAACTGGACTGGAGGATCTCTCCAGGCGGCAACAGCGGCCTCAAGTACCGCATACAGGATCGGGTTTTTCTGCTCGATATGAGGACGCCGAAATTTGAGGATCGCGTCAATGCCTCGCTGAAGAATCGGCGGACGGACCGGCCGGAGAAAGACCAGGAATACGTGATCGGTTTCGAGTATCAGATTACGGACAACGCGACGAATTCCGACGCGCAGCACAACGGCGCGCGCCACCAGACAGCGGCGCTTTACGATATGTTCGCTGCGTCGAAGGATGTGACGAAGCCGGTGGGCGAGTTCAATCATCTGCGCCTGGTGGTGAAGGGCGATCACATCGAGCACTGGATCAACGGCGAAAAGGTGGTGGATGCGAGTCTGAAGGCTCCGGAGATCGCGGAAAGCGTGGCGCATCGTTGGGGCAAGGAGTCGCCGGTTTACGATCTGCTGGTCAATCAGCCACGCCAGCGCTGCCAGATCTCGCTGCAGAATCACGACGACGTGGCTTGGTTCAAGAATATTAAGATTCGGCCGCTGTAGTGTGGCTGTAGTGTGGCGCGGACACTCCTGTCTGCCGTCTCGACACTTTTGTCGAGACTTTTCGGGCGGCGCACAATCTCGAATACACGATCGAAAATCCCTTCGTGCAGCAGACTTGGTGGACACTCGAAAAGCGTCGAGATGAGTCTCGACGCGGCAAACAAGAGTGTTTGCGCCACTTGACGCTGCCTTCTTCTTGCGCTACTCTTCTCCTAGATATCTAGGAAGCGCATGGGAAAAGGCAAAGAAGATGTTCTGCAGGGCACGCTCGACCTGCTGATCCTCAAGACCCTCTCGCATGGCAAACAGCACGGTTACGGGATCGCGGTCCACATTCAGAAGGTCTCCAACAACGCGCTCCGCGTAGAGGAAGGATCGCTCTACCCCGCGCTGCACCGCATCGAGCAGGACGGCTGGATTACTTCCGAATGGGGCGTCTCTGAGAATGGGCGCAAAGCCAAGTTCTATCAGATCAGCGCGCGCGGACGCCGCCAGCTCGAGCTGGAAGAGCATAAGTGGGAGAACCTGACTGCGGCGGTGGCCACCGTCTTGCGATTCGCGTGAGGAAGCTTCATGTCGTGACTCGGTAAATTGCTCCGCACGATCCCCTTTCAACGTCCCGACGCAGTGGTCTCGGCGATTCGCGAAGTCTGGTGCGCCACCGGCATTTCCCGCTGTGAAGCCAGGCGCTAGAATCGGGATTCCGATAAAGGAGCCCGATGAACCGCCGTTCTTTCGTCCAATCCCTAAGTGGCGCGGCTGCCTTGCCGTTGTCGCAGGCCGCCGCGCAGCCGGCAGCCCGCAAGACCAGAATCTATCGCATGGATTATCTGGATTGCCGTCAGGGCAGCCAGACCACTCGCCTCCACGAATTCCTCTCCTCGCAGACTCCGCTTCTGGCCAAGAATACCCAGGCCTTCGGCGTCTTCACGTCTCTGATGGGCGCCCATCTGCCCGCCACCATAGTGCTGTCCGGATTTCCCAGCCTCGAAGAGATGGAGGCGGCCGACGAGCGCCTGCGCCGCAATGGCGATTATCAGCGCGCGATGGAGAAAATGGAGGCCGGCTCCGACCCGCCTTACGACCGCGCCGAACGGGTGCTGCTGCGCGCTACAGAATTCTCACCCGAGATCACGCCGCTTGCGGAAAAGCCGAAGACTCCGCGCGTATTCGAGCTGCGCATCTATCACTCTCCCACCGAGCGCCAACTGCGCTACTTGCATGAGCGTTTCGCAGGTGCCGAAATCGGCCTCTTCCATCGATCCGGTATTCATCCCATCCTATACGCGGACACTCTGTCCGGCCCCAACATGCCGAATCTCACGTACCTGACGCCGTTCGCCAGTTTGGCCGAGCAGGAGAAGGCCCGGGACGCGTTCGCGGCCGATCCGGAGTGGGCCAAGACTCGCGAGGAGTCCGTCGTCCACGGCGGACAGATTGTGGCCGAGAGCCAGATCACGTTCCTGCGGCCCACGCCGTTCTCACCTATCCAATAAAGCCTGTCTCAGGGATTCAACCCGGTGCGCGCGAGCCGACCCATGTGCTAACTTGCGATGTCCGGGAGGAAGCCATGACCCGACTATTGTTCGCCGCTCTGCTGCCGGCCGCGCTGTACGCCGCTGCCGGCCTCCAACCGCAACAACTCCGCTGCGAGTATCGTTCGAATCCCATGGGCATCGATGTGGTGGAACCGCGCCTGAGCTGGACGCTGGCGTCCACCAATCCCAAAGCGCGCGGCCTGTACCAGACTGCCTACCGAATCCTGGTCGCCTCGAGCGAACAGGAACTCGCGGCCGGGCATGGCGACCTGTGGGACACCAACAAGGTCGCCTCCGACCAGTCGATTCAGGTGGTCTATCACGGGCACCCGCTCACGTCGCGCGCGGCCGCATACTGGAAGGTGCAGGTTTGGGACCAGGACGGCCAGCCTAGCGAATGGAGCCAGCCGGCCCAATGGAGCATGGGCCTGCTGCGACCCGAAGACTGGCACGGCGCCTGGATCGGACGGGATGAACGCGGCGTGGTGAGAGATGCCGGTAGCGCCTATCGCATTCTGGAAGGCGCCCGTTGGATCTGGAACACACCCAACGCGCAGACTGCGGCGCCCGCCGTCGCCCTCTACTTCCGCGAGACCTTCACCCTCCCGGCAGGACACCCCATCAAGAGCGCCCTTTGTATCTTCGGCGCCGATAACCAGGCACAAGTCTTCATCAACGGCACGCTCGTGGTGGAGGGCGCCGACACCAATCTGCCGCCTGTGAAAGAGGTCGCTCCGTTGCTGCATGCGGGCGAGAACGTGATTTCGATTCGCGCCGCGCATGGCCGTCCGGATACGCGCGCCGGTCTCATCGGAGCGATCGAGGTGCAGTTCGCATCCGGCGAGCCGTTGCTGGTCCAGACGAATGGCCATTGGCACGCGACGGCGAAGCCCGAACCGGGTTGGGAAAAGGCCGACTATCTGGACGCAGCGTGGCCCGGCGCCAAGGAACTCGGCGAATACGGCATGGCGCCCTGGGGTGCGGCCGGTTTCGTGGCGGAGCACCGCCTTCCCGCGCGCCTGCTGCGCAAAGAGTTCACCGTGACCGGTAAGGTGCGGCGCGCTACCGTGTCGTATTCCGGGCTGGGACTTTCCGAGTTGTACCTGAATGGCGCAAAGGTCGGAGATCACGTACTTTCACCGGGACTTACCGACTACGACAAGCACGTCCTCTACGAAACCTTCGATGTCACCAGTCAATTGACCACGGGTTCAAACGCGATCGGCCTGATGCTCGGCAACGGCCGCTATTACGCTCCGAGATCGCAGCCCGGTACGCGCAATTTCGGCTTTCCGAAAGCCATCGTGCAGCTCGATATCGAGAAGGAAGACGGCAGCCACTCCAGCGTAGTTTCGGACGAAAGCTGGAAGTTCTCCACCGGGGGGCCGATTCGCGCCAATAACGAATACGATGGTGAAGAATACGATGCCAGCCGCGAACTGCCGGGCTGGAGCCGTCCCGGTTTTGCCGAAACCAATTGGGAACCCGTGCAGGCAGTCGCAGCGCCGGGCGGCGTCCTGACTGCGCAAATGGCCGAGCCCCTCCGCGTCACCGAGACCATCCGTCCCACGAGCATGAAGGAACTCCGGCCGGGAGTCTACATCTTCGATATGGGTCAGAATATGGTGGGTTGGTGCCGCCTCCAGGTGACCGGGCCGAAGGGCACCCGCATCACCTTGCGCCATGCCGAGACGCTCAATCCCGATGGCTCGCTCTACACCGCGAACCTGCGCACCGCGGCCGCTACCGATCTCTACATCCTCAAAGGCGGCGGTGCGGAAATCTGGGAGCCGCGCTTCACCTATCACGGGTTCCGCTACGTCGAAATGACAGGCTTCCCTGGCGTTCCGCCCGCGGGCGTGCTCGAAGGCCGTGTGGTGCATGACGACATGGCCAAGACCGCCGACTTTACCAGTTCCAACGACCTGCTGAATCGCATTCACCACAATATGTTCTGGGGAATCCGCGGCAATTACCGCAGCATCCCCACCGATTGCCCGCAGCGCGACGAGCGCCAGGGCTGGCTCGGCGACCGGTCGCAGGTGAGCCGCAGCGAGTCGTACATGTTTAATGTGGCTGCCTTCTACTCTAAATGGGAGACCGACCTCGCCGACTCCCAGCGTCCCAACGGCAGCGTCCCCGTGGTCTCGCCCAATTACTGGCCCAACTACTACGACGATTTGACATGGCCGAGCACTTTCCTGTTCGTGCCTGGCATGCTCTACGAACAGTATGGCGACCGCCGCGTCCTGGAACAGAATTACCCGGCCATGAAGAAGTGGATCGATCACGAGCGCACATTCCTCATCAAGGGCCTGATGCCGAAGGACCAGTACGGCGACTGGTGCGTTCCACCGGAAGATCCCAAGTTAATCCACTCGCAGGATCCCGCGCGCATCACGGATAAGACGCTGTTGGGAACGGCCTACTATTACGAGCTGCTGCGCCTGATGGCGCACTATGCGCGCCTGCTCGATAAGCCGCCCGATGCCGCCGATTTGGATACTCTTGCGGACCAGGTGAATGAGGCCTTCCAGAAGCGCTTTTTCCGTCCGCTCGATTTTCGCTACGACAACGGCACGCAGACTTCCAGCATCCTGCCGCTGTATTTTCAGATGGTGCCGGTGGAGAGTCGTGCCGCCGTGCTCGCCACGTTGACGAAGAAGATCGAACAGGAGAGCCATGGGCACGTCGGCACCGGGCTGGTAGGCGCGCAGTGGCTCATGCGCACGCTCTCCGACAATGGACAGGCCGACCTGGCGTATCAGATCGCCACGCAGAAAACGTATCCGGGCTGGGGCTACATGGTGGAGAAGGGCGCCACGACGATCTGGGAGCTGTGGAATGGCGATACTGCGGACCCGGCCATGAATTCCGGAAATCACGTGATGCAGATCGGCGACCTGGCGGTGTGGATGTACGAATACCTGGCGGGCATCCGCTCGGACCCCGAGAATCCGGGCTTCCGCCACGTTCTGATCCATCCCTATCCGGCGGGCGATCTGACATTCGTGAAGGGCTCGCACGAGTCGATGTATGGAACCATCGCGAGTTCGTGGAAACGCGAAGCGGGCAAGTTCACGCTCGAAGTCTCCGTGCCGCCGAATACGACGGCCACGGTATGGGTGCCGGCGAAAGACGCTTCCGCGATTACGGAATCGGGTCGACCGGTGAATGAGGTCGCCGGCGTGAAGCCGCTCCAGACGAAAGCTGGCTACGCCGCGTTCGAAGTGGCATCGGGATCTTACACGTTCCGATCGGTGCTTTGATCGATCGATGCCGCGCAAGGAGCACTATCAGATCAAGGTCAATCGTGTACTCGACTACATCTCCGGGCATCTTGATGGCGATCTGTCGCTGGCGCGCTTGTCCGGCATCGCAGCGTTCTCGCCCTTTCACTTCCACCGTATCTTTCAGGGCATCACGGGCGAGACGCTGAACAGCCACGTGCGCCGTGTGCGGTTGGAGCGGGCCGCCCTGCTATTGAAGACATCGCCCGGCAAGCGCATCACCGACGCCGCTCTCGAGGCCGGCTTCGCGGGCACCGCGGAATTCTCTCGCGCATTCAAGAATCACTTCGGCTGCACCGCCAGTTCCTGGGACCGTCGAAGCCCTCTGCAAAAAAGCAAGATTTGCAAAGTGCCGGAGATGCCTCCGCAGCAAACTGTAGAAGAGTTGCAGAGTTGGAAGGCCGCGGCGAAAAACGCGTGCGTGCGCGTCCAGACATGCAATGCCTTACGCTATGTCTACAGCCGCATCTACGCGCCTTACGCCAGCACACGCCTGGTGGATGCTTACCACGCGCTCATCGCATGGATCGCGAAGCGGGGCACCGATCTGCGCAGCGTGGTCGTCATCGGTATGTCTCTGGACGACCCCGCCATCACGCCCGCCGAGAATTGCCGGTACGATCTGGGCGTGGCGTTCCCGCAGCAGCCCGGCGGGATTCTGGGCGACATCATCCACTCGCGTGGCCGGTCGGCGGAGCCTGCCCTCCCTACCCAGTCGGAGTGCGATGAGGCCGCTCTCAGCATGCGCGATTTCGAACCCCAGCAGATCGTTGCGATCCACTGCGTTGGAGATCTCGGCGAGGTGGGCCGCGCCTGGAACTATCTGTACCGGATCTGGCTTCCCGCGGGCAGCTACGAGCCCGCCGACCTGCCCGCCATGGAGATGTTCGTGCGCTTACCGGAGGAAATAGGATGGACGACGTTCGATCTGCGAACTTGTATACCCGTCGTGCGGCTCTGACGATGGTGACCGCGGCGATACCACTTTGCGGCCAATCGCAAGACTCAACTCAGCCTGGAGGAAAAAACGTGGGACAACCTGTTGTGCATTTTGAGATCGGGTGCCGTGACCGTGCCAAGACGGATAAGTTCTTCTCGGAACTGTTCGGCTGGAAGATTCAGCCGGGTCCGGCCGGGTCCATTGAGACCGGCAGCGGCAAGGGTGTTCCGGGACACATCACGTCGCTCGGCCACGAGCCGGAACACTACACGATGTTCTATGTCGAAGTGGACGATGTGAAAGCATACCTGGATAAGGCCGTGGCGCTCGGCGGGAGAGTGGTGGTCCCGCCGATCAAGATCCCGACCGGCACATTCGCATGGCTCGCCGATATCGACGGCAATACCATTGGGTTGCTTCAACCGCCGAAGTAGGAGAGCCTGAAGACCGAGGGTATATCCGTGAGCGCAGATCCCCTGCTGTTCACACCGGGGCCGCTGACCACCAGCGCCACGGTGAAGTCCGCCATGCTGCGCGATGCCGGCTCGCGCGACCGCGATTTTCTGGCCGTGGTCCGCGAGATTCGGCGCCGCCTGCTGGCAATCGGCGAGGCAACGACGGTGAGCGGCTACGAGTGTGTCCTCATGCAGGGCAGTGGGACGTTCGCCATCGAATCGGTGATCTCATCCGCCATTCCACGCGATGGCCGATTGCTGGTCCTGGTGAATGGCGCCTATGGCCGGCGTATCGCGCAGATCGCCCGCATTCACGGCATCGTCACCGAGGTCATGGAGGCGCCGGAGAATCGACGCATCTCGCCTGGGGAGGTGTCGGCTCGCCTGGCAAAGGCGCCGCCGACGCATGTCGCCATCGTTCATTGCGAGACCACCACAGGCATTCTGAACCCTGTCGAGGAGATCGGCGAGATAGTGGCGGGTGCGGGCGCTGCTTACATCGTGGACGCGATGAGCAGCTTCGGCGCGATTCCGATTGGCATGGAGGTTGTGCACGCCGATTTTCTGATCTCCTCGGCGAACAAGTGCATCGAAGGCGTGCCCGGCTTCGCGTTCGTTCTGGCGCGTCGAACGGCGCTGGTCGCGGCCAAGGGACAGTCGAGAACTCTGAGTCTCGATCTGCATGCCCAGTGGGCCGGGCTTGAGAGCGATGGGCAGTTTCGCTTCACGCCGCCCACGCACGCGCTGTTGGCATTCCATCAGGCGCTGCTCGAATTGGAAGCGGAAGGTGGTGTCCCCGGACGTGCAGCTCGTTACCGCCGCAATCAGGAACTGCTGGTAAAGGGAATGGTTGCGATGGGCTTCGAAGCGTACCTCGCTCCCGAAGATCGGAGCTACATCATTACCACTTACCGCTATCCCGCCGATCTGGAATTCCGCTTCGAGGAGTTCTACCAGCAACTCAGCGAGGCCGGTTGTGTCATCTATCCTGGCAAGCTGTCACAGGAGGCATGTTTCCGCATCGGTACCATTGGACGCATTTTTGAGGCTGACGTGCAGCGGCTGCTGAATGCGATCGCTGCGATTCGCAATACAGAGTGATGTGACGCCGCGAACCCCCAACCCCTAACCCCCAACCCCTGCTTTCAAGGTGTTTGCGCCACCTCTGCCGACTGAGTTACTTGCGCGCTCCCAGATTCACAGTGAGATACTCCACGATCGCCTTGACCTCATCCGCATTCGCCGCGGCGCCGCGTCCGAGCATGTCGTCGACCTCTACCTTCCATCTCTCCCCGCTCATGCGACTGCGCGCGAAAGTCTCCACCCCGTGGCATTCGCTGCAGACGCGCACCACGAGCGCCTTGCCCGGCGCTTCCGGGAGTTCCCCACTCACCGAAGGCGCAGTCGCCGCCGGCATCGCCGTCACCTCACGCGGCCCAGATTCATCCTTCCCGCCCAGCGAGAAGGCGATCAGCGTGTCCGCATGATTCGCCGCCATGTTCCCGACATTGCGCAAATTTGCCGGACCGCCGGCCGCGATCACCACATATTGCTTGCCATCGCGGCCCATATAGCTGATCGGCGTTGCATTACCGGTAGCGTCCAGTCGTGCCGACCAGACTTCCGCGCCAGTGCGTGAGTCGAAGGCGCGTAAGCGAGCGTCGCTGGTCGCTGCCACGAACACCAGTCCGCCCGCCGTCGCCATGCTTCCACCTACATTCGGTGTCCCGGTGTCCTTCATCCCCAGCTCGTCGAAATTCCCGAGGGGGACCCGCCAAGCGACGTCGCCCGTTTTCGTGTCCACAGCGCTCAGTTCGCCCCAGGGCGGCTGCTGGCAGGGATAGTGATCCTGGTCCGTGAAGCGCGCATATCCGCTCTCATTCCGATACGGCACCAGCGCGTTGCCGGGCGCCGGAACGAGGTGGCCCATGCCGCCCAGGCTCGTAGTGTTGACGAAGATGTAGCCGAGCGTCGGATCGAACGAGACGCCGCCCCAGTTGCCTCCACCCATCGAGCCCGGAAAGACCAGCGTTTTGCGGCTGTCGAACGGTGTGTACAGAGCGGCGCCGTGAAGCTGGTCGAACAACTCGCGGCAATAGCGCTCAGCTTCGGGAGTTCGTTTCGTCACTTCGTCGCGCGTCATCCGGATCCGCGCGAGCGGCGGCGGTTTCAATGGAAAAGGCTGCGTCGGCCACGACTCTTCACCCGGGATATCGCTCTTGGGCACCGGACGCTCCTCCTCGCCGTAGACCGGCTCGCCGGTGAGACGATCGAGCACGAACAGCAGCCCCATCTTGGTGATCTGCGCGACGGCCGGAATCTTGCGCCCATTGCGTACCGCCTCCACGAGCGCGGGTCCGGCGGGTGCGTCGTAATCGAAGATGTCGTGATGCACCAGTTGGTGATACCAGCGAAGCTTGCCGGTAGCCGCGTCGAGCGCCACTATGCAGTCCGAATAAAGATTGGCGCCTTTGCGGTCGCCGCCGTAGAAGCTGTCGGCGGGATTGCCTACCGAGAGGAAGACCAGTCCCCGGGTGGTGTCGACCGTGATCGGCCCCCACAGGCTCGGGCCGGAGCGGTCCTTCCAGCCATCCGGGCCCCAAGTCTCATTGCCCGGCTCGCCCGGTTGCGGCACGGTGTGGAAGCGCCATACCAGCTTGCCCGTGCGCACGTCGAAGGCTCGTGGATCGCCGCTCGGCCCTTTCGACGGTCCTTCGGGCGTGTTCGGTCCGACGATCGCGAGATCGCGATAGATCGCGGGCGGCGACGTGATGGCGTATGTGGCATTCGGAAAATGATCGGCGACGCCGGCGCGCAGATTGACCTCGCCATTGTCGCCGAAGCTCTCGACGCGCTTACCGGACGCGGCGTCGAGTGCGATCAGGCGCGCGTCCGTGGTGGCGACAATCACGCGCGGTGCGACTCCCTTCCCGCCCGGCCAGTAGGACACACCGCGATTGGTGCGTGGCTGCCGCACCTGCGGATCGTAGCTCCAAACGACTTTGCCCGTCTCCGGCGCCAGCGCGACTACGCGTCCGCCCGGTGTGGAGAGATACATTCGCCCGTCTACCACGAGAGGAGTGGCTTCGAACGGGCGATCGGGTTCGCCGGTGTGATAGGTCCACGCACGGTGCAATTGGTCGACGTTGGCGCGATGGATCTGTCGCAGCGGTGAGTACTTCATGCCGCCCGGATCGTTGCCGTATGCGGGCCACTCCTGCGAAAAGCCCGGCAGAACGGATATTGCCGCGATCGCGACTCCCAGGAAACGCATGGCTAACAGATTACCCGAAGCCAGGTACCGGCGGTGAGCATCGTGGCGGTCTCAAATCGGATGGACCGGTGTGGAGGCGTCTGAATCGTGCGAAGGAATCCAACAGGTCAACACACATCGCGCCGAGCCCGTCCGGCGTCTCAATGTTCCACTGTCTTCTGACGCGTTTCTCTCCGCGCCTTTGCGGCCTCCGCCGTGAGGACCCTCCTGCTCGCCGTTGCGTTTACGCACATCCCAGGCCATGAGCGTTCAGCGCCGCAGTGCCGCGCTACGTTATCATAGGAAGAATCACCCTATGATTCAAGACGTACTCACCGAAGGCCTCACTTTCGACGATGTATTGCTCGAACCGGCCTTTAGCGAAGTCGTGCCAGCCGAAGTGGACACCCGCACCTGCCTTACCCGCCAGATCGGACTCAACATCCCCATCGTTTCCGCCGCCATGGACACCGTGTCGGAGTCGCATCTGGCAATCGCGCTCGCGCAGCAGGGCGGTATCGGAATTATCCATCGCAATCTCTCGATTGCGCGCCAGGCCGAAGAGGTCGACCGCGTGAAACGCAGCGAAAGCGGGATGATCGTGGACCCCATCACCATTGGCCCCGACGCGTCCATCTCGGATGCGCAAGCGCTGATGACGCGTTACCGCATCTCCGGTGTGCCCGTGACCAAAAACGGCAAACTGGTAGGCATCCTCACCAATCGCGACCTGCGATTCGAAAACCGTTTCGACCTTCCTATCTCCGAGGTGATGACCAAGGAAAATCTCGTCACGGTGGCTGTCGGCACCACTTTGGAACAGGCCGAAGCGATCCTGCACAAGCACCGCGTCGAAAAGTTGTTGGTGGTCGACGACCAGTTTAATCTGAAGGGCCTGATCACGGTCAAGGACATTCAGAAAAAGCTCAAGTACCCGAATTCCGCCAAGGACCGCCAGGGCCGTCTGCGTGTGGGCGCGGCCATCGGCGCTACCGGCGATTTCCTCGAGCGCGCCCAGGAACTGGTCGCACGCAAAGTCGACGTGCTCGCCATCGATACCGCGCATGGCCATAGCGCGCGCGTCATGGCCGCGGTGAAGACGATCAAGAGCCGCTTGCCTGAAGTTCAGTTGATCACCGGCAACGTGGCGACCTACGAGGGCGCTCGCGAGTTGATCTCGCTGGGGGTCGACGGTATCAAGGTGGGCATCGGTCCCGGTTCCATCTGCACTACGCGAGTGGTCTCGGGAGCCGGCGTGCCGCAGATTACCGCGATCACCGAGTGCTCGCGCGCCTGTCGCGAAGCCAGCGTGCCGCTGATTGCGGATGGCGGCATCAAGTATTCCGGGGATATCACCAAAGCCATCGCCGCCGGCGCCGACTGCGTGATGATCGGAAGCCTGCTTGCCGGAACCGACGAGAGCCCCGGCGAAACCATCCTCTTCCAGGGGCGCACCTTCAAGACGTACCGCGGCATGGGGTCCATGGGCGCCATGGCACAAGGCAACGCCGACCGCTATTCGCAGGATCCCAATTCCAAACTGGTCCCCGAAGGAATCGAAGGGCGCGTCGCTGCCAAGGGGCCGCTCGCCGACCTGGTGTACCAGTTGGTCGGCGGCCTACGTTCGGGAATGGGCTATTGCGGGGCGAGCGACGTTCGCGAATTGCAGCACAAGGCGCGTTTCCTGCGGGTCTCCAGCGCGGGTCTGCGCGAGAGCCACGTTCACGACGTGATCATCACCAAGGAAGCGCCCAACTACCGGGTGGAGTAACTCTCGAAATCGGCGCGAACCGCCTTTTCCATCTTACGTGCCGTCTCCAGCAGCCAGTCTGCCGGACGCTTCTTCAGGTCGGCCAGCAGGGTCGGCGCCTTCGCGCTGCCCAGATGAATGTTGGCCGTTTCCCATCCCATAGCTTGCAGCAGACGCAGCTCGTCGCGTTCGCGCGGGAGCGCCGAAAGCTCGATTCTCGAACAGTCTGGGGCCAGGCGGCGCACGATCCATCGCTTCTGTAATGCGACGAACGGGTCGCGGGACCGCACCGAGTGATCGAGAATCTCCTGATAGAGAATCGGCGCCGAGCCTTTCCCCTCTTTCGCCCAGACACACGCGGACGGCGCCAGTGCTTTGGCCTCGCGTGCCACCGATCCGCCGCGCCAATCAGCAATGGCTACATAGCGCTCGCGTCCCAGACTCCCCAAGCCGGCGACACGATGGGTCACTTTCCACTCAACGCCGCGCTCGGGCATCATTTTGTCGATTGCTTTGGTCACGCCGACGGGAACTTCACCATGAAAATCGGGCAGCGCGTGCAGTTTCGCCCAGTAGGCCTCCGGGTCATGCAGACGATGCACAGCCATCTCGCGCAGTGCGGGGTGATGTTCCGCCAGCGCGAAGGGACGCCCGCCTGCCTGCAACGCCGCCGCGTATCCTCGCAGAATGGCCGCCATTCCCGCCTCCAGATCGCACGGAATTTGTGCAACCAGGGCGCTGGTGGCGAGACGAATCAAGTCATTCGTGTACGGCATCCGCGAGGCCTCGTCGAAATCGTTGATGCCCCAGATGAGCCGCCCCTCGACGTCGCGCCAGGTTCCGAAGTTCTCCACGTGAAGGTCGCCAACACCCAACACGCGAGGGCCGCGCGCGGCCGCGCCGCAGACATCTTCCCAGGTCTGCGCCCATCGATAGTAAGTGGCGCGCAGGAAAGGAAACGGCGCCAGGCGCATCTGTTCGTGCTTCAGATTCAGGTCGGCCGGAACAATTTTCAGGTGGCGGCTGAGCCACGCTTCGTACTTTTCAGTTGCCTTGGCAAATTTCATCTTCGTTCGATCGTAGCAGCCAGGGTTACCAAGGGGCGGACTATTCCGCTGAGGCCAGCGACGGCGTAATCATCCACTTCAGCACGCCGCGCGGCTCCGGGCCGAGTCGCTCGCAGTCCACCCGTACCAGCGCAGCCTTCTTCATGTCTACCTGCATTGCCGGGCTTTCGAGCAGGAAGGCCACCATCGAGCTCATCAGCGGCTCGTGGCTCGCCAGCAGAATTGATTTCTCGCCCTTTCGCGACCGGATCTCATCCCACGCGTCGAATGGCGACGCTTCCGGGACCAGGGCGCGCGTCCGCATCACTTTTCCCTCATACCCCAACACCTCCGCCGCGACGTCGGCCGTCTCCACCGCGCGCCGATAGGGGCTGGAGAGAATCACCTCCGGTGTAGCTCCCGCCAGCCGTGCGCGTTTCAGGACCCGGCGTAATTTCTCGCGGCCCTCGTCCGTCAAAGCTCGCTCCGAATCGGGCTGGCCGGGGTTGGCATCATGTGCGATTCCGTGCCGTAGCAGGTAAATTTGCATCAGTTTCTGACCTTTTTCGTTGCCGGTTTACGGGCGCGCACGCGTCCCAGTTGCAGCCGTCCTAACTGCCGTTGCAGGTCGCGGAAAATCTGCGGAATGCCTTGCCCCGCATCGATCACCGTGAAGCCGTAGGGCTCCACCATCGAGTCGAGAGCCTTGATCAGGCGGGCCTGGTAGCGAACAAAGCTCTCGTACATGTCCGCGCCGAAACGTAAGTCCATGCCGCTTTCCCAATAGTCGAAAGCGCCCCGTCCCAAGACTACGCGCGACACCAGGTGCTGCACTTCGGCGCGCAAATAATAGACCGCGTGGGGCACCAGCGCGAATCCCGCCACCTGTTCGATCCACCGGCGATCCTCGCCGCGTGCGATCGCGCGCGCCATGATCGAGAAAATGTACCGGTCGATCAGGACCACGAAACCCGCTCGCAGCGCGGGGATAATTTCATTCTCCAGCCGGTCGGCAAAATCCGTGGTGTAAAACAGCGTCATCGTGATCGGGCCGAGTGTGTTGCCCTGCTTGGCCAGCTTGATGCCCTTGCCCGCCAATGCCGAGCGCGCCATCCCGGTGTCGAGCACCGCGTGTCCTTCCTGCTCGAGCCATTGCCGCAGCAGGGCGATCTGCGTGCTCCGTCCGACCGCATCCGGACCCTCGATCACGATTAACTTTCCCTGCAGTTCCGAGGTGTCCACCCCGGGCAGGGGCTCGTTATAGAACTGGAGGGTCGGTCGTTTGCGCATTGAAATCCATTCCCAAGGGAAGATGCAAAACGCTGGTCTTGAGGCTCTCGCCGAGTTCGTTCATGACGATTTCGCGCATGCGGCGCTGCTGCTGTTCGATCGAAAGGGTGGCGTCAATGATCTCGAAACCCATCTCCGCCGCCATTGCCTCGTACTCGTCCAGGATTCGCCCCTGGAAGATGCGAAAGCTCTCTTCCACGTCGCGAGCCAGGCCCAAGTCCATTCCAGCCTCGTAATACTTCAGCGCGTCCCGCCCACCCAGAATCCGCCCCAGTGCCACGTCCAGCGGTACGCGGAAATAGAAGCTCAAGTTGGGATGCATGGCGAATCGATACAAATTGCGTACCCAACTGCGGCTCACTCCGCGCGCCACGTCGCGCGCGAACGCCGTGTACGCATACCGGTCGGCGCACACGATCGCTCCCGACTTCACCAGCGGCTGAATATAGCTCTCCATCCGATCGGCGAAATCCGTCGCATGCAGCAGACTGAACGTCGTGGGGGTGAACATCTCTTTCCGCTTCCCACGGCGCGTGGTCTGCTTGACCAGCGGTGAGGAGTTCCATTCGCTGAACACCACGGCATAGCCTTGCGATCGAAGCCAATGGCTCAATAGCGAGATTTGCGTGGATTTGCCGGAGCCGTCGATCCCCTCTACCACGATGAGTTTTCCGCGGTAGGTGTTGGGCTCAAAGACAGACATAGAGGGCGGTCGCCATCGCTTATTGTAGCGTAGCGTTCCGGCGGCGCCGGCTGGAAATTTGCCAACGTTTGACGTGATTGCCCCGTCAAACACCTGCGGAGGAATCCATGCAGCGAGTGCTTTTTTCTGCGGTATGTACCTTTTTGTCTCTGTTCCCCCTGTTCTGTCAGCAGACGCCTTCCGGGCCGTCCTTCGAGGTCGCATCGGTGAAGCCGAACACATCCGGCGATAACAACTCGTCGATGAATACCAATAACGGCGAAATGTTGATCCGCAATTCCACGCTGAAGAACATCATTCAGAACGCATACAATGTGCGGGAGTATTCCTTCTCGGGTCCCGATTGGCTGAGTTCGGTTCGCTTTGACGTCAGCGCCCGTTTTCCGCAGTCCGATTCCAAAGAAATGTCAAAAGAAGAGCGCCAGGAGATGCGGCGGGTGATGCTGCAGAACCTCCTCGCGGAGCGCTTCAAGCTGGAAGTCCACCGGGAAACCAAAACGCTGTCCGGCTATGCGCTGCTCGTCTCGAAAAAGGGCGCGCGTCTTAAGGACAGCGAACGCAAAGAGGGCATGAACAGCCGGCAAAACAACGGGACGCTCGAAGCGGAGGGAATGACGATGGCGAACCTCGCCAATGTGATTGCGGGCGAACTACGGGGGCCCGTCGCCGATATGACCAGTCTGACCGGCAGGTACGACCTGAGGCTGGAATGGTCTCGCGACGAAGCTAAGCCGACGAGCGATGGCGATGGAAAATCCGTAGACACTCGCCCGTCCATCTTCACTGCGTTGCAGGAGACTCTGGGACTCCGCGTCGAGACGAAGAAGATCCCGGTGGAAATCCTGGTGGTCGACCGGGTCGAACGAATCCCCAGCGAGAATTGAGGGTTTCCGGCCCAGGAGGTCAGCAGCCGTGCTGCAAACAGTGCGTGAGGACCTGCGTTCGCAGGCGGTCACAATACCCCCGAGCACTCTCCATGGTGCGCAGTGCCTGGTCGCGTTCTCCCTGATCGGTAGCAGCCTCCAACTCCGAGGAGGCATAATTGCCTTCATTCATCGCTAACATGAAGGCCAGAATGATCTTATCTCTTTCCTGACAACTCATCGGTTTTCGCCTTGAAGACTATGCACGGCATATTACCGGGTCCGCGATGGCCGCACAAGGGGGATCTTGGTTAGAGTCTGCCACCCCTCTCTGGATATGACCGTACTGCTACGGTAGGAACGCGCTCGCTTACTTACGAGACCCGGCCGCTCCCGGGCCATCTGCCGGAAACACCTGGCGGACCGCTTCGACCATTGGCGTCGGATCGTCTCGCAGGTTGCGCCGCTGCTCGATGTGAATGAACAGGCCCGACGCCGTGCGGGCGCTTTCGGCGCAATTCTCCACCCCGTTCGAAATCTTCGATTGCGCATTGCTTCCGCCGCACAGTAGGAATCGCGACGGATTGTCGGCCGGCCAGTTGCACGATCCGGCCTTCACCCCGTGCGCCGCCAGCGCGTTCCGCAGGCGATTCACCAGAGCCGTCTTGGCCGCCGCGTGTTTGGTGCCGTCTGATAACTCCGCGTCTACCGGCTCTTCGCCATTGCCGTGGAGGCTGATGGCGATCGGCGTCGGACTGAGTTGCAGCGTGGCGCGGTGCGCGGCCGTAAAGAAGTTGCGATCGAAGTGAGCGGCGTCGGAGATCCGAAACGGCATCTCCACATGCGGCGCGGGCGACAACGGCCCGCAGGCCCACGTGGTGCCAGCGCACCCGGACGCGCCTGCCAGATCGCTGCACCGGTGCGTGCCTGCGATGAACAGTGCGCGGCCGCCGGCCTTCTGAAACACTGCCAGCGCTTCCTCCGGAGTCTCGGCGTCAAACCACGGATGCGGTGCTTCCAAAACGACGTTGCGCCAATAGTTCGCATCCACTATGTAGGTGCCCAGTCCTTTGAATCCGGTATGGCGCTCGGTGGCGATGAAGTACTCTTTGTGGAACCCGGCATCGTTGAGGACGCCCAAGTTGTAGTTCACGGAGTTCAGACACGTCTGCGCTTTGGCGGTCTGTCCTTCAAAGAGGAGTTTCATGCATGCCGTGAAGCGCACCCGGTCCTTCTCCGACGGCTCGACGAACGCACTGCTGCCGCGTACCGGAATCGACGACTTGATCTTGGCGACGTATTCGGAAAGGTGCTGCGAGGGGATTGTCTCCTGAGCCAACGACAACCCCGTTACGATGGTGGCTAATGCCAATGTTCGAAACATCTGGTCATGGTAAGACCGATGATTCAGATTTGGCAAGAAGACCAGCAGGTCGGCGGGGCCGCACCCTGCTACCCAGAGCACCGGCCTTATCGATGAGCTACCCACGGATCCATGCGGCAGCCCCTTGCTTTCGGAAGTTTGTGTGGGAAGCGAACGAGCTCCGCCGGTCTCTGCATTCCAAGGCGCCTTAAGTGTGTTCGGAGTGAGTCAAAAACACATGGTGTTTCGCGTTTGCGACCGGCGGCCTCTGTGTCGCTGAGATTTCAGATCTTTTCTGGTGGAAAAGACTCCGAAGATGTCTCTGGATCTGCGGGAAATGACAGTCGACATTCTCACACCGCTGACTTATGATAGATCTGCACGCGGCCACGCGTGCCCGCGTCAATCTGGCAACGGATGGTGCAAATGAAACGGAATTGTTTGTTTCTGCCGCCGCTCCTGTTCCTTGCGTCCGCGATTTCGCCGGCGCAGGCGCCCGCGAGACGCTCCACCATGCTGGACGCGATCACCGCCGAGCTGTCCCGCTCAATGGAGCATTTCAAGAAGCTACAGACTCCTCCTTACTTTCTGAGTTATGAAGTAGTGGAGACCGAGACCTCCACGGTCACCGGCTCATTCGGAACCCTCGTGGCTAGCGGCCCGCCTGTGCGGCGGCGGCAGGTGGGGATCGACTTGCGTGTCGGGGCCTATGAGCTCGACAACACTCACCCCATCCGCGGCGCCATGCAGATTTTCGGAGACCAGTTCAACGTCTACCCGATGCCCCTGGAAGACGATCCCGAAGCCATCCGTGCGCTTCTCTGGTATTACACGGATCAGCGGTACAAACGGGCGGTGGAACAGTTGATCTCGGTAAAGACCAACGTCAAGGTCAAAGCTGAAGAGACCGACAAGTCGGGAGATTTTTCGCCGGCGAAGGCGGAGGTTTACAGCGAACCCGCACCGCCGAAGCTGGAAGTGGATCGCAAGCTCTGGGAAGACAAGGTGCGCCGATACACGGCGCCATTCCAGCGTTACGGGAATATCTATTCCGCAAATTCCACCTTCACCGCCGAGAAGGAGACGCGCTGGTTCGTCTCCAGCGACGGAGCCTCGATTCAGACCGGGCAAACCGCATACCGGCTGAGCGTGACCGCTTTCGCGAAGGCTTCCGACGGCATGGAGCTGCCACTCTTCGAGTACATGTACTCGTCGACATTGGGCGGTCTGCCGAAGGACGAAGTGGTGCTCGAAAAGGTGCAGCAGATGACCAAGAATCTGATGGCGCTCAAGCTGGCGCCGGTGATGGAGCCGTACGTGGGGCCGGCGATCCTGTCGCCGCGCGCGACGGGCGTGATCTTCCACGAAATTTTCGGACACCGCATCGAGGGGCAGCGCGAGAAGCGCGAGGGGCAGAGTCAAACTTTCCGCGACAAGGTCGGGCAGAAAATCCTCCCGGAATTCCTCTCGGTGTACTCGGACCCCACACAGACCAAGGCCGGGCCCACCGAACTGGCGGGCTTTTACCGTTTCGACAATGAGGGCGTGAAGGCGCGGCGCGTCGCGGTAGTGGAGAACGGCGTGCTGAAGACCTTCCTGATGTCGCGGCTGCCGCTCGACCACTTCCCCGAGTCGAACGGTCACGGCAGGCGCGCCGCGGGGTACAACGTCGCCGGCCGCCAATCCAATTTAATGGTGGTGGCGTCCCAGACTGTCACGCCGCAGGAATTGAAGAAGCAACTGATCGAAGAAGCTAAAAAGCGGAACTTGCCGTACGGACTGTATTTCGAGGATATCGCGGGCGGTTTTACGTCCGTTGGCCGGGGCGTCCCGAACTTCTTCTCCGTCATTCCCACCATGGTCTACCGCATTTATCTGGACGGCCACGAGGAATTGGTAAGGGGCGTGGATCTCATCGGCACCGCCCTGACCACGTTCAACAAGATTCTGGCGGCCGACAATCAATACTCGGCATTCAACGGCATCTGCGGCGCGGAATCAGGGCCAGTGCCGGTATCGGCGGGTGGTCCCGGACTGCTCTTTAGTGAAATCGAGGTGCAGAAGAAGCCGAAGTCGCAAGAGCTTTCGCCGATTCTGGCCCCTCCGTCGGACGATAAGTAAGGAGACGCTGATGCTCGGAAGAATCCTTCTGCTGGCGCAGGCATGCCTGCCGATCTTCGCGTTCCAGAGCGCGCCTGCATCGGGCGATGTAGTAATGCGCGCGATGCAGGATGAACTGGCGCGCTCCATGAAAAAGCTGCAGCTCGAAAACCTGCAGAAACCGTATTTCGTGGCGTACCATGCCGTCGAGAACGAGAACTGTACAGTGACTGCCAGCTTCGGCGCGATCGTCAACAGCTACTGCGAGCCGCCTGGCACCGCCCGCTCACGGGTCTTCTCGGTCGAGGTCCGGGTGGGCGACTATGCCCGTGACAACTCGAATTTTTTCGCACCGATGATGAATGCGGGGGTGACGCGGCCGCTGATTACGGGTGGCCTCACGGTTCCGCTGGACGATAACTACGACGAGTTGCGCCGCCAACTTTGGCTGGGCACCGATAGTGCGTACAAGACTGCGCTCGACACGTTCGCCAAGAAAAAGGCCGCGCTGGAACATCGCACGCGAACCGACGATGCCCCCGATTTCAGCAAAGAGCCTGTGGTCACCATCAACGAAATGGGTAGTCCAATCGCCTGGAATCGCACGGAGATCGAGAGCGCTGCCAAAGCGCTGAGCGCGGTTTTCCGGGAGACTCCGGGGATCGATAATTCCGAGGTGCGCTGGTCGGCCACGCGCTGGCTTGCGCGCTACGTAAACTCGGAGGGGAGCACCTACGTGAGGGCGGCGACACTCGTGACCGTCAACATTAACGCGGACACGCAGGCTGACGACGGCATGCCGCTGGCGGACTACGACGTCATCTACGCCCGGACCCCGGCGGAACTGCCCTCGCGAGATGAAATCGCCAAGCGGATTCGCGCGCTGGCCATGCGCCTGGACAGGATGCGCAAAGCCGCACTGGTGGAACGGTACACGGGGCCGGTGCTGTTCGAGGGTCAGGCCGCCGCGGAGATCTTCCTGCAAGGACTGGGTAGTTATATGGTGGGCGCGCCGCGTGTGGTGGTAGACGACTCGCGCCTGGACCGAGTCTACAACAGCAATACGGGACTCATTGATCGTGTGGGCACGCGCGTGCTGCCGGACTTTCTGACGGTCGTCGATAATCCTGCGTTGAAGGACGTGTCGGGCACGCCACTCTTCGGCGGCTACCAGGTCGACGACGACGGCGTGAAATCGGCGCCCACCACGATTGTGGATCAAGGCGTCTTGAAGACATTGCTGCACACCCGCGGACTGCTGCCAGGCACGACGCACAGCACCGCGAGCCATCGCGGATTTTCCGCTTCGCCGAGCAATTTGATTGTGACGTCGAGTAAGTCGCTGACCTCGGAGCAACTGAAGGCGGAGCTGATCAAAATGGCCCAACAACGCGGCAAGGAATACGGCATTCTCGTGCGGCGGATGTCGAACATGGCGTTTGCCTCTTCGCTGCTCCGGTCGCGAATGATTATCGTAACCGGAGGAAGTACGCCGGGAAGCCTGTCAGTGGAGCCGCTGATCGAGGCGTACAAGGTGTATCCGGACGGCCATGAGGAGCTGGCCCGTAATCTGGAAGTCAATGGCCTGACGTTGGGATCGTTCAAGGACATCGTGTCCGTTTCGGATGTGCCTTCGGTTCAGACGACGCAGGTGCGGATCATGGCGCGCCAGCCGATGATGGCCGGTAGCATCACGCCATCCGGCCCGTCCGTGGTTTCGATCGCGATTCCGTCGCTGCTATTCGAAGACGTCGGTCTGCAACGGCCGAGCGGGGATGTTCCCAGCTTGCCTTTCTCAAAGCACCCGTCATTTGATAAGTAGGAGCAGTCCACAGCAGGGGCAAACCGCAGCGTTCAGGCGTCACGCCAGCAGGGAGCGCAGGCGGATTCGGGATGTTCAGAGGCAGCGTCAAAATGCCCTGGAGTCAGACTGGGGTGGACGCGCGAAAAGCGTCGACAAGAGTGTCGACGCGGCAAACAGAAGTGTTTGCGCCACGGGCTAACCGTTAAGATCTTCATCTACTTCAGGGACAAGGTCGCAGCGCCAACGCGTATGCACCCCGGCAGTGTCGGGCCCAGTTCCAGCACTGGCAAGCTGTTGTGCCGGGGTTGACTCGATCGCACAATATTGATCGGATTGAACTATCGTGTCCCTGATGAACCGAAGAACATTCTGTGCGATCCTGCCCGTTGCCGGCACGTTGCGCACCGCTGGTGCCGCCAGTTCGCAGCAGCCACGCGAGCGGCTGTTGTTCGATCACGACTGGAAGTTCCTGTTGGGGGACCCCGAGGGAGCCGGGCTGCCTTCCTACGATGCGGGTGCCTGGCGCACCCTCGATGTGCCGCACGATTGGAGCATCGAAGGCAAAATCGATCCGCAGAGCCCGATGGGAGGTAGTGGAGGCTTCTTTCCCGCCGGGGTAGGCTGGTACCGAAAGACCTTCACCGTCTCCTCGGCCTGGAATGGCAAAAAGGTCAGTGTGGATTTTGAAGGCGTCTACATGAACGCGACCGTGTCTATCAACGGCCACGATCTGGGCATGCACCCTTATGGATATACCAGCTTCTCGCACGATCTGACGCCGCATCTGAAACCCGGCGCCAACTTGCTGGCTGTCCGTGTGGATCAATCGCAACAGCGAAACTCCCGCTGGTACTCCGGCTCCGGCATCTATCGACACGTCTGGTTCAACATAACTGACCCGATCCATGTGGCTCCGTGGGGCGTTTGCGTCACCACACCGGAGGCGAGTGCCGCGCAGGCAAGGGTGTCGGTCAGAACCCGGATCGCCAACGAATCCCCCGGCAAATCGAACGTTGCGCTGCAGACCGTGCTCTACGCCGCATCCGGCGCCGCCGTCGGGCAGTCGAACAGCACCGCCGCGTTGGAGCCGGGGAACTCCATCGAGGTGAGCCAGGAGATCGCCGTCGCCAGGCCCGCGCTTTGGGAGACGGAATCTCCGGTGCTGTATAGGGCCGTCACACAGTTGGTAGTCGACAGCAAGACGGTCGACGAAGTCTCCACTCCGTTTGGCATCCGGTCCCTCGATTGGTCGGCCGAAAAGGGTTTTCTGCTGAACGGCAAGGCGCTGAAGATGACCGGCGGCTGCGTCCACCACGACAACGGTCCCCTGGGCGCCGCCGCGTTCGACCGCGCCGAGGAGCGGCGGGTCCAGATTCTGAAGCAAGCCGGATTCACTGCAGTCCGCTGCGCGCACAATCCGCCTTCCCCGGCGTTCCTCGACGCTTGCGACCGGCTCGGGATGCTGGTCATGGATGAATCGTTCGACTGCTGGTCCCGCAATAAGAACAAGTTCGACTACAGCGTGGTGTTCAAGGATTGGTGGCAGCGCGATCTCGATTCGATGATTCTGCGCGACCGCAATCATCCTTCCGTAGTGATGTGGAGCATCGGCAACGAGATCGGGGAACGGGGAGAACCGCTGGGTGCACAGGAAGCCAGGATGCTGGCGGACTGCGTCCGCGGGCTCGACAAGACTCGTCCGATCACTTCAGCGCTGAATTTCATTGTCGGCAAATGGAGCGACACCGACCCGTATTATTCCGCGCTCGATATCGGCGGCTACAATTACAACCTGAACAACCACGTAGCCGACCACACGCGCGTGCCGTCGCGGATTATTGCCTGCACCGAATCGTTCGGCCGCGATACCTTCGACTACTGGGCAATGGTGAACGACTTTCCTTATATCGTCGGCGATTTCGTCTGGACGGCCATCGACTATCTCGGCGAGTCGGGTCTGGGACGATGGTATTACCGGGATCCCAAAGACACCACTCGCGAGGCTTACGGCGCTCCCTACCCGTGTCACGGCGCGGACTGTGGCGACCTCGATATCTGCGGCGACCGCAAGGCGCTCTCCCATTACCGGAACATCGTGTGGGATCGCGGGGAGAAGCTTTACCTCGGCGTTCGACAGCCTGCGCCGGATGGCAAGGAGATATATGCCACGAGGTGGGGCGTTCCGCCGGTTTACGCGAGTTGGACCTGGCCCGGCATGGAGGGGAAGCCGCTCGAAGTAGAAATTTATTCCAGAGGCGAAGCCGTGCGCCTCTATCTCGACGACCACCTCATCGGCGAGAAGCCCGCAACTCGCCTGGAGCGTTTCAAGGCGAACTTTACGGTTCCCTACGCTCCCGGAGTGTTGAAAGCGGTCGCCTTGCAGGGCGGCAGGCCGATCGCGGAGGTTGTGCTGCGGACTGCCGGAGAGCCGGCCCGCGTCCGTTTGACTGCCGACCGGACATCGCTGCGCGCGACCGGCCAAGACCTTTCGTTCATCACGGTGGAAGTTGTCGATGCGAAGGGCCAGCCGCATCCCAACGCGGAGCATCCGGTGAGCTTCCGTCTCAAAGGCCCCGGAGTCATCGCTGCCGTGGGGAACGGAGACATGACCAGCGAAGAGCTATACCAGAACAACCAGCGGAAACTATTTCATGGGAAGGCGCTCGTGGTGGTGCGAACTTCACGAACGGCGGGCGCTCTCACCCTCACGGCGAGTGTGCCTGGGCTTAAAGGAGATGCGATTCAGATAGCGTCGCGCTGAGGTTAGGTTGCCGCCTATTGCGCCAAAATCGACCGGATCCCAGGGTCACACACTCAGATGTGCGCGGACCACTTCGTCAGTCAGTTCGCCGATCGAACCGGCTGCAACGCGGCGGCCTTTGTCGAGAATGCAGAACTCACTCGCCACGCGGCGTGCGAATGGCAGCTTTTGCTCCACCAGGAGCACGGTCAGCCGCTCTTCCTGGTTCAATCTCAAAAGGATGTCGCCGATTTCGTGGACAATGTTGGGTTGAATCCCCTCTGTCGGCTCGTCGAGAATGAGAAGTTGTGGCTCAAGCACGAGCGCGCGGCCGATCGCGAGTTGTTGCTGCTGTCCGCCCGAAAGGTCGCCGCCGCGCCGTTTCAGCATCTGCTTCAGCACCGGAAACAGTTCGAAGATACGGCTGGGAATCGTGCGAGGACCGTTCTTGCGCACGCCCAGTCCCACACGAAGATTCTCCTCCACTGTGAGATGTGAAAAAATCTCCCGCCCTTGCGGGACATAACCGATGCCTAGCCTGGCCCGCTGCTCGGCGGGGCACTTGAGCAGGTCATTTCCGTCGAATGTAATGCCGCCGGAACTCGCCGGCTGCAGACCCATGATGCATTTCAGGAGCGTCGTTTTGCCCATGCCATTGCGGCCCATGAGGCACATGCGCGAGCCGGCGGGTACCTCGAGATCCACATCCCACAAGGTGTGGCTACCACCGTAAAACTGGTTGAGGGATTTGATAGACAGCACGCTTACACTCCCAGGTAGACCTCGATTACGCGAGGGTCCTTCTGCACTTTGTCCATATCGCCCTCGGCGATGACCTGGCCCTCGTGCAACACGGTGACACGCCGCGCAATCGATCGAACGAACGACATATCATGCTCGACAACCACGATGGAGTGCTCTCCGGCGAGTGACAGAAGGAGTTCGGTGGTGCGCTCGATCTCGTGGGGTGTCATACCGGCGACCGGCTCATCCACCAGGAGCAACTCCGGGTTCTGCATCAGAAGCATGCCGATTTCGAGCCACTGCTTTTGGCCGTGGGAGAGTATTCTTGCCGTCGCGTCGCTCTGGCCCGAGAGCCCGATAATGTTCAGGACCTCCGCGATTCTCTGTTGCTGCGGGGCCGTGATCCGGGCACGTAGCGTTTTCAGAAACGACCGGGCGCCGGCAAGCGCCAGTTCCAGGTTCTCGAATACAGTTAATTGCTCGAAGACGGTCGGTTTTTGAAACTTCCGCCCAATTCCAGCGGCCACGATTTCGGGTTCGGACAACTTCAGCAGATCGATTTCGTCGCCAAACCACGCGGTTCCCGAATCGGGGCGTGTTTTGCCCGTAATGACATCCATCATGGTGGTCTTGCCGGCGCCGTTAGGTCCGATTATGCAGAGCAACTCGTTCGGCTCGACGTACAGCGTCAGATTGTTGAGCGCCTTGAATCCATCGAAACTGACGGTCAAGTCCTCGAGATATAGCCGCTTGTTGCGCACGCTCATTTGTTTCTACGCCAGGCCGGCGCAAGACCCGTAATTCCGTTCGGTAAGAACAGAGTCACCACCACGAACAGGGCGCCGAGAGCATACAGCCATACTTCCGGAAACGCGCCGGTCAGATAAGTCTTCGTATAGTTCACTACCACCGCGCCCACAATCGCGCCATACAGCGTGCCACGCCCGCCCACAGCCACCCAAATCACGGCTTCGATGGAATTGATTGGCGCGAACTCGCTGGGGTTAATGATTCCGATCTGGGGCACATATAGAGCGCCCGCGACACCCGCCACGACAGCGGAAAACACGAAAAGCCAGAGCTTGTAGGACTCCACCGGATAGCCGAGAAAACGGGTCCGGCTCTCCGCATCGCGGATCGCGCGCATCACCCGGCCGGCTCGCGAATCGACAATGATCCGGCAAGCCAGATAGCTGGCCGCGAGCGCGACAGCGGTAATTACCAGCAGTATGACGCGCGTGCCGTCGGAATGCAGGTCGAAGCCCAGAATGTCCTTGAAATCCGTGAATCCGTTATTGCCGCCGAAACCCATGTCGTTGCGGAAGAATCCGAGCATCAGGGCGTAGGTGAGGGCCTGGGTAATGATCGAAAAATACACTCCGGTGACGCGCGATCGAAAAGCAAACCATCCGAACACCAGCGCCAGCAATCCCGGCGCCAGGCCAATCATAACGAGCGCGAACGGAAAGTGGTTGAAGCCGTACCAGAACCACGGCAAAGACTTCCAGTTCAGGAACACCATGAAATCGGGCAGCACGGGATTCCCGTAGACGCCCCGCGGGCCGATCTGCCGCATCAGATACATGCCCATCGCATAGCCGCCCAAGGAGAAAAACGCCGCGTGCCCGAGGCTCAGGATCCCGCAGTATCCCCAGATCAGGTCAATGGCAAGCGCCAGCATTCCGTAACACAGGTACTTGCCGATGAGTGTGATCCCGAAGGCCGAGAGGTGCAACGCGGATGACGGAGGCACAACCTGATTGAGGATGGGAGAAGCGATGGCCACTGCGGCGAGCACTGCCAGGAGGCGCGCGCCTCCCCGGTCTCGGACTGCGATCCCTTTCCAGAATCCGGGCAATTTACTTGTCCTCGCCCGCGCGGCCGGCTTGCGGGAACAATCCCCGCGGCCGCGTCTGAATGAAAAGAATCAGGCCCACGAGGACCAGAATCTTTGCCAGCACGGCTCCCGCATAAGGCTCCAGCAACTTATTGACGATCCCCATCGACATACCGCCTATAAGCGCGCCCCAGAGATTTCCGACGCCTCCAAAAACAACCACCATGAACGAGTCGATGATATAGGATTGCCCCAGATTTGGACCGACGTTGGTCAATTGACTCAGTGCGACGCCTGCCACCCCGGCAATTCCCGATCCGAGTCCGAACGTCATGGCATCCACCCACTCGGTGCGGATGCCCATCGCCTTGGCCATCACCCTATTCTGCGAAACCGCGCGAATATCCAGCCCGATTCGGGTATGCTTCAGCACTACCAGGAGAATCAGGAAGACGATCATCGTGAAGATCACGGTGTAGAGCCGGTTGTAGGTAATGGCTAATGCGCCATTCAACTGTAGCGAGCCGCTCATCCAGTCGGGCGTCACAACCGATCGATTCTGTGCCGAAAAGATCGAACGCACCGCCTGCTGCAGCACGAGGCTGACACCGAACGTCGCAAGCAGGGTCTCCAGCGGCCTTCCATAAAGATGTTGGATGATGGTGCGCTCCATCGCCACGCCCACCAGGCCCGCAACCACAAAGGCCGCGGGAATCGCTGCCAGAATCGAAAGTCCGATATGTCCGGGCATCGCCATCTGGACGGCGTAAGTGGTATACGCGCCGAGCATCATCAACTCACCGTGAGCCATGTTGATCACGCCCATGACGCCGAACGTGATTGCCAGACCGAAGGCAATCAGCACCAGCACCGAACCCATGCTCAAACCGAAGAACAACGTCTCGATTCCCGAATAGAAGCTGCGCCATTGGTCGATTTTGACGACCGCGGCAGCGGCGGCGCGCCGCACGTTTTCGTCGGTTTCGATGAAGCTGCCATCGGGCGATTTATCGAGCAGGAGCGACAGCCTGTTCCGCACATCCTGACTGACACTGTGACTCAGCGTGGCGACCGCTTCCAGCCTTGCCTTGGCGTCCGAACCGTCCAGTGTAGCGAGTGCCAGGCCAGTCTCGATTTCCCGCTTCACGCCGGCATTCGTTTCCACGGCGAGCCGTTCACGGAGCAGCGCTACCGTCGGTTCGTCCAGCGACCTCAGCATATCCCGCACTGCTTCGAGGCGCACCGCCGAATCGGGACTCGACAACGCGAAGTGGGCCACGACGGTCCGCAGCGTATGCCGCAAGGCATTGTTCGTGCCGATTTTGGAAAGAGAATCCGCGGGTGCCGATCCGGCGCTTTTCAGCGTCAGCGGATCGACTAATTCAGCTGGATCTTTGTCCGCCGACTGGACGATGAAGATTTTCTGATCGCTATTGCGGTAACAGAGCCGGTCCTCCATGAGCGCCGTGAGAACCGCGCGGACACTACGATGACCAGTCTGACCGAGCCGTTCGGCAATCGCCGCTTTATCGGAATATGTCGCCTCACGCAACTCGCCGAGCATCGAAAGGAAAGCTGCGTCATTGGGAGATTGGGCGTATGCGAGGCCGATGCTCCACAGGGCGGGCAGCAGCAGAAGTCGCCGCCACCCGCCGGACCCTGGGTATCTCATTATTTGTAGTTTTGACCGGAGCACTTTTTCGTGACTTTGTTATAGTTACCACACTTGAGCGTCACCCAATCGGCTTCGATATCTTTGCTGCCCGGCAGGTAGTCGGACCAGGCATCGCCCGGCACTTCACCGGCCGATTTCCAAACTACGTTAAACTGACCGTCCCCTTTCACCTCTCCGATGTAAACCGGTTTGGTGATGTGGTGGTTGGGCAATACCTTGGCGGTTCCTCCGGTGAGGTTCGGCGTCTCCAGGCCGGGAAGCGCGGCGAGTACCTTCTCCACGTCGGTTGATTTCGCCTTCTCCACTGCCTTCACCCAGAGATTAAACCCGATGTAGTGCGCCTCCATCGGATCGTTGGTGGTGCGCTTCGGGTTCTTGATGAAAGTGTGCCACTGGTTGATGAAGGCTTTATTGCCCGGCGTGTTGATGCTCTCGAAATAATTCCAGGCTGCCAGGTGGCCCAGGAGCGGTTTCGTGTCGAGCCCTGACAGTTCCTCCTCGCCCACCGAGAAGGCGACCACTGGAATATCTTCAGCCGAAATCTTCTGGTTGCCGAGTTCTTTGTAGAAGGGCACGTTGGCATCGCCGTTGATGGTCGATACCACGGCTGTCTTCTTGCCGGCCGAACCGAACTTCTTGATGGCGGCAACGCGCGTCTGCCAGTCCGAAAAACCGAAGGGCGTATAGTTGATGGAGATATCTTCCGGCTTGACGCCTTTCAAGTGCAGGTAGGCTTCGAGAATTTTGTTAGTGGTGCGCGGGTAGACGTAGTCTGTCCCTTCGAGCACCCACCGCTTCACGCCGACTTCCTTCATCAGGTAGTCTACGGCGGGAATTGCCTGCTGGTTCGGCGCGGCGCCGGTATAGATGACATTCTTGGACGACTCTTCTCCTTCATACTGCACAGGGTAGAAGAGCAGACCGTTGTCCTTTTCAAAAACGGGCAGCACTGACTTTCTGGAAACCGACGTCCAACATCCGAATACCACCGCGACTTTGTCTTTTTCCAGTAACTGCGCCGCCTTCTCGGCGAAGAGCGGCCAGTTGGACGCCGGATCGACGACCACGGCCTGCAGTTTCTTGCCCAGCAATCCGCCTTTCTTATTCTGGTCGTCAATCATCATCAGGACCGTGTCCTTCAGCGTGGTTTCGCTGATGGCCATGGTGCCGGATAGCGAATGGAGGACGCCGACCTTGATGGTGTCCTGGGCTGCCGCAACGTTGGAAAATCCAATTCCAGCGGCCAACAGACCGGTCATAAATATCGTTGTGCGTTTCATTAATCGACTCCTTTCATTGAACGACGAGGTTACATCTGCACCTGAAGACCGACTCCGGCTTGCCAGAAATTGGTTCTGATTGCGTTGAATCGTATGTCCCTGTAGAAAGTCATCACGCGCGCGTTGAACTGCTTGATCACGTAGTTGAAGTTCACTTCCGTGGTTTTCTGGTGGTAGTTCGCAGTTTTTCCATGCGTGAATTCTGCCTTGGCATACTTGCCGAGGACCTGAAACTGACCGATGCCGACTTTTTTGCCGAAGAGATAACTAGCCAGCCCATACGCGCCTTGACTCTTGGCATAAGCCGCGTCGTAGCCACCCAATCGGTTGTAGTTGGAATATTCGCTTTCTATGGATACAGCGCCGCCCTTGGGCACCTTCCTTTCCATGAGGAAATCGATGGTCGATGCCGTATGGCCCCCCTGATATTGCGTCGCTCCACCGATGGCGAGCAGGTTCTTGTCACCGTAGTAGGTCCCGTTGAGGTAATATCCGTCCTCCGGATCCCAGAAGTCGACTTGCACGCGGGCGGCGCCCAGCACTTCCGGAGTTCCGGTTGCGGATTTGCCGTCGAAGGCGCCTACCGAGACTTTCAGTTTCTTGGCAAATTGACCCCAGTAGACTATGCCGTTGTCACGACCTTGAAAGACGAAAGGGTATCCGTCTTGAATGCCATCCGTGTACACGCCCCACTGGTTCGCGTAAAACGGGCCATACAGATTCGCGCGATCGCTTGGCGGGAGGAAGCGCCCGGCCCAAAAGTTCAATTCAGGAGCGATTTCGATTCGCGCCACGGCGTCCAACACACCGATCTTGTTGGTCGCCCCGTCGTAATCGGTGTTGAACATGAATTTGATGTCCTTGGTCACTGGCCCATTGATATAGAGACGGACATCGTCGAGAAGGAACTGGTTGGTTGTCGTGCCGGAGGCCGGCGTCGTGCTCTCGAACTCGGTTCGCAAACCCGCGCCCACTGTTACCGGGCCCAGCGTAACCTGTGCGGGCAACGACCTCGTCAGTACAAACAGCCCAGGCAGCAAGAGCAGCAGTCTATAACATCGTCGCGCGATGGACACACGTCCACCGCTGACACTTCGTCTGAACATTTGGAATCAAATCCCCTTTGTCGGCGCGTAGAACGCCTAATCTGAGTTGTTCGTTCGGCCGACAGGGGCCAAGCTAGCCGTAAGACAGGGACGGCTATTAAACGAGTACTTCGGACAAGCCTATCTGCTGATTGTGTGTATGCGAGTCTAGCACGCGCGGCATTTTTTATGCCATTTTAATTTCTGATTGGTTACAAAAAGACTTTTTATGTTGTGCCGAAGGTAACCTGTTTACCTTACAGCTCAACGCTGTGGTGGTGGTGATGTTCGTGAGGCCCTGAGGTGTGCTGCGACGGCTTGCCGGACGCAACGATGCCATGAGCCCGCTGCTCCTCCAGCCACTCAACGACGCGGTCGAGCCCCTCGCCGCTCATCAGATTCGTGAACACGAAGGGCCGGTCTCCACGCATTCGCCGGGTGTCGCGATCCATCACTTCGAGAGAAGCTCCAACAAATGGCGCGAGATCGATTTTGTTGATTACCAGCAAGCCGCTGCGCTTGATGCCCGGCCCCCCCTTGCGGGGAATCTTGTCGCCGCCGGCTACGTCGATTACGTAGATGAAGGCGTCCACCAGTTCGGGACTGAAGGCGGCCGCCAGGTTGTCGCCGCCGCTTTCGACCAGGATCAACTCCAAGCCGGGATGCAGCGCCTCGAGTTCGGCAATCGCCTCCAGGTTCATAGAAGCGTCCTCGCGAATGGCGGCATGCGGGCACCCGCCGGTCTCCACGCCCAACACACGATCGGGGGGCAGTGTGCCCTGGCGGATCAGGAACTCGGCATCCTCCCGGGTGTAGATGTCGTTGGTGACGACAGCCAGATTCAAGCCGGGCCAGAGCCGTTTGCTCAAGCGATCCACTAATGCGGTCTTGCCGCAGCCAACCGGTCCCGCGATTCCTACTCGAAATGCCCTCATATGGTTTCTTCTCAGAAAAGAAAATATCGTTGCGCCAGAGGCAGGACGTCGGCCGGTTCGCATGTCAGCAACTCGCCGTCCGCACGCACCTCGTAGGTTTCGGGATCGACCTCGATCTTAGGTGTCGCCGAATTGTGGATCATATCGCGTTTGCCGATGGCGCGGCAGTTCTTCACCGCCACCGCACGCTTTCGGAAGAGGTTTCCAATTCCCGCGTCGAGCGATGCTTGCGATACGAAGGTTGCCGACGTGGACGCGGTGGCCCCGCCAAAGGATCCGAACATCGGCCGGTACAGCACCGGCTGCGGCGTGGGAATGGAGGCATTGGCGTCCCCCATCACGCTCCAGGCGATGAATCCGCCTTTGATCACCATTTCCGGCTTCACCCCGAACATGGCCGGCTTCCAGAGCACGAGATCCGCGAGTTTGCCGGGCTCAATCGACCCCACCTCGTGGGCGATGCCATGGGTCACGGCGGGATTGATGGTGTACTTGGCAACGTAGCGCCGGACGCGGAAATTGTCGTTGCGCGCGCTGTCCGTTGGAAGCGCGCCGCGTTGCACTTTCATCTTGTGCGCGGTCTGCCACGTGCGCGTCACCACCTCACCGATCCGGCCCATGGCCTGCGAGTCGCTGGAGATCATGCTGAACACGCCGAGGTCGTGAAGAATGTCCTCCGCAGCGATGGTTTCGGGACGAATACGGCTCTCCGCGAACGCCACGTCCTCGGGCACCAGGGGATTCAGATGATGGCACACCATCAACATGTCCAAATGCTCGGCAATCGTGTTCACCGTGTACGGGCGCGTGGGGTTGGTGGACGACGGCAGAATATGCGGCAATGCGGCGATGCGAATGATATCGGGAGCGTGTCCGCCACCGGCGCCTTCCGTGTGATACGTATGAATCGCGCGGCCGGCGATCGCCGCGATCGTGTCCTCCACGAAACCGGCCTCGTTAATGGTGTCCGTGTGGATGGCAACCTGCACATCCATCTGGTCCGCCACGCGCAAGCATGCGTCGATTGCCGCCGGAGTGGTGCCCCAATCCTCGTGCAGTTTCAGACCGCAAGCCCCGGCGCGCACCTGTTCCTCTAATGGTGCGGCGGTGCTGGTGTTTCCCTTTCCGAGAAACCCGAAGTTCATCGGCCATGCGTCGGCGGCTTCCAGCATGCGCGCCAGATTCCACGCTCCGGGAGTACAAGTGGTGGCGTTGGTCCCCGTAGCCGGACCTGTGCCGCCCCCAATCATGGTGGTGATTCCATTGGAGAGCGCTTCATAAACCTGCTGCGGCGAAATGAAATGGATGTGGCTGTCGATCCCGCCGGCGGTCACAATCATGTTCTCGCCCGCGATCACTTCGGTGGACGCCGCGACCACCAGTTCCGGATCCACACCTTGCATCGTATCCGGGTTTCCGGCCTTGCCGACCTTCACGATTCGACCGTCTCGAATGCCGATGTCGGCCTTTACGATGCCCCAATGGTCGATGATCAGTGCGTTGGTAATGACCAGATCGAGGGCGCCGCCGCCGCGAGTCGCGCGGGCGCTCTGCCCCATACCGTCCCGGATGACCTTGCCGCCGCCGAAGGTGATCTCATCGCCATAAACCGCGAAGTCTTTTTCCACTTCGACGATCAGTTCGGTATCGGCAAGCCGCACACGGTCGCCCGTAGTGGGCCCATACAAGTCTGCGTAGGTTCTTCTGGGAATCGAGAGGCTCATCGGTTTCCCCTGCCTTTGTGGCCCAGGACCAGGCGTTCGCCGGCGAAATCCACCAGCAGGACCTGTTTCTCCTCGCCCGGCTCAAATCTGACCGAAGTGCCGGCGGGGATATTCAGGCGCATTCCGCGAGCGGCTGCGCGGTCGAAATCCAGCGCGTCGTTGACTTCGAAAAAGTGGTAGTGGCTGCCCACCTGCACCGGACGGTCCCCCGTGTGCCGCACAACCAGGCGCGCCGTCTTTCGACCGACGTTGGCATCGACGGGCGCGGTCTCCAAAAAATATTCTCCAGGTTTCATTGGTGTGGACTCATTGAATGGGATCGTGTACCGTCACCAGTTTCGTTCCATCGGGAAATGTCGCTTCCACCTGTACTTCGTGAATCATTCCAGCGATCCCTTCCATGACGTCGCCTGCCCCCAATATGCCGGCTCCCAATGTCATGATCTCGGCCACGGTCTTGCCGTCCCTGGCCCATTCGAGAATCTCGGCGGTGAGAATCGCCATCGCTTCCGGATAGTTCAGCTTCAAGCCTCGCGCTCTCCGCTTCCGCGCCACCTCCGCAGCGACATAGATCATCAGACGCTCCTGTTCGCGGAGTGTCAAGTGCATCGCTCCTCCTCAAAACAGCTCAGTATATCTTTCTCGGCGGTGCCGCTTCCGCACCCGTCACGGCCAGACGGGCCGTTCTCCAGAATTCGACCAATGCTTCGTGAAGCCAGCACCCGCTCTGGCTTAAGCCGCGTACGACCACCCCGTCGGCAGCCAGGGTACTGGCTCCCCAGATCTCTTGCCCGTGCCGTGTCCGCTTCCGGGCGATCTCGTTCAGGCGGTCCTCCACCGCGCGCCAAAAGGGTGCCGGCGTCCCCTCCTGAACAATGCACAGGCTCGCAAGGTGCGAGTATTCGGACATCCGGGCCTTAGCTGTCAGGTCGTTCCGTTCGGGCTCCAGGAGAAAATCTTCGCGCAGGACTGGCCGCGGCCCGGCGTAGACCTCGGTTTTGACGCGCAACCGATCGAAAGCGAAGCGCTCGCCTGCAGCCAGCCGGCCTGGCGCAAGCACCTCCCACCAATACAGAGTCGCTCCGCGTCCCAGGCGGAACTCGGTACGTTGGATATGCCGGGAACCCTTATACGGGATGACGGTGTCCGGGAGATATTCCAGCAAGGCCCCGTCGCCGACTGAGAATCGGGCGTGCTGTTCGGAGTCCGCCGCGCCTGCCCGATGGCGATAGAGGCGGGTTGCACCGGTGGTGGTGATTTGTGCCGCCGCGCCGGCCTTTACATCGACTTCCACGGCCAACCGGTCCCCGGCCAGGACGCCGCCCGAGACGTTGTGGAGATGGACTAGCCTGCCCGCCCCCGGGAGCGCAAACGCACGCACTACTTTCCATGGAGAATCCTGCCGCTTCACCAGGAATCGGCCTTTCTCGAAGCAGAGACTTAACTGATGAACAGGCGTGTCTCGATCGACCCGTGGCGCATCGAGGCCAATTCCAGATACGGACTGAAGCAGAAGACCTCCTCGGAGAGCGACGCACGGGCAATCGCGGGTTTGAGATTCCACAAAATCCGGCTCGCAGACGACTGGCCCAGGGGCATCAGCCGTTGACAAGCGGAGACCAGCCCGGCGATCGACTGATTTAGGTAAGCCGCCGCGACGGCATCGATTGGAATGCCAAACGCCGCTCCCGCAGCGCCAAAGGCAATGCAGTAATGCAGATTGGTTTCAAGCAGTGAGCGGTCCACCATCCCGTTGACCAGGCCGGCGAATCTCCGGCCCAATTTCAGGCTCGCTTCCCGCGACTCACGGGCCGCCTTCCGTGCACTCAATTCTTCGCTCAATGCGCGCAGATCGGCGCCTCTCCAGGCCAGCCGGACGAAGGCAGCTTCCAAGGCCCCGCATTCTTCCAGGTACGTGGTCAGAAACGCTTCCACATCTCCCGGCGTCAGGTCCGCCTGGTCGGCGAGCGTTTCGAGACCGAAGGAGTGAGCTGCGCCGCCAATAGGGAGCGCCGAGTCGGCCAGATGCAGTAAGCGCAAGAGTTCCGTTTCCCCGATGGGCGTCATCTCAGCCATCGGAGCCCCGGCCTGGATCACTCGATCGAATGCGTTGGACCACTTATTTACAATAGCCTACACGGACACAGCGAACCCCGGTAAACGGTAAACGTCGGGTGGTCGTGTGTGCGGCCTGTCGAGGCCTGAGCTTCCGCTCTCCCGGAGCCTGGCTCCTGCTGGCTCGGCTCACAAGTTCCGCCCGCATCTGTTATTGACTAGCAGCAAATAAGTTCGCCGTGCTGCCGCTGTTACTTTATCGCGTTCCAGCCACCGATGCTGTCGCCTTGGTTGAACAACAGAAAATGAGTCGCATTGGAAACGACTGGTGTTTCAAATCCACCCTTGGTGAGTAGATTGGCGGATCCCTGAAGACTCAGCAAAATGATGAGGAAACCGTAGCCCACTTATCGCATGGGCATTGTAGCAGAAGCGCGTCCACCCCCATTTGTGCGGCCGTAAGGCTTAGCTCGTCTTGCCGCACTCACTACCTTCGCACCTCGTAATCTCAAGGTTCGTCGACAGTGATCTTATAGGGTTGTTCCATCAACTGCCCCGCCTTTCCGGCTGTCAGGAACATCAGCGCCAAACGCCCCGGCTTGCACTTATCGGGGATCTTAAACTTAATCGAGGTAGCGGTTTGCTCGGTGATGACATCGACCTGGATGTCGTTAGTCCCATCCGTCAGATACAATTTCGCAACGGAGTCTTTCTGCAGATTCTCCCCAGTGATGGTGATCACGTCCCCTACCTTTCCATTCTGCGGGTCGACAGCAGTAATGCGGGGGGAATCGGCGTACGCCACGAAGCTGGCGGCTACGAGAATTGAAATGGCAAAAGACAGTTTCATCTGAATATCTGTTCCTTTGCCTCCTATGCTATGTCCATTACCGAACAAATTCAAGCAGGAAAAAAGCAGGGGAAGGAAGCAGGGAAGGAAGCAGGGGTTGGGAGTTAGGGGTTTGGGGTTGGGGATCTGGTTCTGCGCACAAATCGTGGTATCCGTCGTTACGCGCTTTCTTCGATGACTACCCCGCGGCTGCGAATGGCAAACGGGGCCCTGTCTTCCCTATCCCCTAATCCCCGACCCCTTAGCCCCTGCGTTTTTCCCCGGACGGCCTCTGGCCTTTTGCCGCTTCTGTTCCCTGTCCCCACCCCCCGCTTTTCTCCCCTACCTTCTGGCCCCGGTTTTCGCGTATCATCATCGCTATGGCGGCAATCGCTCAATCCCCGCTGTTGGTTCCGCGGCGCGTACCGGGGTGGATCTACAAACCGTCCTGGGACCTCCCCCTCATCATTTTCAGCGCCGCATTGGTCCCTCTGCCGTTTCTGGTCGCCTGGATCGCCCAAGTCTCCGGCTGGATGAAACCGCAGCAGGCTATTGACCTGATCAATATTACAGTTGCATTGCTAATCGGTGGTCCGCACCTCTTCTCCACCATCACCTACACTTTCCTCGACGGCAAATTCCGGACGCGCCATCGCTGGTACGCTTCCCTCGCGTTCGTTCTGCCCGGCGTAGTGCTCTATCTCGGCGTCTACCACTACACGATCCTGATCACGTTCTTCTTTTCCTGGGCCTCGCTGCACGTTCTGCACCAGATCATCTACCTCACCGACTGTTACCGCGCCCGCCAATCGGTCGCCGAACAACGTTGGTCGCGATTGGTGGACTATGGCCTGATCATGACCGGCCTGTACCCGATCGGCCTTTACAAGCTTTCGCTTATGCAGTTCCGTGTCGGTGGCGTCGTCCTGCCGTATCCCGACTTCGCCCGTAGCTTGCAGCTGCCCTGGGTGGCCGGCGTGCTCTTCACCGCTTTCCTCGCCGCCTGGATCTTCAAGACCCTCGCTGAATTCCGCGAAGGACGCGGCAGCGTCCCCAAGACCCTCCTCATCGGCATTACCACCGTGGTTTCCTTCTGTCTGCCCCTGGGCTCCAACCTCGACGTCCTGTTCCAGGGATACAACACCTGGCATTCTTTCCAGTACCTGTTCCTGCTCTGGATCATCAACCGTCTGCGCGATCAGCGCGGCGAGATCGAAAACAACTTCGTGCGCCGCCTGGTGCGCCGCGACAGCATGGTCATTTACTACGCCTGCTTTCTGGGCGCTACCGGTGTGATCGTTCTGCTGACCATGCTGGTGCGCGCCGTTACGCCGCTGGCACCCGACCAGAGCTACTTCGTCGTGGTTCTCAGCGTCTTATTGATGCATTACTACTTCGATCACTTCCTCTTCTCCAATCCGCAACTGGTGGAGTAGCCAATCTTGGCCAACGAAACGTTTCGGGATGCTGAGCGAAAACAGCTCAGCCTCCTGGCCGCCGTCGAGAAAAAGACGCTCATCTGGATGGCCCAACGCATGCCCATGTGGGTCAATTCCGATCACCTCACGCTGCTGGGGTTTATTGCCATGTTTGCCGCGGGCCTCTGCTATTGGGCTGCCAGCTGGAACCGCAACGCGCTGCTCGGCGTGATTGTCGCCCTCGCCGTGAACTGGTTCGGCGACAGCCTGGACGGCACCCTGGCCCGCGTCCGCAACCGCCTCCGCCCCCGCTACGGCTTCTACGTCGACCACATCACCGACGCGATCGGAACTTTTTTCCTCATGGGAGGCCTCGCCCTTTCCAGCTACATGACGCCCTACATTGCGCTCGGCCTGCTGATCGCCTATTTCCTGCTGTCCATCGAAGTCTATCTGACCACCTACACCATCGGCGCCTTCCACCTGTCGTTCTGGAGCTTCGGACCCACCGAGCTGCGGCTCCTGCTCTGCATCGGAAACCTCGCCCTGTTCTGGCGTCCGGTAGTCGGCCTCTTTGGCCGCAAGTACCTGCTCTTCGACGTGGGGGGCGCCATCGGAATCGCCGGCATGGCGCTGATGCTCGTCTGGGCGTCAATGCGTCACACCCGCGCACTGTACAATGCCGAGCGGCTGCCCTGACCCGTCCTGCATGCTTTACAGCATCGCGCGGAAGGTGCAGCCCGGCACCATGTGGTTCAGTTGACCTGCGATGAACGAATAGTGCCGCGGCCGTACTTCGTTGCCGATGTTCATGATGCTTTTCAGGTCGGACCGCGACCTTGCACCCACGGTGTATTCATCGTCATTGAGCATCGTGTGCCCGAATTCGTGCGGAGTTGTCACGAAGCCGGTCGTGCAGGCTGCGTTCCGCCCGTTCTGGCACGCGCCACTCGGACTGTTGTCGATGCTGAACAGATGAATCCGCCGCGAGTCCCAGTTCACGTTCGCTCGCGATTGGCTCGTTGACGGCACCTTCTCCAGCGTCACGTGCCAGTGAGGGTTCGATCCGGTCAGAACGATATCGAAATCGATGTCCAGCCCCTTCCCCGCAAATTGCTTCGCAAAGGGAGCCAGCCCCGTCACTCCGATCCGCACGTTGCTCACCTTGCGAACCAGGTTGATGAAGTCCTGCACGGTCGGGTCCGAGGAATTCGGCAGAGGAGTTTGGCTATCCCAGGTACCGGTCACAGCGCTGCTCAAGGCATAGTGGAAACTGAGTTTTTCGTCGTCGGTCCAGGCCGTCATCCCGTGCGCCACGGTAAACGAGTACTGCCAGCGCTGCACCACGTGAACTTTCCCGTGCGTCGTATCCAGATAAATCTTGCTCCAGGCAGTCTCGCGATGTTTCAGATCCGTCCCGCGGATAAACTGGTAGGTGTCGATATCGTTTTGAGTGAACATCCACCACTCCTTGTTTCGGAATACGATCTCAGGCGAAAGGATGGATGTGCCGGGACGCCAGTATTTTTGGATCCGTGATGCCGGGCCTCTGCCGTGAACCGGCTCGCCCTCCGCTGGTTAAAATTCAATTTCGTGGGCGGCCTGGGAATCGGCGTCCAGTTCGGATGCTTCGCCCTGCTCGCGAGCGGCCTCAGGGTGAACTACCTCACGGCCACGCCACTCGCGGTGGAGGCCGCCTTGCTCCACAACTTCATCTGGCATGAGCGCTACACGTGGAAAGAGCGAACCCAGGATGCGTCCCGGCCGCGCGACGTCGCCCTGCGTCTGCTTCGCTTCCACGCGGGCAACGGACTGGTTTCGATCCTCGGCAATCTAGGCCTGATGCGCGTATTCGTGGGGACGCTTCACTGGAACGCCTACATCGGTACGGGGCTCTCCATAGCCATCTGTTCGCTGTTGAATTTTGCAGCAAGCGAGTGGTTCGTTTTCCGGAAATAATGCAATAATAGCGTTCAGGAGCGTGTCTGCGAGGGTGCCGGTCCACCTATTTTGATCCAAACACCATCAAAATAGGGAGTCCGACTCGATCACAACGCGCTGGTGAGCAAGCTCCTGGCAGGGCGCCTCATGGGCCCCGCAAGGGAGAAGCCTAAAGGCGCTCGGAGGACGCCCACCTCGTTTACAAACGTGGGTCATAACGGGGGTCGGCAGGCCGAGTGGCTACGCTCCATCCCCTCCTCATCCAGATCTCTTCCCCAAGTGTTTGAAAGCATTGGTGTGTAGCTGTGGGGCGAAAACTCCGGTCGAGACTTTCCGCGTGGTTCATGCGTCCATCGAGGTGAGGCGCATTCCGGAACCGGCAGCGGCCCGCAAAGCGTTGAAAGGAGTCTCCACGCACCAAAACACGAGTGTTTGCGCCACGTCTGCGGACGAACATTCTCATACACATCGGGGAGCAGGCACATAACTCCTCCCGAATTCAGCATCCATCTTTGCCATGGGGATTGCCGGGGTTGCACTGCTTCTGGGAATGTGCGGATCGCGCCGCATCGGGAATTCACCGTCGATCCGTCGTGTTGCGGGCGTAACTCCCGCCTCGCTGTTGCATATTTCCACACGCTAACCCCACCAAACCCTGTGTAAAAACCGCGACAGGAGTGTACCCGAACAGCGTCACCGTCCGTCTGACTTGTTTGGCGAGGACAACCGCTGGTCCGGCCGCTATGCTTGTGGCGTACCTTATAATAGAAGTTGCTGCATTAAGGTCGAACTTGGCGTACCATACGGAATGAAGGGGTTGTAGGAGGTTTTCGGGATGTTCCGCAGATTTGCAATTTCCCTGGCGCTGGTAGCTACCCTGTCCCTGAGCGCTTTCGCAGGCGACAAGAAGAAGGATCCGAAGGACGATCCGGATGCGATCGGTGATCGCAAAGTCGGCCAAGGAGTGAACTTCTACTCCCTGGAAAAGGAAATCGCCTTGGGCAAGCAACTGGCCCAGGAGGTGGAGCGTCAGGCCAAAGTGATCGACGACCCCGTTATTGCGGAGTATGTCAATCGCGTCGGCCAGAACCTGGTGCGCAACTCCGATGCCAAGGTACCGTTCACAATCAAGGTGCTCGACACTGAGGAAGTCAATGCCTTTGCCCTCCCTGGCGGATTCTTCTTCGTCAATTCCGGCCTGATTCTGAAGGCCGAAAGCGAAGCGGAACTGGCGGGTGTTATGGCTCATGAGATCGCGCACGTGGCAGCCCGTCACGGCACGCGCAACGCCACCAAGGGCCAGATCGCGCAGATCGGCATGATCGCCATGTCGATCGCGATGCCTTATGGCTGGACCGGTTACGCCATCCAGCAAGGCGCCGGATTGGCCATCCCTTTGGGGTTTCTGACCTTCTCGCGGTCAAACGAGCGTGAGGCTGATCATCTCGGCATGCAGTACATGTACAAGGCCGGCTACGATCCGACGGCTTTCGTCGACTTCTTCGAAAAGATCGAGAGTCTGGAAAAGCGCAAGCCGGGTGCCGTGGCCAAGGTATTCTCCACCCACCCGATGACCGACGACCGAATCAAGGCCGCCCAGAACGAAATGCAGAAGGACTTGGCCCCCAAGCCCGAGTACGTCGTGAACACTTCGGAATTTAACGACGTGCGCGCCCGCCTCGCGATGCTGCACGGCAAGCGCAAGGTTGACAACATGGATCCCAGCCGCCCGACCCTGCGTCGCGCTCCCGGCACCGGCAACGGTCCTGTCGACGAGAACGAAGACGGCACGAAGCCGAAGACGGACCAAGACGATCGTCCAACGCTGAAACGTCGCGACGGCGGCTCCTAGTCCGAAAGCTTCTTCGAATTCACCAACGGCGCCCAGACGCAAGTCGGGCGCCGTTTGTGTTTTGGTAGCCTGTTACATTGAGAGGCGGACCGACGAAGGTCGCCTGTCCATCCCATCCGAGTTCCCCTAATCTCGTCTCCGGCGAAAAATCGGAAGAGACCCTGCAAAAATGACCTGCACTTGGTTTCGCTTGGCGGAGCAACCAACAGGTGCAGTTCGATATAATTCCTGGTAAGTCCAAAACACCGACAGCGTCAGAACATATCGTTCAACCTCCGTTACGGTATATCCCAAGCCCCCGCGGTGGTGGTCCAGTTTTCGTCGGGTGCAGGGAGGAGTAAGTGAACAGGGAATCGAAGTCTGACCGCGACCGGACAGAAGGCTTGCCGTCCCAGCCTGATTTCCGCACTTTATTTGAGTCGGCTCCCGGACTCTACCTGGTCTTGACGCCCGATCTGCACATCGTCGCCGTTACCGACGCATATCTTCAGGCGACGATGACCACACGCGACGCAATCCTCGGCCGCCAGCTTTTCGACGTCTTTCCGGACAATCCAGAGGATTCCTCGGCCACCGGCACCGGGAATCTCGGCTCCTCGTTGGAAAGAGTCCTGGCGACACGCCGCGCCGATGTCATGGCGATCCAAAAGTATGACATTCGCCGGCCCGCGTCCGACGGCAGCGGGTTCGAGGAACGGTACTGGAGCCCGATCAACTCGCCCGTTCTCGGTCCCGGGGCTGAAATCCTGTACATCATCCACCGCGTTGAGGATGTGACCGAGTTCGTCCGTCTGAAGAAAGAGGGGCACCAGCAGGATGTGACGACCGATGAGCTGCGGCGGCGTGCGCAGCAGATTGAAGCGGAGATCTATATTCGAGGCCAGGAACTGCTGGCTGCGAATCTGAAGCTGCGAACAACCAACGGGTTGTTGAACCACCTCTACCGGCAGATCGAGGAGTTGCTGACCCCTCCGAACGCTGACTCCCCGGCCCCCGGTTTTCACACGGCCATGGGGGAATCCGAAGCGGAATCGGTTGCTCCCGAGGAGATGGTGGCGCGAGTCCAAAAATTGGTGGCCAACCGCAACGAGTTAGAGGATCAGTTGCGTCAGGCGCAGAAGATGGAAGCCGTGGGCAGACTGGCCGGAGGAGTCGCCCATGACTTCAACAACCTGCTCACCGTGATTCTCGGTTATTGCAGCCTTCTGCGGTCGGAGATGGCCAGCCCTGACGGCGCGGATTGTGTCGGCGAGATTGAGAACGCGGCGTCCCGCGCTGCGGCACTCACCAGGCAGCTTCTCGCCTTTAGCCGAAAGCAGGTCCTCCAGCAGCGCGTGCTCAGTCCGAACACCATCGTGGCCGGAATGGAGGAGATGCTGAAGCGGCTGATCGGCGAAGACATCGTGCTGGAAGTCGACCTGGATCCAGAACTCGGGAGGATCCGGGTGGATCAAGGCCAACTGGAGCAGGTCTTCTTGAATCTCGCTGTAAACGCCCGCGATGCCATGGAGTACGGTGGCACTCTTCGGATCACCACCAGCAGCGTCGTCCTAGAACCGGACGATACCCAGCTTGGATCGCTGCGTCCCGGACCCTACGTCCAAATCAGTGTGACCGACACCGGGATCGGCATGGATGATGAGACTCAGGCGCGGATCTTCGAACCGTTTTTTACCACGAAGGAGGAAGGCAAAGGAACGGGACTCGGCCTGGCAACCGTGTACGGGATCGTAAAGCAAAGCGGCGGCATGATCTCGGTGAGTAGCCTGGTGGGAACGGGAACAACCTTCACTGTTCTGCTGCCGGTGACGCACGAATCCTCGGATAGTGCAGCGCCCTTGGAGAGCGCTGTTCGATCGCTCAAAGGAGGCGGAATCATTCTCCTTGTCGAGGACGATGCGTCACTCCTGAAACTGATCAGCGGGACGTTGAAGCGCGCTGGTTACCGCGTACTCGAAGCTGCCAGCGGCAAAGACGCACTGGAAATCGCAAAGGGAGCACAGGGGATCGACCTGTTGTTGACGGATGTCGTCATGCAGGGAATGACCGGACCCCAGTTAGTGGAGAGCCTTCAGCCAGAGGGGAGAATCGCGACGGTGCTTTTTATGTCGGGGTATGCCCGGGACCTGATCGGCAAAAACGCTGCGCACATCAATTTTCTTCCGAAACCGTTTACTCCGAATGCGCTCCTCGACAAGGTGCACGAGGTTCTGAGTGCCCGGTCCCGGGTACCGCGTAAGTCGACGTCGTAAGAAGTCGACCGGTGACAAGCGCCCGGGCGCTTGACTGCGGGCTGCCCCTAAAAGGCTTGCCCGATACTAAAGAACAATCGGGAGCCCGGCTCCCCCATCCTGCGATCCAAATTGAATCCCCAATCCAGCCGCAGCAGTACCCACGGAGTCCGCACCCGCAACCCCAGGCCCGCCGCCTTTCTCAGATCCGTCGGATCGAAATTGGACAGACGAGCATATACATTCCCCACGTCCACAAACCCCACGCCATCCAGCACGCTCACCAGCGGGAAACGAATCTCGTTATTCAGAATCAGCATCCCCGAACCGCCCAGCGCCGTTCCGGCCACGATCGGCCCCACCGAGTCCTGCGCGAATCCCCGAAGCGTCGTCGAGCCTCCCGCGAAGAATCGCTCGCTCAACGGAACCTCCTGCCCGCCTAATCCTCCTGCCAGTCCCACCCGCACCGCCGTCGCGTAGACCAGCCTCGGCCGGATGACCTTGTTCGTAAATAACTGCACCCGTGGCTTCTGCAGCGGAATATAGCGAAAATATTGTGCGAGATACTTCACGAAGCTCACCTGCGTCCCCAGCCACTCCGGCGAAAACTCAAACGCATGCGACTGGAAGCTGCCCTTCGTAGCATCCAGAATGTCGTCGCGCGTATCTCGTGTGAACGATGAGGTCAGCGATGCCACCCGCAGCCGCACGTCGAGGATCGGATCCGGACCCGTGTCATACGTGTGGCTCCGTTCGATCTTGTAGCCGTAATCCAAGACGATCTTGTGCGCCAGGGTGAGTTCCTGCTGCAGCGTGAAGCCCAGCCGATCGACATTGAAGGCCGAAGTCAGGCTCGTTTCGGGGTTGATCTCGCGCCGGATGTAGGGCGTCGCGATCAGCTTCACCGGCAGTCTGCCGAACAGCGGCTGGCTGAAAGACACGCGCGCGTCGTGCAGTTCCGAATCGTAGCGCCCGATGAACTCCAGCAGGCGCGCGCTGCCCAGCAGGTTGCGCACCGAAAAATCCACGATCCCCCCGGGCCCGCGTTCGGTGTCGTAATACCCGCCGTACCGCAGGTCGAACGGCTGCACTTCCTGCACGTGGACTCGCAGGCGCACCAGTTTGGTATTTGCCGGGAGAGTGGCGCCCGCCTCCGCAGCCACATCCTCCCGCGAGATATCCACAATCGCATACGCGCCTGTGTTGTACAGCTTCTTGCGGGTCTGTCCGATCTTCGTGAGGTTCACCGGGTCTCCGGGCTTCAGGTCCAGTTGCGAGAGAATCATCTTCTCGCTTGTGTCGCGATTGCCCTCCACCACGATGTCCTTCACCACGCCCTGGATGTTCTGAGTTACATGGAAGCTCAGATTGACCACGCCGCGCTCGGGAATTCGCTCGATAGTGGTGTCCAACTCCACGTCGTTGTAGCCCTTCGCCCAGTAGGCTGTCCGCAGCCGCTGCAGCGAGTTCTCGCGCAATGATGGCCGGTATCCCTCACCCTTCGGTAGCGGCGCCGCCGCGGCCAATTCCGCCGCGGTCAACGCCGTATTCCCCGAGAAGTGTGCCTCGCCCACCAGGTAATGTGGACCCTCTTTCACGGGAAAAGTCACCGTGCCCGTCGCCGTGTCGGTCACCAATGAGTAAGCCGGAGCGCCCACCGTCGCATCCAGGTAACCCATCTCGTAATAGAACCTGGTGAGTAAGTCGGTAACTTGTGAGGGTTTGGTGTAAACCTCGGTCGCCAGCTTCTGACTCTCCACCACGTCGCGCAATTCCTTCTGGCCCAGACCGTTCGCCCCGGCAAACACCCACTCCACCTTCTCGAATTTCGGACCGGGCTGGATGTCGAACAGCACATGCTTGCGCTCCGGCTCCGGTGTCGAAAGCTGCGGCCTGATCTGCGCCGCCAGGTGCTTCTCGCTGACCAGCCAACTCCGCAATGCCGCAGTCGCGTCTTCCACGCGCTGCGTATCGAAGACCCCGCTGTCCCATACCCTGCGCAGTTCCTTCTCAACATGTCCCGGCACCGACACGCCTTCGAACGCGAAGTCCACCTTCACTCCCGGGTCAATCTTCAAATTCAGGTTGACGAGGTTGTCCTTCTGTTCTCGCCTCAATCGGACGGATGCCTCCAGCAGGTTGGCTTTGGTGTACATGCTCACCACCCTATCCATCCCGCGCCGCACCTTGAAGAAGTCGTATCGCGATCCCGGCTTGATCTTCAACTTGCTCTCCACCTGTTGATCGGTGAAGTACTTCGCGCCCGCGATCTGGACTTCGCCTACCCGCCGGACCTCGCGCCGGGTCTTCTTCGGCTGCGCCATGCCGCCGAAGCGCAGATCGTGGCGAAAATCGAAGCGATAGCTGCCGTCCGACTGCCGCACTCCGCGGGTTACGAAGCGCTTCGTCAAATCGTATTCGGCCACGTAAATCTGGTCCGAGCTGTTCACCAGGTCCATCGAATACACCAGGTTGAGCTGCCGCGTGATGTTCTGGCCCACCGTCAGCCGCACGCCCGGGCTCGCAGCCTCATCCGCAATCAAATTCGGCTCCACGCGGACCTGGCTCAGGCCGGTAGCCTTCTCCAGTTGATGTCCCAAGGACCCGCCCAGCCTCCCGGTCAGATACGAGAGCATCTGCGCCTGCGCCACCTGCATCTCCTGTCCGCGAATCTCGTCCAGGGTCCGCCCCGTCACCAGCAGCGCCATGATGTCGGGCTCCGAGAGACCCGCCGGATCGGAGGTGAGTTGCGTCTTGGTATCGTTCGGAGGCCCCGTGATGTCGAGCGTGATGTCGTAACTGGAGACCGTCGTGGTGGCCTCGATATCCAGGCTCGGTTCGATACTGCGCTCGCCGGTGAAGGTGATCACACCGCGATTCACCGAATACTGCCGCTCCTGAAGCGTGATCTGGCTGCCCTCTTCGATGGTCAGGCGGCCGGTGAGCCCCATGTCGTAAGGATTGCCCAGCACCCTCAGTTGCATGCTGAGTTCGGCCTTCGCCAGGTTGTTTTGGATCGCGATGGGATCCTGCGTGGCCACCGCGACGTTCAGGCTGAGCGATTCGAGCATCGGATTGCGTTGCGCGGTCAGATCCAGACTCCGGGGCGCCGTTACGGCAGCCAGGATCCCCTTGTCGAAATACAGATTCTCAGTGAGTCCGCCCTCTTTGATCAGCACCGACCCACCCAGCGCCAAGTGATCTTCGACGCTCTTCAACTGCAGCTTCACGTCGGAGACCGTCTTCAATCCCGCCGGAAAATCCAGGTACATCTCGCTCGTCTCGACGGAAAGGTCCGTGTCCTGGAGCTTGCCGCCGGCGAACCCCACCGCTCCCTTTCCAGCGAGCGTCCCGCCGTTGATTTGCCCCTCCAGTTTCGACAGAGTCGCTCGCGTTTCGTCGAGGTCGATCCGCAGATTCAGTCCCTCGATGCCGACGCGCGGATCGTCGAGCGCGATCTGCGCATCCGAAAGCTGCACGTACCCTTTCGCCTGCGGCTGGTTCGCGGATCCCGATACGGACGCGTGAATCTCCGTGGCACCGCCTGCGCGCAGTCCCTTCGTGAATGCCGCAGCCAGCGACGCATCCAGCTTGCCGTCCAGGTGCAGATCGAGCGCCTGCTGTCCGGCAATCTCCGCCGTTCCGGAAAGCGTGAGTTCGGTAGCCGGTCCAATCAACTGGAACTGCCCGATCCGCAGTGTGCCGTTCTCGAGTGCAATCTGCGAGGAGCCCTTTTGCGTGACTGCGTACGTGTCAAACGCCGCCTGCAGTTCCGGGAAGGTCAGCGTCGCTTTCACCGCGCCCAACTCTGGTTTGGAAGCCTCGGCCTCTATGTGTGCGGTCACCTTGCCGCTCACGTTGGCCGGCACGCCGTTAATGGTGCTCAAGGTGGGCACTTGCAGATCGGCCGTGAGCCTGGCCGGTCCTTGCATGCGCGGCAACTCTACAGGCAGATCGGGCGGCAGCAACGCGAACGGCACGTTGCCTGAGGCGTTCAGCGAAGCGTCCCCCATCTTCGCCGTGAGGCTTTGAATCTCGACCGCGCCATTGCGAATTTGCGCATGTGCCGTGGCGCACGCCTTTGCCTTCTCTGAACACGCATCGGCCTGCACCGTCATCTGCGGATCGATCCTCTTCAGATTGCCGCGAATCGTGCCCTCTGCCGTCACCGTTCCCCGAAGTCCGAGCTTCTGGTCGGCGGCGAGAAGCCGTTCCACGCCTGCCAGGTTCAACCCCACCTTCAGTTGCACTGCGCCATCACTCGACGAAGCCTCCAGAGGCAGCGACCCGCTCACATCCACGCGCGAATCGGCGGCGAGGATGGTCGCCCTCTCGATCATCGCCGTGCCGTTCGCAAAACTTGCTACCAGCGGACCTTCCGTGCGAATCGCTTCGCCATTGTACTTCACGTCCAACTGCGATACCTCAGCCTTCGCCGTGCCCTTCTCGAAATTCTGCAGATCCCCGGCGGCATGAATCACCGCTGAGATCGTTCCCTCGACGGGAGGATCGAGTTTCACTGGCAATTGCGAGAGGTCCGTCTGCGTCAGCCGCACGTCGAACCAAGCCGCGTTCGGCGCAGGGATGCCCACATTTCCCGTGGCCGTGACACCGAACTTCGGAGCGGCGGCCTGCATGTCTACCTTCTGATTCGCTGCTTTTGCGGCCAGTTCCACATGCCCGTACTGCTGCTCCCCCACCTGAATCCCGTCCACCGCCAATTTCAGATCGGCCGCTGGATTGTCGCTTACGCCGCTGCCCGAGGCATCGAGATTGACGGTGCCCCGAACCTCGGTATCTCCCGGCAGCTTGAGATGCGAGAGCACCCAATCCTGCGCGTGCGCCTGGAAGCTATACTGCTTCGTCGCGGTATTGTACGTCCCCGATGCCCGGAGCTTGTCGAGTTCCAGTTCGCTTACCGTGGCCTGTGGCCCGCGCAATTGCGCCTTCGCCACGAGCGCCTCGAAGTTCTCCCCATACGCAGCAAGACTGTTCCCGTTGAGCGAAACATCGGCCTGAGGATTGTCCACCGTACCGGTAACGTTCGCCACCAGCGAAAAGTCGCCTGCCAACGGAACATCCGCGTGCTTCAGTCCCTGAAGAATTGCCCCGATCGACAGCCCGTCCGCACGCGCGTTCAAATTCAGCGCCTGCTTGGCCCCGAGGCCGACCGTACCGCTCGCCGTGAGCGTCTGGTTTTGCCATGCGACGCTTGCGGTGTCGATCGACATCAGTTCCGGTGCGTAGCGGACCCCTGCATTCACCGCGATGTCCTGCAGATCCCCGGCGCTCAGATCTGGAATCTGCATCGAGACCGCGGCCCCGGGCTCCGTCACCGTTCCCGTCAGCTTCACCGTCGATGCGAGCGTGCCTTCCGTCGGCGTGCCCACCAGCGACCCTGCCGCCTTTCCCAGAAACACTTCTGCCGCCGCAATCGTCGACGAGAGTCTGGCTGCGCCCACGCTCAGGTTCCCTTTCAGAGACTTCCGATCGAGCAACAACACTTCGCCCGATGCCGCCACCCCCAGCGCCTCCGCCGAATCGATACTCGCCACGATCCGATTCCCGCGCACCGTCGTGCGTATCGCCGCGGCGACGGGTAGCACGTTCTGCCCCGCGCCGGCCTGCGATCGTGAGAGCCGCACCGTTGCGTCGACGTCCGCGCTCTCCGCGTCCAGCCCTTTCCAGCGCGCATCGACACCCGCGTTCGCCGTACTCGCGAGCCGGACCGGTAGTTTCAGAATCGTGGAAAGGCGATTGAGATCGCACCCTTCCACCGTCATCTTCGCTGTACTCTCCCCCGGTGGATTGCTCAGCGCCACTGCGCCCTGCGCGTGAATGCGGCCCCATGGCACCGTCACGTCCAGCTTGTCCAGACGGGCGCGGGCCGATGCCGAGTCGTAAGCCGCAGTGGCCTCCATGTTGACGTGATCGAAGCGGTCCGCCACCAGGTTTTCGCCACGCACCCGCACTGTCGCTCTCAGCGCCGCCAGCGGACCTGCGGCCGTCAACGCTACATGGACATTGCCGCGCACCACCTCCGTTTGCCCGGCGAATCTCACCAGCGACTCCAGCCCGAGCGTCGCCTCCGATCGTAAGTCCAGGCTCGGGCTGCTCAGGCTGTTCACGCGGCCCGACAATCCCAGTTGCGAATCGCCCAGGGCGACGCCGAACTGCCGGATCGCCAGAGCGTCTTTTTCGAGCACCAGGTCGCCGCTCAGGCTGCCAATGGGAAGCGTCCGCGCCGCTAGCTTCACCTCGCCTCCTGGCCGCGTTTGCAGACGGATTTCGTGATTGCGTGTCGCCGCGTCGCCTGCCACGGTTACGTTGTCGAGAGGCAACGAGACCGCGATCTGCTGCCGCCGTTCCTCCATCTGCGCGCTCCCGCCGGCGATGCGGAAATGGCGGATCAGATAATCCAGTGCGGCCGAAGAAGGCGATGGCGGAGTCTTCGCAGGCGGCCGCGGAATGTTGTCCCGCCCGTCGCGATCTACCACTACGCGCACCGCCGGGTTGTCGATGCCGCCATCGTCCACGTCGTAGACGCCGCGGATCAGGCGCGCCAGGTCAATCTTCGCCCAAACGCGATCGGCCGTAAAAATCGGCGGCAGATCGGGAGTCTGCCGCGACGCCACGCGCACATCCCGCAGCTCCAGCCGGATTCCGAACAGGTTGTAGTCGAGTTGCGAAGCCTGGAAACCAATTCCCTGATCCGCGAGGATCTGCGCCACCTGGCGGAGAACCATTCTCCGCGCCGGCGAGGTGTGCAGACCCACCAGCAACCCGCCCAGGAGGACCACCATCGCGGCGGCGAACCAACCCGTGATTCGAAGGATCCGCGAGCGAAGCAAGGTGGCCCTAGTGTCCGGTGGTCAGTACCGCCCTGACTTTCTTCGCCTCTGGCGCGTCGGGCCGTAGCTTGAGAAACAGCTCGAATTGCGTCAGCATTTTATCCGGCCGTTTCGCGCCATTGTACGCCAGGCCCGCGTAGTAATGCGCGTAAGCGTCGTTCGGGTTCTTCTGCAGATAGCTTTCGAAAGCGGCGGCAGCGTCTGCATTTTTCTGCCGCCCGAAAAGCAGCAGCCCCGTGACATAGTCCTTCGATGGACCATCCGCACTGTCGAGTAGCGCCTGCGCCTTGTCGTACTGCTTCTCCTCGACGTACAGGCGTGCCAGCGCCAGCTTCGAATCGTCGCTGGGGTCCAGATCGTTGGCCCGGTTCAAATGTGGTTCGGCGTCGGATGGCTTGTGCATCTCCACCAACGCCAGTCCGAGATAGCGATGCACTTGCGCATCGTCCGGAGATTGATCCATCACCTTCGTCAACTCAGCTTGCGCATCGGCAAACTTACCTTGACGATATAGATCCACCCCATGATCTTTGTCGGCGGCCCACGCAAGGGCGCCCAGTCCCGTGAACATCAGGATCGAAACGGCATTCCCCAATTTCCGTCCCATGGACTCAAGGTACCACGCGCCACTCAGAGGTTCCTTGATCTGTATGTATCTTAACGATGCACGGTGCCGGATCACACAGAACGCAGCCCCGATACCGGCCGCGCGTTAAGCCAGATGTCGGCGCTCAATCTCCTCCCGGACCGCTTGTGTGTACACCGTAACGAGCCGCGACCGCAAAGGAGCGTGTGCGTCTGACCTTTTAACCGTCAGCTCGAGCCAGACTCAATGTGGCTCGGTGCGTGGAGTGAGCGTTTCCCGAACCGGCGGCCGCTCTCGCGACGCACTCTCTCCGGAGCGCGCCCGCTTCAGTTCGTACATCTTTCGGTCTGCCTCGTCGAGCACATCGCGCAGATTCCGCCCGTGGCCTTCCGCCGTCCCCCAACTGAACGTGATCGGCAGCACTCCGAATCCGCGCACGCGAAACTCCTTCAACCGCAGCGCGATCTCCGACATACGATTGCTCGCAATGTCGCCGCGCTGATTTTGGAACAGAATCACGAATTCATCCCCGCCCCAGCGGAACGCCACGTCTTCGTGGCGGATCGAACTCTGCAATAAGTTGCCGATGTTCCGCAGGATCTCATCGCCCACCAGGTGGCCATAGCGGTCATTGACGTCTTTGAAATTGTCCATGTCGCAGACCGCCACCACACCCTCGAATACGATCCCCGAGTCCACCCGCGTCGAGAGGGCCGCCTGATTGAGCAGTCCAGTCAGGCGATCCAGATCCATCGTCTGCCGCGCCTCCCTGCGAACATGATCCAACTCCGCGCCCAGTTCTTTGATCCGATCGATCTGGCTCTCACTCCACATCGCCATCGCCGAGAACGCCAACGCGCAGTGCAGGACAAAGTCGTAGAGTGTCTCGCCGTACAAGTAGCTCGCCCACGAGGGTGCGTTGCCCCGGTTATAGATCACCAGGAAGAGGCCCGCGTGAATGACGAACGCCACCGCCAGAACCAACAGCGAAAAGCGGAAGAATCGGCTGCCGACGCCCTTCCGATTCCGCAGCCGCAGGAAATTATAGAAGTATACGAACCCCAGCACCATCGCGTGAGACGTGTGGTACGCTTCCAGCCGCTCAAATCGCCCAATTGCATACACCAGCGCCACAAAGATCGGCATGACCCCGATGAGGCGCAGGATCTTCCGCCATTCCTTCATGTCGGAGGCGAACCCGGCACGCGCCGCCGAGACCAGAATAATCACAAATGCGAATTCGAAAATGGAGTAAGGCGCCAGCCAGCGCGTATCGGTGGTCCGCAGCAGTTCGTAGCTGAAACCCGCCGCCAGAAACCGCAGCCCCCACGCCGCCGCCCACAAACCGAAGTAGACCGCCCTCGACTGGCGGTACAGAAACATGAACACCACCCCAAACAGCAGCGCTCCGATTTCCTCGATATAAAATGTCGCGATATCCGGAATCGGGGTCGAAGGGTTCATCTTCTAATCTCCGTTGATCGCGTGCCGCCTCACGGAACGGGCCTTTCCGGTGCACTCGTCGACATCGACGATTACCGCGTGTAACTCCACGCCTTCTCGCGCCGCCTCCATGCGGACGGGCAGTCCGGTGAGAAACCTCTGGATCACGATATCGCTTTGCACCCCGATCACCGACCGGTAAGGTCCGGTCATGCCGCAATCCGTCTGATAGGCCGTGCCGCCGGGAAGGATGCGGGTATCGGCGGTCGGCACGTGGGTGTGGGTCCCCACCATTGCCGACACACGCCCGTCCAGGTGCCATCCCATCGCCATCTTCTCGCTCGTCACCTCGGCGTGGAAGTCCACGAACTTGACCTTAATCGCAGGGTCCAGTTCGCTCAGAATCAGGTCGGCCTTGCGAAACGGACAATCAGTGGCCGGCATGTAGGTTCGGCCCTGCAGATTCAACACCGCGCAATCCAGTCCGCTACGCGTCCGAAATACCACCACGCCTCCGCCAGGGGCGTTCGGGTAGTTGGCCGGCCGCAGCAAGCGAGGCTGCCGGCCCAGATACTCGTAGAGTTCCCGCTTATCCCATACATGGTTGCCGGAGGTCAACACGTCTAAACCTAAGCTAAATAAATCCTCCGCTATCGACGGCGTGATGCCGAAACCGCCCGCGGAATTCTCCGCGTTGGCAATCGCCAGGTCGATCTGGTTCGATTGCACAATATCTTGCAGATGATCGGCGACAATCCTCCGCCCTGGTGCTCCAAATATATCCCCTATAAACAGAATGTTCATTCCTAGGAACTAAACTTAGCACGCCGGAGTCGTCCAGGCACTCCTTACCAAAGCAATCGTCCCAATGGGTTACCCTTCTTCCCTGAAGTTTCCGTAATGTCCAAGCGAGGGGAGGAAAGACAATGAACGAAAATCGAAGCGGTGGAACAGGGATTCTGGGTAGGATCGGTTTAGGAATCGTAGTTTTTGTTTTCAAGGTAATCATGGCCCAGGCTGGCAGGGAGGCGGTTTTATTGCCGTTGGCGCTGCTGTTAATCATTGCGCTTGCTTGGGGATCCGTATACATCTACCGTGTGATCGCCACTCGGTTAGCCCGCTCTCACGCCGCTCAGACACGCATCGTGTATCCTGATTAATTCGCGGGAGGACCCATGGATCCCTTGACTCGCCGCACGTGGTTGGCAGGAGCCATCGCCCTGAGTGCAGAGATGCCCGCCGCGCCGGCCGCCGCTGATCCGCTCTCCTGGACACTGACAGAAGCATCGGCGGCGCTGGCCCGGAGAGCCATCTCCTCAGAGGAACTGACTCGCCTGTGCCTCGAGCGCATCGCCAAACTCGATCGCCAGTTGAACGCCTTCATCACAGTCGATGCCGATTCGGCCCTCGCTCAGGCGCGCGAGTGTGATCGCCGCCGCGCCACCGGGCGAGTACCGGGCAAACTCCACGGTATTCCCATCGCCTTGAAGGACAATATCGACACGGCGCAGATCCGCACCACCGCGGCTGCGCAGGTCTTCAAGGATCGCGTCCCCACAGAGGACGCCGAGGTCACCAGGCGATTGAAAGTCGCAGGTGTGGTGTTCCTGGGAAAGCTCAATCTTGACGAGATGGCCTTCGCCGGCACGGGCACCACCGGCTGTTTCGGGCCCGCACACAACCCATGGAATCTCGACCACATCACCGGAGGCTCGTCCGCTGGCTCTGCCGCCGCCGTGTCCGCCGGACTCTGCTTTGCCTCGGTGGGCAGTGACGATGGCGGCTCCGTCCGCATCCCCGGCGCGCATTGCGGTGTGGTGGGATTCAAAACCTCCTACGGTCGTGCCAGCACCCGTGGAGTGGTGCCATCGGCCTACTCCATGGACACCATCGGCCCGATCTGCCGCAGCGTGGAGGACGCAGCGGCGATGCTGCAGATAATCGCCGGCCCCGACCCCCTCGACGCCATCACCGCTCCCGAGCCCGTGCCCGATTATGCACAGTCGCTGCGCGCGCCCATCGCATCGATCCGTGTCGGCATCCCGCGCGATTACTTCTTCGAGCAGCTTCACCCCGACGTCGCCGAGGCCGTAGAAGAGGCGATCCGCCAACTTCGGGGCAAAGTGCGCGAAGTCCGCGACGTCACCTTGTCGCGGCTCCGGCAGGCGGAGAACGGAGACTACGATGTGGAGCTCTATCATTATCAGAAGCCCTACTTCGACAAGTCTCCCGAGCTTTACCACCCCTGGTCGCAGCGCCATCTCAATCAGATGAAAAAGGTGGAGACACTTCCTTATATTGAGACCTTGAAGCGCGTCCGCGAGTGCCGCCGCGAGATCCATCGCATCTTTGAGAATGTGGATGTGCTGCTCCTCCCTACCATGCGGGAGCCCGCCCCTCTGATCTCCGAGACGATCAGCGAAACGCATCGCCGCCCACCCAGTAATACCGGGGCCTTCAATCACTTCGGCACGCCCGCGATGACAGTCCCCTGTGGCTTTTCGAAGGACGGTCGGCCAATCGGGCTGCAGATTGCAGCTGCCCCCTTTCATGAGGGGATGGTGATTCAGGCGGCCTATGCCTACCAGCAGTCCACCGACTGGCACCGGCGCGTCCCACGGATCGTTACAACGCTCTGACTATTTGGCCATGGCGCCTCTCTCGCGCGAGACGGCCACAGTGCATGGAACCGGCGCCGCGGAGCCTCCTGCCTATTTCAATGGCTTGTTGTTCAATTACCGGGCCGTGCGGTGCGTCAGCATGTTCTTATCGCACTCTCTCACAAACGCAAACCCCGACGCACCGGTGCCGCCGTGTGCGCCCGGCATCAGCTGTTCACGCCCCTATCGGACGGCAAAAGGGGCGGTTAGTTAGAGCCGGTCTCTCTGGCGCCGCTTGCTATACTCGAAGTTTCCCGTGTTCCATTCGATTGAAAAGCAGGTTTCCAGCGCCTTTCGCGCGCACATACAGGCTCGCTACGGCGTCGATGTGGCCGTGGCTATCGAGCAGCCGCGCCAGAACGATTTCGGCGAAATGGCGGTGCCTGCGGCCTTTCAGTTAGCCAAACAATTGCGCCAGGCGCCCAAAAAGATCGCGGCCGAACTGGTGGAGGGAGTCGGCGCAATTCCAGGCGTCGCCGCCATGGAGATCGCGGGCAACGGGTTCATCAACATCCGTCTGGACCGCGGTGCGTTTGGGGCGTCGATACTCAACGGTAAGCTGGAAACCGCGGCGGTCGCAGGCGAGAAGATCATCGTCGAGCACACCAACATCAATCCCAATAAAGCGGCGCACATCGGACACCTGCGCAATGCCGCATTGGGAGACACCTTCGTGCGGCTGCTGCGCGCCCTCGGCTATCGGGTGGAAGTGCAGAACTACATCGACAATACCGGCGTGCAGGTGGCTGACGTCGTGGTGGGCTTCCATTACCTGGAGGGCCGATCCCCTTCGGACGTAAAGGCCCTGATCGCCGACCCCGCAGTGCGCTTCGATTACCACTGCTGGGACCTCTACGCCAAGACTTCCTCCAACTACAAAGAACATCCCGAGACGCTGGAATGGCGCACGAAGACGCTGCACAGCATCGAGTCGGGAGAAGGCGAGTTGGCCGAGATCGCGCACCTGGTGGCCAATGCCATTGTGAGAGCGCACCTCGCGACCATGCTGCGTATGGACGTGGAGTACGACGTCCTGCCACGGGAGAGCGAGATTCTCCATCTGCATTTCTGGTCGGCGGCCTTCGAACTGCTGAAGCAGCGCAACGCCATCTATTACGAGAAGGAAGGCAAGCATGCCGGGTGCTGGGTGATGCCCGGCCTTTCCGAAGACGGGAAGGTCATCGTGCGGTCCGATGGCACAGTCGTCTACACGGGCAAGGACATTGCGTACCAGCTCTGGAAATTCGGCCTCTTGGGCAAGGATTTCTACTACCAGCCTTTTCAGACCTACGACGACGGGCGCGTGCTTTGGGTCACTACCGATCAGCCGTCCGAGTCCGGCCAGCAGTTCGGGCATGGTACCCGCGTGTATAACGTGATCGATTCGCGGCAGTCCTATCTGCAGGACGTGGTGGCTGCGGGTTTGCGCGGATTGGGCTACCAGTCACAGGCCGATCAGTCGGTCCACTTTTCATACGAAATGGTGGCGCTTTCGCCGCGCACCTGCGCGGAGTTGGGCATACCGCTATCCGAAGAGGATCGCAAGAAATCGCACGTGGAGGTGTCCGGCCGCAAGGGACTCGGAGTAAAAGCCGACGATCTGATGGACACGCTCATCGCCAAGGCTTTGGAAGAAGTCGCCTCGCGGCACGCGGAGGCTTCCCCGGAAGAACAGAAGCACGTGGCTTCGCAGATCGCGATTGGCGCGCTGCGTTACTTCCTGCTCAAATTCACGCGGAATTCGGTGATCGCCTTCGACCTCCAGGAGGCTTTGAGCTTCGAGGGTGAGACCGGTCCATACGTGCAGTATGCGGCGGTGCGCGCGCGAAATATCCTGAGAAAGCTCGAAGAGCGCGGCGAAACTCTGCCCGACTTCAGCTCGGAGCTGAATGCGGAAGCTCTCGCCCGCCAACTCCAGTCCGAAGATGCCTGGCAAATTCTGCTGGCCGCGTCGAAGGTGGATTCCGCGCTGGAACGTGCAGCCGCCGCGGGAGAACCCGCCCACGTCGCCAAATATGCCTTCCAACTGGCGCAGACGTTCAACAACTTCTACCACCAGTACCCGATCATCCACGAAGAGAATCGCGAGAAGAAGGTCTTTCTGCTCTGGATGACGGATTTCTTCCGCCGTCAACTGGAACGTACGGCCGGGATCTTGGGGATCGCCATTCCGACATACATGTAATCCCTCGGCCGATACATTCCCGGCCCAGAACGGTATTTCCTACCTGCGCCGGGAGTACCGCCAGGCGCTTATGATTCTGATGACGCTGGTGGGCCTGGTGCTCTTCATCGCGTGCGCCAATGTGGCGAATCTCCTGTTAGCGCGCGGCGAGTCAAGGCGGCGCGAAATCGCGATCCGCATCGCGGTGGGAGGGGGGCGTGGCCGTCTGATGTGTCAACTGCTCACCGAAAGTCTGCTGCTTTCAGGCGCGGGCGCCGCGCTGGGCATCTTCTTCGCTGCCTGGGGCGCACGCGTGCTCGTCCGCTTCCTGGACGCATCGGTCGACCTCGCACCCGATTTCCGCGTGCTAGCATTCACTTCAGGCGCCGCAATTCTGACCGGCCTGCTGTTCGGAATCGCGCCGGCGTGGAGGGCCACGCGCGTCGACCCCCAGGCCGCACTAAAAGCCAAGCCCGCCGGGGGAAGCGATGGCGCCAGATTCGGCATGGGGAAGACGCTCGTCATCGCGCAGGTGGCCCTCTCGCTCTTGCTGGTGGTAGGCGCGGGCCTGATGCTCTCGACTTTTTGGAAGCTGGTCTCGCTCGACGCGGGATTCGATCGGTCACACGTCCTGCTGGCCACAGTCGATCTTCGCGACGTCAACTATCCGCAAGAGCGTTGGTCCGCAGTTTATCGGGAGATGCTGGAGCAATTGCGTGCGGCTCCTGGAGTCCACTCCGCCAGCGTCTCGTCCGTAACGCCGGTCTGCCACTGCCGCTGGGCGGGCGAGGTGGAGGTGGACGGATATTCGCCAAAATCTCGCGAAGACAGCCTGGCGGGCTTCAACAATGTGAGCGATGACTATTTCGAAAGCATCGGCACATCGATCCTGGCCGGACGCGATTTCAACAACCACGACACGGCGACGTCGTTGAAGGTGGCGATCGTCAGCCAGTCATTCGCCCGGAAATATTTCGGCGAGGCCAATCCGATCGGGCAGCATTTCCGGATGCGCGACGGTACACTCGGAGACCCAATCCAGATTGTCGGTGTAGTGAAGGACGCGAAATATGGATCGCTGCGTGACGATCCAGCGCCCTATGTCTTCGTCCCGTGGAGCCAAGGCGGAGTCCCCGGCCCTCTCACCAGCTTTGAACTGCGCGCGGCCGGCGGCGCTCCCACTGCGCTGATTGCCGGAGCGAAAGCGGGCATTGCGCGCGTCAACCGCGATATCTCGATCGAATTCCGGACGCTGGCGGATAAAGTAGACGATTCGATCCAGCGCGAGCAATTGCTGGCTGCGCTCTCCGGGCTGTTTGGTCTGCTCGCTCTCGGACTCGCCGGCCTGGGACTCTATGGTGTGATGTCGTACAACGTGGCGCGGAGGCGGAGTGAGATTGGGATTCGTATGGCGCTAGGCGCACGGCAGTCGCGTGTGGTGGGTATGGTGCTGGGAGAGGCCGCGGTGCTGGTCGCCACGGGTCTGGCGATTGGATGCGCGGCGGCAATGGGGACGACTCACTTTGTGGCGGGGTTTCTCTACGGGATGAAGGCGAGCGATCCCACGACGTTTGCAGTGGCGGCAGGAGTGCTGGGCATGGTTGCCGCCCTAGCCGGGTTTCTGCCCGCGCGCCGGGCTGCGCGCGTCGACCCGATGAATGCCCTGCGCGAAGAATAGACGGACGAGAGGAAATCGCGGCGTTCTACTCTAGAACGCCGCGACCTGGCAAGAATTGCGATTACTGCGCTTCGGAGCGCTTCAGACTGACTTGCCCGTTTACCGTGCTGACGTGAATCAGAGCGCCGCCGGAACCCAGATTGGCATCCAGCCGCCGCGGCCTCGTATTGCCTGCCTCCATCTGCATCGGAAAATCGGAGTGGATGCCACCGCTATTGGTCTCCGCTTGAACATGCGCGGAGTAATAGGAGGGCACAGTGAGGTTCACGCCGCCGTTCTTGGTGCTGATTTCCATTTGGCGCCCATCCCACATTTGTCCAGTCAATTCCGCATCAATTCCGCCATTTGTCGTTGAACCGGATACGTCGCCCGCCACGCGCTTCAGGTGCACGCCTCCGTTCATCACCTCGAAGTGGATCTGGCCGCGCACATCGGAAATCGCCAATCCCCCGTTGTGCGACTTGAGAGTCAGATCGGTATTCTGCGGAACGAAGACTTCGTAGCTCACACTCCATCCGGAATGGTTCTGCGACTGATCGGGTCCCATCGCCCGTACCTGTCCGCCGGAAGTATCGATCGAAACCTGGCTGACGAGGAGCGCCGCGGCGCTTTCGGTATCGCCCGAAGCCTCAACGCGCGCCCGGACCAGGGTATCGCCGCGCAGCCAACCTTTCACGGTGACCCCGCCGTTCGGGCTGGCATCCAGGTTCAGGCGGCCTACCGAGGCCGCGGGGAGCTCGCGCATTTCGCAATGCCGGGCTCGGTCGCCGCCATAGATGTCCGTACCGCAACTCAAGGTTTTCTGACTGTTGTCCTGCAACTGAGCGAGCGAAGGAACGCTCCCCACGGAAAGTGCCAGGCCGATCCAGGCAGCGCTTGTAAGTGCCGATTTCATTTGAAGTCCTCCATGTGAACGGGAACTCACCCGCCGCGCCATTCGCCATCGAGTTCGGTTCGCCGTTCAGCTACCATTACCGGCGGTACGGACAAAGGTTACACAAAAAATCGATGATCCTTTGTTTTCTGCGCGCTGGGTGCGAAAATGACGCCGCGGTGGCAGCTTCTTTCGAATCGCTCGGGAAATGGGAACTACACGATCTGGCTGATGGGCTCATTCTCCGTCCGGCGACGGCCGTCGAGGAGTGCATCCAGTTCGTCGTTGCGGAGACCAGGGGCCTCTGGCATGGCCGCGCACGGGCGATGATGTGCCGCCGGCTGAAGCATTGCGAACTGACCAAAGAGCAGCAGTCGCGACTGGTAGACGCCGTCCTGGACCGTCTCGCGAGCGGTAGATTCTCAGAGCAGTTTTACGATCAGTTGGGCTTTGTGCTGCATGCGGACCCGCAGCGAGCCTTCGCGGCGGCACGCAAGAATCTCGAGGCTGCCGGCACCAAGACGCACGTTCGAAAGTATTCCGAATGGGTGCTGGCTCACGAGAAGCCAGCGGGATCCTAATGCAGCAAATGCGCGTTTGACGGCGCCGGGCGAGACGAGGACGACGGCGCTGCGGTCCGCTTGACCTCCGTCCCGGCTACACCCGACTGCTTTTCCACGACCGCCAGGAATGCCGCCTTAAATTCGTCGTTGAACTTGGCGACTGCGGGGTTTCGATAAAGGGCGGCGTACGCATCCACCTCGTCGTCCTCGGCTTTCCGGTAGGTTGCCAGGTCGCAGATCCACGACGTTTTCTCGACACCAGCCTCGGCCTGCTTGCGAACCAATGCTTCGGTGGCCGCATCCAACTGGTGTCCCGCCCCCGTGAACATTCCGCGAATCGTAGCCAGAACAAGCTCGACCGTGAAGGCGCTCGACCCGGTGGCATCGTCGAGCCGGTCCATCAGCGCGACCCGGTCAGGATCGGCGGGAGTCTTGTAAAGGCTGTTGGTAAAGATACCCATTTCCCGCATGCCTTGCGGTGTCAACGAGTAGGCTTCCAGCTTTTTCATTTTGACCGCCAGCGGCGTAGACATCATTTTCGCCACTGCCTGGAGGTTCTCCGGATCGCAGGAAGACACAAACCGTTCTCTGACACCGCTCGTGATCTTGGCAGGCAGAAAGGAGCCTCGAAGAATGTTCCGCAGCCGCTGGCGTTCGACAGCGGTGAGTTCGCTGTTCGTGATCACGGATTCCATCTGCGTTTGCACCTGTGGAAGCGAATTAATCAGGTCCGTGGCCCCGGACAACTGCATGACTTGGTCTACCAAGCCCGGGCAGTCCGGCGCCTGTGCCTGCAACAACGTGGAAAGGCCGGCCAGAGACACCAGGAGCAGCGCAATGCGTTTCATCTTCGTACACTCCGTCCGACCAGTTTAAGGCGAGACACAGGCGCCGAATCCGCTAACTTCGGATAGTCCTATGACTAAACCGTAGTCTCGCGTTGTAACAACAGCTCGCGGACAGGCTCGCTGGCCTCCAGGTCATCGGTCACCCTGGGTGCCTTGGCGCCCGCGTCCAGCAGAGCCGCCACGGTGGCCGCATGGTCTCCGTCTTCCCGATGCCAACTGTTTTCCGAGCCGTGAAGCGCGCTGCCCAGCGCCGAGATGTGATGCTCGTTGTCCATCCGTTCAAGTTCTGGGCGGTACTTGAGGATTTCCCGTACCATCTCGGCATTCCCGTGCCACGACGCCCATTGGAGCGGCGTCATGTGGTACTCGCCAAGCGTATCGACCGGCCAGCCTGCGGCCAGCATCAGGCGAACGGCGTTGGTATTGTTGTTCTGCGCGGCGTCGGGAAGCCGTCGGCGATCCTGCTCCGAGAGCGACTCGATCAGGCCGGGGTGAGTTGCCAGCATGGCACGAAACGCGTCTTCGTCGCCCAGTTCACAGGCCAAAGCCAATTTCAGATCTTCAGGCGTGAGGTCCATGAGCAAACGAAAGACATCGTCGTGGCCGAAGTCGCGCGCGATCAGGTGCGCGGTTCGGCGCGGTCCGAAGATCCCGATGTAAATGGTGCCTTCGCTCCGTGGATCGTGCTTGGGGAAGTCTTCTTCCGAAACGGACATGCGGATGTTCGCAGGATTGGCTTCCAGGTGCCGTTGCACTAGCGCAAGGTCGCCCACCGCCGCGGCCATGAGGATGTCGGTCTGACAGCCGCGCGCCATCAGGAAGCGGGCGATCTCCATGCGGTCGTGACGATAATGCCGGGCTTGCAGTACTCGCAGCATGTGTTGCGAGGGTGTCGATTCGTGCTGCAAGTCGCGAGCATCGATCTCCGCGCCGTGTTCCAGCAGGAATTGCGCAATCTCCTGCGTGGAGGCGAAGTGCAGCGGCGTCTGCCCCTGTGCGCCTCGTGCATTCACCGCAGCGGGATTCTCAGTCACGATAGCCTGCAACTCAGGGAGCATCCCAAGGCGCGCCGCCGAATGCGCCTCCAGGGTGGCGCCGCGCTCGATCAGAAACTGCGCCAGGTCGGGTGCGCATTCGTCCAGGACGCTGATGCCTCCGGACCACAGGTGGCTTCTGGCATGGATACTGGCGCCGGCTTCGAGCAGCACATCGATGGTTTCCCGATCGGTACGTTGCACTGCGGCCAATAGGGCGTTCATGCCGGCGCCGTAGTTGGCCAGGGGCTCGTCGAGATGGGCCTTCAATTCAGGATGCTCTTTCAGGACGCGCGCTGTTCTGGCGGCATCGCTGGCTCGGATCGCCGCCGTGAGCAATTCCGGCGGAGTCCAGACGCGGCTGAGGGATTCGACGTGTTCCTTCAGTTTTGGCCAGGTGGAGAAGCCATATTCACGCGCGACGGTATGCAGTGCGTCGGCGAGTTTGGGAGCGGACGAGGCGGATACCGCGACGAAACGTTGGATAGCCTCGGCGTATCCCTGCTGAAAACTGTGCAGCAGTGCCTTGGCCTGATTCTTGAGATGTTCGAGGTTCGGTTTGGCTGGTAATTCGCGAGACATCATTCCTCCTTCGTATTTGCCCGGTGTCCGCTGAAACAGGCTGAAGTGAGGTGATGTTGCGTAACTGCTCAAAAATTCAGGTGGGATAATCCCTTTCCGCGGACGGGGTGCAGCCTGAAATGCCCCTTCAGTATACTCGACTCGGATCCCGCGAATCATGCTCAGATGTCGCGCAAAGACTCTACTTTGCCGCGTCGACACTTTGTCGACGCTTTGGGTCTTCACCAAATCTCCTGTATGAAGTGGTTCCCGGGCAGCGGCAACTCGTCGCGCTTACTCCAAACCCAGGGCAACATTCAACACGTGCAAATTTGACTTGCGATTCCGTGCTTCGCTATCCTAAAGCTTCACGGTAGAGGTGCGGAGGCCATTAGTAGCCGGGCCGGGGTTCCGAGATGCTTCGGAGGTCTGGGCGAAAGGGGCCGATTGGAATACCGCCGAAATCGGGAGGACGAGCTCAGTTCCTTCCGGTTGGGGGGTTGGGTTAATACCTGCCCACTGTCACTCGTTTCTCAAGCGGGTGGAGCGCTATCGGGGATGAATACCACGCGCGTGGCCCGCGCGTACTTCCTTCCTGTTTGCTATCCTCCCAGTTACTTAGGCACGTCCTAACTTTATGCACGTATTCGAGCTCGCGCGCACTTTGATCGACATTGAATCGATCACCGATAACGAAGAAGGGGTCGGCAACTACCTCTATCGCTATCTCGATGAACTGGCAGCGCGGTTCGACGGGCACGCAGAGCTCATTGAGGTGGAACCACGGCGATTCAACGTCTTCGCCCAGTGGGGATCGCCGCTGGTGGTCACGCTCTCCACGCATCTCGATACCGTCCCTCCGTTCTTCGCGTCGCGCGAGGATGAACAGCACATCTGGGGACGGGGCGCGTGCGACACCAAGGGCATCATCGCGAGCATGATTAAAGCAGTCGAGGCGATGCTCGCAGCCGGCGAACGCGGCTTCGGACTGCTTTTTGTGGTGGGAGAAGAGCGCACCAGTGCCGGCGCCTACCGCGCAGCCAAATCGCCGCGCGGATCGAAATACATCATCAACGGAGAACCCACCGGCAACCGCCTGGCTCTGGGGTCGAAGGGCTCGCTGCGATATGAAGTCGTCGCTACCGGCAAGATGGCCCACTCGGCTTATCCGGAACTCGGCGATTCTGCGATTCACAAACTGATCGACGTGCTCGCCGACATGCGGCGCATTCCCCTGCCGGTCGATGCGCTGCTCGGGCCGAGCACACTCAACATCGGTACACTCTCCGGCGGGCGCGCACCCAACGTGGTGGCGGACGAGGCCCGCGCCGATATCATGATCCGGCTCGTCGGCGATCCGAGCGAGACGAAACGAGCATTGGCAGCCGCGGCCGCGGGCCGCGCGGAATTGCGCGAGGTAATCGAAATCCCCGCGCTGCATCTGAATTCGGTGGACGGGATTGAAACTACCGTGGTGGCTTTCACCACCGATATTCCGGCGTTCGGCGGCCAGTGGGGCGAGCCGTTTCTGATCGGACCGGGGTCCATTCACGTAGCGCACACGCTCGAGGAGCGCGTGCCCAAACAGCAGTTACTCGAAGCAGTTCAAATCTATCAGCAGATGGTACAGCAACTATGCAAACGCGAATCGAAGTAGGCATTCTGGGCGCCACCGGCATGGTGGGGCAGCATTTCATCAAGTTTCTGCAAGGCAACCCGTGGTTTCAGGTGAAGTGGCTGGGCGCAAGCGATCGCTCAGCCGGCAAGAAGTATCGGGATGCGATGACCTGGCACCTGGCGGGCGGCACTCCCGACACCATCGCGGACCTTACAGTCGATGAGTGCAAGCCTGGCAATGCGCCGCGACTGCTCTTCTCCGCGATGGATGCTTCGGTGGCGACGGACATCGAACGCGCCTTTGCTCAGGCGGGCCACGTGGTGGTTTCGAACTCGCGCAACCATCGCATGGAGCGCGATGTGCCGCTGCTGGTGCCGGAGATTAATGCCGACCACCTGAAGCTGGTGCCCGGACAGCAGCGCCTGCGCGGATGGAAGGGGCAGATCGTGACCAACCCGAACTGTTCCACCATCGTGCTCACGATGGGCCTGGCGCCGCTGAAGCAGTTCGGAATCACGAAGATTATCGTCACCACGCTGCAAGCCATCTCCGGCGCCGGTTATCCGGGCGTCGCCTCGATGGACATCACGGGCAACGTGATTCCGTACATCGGCATGGAAGAAGAAAAGATGGAGCAGGAGACCCAGAAGATCATGGGCGAGTTCCAAGGCGATCACATCGAGCCGCTGGCGGCCCGGGTGAGCGCGCATTGCAATCGCGTGCCGGTGGTGGACGGCCATACCGTGACGGTATCGGTGGAGCTGTCCTCGAAGCCGTCACTCGCAGACCTGCGCCACGCCATCGATAACTTCTCGGCAGTTCCCCAGCAGAAGCAACTTCCCAGTGCGCCGCCCAAGCCCGTCATCTACATGGAGCAGGCCAATCGTCCCCAGCCTCGCAAAGATGTAGAGCGTGAGCGCGGGATGGCGGCGTTTGTGGGCCGGTTGCGCCCCTGTCCAGTGCTCGACTACAAATTCGTCGCGTTGGGCCACAACACCGTGCGCGGAGCGGCGGGTGCGGCGGTGCTGAATGCGGAGCTGATGCACTCGGAAGGGATGCTCGACTGATGATTGTGATGAAGTTCGGCGGCACGTCGGTGGAGTCCGCCGCCGCTATCGAACGTGTCGCCGGGATCGTCAAGGCGCGTGCGGAGCGCCATCCTGTGGTGGTGGTTTCGGCGATGGGCAAGACCACCAACAAGCTCTTGGCCTTGGCCACCGCGGCGATTGAGGGCAAGCGTCACGATTACATCGCGCAGCTTCACGATCTCCGTGATTCGCACTCCCGCGAGGCTCGCCTAGTGGTACCGCTGGCCCACCGCGCCGAACTCGATCGTACACTCGACGATCAGTTTCAAGAGCTGACCGAGCTGGTGAAAGGCCTGGCGGTGTTGGGGGAACTGACGCCGCGCTCGATCGACGCGATCTCCAGCTACGGCGAGCGGCTGTCCAGCTACATCGTGACGCTGGCTTTCCGCCATTTCGGAATGAAGACGGAGCACCTGGATTCGCGCCGCGTCATCGTGACCGACAAGCGCCACACGCAGGCGGCGCCCAACTTTCCCGAAACCTACGCCCGCCTGAAGGCGACTGTCGTGCCCATGGCCGCGCAGGGGGTGGTGGTGATGGGCGGATTCATCGCGTCGACGGAAGACGGCGTGACCAGCACCTTGGGACGCGGCGGATCGGACTTTACGGCATCGATCGTGGGTGCGGGCATCGGCGCGGAGGAGATTCAGATCTGGACCGATGTAGATGGCATGCTGACGGCCGACCCCACCATCCTGGCGGGAGGACATCGTGTCAAGACCATCTCGTTTGCCGAGGCCGCCGAGTTGGCGTACTTTGGCGCCAAGGTGCTCCACCCGGCCACCGTCGTCCCCGCCATCGAGCGGAACATCCCGGTGCTGATCCTGAACTCGCGTCGGCCGGATGTGCCGGGCACCCGCATCATCGCGGAGACGGTGACCTGCGACAACGTAGTCAAGTCGATTGCGTGCAAGCGCAAGATCACGCTGGTGAACATTCACTCCACGCGGATGCTGATGGCGCACGGCTTTTTGCGCCGCATCTTCGAAGTATTCGACCGCTATGAGACTCCCGTGGATATGGTGTCGACGTCGGAGGTCAGCGTTTCCCTCACCATCGACAACACGAAAAACGCCGAGGCGATTCTGAAGGATCTGCGGGAATTCGCGGAAGTCGGCTTCGAACACAATGGGGCGATCGTGTGCCTGGTGGGAGAGAATATCCGCTTCACTCCCGGCGTGGCGAGGCGCGTCTTCAACGCGTTGGATGGAATCAATATCCGGATGATCTCGCAAGGCGCGTCGTTGCTGAACATCAGCTTTGTAGTGGCGGAAAGCGATCTGCACCGCACGGTGGCGGCATTGCACGAAGAGTTCTTCGCCGAGCTCGATCCCGAAGTCTTCGAGCGCAATGAGGCCGTGCATGCCTGAGCGCCTCGCGATTGTGGGCTACGGCAAGATGGGGCGGCTCATCGAACAACTTGCGCCCGCTTATGGATTCGAAGTGGCCTTGAAGCTCGATGAGTTCAACAATGCTGACTTCGAGGGCATCACGGCGGAGAACTTCCGCGGGATTCCGGTGGCGATCGATTTTTCAATTCCGCCGGCGGTGCCGCGCAATGTCGAAGGCATCGCCGCTTTGGGCGTCAACCTCGTGGTAGGCACCACCGGGTGGCTCGAACATCTGGACGCCGTGAAGGCCGCGGTTGAGAAGCATCGCATCGGGCTGGTGTGGAGTCCGAATTTCTCGATCGGCGTGAACGCGTTTATGCGCATCGTGGCGGAGGCGGCGCGTCTGCTGGGTAACGAGCCGGAATACGGCGCGTGGGCCTGGGAGATTCACCATTCGACCAAAAAGGACGCGCCTTCAGGTACACTACTGAAGCTGGTGAACGAGATGAAGCAGGCGGGATACGCGCGTGGAATCGATACCGCGTCGAATCGCGGCGGCGCACATCCCGGCACGCATGAGATCGGATTCGATTCGGCCGCGGACACGATTACGCTCCGGCACACGGCGCGGAGCAGAGAAGGCTTCGCGCGCGGAGCTTTGAAAGCGGCACAATGGGTGGTGGGTAAGAAGGGACTCTACGAGTTCGCAGAAATCTGGAAGTAAGAGACGTGGCGCAGACACTCATCGCGACGCATCTTGCCCGAACGTGAACGGGTCGCCGGGCAACCGAAAAGCGCCGAGATGACTTTCGGCGCGGCAGACAGGAGTGTCTGCGCCACAACAGGAGGTGGTACATGTTTACAGGATGCGGCACTGCCCTGGTCACCCCGTTCCGGCGTGACCTTTCACTCGACGAGGAGACGCTTCGCAAGCTGGTCAGACGCCAGATCGAAGCGGGAATCGATTTTCTGGTGCCCTGCGGCACCACGGGCGAGAGCCCGACACTCTCGCGCACCGAACATCTGCGCGTAGTCGAAATCACACTCGAAGAGGCGCACGGACGCGTTCCGGTCGTGGCCGGCGCAGGCGGGTACAACACCCAGGAAGTCATCGAACTGGCGCTCGAACTGGAGCACATGGGGGTCAACGGCATCCTCTCCGTGACGCCGTACTACAACAAGCCCACGCAGGAAGGTCTCTATCAGCATTACAAGGCTATCGCCGCGGCGATCCGACTGCCGGTCATCGTGTATAGCGTGCAAGGCCGCACCGGAGTGAACGTAGAGCCGTCGACCTTGGCGCGCCTCGCGCAGATTGAGAACATCGTCGCGGTGAAAGAGGCGTCCGGCAACATCTCGCAGCAGGCCAACGTGCTCCATGAAGTGCCTTCGACTTTCGATGTGCTTTCGGGCGACGACTCCATCACGATTCCGCTGATGGCACTGGGGGGCCGTGGCGTAATTTCGGTTGTAGCGAATCAGATTCCCGGAGAGATGACGCAACTCGCTCAGGCTTGCCTGCGCGGCGATTACGCTACTGCCCGCCAGATTCAGGCGCGCTATCTTCCGCTGATGAATGTGAATTTCGTGGAGTCGAACCCCATCCCGGTGAAGGCGGCGATGGCGATGATGGGACTGCTGGAGCCGGTATACCGCTTGCCGATGGTGCCGCCCGCGCCAGCCAGCATGGCCAAGATCGAAAAGGTATTGGACGCGGTTGGCCTGCTGGGGAGAGTGCCCGTTGCAGGCTGAGATCGAGAGCCTTTACGAAGCTAAGCCCGAGTTCTATGAGGACGAGCATTTCGAGCTCTTCGCACGCTTCAAGAACGCATTGAATCAGGGCCACGCCCGCGCGGCGGAACCCGATCCGGAGACACCCACAGGGTGGCGCGTCAATACCTGGGTAAAGAAGGGTATCCTGTTGGGATTCCGCATGGGCGGGATCGTCGACATGTCCGTGGATGCGGAACGGCAGCCCTTCTTCGACAAGTCCACCTTTCCCGTGAAGCGGTTCACCGCAAATAGCGGGGTGCGGATCGTACCCGGGGGATCGAGTATCCGCGACGGCTGTTACATCGGCAAGGGCGTGACCTGCATGCCGCCGATGTACATCAACGCAGGCAGCTACGTGGACGACGGCACCATGGTGGATTCGCACGCGCTGGTGGGAAGCTGCGCGCAGGTCGGACGGAACTGCCATATCTCGGCGGCCAGCCAGATCGGCGGCGTGCTGGAGCCGGTGGGCGCGCTTCCGGTGATCATCGAAGACGACGTGCTGGTAGGTGGCAATTGCGGAATCTATGAAGGCACCGTGGTCAAACGGCGGGCAGTATTGGGAACGGGGACCATTTTGAATCGCTCGACACCGGTCTACGACCTGGTACGCAATACGGTGCATCGGGCGGAGGGAGATCAGCCGCTGGTGATTCCCGAAGAAGCCGTGATCGTCGCGGGCTCGCGCGCAGTGACAAGCGGGCCCGGCAAGGACTGGGGCATCTCCGTTTACACACCGGTCATCGTGAAATACCGCGATGCCAGGACCGATACCAAGATTCAATTGGAAGATCTGTTGCGGTAAATGTCCCGAATCTTAGTGGCCGACGACGATGACGTGCAGCTCGAGCTGCGCCGGACGGTTCTCGAGGCTTACGGGTACGAGGTGATACTCGCAGTCAGCCCGTCCGCGGCGCTCGACCACGTGCGCCAGGGATGCGATCTGGTAATGATGGATCTGCGCTTTTCGAACTGTGAGGGAGTGGCGGATGCGTGCGAAGGGTTGGCGCTGATCCGCCGGATTCGTGAGACCGGAAGCAAAGTCCCCGTTCTCGTGCTGTGCGGATGGCCCGACGATCTCTACGGGCGTCCCGAGGAGAAGCTGGTTTCGCGAGTCATGATGAAGCCCACGCCGACCCACACCCTGCTGGCGACGATTTCGGAACTGGTGGGGTAATTCGCAGCGACGGCTCGTGGTGCCGTACCGCGGACCAAACGAACTACCCTCTGCCGATGAACGGCATGTTCGTGGCCATCACCGTCATAAATTGCACATTAGCATCGAGCGGAAGGCCAGCCATGTAGAGCACCGCATCGGCCACGTGGCGGACGTCCATGCGCGGCTCAATCATCGTGGATCCATTGGCCTGAGGCACACCGGAGTTCATGCGTTCGGTCATCTCCGTGGCCGCATTGCCGATATCGATCTGGCCGCAGGCGATGCCGTATTTCCGGCAGTCGAGCGAGATGCTCTTCGTCAGGCCGGTGATGGCGTGTTTGGTGGCGGTGTAGGGCGCTGAATTGGGACGAGGAGTATGCGCGGAGATCGAGCCATTATTGATGATGCGGCCGCCCGGGGGCTGCTGCGCCTTCATGATCTTGATGGCTTCCTGCGCGCACAGGAAGGATCCCGTGAGATTGACGCCGACCACGCGATTCCATTGTTCGTAAGTGAGATCTTCCAGGGGAACGGGAGGCGCACCTTTGCCTGCGTTATTGAAGAGGAGATCGAGGCGTCCAAAGGTCTCTTTGGTCTTGGCGAATAGCGCCTGCACCGCGGCGGCGTTGCTCACGTCGGTGGGCACTACCAACATGCGGCCGCCGGATAGGACCGCCGACGCGGCAGTCTCCTCCAATTGAGCGGCCCTCCGTCCCGCGAGCACCACCGAGTATCCGGCACCCTGCAACGCCAGGCTGACTGCCCGGCCGATACCGCTCCCTGCCCCGGTGACGAGTGCGATCTTCCCTCCAGGTTCCATTTGGATTCAATTGTCCCACGGGCAAAGAAAAAGGGGGGCCGAAATGGCCCCCCCGTGGAAACGCGAATCGGTCGAAATTACGTGCTACCAGTAAAACTTCGCAACGACCTGCATCAAGCGCGGATTGCTGCTGAAGGCAACCTCGGGATTGTTGAAGTTGACGTTGCTGACACTGGTGTAGGCCGTGCTCCCGGAAGTGCTGACCCGGCCGACATCTCCAATGGAGCCTGGGATGAACTGCGCGTGGTTGAACAGGTTGTAAGCTTCACCTGAAATCTCGAAGCGGGCTTTGTCGCCGATCTGGAACCGCTTGATGATGGTGAAGTCGATGTTGGCGATGCCGCGAGTAGCTTCGGTATTGCGGCCGGTGTTGGACAAAGCGCCGGGACCCGCCTGAATGTAACGCGCATTCGGATTGGTCGCGACCCATGCTACGACGTTGTTCACTGAGGACGCGGCGGCGGTAGCGGCGATCCGGTTACCGTTCTTGTCGAGGCCGTAAACGCTGGTGCCCGTCCCGGAGACTCCGGAGGGATTGAGAATAGTGCGGTCGCCGGCGGTATCGCCGTTGAGGTTGGAATCGACCGAACTCGATACGGTGAAGTACTCCGGGGTCTCGTAAGTCAGGACGGGGGAGAACTGCCAGTTGCCGATCAGGTTCTTTACGAACCAGCTCTTCGAGTTCTTGAGGTAGGGCAGGTCCCAGACGCCGGAGATGGTCAGGCGCTGGCGACGATCGAGGGCCGAAGCGGCCTTTTCGGGCGTGAGATTGCCGAAATCCTGAACGCGTCGTTGACTGAGTGCGCTGGTGTTGAGCGTGGCGGTCTGGTTGTCGATGTTGTGGCTATAGGTGTAGGCGGCGAGGAACTGGAGGCCCTTCGCGAAACGCCTCTGTAGCTGCAGATCGAGGCCGTTGTAGAAAGACCACCCCTGCGGCTGATAAGAGGTGATGGCTTTGTCGAAGCCGGCGGCCGCCCAGGCGGGATCGGCCCAAGTGGAGGCCTGCCTGAGATTGCCAACACTGAGCGGCAGGCTTGCCAAAACGCTGGCACTCGGAGCTGCCATATATGTCGGGATGAATGAGGTGGGAGTCACCAGGCTGTGGAGACGATCAATCTGCTGTTGAATCAACTCATGAACGCCGCGGGTTCCGACGTAGCGGGCGGTGAAGGTGTAGTCTTTGGCGAACGTGTGCTGAGCTTCCAGGCTCCAGTTCAAGGAGTACGGAAGGATCTGGTCCGCGAGGTAGTAGGCGGTTGCGGCCCGGGCTTGGGCAGCGGTCAGATTGGTATTGGGCGCGTAAAGAGCGGCCGAGATGCCGCCATTCTTCAGGAAGTTGGAACCGCCGGCGCCGGTCACATCCACCGCGGTGGTGAACTGCGGGGGAGGGCTGTTGAGCGGCAGATTGTCATAGATGATGTCCGTGGCGCGGCTGAATCCGGCACGAATCACTGTGTTGCCGCTGGCTTCGGGAGTCCACGCGAGTCCGATTCGTGGAGCGAAGCCGCCGGTCTTACTGGAATTCGGGGCGCGGAAATCGACCAGGCCAGGAACGCTGGCGATGGCATTTAACTTCTGCGCCTGCGCCCCGACCGGCACGCCGCTCCATTCATAGCGAAGACCGGCATCCAGCGTGAGGTTCCTGCGAATGCGCCACGTATCCTGGAAATATCCGTATTGAGCCAGGCCGTTTCCGTAGAACACCGGGTCGCCCAGGCTGCGCTGCGCCAGGTAATCGGGAGTCAGGTCCATCAGGTAGTTGGCGAGGGTGGTGTACTCGTAGTCTCCACGCACGCGCTGAGTGAAGTGCGTCGCGGCGATGTAGTCGCGGAACTCGTACCCGGCTTTGAGGGTGTGCGACCCGTAGGTCTTGCTGATGTTGTCGATTGCCTGGTAGCTGTTGCTGATCCCGCTCTGCGGATAATTCGAGTTCGGACCAACTTGCAGATTCAGGTCGAGGAACTGGAGGTTGGGGAAGGCGTCGAGGCCCGGGAAGGTCTGGTTGCCTACCGGCTCGCTCTGGTTATTGCGGTTGAAGCCCAGCCGGAATTCGTTCACGACTGTGGGCGAGAAGGTGTGATACCAGGCGGCTGTAGCCAGGTAGTTGGTATCGGGAGTAGGCGTGTAAAAGACTGGGAGATTGGCGGCGGTGCTGATGGAATCGTACTTGTTGCCGATGTAGCGGCCGCGCAACTGGTCCCTATCCGAAAAGTTGTAATCGGTGCTGATGATGGTGAAGTAGGCGTTCTGGAAGTTGGGGCCCACCACCGGAATCGCACCGGTCGGGATGGTAACGCCACCGACCGTGATGGAGGGCGCTCCCGCCGATACGGATGGAGCCACAGCATAGGTCTTGAGCACGTTCAGGTTGGTCTGGCTTACGCCTGCGATGCCGGCGAGTGTGGAGTAACCGGCAGAGGTGGGGGCGTAGATCGAACCCGATGAGGCGGCGCCGCCGTAGGGGTTGTACTCGAAGCCGCCGAAGATGAACCATTTGTTCCTGATGATCGGGCCGCCGATGTTGGCGCCGAGACGGTTCTGATCGTACCGCGGCAGGGGGGTCGGCGTGTTCCGGAAGAGCTGGTCTACCGCATTCAGGTCACGATTGCGAAAATACTCATAGAGTTCGAAATGCAAGGTGTTTCCGCCCGTCTTGACGATGGTATTGAACTGGCCGCCGGAGGAGTGGCCATACTCGGCGCGGAACTGATTCGCCAGCAGGGTAAACTCGGCGACATCGTCATTAGGGACGTACACCACCGGGCCGGTGACGGACTTGCTGTTGTTGTCGACGCCATCCACGGTGAAGTTGTTGTTGGTGGGGCGCTGGCCGCCGACCGAAGGCCCGGTGCCATAGCCTACGCCGCCCGAGGAGGCCACGCCGGACTGTAGCAGGGACAGGTTGAGGACGCCCTGTCCGTTGGTCGCCATGGGCAGATCCTGCACCTGTTGGGCGGTGAAAGTCTGTTGAATCTGAGCGGTGGTGGTATCGAGCAAAGCACCGGCTTCGCTCACGTCCACTGTGGTCGTCACGGTTCCCACCGAGAGTTTCAGGTTGGCTGTCGTGGTTTGATTCAGTTCGACCGCGACACCCTTCAAGGTAGCGTTGGCGAACCCAGTCGCCTGCACCGAAACCTCATAGGTACCCGGCGGCAGGTTGCCGATGCGGTATTCGCCGAGTCCGTTGGTGACACCTGTGGATTTCACGTTGGTGGCCGTGTTGACTGCGGTCACGGTGACGTTGGGAATGGCAGCCCCACTGGCGTCGGTTACGGCTCCCACCAGATCTCCGCTGATGGCTTGCGCATTGGCCGCGGGCGCAAGCCAACACGCTGCGACAATCATCGCGAGAAAGAGGGAAAGAGATGCTTTTAGCGTGTTCGTCATGATGGACCCTTGGTGCACTTTCAGGTCCATGCGGCAAACTGCTTGTTTCCGTTAGCTATTGGAATAAAAAGGCCTACTTCTCTTGATAGTGGAAGAAGATACTACGGAAATCGGGAGATTAAGGTCTAAAAAGGTCTTCTATTGACAAAAGGGCCACGGATTCGCATTCCGTGGCCCGAGGGTCGCTGGTTGGCTGCGTAACTTCACACACCCCAGAGGTAATCTTCACCACTGGGTGCAAGGCTTTCACCCGATTTCCGGGCTTCCGCCCGTCCCCGCTCCAGAGCCGCGACGTCCAGTTGGAACCACCGGTCGTTCTTCACGAGGCGCCGCAACGCTCCAGTGACCGGCTCCTCGTCCAACAGGCTGGTCGCCTCCAGAAGCGCTCCCAACATCAGCACATTCCCGACCTTCGCACTCCCCATCTCATCGGCAAGCTGGGTGAATGGCTTGGCCATCACGCGAACATCCGGCCGCGAGCAATCCTGCGGGATCTCTGACCCGTTGTAGAGGACTACGCCGCCAGCTTCGACCGACGGCAAGAACTTCCGGAGCGAGGGTTCGTTGAGCGCTAACAACACGTTGGGACGAGACACCAGGGGCGAATCGATGGTGTGATTGGAGAGCCGCACGTGGCAGTTGGACGTGCCCGACCGCATCTCGGGGCCGTAGGAAGGCAGCCAGGAGACCTCGTATCCGGATTCCAGGCCGGCTTCGGCGAGCACCTCTCCCAGCATCAGCACGCCTTGTCCGCCGAAGCCCGCCACTTTGATGCGCAGGTCCAGCTCTCTGGGGGGAACAGGTGCGAACGCGGCGTCGGATGCGCCGTTCGAAAGACCCAACAGCCGGGGGAGGTCTTCGAGTGACGGGGGAGCTGCAGGCTCAGGCTTGACGGTGGCCTCCTTGGTGCGATCGCGGTAGTTGGCCACTCCGAAGATCGCCGCCATCTCCTCGCGCACGAACGTCTGCGCTTCCAGCGGGTTCATCTTCCAGATGGTGGGGCAAGGCGAGAGTACCTCCACGAACGAAAATCCGAGCCCCTTCACCTGATTTTCGACGGCGCGGCGCAGCACCCGCGCGGCGTTCATGATCTGCTTGTTGTTGCCCAGGGCGACGCGCTCGATAAAGACCGGGGCCTCCAGCGAATTCAGCAACTCGCAGACGTGAAGCGGATAGCCCTCATTGGCTGCGGTTCGCCCGAAAGGCGAGGTGGTGCTCTTTTTGCCGAGCGGCGTGGTCGGTGCCATCTGGCCGCCCGTCATCCCGTAGATCCCGTTGTTGACGAAGATCACGGTGATGGCTTCTCCGCGATTGGCGGCATGAATGATCTCAGCGGTACCAATGGCTGCCAGGTCGCCATCGCCCTGGTAGCCGATCACGATGCTGCCGGGCCGGCTGCGCTTGACGGCGGTGGCTACGGCAGGCGCGCGTCCATGTGCCACCTGGATATTGCCGACATCGAAATAGTAGTAGGCGAACACGGAGCAACCCACTGGACTGATCAGGACGGTACGATCCTGGATGCCCAGTTCGTCAATCGCCTGAGCCAGGAGTTTGTGGACAACGCCATGTCCGCAGCCTGGACAGTAGTGGGTCTGGTGTTGTAACTCCGCCTTGCGCTCGTAGCGATCGTAGAAACAATCGGCCTTCTCGTGACAGATGGTGTAGCTAGCCATGGACCAATTCCTCCTCCATCGGCTCGGCATGAGCGCAAGCCGCGAACTTCTGCCAGAGAAACGCCAGCACATCCTCAGCGGACGGTACGTTGCCTCCCACCCGGCTGAAGAACTCCACCGGCACCCGGCCCTCGAGCGCCAGCCGCACGTCGTCGATCAACTGTCCCGTGCTAAGTTCGGCGACGGCAAACGCCTTCGCCTTGCGGCTCAATTCGCGGACCTCGTCTTTCGGAAACGGGTACAGCGTGATAGGGCGAAGCAGCCCCACTGCCAGCCCATGCGCGCGGGCCAACTCGACCACAGCCTTCAGAACCCGGCCCATGATCCCATAACCGACCAGGATGATCTCGGCATCCTCGGTCCGCCAGCATTCGGCGCGCGCGATCCTCTGCTCGGCTTTCCGGTACTTGGCTTCCAGCTTGCGAATGTGGCGCTCCAGAAGATCGGGCTCGAGGTAGATGGAACTTACCAGGTTCGGTCGGGTGTCCGCCGTTCCGGTGACCGCCCACGAAGCCGCCGGAGGGCCCGGCCGAGGGTCGGCAAACTCTACGGGCTCCATCATTTGCCCGATGTAGCCATCAGCCAGCAAGACTACCGGATTGCGGTACTCGTCTGCCAGATCGAATGCCCAGGTGGTGAGGTCTGCCATTTCCTGCACGGAATCGGGCGCCAGCACCAGCGTTCGATAGTTGCCGTGACCGCCGCCTTTCACGATCTGGTTGTAGTCGCCCTGTTCGGGCGCGATGTTGCCGAGTCCCGGGCCGCCGCGCATGATATCCGCGATCACGCAGGGGAGTTCGGCGCCCGCCAGGTAGCTGAAGCCCTCCTGCATGAGGCTGATTCCCGGGCCGCTGGACGCAGTCATAGAGCGTACGCCGGCCGCCGCTCCGCCGTAAAGCATATTGATGGCGGAGACTTCGCTCTCCGCCTGCAGGAAGACGCCGCCCGCCTGGGGCAGGTAGAGCGCGGCGGCCTCGGCGATTTCGCTGGCTGGGGTGATGGGATAGCCGTAGAAGGCGCGGCATCCCGCCAGGACGGCCGCTTTTACGATGGCTTCGTTGCCCTTAGTGAGTTGTTTCTGCATGGGTTCTCTCCTGGGCCGCTAAGCTGCGGCGGGGACCGCCAGGCGCAGGACGGTAATGGCTCCCGGCTCGGGACAGACAAAGAAGCAGATGCCGCATCCGGTGCATCTGGCGCCGAGATATTCGGCAGTGTGATAGCCGTAGCGGTTGAGGCCGTCAGTCAGGCGCAGGACCTTGGGAGGACAGGCCTCGACGCAGAGGCCGCACCCCTTGCATTCTTCCGAATCCATCTCGACCGAGCCGCGATCGGGCTTTCCGCTGATTGCCATTTCCGGGCACCTCCCAAAGAGCACCACTTTAAGAAGGTGCTCTCACACGATCATTATAGATCCAGGAGTACGAGATCTTCAATACCTTTTCCGAGCCACGGCGTGAGCCGCGACGGATTGGTTGCCGAATGATCGATTAAAGGCAACGGTCGTCGCTCGTTGCGAGCCCGGTGTAAGTAATCCACGTCCCAAATTGCTCCGCAAATCGCTTCCTTACAATTGGGCGCGAAAACCAGATTGGGAAAGTCCCTCGCAGCATCCAAAATATCTTCAGCAATCGGACTTGGCAGGACGACCGAAAAATATTGGGAAGAGTTTCGACGCGGCAAAACAGGAATGTTTACGTCACGGCTAGTGCTTGCGGGGATGCTGGTCGAAAAAATCGAAAACTTTCGGTTCCACCAGTGCGACGATCGTCAGATGCGTCGCGCCGGGCACCTCCAGATACTGCGGATCCAGTCCGGCATCCTTCGCAGCTTTGACCATATTGCGGGAACTAGCCACCGGAACCTCGTCGTCCTGATCGCCGTGGCACACCATGATGGGCATGCCTTTGAGACGATCGAACGGGAATCCCGCAGGACGCGTTGCCGCCGCACTCGCCGCGATGGCGGCCCATTTGCCGGCATACTTCTCGCCCAGATACCAGGTACCCGCGCCACCCGCGGAATGGCCGAAGAGGAAGACCCGATCGGCGTCGATGGGGTACTCCTTCGTCACCAGATCTAGAACGTTCAACGCATCTTTCTCGCTCAACTCACCTTGGCGACGGCGCGCGGGATCCGCCGTGACGCCGCCGCGCCCCTGCGCGTTGAGCGAGTTCGATCCCCACCCGGCGCTGGGCCGGTAGCCCATCGGGCAGACCACCAGATATCCATGCTGCTCGGCCAACTTCGCCAGAATGTGCTCGTCGCGATCGAAGTAATAGTCCTGATCGCGTGTATTCCCGTGAAGCACCAGCACCATGGGCAGCTTCGATCGGCCATCCCACTTCGACGGCACATAGAGATGGTAGGCCATCATCTCGCCCGCCTCTTCGAACCAGTAGTGCCTCTCGTGATCGCCCTTGGCGCGATAGAGCGGGTCCTTGCCCGATTCGAGCGACTTCAACAGAGCGGCCGACATGGCCACGCCATTGGCAAAGTCAAAGGGAGTCTGGGGTTGGAACGGCAGGCCGAAATCGGATCCGTCGAACCGGCGGCGGCCCATGTTGACCGTCTCGGCGAGCACGTAAGGATAGCGAATGGAAGCTTTCGCGCCCTCATGCCCTTGGATCGCCGTGAGGCGATGCTCGAGGGCGGCGTGATCGCGCGTGATGCCTTTGACCACAACGAGCGGCGACACCACAGTGGCCAGCACCGCATCGCCATCCAGCACCTCGGCGCGAACGTGATAGATACCGTCGGCCATGCCGTCCAGATTCGCGGGAATAGTGAATGGCTGCTCGATGAGGTCGCTCGCGGGCATGTCGAAGGTTCCAATCGCGCGCGCCTCGCTATCGTCTGCGTGGCGGAGGGAAACCCTCACCTTCGATGGCTCGGCTCCCTTGTACGATGCAGGATAGATCTGCGTCATACGAATCAGGGAGGGCAGCGTGGAATCGGCCACCACCACATCCGGACGCAATGCGAGCGACCACTGATACTCCTGTTTTGCATCCCAGGTGCCACCCTTGAGAAGCACCCACGCATGGGCCAGCTTGCGGCGGCCCTCGCTACGAGCGCCGGAGCCCGCTTCGGCGAGGAGAGGATCGACTTGCGCGCCCACGTCGGCGGCCGCCGATCGGCGCAGCGTCCGCACTGCGGCCATCATCGCCTGATAGTCGGGTTGACGCTCGGGTGTGAGGTTGGGCGGTGCAGGTTGTGCGCGGAGAATGCCGGCGGCTACACAACCTGCGATGACGATTCGGATCGCGCGCATGGTCCCTTCATTCTAGAAGGTGAAGCGAGCCACGATTTGGCCGTTGCGAGGCTGAATATTCAGCCCGGTATAGCTGATTGCACCGAATCCCGAGGGAGACGAGTAACCCGCCGGGCAAGTGTTCGTGCCCGCGGGAATGTTGACACTGCTCGCCACACCAGCGGCCGGAACGGTGAGGCTGCAGCTCCGCGCTCCCTGCGGGCTGGTGATGGTCGGCCCGTTGAGTTCCAAACGGTTGAGGACGTTGAAGAACTCCGCACGGATCTCGAGTGACGTCCGCTCCCGTATGCGGAACGTCCGGCCGATATTGATCGACTCCATGGGACGCCGCTGACTCCGATAATCACTGAAATAGGGCGCCGAGGAACCGAATTGGCCAGGCGCCGGATTGACCCAGGCGGCCGGATTCAGGACGAACTGGCCGGTCGGATTGATGCAATGGCAATTCAGATCGGTAAGGAATAGAGGCTGCCCGGGAACGCGGTTTTCGGTAGTGTTATAGCCGTACCAACCGGCTTGATTGTTGGAGGAGGTTGGAACCGCAATCGGAATCCCGGAGGAGTACAACAGCAATCCGCCGAAGACCCATCCGGAGGCTGCATTCCTCAGATACTTATTGCCGATCCACTTGGCCTTCGGCACCTCATAGCTGAAGCCGGTGTTGAAGAGGAATGGAATGTCGTTGGCAGTGATGCCCTTCTGGTTCGCACGGTTGAAGATGTTATTGATGGTGCCGGACGTGGCATTGAAGGCGCCAGCGGGGTTGGCTTCCGTCTTGGACCAGGTGAAGGCGGACGTGACCGAGAGTCCATGCGAGAAACGCTTGCTCACTTTCGCCTGCAGCGAGTTATACCAACTGTCACCCAGCGGCGCTCCGTTCACCGACACCGTCCCATTGACCTGCGGGTAAGGCCGCAGCGCCTGAAAGACTGTCGCGGTCGTTGGGAATGTGGGATACGGGAGCGGCACCCCTGAAGCTTTTCCGAGCGCGCTCCCCATCGTCGAGGTGAGCGTCGCTTGACCTGCCGCCGTCGTGGGATCGATTCCATACCTGGCGTAAGTTGCCGGATTCGGTGTATTGAGACCGCCGAGGGGAGCGGTATTGGTCTCCCAGGCGCCGATGTTGCCGACATAATTGGCTTCCACGATAAGATCCCGGAATATTTCGCGTTGCAGGCCGACGCTCCACTGGAGAATCCTGGCTGGCCGGCCGGCGTTGGGATCGGTGTAGAAATTGGGGTTGCCGAGCACTGTCGGCGATGCCGGGAAGAGCCCCGGATTGAGAGAAGCAGTGGTGAGAAGGGAGTGGTCGTAAACCAATCCCTGGCTCAAAGTGGCGGCGGGGACACCGAAGGCTCCGCCCGGGTTGTTAAACGTCAACTGATTGAAACCGACCCCGAGAAGCGCCGCATTGGTGATATATGCGAACGAGGGGATAGGAGCATAGGTGACACCGGCGCCTCCGCGGAACACAGTTTTGGAGTCGATCTGGTAAGCCGCGCTGATGCGGGGTCCAAGCGCATATGGGTAAGGAGTGGTGAAGAGGCAATTACAGCGGCCCGCGCCATAGCCTTCGTACACGAGGGCGCCAGGGATGTTATTGACGGTGGGATTGGGCGTGTTCGGCCCAAACTCCACCCAGCGGTGATGAATCTCATGACCCCAGTTTTCGATATCCCAGCGCAACCCGTACTCGAGAGTCAGCTTGGAGGTGACCTTCCAGTTGTCCGTGATGTACAACCCATACGCGGTCTTGCGTAGCTGCGGATCCTGGACAGTGTTGACGCTGGCGGTGTCGATTTGGCCCAACAGGAAGCTCGCATAGGCGTTCCCAACGGAGCCAGAGACGCCGTTTGCGGTGAAATTACCAGTGTTGTTGAAAGGATTCCCGGTTTCGTTCCCGCTGAAGTTGAGGATGCCCTGCGCGCCGCGGGAATTGCGGTCGGTCCAGCTATTCAGTCGAAACTCCGCGCCTAGTTTCAGGTTGTGGTTGCGATGCGTCCACGCGGCGGACGCCACGGAGGTGAACGTCCCGTCGAAGTAGCTGTTGGCGTTGCTTGGTCCAAACGATGTGGTCAGACCATTCAGCCGTGGAAATCCGGAGGGATTCGTCGAGCTTCCAGTGAAGCCCAAGCCCGCGACTGCATCGTATTGCAACGACGCCGGCGGCGAACTGTCGGGGTTGTGGAAGCGCTGATAGCCTACTCCGGCGTGGACCAGGAGAGTCGGGGTGATTGGCTTATCGTAGTTCAGGCGCGGAATGGTGCCATAGATCGCTTGCACGCGCACGGCCGAGACCGGTTGCGGCAGGCTATCGTTACTGGTCAACTGATTCGTGGTCAGCTTGTTGAAGTAAAACGACAATCTGGAATTATCGGGCAGAATCTCATCGATCTTGATGGTTGGAGTCTGCTGATTATTTGGGGTCGGGTACAACTGCACGTAGTTGCTGGTGGGATTCGCGTTGGTCGGCTGTGGGATCAGGTTCTGAATCTTGACCGCTACGGGATCGAACCGGCTTTGCGGAATCTTGTTGCCGGGGAACATCGTCGTCACGATTTGCCCGTTTGGCAGCGTGGTACGCGAGGCTGGATCGTAGATCGCGCCGTTGAGAATCGGCTGTCCCGCCGGATCGGTGCCGATATTCTGGCCGGGAAAAAGGGCGATGGAACTGAAGTCACCGGCCCGCATGGCGGCCGTCGGCAGGGTCAGGAAGCTCGATCCGTTGGCATAGGTCACGTTGCGGAAGACCTCTTCGCTGAAGAAGAAGAACGTCTTGTTCTTGCCGTTGTAGAGTTTCGGGATATAGACCGGACCACCGATCGTGCCGCCGAAATCGTGCTTGCGGCTGCGCGGATTGGTCTGCGGAACGGTGGGGGTAAAATACGGCCGTTGCGCGTTCAGGTCTTCGTTCGTCAGGTATTCGTACGCGCCGCCATGCAACTGGTTGGTTCCCGACTTGGTGGTGAAGTTGTAGAACCCACCGCCCACCTGGCTGAACTCCGCGGAAAAGGTGCTGGTCTGCAGCGAGAACTCCTCTATTGCGTCCACGGATGAGTGCGACACGGTCGAGGTCCAGTTGGGGTCGTTTTGGCTGGTGGCATCCTGGCCTTCCACTTGGACGCGGAAGGTGCCGGTTGGCAGGCCGTTGACGGCCGCCGTGTCCTGGCCCGAGCCGGTCACGCCGGGCGAAAGCATGTTGAACGCGAAGGGACTGCGGATGTTGCCGGAACTACCGCCGCCGCCGCCGAAGTTCAGCGGCAAGGCGTTGATGCGATCTGTTTGGATGACCGTGCTCTGCTCTCCCGATTCGGTCTTGAGGCTGGCGGCCTCGGCGGTGACGGTTACTGTGTCCGTGGTGGCGCCTACCTGTAGTTTGACGTCGATGCGGTCAGTCTGCGCGACCTGCACTTCGATGTTCTCCTGGACGAATTTTTTGAATCCCGCGACTTCGACCGTCAAGGTATAGTGGCCTGCCGGCAGAGAGGGAATCGTGTAGTTACCGGTCGCGCTGGTTAGCGTCTTGGACTCGGAGCCGTTCTCGGCGTTTCTAGCGATGACCACCGCATTCGGAACCACGGCGTTTCCCGGGTCGAATACTTCGCCCGTGATCGTTCCGCGATCATTTTGGGCGTAAGCGGCAAGTGCCAAGACCAAACCACAGAGTAATGCGGATACAGGCCGCAGTATGTTGCTTCCGGATATTGTAGTCACGCGAGAGTCCCTCTTTACCACGATTGGAGTGAACTTCTGACCCAGAACACCTGGGGGCGAATCAACGGCGCCTGCGCGGAGGTCCGAACCACGTCCTGCTGCTCCGATCCCTTTTCTGAAAATGTGGTTTTCCCTCTACGAAGCAAACCGCCCGCAATTTCCGGACTGGCAGCAAGCCCTGGGCCCGCCCGGCATGGCTCCGGCAACTCCCCCCTGGATGCCTGAAACAGAGAGAAACATATCACAAAAGACTCGGAAGGCAACTGGACTAAAGTAAGGGTCCTGGCGCTTTTTCTCGAGCCGGGTCACGGCGGACGCCTTTAGGATTGAGGAATTTACAACTCCCCGGGCTACCTTTGGCTTGGGCCTGGTTGCTCCCAAAGCAGGTGGGGCGGTAAGAAAATGCAACTTCCCCCGTGCCGCCGTCGTTACGGTTTACATGGGAACATTCGGTTCGGACCTTCGCTATGCGGTCCGCATGCTTTGGGCTAATCCCGGTTTCACCGCGGTTGCGGTGCTGGCTCTGACACTTGGCATCGGAGCCACGACTGCCATTTTTACGGTCGTCAATAGCGTTCTGCTACAGCCGTTGCCGTATCCCGAATCGGATCGCATCATGCAGGTGGGGCGCCTGTTCCCCGACAACCAGATTGGCAACTCCAATTCCATCCCGAAATACATGGTGTGGAGACAAAACCAGGTCTTCGATGCAATGACCCTGTACGGAGAAGCGGGGCCAGGCGCCACGCTAGGGGTTGGAGACCATCCCGAACAGGTCAAGACGCTACGGGCATCCGATGGGTACTTCAAAGTTTTCGGTGTTGCGCCGCTCCTGGGCCGCACCTACACCGCCGCTGAGGACGTTCCCGAGGGGCCGAAACTAGCAGTGATCGCCTGGTCGCTCTGGCAGAGCCGCTTCGGCGGCGACGCTGGCATTCTGGGACGGTCGATCACTCTGAACGGAGAGCCATGGACGGTGATCGGAGTTTTACCGAAGGGCTTCCAGGCGGACCCTCCGGCGGACATTTGGCTGCCGCAGCAGGCCGACCCCAACAGCACGAATCAAGGTCATTATCTTCGCGTAGCTGGCCGCCTGAAACCCGGAGTAACCCTGGCGGCTGCCCGCGCCGACATGAAGATCGCCGGCGAACACTTTCGTGCAGCGTATCCGAAGTGGATGGATGAGAAAGAGAGTGTGGCGGTTGTTCCTCTGCAGGAGGCGACCGTCGGTTCTGTCAAGACACCGCTCCTGATTCTGCTGGGAGCAGTCGGCTTCGTCCTGCTGATTGCGTGCGCCAACGTGGCCAACCTGCTGCTCGCGCGCGCCGCCGTTCGCCAGCGTGAGTTGGCCGTGCGCGCCGCGATGGGGGCGAATCGCGGCCGGGTGATCCGTCAATTGCTAACGGAAAGCGTCATGTTGGCCGGGCTCGGCGGAATTTTTGGGTTTGCCCTCGGCAATTGGGGCGTTCGCGGATTACTGTTGTTGGCTCCGGGCAACATCCCCCGGCTCACGGACCCCGGCGGCCTACGCGCGGCGATACCCACACTCGATTGGCGAGTCGCGATGTTTTCGATTGGACTCGCGTTACTCACCGGGATTCTCTTCGGTCTGTTCCCGGCACTCCGCATCTCCAACCCCGACCTGGCGTCGATTTTGAAGGAGTCCAGCGGACGGTCCGGTACCAGCCGCCGCCACAATCTGGCCCGATCGATTCTGGTAGTCGCAGAGATCGCTCTCGCCCTGGTGCTCCTGGCAGGCGCCACCCTGATGATCCGCACCTTTGCTGGACTTCGTGCCGTGAATCCCGGCTTCGATCCGCACCATGTGTTGACGATGACGACCTCCATGTCCGGCGGCTCATATTCGAGCACGGGGAAGGTGGACAACTTCGTTACTCAGGTAACCCGCCGGATTGAGGCACTGCCGGGTGTCGAGGCCGCAGCGTCCACCATCATGCTTCCCGTAGAGTGCTGTATCGATTTGCCTTTCAACATTGCCGGTAAGCCGGCGACCAATGGGCAGTACAATGGCGACGAGCAGTGGCGCTCCGTCTCGCCCCGGTATTTCCAGGTCTTCCGCGTGCCGGTGTTACACGGCAGGGCCTTCCGGGAAACG